>Ga0209068_10000013_pt1 | contig 144672 bp, 142 predicted proteins | sample ColStrG_CSR_2012_FD_187200 | JGI IMG/M metagenome (GOLD analysis project Ga0209068, IMG submission 187200) | Freshwater sediment microbial communities in response to fracking from Pennsylvania, USA - Cold Stream Run_MetaG_CSR_2012 (SPAdes)... | ecosystem: Environmental > Aquatic > Freshwater...
CTCCGTCAGTAGGTCAATGATCTTTCCTTTTCCTTCATCACCCCACTGGGCGCCGACAACGATTAATACCGGCATGATGTCACCTCAATGCAAAGTGCAAATTTCAAATTATAAATTGTAAAATTAATCGGGGTTCTCATTTTGCACTTTGCATTTTGAATTTAGATTCTGATCTGCTTCACCGATAACACGTTCGGCAGCTTCTTGATCTTCGCCATAATCTCGTCGGACACCTGGCTGTCGATACTCACCACCGACATCGCCAGTCCGCCCTGGTTCTCACGCCCGAACTGCATGCGCGCGATATTGATCCCGTTCTGGCCCATAAGCATTCCGATACCGCCGATCACGCCGGGCTTGTCATTGTTCATGAGCACAAGCATGTCGCCTTCGGGCACCGTTTCCATGGGGAAATTGTCCACCTGGACAATGCGCGGCTCCTTTTTGCTGTTCAGCGTTCCCGCTACGGACATATCCTTCCCGCCGGCCTTGATCCTGATCGTGATGAGGCTCGTATATTCCGTCGTGTCGCCGGTGGTAGATACCTTTACCTCGATGCCTCGGTCCTTGGCCATAAGCGGCGCATTGACGTAGTTTACGTTCTCCTGCAGCGTCGGGGAGAGCAACCCCTTGAGCGCCGCCAGCGTCATAGGTTCGAGCTTGAGATTCGCTACGTCGCCGCTGTACTCCACCAAGACCTGCGTCAGTCCGCCCTCGCAAAGCTGCGCCTGGAACAGCCCCATGCGTTCGGCAAGATTGATATAGGGTGAAAGTGTCGGAAGCTGATCCGCCGGAACGGAGGGCACATTCACCGCATTCCGCACGGTCCCCGCGATAAGATAATCCACGATCTGTTCGGCTACTGCCACGGCCACGTTCTCCTGCGCTTCCTTAGTGGATGCGCCGAGATGAGGTGTTGCGATAAAATTGTCGAGCGTAAGAAGCGGGTGGTTCTCCGGCGGCTCTTTTTCGAAGACGTCGAAGGCCGCTGCCGCGACCTTGCCGCTTTTAAGCGCCTCATAGAGGTCCTGCTCCACCACGATCCCGCCGCGGGCGCAATTGATGATGCGCACGTTGTCCTTCATCTGGGCGATGGTGTCCTTGTTGATCAGGTTTGCCGTTTCCTTCGTTTTCGGCGTATGCACCGTAATGAAGTCGGAACGCTTGTAGATCGTCGGCAGGTCCGCCAACTCAATACCGAGGCTCTTGGCCTTCTCGCTTGAGATGAACGGGTCATAGGCCAGCACCTTCATGCCGAGGCCTGCGCAACGGTTCGCTACCACGCCGCCGATGGCGCCCAGGCCGATAATGCCCAGTGTCTTATCAAAGAGCTCAACGCCCTCAAACTTCTTTTTCTCCCACTTGCCCGCCTTCATTGAGGCATACGCCTGGGGGATCATGCGGGCGCAGGCGAAGATCATACCGATGGTGTGCTCAGCCGTGGTCACGGTGTTGCCGCCGGGCGTATTCATGACCGCAACGCCCTTCTTGGTCGCCGCGGGAACGTCTACATTGTCCAGGCCGCTTCCGGCGCGTCCCACGACCTTGAGCTTGGTCGCCTTTTCCAGGAGTTCCTTCGTAACCTTGGTAGCCGAGCGGATAATCAGCGCATCGTAATCGCCGATGATCTTCTCGATCTCCTCGGCTGATGTCTTGCTTCGCGCATCCACGTCAAGCCCTGCTTTTTTCAAAATCTCCACTCCGATGGGAGAGAGGTTGTCGCTGATTAAGACCTTCATGAATTCCTCCGTATGAAACACGAAGGTAAGAGGTTAAGAAGGTGTGAGGGTAGGATTTTTCCTACCTTCTTACCTTCCTACCTTCCCACCTTCCCGTCTTTCTATTTCATCAAAATTTCCTGCGCCGCCGCCACGCCCGTTCCGAACTTCACCGGGTGGCCGAGGCCCTTCAGGACCATCTCGATGCCGGCCACGGCAGTGATTACGTCGAAGGTGTCGGCGTAACCCAGGTGCGCAATGCGGAAAATCTTTCCCTTGAGCTTGTCCTGTCCACCGGCGCCGGTAATGCCGTACTTCTCCCGAAGATCTTTATAGATCGCCTGCCCATCCACGCCTGCGGGAGCCTCGATAGCCGTAAGCGCGTTGCTCGGGTTCTCCTTGGGGAAAAGCTTGAGGCCGAGCGCGCCTGCGGCGGCGCGGGTAGCCTTGGCGAGCCGCTCGTGGCGAGCAAACACGTTCTGGAGCCCTTCCTCCTGAAGCATCTTGATGCTGGCGTTGAGGCCGATGATGAGCGTGACCGCCGACGTGAAGTTGGTCTGGTTCTTGGCCAGGTTCTCCCGCTCTTTCTTGAAGTTGAAGTAGAACTTCGGCGTCTTGGAAGTATCGGCCGCCTTCCAGGCCTTGTCGCTCACGGAAACGAACGCGAGCCCCGGCGGGAGCATGACTCCCTTTTGTGATCCGCCGATCATCACGTCAATGCCCCACTCGTCTGCCTTGATGTCATGCGCAACGAGTGCTGAGATCGCATCCACGACAAAAAGCGCGTCGGTTTTCTTCACCACCGTTGCGAGCGACTTCACGTCGTGGTACACGCCGGTCGAGGTTTCGTTGGCCTGAACGAATACGGCCTTGATCTTCGGATTCTTTTTGAGGGATGCCTCCACCAACTCGGGCTTTATTGCATAGCCCCATTCTACGGCAATTTCTTCCACCTTCATGCCGTAGGCCTGGCAGATCTTGGTCCAGCGTTCTCCGAACTTACCGCCGTTGATCACCAGCACGTCATCGCCGGGATTCAGGAAGTTGTTCACCGCTCCGACCATCCCGCCGGTGCCGGTGGAACACAGAATCAGCACATCGTTTTTTGTCTGGTAGAGCCACTGCAACCCCTTTTTTGCGGCATCGAGCACCGGGAGAAAATCCGGGGCCCGGTGATGAATCATCGGCATGGCCATGGCCAGGAGCGCTTCGGGCGGCACCGGGGTCGGGCCGGGGGCCAAAAGATATTTTTTCTGCATGAGTATACCCTCCAACTTTTATAGACGGAACGTCCGTCGGTTTTTGATACGAACACTAAAAACGCTCTATTTTTTTTATTTTATAGAGTAAATTATTTCTGACGACGAAAATTAAAGTCCCGCGGGGGCGAGACCTATGCCAGGGGTTGGCATGTCGCTGGGATATAGGGGGTGTCTGTGCTGTTTCAAAATAGTATACTGCCTCTCTCTAAAGTATTCCATGCCAAAACCGTTTAAACTGGTTGCGTTTAAACTGATTGAAAGTAACATAAGCCACCGAAAATTGTCAAGAAAATAGTTCAGTCCCGAAACAGCCGGATGTTTCGGGACTTGTCAAAGCAGTAACCCTTATTTTCGAACGACATCCATGATCACGCTCAAAGTGATCACCGGTGTCGTGCGGTCGTTGGAATATATGTTGATATGCTTTACGAGAGGCCCGCCCCTCCCGTTCGTATCAACGCTGGTCTTTATCTGTCCGACAGCTCCTGGTTCAAGGTGGTTGGAACTAACCACCGCGGCAGTGCAGCCTCAGGAGGGCACGACCCGATCAATTATGAGCGGTTCGTTCCCTGCATTCCGGACAGTAAAGACATAGTCCGCCTGTTGCCCTTGGGTCACTTTCCCGAAATCATGTTGCAGCTCCCTGACCTCGATCTTCGGCCCCTTGATTTCCTGAGCCGAAAGCGAACTGCCCACCAAGACGGCGGCCAAAATCATGCTTGCCCAAAATACATTTTTCATCGCCTTGTTCGCTCCATAATCTGTTTCCTGTTCACGTTCATTCCGCAATCCGCCTGCGCCCAGCGATTACGAGTGCTCGCGCGAGTGCAGGGTGAATTCCGCATTCCCTATTCTCAGAGTCCCATCTTCTTCTGATAGATCATCGTGGTGAGTTCCTCGCGCGTGATCAGCTTTTTCTCGATCAGCACGCTGATCAACGCATCAAGCCGCACCCTCGTGTCCGCGAGCGTCTGCTGCGCGGAATCTTCTTTAGACAGGAGCGACGACTCCGAACCGAACTCCACGTTCTTCGGCATGATGAGATCGCTTCCGCGGATGATCTCCATCTTGCCGATTGATTGCGTCGGCTGATGATAAAGCGCCTTGGCATGGGTACGATCGATTTCCTCGCCGTCATAGTACTTTTTGATAGCATCCGTGATCTCGGACCCCATGGCCAGGGAGGGCTTAATATTGAGCCCGGTGATGAACCTGACCTCGTCCATCGCCTCAATATCAAGGGGATCGAACATGGCGAGGGTCAGCGCTCCCCCTTCTTTCTTGACCGGCACCACATGATGTTTTTTTGCAATCTCACCCTTGATCGTCTTGATCACGGCCTCGGGAATTTCCGGTTCGAACAAGTTGATGTAAGGAATGCGCAGTATATCCGACATCACCCGGGCAAGGTCCTCTTCCCTGACGAATTCCAATTCGATGAGAATTGAACCCAGTTTTCCACCCCAGTTGCGCTGGTGCGACAAGGCTGACTGGAGCTGAAAATCATCAATCAGCCCAGCCTCTTTCAGCATGTCGCCCAGCTTCTTGACCCCGGTCATAACATCCTCCGTTTTAAGCAATCGCGTGCAACCTGCCGTTCACCAATAATTATAAGCTGCACAGGCCCGGAAAGTCAAATAGTTTAACCGGATTATCGGAATGAGGGGCCGTGAGTGCCGTCACCCGTCATTCGCAAATCGGCGTTCGTCACTTCCCTGGGCTGTATTGCCAAATGCCGCAAGTCTATCGCGCCAAGAGCGGCGAGCAGGCTTGCCTTGATCCCGGGTTGCTCTTGCTCAAGGCTTGCCAGGAGTTTCTTGATCTTCACTCGTTTCATATCCGGGTCCCCGCAGGCCGGGCAGGCGCAGCAGGTAACCGGGAACCCGGCACGGGACGCATACCGGATGATATCGTCCTCAGGCACATACACGAGCGGCCGGATCACCACGTTCCGTCCGTCGTCGGCATTCAGGAACGGCGACATGGCCTTGATTTTCCCGTTGTAGAATTGATTAAGCAGCAGTGTCTCGATAAAATCATCCCGGTGATGGCCGAGGGCGATCTTCGTGCATCCGAGCTCGAGCGCCTGCGTGTACAGCACTCCCCGGCGAATCCGCGAGCAGAGCGAACACGGAATATCGTCGGGGGTAAGCTTTTCAAGCACGGCCTGGTGGATGGGCGCTTGAACAACCCGGGACTCGAATCCTTGCGCGCGAAGATAAGCTTCCATGAGGTCCGTCTGAAACCCCGGGAATCCCGGGTGGACGGTAACTGCGATGAGCGAGAAATTGATCGGCGCGCGTTGCCGCAGACGCTCCAGAATATGGAGCAGCGTCCAGCTGTCCTTACCGCCGGACAAAGCCACGAGAACCCGGTCATTGTTCTTAATCAGCCCGAAATCACCGATTGCGCGCCCAATAAGCCGTCGTAAGCGGTATTCAAGATGCTTATCCTGTTGCATGGGTAAATCCTAAAGCCTGGGCACGGATAAGTCAACCTTTTTGTAAACAGCCAAAAATAAAACGGGCCTCCGGAAGCATTTTTGCCGGAGGCCCGTTTCTAAACCGTATCGTTGCTTGTCTTTTTTTTGTATTATCTTCTTTTCTTAGAGGCCTTTTTCTTCTTTTTTACGGCCTTCTTTTTGGTTGCCTTTTTCTTCGCTGTCTTCTTTTTCACTGCCTTCTTTGCCGCTTTTTTCTTGGCTTTCTTCGCTGCCTTCTTTTTCACTGCCTTTTTTACCGCTTTTTTCTTGGCTTTCTTCTTCGCCGGCTTCTTTGCGGCCGCAGGTGCTCCAGCGGCAAGCGATTTCCCCGGGAGGGTGCATTCCGCGGACTCAATCCCGCAGCAATACACCGGTTCCTCATATACGTCGCCGGTCCTCGTGACATCTATCTTTCTACCGCACACCCTGCACTCATACTGCATGATTTTCTCGGTTCCCATACGCGCTCCCCTCCTTAATATGCTGATAACCCGTCTTGATACGGGTTTATGAATGACTGTAGCACGGCGGTAACGACAAGCACCTCGAGAACGGCAAGCAAGCCAAGCTGCATGAACCATGTTCTATCTGTCCTAATTTAGAATCATATCAATCAAATGTCAAGTTTTTTTGTGAATTTTTCGATCAACACCAGATCCGGGGTTGTTTCTTATTCGCCTTCACCATAGCGCTTTTTCTCTTGTCCGCCTGCCGAAGCTCCCAGATCTGCTCCATCCCCTCAATTGCCGCCGACAACGCCTCATCCGTGGTTTTCCCATCCCAGGTCCTCGTCTCGGCCAATCGATAGAGCTCCAAAATTACTTCATCAAGTGTCATAAAATCTCCCTTAAATACAGCGCATTAGATACTTAACGATATCGGAAACTGAACCCCTGCCATAAAAAAACCGGGAATAACGATCCCGGCTGTATTCACTCAGAACGCATTATACTCAGAGAAAGCGTCTTTTTTATACTACCTTTGATGTGCAATCCAGTGGTTATCATACGTATCATACTCATCCGCATTTAGAGAACCCGCATCCACGGCAGAAGGCGCACCCCTCGCCGAATTCGAGCAAACCGCCGCAGTCCGGACATTCGGGACAGAGTCCGAGATGGTTCTTGCTCCCAACCGCGCCGCAACCAGATGATACCTGTCCGGCCGTCTGAGCAGCAGCCCTTGGCTTGTGGGACTGGTGATGTCGGCCCATGGTGTCCTTCATGTAGCGCTCAAGCGCCCGGCCAATGGCATCGGGGCAGGACAGGATGGACCCTCCTTCGCCCCAGGCCGGAGACGGGCACCGGATGCCCTTTACCTGCTTAACAATGGAATCAATGGACACGCCGGAACGAAGAGAGAGAGAAACCATGCGGGAAACGGCCTCCGACTGGCTTGCGGCGCACCCGCCGGACTTGCCCATCGTCGAAAAAACCTCGCAGATGCCCTCCTCGTCCTCGTTGATTGTGATATAGAGGTTGCCGCAGCCCGTGGGGATCTTCTGGGTAACGCCCTGGGTAAAAGGCGGGCGGTTGCGCGGCTTCTTCTCTTCGGCCAGCTCGGGTGATGCAGAGGCCACCGTAATCGAGTGGGATGCTGCCGCCTTGCGCGCCTTGTCCGTAGACCCGGTGTGCAGCACCTGCTCGTCACGCGACCCATCGCGGTAGATGGTTACGCCTTTGCAGCCGAGCTTGTACGCCATCATGTACACATTCCTCACGTCGTCCTGCGTGGCGCTGTGCGGGAAGTTCACGGTCTTGGACACGGCGTTGTCGGTATATTTCTGGAACGCGGCCTGCATGCGGATGTGCCATTCCGGCGTGATGTCATGGGCGGTGACGAATACGCGCTGCACGTCTTCAGGCACCGTTTTTATGCCGGTGCATCCGCCGTGCTCGGCGATCTCCTTCATGAGATCGTCGCTCCGGAAGCCCCGCTCGTCCGCCGTCTTTTCGAATACGGGGTTCACCTCGACAAGCTCCGCCCCATCCATGACCTTCCGGACGAAGGTCAGCGCAAAAAGCGGCTCGATGCCGCTGGAACAACCGGCGATAATGGACAAGGTGCCCGTCGGCGCGATCGTCGTGACCGTGGCATTTCGCACCGGGGCCATGCCGGGCTTGTCGTAGATGCTCCCCTTGAAGTTGGGGAACGCGCCGCGCTCCTTAGCGAGTTCTTCGCTCATCTTCCGGCCCTCGTCGGAAATGAACTTCATCACGGTCTCGCCGAGTTTGACCGCTCCATCGGAGTTGTAGGGGATGCCCATCTCGAGCAGCATATCCGCGAAGCCCATGACGCCCAGGCCGATCTTGCGGTTCGCCCGGGTCATCTCGGATATTTTTTCAAGAGGATAGCGGTTGACATCGATCACGTTGTCGAGGAAGTGCACCCCTTGCCGCACCGTATGGCGGAGCTTGTCGTAGTCCACGGCCTTGCCGCGGGGCGCCAGCATCTTTGCCAGGTTGATCGAACCGAGGTTGCAGGACTCATAGGGAAGAAGCGGCTGCTCGCCGCAGGGATTGGTGGACTCCACCATTCCAACGTGCGGTGTAGGGTTGTACTGATTGATCCGGTCGAGAAAGATGATCCCCGGATCCCCGTTTTTCCAGGCCATGTTCACGATGGTCTCGAACACCTTGCCCGCCTTGAGCCTCTTGACCACTTTTTTGCTGCGCGGCGAAACCAGGTCGAACTCGCCGTCCTTTTCCACCGCCTCCATGAAGGGATCAGTCATGGCAACGGAGATGTTGAAGTTGTTCAGCCGGTCGTTCTGCTGCTTGCACGTGATGAAATCGAGGACATCCGGATGGTCGACCTGGAGGATGCCCATATTCGCGCCGCGCCGCGTGCCGCCCTGCTTCACCGTCTCGGTGGCCGCGTCGAACACCGTCATGAACGAGATGGGGCCCGAGGACACGCCCTTGGTGGACTTCACCACGTCGTTTTTCGGCCGGATGCGCGAAAAGGAGAAGCCCGTGCCGCCGCCGGACTTGTGGATAAGCGCGGCGTGCTTCACGGACTCGAAAATCTCGTCCATGGAATCTCCCACAGGAAGCACGAAACAAGCCGACAGCTGACCGAGCTCGCGGCCCGCGTTCATGAGCGTGGGACTGTTCGGCAGGAACTCTAGGGAGGTCATGAGGCGATAGAATTCAGTCGCGGTCCGCTCCACATCGGCGTCGGACTTACCGTACGACTTGTCGGCCCCGGCGATGGTTCGCGCCACGCGGGTGAACATGTCTACTGCCGTTTCGACAACGGTCCCGTCCTCGTTCCGCTTAAGGTAGCGTTTTTCGAGAACCTTGAGGCAGTTCTCGGTCAGGTTGAGACCCTTGCCGGATGCTGTAGCAGTGACAGATGACGCACTCTTCATAAAACTCCCTCCTAAACAAACTGTCGAGATAAATTGAAACCGGAATAGAGCGCGCCGTTGGCCGCTCGTTGATAATTGCTGATTGGTTGTTTGTAGTTTTTGAAACAGGACACCACTCTATTTTGTGGACCGTGGTAATTATAGCCACAACATGTTGTGTTTGTCAAACGAATTCAGTAAAAAAGTTTTTTTCAGCAGCATAGCAATTCGTGCTGATTTTCATGGGATTTTTTCATGCCCCGTCTGTTCCAGAGGCGTCTGTCAAGGACGGAATAAAATAGCGTCTTTAAACCGCGCGCCAGCAGCTTGTACTGTCGTCATCACGACTTTCCGAAGGGGCTTGCTCAGAAGCGGATAGGTCTGATTTTTCCCAAAATGGCGGGTTCAGCGATAGAGCGTGGACCAGTATTTCAGTGGTTCGCAGCGCACCTCCCTAACCCGTGCGCTCTCTTACTGAAAAATCATTGTTGTGTTTTAGTCCAGATATTTAACCTTCATTTCAAAAGGCTGTTTTTTGGGGCCGCTGCCGGCCCCCTTGGAAGCATGCCCCACGGGGACCACCGCCATAAACTCTCCGGCGGGTTCTCCCAGAAACTTCAGCACCTCGTCCTTCATCAGGAAAAGAATACCGAGCCAGACAGTAGCAAGCCCCAGAGACGTTGCCGCCAGCAGCAGGTTCTGCACCGCTGCGGCGGAACTCTGTATCTCCATGGTCCTGAAAAAATCATGGGCCATCTCTTTTTCCACCTTGAAGAGCTCGGTGCCGTGATCTATCAGATCGCCGGTATTTGCCGCGGCAATAACAACCGGCGCGCTCGCGATACTCCTGGCAGACATGCGGAGGAGCGCTGATGCGGGCTTGGGGAACCGGTTGGCCCCTTCAGCCACCAGGTCGGCGAGCCCTTGCTTCTTTTGGCCCCGAAGAACGATGAACCGCCAGGATTGCTGGTTATGGGCGGATGGCGCCTCATTTGCCGCCTGGAGGAGCAGGCCGATCTGCTCATCCGACAGATCTTCCTTCGCAAAGGTTCGGATGCTCCGTCGATCCTTAATGGTTTTTAATGTCTCGTTAACGTGAACAATAGAATCAGTCGGTTTCATGATTACCTCGATAAAGGGTCGGCGCTTCAAAATATCATTGCCGTTGTATGGAGCGTCTGTATCATAGCCACCGGAGATTGCGTTGTCAAACGGTTTTTAAACTCATCTACTCCACCACCCATACCGCGCGGTTCTTTGCCTCGTGAATGAGCCTGCTCGATGTGCTGCCGAAGAGGAATTCTTCATCTTTTGACTTATGGCTGCGGCCGACGACCAGGGTGCAGCGATCGCAGTGGGTATCCAGTATGGCGTCGGACAACGATTTGCTCTCGCCCACGCAGGCCCGGTAGTTGACGTTGGCCTCGGGGAACCCGGCCCGGACCAGGATCCGGCGGTAATCCTCCAGCACTTGGTTGGCCTCATCCGTCTTTTCCTTGAGCCAGGCGCGCATCTCCTCGTCGGTGTCGAAAAAATCCGCTTCGGGCGAGGGAATGACGCTCAAGAGTGTGACCGTAAATCCCGGGACCCCTCCGAGAACATCGGCCACGTACAGCACGGCCCGACGCGAGCTGTTTGCCTCGTCCACGGCAATCAGAAGATGTTTTTCTTTTGTCAGGAGTACGGTCTCGTCAGCCATGATACACGCTCCTTTCTGATGACCCGAAAACATGATTTTTCTCTTCCCGCCTTCTTATCCTACGTTTTGTTGCTCAGCTCCTCCCGCGCCTCGCCAAGGTCCTCAAGCAGTTCGCGCGTTTCCTCGTAGTACACCGGTGCGCTCAGGGAAAAGTGCATCAGCACCCGGTTCAATTTCTCCGGAATATAGGGGTAGATCTTCCTGAGGTTCGCCACCCGGTTGTGGAACACGATACTGACGTCGTCCCCGGTAAGCCGGTCCAGCACTTCCGCATGCGCAGCGAGCAACCGGTGTGTGGTGATATCGCCGCGACCCGTGATAAAGAGCAGGATATTTCCGAGACCGAAGAGATCGTACCCGAAGCGGCTTTCGCCGTGGCGATAGTTGAAATCGAAGTCGATCCAGCGATACCTGCCGGTTAAGGCATCCTTGATGAGGTGGTCGCGCCGGATGTCGCCGTGTTTCTCGCCGTTTTCGTGCAGAAAGCGGATGGCCTCGACGGTCCGGAGGTATTCGTCCAGCAACGCCGGATAATAATGAAAGAAAAAGTCTTCGTGGTCCTTGCCCATTTCGGGCGTAAACTGGGCGAGCGTCTTTCCCTGAATGTAGTCCAAGATCCGAAGCTGGCCCCCCGTGGAATCGAGCACCGTTTCTCCCTGCATGAAGTCCGGCCTGCCGCGCACGAGTTCTAGGATGCGCGCCTCTTTCTGCGGGCTGCGCACGCACTCGAACACAAGATTGCCTATCCTGGCTTGGAACCGCTCCTTGAAGACCCACTTCAGAATCTTGATCTCGCCGGTGACGAGGTTGCGGGCGCGTTTGACCCAGAATTTCTGTTCGTCCTCAAGCCCGAACCTGCCCTCACGCTCGTTGTTCCGGATAAAATAGGGAACGTTGTCGAGAATGACCACGTCATCGTAATCCACGCGAAAAAAGTCCGCAGTGTCCTTCACCAGCGCGCGCTTCGGCACGCGTTCGCGCGGGACCCAGCAACGGATCATGCGAAGCAGCTCTTTTTCGGTGTAGCCGCCGTCGGCCGCCATAAACCTTCTCCTTCTATCATCATTATATCAGCATACGATTATGGATTGCGGAAGTAAAACCGAAAAGCACACGCTTCAATCCCATTCCGCATGCTCCAATCCGCAATCGCAACGTTTTCTCTTGACTTTTCGGGCAAATAAAGCTAATTTTGACATAATTATTTTTCATGGCCCGGACCCGTACGGCCCATGCACGGAGGGGCTCAAACACCGATGTCGTACCAGATTAAACTCGAGATTTTTGAAGGTCCCATGGACCTGCTCCTGCATCTCATCAAGAAGCACGAACTCGATATCTACTCCATCCCGATCGCACTCATCACCCAACAATACCTCGAATACCTCGAGCTTATGAAGAGCCTGGACATGGAGATCGCGGGCGAGTTCCTCGTGATGGCATCCACGCTCACGCATATAAAATCAAAAATGATGCTGCCGCCGCCCGAGAACCCCGAGGGCGAGGACGACGGAACGGACCCGCAAGCCGAGCTTATCCGCAGGCTGCTCGAGTATAAGAGCTACAAGGAGGCCGCGGGCTCTCTTGAGGACAAGGAAGAAACGTGGTCGCAGGTGTACACGCGGCCGGCCGAAACCGCGGCAGCCAACGTGCCGGACGATGAGCCTCTGCTCTTCGACTTCCACCTCTTCGACCTGCTCGCGGCGCTCAAAGACGTGATGGCGCGGACGCCCGAGGCGTCCTTCGACATCACGGCTGAGTCCATCTCGATCACCGAGAAAATCTCGCAGATCCTGGCGAGGCTCGAAATAACAGACAGCGTGCTCTTCGTGGACCTCTTCGAGGGGAGCACCACCAAACCCCAGGTGATCGGCACGTTCCTGGCGCTCCTCGAGCTCATCAAGACGCGCATCGTGAAGGCCGTACAGATAGAGCAGTTCGGCGCAATCAGGATCATGAAGGCCGTGCTGGACACTCAGGACCGCGACACGGCCACGGGGAACCTGTTCGGATAAAAATCGGAAAGGCATCAGCCGCCGCGTCGCAGAGGACGCGCAAACCATATCCCCGATACAATCATTCGGGGAAGTCATTCCATGTGAGAAGTTGATTGTAAGTCTATTCGATTGTGAGACCGTGAATCTTTTATGAAAAACGACATTAAAGCGCTTGCGCAGGAAAAAAAATTCGGTGACATAGAGAAAGCGGTGTACGAGGACCGATCGCTTATCAAAGAGCTCGTGGCCCTTCTCGCGGAGAAGAACGGAGACGTGCGCTCAGGCGCGCTGAACCTGCTGTCGCGCGTGGGCTTCGACTACCCAAACGATACTCGCCCGCACCTGCCCACCCTGATCGCGCTTTTGGACGATCCGGACATGTTCATTAAGATCGACGCGGCGAACGCAGTCGGGAACCTCGGCTTCAGCTTCAAGGATTCGGCGGCACAGGCGGCGCCGAAATTGAAGGCCTTGCTCAACCACGAGCAGAGTCTCGTGCGGCAGGAAGCGGCCTACGCTCTCGGGAACATCGGGTTCGCCCATACCGATCTGGTCAGGGACGCGGTGCCGCGCATGACGCTCATGCTCGAGCAGGGCGATGACGATGAACGCGAGGCAGCGGCGCACGCTTTGGGCAAGCTCGGCATCAACGCGCCGGAGTTGATACGCGGCATCCTGCCCAAGCTCGTGGAGGTGCTGGAGTTCTCGAAAGAGGCAACCTGCGGAGGCGTACTCTTCGCCTTGGGCGCCCTTGGCCTGCACTATCCGCAGGAAGTGGCAAGCCTGGTACCGACGCTTATGCGTTACCTCGACAGCGGCCACCCGAATGCGGTCAAGAACGCCGTTGCGGCGCTCGGAAATATCGGCAGCTCAAACCCGGAGATCGTGAAAGAGGCCATGCCGAAAATCCGAAAGCTTTTGGACAGCTCCGATATCGACGTGAAGATGAACGCGAAGGTGGCATTAGGCAGACTCGGCGATCCTTCGGCAATGTAACCGTTCGATGTAAAGCCACGGTTGGACCATGATAAACACAAAAGAAAATAAATGATCTTTAAAACCATTGGAAAATTTTTCCGGAATTTATCCGGGTTCATCGGCGATTCCCTAATCAATTTGTTGAGGAGAGGTAGAAACGATTTGGAAGATCAACAGCAAAAATCGGCACATAATCAATCGGCAGAGCCAACGGAAAAGCACTCATTGCAGCCGACAGAAGAGCGCCAAACGGAATCAAGAGAAGTACAACCCCTGGAGCCGACAGAAGAGCAACCGTTGCAGCCTACTGAAGATCCTCAAGTGGCATCTAGAGAACAGCAGCAGTTGCAGCAGACTGACGATCGCCAGATGGAATCTAGAGAAGCACACCCATCGCAGCCGACTGAAACGCAGCACGAACTGAAAACAACAGAAGATCGGCAATTAAAATCCGCGATCGAATCGCTGCTCTTTATTGCAGGCAATCCCCTGTCCCTGGACCGACTCACGGGCATCTTTGAAGAAGCTACCAAGGAGCAGATCGAGGCCCAGATAGGTGTGCTCAAGCAAGAATATGAAACAAGGGGCTCGGGCATCATGCTTGCCGAAGTGGCCGGCGGCTATCAACTCGCCACCCGTCCGGAGAACGCGGCCTGGATACGCAAGTTCAGGTCCGTCAAGGTTTCGTCCAAACTTTCCAAGCCCGCGCTCGAAACGCTCGCTATTGTGGCGTATAAGCAGCCTATTACGCGGTCCGAAGTGGAGGTGATCCGGGGCGTGAACATCGGCGGCATCATGCGGAACCTGATGGAGCGCCGTCTTGTGAAGATCGTCGGCAAAAAGGACGTGCCCGGAAAACCCATGATGTACGGTACTTCACTGGAGTTTCTCCAGTATTTCGGCTTAAAAGACCTTTCGTCGCTCCCGACCTTGAAGGAATTCCAGGAACTCGAGGCGGGCGAAGAGGTCATGGAAGAGATGATCGTTGAGGGGGAAGACGCGGCTGCTCCGGATGAAACTGAAGCAGCGACCGCAACCGCGACGAAGGAGTAGGCACCTGATGATAGAACTCCAGGATGCGCTGCGCAAAAAAGAGATCTGGGCCATCGGCGGCGGCAAGGGCGGCATCGGCAAAAGCCTGATCACCGGCAATATCGGCATCTCGCTCGCGCGCCTGAAAAAAAAGGTCCTGCTCGTGGACGCGGACTTAGGCGGCGCGAACCTCCACACGACGCTCGGGATCGGCGTTCCGGAGATGACGCTCTCGGATTTTCTGAACCGTCGGGTGGAAAATCTGCAGGACGTGGTCATCAAGACGAACATTCCGAACCTGAGCCTGATCAGCGGCGCGCAGGACTTTCTCGATGCGGCCAACCCCAATTTTGCCCAAAAGACCCGGCTTCTCCGCCATCTCGATACGTTGGACGCGGACTATATCCTCCTGGACCTCGGCGCGGGCACCTCATTCAACATTCTCGACTTTTTCCTGTTCTCGGACCACGGCATCCTCGTCGTGCTGCCGGAGCCCACTGCCATCGAGAACGCCTACCGGTTCATCAAGAGCGCATTCTACCGGCGGTTCAAACGGATCGTTGCCGACGAAGGGATCAAGGACATGATCGACGCGGCCATGGACCAAAAGAACAGCATGGGCATCCGCACTCCTTATGACCTGATCGAGCGCGTGAAACTGATGGAGCGGGAGGTAGGAGAGGTCCTCGAGCTCGAAGTGATGAAGTTCAAGCCGAAACTGGTCGTGAACCAGGTGCGGACCAAGAACGACATCCAGATCGGCTTCTCGATGAAAAGCGCGTGCCAAAAATACTTCGGAATCGAGCTTGAGTTTCTCGGGTATGTGGAATACGACGACTGCGTCTGGCAGTCCATACGAAGCAAGCGCCCGCTTACGATAGAATATCCCTATTCGCGTCCGTCACGCTGCATCGAACGGATCGTCCATAACCTGCTTCGGAAAGAGCAACTCACGCCCAGCGTGCTCTATTAACAACAGGGGAGCGGCACTATGATCAAAAAAATTGAGGACATGAATTATTACGAATTGCTGGAGGTCAGCCCCACGGCGAACGCGCAGGATATCCACAAGGCGTATGAACGGATACGGCGCGTCTACGAACCGAACTCCATTGCCCTCTACTCGCTCTTTACTCCTGAAGAGACCGCAACGATACACCAACGTATAGAAACGGCATACCGTACTCTCGTGTACGAGGACAATCGAAAGCGCTACGATGCGCTGCTGCGGGAACGGAACTTCCTGCCGGAACCTCCGCCCCCTCCGCCGGCGCCGAAGTATCAGCCCCGGCCCGTCCAGCCGGCATTCTCCCTGCCGTCGGATAACCGTTATTTCAACGACACTGAACCGTCCCCGCAACCCCTTCAGCAGGAGACGCCCAAATCACCGCAAGATCATGCCTCAAGCACTCCACCCCTTGTCATTGCCGAATTTAGCGGCGCAGCAATCAAGGGCCTGCGGGAACAACGCGGCCTCACCATACGACACATCGCGGATACGACAAAGATAGGCTCCCGTTATCTTGAATACATCGAGGCGGAAAGCTTCGGTAAGCTCCCCGCGCGGCCTTACCTCCGTGGATTCCTCATGCTCTACGCGAAGTCCCTCGGGTGCGACCCGGAGCGCATGACCGGCGACTACATGAAACGATACGACGCCGCGCTAGCACAAAAAAACCAGGCCAAATAGCACGTACGACATTTCCCTTCTCTTCGCCTTTTTTCTACCAGGGCTATGCTATAATCAAGCAGTGCGATATCGGTTATAACAGCCTTATCAAGAAAGGAGGTGACCCCATGAAAAAAGTATTACTGTTTTGCTTGGTTCTGTCCTTAGTCGTATTTGCCGGAATGGTAATGGCACAACAGGCCCCTGCGCCTGCGCCGGAAAAAACACCGGCTTCACCACCGGCGGTCTCCGCTCCGATGGCCCCCGCTTCCGCCGCTAAAGCTCCGGCCCCCGCGGCAGCGTCGACTCTCACCGTCTCACGCTTCGAGATCTGCGCATCGGTGGAGAACCGCCAGCCAATCGGGATCGCTGCATCCTTCCCGGCGACCCAGGAAAAAGTGTACTGCTACCTGGAGTTCAAGGACGTACCCAAGGACACCAAAATCACCTATGTCTTTACTCTCGGTATGAACGAAATGGGCAAGGTGACCCAAGATGTAAAAAAATCCTGGAGATGGAGAACCTGGGCCAACAAGTCGCTGGGCGGCATGAAAGGCGACTGGAAAGTGGATATCCTGGATGAGTCGGGCGCGGTGATCAAGACCGCATCATTCAAGGTGGAATAACGGTTTATCAAACGAAGGACTAATAAACACCTAAGGCGCAGGAAATTAACCCTGCGCCTGTTTTATTTTTTTCTTGCTCATTGAACTCATCAGACTCTACTAACTCAACGAACTCTTCAGACTCTTCTTCATTTCCCGTTCCTTCCAGATCATATAGATCGCCGGATAAATGATCAGCTCAAGAATGGTCGAGGTGACCACGCCGCCAATCATGGGCGCGGCAATGCGCTTCATAATATCAGAACCTGCGCCTGTGCTGAACAAGATGGGAATCAAGCCGGCCAGAATCACGCTCACGGTCATGATTTTCGGCCTGATGCGCTTTACCGCGCCCTCCATCACTGCCTCTTTCAGATCAGCCGTGGTTCTGAGCCTTCCCTCGCTCTTCCAGTGATCATACGCAAGTTCGAGGTAGAGGAGCATCACCACGCCGGTCTCCGCGTCCAGCCCCGCGAGCGCGATGATGCCGACCCAAACGGCAATGCTCATGTTGTAGTTCAGCAGATACAGGAACCAAAAGGAGCCCACGAGCGAGAACGGCACAGCAAGAAGCACGATGGCCGTCTTGGTCACGGACTTGGTGTTGAAGTAAAGAAGAACGAAGATCACGAGGAGGGTCAAGGGAATGACCAGTTTCAGCCGCTCATGGGTCTTCACGATATATTCATACTCGCCGCTCCATTGCAGCCGGTATCCCGGAGGGAGCTTGACTGTTGCGTTTACTTTTGCCTTGGCTTCTTCCACGTAGCTGCCCACATCTCGCCCGGAGAAGTCCAAATACACATATGCGGTCAACAGGCCTTCTTCGCTCTTGATCCCGGTGGGGCCGCGCACGATCTTGATGTCCGCGACTTGCCCCAGAGGCACTTGATAGGATTGCTGATTGCCACCTGTGGATTGCGGACTGGAGACGCCTTGCATGGACGACGAGGAGGGCCCGGCCGCGCCCGCCATCACCGGCACGAGCACCCGTTTCAATTTGTCTATCGAGTCCCGCAGCTCCGGGGAATACCTGACGTTCACGGGATACCGCTCCCGTCCTTCGATGGTGGTGGTGAGGTTCATACCGCCCACGGCAGACTGTATGACCTGCTGGACGTCGTCCACGGCCAGCCCGTATCGCGCAGCCTCTTCGCGCTTAACCGTGATATCCAGATAATAACCCGTGGTCACTCGTTCTGCATAAGCGCTCCTCGTGCCGCGGATATTTTTTACGGCATCCTCCACTGCGAGGCCTATCTTTTCGATCTCTTCGATCTTCGGTCCCAGCACTTTGATCCCGACAGGCGTGCGTATGCCCGTGGCAAGCATGTCCATGCGCGCCTTGATCGGCATGGTGAAAGAATTGGCGACCCCGGGAATGGAAAGCGCGTCATTCATTTCGTTCTTGAGTTTTTCGACATCCATGCCCTTTCGCCATTCAGACTCGGGCTTTAGATTGATAACGGTCTCGAACATTTCGAGCGGCGCCGGGTCTGTTGCGGTCTCTGCGCGGCCTGCTTTGCCGAACACCTGGGCCACCTCCGGTATTTTCATGAGCAGCTTGTCCTGCATCTGGAGCAAATCGGACACCACCGAGATAGACGGCGGCGGCACCGTTACCGGCATGTAAAACAGCGTGCCTTCATACAGAGGCGGCATGAATTCCGTGCCGAGCTTAAAGAAAGGATATACAGTCACGGCCATGATGACAAGGGCTATGATAATGACCAATTTTTTAAATCGCAATGCCACTTCCGCCACCGGCTCATATATCATGCGCAGGAAAAGGCTCACGGGATTCGACTCTTCCGGCCGTATCTTCCCGCGGATAAAGAGGGTCATCAAGACCGGCGTCAAGGTAACGGCAAGGAACGACGAAAAGAGCATGGCAAACGTTTTTGTGTATGCCAGGGGTTTAAAGAGCCTGCCTGCCTGCGCCTGGAGCGTAAAGACGGGCAGAAAACCGACCGTAATCACCAAAAGAGAAAAGAAGAGCGACGGCCCTACCTCTTGCGCTGCATGAATAATGACGTCTATTCTACTGCCCGGCCTGCCCGCGTGCTCCCACTCTTCGAGTTTTTTGTGCGCGTTCTCCACCATGATAATGGATGCGTCCACCATGGCGCCGACGGCAATGGCAATGCCGGAGAGGCTCATGATGTTCGACGTCACGTTCAGGTAATACATCAGAATGAACGAGATGATGATGGCGACCGGCAGCGTCAGGATGACCACCAGGGCGCTGGGGATATGAAACAAAAAGACGAGGCAGACGACGCTCACCGCGATCGTAAGCTTGACTATTTCTTCCTTCAGGGTATTGATGGACCGATGGATGAGATCGGATCGGTCATAGGTAACGACGATCTTCATGCCTTTGGGAAGGCTCGGTTCGATGCTGGTTTTTATCTTTTCCTTCACCGCGTTGATGACGTTCAGAACGTTCTCGCCGAACCGCACCACCACGATGCCGCCTGCTGTTTCGCCTTTGCCGTCCAGTTCCGCGAGGCCCCTTCGTATCTCAGGCCCGAGTTGGACCCGTGCAACGTCTTTTAAAAAAATGGGTGTGCCGGCCCCGTTGGTGGAAACGGCGACGTTCTCGAGGTCCTTGACGGAGCTTATATATCCTCGTCCTCGGATCATGTATTCCACGCCGGAAAATTCCAGGACCCTGCCTTCCACGTCGCTGTTGCTTTTCTTTATAGCGTCCATTACCTTGGTAATGGGAATGTTGAAGGCGGCCAGACGGTTCGGGTCTACGATGATCTGGTACTGTTTGACAAAACCTCCGATACTCGCCACCTGAGAGACACCGGGCACGCTCTCAAGCGCGAGCTTAATATTGTAGTCCTGGACGGATCGGAGCTGCGAAAGGTCGTGCTGACCTGTTTCATCGGTGATGGCGTATTCAAAACCCCATCCCACGCTCGTGGCATCAGGACCAAGAACGGGATTGACGTCTGCTGGAATTTTGTTCTTTACCGCCTGGAGATATTCCAGCACCCTGCTTCTCGCCCAGTAAATGTCCGTCCCTTCTTCAAAGATAACGTAGATGAAGGAACTGCCGAGATACGAAAAACCGCGCACGACCTGCACCTTCGGCGCCGCGAGTAAGGTTGCGGTAATGGGATAGGTAATCTGATCTTCAACAAGGTTCGGGCTTCTGCCCGGCCATTCCGTGTAAATGATGACCTGCGTGTCGCTCAGATCCGGTATGGCGTCGAGCGGAGTATTACGTAATGATAGATAGCCCCAGATGCACAGAAAGATCACCATCAGAAAAATGATGAACTTGTTTCTGGCGCTGTATTCGATGATTTTCGCAATCATTACTTCACAATCCCTTTCAGTCTCGCCTCGGAATCGATCAAGAACGTGGCTGACGTGGCGACCCGTTCCTTTCCCTTCAACCCCTTTATAATCTCCGCCATCCCGTCGGACCTGAGCCCCACGACAACATCCCGTGGCTCGAAGTAACCGTCCCCTTTGTCCACATACACGATCTGCCGCGCGCCCGTGTCGATGACCGCATCCTGCGGGACCACCAGCCTCTTGCCCGTGTTCACCTTCAACTCCACATTCGTGAACATCCCCGGCTTGAGTTGCCCCCCGGGATTAGGAATGGAGAAGCGCACCTTGGTGGTCCGTGTTTCACTTGCAAGGACCGGATAGATATAGTCGATGACTGCGGTGAACTCTTTTCCCGGGAAATAGCTCATGGATATCTTCGCCGTATCTCCCGCATGGATCATCGGCAGTTCATATTCATAGATGTCGGAGATGATCCAGACCGTGGACAAGTCTGCAATATCGAAGAGCTTCTCTCCAGGCATGACCCGCATTCCCTGCAGCGCCGCTTTTTGAATGACCGTGCCGTTTGCCGGGCTGTAAATGGTCAGCGTCCGCATGGGTTTTCCGCTCGCTGCGATGGCTTGGATCTGCTCGTCGGATATGTCCCAGAGCCGCAATCGTTGCATTGCTCCCTCTACGATGGCTTCCGAGTCCCGCGTAAGCATTTTATTGACGGTCTCGTCCTTCACGTCGCTGCTCTGCCCTTTCCACTTGAGGGCGTTGATGAACTCCTGCTGGGTCGCGAAAAGCTCGTGGCTGTATAACTCTGCGAGTGGCTCGCCTTTTTTTACGTATTTGCCGACGTAATCGACGTACAGTTTTTCGATCCATGCCTCGAAATGGGCGTTGATCGTGGCGAGCTTTTTTTCATCATATTCTATCCGCCCCACGGTCCTGATGGTCTGTTTAATCGATTTTACAGATACAGCCGCGGTTTTGACGCCGATCAGTTGCTGTTTTTCAAGAGGAATCTCTACCAAAGGCACTTCTTCCGCCGCAGGCTTGTCCGTTGACTCTTTTTTCGGTTGTTCATTTGGCTGCTCTTTCACCTGTTCCTTAGGAGGCTCTTTTGAAGGTTCGAGCTGCTCCTTCGGAGGAATGCCGCCGTGTCCTGCATGCTGAGCAATGGCTTCCTGTATCCCCAGGCCGGGAATAAGACCCGTATGCGGCAAATAAAATAAGGATGAAATCAGACTGATGCATATGGCAAACAGAATGCGTATTTTCTTTTTCATTTTTCTTTCACCGCCGTTCCTGAGTCCGCTATTCCCGCTATCGCTTCGATTCTTGCAACGGCTTTTTCCCTTTCCACAAACTGCCCCCAATACAACGTCTCATAATCGAGCAGGGACTTCAGCCGATTAATGACGGTAATCGCTTCAATCTTTCCGGATGCGTATCCGGCAATGGCTAATTGAAAATCCTGGTATGTTTTCGGGATGAGACCGGTTTTATACAGACCCATTAATTTTTCCGTCGTACTGAGCATCGAATAATCATCGCGAATGCTTGAAGAGAGCATTAACCTGGTCGCCTCCAGTTCACTTTGTGCGCTATAGGAAAGCGATTTTGCTTCGGCTACTGCCTGCTGTTTCTTATGGAAGAAAAGCGGAATATTGATGGTAGCGGTCACGCTCCACATGTCCTGAAACTCGCCGGTCCTTTGAAAAACGTTGGCCGCCAAGGTAAAATCGGGATAATATTCCTTTTGCGCCAACTGCACCTGTGTCTTGGAAGAGGCGATCATCTTCTCCCGCGATCGAATCTCGGGAGAATTTGTATACGCCATAGTGGTCAGCTCGTCCATACTGTACGTAAATACGGAGGGGGCCGGCTGAAGCGGCCTGCTCAGCGGCGAACTAACCTCCCTGCCCACGGCTTTATTGAGCATCGCCTCCAGGGATTGTATCTTCTGTTTCAACATGGTCTCTTTTTCGAGCAGCATGTATTTTTCCGTTTGGGCCATGAGCACCTCTTGCTGAGAGGCCATGCCGGATGAATATCTCGCAAGGGCCGCGTCTTCTATCCGCGAGAACAGGGTTGTCTTGTCGCTGACAAGGTCGATATTCTTGTACGCAAGGAACAACTCGAAAAAAAGCTCCTTGACCGTGGCAATGGTTTTAAGCCGCGCGGCCTGGTAGGATGCCTCATAGCTTCCGGCGTCGCTTGAAGCAGACTCCCCTCGGAGCGAGCGTTTGCCGGGGAAGGGAAACGTCTGCGAAACACCGTACATCCGCTGCGACCCCTGCATCTGCCCGTACGTGTATCTGTTCCAGCCTTCGTTCTGATAGCCGAACGACACCATGGGATCGGGCAGGCTCGTGGCCTGATCGATCCGGTAGGTCGAGGCTTTCCACCTCGATTCCGCCGCCTGGACCTCCCGGTTATTTTTCAATGCCTCGTCGATCAGAGATTGCAGGTTCAGGGTCTCATCGGCTGCGTAGGCACTAATAAACGATAAAAATACAGAACACAGCGCAAGCAACGCTATATTCACGAAACGTTTTTTCACTGCTCTGGACTGTGTTCTGTATTCTTTTATCTTCATGGCTCTGTCCTACTTTGCGTCCACGGTAAATTTCAATGTGGATGTTTTTCCTGCTTTCGTTATTTTTATCGCAATGTTCCAGGAACCGCTCATGGAAAGGCCCATCGAGGCTTTATATTCGTCGCCCTGCAATACAGCGTCGGCCTTGTAATTCATCGCGGGCATGCCCATCATCGCCGGCATGGAGTATTCCACCTTCACCTGGGCGTCCTTGACCATTTTGCCTGTCGCGTCTTTCACCGCGATGCTGACTCCATTGTCGCCCGTTACCGGGGGGTTCTTGTCGATAGTGACCGTAACATCATATTCGCCCGCTTTCTTCTGCACCTCGTAGCCCTTTGCATAGGCGGCCCCTGTTGTAAGCAGCAGGACCATGGTAAACACAACTAATTTTTTCATGACTGATTACCTCCTCTTTCTGTTTTGTGTAATTCCATCATTTCTTTGCTTCACCGTCAGAAACAACGGCTTTATCAGAATCGCCGTGGCTCATATGCTGGTGGTCGGCTTCGGGATGGCCTTGCTGATCGTTCATAGCATGTTCTTTGTGATCCCCATTCCCTTGAGCTGCAGCAGGTTGATGAACATTCTCCGTATTGCTCTGGTGCATATCATGCTGGCCTCCCATCGTCCCGCCGCACGCAAACGCCGTTGTCGCCGACAAAATAATTACCGATGCGGTTACTACCAGAATCTTTTTCATGATTACTTGCTCCTTACTACGTGGATTTATTTAACTGTCCCTAGTTTTCCATGGACAGCCGCTTCCCGCAAGAGAAGACTTGTTCATTTCTTTTCATCAGCAGCGGGTTGCTGAGTATTCTCGGCACCGCTCTGATGCATATGATTATGATGTTGATCCGTTCCGGAATGGCCTTGCTGATCACTCATGGTATGTTCTTTGTGGTCCTCATGCCCGCCGTGCATAAAAACCATGCCTAAAATCATCATCCCCGCCATAATCACGATCATGACGCCTGTTACAACTTCGCCTTTTTGATCTTTCATTTATTAACCTCCTTGTGTGATAATTATGCAATGAACGGGCCAAAAAGGAGGTCTCGGTTATTCATTAGAAAATCAAGAAATTACGGGCAAGACAAACAAGCACGCGCGACACTATTGAAGCATCTGCTGAATGCAATGTAGTATTTCATACAACCAAATATAGCACAAAATGAGTATTACCTACAGGAGAATGCTGAGGAGGGTTAAACTAAAACCATCTTACATAGAGGCAACAGCAGGAATCAGGATAAAAACAATCAAAACACATAAGCAGGGCGTGAACTGCCGTAAAAAGGCTGTTGTTCACGCCCTGCTTTATCTTATTTGCTCTCCTTCTGCACGTTCTTCATCGTCTGGTTCATGGTCTTCATACGTTCCTGCATTGTTTTCATCGTGGCAGGGTCCATCGTTCCCTTGCCCATCTGCCCGGACATCTCTTTCATGGTGACGGACATGTCATTCATGACCTTCGCCATGTCCTGCATTTTGGAATGGTCCATGCCCTGCTTCTGCTTCATGGTTCCGGACATTTTCTGCATCATCTCGTTCATCTGGTTCATCATCCCGGACATATCGCGCATCATTTGCTGATTCATCATCTGTCCGCCCATCATCTGCGAGGACTGCTGCGAGCCCATCATGCTTCCCGGTTGCTGTTGTTGACCTCCCATTCCGCTGCCGCCCATCTGGGCGAATACCGTTGATGCAGAGATCCCGATCACCATTGCCATCAATACCAGAACTTTCTTCATAACCGTCTCCTTTTTAATAATATAGTATGTTCCAGAATACACCGCAAAAACTTTTGTTGCTTTTTCAAATCTTCCTGCTCACATTTCCCTCTAACAACGAGCACCTCCTTTTTTTGACAACGTGAACTCGATACCTCCGCTAATAGGACGAATGAACAGCAAAAAGGTTACACACAAGCAACATTCTTTTTATCGATGTGAACGAGTAATTCCTGTTTGTTATACCTCCGCATTTCCCCTCCTAACCCGCTGTCCCGATATTTTGCCGACACTGACTGCAACAGTTCCGGCGAGATTGACTCGAAGGCATGTACGACCGCCCGGTCGAAATGTGAACCGCTTTTCTCCCTGATCTTGGAGAGCGCATCCTCATGGCTTAATGGCGCGCGGTAAGGACGCGACGAGGTAAGTGCATCGTACACGTCTGCCACGGCAAAAAGTCTCGCGCCGATGGGGATATCCTCTTCCTTCAGACCCTGCGGGTACCCGCTCCCATCGAAACGCTCATGGTGAGCATGAACAATCTCCGCAGCCTCCCGGGGAAAGCCGACTTCGCACACAATGCCATACCCCGCCGAGGGATGATCGCGCATTACTTTTCGCTCTTCATCAGTCAGTCTTCCCGGCTTCGAAAGGATTGAATCGGGTATCCCTATCTTCCCCACATCGTGCAGCAAAGCGCCGAACCCGACAACTCGTTTTTTCCCCTCATCAAGTCCGAACCGATCCGCCAGCAGAAGCGTATATTCCCGCACCCGCTGGGAGTGGAGGCGGGTGTCCCGCTCCAGTTGGTCAAGGGCGAAAACAAGGCCCACGAGGGTTTCTTCATTGACCCTGCCAAACCCTCTCAGGAGCGACTGCTCGCGTTCGAAGAGGCTTCCCGCGATAAGTCCCAGAACCCAGAAGCTGACGAGTTCCATTGCCTGGTTCACTTGCTCTATATGGTTCTTCGGCCAATCCAGAAAGGCATGGAGGGAGAACAACGCGCTTACCGCAAGCGCAGCGTACACGCTTCCCCTAAAGCCGAACCACACCGCTGCCAAGACCGGTGAAATAAGGTAGAGATTTCGGAGGACGATGTGGAGATTGTGCCGGTCCGTGGGGATGAAAAAGTTGGCCAGCGCGACACTGCATGTAAGCAACACAATTACGCCGAGCTTTCTGTATTTACCCGTCAAACTCGCACCCATGCATTCCTCCCGGCCTTGTCTAAATCCGCGTCCATTCCCCTCACTGCCCTCTGCTCCGCCTTACTACATGCCTCCCATGCCAGGTCTGCTGCCCATGTTTCCGGAGCCCGGTCCACGCATCGTTCCTCCGCCCATGTTTCCGGAGCCCGGCCCGTTCATTGGCCCGTTGCGTGACCCTTCCTGTATGCCGCGCATCATCTCTCCGTGCTCCATGCGGGATTCCATATCAGCGGCAACGTCGTTCATCGAGTGATTCTTCCTCAGCTCATTGACCATGTAGCGTTCCATGGCCTCCAAATCCCGTTCGGAATAGCCCTTATCCACTGCCGTATGGACGATCTTCTCGGCCTGCTTGGCAGTCATGCCGCTCCCGACAAAGGTGGTCATCGTGTCCACTGCTCTATTGAACAGGGCCATTGATCCTTTCTGCTCTTTCACTCGCTCCCCGGTGCTCATGACGGCATCACGCGTGATTGATTTTTCCAAAGCTCTCGCCACGGTTTCGACTGCATCCTCGGAACCCCCAGCCCGAGTGGATTTTATTCCCTCGCTCTCGAGCTTGCTTACGATCGGCTTGGCAACTGCAAGGTTCTTGGAAAGCCGATTAGTAACTCCCGAGATATTCTCCGCCGGGATACCTTTGGCCAGGCCCTGTTCGATCCGATCGAGCACCAGTCTTGTGGGAAGGCCCTGCTCTTTCGTCCTGGTTGCGGTTTCCAGGAAACTTTCTATCCGTACACTCTCAACGCCCTGTCTCAGCCCCCGGGTGATGATGACGGCGACATCTTCTGCCGGAATGCCGGCTCTGACCGCTCGATCAGCCTTCGTGAGCATGCCGAGCTTCGCTTCCTTCGAGAGCGAAGACTTTTCGACAGTGAGCCACGTTTCATCGAGCTGTTTTGAGCCCGCCTCGTCAGCCCTGATATACGGCGCTATTGTCAGGACCGTCGCCGCGATTACCATGAGAGCAATGAGGATTCTAAAAACGCTCTTCATTATTTGTCCGCTCCTTTTCATATCTTGACACTGACCACGGCATTTTTATACCCAAAACCGTCATCATGGTAGGCTTCGGCATTCGGGTCCGTGACCCATGCCTTCCCGTCTACTACGAACATATAGTTGTACTCCCCGGGCTTTAAGGGTATGTTGATCGTCCAGACACCGTTCTCCTGCTTCGTGAGCACATTCTCGGCGACCTTCCACTTGTTGAACGTACCCGCGACCGCAACGTGATGGGCCTGGGGTGCGTACAAGTTCATCATCACGGTGACCACTTGGTCTTGCTGCGGAACGACTGCGGTTTCAACGGGCCTGTTATGCATCTGAATCACTTGAGTGAAGACCAAGGCTACGAGTCCCACGGTCGCGAGCGCGGCAGCCATATTCCACTTGAACACTCTGCCCTTAAACAGGAAACCCAGGATCCGGTTTGCGAGGTTCGCTTTTCTCAGTGGCAGGCGCCGCATGACCTCGGCGGTAAAGAAAGGAGGCGCGGGCATCCGCTCGCTCGTCTCAACTACGCGGAGCGCCTTTGCAAGGCTGTCGAATTCTTCCCGCAGGGCAGGATCGGCCTGGACCTGCTCCATCAGCCTCTTTTCTTCATCAAGCCCGAGGTCGTTGTCCAGCAACCGGTGAATGATTTCCTTATTGAGGTCTTTTCCAGTATTCATTGGGTAACCCCCATTTCTTCCAGGAGCTTTCTAAGCATCTCTCTACCTCGGTGCGCACGGACTTTGAGGGCGCTTACGGAGACACCGAGGACATCGGCAATCTCCTGATAATCGAGCCCTTCGATATGTTTGAGGATGAGCACCTCGCGGTAGTCCGGAGACAGCCCGTTGAGCGCCATCTGGACAAGGTCCCCGGTCTGGCGGCACGCCATGGCCTGCTCAGGTGTCCGGTCCTGCCCCGCGATAGTGTCGCAGATTTCATCTACCGTCACTGCTTGCTTGTTGGCTTTAAAATAGTCGCGGCACTTGTTCACGACGATACGGTAGAGCCAGGAGGAAAACTTGGCATTGAACTTAAAATGCCCGAGCGCACCATAGGCGGAGATGAAGCTTTCCTGCGCCATGTCCTTGGCAATGTCTGCGTCGCCAAGCAACCGGTAAGCGATATTGTATGCCATGGTTTTATATCTGTCTACCAAGACGGCATAGTATTCGGCGTCGCCGGCCAGGCATTGCTTGATGATGGCGTATTCTTCTACCATAGTTGTGTTCATTCGTTACATTCATTAGACGAGGGAGAACTAAAAAGGTTACAGCCCGGAAGGCCCTTCTGATACAAAGAAAACGGAATTCTTCCCGCCAAAGCCGTCGTCCACAGCGGGGACCGAGGGGTCCGACTGCCAGTCTTTTCCGTTTACAACGAAAAGATATTCGTATCGACCCTGGGGCAGAGGGAGAACAATGGTCCAGTCGCCGTGGCTGTCAGGTCCCTTGAGCCTGTCTTTATGAAGATGCCATGCGTTGAAACTGCCGGTAATCGTCACACTCTTTGCCGTCGGCGCGTAAAAAGAAAAAAGCACTCCGTCACTCGTAATCTCGGGCCTGAGGTGACTGGGCGCGCAGCTGATGAGAGATGAGCAGAGCAGTATCAGCGATAATACATTTAAGAAAATCCGTCGCATCGACTTCATAGTGACACAATATCTCCGATCAAGCGAAAGACAGGTTTGACCTTAAGAGCATCATGAGCGATACTGATGGTTCCTCTTCTCTGCGTGTTTAAAGTACTTTACAACCCAACATCTTGAATTTTGAGTCAAGTTTTTTGAGTCAAAGCCAAAACCCAATTTTCACACGAAGCCACAAAGCCCACAAAGAAAAACTTGAATCTGGAACTTTGAATCTTGAATTTCTTCGTGTCTTCGTGCCTTTGTGCGAGCCTGGTTTTAAGGATCTTGATTTTGATTCATTGGTCATTCATTGGTCTGAGGCGTCGCCTCGTTAAAAATTAAAACCACTTCACAATGCCGAGTTCGAAGCCGAAAGCGGGCCCGCCGTCATTCAGGCCAAAAAAAGTACTCCCTTTGAGGGAATAATTTCTGCTCAGGATATGGAAAAAACCGAAATGGATCTCCTGGGGGTCCTTTGCGCCAGAAATGGCGGATTGTCTGCCTTCAAATGATGTGTAGACCTCGGTCCTCTTGAACCTCTTCGATACTCCAATGCCGTATACGAAGATGTTGTTATACGTTACGGGGGGATGATCGCCGATTATGATGTAACCTCCCGTCAAGGAAAACTTGACGCTCTCAATGCGCTTATGGAGACCTGCAAAAGCTCCGTAGTCCGCTGCGCCGGTGCCCAGGCCCTTATTCTCGTCGGCCGTCGGCAGCTTCACCGCCAGCGCTCCATCGAGTGAAATACCTTCGTCATCTTCGGGCAGAAGCACCCTGCCGCCCCGCAGTATAATATCCCCGATGCCGCTTTCCGACGTTGTCGCGCTACCTGTTTTGTTCACAAGATACAGATACGGGACCGTAACACTCACATCGTATTGCGGCGTCACGTAGCCGAGCGTCGGTGAAACGTAGTACAAATCCGACCTTGTCGGTGTGCCGAAATCGCCCGTCTTATACCCGCCGCTCATTTCAAGATAGGACCGCCCGGTCTCCGCTCCGGCTACAAGCGGCAACAAGAGAATCAACGTCAGCGCAATGACAAGGTGAACGGCTGGAGCGTAATCCCGCGTTCGTCTCACAAAACTTCCGCCTGCATTTCCTTCAAGCTTTCTTTGCCCGAAAGCATCCTGATCTCTTCGGACGTTCACAAGTCCTCGCATTCTTATTTACCGCCCTTCTGCATGGCATCCAGTTTTTTGTTCATTAACTGCATTTTATCATGCATCTTCTTGACCGTGCTTTGGTCCATCTTACCCTGCTCCATGTGCGTTGCCATCTCTTCCATCTGCCCGGCCATCTCATGCATCATCTTGCCCATGTCACGCATTTTTGCATGGTCCATACCGCCCTTGTGTTCCTCTACGACCTCAACCATCGTATGCATCATCTCGTGCATCTGCTCCATCATTCCGGACACGTCGCGCATCATGTCTTGACTCATCATCTGGCCGCCCGTCTGCGCCTGTGCTGCCATGCCTGGCAGAAACAGCATCGCGAGGACCACAATTGTCTTTTTCATGATATCTCTCCTTTGATTAAATAAAGTGCCGATGCCCAATCAGCTTATGCCCCAACTTATCCAGGCTGTCCGTCGTTATCCTGATCAGCTCTTCATCAGGCATTTTTGCGTCATCGAAAATGACGGCAATCTCTTTCCCTTCGACATCGATGGACTCTACGCCGTCCATGTGTCCGATAAACCTTCGTAGTGCCAGGGCGCATTCGTCGCAGAATTGTTCCTCTACTTTAAATAGAAGCTTTCGCTTTGCGTTTTTCCTCCCCATTTCGGTCCCACCCTTTCCACATTATGGCAAACCCGATGAGCATGCAGGATACTTCGAAAAAGCATCAGGAAAGACACTCGATCTTTTCCTTGGTCCGTATTTTTATCACGCAGTCAACGCAAACCGTCCCCAGCCAGACTGGTTGTCGCATGATCCAGAATTATTCTGGAAACTTCATCGGCCTTGGCGTCGGACATGTAAATATCAATTCTGTTATGAATGGCATAGGGCTTGAACAACTGCACCTGTTGACCGGCCCCTTGACGTCCGAGATCGTCATTCCCTGTATGCCTGCCTGTTCGAGTGATTTCACGATCGCTTCGAGACTCGTCGTTCTCACAATGGCGGTTACCAGTTTCATGGCTATCTCCCTTTTTCTGTTAATTATAACAATATAGAAATGCAATACAGAGGCCAGAAAGGTTTTCAAAATTTTATATAATAAATCAGCGTGTTGAAAATAAATTTTATATCGGAATTAACAGGCGCTGAAGGTCTTGCTCTATGTGGTGTAGGATTTACTACAAAAAAGACCGAGAAAATGAACGTGAAAAGAAGTGATGATTCCTGGCGGGGCTCTTGTAACAGTACTATCGCCTGCCGCTCCTTGGGTGGAGAACTTATAGTCTGACCTTAACGGTGCAGTGCGGAATCCTATTGAGGTATTTTTTTCAACTTCGCCCTGGCCAGTTGGGCTTCCTCGGAGTGGGGGTGTTCCTTGATGACCCTGTTTAAATATTCTTTGGCTTTGATGGTGTTTTTTTCGTTCAGATACGAGAAACCGATCTTGAGCTTCGCCCCGGCTGCCTTGTCGCTCTGAGGATAGGATTTAACGACCTTGGCAAAGGCCTCGATGGCCTTGCCGAAATCCTTCTTGGCATAATAGCATTCGCCGACCCAGTACTGGGCCTTGTCCGCCAGGTTAGCAGTCGGGAACTGGGAGATATAATTCTGGAACCCGGCAAGGGCAAGGTCGTAATTCCCTTTGTCAAAATCGTTTTTCGACTGACGGTATACATCGGAAGGTTCAGGGGCCTTCGGGGAAGTCCCGGTCTGTTTGGTCGAGGTCGTCGTGGTGCCGCCGCTTACCGGTTTGACCGTTTTCTCGAGTTCTTCGATCCTCGCGGAAAGCTCCGTAATTTTGAAACTCTTATCGTCGAGTTTCTGTGCGAGCTCGGCAATGCGGAAGTTGTTCTCTTCGAGTTTTCCCTGCAGCAACTGGATGTCCGTGGCGAGTTGGTCGGTCTTCGCGCCGTAGTCCGCCAAGGCTTTCTGCATCTCGCCCGTCCCCTTGGCATTCGTATCCAGCGCATCAAGACGCTTTTGGAGCTCCTGGACCCGCGCTTTCGTCGCCTTTGTGTCCTCGCGTGTATCACTCATTTCGGTCCTGTTCTTTTCGAGCATTGCCTGGGTTGCGCAGGCTGTCAAAGAGAAGAGCAGGATAATCGTGATAAAGAATTTGCTTGTCATTGCGATCACTCTGGAAATGGTGCGGAATAATATAATGAACAACAACGATGTAGATACTCTATAAAGGAAGAGCGGGGAGCCGGCGTTATACGCGCCGACGCCCCGGTTCTCCCGCTATTTCCTGCGATACTACTCGGCCGCTGTTAAATCGTCTCTCCGGTTTTTCTGCCAACAGCTCTCGGTGGCGTCGCTGCAGACCTGCTTCTCCTTGCCGTAGCTGATGAGCGATATCCGTTTGGCGGAAATGCCCATATCGGTGAGATACTTCTTGGCGCTCGCGGCGCGGCGCTGGCCCAGTGCCTGGTTATATTCCTTGGTCCCGCGCTCGTCGCAGTTGCCCTCGATCCTGACCTTCACGTTCGGGTTGGCTTTGAGCCAGTCCGCATTTGCCTTCATGACGTCTTTGGCGTCGTTGCGGACAAAGGACTTGTCGAAATCAAAGTAGATCGGCTGCAAACCCTCCGCTCCCTTGGCAGCGCGTTCCTTGGATTCTTCCTTGGCTGCGGGCTTCGCTTCTTCGGTCGTTACCGCTTTCTCTTCCTTGGCTGCCGCGACAGGGGCGGCTTCCTGTTTAGACTCGGGCGCGGAACTCACCTCCGCTTTTTTAGGACAGCCCCAGAATACAAATACACCGAGCGACACAATCAATGCGAGCAATAAAAACTTTCTGTTCTCCATATCTATCCTCCTTGAATGTGAACTACGTTCTTTTTTAAAACCGTTTGAATGCGGCGGGACAAGACAGGCCGGTAAAATCCACCACTATTTTTTGCTGGTATTTAAGATAGCATACAACCAACGGGTTGTCAACGCTAAATCAAATTGCATTTCATCAACATATCAAGAGTGATTGAAATCACATTCCCATTAAAATTTGCAATACTGTTTTTGCGCTCGACCGGCAGGAGAGGTAGTAATTCTTAACAACACCTCGATTACATTACCAGTGATTTTCATGGACACGGGAACCATCGAAGCGCTCTATTGCCTGCTTCGCTTCATCGGGAAATCCGAGCGGGATGAGTGAAAAAGGCACGATATTCTCCGGCAGGTTCAGCAGTTTTTTGAGATTCATTACGCGGTCCTCGCTGGGATAAACGCCGCACCACACCGCGCCAAGCCCCTTTGCGTGGGCCGCTATCAAAAGATTCTGCGTTGCTGCCGCGCAGTCGAGCACCCAATAGCCTTTATACTTTTCGAGGGTAATGTCTCCGCAGACCAGGACTGCCGTATGCGCCTGCTTCAGCATCGCGCCAAAGGGATGGAACTTCGGGATTTCGTCGAGCATTGCCCGCTCTCTTAAAATGATAAAATGCCAGGGCCGCTCATTGCCGGCCGAGGGCGCGCACATGGCCGCTCTCAAAATGTCCAGCACCACGTTTGAAGGAATTTCCTTAGAGGTGTAGAGGCGAATGCTTCTCCGCGAATACAGCGCCGTCATCGCATCCATGGTCGATACCTGCCTTTCGTTTTGATACTGAACCCATACCGGGAAGAGGGAAAGCTGAAACGATCCATCATCCCCCGCCTCTTTATCACGACTGCCTTGCAGCCTCAGCTATTTACTATGGTTTTCATTTTCAAGAAAGCACTGCGGATCGTCAGTCAAAAAACCGTTCTCTCCTCTGGATTGGGAGCAGGCATAGGCGATCGCCCGGCAACCCCGGCAATGCGCCCATCGCTTGCAGGTCCCGCATTTACCCTGGTATCGGTTCCGGTCCCTGAGCGCCGATAAAACCGGCGACGCGGCCCAAATTTCCCTGAGCGAATCGCTCCTGACGTTGCCGATCGGAATCGGCATCCTCCTGCAAGGAGTGACGTTGCCGTTCGACAGGATGGTCAAACCCGATACTCCTGCCGCGCAGCCGCTGATCGCGACGTTTCCCGCATCGCCGTTGGAACGCGCGTTCATCTGCGATGCGACGGGATCGCCGGTCACGATCTCAAGACCCTTGAGCTCGAGAGAAAACAACGACGCATACAGTTCCTTCACCTGCTGCGGGGACAGCATCTGGGACAAAAGCGAACTCCCCTTGCCGGATGGGACAAGTCGTGAAAAGCCGATCCTCCGGGCGCCTAAGTGAGTGCCGCACGCAATGACTTTTGTCATCGAGGACGCGTTCAAATTTGAAAGAGTAACGTTCAGCGTGACCAAGAGGCCCGCATCGATGAGATTCTCGATTCCGGCTACTGATGCAGTGAAACTACCTCTCCCGCGGATCTCGTCATGCACCTCCTCGCATCCCTCGATGCTGACCTGCACGCCGCTTACGCCGAGGTCAACAAGCTCCCGTGCATGCTTCCTGGTTACCAGGGTGCCGTTCGTAAGAAGGTACGTATCGAATCCGTGTTGCTTTATTTCTGCGAGAATTTCAAAGAGGTCTTGTCTCAGGAACGGCTCGCCGCCGGTGACATTCATACTCCGGGAAAAATCGGCGTTATAGGTCTCCGACCAGGTCTTGATCATGTCCGATGCTTCGACAATGACTTTTTTTATTTCAGGAAGGGACAGCTCATCCATACTGCGCCCGTCTTGATAGCAGTGCCTGCACTGGAGGTTGCATTTTTCAGTCAGGTGCCACTGGATGAAAAATTCAAAGGGTTTATTCGTAGCCATAGGAATTAGGACAGCATGACGCTTGGGTCGTATTTTTTAAATGTTCAGTACGGGAAAAAACGGGGAATGGACGAATATGGCGGACGTTGCCTTGTTTTTCGCAACATACTGAACCCGCCATATCCATCGGTTTCAGTTTCGTTGCCGACCGGCAACTTCAGCTCTTTCAGCCCTTTCATTTGCGGCATACCGTGCCAGGATTCTTCAATGCCGATTGTTTCATGGCATTCCAGTAGGCTGCCTCTTTGACAAGAGCTTCCCTGCTCATCGTCTTCTTCATCCTGTTTTCACCCCCTTTCTGGTATGCATGGCTTTAATCATAGCACAAAAATAAAAGAGAAGACGGACGACCAATCGTTCTTATTCAATGAAATGCTTAGGCATATGTATCTGCCGATAAACCTGCGGCTGCTTCTGCATCCATAAACCATGTAGTGTTGCCTTGCACCGGGTGTACGAGTCCGGCAGGATAGTGTTCGGAATTCCCCTTTTCCACGATTGTCTGCACAACGCCCGCCTTTGCGCGGCCCGAGGCAAGAAAGAGAATCTCAGCGGCATGATTCAGCACGGGCAGCGTGAGCGTCACCCGGTTGAGTTGAGGGAATGCAAGAGGTACGGGCAGGGCAAACCGCTCCTGTTCACGCAACGCAACAGCGCCCGGGAACAGGGACGCCGTATGTCCATCCTCGCCTATGCCGAGAATGATAAGGTCGAAAACCGGGAACGGCGTAGTTTCAAAAAATGAGCGAAGTTCCTGCTCGTACTTCAGCGCGGCTTGATCCGCCCCAACCTCGCCTTTTATCCGATGAATATTCTCACCCGGCAGTGCCGCCTTCCTCATGAACGCATCATCGGCAAGTTTGAAATTGCTCTCACGGTGGTCAGCGGGCACGCATCGCTCATCAGCCCAGAAAACATGCACGTGTTTCCAGTCTATGCTTTCACGACGAGGAGGTGAGGCGAGAAGGGTGTAGAGATAACGAGGCGTGGAGCCGCCTGAAAGAGCAACAATGAATCTGCCCTGGGCAGCGACGGCCTTTTTCGAAAGAGCAACAAAGAACTCCGCGGCTGCGCGGCTCAAAATTTCCAGGTCACGAAACACCTGAATGCGCGGCCGGGTGTCGTGGATCACAACGGCCTCCAGGCGCGGCCGTCTTTTCCGATGAGGCGCGCGGCTTCCTCGGGCCCGTTCGAGCCCGCGGCGTATGTTCCAAGCGGCGCCTGTTTGCCCGCTTCTAGCGCGTCGAATATGGGGGTAAGGGCCGACCACGCAAGCTCCACGCTGTCTTCCCGCATAAACAGCATATGATCGCCGAGCATGCAGTCCAGCAGCACCCATTCGTACGCATCCAGCAATACCCCGCGGGGATAGGAATAGGTCATCTGCACGGGATTCAAGCAGACCTTCGTTCCCGGCTCTTTGGTCTGGAACGTAAGGCTCATGCTTTCCTCCGGTTGGATCTTCAGCACGAGGGTATTCGCTTCGATGGGACCGCTGACGGAATCGGGAAACATGGAGTGCGGCACTTCTTTAAAATGAACGGAGATCTCCGTTTCCCTGGTCGCAAGCCGCTTGCCCGAGCGCAGGTAGAAAGGGACTCCATGCCAGCGCCAGTTGTCGATAAAAATTTTCATGGCGGCATAGGTCGGGATCCTCGATGTCTTGGCAACCCCCTCCTCCTCGCGATACCCGGGGACCTGGCCGTTGTTGATCGTCCCCTTTGCATATTGTCCGATCACGAGATGATCGCCGAGGGTCTCAAGGGGAAGTCGTCTCAGGGAGCGAAGCACCTTTGCCTTTTCATCCTGTACCCGGTCGGCGATGAACACCGCGGGAGGTTCCATGGCGGTGAGACAGAGGAGTTGCAGCATGTGGTTTTGGAACATGTCGCGGATCACTCCCGCTTCTTCATAATAACCGGCCCGGTGCTCAATGCCTAAGGTCTCCGTAGCCGTGATCTGGACGTGATCAATGTAGCGTTCGTTCCAGAGCGGCTCGAAAAGGGAGTTCGCAAACCGGAACATCAGGAGGTTCTGGACCGTCTCTTTGGCCAGGTAATGGTCGATGCGAAAAATCTGGCTTTCCTTATAGTAGGTATGCACGAGCTTGTTCAGTTTCCTGGCGGAAGCAAGGTCATGGCCGAACGGTTTCTCGATCACGATATGGCTGCAGCCCTTGTCCTCGCGCGACAGGCCCGATGCGCCGAGGTTGTGGATCACTGTTTCGAACACCGTGGGCGGAATCGCGAGATAAAAGATCCGGTTGCCGCTTGTTTGGTGTCTGCCCTCGAGCGGGGGGAGAAGGTCTTTCAGCGCCACGGTGTAGGAACGCGGGTCGCCATAGTCGAAGGGGGAATAATAGAGATGCTGCACGAATGCATCCCAGGTCCTCTGGTCGAAATCCTTCGGAATTTGTTCCTTCACCGAGTCGAGTGTGGAAACCCGGAACTGTTCCGTGGTCATGTTCACGCGGCTCGTGCCGAGAATGAAGAACTGCTCGGCAAGCATCCCGTGTTTATAGAGGCGGTACAGCGATGGGAGGAGTTTCCTCTTCATGAGGTCTCCCGAAGCGCCGAAGATGACCAGGGCAACCGGCCGCGGGACTTCTACCGCGCAGTTTTCCACCATTCGATAACTCGGCGCAACAACTATGTTCTCAGGCCCCATCGTGTATTCTCCTGTTGTGTCCTTGTAAAAAAGATTCTCAGCGTTCCTTTTCCGTTACTGCATGCCCGCCGAACTGATGCCGAAGCGCCGAGAGGATCTTGCCCGTATAGCTCGGCGTCTTTTGCGATTCGAGACGGAAATCGAGCGATCCCTTGATGATCGGCACGGGAATGCCCAGCTCTTTTGCCGCGTCAACGGTCCACATTCCTTCTCCGCTCTGGGCCGCGGAACCGGAAATGCCGTTTAATTCCTTGCCATATTGCTCAAAGGCATTCTTGAGCCAGCCCACAAGCCGGGACTCGATCACGCTTTTGTGATTGTAGAGGTCCGCGATCTTCGGCATATCCAGATCATAGGGGGATGCTTTCATGATCGCAAAACCCTCGGCAAGCGCCTGCATCATGCCGTATTCGATCCCGTTGTGGACCATTTTGACAAAATGGCCTGCCCCGGCCTTTCCAAAGTAGGCGTAACCTTTTTCAACGGAGAGGTCTTTGAACAAATGCTCATATTTCCGAAATGCTTCCTCTCGCCCGCCGATCATGATACAGGCGCCTGTTCGCGCGCCAAGGGGGCCGCCGCTTGTTCCCGCATCCAGGAAGTCGATGCCTTTTGTTGCAAGCTCGTTCGCCCGTTGCATGCTTTTTTTATACGGGGAATTTCCGCCGTCGATCACGGTATCTCCCTTTGCCAGGATTGGGACGAGTTCCTTCAACACATCATCGACTGCTTGATGCGGCACCATGATCCAGACCAGCCGTGGCGCAACAAGGGCCGATGCAAGCGCGCGAATGGAATCCGCGGATTGCGCGCCGCGTTTTACGAGCTGTTGCATTGGTCCTGCGCTTTGGTCATAAACAACGAGCTGATATTTCTTATCAAGGAGCAATTCCGCCATATTGTAGCCCATTTTGCCCAGGCCGATATATCCGAGTTGCATAAAACTCCTTTCAATCTTCGACAGGATAACAAGATCAATCAAGTCGTAAAAAGTTCTGTCTCACACAAAGCCACGAAGCCACAAAGTGAAAGCCTTTTCATTAATTTAGAGGATCTCCTTCGTGTTCTCCGTGCCTCCGTGTGAAAATTTGGTCGTCACCGGTTTATCAGAATTGACTCGTTCGTAAAAAGTCGATAAAGTCGTCTTTGCGAGAGGTCCCTCGCCGTCATTGCGAGCCGAAGGCGAAGCAATCTCGCAGTTCGTATCTGACGGAAAAAACTAGATTGCCGCGTCGCTCCGCTCCGCGCAATGACAGCAGTGGGGCCTTTTTACGAGACTATCAGGATCGACAGAAAACGGATTCCGCATTGTGTTTTTCAATCCAGTACATCCTGTAAATCCCGTCAAAATGCTGTACTTTTTTTATTTCATAAATTCCTTCTCGATCGCCTCAATTTTCCCAAGCCTTCTTACATGCCGTTCCGCGCCTGAGAAAGACGCGGAAAGAAATGTTCGCGCGAGCTCTTTTGCCAGCTCCGGCCCGATGATCCGCGCGCCGAGACAGAGAACGTTCATGTCGTCGTCCTCCACTCCCTGGTGCGCCGAGAAGGTATCGTGGCACACCGCGGCCCGGATGCCGGGAAACTTGTTGGCCGCAACGCTCGCGCCTACCCCGCTTCCGCAGAGCAAGATCCCGCGCTCCGCTTTCTTGTCGTGTATCGCCTGGGCGAGCGACAGGGCATAGTCGGGATAATCAACAGGCTCGGGGCTGTTCGTTCCCAGGTCGAGCACAGTGTGCCCGAGGGTGCGTAAATACGTAACGAGGATTGTCTTGAGCTGAAATCCCCCATGATCAGCGCCGATGGCAATGTTCATCATAAATTACTCTACCGTTTCTTCCCTGCCTCTATCAGCGCCTGGACCGGTTTTAATCCATAGGGGCTGCCCTGTTCTATGGCGGTCAACACGGTCCCGCCGCCGGTGAAGAAGTAGTAGTTGGCATTGTCCATCACCGACAAATAGAGTCCGGGACAGAGGTCTTTGAACTCCTGAAGCGTATCTCCTCCGCCGTACATCTTCATGGCTGTGCGGTTTCGATCAATGGTGTTGTCGAGCGCTTGTGAGCCTGCGCTGAAATGGGGGGTCAGCCCCATGACCGCGTTCACGAAGACCGTCTTTGCATCGGCAATAGCCGCTGCAACGGCACTGTCTTCAAAGGATGCTGGATCGATATCCAGGACATACCCGTACGAGTTTCCCGCTTTCATGTCCTTTACGGAGAGGGTCCTGAATTTGCCGGCCTTTCTTTCTTCCAGGATATCGGACTCCACAATATGGGGAAGCTCGACAATCTTTTTCTGCGCCCGGTCCTTTTCGACCAAAGCCTTGGCCAACGTGATATCTTCATCGAGCACGCCCTTCATGCGGACGTTATATTTAGCGCAGAGGTAGGTGTTATAAATAACGCCGCCGAGAATAAGACGGTCCACTTTATCATAGATCGCGGAGAGCGGGCCGATCTTGGTGTCGTATTTTGAGCCGGCGACCACGGCAAGAAACGGCCGCTCAGGCTTAAGCACCCGGTCCAGATTCAGGATCTCCTGCTGCATCAAAAACCCCGCATAAGAAGGAAGGTGGCGGGTTATGTTATAGGTCGATGCGTGGGGCTGCCACGATCCGAATGCGTCGTTAATGTAAATATCGGCCAACCCGGCAAGCTGCAGCGCAAAGTCTTCGCTTACAGTTTCTTTTGACTCTTCTCCCTGAAACCACCGCGTGTTCGGAAGATAGATGGCGCCGAGCCTCCTCTCCCTGAGTTCCCTGATCGCGAGGTTGATCGAGGTATCAATGCCGATAATCCCCTTCTCCGCGTCAACGGGAAAGCGGGGGATATGAATCTTGGTATGGAGCTTTTGTTCGAGGTATTGGGCAATCGACTCAACCGCTTCTTCCTGACGGCAGACTATGGCCCCGGTCTTTTTATCCTTCGGCCTTCCCACATGGGTCATCATGATCGGCCTGCCGCCCCGTTCGACGATATGAAACAGCGTACCGATGGTCCTGTCGATCCTGAAGGGGTCGCGAATCTCGCCTTTTTTGACCACATTATGGTCCAACCGCACAAGAACGATCTTCCCATTCAAGTCTGCGTCCTGGATCAGCGGAAGCCCGTGTTCTGTCAAAGTATTTCCCATAGTTTACCTCCTGCGGGACCGTTTATAAAAGCCGCCTTTTTATCGATAATGCTCAAAGTGTATCCCATAACCAGCAGGCTGTCAAACCGGATGATGGGCAGCACAAGTATAGATACATTCGTAAAAAGTCCTGTCTCACACAAAGCCACGAAGCCACAAAGAGAAAACCTCTTTATTATTAGAGGATTTTCTTCGTGTTCTCTGTGCCTCCGTGTGAAAATTTGCTTGTTACAGGTTCATCAAGTCTTAGAGTCTTAGCAGTCCTTGATTTATTCTCGATTGGCAGCTATGATTAGTGCATTCACGAAGCGCTCAATACTCGAAAAAAAGGGAGGGGTACTATCATGAAAAAGTCCTGGGCAGTTAGTCGGTTTGCCGTACTCATGTTCTTTGTTGTCGCGCCGCTGCTTTTCATTTCCCATGCAGTCGCGGGACCTGCGTTGTCTGTTCTCGGCACGGTTAAGGAAATCCGGAGCGGCAAACTCGAAAAGCTGGAACAGGGCGCCTGGAAAGCAATTTCCGCGGGCGATAAGATATCCGCTCAAGACAAGGTGCGGACCGATGGTGCGGGCATGGCAGTGCTTAAACTCGACAACATCGGCGACCTGCTCATCGGGCCGAATTCCGAATACACCCTTGGCGATGACCATAAAAATTTCAAGACAATCCTTCACAAAGGTTTTGTCTGGTTCAAGTCCGTGCTTGCTAAAGGAGCGCGAATGGAAATTGCGACTACGAATGCCGTTGCCGGCGTACGCGGCACGAAATTCTCGGTACTTGCGGACAGCGAAGGCGTAGACGTCTGCACGTGCAAGGGTGACGTTGAGGTAACAACAAACAGGAAAACCATGAGTGTCAGCAGCGGGATGTTCAGTTCAGTGGGAAAAGACGGGACTGCTTCAGATCCCGATAAAGGAAAGACCTTGCTCGAAAAGCAGTGGGGCGCAAAGACAGTGCGGTTCGCCTCCTGTTTGCAATGCCACAGTAAGGGTCAGAAGCCCAAAGATCTCCTGTAACTGTTCCTGTCAACAGGTACTGTCAAAAGTTTTATGAAAATCGGTGAGGCAAGTATGAAACCACAGAGGACACGGAGAGGGAGGCCGTTAAAACGCCTTAATTATTCTGAAATTTAAGGATTTCTCTGTGTGCTCTGTGGTTAAAGTTTAACAATACGTGTCAGCAATACAGCGGGTCGGCGCAGGTAAGCACCTGCCCGCTCTTACTCCCGCTCCGGAAGATCGTGATGCCCTTCACTCCTTCTTTATAGGCAAGGAGGAATGCCTGACGGACATCCTCTTTGGTTGCCTTCTGCGGGAAGTTGATGGTTTTGGACACGGCATTGTCCGTATAGCGCTGGAACGCGGCCTGCATGCGCACGTGCCATGCAGGCGCGATGTCGAAGGCAGTCACAAAGAGGCGCTTCACGTCTTCCGGCACGTCAGATAATTTTTGGATCGACTCTCCCGCAATGATGCGCATCAAGAAAGAATCGCTGTAAAACCCGCGCTTCTTCGCGGTTTCGATAAAGTATCCATAGACATCAGGAAGCGTCACGTCCCCCAGGATATGTCGCTCAAAGGACAGGGCAAAGAGCGGCTCGATCCCGCTCGAACAGCCCGCGATAATGGACAAGGTTCCTGTCGGTGCTATTGTCGTCACCGTGGCGTTCCGCAGTCTCGGACCTCCTTCATGGTCGTATATGCTCCCTGGGAAGTTCGGGAATACGCCCCGCTCACGGGCGAGTTCCTCGGACATCTCCCTTCCTTTTTCTCTCACGAACTTCATGATCCGCTCGCCTGCTTGGAGCGCCTCTTCAGAATCATACGGGATGTTGAGCCTGATCAATAGGTCCGCAAACCCCATCACTCCCAGGCCGATCTTCCGGTTGCCTTTTGCCATGCGGTCTATCTGGTCCAAAGGATAGCGGCTCATATCGATCACATTGTCGAGGAAATGAACGCTAGTGCGCACGGACTGTTCGAGTTTGGCCCAGTCGATCTCGTATTCAGTACCGCGCTCTTTCAACATACGCTTGAGATTGATCGATCCGAGGTTGCACGGCTCATACGGCAGCAGCGGCTGCTCGCCGCACGGGTTCGTGCTCTCCATCTCACCGAGCCGCGGCGTGGGATTTTCACGGTTGATCCGGTCGAGAAAGATAACGCCAGGGTCTCCTGTTTTCCAGGCCATCTCAACTATCTTATCGAAGACTTCGCAAGCCTTCAGCCTGTTGACTATTTTCCTGCTTGCGGGATTGATCAACGCCAAATCCCCGTCCCCTTCCACCGCTTGCATAAAGTCCTCGGTGATTGCAACGGAGATATTAAAGCTAGAAAGTTCCTTATTGTCCGTCTTGGCTGAGATAAACTCCAGGATGTCGGGATGGTCCACGCGCAGGATGCCCATGTTCGCCCCCCGCCGCGTGCCGCCCTGCTTGATCACCTCCGTGGCCATATTGAAAACGCGCATGAACGAGACCGGTCCGCTGGCCTCTCCTCCGGTGGTGCGCACCGGGTCGTTCTTGGGTCGCAGACGGCTGAACGAGAATCCCGTGCCCCCGCCGCTCTGGTGGATGAGGGCCGTGTTCTTCACGCCGTCGAAAATGGATTCAAGAGAATCTTCCACGGGCAAAACGAAACAGGCGGCAAGCTGCTGCAGCGGACGGCCCGCGTTCATCAGGGTCGGGGAATTCGGCAGGAATTCGAGGCTCGATAGGATTCGATAAAATTCCGATTCTGTTCTCTGCAAATCCGTATGATCGTGATACAGCAAATCGGCCTGGGCAATGTTCTTCGCCACCCGCTGGAACATGTCCTCCGGCGTCTCGATCACCCTGCCCTGCTCGTCCTTTTTGAGATACCGCCGGCTAAGCACGGTCAGGGCGTTGGAGGTAAGAAGTATGTCGGAAGGGTTGACGGCCATATTTTATCTCTCATTGTTTACTATATTATTTTACCACTTTTGAGGGGACAAAAGATGATTTGAAACAGGGAGGATTGGCGGGATATATACGTAAATCAATTGACTACCGCATCAAGCTTTGGTATGCTTAGGCATCTTGAACAGATTGAAACTGCCGCTTTATGCAAGGAGGAATACACATGGACACATTGGTTGCCGCGGAAAGGCACACGCTGTATTTTCTCGTGGTCGACGCAGACCTGGATAACCGTTTCAAGACCAGCATGCTGCTCCAGCGGTTCGGTTACCCTCTCAGCACGGCGACTTCCGCGGAGGAGGCGCTGGAGCTCATGAGCGTGGTGCCTCCTGCGGTCATCCTCGCTGATGCTGCGAACGGTCTTGATCTTGCCTCGCGCATAAAGAACGATGAGCGACTTTCTCATGTCCCGATCATTGTTATGCACAAGGCAAAACAGGCGGATTTGGAAAACCGCACGTACAAGGGAGATTTTGCCGCTTATCTCGAAAAGCCCGTGGATATAAAAAAATTGTACCGCGTGATCCAGTCAGTGGTGGAAAAGACCCCGAGGGAGAACATCCGGATTGAGACCTGCCTGATGGCAATGCTGGGAGAAGCGGCTGAAGAAAGAAAAGGGATCGTGACCGTGCTTTCTGAGTATGGCATGTTTTTCCAGACCGATGAACCATTGCAACTGAACGAACGCTTGCCCGTGAGCCTCGAAATCAAAGACAGGATTATCAGGCTCGAAGCCGTTGTGCTATACCGCTATACCCTGGCCTCCGGCCCGTTACACGAATCCGGCATGGGGATGAAGTTTGTAAACATCGACCCGAAGGACCAAACCTTCATCTGGTCTTATATTCTCGAACACATCGAAGACGGCATCACGCGATTGGACCGTTAGGGCGAGCAGATAGTATGGAGTCGTTTATCACGCTAATCAGACGTTTGGCATCAACGTCCCACGAGTCATACTATTAAAGTTCGTAAAAAAGCACTCCGCTTAAACGCTTCGAAGTCGTGCTTTTTATGTTTGGTTGAAACTCTCAGAAATTTCTATTTTGTTTGCCAGATACGGGAATGTCCCATAAGTGTCCTTATCCTCGAAATTGTCTAGTATTTTTTTTAGCATTTGAAGTCTCTCTGTATCCGTTGAAGACTGATTGGATTCAACAGCTTTTTTATGGGTTTCTCGAACATCGAGATACAATTTGTCAAATTCATTTCTTTTGAGAAAGCCACATTTCAAGTAAGCTTCGATTAAGACCCCCAACTTATCGTTTATCAATTTTTCACCTGCTTTAGTTTTTCCAATAAAATTAAATATTTCTTGATATCCTATTTGCTGATTACAATATTTTTGATATAAATCTGTGTTGGCAGCCTTTAATGCCACGAAAAACGAAAGGAGACGCGGATGAATTGAATAGTGAGGTTGAGTGGTTCTTAAAACGACATTGAATTGAGTGAAGCATTGCTCTTGAACTCTTAAGCTAAGGTCAAATATTTTTGACATTTCTATAAAAACGCTGAGTAATTGCTCTTTTTCATTTCTTCCGTCGGGACGTTTTTTGAAAACTTCTTCAAGATTAAACTTCTCAGCTAAATAGTAACAAAAGCCTTCATGATCTGGCTTCGGTAATTGGAAGTCAAGATCAACAAATCGTCTGAGGTATCCGTCAGCATCCATCCCGACTCCATAAAGAGCCCTAATTGAATGTTTAACTTGTTCCTTGTCTAAAGACAGAACAAAGACAATCCCCTTAACATTAAAAAGGTGTTTAATTCGCTCTAATAATGCTATTGCATAAGTAGGCCGACACCTATCAAGTTCATCCACAAAGAAAACAAGGGGAGGCTTCAATGTTTCGTGCTCCGACATCATTACTTCAATAAAACCATTTAAATTCTTTCTAAATTCCTCAATTGCATTTTTCTCTGCCTTATAACTCTTAATTTTTTCCTCTGTTATTTTTTCTATAAATTCGGCAATATTCTTATCTGCGTCAGAAGTTAAGTTCGTCAACTGTTTTAATTCATCAACATTATTAATCAAGCCAGACGTTAGAAGTTTCAAGCCTAAGGGAGTCGTTTTCCTCAGTATCTGACCGCCGACTTTTTTTATCTTCTTGAAATAAGCAGAGGATTTGGTCTTTTTAGTTAAGTTAAGATTTCCTTTCTCGATATGCGATTCAATCTCGCCGATGAAAGAAATTAAAGGATCGTCAGAAAAGTCACTTTCCCAAGCATTGAAGTACAAACAAGGGTTCCCTTCTTTTAGAAGCTTCGCTTCCCACATCTTAACAAATGTTGTTTTTCCTGTGCCCCAAGGCGAATTAATGCTTAAAACAAAAGGCTGTGTGATGGTCCTAATTAGCGTCGTTAAATTTTCGGCGCTACTTAGCCTCTTTAATTTATCTTCTTGAAATGGGTTAGCAGGATTAATTAGAAAATGTGGATTTTTTCGAAGCATTTTTTTAATTCCTCCGGCACCGAACATCTCATGTTAGGCTATGCATCAAACCTAACCTAAGGAAACACTTGATAGCATATAGGATGTCCTCATGAAGTCGCTTCTTTGCCCTTGTTACCATCGCGGTTGGCCCGCCATGATAGCTACTTATAATATTTCAAAAACTCCTCCACCGTCATCCCGGCCTTCTTTATCTGATTAATCAGCAACCCCTTCTTCACCGTCTTCCCTTTGTGAATAGATTATTGGAAGCGCCAGGGCCAGGTCTTTTATTTTGGTGTCGGCCCCGGTCACAGCGACCCATATACTTTGTTGCTGTGTTCAGATCCGGCATTTTTCTTTTATATCATCGCTGTCGAGAGTCCTATCTCCAGACAATGCTCCGCGACCTTCAAACTATGTTGATCCCATCGACCTTCTTAAAATGCTTGCTGTCGAACGTGGCGACCTTCGTGTATCCTTTCGACTTTATAAAGGCGATATTATAAGCATCGATAAAATCCATGTTCCCCGAGGTGTAGAGCTGAACGGCCGCGCTGATCTGTGCGTGGCCGGCAATCTTGAGGTTTCGTGAGGCAAGGAGCGTGGTAAGCACTTCCGCGACTTCTTTTCTGGAGAACTCATAGTACGACTCAAGCACCCAGACGATCTCGGCAATGACGAGTTCGCTCGTTTCCAGTTTTATCTTTCCGGCTTCGGCCTTTGCGAACAACGCGTGCGCTTTTTCGTACTGGGCTTCCACGTCCTTCACGAAGAACCGGAGGAACACATTGGTATCGACAAAGACAGTATCGTCCATATCAGCGGCCTTCCTTCGCGATCTTCCGGGCAACGGCCTTTTTCGTATAGTCCCGCTCGCTCCCGGTCCCCACGCGTCTTCCGCTGGCTATCCCGCCGAGGCTCAGAAGGGACTTTCGTTCTTTTCGTTTGAGGATGAGCACCTTGTCGTGCAGTTCGAACTGAAGGCTGTCGCCTTCCTTGATATGGAGCCGGTCCCGGAACGGCTTGGGGATCGTGACCTGGCCTTTTTTCGTTATCGTGGACATTTCCTTACCTCCAAATTGGTATTACCTATATTTTAGGTATTACCGTCAGGAAAGTCAACTAGAAACTGGCACCGTTGGAATTTTTTATTATGGAATGACTACTGAGTAGATGCGCGTATGCGGGGAAGTGAAGATGGGGCAGAAATCAGGACAAGGGCCATAGAAATGCGAAGGGGGACTATAGAATGCACCTAAGATGTCCTGAGAAGAAAACGCCACCCCGCAGGAAACAACATTTCCAACGGGGCGCGCTTGTCAAAGCAAATGCGTTGTTCAGGTCAATCCCGCGACTTGGAATCCCCCGGCTCCAGCCGGGGGAGGAAAGCGCCGTGATCCGCGAGAGGTCACTTTGTTTTAGGGAGCCTCCGGCTCCTGCGGGAGAGGGCTCCACTGAGCGGCTTTTTTTGCCGCGTAATTCGGCTTGTGAAAACCGTGTTTTTCGATACTATCCAAAACTTGTTTGACTTTTTCTATATCAAAGACGGCGTCATTATGAGACCGTAATTTCGCTTCCATATCGATCCAGATCGGTTTTTCATCGACTATTGCGGAAATTTTATCAAGCTGCTCTCGAATATTGTCGGGGCCCAGACCTCCCGCGTATCCGCATATCAATCCGGAAATCTGTTTCGGCCAGACCTGCGGCACGATTCCCGCTCCATGAGACAGATCGAACAGCGTTGAAACCTTAACGCCTGACTTGATGGCAGCGTCTAAAATATGATAATTGACGTTGTCATATTGAACGATCACTTCTTTTCCCCACGTTTTCAACTCCGCCTGAAAGTGGTCGCCCAGGTGACAATATTGCCCCAGGGTATTCAACTGGATCCGCTTAAAATACTTTTTGAGTTCAAAAAGCGGAGAACGGGACAGGTCGCCCAAGAGCATATCTCCCAGCAATAGATCTTTCATCCATTTTCCGCAGAGGTGCATGGACAAAGTCACCGTATGCCCTTTGGACGCCTCGATCAACCTGCGAATCCATTCCTGTCTCGGAAAATGATAATTGCCTTCGCGATTTTTTGAAAATAAAATGCCCCATTCGACATAGGGGTGCTTCTTAGACAACGCCACCAACTCACCAGGGTCTACGCTGTTATCCGCGCCTGCAAAAGTCACCGTCTGAAGATTCATTCCGCCTCCTTTCACTCATTCACGAAAATATGTATGCGTACTTCGGTCTTTGATGATATGCGGTTGTGCTATTTAGTGCATAGTATAAAGGAATTGTCGGTCAAAAACAATCTCGAAATTTCAACGTGATTTTTGCAGTTGGGGATTCTCCGAAGCCAAAGTCCTGCCTTTTTAATAAAATGCCGTCATGAGCCCGAGGAATACGAGGCTCTTGGCTACTTCGATCCAACCCGTGGTCTGAAGCTTGACCTTGTACGGCACAACCGCGACAATGAGGTTATCCACCAGGGGCAGGAGGAGGATGAGCGGTATGTGCATGCGACGATAGACCAAAGCGGCAATAACGACGTACAGCGCCGTTAGAACTCTGTCGCTCGTCTTTTTGAGCAACAGAGACTTTACCTTGAACACGCCAGCCATGAAGTAAAAGGCCACAGCCACGAGCAGCCGGACGTCCACTCCCCCGAAGAGCGTAAATTTTGCGATGACCGCGGCCAGGCTGATAAGAACAAAGCCCAGAAGTTCGGTAACGATAAAGTGCTCTCCAGCGAGCTTGTTCATCAGAAGATACGCAATGGGGAAAATAAGCAAGGGGAGCAGCTGAACAACGTCGTTGCCAAAGAGCGCAAGAAGGATGGCCCCGGCGGCAACGAGCTGGCCGAGGAAAACCATGAGTGATTGCGTGTCATCCTTGCCTCGGTTCCATTTTGCAAAAGCCGGTTTTGAATTTATCAAGAGCCCAAGGGCAAAGAAGATTGGAATAGCCTGCCACGAAAAGGTCTTGCTCACGCCCAGGCCGATGAGATACGAGATGACCAGCACGCTCCACGCGCCGTACTCTTTTAATAAATAGCTTTTCAGTTCTGTCTTCACCGGAAAATGCCTTTCACCAAAGCACCTCCCCAAAGCCTGTCCTCGCATAAAGTAAGCGGGGAATGGGGGAGGAACCAAAGGTGGGGGTGATGATCGAGAAGCCGACAAACATCGATTTTCATCCCCTTTTGTGAACGCTGTTCATGGACGATTCATGATAAAAAGCATATCAGGAATCGCGCAGGCAGGGTATGAGACAAATCATAAGCGAAGCATCAGGTGAAATGGTCTTACTCAAACTCAAAGTATGCCCCGAGGCCGACATAGGTGATTCTATCGTGAAAGAACTGACTGTGCGGAGAAAACCCCTTATACCCTTCAGCCAGAACACGCATGGACCGGCTGGTGCCGACAGGCCCATTGAATTGAAGACCGGCCTTAAGTGAGGCATTGAGAGGCCAGTCATTCTCCTGGGTACTTTTCAGGTCCAGGCCGCCCACCAGCCGCCCGCTCCCTATGATTTTTTCGGTATCGTAGTATTCCACGCCGCCCTGAATAGTGGCCGGTTTATAATCGGCTGGCTCCCTGTGGACGATATATTCTCCGCCATAATAGACCCGCCACTGCGTCCATTCGTATGATGCGATAATGTTGAGCGCCTCATAAGAAAATTCTATTCGCTGAACGCTGTTATGCAGGAGATACTCGTCTCCAAGGTGGGCGCTTTGGTGATAGAAAAAAATCCGGTACGAAGCGGGCCCCTTCCGGAAGGTGAGGGGAAACCCGATCAAGTAGTCGGTATCCACTAAAAACATCGATGAGGTATTAAGATCAAACTCGGAGAAAATACCTCCGCCGATGTCCAGCTGCCAATCAAAGTCTTCGCCGTTATTTACCTGGCGGTATAACCCGAACATGTCCCCTAAGCCGCCGGAGAAAATCTGGGTGGCCTGCGTGCCGTACTGGGGCCCGTACTGGTAAGGATGGTATGCGAGATAAAACCGCGGTTCTTTGGGATCGGCGATGAGGGCCTTGAAAAGATGGCCCGTAGGAAGGAAGATCGTTTCCGGTGCTTTCGGTCTTTCATCAACCGGCTGCGATACTGCCGCTGTTTGAATCGACGCGGGCGGATCGTTTGTGCCGGCTTCAGCGCGCGCATCCCGATACTGCGCGATGCACAGGCATACAGCTACTACGGATGGGAAGAGGTATTTAGGTATACCCACGCTCGCGACCCGATATAAAAATAAGCTGGTTGACTTGCTGTTACTGCGGCCCTTTACAGGAGGCCCGCAATGGAGGCGCGGGCGAAATTCAAGATATTGGTCGGGTACACGCCGATGATGATAACGGCCGTGACCGAGATCGCGAGCGCAAGCGCCAGGGACGGCGACGTGGTCAATTCCAACTTTTCTTTCGGCTCGCTCATGTACATGACCATAATGACCCGGAGATAGAAGTACGCGCTGATCGCCGAGAACAGCACGCCTACGATAGCGAGCCAGAGCAGGCCCGCTTGTACCGCGGCTTTAAAGATATAAAACTTACCCACGAACCCGGCCAGAGGCGGGATGCCCGTGAGCGAGAACATGAAGATGAGCATGAGGAACGCGGCGGTCTTGTTGGTCTTGCCGATCCCGGCAAAATCGGTTATCTCCTCGCCCCGCTCGCCGGCTTTCCTGAGCATGATCACGACGCCGAACGCTCCCATGTTCATCAGCGCATAGATGCAGACGTAGAGCATCACGCTTGCCGCGCCTTCAGGACCGCCCGCGGCAAGGCCGACCAGGGCATACCCCGCATGGGCAATGGATGAGTACGCAAGCATGCGCTTGATGTTGGTCTGGGACAGCGCCATGATATTGCCGACCGCCATGGTCAGCACCGCAAGCCCGGAAATGATCGCCGTGGAGTGCGCGTGCAGGGGTTCGAGCGTATACAGGAAGATCCGGAGCAGCACCGCAAAACCCGCCACCTTGGGCCCGGCGGACATGAACGCCGTGACGGAGGTCGGAGCGCCTTCATACACGTCGGGCACCCACATGTGAAAGGGAACGGCCGCGACCTTGAACCCGAAGCTCACGACGAGCATGATCATGGACAGGAAAATAACGGGATTCGTTTTGTCGGCCATGCGCAGGAAGTTCAGGATGCCCGCGAGGCTGGTCGTGCCCGAAAGCCCGTACAAAAGCGACATGCCGTAGACCATGATGGCCGAAGAGAACGCGCCGAGGATCAGGTACTTGATCGCCGCCTCGTTGGACCGGTTGTCGTGCCGCATGAACCCCGCGAGAATGTAAATGGAAAGGGCCATGAGTTCCAGGCCGAGGTACAGGGTAATGAGGTCCCCTGCCGAGGCCATCAGCATCATGCCGCTCGTGGCAAAGAGCATCAGCACGTAATATTCGCCCCGGTGAATGTCCTCGACCTTCAGATAGTTGATGGACAGGAGGATTCCGAGGCCGCAGGCGATATAGAAGACGAACTTGAAGAAGGTTGAAAAGGGATCGAGCAGGATCGTGCCGGAAAAGAAGGTCCCGGTGGCGCCCATTAACCAGTAGGTAGCGACGGCGGCAGCGACGATCCCGAGCAGGCTGCCCCAACCGAGCCACATTGTGTGTTCTTTCTTGAGAAAGAGATCGAATAAAAGCACCAGGAGCCCTGCGGTGATCACAATCACTTCGGGCAGTATCGGTGTTAGGGTTTGTAAAAACTGCTGATACGTACTGGGCATCGGGTTCTCCTTACGTTAATTTCCAATAATCGTCGTGATCATCTGCGCGGCTGCCGGAGCAACCTGGACCTTGGTTTGGATGTGCTGGATCAGGTTCGAGACCGAAACGTGCATTACGCCGAAGGCCGCGTTCGGGTACAGGCCGATCACAAACACGAGCACCACGAGCGGGAACGCCGCCGCGACTTCGCGCAGGTTCATGTCGAGAAGATGTTCGTTGTGCGGGTTCGTGATCTTGCCGAAGGCCACCCGCTGATACAGCCAGAGCATATACCCCGCGCCGAGGATGATGCCGAGCGACGCGATCACGGCGTAGATTTTGGTATGCAGGAACGCGCCGAGCAGGATCGTGAACTCGCCGATGAACCCGTTCGTGCCGGGCAGGCCGATGGACGACAGCGTGATGATCAGCAGGAACGTGGCATAGACCGGCACCCGCGCCGCGATCCCGCCGTAGTCCGCGATCAGCCGCGTGTGGGTCCGCTCGTAGATCACGCCCACGGCAAGGAAGAGCGCGCCGGTCGAGACGCCGTGGTTCAGCATCTGGAGAATGCCGCCTTCAAGGCCCTGGCTGTTCAGCGCGAAGATGCCGAGCGTAACGAACCCCATGTGGCTCACGCTCGAATACGCGATCAGTTTCTTGAAGTCCGTCTGGGCAAAGGCCATATACGCGCCGTAGATAATGGCGATGACCGACAAGATCATGATGGCCGGCGTCCAGGCGATCGCCGCGTCCGGGAAGAACGGCAAAGAGAACCTGAGGAACCCGTATGCCCCCATCTTGATCAGGATGCCCGCGAGGATGATGCTGCCCGCGGTCGGCGCTTCCACGTGCGCGTCGGGGAGCCAGGTATGGACCGGGAACATCGGCACCTTGACCGCAAAAGCGGTGAAGAACGCGGCAAAGGCCCACATCTGGAACGTATGCGAGAATTTATAGTTCATGAGCGCGAGCACGTCGAAGGTACGGCCCGCGGCAAAATAAACCGCGATGATCGCGATGAGCATCAGCACGCTTCCGACCAGCGTGTACAGGAAGAACTTGACCGCTGCATAGAGCCGGTTGGGCCCGCCCCAGACGCCGATCAGGAGGTACATCGGGATCAGCATGGCTTCCCAGAATATATAGAAGAGGAAAAGGTCAAGGGCGGTGAACACGCCGATCATGCTCGCTTCCAGGAACAGCATGGCGACCATGAACTCGCGCACCCGGTCCTGGATCGCCGTCCAGGACACCATGATGGAAATGGTCGTAAGCAGCGCGGTCAGCGCCACGAACAGGATGCTGATGCCGTCCACGCCGAGCTTGTAATTGATGTCCCATGCCGCGATCCACGGCAGGCTTTCGGTGAACTGCATGGCGGCGGTCGTCGGGTTGAATGCCGCGAGGAGCGGGATGCAGAGCGCCAGCTCAACGAGTGAAACGCTGATCGCCAGCCAACGCGCGGTGTCCGCATTGCGAATAAACAGCAGAATGAGCGCGCCGGCCACGGGCAGCGCTATTAGCAGGCTCAGGAGATGGCTGAACATAAAATCGAGCATGGATAGGACTCCTTTAACAACATGCATGACGCAGAGAGCAAGCGTTCTTAAGCTCTTTGCCCGATGCGCTTTATTTCAATATATAGTACAACCCGGCCAGCGCCACGAGCCCCAGGCCCATGGTGAAGGCATATTGCTGCACGTAGCCGCTCTGGAGCTTCTTGCCCCGTTCACTGGTGTTGCCGATGGCGCTCGCAAGCCCGTTGATGAAGCCGTCGATGATTTTCACGTCTCCCACGCCGTGCAGCACCTTCGCGAGCTTGTGCACCAGGCCGTCCACGAAGATGTAATTATAGATTTCATCAACCTTGTATTTATTCAGGAGCAGGTTGTAGGTGCCGCTGAACTTTTTCGCAAGTTGATCGGGCACCGAGGTGTTTTTCACATACAAGGAATAGGCGAGCCTGATGCCCCCGATCGCCACGAGAACCGAGAACACCATCAGTCCGAGTTCAAGCCAATGGCTGTGGCCCTCGGCTGCCGCATGCTCCGCATGAGGAAAGAGCGGTGCCAGAAAATCGCCGAATAGGTTCGGGAGCATGCCCCCCGGAATGCCGACGAAGCCGATGACCGTTGCGAAGAACGCGAGGATCATGAGCGGAATGGTCATCACCTTCGGAGACTCATGCACGTGATGCTCGACGTCGTGGTCCACCCGGGACTTGCCGTAAAAGGTGAGATAGATCAGCCGGAACGAGTAGAACGCGGTCATGAACGCGCCGACAACCCCGAGGACCCAGAGCGCCCTGCCGAGCGTGGATGCGTTATAGGCGCTCCAAAGAATCTCGTCCTTGCTAAAGAAACCCGCAAAGGGGAAGATACCGGCCAGCGCCAGGGAGCCGATGATAAAGACAACATGGGTGATCTTGATCTTGGATTTGAGCGCACCCATCTTGCGCATGTCCTGCTCTCCGGACAGGGCGTGAATCACGCTGCCCGAGGCCAGGAACAAGAGGCCCTTGAAGAACGCGTGCGTGGTAAGATGGAAGATACCCGCGGAGAACGCGCCCACGCCGAGGCCCAGGAACATGTAGCCGAGCTGGCTGATCGTGGAATAGGCGATCACGCGCTTGATATCGTTCTGGACCAGGCCGATGGTCGCGGCAAACACGGCCGTCAGCGCGCCGACGATCGCCACGGTGTTCATCGCAACCTCGGAGAGCGAGAAGATCGGGGCGCAGCGCGAAACCATGAAAACGCCGGCGGTGACCATCGTTGCCGCGTGGATCAGGGCGCTGACCGGCGTCGGGCCCTCCATGGCGTCCGGCAGCCAGACGTACAGCGGAAGCTGCGCCGATTTACCGGTGGCGCCCAGGAACAAGAGAAGCGCAATAAGCGTAACAACGCTGACCTGCCCTCCGAAGAGCGCGTAGCTGTGGTTCGCTGCCGGGGTTGCTACGGCCTTGAAAACCTCGGTGAAATCCAGGGTGCCGAAGGTCAGGAAAATGAGCAACACTGCCAGTACGAACCCGAAGTCGCCCACGCGGTTCACCACAAAGGCCTTGACCCCGGCGTCGGCCGCGGATTTTTTCTCATACCAGAACCCGATCAGCAAATAGGAGCAGAGGCCCACGCCTTCCCAGCCCACGAACATGACCAGGAAGTTATTGCCCATCACCAGCACCAGCATGAAGAACGTGAAGAGCGCCAGGTACGCGAAGAACCGCGCGAAACCCTTGTCGCCGTGCATGTATCCCACGGAATAGATGTGGATGAGCGAGCTGAGCGTGGTCACCACCAACAGCATCACCGCGGTTAGCTGGTCGATCTGGAACCCTACGTTCACCGAGAAGGTGCCGATGGAGATCCAGGAGTAGAGGTTCTCGTAGATCCTCGCGCCTCCGAGCACGTCAAAAAACGCCATGAGTGACAGGAGAAATGCGCCGACCACCCCGGCAATGGGAGCGAAGGCGGCCTTTTCCTTGAGGTATTTTCCGAACAGTCCTGCGATCAGGAAGCCGGTGAACGGCAACAGCGGTATGAGTGCGTATTTCAGCATAAGTACTCCTGGATATCAGTCTATAGAGTGAATAGAGTTCATCGAGTTCATTGAGTCCCGTCCTTGTTTCGACATATTAGACTCAATGGACTTATTTATCAGCCTTTCAAAATATTAAACTCATCCACATACACGGTCCCGCGGTTTCGCGCGATCAGGATGATGATCGCGAGCGCCACGGCCGCCTCGGCTGCCGCAACGGTAATAACGAAGATCACGAACACCTGGCCGGTGAACGACTGCAAATAATGCGAGAACGCGACCAGGTTGATGTTCGCCGCGTTCAACATGAGTTCGATGGACATCAGGATAATGAAAATATTGCGGCGGCTCAGCACGCCGACGACGCCGATGGCGAACAGCGCAGCGCTCAGCATAATATACCAGGACAGGGGAATCATGGGACCTCCCTCTCTACAATGCAAAGTTCAAATTTCAAAGTTCAAATTGCAAAGGTAAGATAATCAGCTTCATCATTCACTTTGCATTTTGCACTTTGCACGTTGCATTTATTCTTTTACATCATCTTTCTTCGCCAGCATGACCGCGCCTATGAGTCCTACGAGCAGGATGATGGACGCGATCTCGAAGGGCACCAGATATTGCTTATACAGCACCTCACCCAATTCCCTGACGCCCGTGCCGGCAAGATGCATGGTCTGGTCAATTGCGGCCGGAAACGTGCCGCGCGAAATCAGGAGTACCAGCTCAACGGCGATCAACACGCCGAAGGCCGCCATCCCGGGCCAGAATTTGTTCGCCCGAGCGGAGGAGCTTTCCTTGTCCACGTGCAGCAGCATCACCACGAAGAGATACAGGATCAGGATGGCCCCGGCATACACGAGGAGCTGCACTGCGGCGAGGAACTCCGCGTTCAGCAGCACGAACATTCCCGCGATATGAAAGAACAGGAGCAGCATGAACATCACGCTGTGCACGGGGTTCCTGCGCGTTATCATCAGGATCGCCGAGGTCAGGCATATTGCGGCGAAATAGAGGAAAATAAGCTTGTTTACCATTACTTTTTTACCGCCTTCCCGCCCTTGAAATCGTCCCCCACCTTCATAAGCCGCTCTTTGGTGTAGAGTGCGTCATTTCTGGAATAACAGGCAAGCTCGAACTCAGGCGTCATATAGATCGCGGACACGGGGCACGCATCGACGCAGAAACCGCAGAACACGCACCGGAACAGGTCGAGCTCATAGGCGCTCACGTCCTTCTCGTGGCCGGGCCCTTCGGACGTGACCACCTTGATAGCCTCGGATGGACAGACCGCCTCGCACAGGCCGCACCCGATGCAGGCCTCTTTGCCCGCGTCGTCCCGCCACATGGCGTGCAGCCCGCGGGACCCGAAGATCGGTTTGCGTTTGACCGTGGGATACTGGCGCGTTCTTTCATTCTCAGACTTTTTCCTCTGAGGGATCAGCATGATCTTGAGCGTCAAGGCCAGGCCCTGGGCTATTTCGACCAGGAAGATCATTTTCAGCAGCTTCTTCAGTTTGTTCATGGTGATAAACTCCTTACGGCAAAAGCACCAAATCACAAGCACCAAATATCAAATAAATTCCAATAACCAATCTACATCCATCCTATTTGTTTCAAACACGCCGCAACCATCAGGGTCCCGAGGGACAAGGGCAGCAGGAACTTCCAGGAGATCGTCATGAGCTGGTCATACCGGTACCGAGGGAGCGTGGCCCGCAGCCACATATAAAAGAAGATAAAGAAATACAGCTTGGCGAGCAGCCAGAGCGTAGACGGGAGGGCGGCCAGCGCCTTGTTGATCCAGATAAAGGGCCCGAAATGAAGCGGGATCTGCATGGGCAGCCATCCGCCGAGAAACATGATCGAGACGAGCAGCGACACGACGATCATGTTCATGTACTCCGCCATGAAGAACAGGCCGAACCGGATGCCGCTGTACTCGGTAAAATATCCCGCCACGAGTTCGCTCTCGGCCTCGGGGAGGTCGAACGGCACGCGGTTCGTCTCGGCAATGCCCGCGAGGAGATACAGGAAAAATGCGACCGGACCGACGGGGGTAAAGAGGAACCATCGATGCGCCTGCGCGTTCACGATCTCGGACAGGTTCAGCGATCCGGCCATCAGCACCACCGTGAGCACGGCAAAGGCCATGGGGATCTCGTAGCTGATCATCTGCGCCGCGGAGCGGAACCCGCCCATGAGGGAATACTTGTTGTTCGAGGCCCAGCCCGCCATGATCACGCCGTAGGTGCCTACGCTCGCGACCGCGAGGATGTAGAGAATGCCGATGTTCAGGTTCGATACCCAGAGCGGGACCTTGTTCGGCAGCAGCCCGTAGAAGTCCGTTTGCGGACCGAAGGGGATCGCCACCATTGCCCCGAACGCCGTCACCAACAGGATGATCGGCGCTATGCTGAACACCCATTTGTCCGCCTTGTCCGGGATGATGTCTTCCTTCATCAGGAATTTCACGGCATCGGCAACCGGCTGAAGCAGCCCGTGCCATCCGGTCCGCATCGGGCCGAGGCGCCCCTGCATGTGCGCCAGCACCTTGCGCTCCATGAGCTGCAGATACATGGCGTTCGCCAGGATGAATACCAAGAGGACTACCACCGGAATAACAGTGTTATAGACAATAGTAAGTATCTGATGCATTCCCGGCATGTTCAGCTCCTATGCTTCGGTTTTGATGTGTCGTATGGTCCCTATTTCATGAGATCGTGTGATACTGACCCCTGACGAAAACAGCAACCGCTCTCCGGTAATCACTTCCCGCTTCATGATCGTATCAGACGCGAGCGAGAGGTCGACATCCGTACCGGCCAGAGGCGACTTTTCGCGCGGCCAGCACGCGCCGACGGAAAGCTCCGCGTACAGGGGCGTTACGGACCGGATCTCCTTCATGATGTCCTTTGCCGATCCATAGCGCAAAGACCCGCCCATTTTTTTCGCAATGTCCTGGATGATTTCCCAGTCCTGTCTTGACTCACCGGCCGGCTCTTCCGCCTTGTTCAGTTGCTGGAGCCTTCGCTCGAGGTTGGTAAAGGTCCCCGCTTTCTCCGCGGAGCTTGCGGCCGGGAGCACCACATCGGCGATCTTCGCCGTCTCGGTCATGAAGATGTCCTGGACAACCAGGAAGTCAAGTTTTTCGAGAACCTGTTTCAAGCCCGGATCGGTCCCTACCGGATCGTCTCCCATGACATAGAGCGCCGCGAGCTTGCCCGTCTTGGCGGCATTCACCATCTCGACCGCGTTCATGCCCGGCGCGTCGGACAGGATCGCGTTCCAGGCGGCCGACAAGGCAGCGGTCGCGTCCGCGTCTACTTTGCGGTATCCGGGGAAATAGGAAGGCATGATTCCCATGTCGAGCGCTCCCTGGAAATTGCTCCTCGGCACGATGGGATAGTAGGTGACGTTCTTGAGCAGTCCTGCCAACTCCTTGATCCGGAGGAATTCCTTGTCCGTGAGTTGAGCAGGGACGATGACGGCAACGCTCGCGGCGGTCTTCAATACGTCTACCGCCTTCTGCGCCTCACCCCCGCTCTTTGCGGAAGACAGGGCGTTGACCAGTTCATCGACGGCCTTCTCCATGGCCATGGGGAGCACCGTTGCGGCGATCTTATTGAACTTGTTATACTCGGTATTTACCAGGACGACCTTGCGGGCTTTCTGGTTTACGGCGTTGACGATCTCAATGCCCGTGAGCGGATTGATCTCGCCGACGTTTTTGTCCAGGATGAGAATAACTTCGTGCTCTCCCATCCGGCCAAGCTCTCCCGAGAAGAAAGCCGAGTTAAGCCCCTTCGGCACCTTGAGCCTCGCGAGCATATCCACGTTGTTCGTCCCGACCACGGACCGCATGAACTTCTGGAACACGTAGCTGTCCTCGTTCGTGGTCCGGACCGAGCCGAGACCGCCGATGCTCTCCGGCCCGCGCTTCGACTTGATCACCTTGAGGTTGGTTGCTACGACCGACAGCGCGTCTTCCCAGGTGCAGTCCACAAGCTCGCCGTCAACGCGCATCTTCGGGGTGGTGAGCCGGTCCTCGTGATGGAGGGCGTCCCAGCCGAAGCGCCCCTTGACGCAGAGATAGTTCGCCTTGGCGGGGCTTACCCGCATGATCTTGCTGTCGCGTGTCTCGTACTTAGTCAGGCAGCCGCAGCCGCAGTAATTGCAGACCGACGCCGTCCCGGTAAGGTTCCAGCAGCGGGCTTTGTATTTAAACTGCTTCGTCGTAAGCGCCCCGACGGGACAAATCTCCACGCACTCGCCGCAGAACTCGCAATCAAGCGGCCGGTCGAAGTCGGTGCTGATGCGCGTCCGCATGCCCCTCCGGGTGAAGGCCCATTCGCCCACGCCGTTCTGCTCCTCGCAGATTCTCACGCACTTGCCGCAGAGGATGCAGCGGCTGATGTGGCGCTCGATGATCGCGCTCTCGTAGCTCGGCGGCAAATACTCCTTCACGGCGTCGAACCTGCTCGGGCCGAGTCCGTACTCGTGCACGAGGTCCTGAAGCTGGCATTCGCCCGCCTTGTCGCAGGTCGGACATTCGAGCGGGTGCCTGATGAGCAGCAGCTCGAGCACCATCTTCCGCGCCTCGATGAGGGCCGGCGAAGTGGTCCGTACCACCATGCCGTCCCTGGCCCGTTCGGCGCACGACGCCATGAGCTTGCGCGACCCCTCAACTTCCACCAGACAGATCCGGCAGGCGCCGAAGGGATGGAGCTTGTTGTCCTGACACAAGGTCGGCACGCGGGAACCCGCTCTGTTCGCCGCGTCGAGGATAGTGGCGCCCTGAGGGACCTCGACTGTTTTTCCGTCAACGGTTACTGACATTATTTTCTGCATATGCTTATCTACCTTCTCAAGAGCCCTTCGCTCTTAGCAAATGATATCAGCTGTGAATTTGTTTAATCGATTGCCCAGAACCTGCAGTTTTTGATACAGGTCTTGCACTTCGTGCACTTCTCCGCGTCGATATAAGCGACTTTGCCCTTCTCCCAGGTGATGGCCCCCACCGGGCAGCCCTTGAAGCACAAACCGCACTTCTTGCACTTTTCCTCGTTCACCTTGAACTGAATGAGGGGCGTGCAGACCCGTGCGGGACAGCGATGTTCCTTGATGTGCGCATCGTACTCTTCCCGGAAATACTTGATCGTGGTGAGCACGGGGTTGATCGAGGTCTGGCCGAACCCGCAGAGCGAAGTGTCCTTGATCTGCTGCGACAGTTTTTCCAGGAGTTCGATATCTCCTTCGCGGCCTTCGCCGTTCGTGATCCTGGTGATGATGGAGCGAAGCGTCCCGCTCCCGATCCGGCAGGGAATGCACTTGCCGCAGGATTCATCTTCCATAAACTCAAGGAAAAACTTGGCCATGGCCGGCATGCAGGTGGTCTCATCGATCACCTCGATGCCGCCTGCCGCGACGACCGCCCCGGTTTTGGTGATGCTCTCGAAATCCACTGGCGTGTCGATGAGCGAAGCGGGGATGCAGCCGCCCGCTGAGCCGCCCATCTGCACGGCCTTGAGCTTTCGGTTGTTCTTGACGCCTCCGCCGATGTCGAAGACCACGGTCCTGAGCGGAATGCCCATCGGCACCTCAACGAGGCCGCTGTTGTTGACCGCGCCGGAGAGCGAGAACACTTTGGTTCCCTTGCATTTTTCCGTTCCGAAGCCCGAGTACCAATCCGCTCCTTTTTGGATGATCAGCGGCAGGTTCGCAAGGGTCTCGGCGTTGTTGATCACCGTCGGCTTCTGCCAGAGCCCCTGGACCGCCGGATAGGGCGACTTCACCCGCGGCATGCCCCGCTTGCCCTCGATGGACTCCATGAGCGCCGTCTCCTCGCCGCACACAAAGGAGCCCGCCCCCTGATATACTTCGACATTGAATTCAAACCCCGATCCGAGAATGTCGCTCCCGAGAAGACCCTGCTCCTTGGCCTGATCAACGGCTAACCGCATACGGCGAACGGCAAGAGGATAATCCTCCCGTACATAGACGTAACCGTGGTGAGCGTTGACTGCCTTGGCTGCGACAAGCATGCCTTCGAGCACGGAATGGGGGTCCGCCTCGATGATGTTGCGGTCCATGAACTTGATGTTACAAATGATATACTTGGTCTCGTCGGGCACGCTGGCGGTGAAGTCCCACTTGACCGCGGTCGGAAACCCGGCGCCGCCCCTCCCGCGCAGTCCGGACCGTTTTACCTCATCCCTGATCTGCTCTGGGGTCATCTCGAGAAGCGCCTTGGCCGCGCCCAGGTAACCGTCCCGGGCGATATATTCCACAATATTCTCCGGATCAATGCGGCTTCGGTTCCTGAGTACCTGCAGCACCTGGTGCTTGAAAAACGGGATCTCGTTCATCGCCGGAATGGCGTCTTTCGAGGTCGGCGGTTTGTAAAGGAGCTTCTGGTACGGCCGTCCCTTGACGAAATGCTCCTCCACGAGGGACGGTATATCCTCGGGCTTCACCTGATGGTAGAAGATGTCGTCCGGGTAGACCACGATGACCGGCCCCTTGGCGCAGAACCCGTTGCACCCCGTCAGGACGACCTTGACTTCGTTCTGAAGGTTATGCTTGATAAGCTCGGCCTCGAAAGCCTCGCCGATCTTGAGCGAGCCGTTGGACACGCAACTCGTGCCCGCGCAAATCATGATGTTTGAACGGAATGTTGTCTCCACTGTTTTTACTCCGACAAGATATGAATTCTGTACTCCCTGTGTGTCTACGGCAATACCTGCATTCGCCATGATACATTATCCCCCATCGTATCTCAATCAATCGCCCAGAATCGGCACGCATTGATGCATGACTTGCACTTGGTGCACTGCTCCGTGGCAATGTGTGCGACCTTGCCTTTCTCCCAAGTAATGGCCCCCACCGGGCAGTTTTTGTAGCACAGGCCGCACTTCTTGCACTTTTCCTCATTGACCTTGAACTGAATGAGCGGCGTGCAGGCCCGCGCGGGGCAGCGGTGTTCCTTGATGTGCGCCTCGTACTCTTCCCGGAAATATTTGATCGTGGTCAAGACGGGATTAGGCGAAGACTGGCCCAGTCCGCAGAGCGAGGTGTCCTTGATCTGCTGCGACAATTTTTCCAGGAGCTCGATATCTCCTTCGCGGCCTTCGCCGTTCGTGATCCTGTCGAGGATCGTGAGGAGCACCCTATTCCCGGTCCGGCAGGGTACGCACTTGCCGCAGGATTCTTCATCGGTAAACTCAAGGAAAAACCGTGCAACGGCCGGCATGCAGGAGGTCTCGTCCATCACCACGACACCGCCGGACCCCATGATCGCGCCGGTCTTCTCGATATTTTCAAAATCCACGGGTGTGTCGATGAGCGAAACCGGGATGCAGCCGCCCGAAGGGCCTCCCATCTGCACGGCCTTTAATTTCCGGTTGTTCTTGATGCCGCCGCCGATGTCGTAGACCACGGTCCTGAGCGGGATGCCCATCGGCACCTCGACGAGACCGATGTTGTTAAGCGCGCCGGAAAGAGCAAACACCTTGGTCCCCTTGCTTTTCTCGGTGCCGAGGCTCGTGTACCAGGTAGCGCCGTTCAGGATGATCGGCGGCACGTTCGCAAAGGTCTCCACATTGTTGAGCACCGTCGGTTGTTGACGAAGTCCCTTGACCGCGGTTCTGTGTATCTTCACCCGCGGCATGCCCCGCCTGCCTTCGATGGACTCCATAAGCGCCGTTCCCTCGCCGCACACGAAGGCGCCCGCGCCCTGATAGATCTCAATGGTGAGATCGAATCCCGAACCGAGTATATCTTTCCCGAGAAGGCCCCGCTCCGTGGCCTGATCAATGGCAAGCTGGAGGCGTTGCACGGCCAGCGGGTACTCCATCCTTACATAGATATAACCGAAGTGGGCGCCGATGGCTTTGGCGCCGATGATCATGCCCTCGAGCACGGAATGGGGGTCCCCTTCCATGACGCTCCGATCCATGAATGCGCCGGGATCACCCTCATCACCGTTACAAAGGATATACTTGGTGTCGCTCGGGACCCGGGCGCTCAGCTCCCACTTGAGGCCGGTCGGAAACCCGGCGCCGCCCCTGCCGCGCAGTCCCGATGCCTTGATCACGCCCACAATCTGTTCGGGCGTCATCTCGAGAAGCGCCTTGGCCGCTGCCAGGTAACCGTCACGGGCGATGTACTCTTCGATCTTTTCCGCATCGATGAGGCCCCGGTTACGAAGGACCCGCAGCACCTGATGCTTGAAGAACGGAATCTCGCTCATGGTCGGGATGGGGTTCTTCTGCTCCGGCGGCTTGTAGAGGAACTTCTCGACCGGTCGCCCCTTGACAAAGTGCTCTTCCACAAGATGCGGCACATCCGCGGTCGTCACCCTCTGGTAGAAAATCTCCTCGGGATGGACCACCATCAGGGGGCCCTGGGTACAGAACCCGAAGCACCCCGTCAGCACGATCTTGATCTCGTTCTGAAGGCCGTGTTTTATGATCTCGGTCTCAAGCGCATCCCGAAGCTTGAACGATCCGTTTTCCACGCAACTCGTGCCTGCGCAGACCATGATATTTGAGCGGTATGTCGTATCCACGATAAACCCCGCAAAAAAATCGGAAGTTATAAAGAGGTGCTGGTTTTATAACGTTTCCAATTTACAACTTTCGCTACTCAATTGCTAATACGTTGCCTCATGCCCCACCACGAGGGCGTATTCCTTGACCGGCCTGCCGGCGATGATGTGCTCGGCAAAGATCTTTTTCATCTTGTCTTCGGTCAGCGAAATATATTTCACCGGCGCCTGGCCGGCGGTCTCGACGGTTATCATGGGTTCGTTGCTGCAGAGACCCGCGCAGCCTGACGTGGTGATTGCAATGTCCTTGGTGTCGGCTTTGACGATCTCCGCCATGATCGTGGTCATAATGATCCGGGCGCCGGCGGCGATCCCGCAGGTCCCCATGTGCACCGTGACCTTCACCCGGAACCCGCCCTCGCGCAGCGCCTGCTTAGCGTGATACTCTTCTTTGATTTTTTTCAGGTCTTCAATCGTCAGTTTGGCCATGGTCTCACCATCCTTAATCTGCAATCGTTGCGCTACTCATACTTCTTAATGATATCCATCACATGAGCCGCCCCCACGTCGCCGTAGGTGTCGTGCCCCACGACCATGACCGGCGCTTGGCCGCACGCGCCGAGGCACCGCACGGCCTCGATGGAATACCGTTTGTCCCCGGTAACCTCGCCGAGATCGATACCCAGTGCATCTTTCAGTTTGTCGATAATTTCCTGGCTCCGTTTTACGTAGCAGGCGGTGCCGTTGCACACGCGAATCACGTGCTTGCCGCGCGGGACGAGTGTGAAGAAAGAATAAAAGGTGGCTACGCCGAAAACCTCGCTCGGCGGCATCTTAAGCCCCTTGGCGACATACCGCTGAACGCTGTGCGGCAAATAGCCGCAAATATCCTGCGACTGCTGCAGTACCGGGATGAGCGCACCCGGTTTATTGCGATATTGCGCGATGATCTCGTCGATCTTCGCGTACATCTCCCGGGTTACGGGGTCCGCTCCCGGGCCTGTAACGGCGCTTGTTGTTTCCTTCTGTGCAACCGTATCGTTACTCATCGTTTACCTCTTTAAGAAATTTGAAATTTACATTTCAAATTTTATCTGTTTCTTGAGGAGGGCCCGAATCACAACGAGCGCCTCGGGGGCATTGATCGGCACATCCTCAAGCTCGCGTTTCATCTCCCCGGTATCAAGCCGAAAAACCCGCTTGCCGTCCTGCTCTTCAAATACGACATCGATCTCCGGGTGACTGACGATCAGGGTCATCACGGTGTCCGTCATGTTCCCGATCACCGGTCGATCTATATGGTCCCATTTGAACGTCGCCGCTACTCGCATACCGCTGCACGGAGCGGAGTTAACGACCAGGACGCCGCCGGCCTGTTCGGCGGCCTGAGCCAGAAACGGGATCCCCAAGCCTGTTTTTTTCTTCTTCGTGGTAAAGAAGGGGTCCCGCACTCTCGCAAGTGTTATCGGATCCATCCCTCTGCCGTCATCCGTGACTTCAATGAGGAGAAGGTTTTTTTTCCTGTCCCGCACAATACTGATCTCGATCCTCGAGGCCCCGGCTTGGAGCGAGTTTTCAGCGATATCGAGGATATGGAGTGAGATGTCCTCCACGATTCAGCACTCCGCCTTCCTGTTGTCCCTGCCCGCAAGCGCCTTTTTGATCTCGGTCACGGTCCCTTCTTCAATCGTAAAGCAAGTAACCTGTGTGCCGATATCCTCGGGTGTATGGGCATCAGAGCCGGTTACCACCGGGTACCTTTTGCAGTCCGGGAAACGTTCCTTTGCCGCGGCCGGCGTCATATGCGCGGAGACCTCGACGGCATCCAGATCGAGGCCGCGCGGGATGAACCCGAGCTGTCCGATAATGCTGAACGCCTCCCGATCCACGTGCGCCGCAATCACGAGGCTTTCACCTTTTCCCGCTCTTGCCTCGGCCACAAGTTGCTCCGCCGTCAGAGACGTGGCGCCGATCAAAAGCCGTTCGCAGAACCCGTCGACCCCGTCTTCGGCATCAACGATCACCTGCTGGCCGAAGGTGCGTTCGTCGTTCGTCCCGCTCAGGTGCCGATAAATAGTATCTTGAAACCGCAGCAAATCTTCATCGTCGTCAAAGAACACCAGGATATGCGCCTCTTCCGAGGAGGCGACTTCCATCCCGCCGAGCACCATCAAGCCGTTCTGCTTGGCTGCTTGCTTCACGGCAAGGACGTTCTCCGCCGAATTGTGATCGCAGACGCCGATCAGATCGAGGCCTTTGCGAAAGGCCTCTTGCACGATCTCACGCGGCGACATGTCCAGGGCGGCACAGGGAGACAGACAGGTATGCACGTGCAAATCAGCCTTGATGCGCCTGAGTGCCACGGATTCCCGCCTTGTAGAGCCTACCGACAAATTCGAATGCGGAAAGAGTGGTGATCATGATCGGGATCTTCTCTTCCTCGGCCTTTGCTACCGTATCTTTTTCGGGCTGCCTGCCCTGCACTAGAACGATGCCGGCCAAGCCCTTATGCGACGCCACGGCCACGATGTTATTGTGAATATGGAAAGTGATCCAGAGGTTCCCTTCATCGGCGTGGGCCAGGACATCGGACAGGAGATCGCTGACATACCCTCCGGCCACTTCTCTGTCGAGGCAGCTGGAACCGGATTTTACATCAAGGTTGAATTGATCCACAAGGTCCTTCAGCTTCATGTGTCACCGCCTGACTCGTAATAGAACCGCATAACCAGGTGCGTCCCATCGGGCACCGATGAATTCAAATCCATCTCATCGGCGCATTTCTTCATGTTCAAAAGCCCCATGCCGGCTCCAAAGCCCAGTTCCCGCACCCAGTCGGGCGCGGTGGAGTACCCCGGCTGCATGGCAAGTTTTACATCGGGGATCCCGGGACCGTGGTCGGTGGCCTCTACCATGATCCCCCCCTTGTCAACCTGGGCCCGAATTTCTCCGCCCTGGGTATACGAGGCAAGGTTTATTTCCGCCTCATAGGTAGCAACACCGATCCTTCTGAGAAGGCGGGGACTGAGCCCCAGTTTCTTCAAAACATTCTTGAGCTCGCTTGCAGCCTTTCCCGCATCCTTAAGGTTTTGACCTTCAACGTTATGCTTGAAACTAAGGGTGATCTCGTCGGCCGGTACATCTTCAAAAAGCATCTGCAACGACACACAACTACGGACAAGTGCCGCCTTCGACTCGGACTGCTCGTACTCTTTCTCCAGCTTTCTGAGCAGCCCCTCAACGATGCCGCCCTTGGTAATGATGCCGACCAGGTCGTTGTCCCGGTTTACCACGGGGTAACGATGGTATCCATATTTGGCAAACTTGGCAATGCAATGAACCAGCAATTCGTCGGTAAATAAACACTCAACCTGCGTCTGCATCCACGCGCGAACGGGTTCATAGATCGCATTGTCGGTGAGGCAATTAATCAGATCCTCGATGCTGGCTATGCCGACCAGTTTTCCGTTTTCCACCACCGGCGTACCGGAAATGCCGTGATCCCGTAAAGTCTCCCTGAACTCAACCATGGTTTGATCCGGTCCAACGGATATCACCTTGGAGGCCATGACCTCTCCCACGGTGGTCTCATAGACCATTTCCTGGGTCTTGGTCACCCGGTCCGGCATGTTCTGGTCGTTGTCCTGTTGCGCCATCTCCTACTTTCGCTCGGGTACTCCCTTGAGTCCCTTCTGGAACAGAATCCCGCATGATTCAAACATCGTCCGCTTGGTGACGAAGAGGGGGATGTTCTTCTCTTTTGCCAAGGCCACGGTATCGGGTTCCGGCTGCTTTCCGCGCACCACGCAGACCGCCTTAATTTCGGCAATATCCGCCGTCCGTACGACCTGGACGTTCGTGATTCCCGTGACCAGGATGCCGTTCGCGTACGATCGCCCCAGCACGTCGCTCATCAGATCGGCGCTGAAGCAATGGTCTACATCAATCTTATCCAGGAGGCCGCTCCCCACGATAACGGTTGCCTCAAGGACATCGACGATCTCTCTTAATTTCATCCAACGACCCTCTCCGTTACCGGTCGCACTCGCCGAGCACGATGTCGATCGTGCCGATGCACGCGACTATGTCCGCCATCATATGACCGGTCGCCATCTTGGGGATGGCGCTTAAATTCACATACGAGGGGGCGCGAATCTTTATACGATAGGGCCTGCCGCTCCCGTCACTTACAATATAGAAACCGAGTTCGCCTTTCGGCGCCTCCGTTGCCACGTACACCTCACCCGCGGGCATGGGGACCCATTTGCTCATGAGCACGAACTGGTGCGCGAGCGATTCCATGCTCTGCATCACGTTCTTCTTCTCGGGCACGGCATAGCGCGGGTCATCGGTCATCACCGGACCGGGCTGCAGCATGTCGAGGCACTGCTTGATGATCCGGTTGCTTTGGCGCATTTCATTCAGTCGCACCACGTACCGGTCATACACGTCGCCCTTCGTGCCGAGCGGCACGTCGAACTCCACCTTGTCGTATGCCGCATACGGTTCGACCTTCCGGAGATCGTAATTCACTCCCGAGCCCCTGAGCGAGGCCCCGGTCAGTCCGTAGTTGATCGCTTCCTCTGCCGACATAACGCCGATGCCGACGGTGCGCTTGAGCCATATGCGGTTCTCGCGAATAAGCGTATCGTAATCTTCAAGCCGCTTCGGGAAAATCTCGGTGAACTCCCGGCATTTTTCAAGGAAGTCGCGCGGCACGTCGTTCCGCACCCCGCCGATGCGCGCATAGCTCACGGTCATCCGCGCGCCGGTCGCCATTTCGAAGAGGTCGAGGATCATCTCCCGCTCCCGCAGGGCATACAACGTGACCGTCATGGCGCCGAGGTCCACCGCGCTGCTGCCGAGCCAGATGAGGTGAGCGCTCAAGCGGCTGAGTTCGGCGGTGAGTGTCCTCAAAAACTGCGCGCGCTCCGGAACAATAATGCCCGCAAGCTTCTCAACGGCCACGACATAGCCGAGATTGTTGTTCATACAGGAGATGTAATCCAGCCGGTCCGTCATGGGGATGATCTGATGGTAGGTGCGGCTTTCCATCCACTTTTCGATCCCTCGATGGAGGTAGCCGATGCGCGGGTCCACACCCACCACGGTTTCGCCCTGCAGGTCGAGCACCAGGCGCAACACGCCGTGGGTGCTGGGGTGCTGGGGCCCCATGTTCAGGGTAATGTCTTTTTTAACGATCTCTTTGTCTTTCATTTCCGAAACGGACATATGGTCACCATGAATTCCAAATTTCAAAATCCAAAGTCCAAATCAAACAACAAACTGAAAACAGAGCCGAAAAAATTGAACTTTGAACTTTGTTATTTGAGCTTTACTCAGTACCCTTTCACCGGATACTCTTTCCTGAGCGGATGCCCTTCCCAGTCGTCGGTCAAAAGAATCCTGCGAAGGTCCGGGTGGCCGTCGAACTTGATCCCCATCAAGTCGTAGGTCTCGCGCTCGTGCCAGTTGGCCGTTTGCCAGATCGAGGAAACCGTGTCTATCCGCGGGTCTTCTTCCGGCACTCTCACCTTTAAGCGTATGCGATGATGGTACACCGTCGAGATGAGATTGTACACCACCTCGAACCGCAACCCGGTATCACCGGGATATTGGGAAAAATCGACGGCCGTGAGGTCGGCCAAATGGTCCATCTTGAGCGCGGGCTCGTCACGAAGGTAGAGGCAGGCGGCTTTGATGCTCTCTTTCTTGAGCATAACCCCGATCTGCCCGGCATGGGTAGTCGTACCGAGCACCTGGCCTGGAAAATTTTCTTCTATCATTTTAGCGATCTGTATGGGGTCCATAGCCGTCTCTTTCAAAACTCCATAAAAAATTCCGGAGGCCTGCGAGGCTACTTCCGGACGTAATGTTCTTTTTTGATTTTTTCCTGCAGTTTGATGATTCCATGCATCAAGGCCTCGGGCCTCGGGGGGCAACCCGGAATGTATACGTCCACGGGAAGAATCTCGTCCACCCCCTGCACCACGGCGTAGGTATTGAAGATTCCGCCGCAGGCAGCGCAGCTCCCCATGGCAATAACGTACCGCGGCTCGGGCATCTGGTCGTATACCCGCCGCACGACCGGCGCCATCTTTTTGCTCAGCGTCCCCGCAACCAGCAGAAGGTCGGACTGTCTCGGCGAAGGGCGCGGGACCGTGCCGAACCGGTCGAAATCGTGCTGCGGCGCGGCATAGTACTGCATCATCTCGATGGCGCAGCAGGCAAGCCCGAACGACATGGGCCAGATGGAGCTGGCCCGGCAATAATTGAGGAACGAATCAACGGTTGTCGAAAAATATCCTTCCTCTAAGATGTTCTGAATCACTCCCATTCGAGAGCCCCCTTCTTCCATGCGTAACAATAGCCGGCCAGCAGGATGGCGATAAAGATCACCATCTCCACAAAGCCGTACAAGCCGATGTAGTTATAGGCCACGGCCCAGGGATAGAGAAACACGGCTTCAATATCGAAGATCAAAAACAGCATGGCGATGATGTAAAACCGGATGGAAAACTTCTGATTGGCGTCTGTGAACGGGGTAATGCCGGACTCGTAGGTCATGAGCTTTTCAGGATAAGGATTCCTGGGCCGGAGAATCCAGCTGAAAATCAACATCCCGATGCCGACAACTATGCCGAGCAGAAGGTAAATCACTACCGGCAGATAGTGCTCCGGGAGATAAGTACTTGGAGTCATATGCTACTCCTTATTCCCAATAAAATTTGATTTTCCTGCTTGATGGGTCGAGTTTGCTGAAAACTTTTGCATCTTAATCTGTTGTAAAAGGTTTGTCAAGGGAAACGTTATTAAAACATCTTATTAATTCATTGTCAGTGCTTATTACAATACGCGGAACGCTAATGATCTCCGGCGAGCCCCTGCTCCTTGTGTTGAGCACGGGAATAAAGTACAATGAAAAGAAATTGAAGGCAACGACTGCGGAAGCAGGCAGGCCGCCTCTCTCTGCTTGTACACGCTCTTCCTGGAAATAAATAATTCGGATTCGGAGTATGCAAGAAGGGGACCGGGAACCAAGTAAACTGATTTTTTTTCGCGTGCCGATGCTTTTGCACGATAAATCCTATGCTTACAGAGCTACAAAGAAGTTGTTTGAGCGTAATGATATGCCGGACGATTGCAATAACAACCATGTGATATGGCGAAAGTTATACTTTAAATAACTTTTTTATAACATAATTTATAGAGATTCTTAGTCAAGCATAATCGCTGTGCTTTTGTTAGTCGAAAGATTTCGTGTAAATCACCCCGGAAACCGACTTTTGGCTGTAAAGAAATGTTGAAAAGGTACATAACACGCACGCTCTATGAGCCATATCACCAGCGCACGTTCCATGCAACCAAGCCGGGCATCGTTAAGGAGAAACACTATGGACCCGTACTCGAAAGATCAGCTCCTGTCATTCTATAATTTTCACCTGAAAAAATTCGGCGACCGCCCGGAAGCGCTCCGTTGGACGCCGCAGGGCCAGTTGAAACGGTATCACACGTTTCTGGATATTGCCCCTGATCTGAACAATCAAAAGGTCCTCGACTACGGCTGCGGGACCGGCGACTTTTACAAGTTTCTGAAGCGGAGGGGCGTGCACGTAAACTATACCGGCGTGGACATCAACGAGAATTTCATCAACCTGGCGAAAAGCAAGTATCCCGAGTGTACGTTCAAGGTCATGAACATCGATGAGGATACCCTTGAGGGGTACTATGACTACATTTTCATCTGCGGCGTGTTCAACCTGAGAGTCCCCGGGGTCCAAGACGATCTTCGGAACGCGCTCGTCAACCTCTTCAAACACTGCAACAAGGGGCTGGCGCTGAACGCCCTGTCGTCCCACACCCCGATCAAGGACATGGAGCTCAACTATACGTCGCCGGAAGACATGGTCAAGTTCGCGCTCGAAAACCTCTCACCGTCCGTTGTGCTGAGGCATGACCGGATCGAGAACGACTTTACGCTGTTCGTTTATACCGCGCTCAATGAGATTAAATTGTAGCAATCAATTTGTATTCGACATATTAGCAACCGTGGTGAAAAAGACGATAGGGAGAAAACGGAGAGGCTGCGCGCTTTTGCGCAGTCCCTCTCGAATGCAGGGTTAGCGATTGTCTTTTGTTTCTTCCCCCTCGTGTAAGATTGAGGGCTGTGGAGTGGGCGTAATCGCGACCCTGCCTATTCCCACAACGTAGTAATGTCTTTCCCGTTTTTCATGATTCCGTGGTGGTCTTCTTCTTTAAGAGGAGTGCGCGAACCAGCGAAGTACTTATTGACCCACTTTTTGATGATTTCGGGGTCTTCATCATCGGGGCCCAGCCAACCAATGCGGTTGAGGTTGGCGATCTTCTGGTAGTCTTCGTCTCGCGCAACATCAATAACAGCAGGGCGCCAGGTATTGGGCGTCGGGAATTCGGAATAGATGTAGTAGAAATGTCCTGCCGTAACCTATAGCTTATATGGCACGTTTCCGCTGCGGGCGCTAGAATAGTCGCCCTGATATTGGTATCGCAAGTCTAACAAATATGTTCCGGGAAGCAATTCGCCCAGAACATGATCATTACCCCAAAGATTCATTTTAGTCTGGCCTTCCTGAGTAACACCATCCAGGTGACATCTCGATTGCGTAAAGATTAATGCCACATCCTTCAGCGGGCGCGGTTCACTTGAATAGAAGCGCCGCCCTGAAGAAGAAGCACATCCCACCAACATCATCAGGATTCCACAGACCGCCACCGCTCGCATTGTCATTGTTCCGATCATAGTCATAACCATTCCTTTCTTTTTGCGCTAAGCGCGGCTGACGCGCCGCCTGCTGGCGCGTCGCTGTCGAGCCGCAGGTTGGTGTTCCCTTGGCGACTCGAGGGGGATCTGGAAATAAACCTCTTCGTTGACCGGCTGCTTATATCGCTCCGTTCTCAAGCAGTTGCCATTCTACCAAGAGCCTATTTCCTTTCCCAATTTTCTCGCTTTTGCCAGCCAGCGTTCCCCGATGTTAGCGGGGTCCCGGGTCATCGGGACGTTGATCTGTGCTCTGATTTCGAAACCGGCCGCGTTCAGCACGATCTTGACTGCCCGGAGCGCCCCACTGCCTTGTGAAGGAAGATAGTTGAAGGGAAACGGCGACAGCGAGGCGGTTACGATCGCTGCCGGTTTGCCCTTATGCTTCGGTTGCGGAAAGCGCCAAGTATAGAGTTCATAGTACTCAAGGACGGGAACATTTCGGTCGAACAGAAGCTTCAACGGCCCGGGCATATTGCCCCAATAGGTAGGGGCACCCACCACCAGACCGGTGCAGCTTGCCAGCAGTTCTCCAATGCGATGGGCGTCATCCTTCGGAAGGATACATTTCTTGTCCGGCCGGCATTTCAGACACCCGATGCATGACCGTATTGAAAGACTGTTGACGTCGACCCACTCCACATCGGCGCCGGCAGAGCGTGCTTCTTCTGTGATTATCTTAAGGATCGTTGACGTCACGCCGGTCTTCCTGGGGCTACTGTTGAGTATGAGGATCATGCTCTTCACCTTCTTCCTCAGTCATGCTACTCGTCATCGCTAACGCGCGGCTGACGCGCCGCCTTCCGGCGCGTCGCTGTCGAGCCGCAGGTTAGTTCTTTTGTTTTTTCTGTTTGACAGCTTCGAATAGGAATTCGAGAGCTGAGCATTCACCGGATTCTAAATAGATTTTGTCGTATTTTAGATCCATGTCTTCTGTCACATCAGCTTCAGGTATCAACTCTGTCGCCATCCTCCCATCGCAGTTAAGTGCTCGATCTTTTTTATTCTTGATCTGCGTGAGAGCCGTCGCATTTGAAGGTGAATTATCAAACGCAATTTTCTGAATACCAAGGCTGTTCAGTTTATCTACGATAGTTATACTTGATCGTTCCAGATTCTGTCCCATGAGTAGACATGCATTTTTAGTTTCCGCGTCATTGGACTCAATAAGTTTTTGGCATAGATGACGGGTCTTTATAAAGACGCTAGTGCTGAGGGAATTTAAGAGGGCATATTGTTGCGCCTGAATCTTCTTGCACTTTGCCAACTTTCCAGCTTCTACTATTGCATCGAATCTTTGTTTTGGATAGGTGTTGAAGCTTTTCGTATTTCCATTTTTAATTAGCGCGAGTGTCTCCTGACTTTCTCCTTCTTCACCTCGCAAAAAAGCATTCAGATAATAGGACAGAGCGTTATCTTTATCATCTCGCAATAGTTGCGTGATTTTTTCTCGCAATGGTTTTAGCGATGAATTATAGTTGCGATTCAATTGATATACAATTAAAGATACCGTCGCCATCCCCTTTGGAGATTCAATTCGGCTACCCAAATTAAGTAATTCCTGGCCTATAGTAGAAGACGGGTTTGAGACAAGGTCTATTATGCCGGCTCCCATAATCAACGACGGATTGCTACTTGCTTTTATCAAGTTTAATTCATTTTCTGTGTATGGCTTACACGTGATGGCTTCGGGAGTATAGGTTTGACAGCTTTCGATTTCAGATGCTATTGCTGAGAGCGGCACAAGAAATAACGTCGCCAAAATAGCAAATATGCGGAATATGGATTTGCTATTCATTCTCCACCTTAAACTAACAAGCAATTGGGTAGTTACGCCGACTGTAGCAAAAAAAGCCGACTCGGTCAATTAAAAACTTGACGCATCTTATGAATATTATTATACTTTGCTCCTGATCTTATCCGGGACTAACATCCGTATTTGAATGATAGTCCCCCCGTGAGGAGAGGCGCATGCTGTCTATACTGAATGACGTTTCTGCCGCATTCACGGCAGTTCTGAAAAAGCGGAATGTATCCAACCAACCTAAAACTTCACCTTAATGCTCGTCGACACATACCAATCGGGTTCGATAGAGACTGAACCGCCGTCTTTGTTGAAGAGACGATCGCCGATGTATGCTGACCTATCGAACGCGCGGCCCGCCTGCAACTCGCCGATCAACGGGCCCAGAATAGGCGTGCGGAAACCGAGTGCCGCTTTCTTTTCTTCAATGGTCAAGCGGTCTTTGTCATTGTCCCGCTCGCTCGGAATATAACTTTGGCGAGTCCAGTAAAATCCCGTAAAATATTGAATGCGATCAATGCTGCCGTAGCCAACCTCAGCCCGGACAAGTGGGCCGAAGACGGAGAGCGAAAACGACCAGGGGAAAACCGGCGTCCACTGCATCGAGGTGACTGGAAATCCGAACATGCCGGTGAAGGTATCGGTTTTATAAAAATAACTCACGCCGGGAACCGGGACGTAGTTTCCGAGAGGACCGTTGTTCGAAAAATAGATTGACACTATCCAGAAGCCTTTGCCGGAACCGGGAAACCCGTAATTCGCATTGAAGCTGTAGGTGAGGTCATGGGTGTTGTCAAACGGCTTGTCTCCCGCATAACCGACCGATCCTTTTACGCTCCAATATTTTTTCTCCGGTAGTTGGTGAAAAGACTGGACGCCTGTTTCTATCCGATACAGGTCTGCGGGCACTTTCTTGCCGGTATCCAACAGAAGTGAATCACCCAGATGCAGAATACCGCCGGCTAAAGAAAGCGATACGATATCAACTTCCGATTTATAAACCGGGGCCGAGATGCTTAACTTATTTTCCGTAAGCGAGGGCGATTGCGAACCAGGGCTGTACCTTCCGTCATAAGAAATCAAAGGAACCGGCGGGCCCATGGCATTGAGACCGCCGAAAAAGCTCAAGGCGCCGTCGCCGCGGGACGCCGCTTGCCTTCTCATCTGCAGGAATCTGTCAAGCTCCTGCTTGCATTCGGTTGCTATCTCTTTGTCATGCTCGATCAAACATGATCTAATATCAGAAAGCTCTTTCTTGTCGCCGCAGAAACGCACGCGATCTTTCTCACAAGACTGCATTGGGAATGGTTGAAGGGGACCCACATCATCAGCCGAGGCAAGAGAAGCGACAAAAAACACGAGAGCGATACCTATCGCCGAGAACTTCTTTAATTCATGTATTGTGGCTTTCATGTTTCAGTCTTTTCCTCGTAACGAGCGCACGGCATCAGAATACCATCACGTCTGCTCCAGAGCAATTATGAATCAATCCAGTGGAGCCCCTCCGGCAGGAGCCGGGGGATGACAAGTCGCGGGATTCATCCGGCGCACGATGAACAAAAGTATAGGAGTCTCTTCGCGGAAAATCAACCAAATTATATTATTTGTAGCGCTCATCCGCGCGGTGTCGCCGCTTGACAAGAGCGTGCGCGCCGCATACACTCTAAACAAGAGAACGCGCCCGTCTAAGGAGGCTTCCGTGGACATCAAAAACCGAGAGATACCCCTTGCCGAACTCCGCCATACCTGCGACCCCGCGGAATTCCCATTTCAGACCACGGCGGAACTGTCGCTCAAAGACGAGGTCATCGGCCAGACCCGCGCCGTGAAGGCGACCGAGTTCGGACTTTCCATCAAGAACCACGGCTACAATATCTTCGTGTCAGGCGTTCCGGGCACCGGCAGAAACACGATCGTCAAATCCATTGTCAAGCGCATCGCCCTCGAACGTCCGGTCCCGGAAGACTGGTGCTACATCAACAATTTCCGCGACCCCGACCGGCCGCGCGCGATCAAGCTGCCTCCGGGAAAGGGCCGCGAGTTCCGGCGCGACGTGGACAGGTTCATAGAGTTCATGCAGGGTGAGATCCCCAAGGTCTTCGAGTCCAAGGAATACGAGGAGCAGAAGAGCCGGATCGTGGAAGGACTTGAAAAGGCAAAGGAGGTCCTCTTCAATGAGGCCGGTATGCGCGCCCTGGAGTTCGGGTTCCAACTTTCGATCACGCGCACGGGCATCGTGAAGGCCCCGATGTGGAAGGGCAAGCCGCTCGAACCACAGGAACTGGAGAAGCTCACGCCCGACCAGCGTCACGAGCTGGAAGAGCACGAAAAGAAAGTCGATTCCGAGATCCGCGATTTTCTATCCAAGGCGCGCCAGCTCGATAAAGAAGCGCACGAAAAGATCCACGAACTGAACCGCAAGATTGCTCACTTCGCCATGGGCCACCAACTCGACGACCTGAGGGAAAAGTACCGCGTCAATCCGCGGATTCCCGAGTTTTTCACCAAGATCGAGGAAGACATACTCGGGAACTTGCGGGAATTCCTGGGGCAGACGCAGGAATCGCCCTTCCAGATCGAGGGCATGGACAAGGGAAGTTTCCTCGAACGCTACAAGGTGAACCTCATCGTGGACAACGCGGAGACCAAAGGCGGGCCCGTAGTGGAAGAGGCAAACCCTACGTACAACAACCTCATCGGCCGCATTGAACGCAAGGCGAAATTCGGCGCTTTCTACACCAACTTTACGATGATCCGGTCGGGCTCAGTGCTCCAGTCCAACGGCGGATACCTCGTGCTGAACGCCATCGACGTGCTCCGGAATCCCTTCTCGTGGGACGCGCTCAAACGGATCATCAAAAAGAACGAGCTCAAGGTCGAAGACATATATGAACTCTACGGCTTTGCGAGCGGCGGCATCAAGCCCGAGCCCATTCCCGTCTCGCTCAAGATCATCATGGTCGGCAGCCCCTGGCTCTACTATCTTCTTTATAATTATGATGAGGACTTTCGGGAGCTGTTCAAGGTCAAGTCGGACTTCGACACCCAGACGAAGAATATCTCCGACGAAAAGATGCGCTACGCCAACTTTATAGGAAACATGGTCAAGAAAGACGGGCTGCTTCCCTTCGACCGGAGCGCCGTGGCCGGCGTTGTGGATCATGCCGTGCGGTTGACCGAGAAAAAAGAAAAGCTCTCGCTCCGGTTCAGCGACCTTACGGACCTGGTGCGCGAGTCGTCGTACTGGGCAACAAACGCCAAAAGCAGCGTGGTCGTGGGCAAGCACGTGGACAAGGCGCTCGACGAGAAGATCTATCGCTCAAACCTCATAGACGAGCGAATTCAGGAATTATTCACCGAAGGCACGATCATGGTGGACGTAACGGGAGCAATACCCGGTCAGGTGAACGGTTTATCGGTCTACGATATCGGCGACTTTTCTTTCGGCAAACCCTCGCGCATCACCAGCCGGGTGTATCTCGGCAAGGCGGGCGTCATCGACATTGAGCGAGAGGCAAAGATGTCGGGACGCATCTACAATAAGGGCGTGCTGATCCTCTCGGGCTATCTGGGCGGCACGTTTGCGCAGGACAAACCGCTCTCCCTCTCGGCAAGCCTGGCCTTTGAACAGAGCTACGGCGATATCGAGGGAGACAGCGCCTCCGCCGCGGAACTCGTGGCGATCCTTTCGGCGATCGCCGAAGCGCCGGTGAAGCAAAATATCGCCATCACCGGGTCGATCAATCAGAAAGGCGAGATTCAGCCCATCGGCGGCGTCAACGAGAAGATCGAAGGGTTCTTTGCCGTGTGCAAAAACAGGGGGCTCACCGGAGACCAGGGCGTGATCATCCCGCAGATCAATGTTAAAAACCTGATGCTGAAGAAGGAAGTGGTCGCCGCGGTCAAAGAGGGCAAATTCAGGATCTATGCGGTCAAGACCGTGAATGATGCTCTCGAAATTCTTACAGGACTTCCCGCCGGTGAGCGCCAGACAGACTGGACCTATCCGCAAGGCACCGTCAACTTCCTGGTGAGCAAACGGCTTTTGGAAATGTCGAAGAAGCAGAAGGCCGATGACAAGGGAGAAGAGAAAAAAGAAAAGAAAGAGGAAAACAACGAAACGCCTGCGCCGAAGAAAACACCGCCGCCTGGGGCATAGAACCGGCGCCGGCGAAACAACCGACAGAGTATTCGTATCACGCCTTTTTTGAAAAGATCACAACTTGACACAACCCTCATTTTCTGCCACTATGTGACCGCAGTCTGCAAGACTCCTTCTTGTTCTCTTGAGGTCATTATGCGGAATAAGAACTTGAACAAACCGTGCCCCATAGTGTCAACCGGCCCTTGCACAGTTCCAGAGCGCTGTTACCCGCCGTCTGATTTAGAAAATTATCGAGACACGCTTCCCTCAAATCAAAGTAAATGTTCACATCACCCGCATAAAATTAACTACTCGTACACGCGTCGGGCTCTGCTGAACTTTGTCGCGTGCTTCATGCTCCTCGTTCTTCCGGCGTTCGCCGGCTCCGCGGAAGCAGAGCGGCCGAAACTTGTTGTGGGCGGCGATCATAATTTCCCTCCCTACGAATTTCTGGAGAACGGAAAACCGACCGGCTTCAACATCGAACTGATACGGGCAGTGGCTGAAGTCATGGGCGTTGACATCGAGCTCCGGCTCGGCCCGTGGAGCAAAGCCAGACGGGACCTGGAACAACGAAAAATAGATATAATCACCGGAATGGTTTACTCGGATGAGCGAAGCAAGCTCTTTGATTTTTCCGTGCCCCATACCATGATTTCTCCGGGTCTGTTTGTGCGGAGCGATTCCCCCATCCGTGCCCTTGCGGATATCCGGGGTAAAGAGATTATCGTGCAGGAAGGCGATATCATGCATGATTTTTTAAGAAAGGAGGCACTCACCTCCCGCATTATTACCGTCGCAGACCCTCCGGAGGCATTAAGGCTTCTTGCTTCGGGAAAATATGACGGCGCTTTCCTGTCGTCCGAGGTGCATAAATATTACATTGCAAGCAAGTTTGCGTTCAGCAACCTGAGGGCAGTGAGGACGGACCTGCCTCCGCAGCGTTATTGCTTCGCGGTGGCTAAAGGGAACCGGGCGCTGTTGTACAGACTCGACCAGGGGTTAGTCATCCTGAAGTCAACCGGGAAATACCAGGAGATTTACGAGAAATGGTTTGGTGTTTATGAAAAAAGGTCCTGGTGGGAAATCATCAAATACTTTGTTCTGGCGCTGGCGATCATTGCTGCGCTTTTTATCGCAAGCCTCTTCTGGTCCCGGTCTCTCCAAAGACAGGTAGGGATACGAACAGCGGAACTGCATACGAGTGAAGAGGACCTGCGAAAAGCGCACGCGGAACTGGAACAGCATGTGGAGGATCGCACGATTGACCTGGCGCAGACCAATGCCAGACTGAAAGCCGAAATCGCCGAGCACAAAAAGACGGAAGAAGCCCTGCGTGAGAGCGAGGAGAAGCACCGCGCTGTTGTTGATGCCTTTGACGGGCAGATTTACATCTGCTCGCCGGAATACCGCATCGAGTTCATGAACAAAAGATTGATCGAGCGCACCGGCCGCGATGCGACCGGAGAGTTGTGCTATGTCGTTTTGCACAACCGTGATTCCGTCTGCCCCTGGTGCGTCAATGAACGGGTCCAGAGAGGCGAAACCGTCCGATGGGAAGTCCAAAGTCCTAAAGACAAACGCTGGTATTACGTGGTCAACACGCCGATTTACCATGCCGACGGTACAATCTCGAAGCAGGCCATGATCCTCGATATAACCGACCGCAAACTGATGGAAGAAGCGCTGCGGGTGAGCGAGGAAAAGTACCGCTCGCTGGTGGACAACGTGAATATAGGGGTCTATCGGAGCACCGTCGGCAATCTCGGACGCCTTCTCGAAGCAAACCCGGCCCTGTCAAAACTGACCGGCTACACGCATGAAGAGTTGATGCAATTATCGGTTGCCGATGTATACCAGGATACACATGCCAAGAAACTGCTCCTGGAGGACCTGAAGACAAACGGGTTTGTTAAAAACCGGGAAATCGTCATGAAAAAAAAGGACGGGACCCCTGTCTGGGCGTCGTTGACCATCACCGTCCAGCGTGACGAACAGGGCGGCATAAAATGGATAGATGGCGTCGGCGAGGATATCACCGAGCGCAAACGCGGGGAGGAGCTGCTGGCGCAGAAAACGGCTGAGCTGGAGCGCTCCAACAAGGAATTGGAACACTTTGCTCTTGTCGCTTCCCACGATTTAAAGTCGCCGCTGTCCACCATCGGAGGGTTCGCCCAGCTGTTGCAGGAACAGTACGAAGACAAGCTCGACGAGAAAGCCCGGCAAGCGTTGGCCCATATCATTAAGGGTACGCACGGCATGGGTCTCTTGATCAACGACCTCCTGGCCTATGCCCGGGTGGCAAGCGGCGGGCAGACCTTCGCGCCTGTTCACTGCAACAGGGTCATCAGTACGGCGCTCGCGAACCTGCAGGCCGACATCAAGGAGCATGCCGCCGTCATCACCTGCGACGACATGCCGATCGTGCATGGGGACGAGATGCAATTCGTTCAGCTGTTCCAGAACCTCATCGGAAACGCTCTCAAGTACCGGGACGAACGGCCTCCGCAGATACATATCTCGGCAACGCGAATTTCGGATTGCGGAATTGATTCTCGGCCTGCCCCGACAAAGACGGGGAATGCGGATCCGAAATCCGCAATGAAGCCCGGCTGGCTATTCTCCGTTGAGGACAACGGGATCGGCATAGATCCGGTCCATCTCGATCAGGTCTTCGTACTCTTCAAGCGCCTCCACCACGGCGACAAATATTCCGGCACGGGTATCGGCCTTGCGATTTGCAAACGGATCGTGGAGCGCCACAACGGCCGCATCTGGGTCGAGTCCGAGCCCGGCAAAGGCTCGATGTTCTATTTCACCATCCCTGATCGTTTGGCATAAATTAACGTGAGTTGGCTACAGAATGCGGATGCGATAAGGATTATTCTTTCCGTCTGAACGACAGCGCCGCTAAGGAAATCATGATTATGGATATTGCCGCGACGATGAAAAGATCAAGGGCGAGTGGAAATTCCGGGCCGAGCGGAGGCGCGCCGCTTTTGAGCAACACGTGCTTAAAGGCGTCGATGCCGTAGGTAAGCGGATTCACGTGGGAGAGTCCTCGCAAGACGATCGGCATGGACGTGACCGGGTACATGGCGCCGGAGAGAAAGAACATAGGCATGACCAGGAAGTTCATGATGATGTTGAACCCGTCAAAGGACGTGAGCCGCGCCGCGATCAGGATCCCCAGCGAGGTGATGCAAAAGGAGACGAGGAAAGACACGGCCACGACCTCGACGAACTGCATAAGCGTGATGTGGATGCCGAGGATGGGAATGAGGACCAGAATGATGACAGCTTGAGCAACCGAGATGAAGGTGCCTGAGATGGCCTTGCCGAAAACGATAGAGAGCCGCGAGATGGGCGCAACGAGCATCTCCTTCATGAACCCGAATTCCCGGTCCCAGACAATGGAGATGGACGAAAAGATCGATGAAAACAGGATGGTCATGCCGATCATGCCCGGAAAGATGAATTGCAGGTAGGAAAAACCCGCCTGCGGTTTGATCAGCGCGCTCATGCCGTTGCCTACCACGAAGAGCCAGAGCACGGGCCGCGCCAGGGTGCCGAGGAGGCGGCTCTTCTCGCGGAAAAACTTGATGAACTCCCGGAGGCAGATGACGTATATGGGACGGAGCTGGATCATCGCTGCGCCCTCCGGTGGGTGCGCACGAATTCCCTCGTAATCTCTTTGCTGTCCTGCAGCATCTCTTCCCGGATGGTCCTTCCCGTGAGTTTCAGAAAAACGTCGTTCAGCGTGGGCTTTTTGAGACCCACGGACAGTGTCTGGATCGGCAGCGAGTGGATCAGCCGAGGGATGAATTCATCCCCTTTCTCCGTTTCGAGCACCAGTCCGCCGTTCTCTTCACGCGCAATAATGTGGAAGGTCCTTTGAATTTCCTCCATGGCACGCTGATTGTCAACGGTCACGAGATGAATAATATCGCCGCGCACCATTTCCTTGAGCCGGGCCGGGGTGTCAAGCGCGATGATCTTACCGTGGTCGATGATGGCGATGCGGTCGCAGTTCTCGGCCTCTTCCATGTAGTGGGTCGTCATGAAAACCGTGATCTTCTCTTTTTCACGCAACGAGTTGATGAAGGCCCAGATCGTGTTTCGCGTCTGCGGGTCGAGGCCGAGCGTGGGCTCGTCCAGAAACAGCACGCGAGGATAGTGCAGCAGCCCGCGTGCGATCTCGAGGCGGCGCTTCATGCCGCCGGAGAAGTTCTTGATAAGCTCGTGTTTGCGGTTTTGAAGCTCTACCACACCGAGCATCTCGTCGATCCTGCGTTCGGTCAGCTTGCGGTCGAGGTTGTAGAGATATGCATGGAACTTCAGGTTCTCGTAGGCCGTGAGTCCCGTATCAAGCGTCGTGTCCTGGAAGATGAGGCCGATCGTAGAGCGCACCTGGTCGGGATATTCGGCGCAGTTGAAGCCCGCTATCTCCGCGTGGCCTGCACTCGCCGCGAGGAGCGTGCAGAGTATGTTGATGGTCGTGGTCTTGCCCGCGCCGTTCGGCCCGAGAAAGCCGAAGACCTCACCCTCTTCAACCGCGAAGGAAATACCGTCCACGGCGGTGAGGGACTTGAAGCGCTTGGTCAAATCTTGAACGTTGATGATTCCCATACACTCCGAACTGTGAACCACGAACTCCGAACTGTTTTTAACTACCACTCCATCCGGTTCTTCGGCACATACCACTCCCGGAAGTTATAGAAGATGCCGAGCGGAGCGACCTCTATCCCCTTGAACCGCTTGTGCACGATCGGCGTAGCATCGGGGACATACAGGAACGCATAGGGCTGCTCATCGGCCAGGATGGCGTGTATCCGGTAATAAATCTTTTTCCGCTTCTCCATGTCGAAGATCCGGCGGCCCTCCACGAGCAAACGGTCCACCTCCGCGTTTTTATAGCCGATGAAATTATATTCACCCTTTTTAGTCTTGCTCGAATGCCAGATGTCGTAGAGATCGGGATCGCGGCTCATGTTCCACCCGAGGATGATGGCGTCAAAGGAATGTTTGTCGATCTGTTCGAGGAAGGCCTGCCATTCCATGACCCTGATGTTCACTTCGATGCCCACGGCCTTCATGTTCTGCTGGATGATCTCGGCCGTGCGGATGCGCTCGTTGTTCCCCTGGTTGGTCATGATCGTGAAGCGGAAGGGCTTGTTGTCTTTCAGCAGGATGCCTCCGGCGCCCGACGCCTTCCACCCCGCCTCCGCGAGCATGCGGCGCGCGCGATCAGGATCGTATGCATAGCTTCTGGCATTTGGATTATACGCCCACGACACGTATGAGAACGGACCGGTGCAGGGCCTGCCGAGGCCGAGCACGATGCCGTCGATGATGCTCTGCCGGTTGATCGCGTAGGAGAGCGCCTGGCGGACTCTGATATCACTGAACAGGGGATTCAGCAGATTGTATGCCATATACGTAAATCCGTTTGAAGGATATCGATACTTGTGATAATTTTCCTTGATCCTGCGGGTCTCGCTCTTCCGAAGATATTGAAGGGGGTTCAGACCCATCATATCCACGCCGCCGGAAAGCAGCTCCTGAAACATGGTCGCGCTGTCCGGGATGATACGGTAGATGAACTGGTCGATCTTCGGCCTGCCCTCGAAATAGTCGTCATTCGCGACAAGAACGATCTTCTGCCCGGCTATCCACTCCTTGAACTTGTATGGCCCGGTGCCGACCGGGTTCCGATTAAAGACGTCGGTGTTGATGTTTTTGCCCGCAAGGATATGTTTCGGGATCATGCCCATGCCCCAGCTTTCGAGCGCTGGAGAGAAGGGCTCTTTGTACGTGACCCGAAAGATATACTTGCCTATTGCGTCAGCCTTCAGCACGTCCGTGTACGAACTACTGTAGGGCGTGACCACGTTCGGATCAACGAGTTTCTGATACGTGAAGAGACAGTCCTCGGCAGTAAACTCCGCGTTGTCGTGCCACTTCACTCCCTTGCGGAGATAAAAGGTGACGGTCTTACCGTTATTCGAGATTTCCCATCGCTCCGCCAAATCGCCGATGAGCTTGATGTCCTTGTCGTACTTCACAAGACCGTTAAAGACCTGGTCGTTGATCGTTCCCGAAGCAGCATCGTTCGCGATGATCGGGTTCAGCCGCCGCGCGTCGCCGATCGAGCTTTCGACAAAGGTGTTCGGGTTCCGCTCGGCCTTCTGGCCGCAAGAGAAGAGGAAAAGGACAAGTATGATGGAAGAAAAATATTTTTTCATAAGAAAAAATCAAGCCACGAAATTACACAAATAGACACGAATTGAAGTCTGAAAAATTTTGCTTTTTATTCGTGAAAATTCGCGTCAATTCGTGGCTCAAGAAAAAGAAAGGGCAGGCAAAGCCTACCCCGTGAATATGTGCATCATTCAAAACTTCATAGAAAACTATTTCGCCGGCGCGGGCGCAGGCGGGACAAGCGGCGTTGCCGGGACCGTCTGTGTCTGCTCCTGCCTTACACCTTCCATGACCGAGCCTTTTTTTGACGAGATGAACGCCAGGCTGAGTGAGGTCAGCATGAAAATGACTGCTGCGCCGGTCGTGATCTTTGACAGAACGCTCGCCGCTCCCCGGGGGCCGAATACGGTCTGCGAAGCGCCGCCGAAAGCCGCGCCGATATCAGCGCCCTTGCCCTTTTGCAAAAGGACCATCCCGATCAGTACGAGTGCGACGAAAACGTGAACTATTATCAAAAAAACATGCATTGTTGCCTCCCTAAATGAACTGATTAAATCGTTCAAACAGTTGAAACGGCTTGAACGGCGTTATGTATTATGTGAACTTCACGAGCGCTGCAAATGATTCCGGCTTGAGGCTCGCGCCTCCCACCAATGCGCCGTCGATGTCCGGCATGGACATGAGCGACGATACATTCTCCGGGGTCACGCTTCCGCCGTACTGGATGCGAAGAGACCCGGCTGCCTCTTTTCCGTAGGAGATCTCAATTTTCCTGCGAATGAACGCGTGGATCTCGTTTGCCTGCTCCGGCGTGGCTGTTTTGCCCGTGCCGATGGCCCAGACCGGTTCGTAGGCGATAACGACCTTCTGCAGTTCCACGGCGTTCACACCCTTGAGCGCGCCTGAGAGTTGGCGTTCGATCACCTCGTTCGCCTTGCCTGCTTCGCGTTCCATCAGGGTCTCGCCGACACAGACAATGGGGAGCAGACCTTTATCCAGGGCCTTCCGGAGCTTTTTGTTCACTGTTTCGTCGGTCTCGCCGAAGTACTGGCGGCGTTCACTGTGGCCTATAATAACATACTTGCAACCCAAATCCAACAGCATTTCCGCGGAAATCTCGCCCGTGAAAGCGCCTTTGTCTTCCCAGAACAGGTTCTGGGCCGCGAGCGCAATGTTCGTCCCCTTGATCGTTTCACCGACTGCGTGCAAGGCCGTGAAGGTCGGCGCAAGCACGATGTCCCGGTCCTGGACCCCGGCTACGAGCGGAATGATCTTCGCGGCCAGGTCGCGCGCTTCCGTAGCAGTCTTGTTCATCTTCCAGTTGCCTGCGATGATGGGTTTTCTTTTTTGATTCATGGCATCCTCGTTAAGTAACTAACGCGCGAGGTAAGCGGCACGGCAAAGCCGTGTCCGACTTGAGCGCGTTGCTATGTGTTCACTGTTAATTAATTTGCTTTATTAATTCTAATTCCTGCCAGGCGGTATGATTCTTTTCCTTGCTGGAAAACAAAGATCAACATTGCTGCGCTTCCATTTTCCGTATTTATTGGATAAGTGAGCGTATAATTACGGACGCCACCTTGCCCTCTTTGGACTTCGTACGCGCCGAAGGCCCCATTTTTAATCTGCCCTGTGACGGCGTATAAATTTTCAAAAAGCTTGTTGGTTTTTTCTTTTTGTAGTTGCACACGTATCGACTCGTCAAAAAGGGAAAATAACCCGTCGAAGTCTTTTGCATTATAAAGTGATTTGATTTTCTCAAATAAGATCATGCGATCAGCCCCAGCAGACAGGCCATCCGGTAAAACAGCCTGATCAGCAACAGACCCTGAACTCATTGATGTGACCTTGGAAAATAGGTATCCAGTGACGAGAAGGTTTAAAATACACATACACAAAATTACATATAGGAGGGGGCTTCTATGTTGAGTAGATGATTCCATACAATTTATCCTTTCTTGCACATAACCATTTATTGAATAGCCCCCCTCGATAATATCGGATTTACGGTGTCATCGAGTATAGCATGACCCTGCTCAATCCTTATCATCCGTCAGCGCCGCGAGGCCCGGCAGTACTTTGCCTTCGAGAAGTTCGAGAGACGCGCCGCCGCCCGTGGAGATGAAGGTGATGCTGTCGGATACGCCTGCCTGGTGCACCGCAACGTCCGTATCGCCGCCGCCCACGATGGTGGTCGCATAGGCATCGGCAACCGCGCGCGCAATGGCAAAGGTACCGCGCGAGTAGGCGTCCTTCTCGAACATGCCCATAGGGCCATTCCAGATAATGGTCTTGGCGTCCTGGATCGCCTCCGTGAAGAGCCGCACCGTAGCAGGGCCGATGTCCAGCCCCACCCATCCCTTCGGAATCTCCTGAGAAGTGACGATCTTGCTCTGTGCCCCGTCGTTCATATTCTCGGCAACCACGAAGTCCACCGGAAGGTAAAATTTGACGCCCTTTTCAAGGGCGCCCTTTCTGATTCGCAGGGCCGTATCGATCATGTCCGGCTCGATGCGGGAATTGCCCACTTCGTCGCCCCATGCCTTATTGAACGTAAACGCCATGGCTCCGCCCACGATCACCTTGTCCACCTTGTCTTTGAGGTTCTCGATCACCCCGATCTTTCCCGAAACTTTGGCGCCGCCGAGGATCGCCACAAAGGGCCGCACGGGATTGGCAACCGTCTTCTGGAGATAATCGATCTCCTTTTTCATGAGAAACCCCGCCACGGCAAGTTTCACATATTTCGTGATGCCATAGGTAGATGCGTGCGCCCGGTGGGCCGTGCCGAAAGCGTCGTTCACGTATACATCGGCAAAGGCGGCAAGCGCCTTGGCAAATGCTTCGTCGTTCTTTTCTTCCCCGGCGTGGAACCGCAGGTTCTCCAGAAGCAACACGTCGCCGGGCCGCATTCCCGCGACCAGGTGCTCCACATCCGGGCCGATGCAGTCCGGCGCGAATTTCACCTCTTTATTCAGAAGGCGATTCAGCCGTTTGGCCACCGGCGCGAGGCTTAACTTCGGGTCCCGTTTTCCCTTGGGGCGATCGAGGTGCGACGCCAGGATCACCTTGGCCCCGGCATCAAGCGCGTAGTTTATGGTCGGAAGCGTGGAACGGATCCTGCCGTCGTCGGTGATGTTTCCGTTCTCGTCGAGCGGCACATTGAAATCCGCACGGATGAAGACCCGTTTGCCCTTGATGTCGACTTTTTCGATGGTCTTTTTATCCATAGCACCTCGCACAAATTTCAAGCACCAAACTACAAATAATATCCAAACATCAAATTTCAATGACCAAATGTTTGGAATTTGACAGTTGGTTATTGGTGTTTATTTGCTATTTGATGCTTGCCTTTTAAAGTCCCTTCTTCGTCATGTAGACCAGGAGATCGACCACGCGGTTCGAATAACCCCACTCATTGTCGTACCAGGATACGACCTTGAAGAACCGCTTCTCGCCCTTCAGGTTGTTTTGGAGGGTTGCAAGCGAGTCATAAATCGATGAACGCGAATCGTGGAGGAAATCGGTCGAAACGAGCTCTTCGTCGGTGACGCCGAGGTAACCCTTGAGATAGGTCTGCGACGCCTTCTTGAGCGCGTTGTCGATCTCTTCGATCGAGGAGTCCCGGGTCGTGCGGAAGGTCAGGTCAACGACTGAAACATCGGCCGTCGGGACGCGGAACGACATGCCGGTGAGCTTTCCCTTCGTGGACGGAAGAACTTCTCCCACGGCCTTGGCCGCGCCCGTGGATGAGGGAATAATGTTGACTGCCGCTGCGCGGCCGCCGCGCCAGTCTTTCTTTGACGGTCCATCGACCGTTTTCTGGGTCGCGGTATAAGAATGGATCGTGGTCATCAGTCCGGTCTCGATGCCGATCCCTTCCTTGAGCAGCACGTGCACGAGCGGAGCAAGGCAGTTGGTCGTGCACGAGGCGTTGGAAACAATGGAGTGTTTGGTCGCGTCGTATTCGCCTTCGTTCACGCCCATGACAATGGTCTTCAGGTCGCCCTTACCCGGAGCGCTGATAATGACCTTCTTGGCGCCTGCTGCAAGGTGTCCCTTTGCCTTCTCTGAGTCGGTGAAAAGGCCGGTGGACTCAATGACATAGTCGACCCCGAGCGCCTTCCAGGGAAGGTCAACAGGCGACTTGGTCGCCATGATGCACTTCGTTTTATAACCGTTTACCACGATGACATCGTTTTCTTCTTTTGACGGATCGCTCTTCTCCGTGGTCACGGTGTGCTTGAACCTGCCGTGCGTGGAATCATATTTCATTTGATACGCGAAATATTCGGCGTCCGTGGAGATATCGACTACCGCAACAACATCGAACGTTTTGCCGAGCAGACCTTGATCGCACATTGCCTGAAACACAAGCCGTCCGATCCTTCCGAATCCGTTGATTGCAACTTTCACCGCCATGGTAGCCTCCTTGGTTTAAATTCAGGGGCAAGGGGCAAGGGTCAAGGAAAATCGTTTTTTGCCGTTCCTGACCACCGGACCCTGGACCCCGGACCCTTATTCTAATGTATGCATCACCAACCCCGTGATGAGCTTCGGGTAAAAATAGGTCGCTTTCTGCGGCATGCGCTCGCCCGCGGACGCAACGTCCTTCACGTCGCTTACCTTGGTCGGATTCATGAAGAAGACGACCTCGGCAGTGCCGTCGTGGACCCGTTTGTCCGCTTCGTCGGCGTCCTTGAGGTATTCTATGTTGAGGCCCAGTTTATGCGTCTCCATCTTGATTCCCAGCAGTTTGTCGATGATCAGGTGATGCAGGATCGAGACATCCAGCTTCCGGTACGCCGCTGAACGGTCCGGGAGCAGCGCGTCCATGTCCGCTTCGCTCCGCAAGGTCAGAAGGTAATAACTGTGCTCGCCCTTGACCCGCATACCGAACACGTGCGCCTGGGCCGCGCGGTGCGCCATCGTATCCAGCACCGTCTCCAGGTCTTTGGCCTCCGACTTTTTATTAAAATCGATTCGCTCGATAGTAAAGTACTGCTTCAGATCCTCCTCGAATTGCCGCGGAGTGAAATCCGTCAGGTTGAACAGCGCGCGGTGCGCCGGGAGGATCGTGATGCCCCTGTCTTCCAGCCTGGCCAGAAACATGGCCGTATAGTTGTACGGCTCTTCGCCCGTGAATGTCCCGGCTGCCTTACGTTGCTCGTTGCGGTAGTTGAGCGCCGTATCGTAGCGGTGGTGGCCGTCGGCGATGAACAAGGGTTTGTCCGCCAGCTCTTGGACAATCGCGTCGATACGATTCTTGTCGCTCAAAGACCAGAGGCGATGGACCACCGCGTCGTCGTCCTTCACTTCTTGCTCGGGACGATTGGTTACCCCGGCAAGAAGCTCGGAAATCTTGCCTTGCGGGTCGGAGAAGAGCGAGTATATCTGGCTGAAACCCGCCTTGCACGCGCGCAGGAGATTCAGCCGGTCCGTCTTCGGTCCCGAGAGGGTCGTCTCGTGCGGCTTGATGACGCCTGAATCGTAATCCTCAAGCTTGACCAGGCAGATGAAGCCGCGAAGTTTCCTGGTCGCCTTAGTCAGGGTGTATTCCATCTCATACAGGTAAAGCGCGGGCTTCTCGCTCCTACGCAGAATGTCCTTCTTGAACCACTCATCCAAAAAAGCGGCGGCGCGGGTATACCGGTTGTCGGTCTCCGTATCAGCGGGGCTTTCCAGGCCGAATTCGAGCCGCACTACGTTGTGCGGGCTTTTCCGGTACAGCTCCTCCCGGGCTGCGGGAGAGATGATATCGTAGGGCGGGCAAACAAGCTCGTGTATCGGACCCGCTTTTGCCTGGTTATAAAGGACTCCCCGAAAGGGGGTTATTTTCGCCATCTATTACTTCCTTATTAGTCCGGCAAAACCTGCCGATAATGATGCCTCAAAAGACTTTCTTTATAGCACAGCGTCCGTTTTATTGTCAATATATTTTGGCGCTGTAAAAGAGGCATCACCAGGCGAACTGCTCTGAGATGCAATATCTTTCTATTATACAGGAAATGCCCGCGCAACTACGGAAAGGAATTTACCAAGAAACCGATAGATCAGCCGCTTGCCTGACCCTCGAGGATTTTTTTCGCATCTTCCACATCTTTGTGCATTTGAGTTATCAGCGCCTGAGCATTCGGGAACTTCATCTCATTCCGCAAATACTGTACAAAGGAAACCTCCATCTGTTTACCGTACAGATCGCCGTCAAATTCAAAAAGAAAGACCTCAATGGAAAGCGGACCGGATTCAAAGGTCGGCCGCACGCCGATCGAGGTCGCTCCTTTGTAGCGGCGCCCGTCGACCTCCGCGAGCACGGCATAGACGCCGTAACCAGGGAGCAACTCGTTGGGGGTGTGCAGGTTGGCGGTGGGAAACCCGAGCGTATGCCCCCGGCGGGAGCCGTGCACCACGTCCCCTTCAATCGTATAAAATCTGCCGAGGAGCCCGGCAGCCTCCTTCACCCTGCCGCTGGTGATAAGGTCCCGGACAACGGAGCTGCTGACCACCACGCCGTTCACCTGGACCGCCTCTACCATGCCGACCAAGAACCCGCAGGCCTGCCCCGTTTTTATGAGAGACTCAATACTGCCCTCGCGGCTCCTGCCGAAGGCATAATCATACCCGACGTACACCTCTTTGACCCCGATCTTCTCATGAAGGACCTTGCGGACGAAATCTTCGGGATTCTGGTCGGCAAAGGCGCGCGTGAAGTCCGCGCAGATGACGACATCAATGCCGGCAGCGGCAAAGAGCTTCATCTTGCCGTGGAAGGTATTCAGAAGCCTGGGCGAACGATCAGGAGCGAGCACCTTGAGCGGGTGGGGCTCGAACGTGAAGGCGATGCTCGTGCCGTTGATCTCGCGGGCGCGCTCGACGACCTTGTTGAATATCGCCCGGTGTCCCAGGTGAACCCCGTCAAAGTTTCCGAGCGTGAGCACGGGGTTTTTCAATCTCTCGGTTAAGTTTTTCAGGCCTCGTACGATCCTCATATGCGCAGGGATAATCGCACAGTACGCCGAAATTGTCAACGCCCGGTTTTGAGTCGCGGCCTGACACAAGGCACGAAGTTCTGGTTGAATATGGCTTTTCATTATGGTATACTGCAACTTACTTTTTTAGTACTGTTTTAAAATCCGCAGGAAAAAGCGAGAGCGCATGCCTGGTACTTTGATGTGCGTTAGAGAATAGAGAGGGGGCGATTTGAAATCTCAAGCACTATTAAAACCGCTCATTATAAAAGGGAAAAAGATCGCTGTGCCTATCATCCAAGGCGGGATGGGAGTAGGAGTCTCACTCTATCCTCTTGCGAAGGCAGTTGCGCGTGAAGGAGGTCTCGGCATCGTTTCGAGCGCCTGCCTTGACCGGCTCGTCTCGAAGAGGACCGGGAAGAAAGTGAACACCTACGAAGCCGCCTACGAAGAAATTTCCCTTTCCAAGGTCAAGGGCGGGTTTGTCGGAATTAACATCATGATGGCCCTTGTCCGTGATTATAACAATTCGGTGAAAGGCGCCCTTGATGCCGGGGCCGATGCAATCATCTCCGGCGCCGGGTTGCCGCTCGGCCTCCCGGCCATCCAGCCGCCGAAAGACACGGCCCTGATCCCGATTGTTTCGTCGGCGCGCGCGCTCGATATCATCTGCAAAAAATGGGAAAAACTGGGGTATCGGCCCGATGCCGTGGTGCTGGAAGGGCCGCTTGCGGGCGGCCACCTGGGTTTCCGTATCGACCAGGTTGACCTTGAAGCCAATCGTCTTGAAAATCTTTTTCCGCCGGTCAAAGACATGGCCGTAAAATGCGGGGATTTCCCCGTCATTGTCGCGGGTGGAATCTATACGCATGAGGATATCGCCAAGTACATGGCCATGGGAGCGGACGGCGTTCAGATGGGAACCCGCTTCCTTGCCACGGAAGAAAGCAGCGCAAGCGAAGCGTACAAACAGGCGGTCCTCGGGGCAAAGGAAGAGGATATCATCGTGGCCCATAGGCCGGGCTCACCCTGCGGCCTGCCGTTCCGGGTCATCAAGCAGTCCCCCATGTATCAGTCGGCGCTCAAGCGGTTGCGGACTCCTAAGTGCGACAAAGGGTATGTGCTCTTGAAGGACGCGGAGGGAAACTTTACCGTCTGCCCGGCGAAAGAGAGCAATGAAAATCATTTTTGCATTTGTAACGGGCTCTTGAGTTCGAGTGGATACAATCCGGACAAGGAAGAAGCGCTCTACACGGTCGGCACCAATGCCGCCCGGGTTGACCGGATCGTCTCCGTCCAAACCCTTATGCATGAGTTGACCGGGACACAAGCGTAAGACCACTGCCGACCTGGTTGCAAGAAAGCCTCGCTAATTGTTCATGTTCCTTTGCGCCTCAGAAGGGATGGAATGGGCCAACTCGACAAGTTAATCGAACGAATCCAGCCGGCGCAGGAACTCCTCCTGGAATCTCAAAAAGAACCCACGATGCGTTCGGCTTCCGGCCTCACGGTCATGGTCAACCAGCAGCTCTCGTCTCCCCAGATCACCTCCCTTCTCGCGGAATTAGCTCCCGCGACGTTAAAAGACCAGATTCACCGCAAGAAACCCGCAACGTTTGAGTACTCTTTCGCAGGCAAAACCTACGACATATCCCTGACGCTCCAGGGAGACCTGGTGCGAGGCGTCATCGTTCTGTCCGGCAACAAGCAGGCCGCCCCGTTCACGCCGACCGATGAGGCGCCCGCAGGCAAGCAGGCCGGGCCCCGGCCCGCTCCTGTTGCAATGCCCGCAATACAGGGAGTTCCCGGAGAGCCGGAGGTCAACCTCCTGCTCAGGAGAATGGTGCAGATGGGCGCGTCCGATCTTCACCTGACCTCCAGCCACAAGCCCATGGTCAGGGAGAGCGGAGACATGATCGAACTCTCGGACCACCCGGTCATCACCCCCGAACAAATTAAGAAACTGTTGAATCCCATCGTGCCGAACCACAACATGGCGCAGTTCGAGGCAATGCACGACACGGACTTCGCGCATGAGATCGCGGGGATCGCGCGGTTCCGGGTAAATATTTTCCTTGATCGGCTCGGCATGGGCGCCGTGTTCCGCCAGATTCCCGTGGAGATCGTGACCGCTGAGAAGCTTGGGCTTTCCAAGGAAGCGCTCGACCTCTGCTTCCTGAGCAAGGGGCTCGTTCTGGTCACCGGTCCCACCGGCTCCGGCAAGTCCACGACCCTCTGCGCCCTCATCGACTACATCAATCGGAACCGGAAAGACCACATCATCACGATCGAAGACCCCATCGAGTTCGTGCACCAGAAAAAGAACTGCCTCATCAATCAGCGCGAGGTGCACGTGCACACCAAATCCTTCGCGAATGCGCTGCGGGCGGCGCTGCGCGAAGACCCGGACATCGTGCTCGTGGGCGAGATGCGCGACCTCGAGACCATCTCGATCGCCATCGAGACCGCTGAAACCGGCCACCTCGTATTCGGCACGCTCCACACCACGACCGCGTCCTCGACCGTGGACCGGATCATCGATCAGTTCCCCGCTGATCGGCAGGCGCAGATCCGCACCATGCTCGCAAGCTCGCTCAAGGGAGTCATTGCCCAGACGCTGTGCAAGAAGGCGGGCGGCAAGGGGCGGCTGGCGGCCATGGAAATGTTGTTCGTGAACTCCGCCATTTCAAACCTCATCCGCGAGGGGAAGATCTACCAGATTCCCTCGGTGATCCAGACAGCCAAGAGCCAGGGCATGGTGCTGTTAAACGACGCGCTGTTCAAACTCGTGACGGAAGGCAAGGTCGCGCCCGAGGAAGCCTACATCAAAGCCATTGACAAATCGGGCTTTATGACCATGCTCAAGTCCAGGGGAATTATTTTGAATTTAACGGGCAACATGGCTGAATAGAAGAGAGGGAGATTCATGAGCGTAGATACGGTGTTCACGGTCCCCAAGGACCGCCTGAGCGTTACCATACGCCTCGACAAAGGGATCGCGCTCGAAGGCGAGATTTTCCTGGAGCCTGTCTCCGACAACCTTTCGGTCCACCAGAAGGTCATCGCCTTTCTTGAGAGCGGCAACACGTTCTTTCCTCTGAAGCTGAGCGCTGCCGGAAACACTGAGTTCATCAACAAGAGGAATGTATGGATCGTCGACGTAAACATTCCTGAGGGCCACGACGCGGATTATTTTTTGTTCAGGCCCATGCACAGCATTTCCGTGACAATCCTCTTCAGCGACGGGAAAACCGTAAGCGGCGAACTCATGGCGGAGGTGCCTGAGGAAAAGGCCAGGCTCTCTGACTGCCTCAACCTGCCGGGTAGATTTTTGAGTGTGAAATTAGGCAAAAAGATGCGCTACATCAACAAAGAAGCGCTCCAAAAAGTAGCCTACGCGGGAAAACAGTAACGAACCAGCAGCTCTCTTTTTTTCACTCCAACAATCTGGCATTCACTGCTTTCAACAATGCGACCGTCTGCTCTTGTCCGAACGTACTTTGAGCTGTCAGGGCCGATCCGTAAACTCCAGCGCGCTGAAAAAGTATTTGATCTCATACTCCGCCGTCTCGGGCGCGTCGGAACCGTGGACGCTGTTCTGTTCGAGGGTAACGGCGAACTCTTTGCGGATCGTGCCCGGCTCGGCATTCGCGGGGTTGGTGGCGCCCATGAGCTTGCGCCACGCCGCGATAGCGCCGTCCTTCTCGAGCACCATGGCGACACAAGGCGCCGAGGACATATACTCCGTCAGGCTTTCGAAAAAAGGCCTGCCCTTGTGCACGGCGTAGAACCCCTCGGCCTGCTTCTTGGTGAGCCAAAGTTTCTTCATGGCAACAATGTTGAAACCATTCTCTTCGATCTTCGCGAAGATCTTTCCGGTAATATTTTTCCTGACTGCGTCCGGCTTGATGATTGCAAACGTCTTCTCCACGTTGTCCCCCTCGATAAACCGTATCGTTGAGTTTTTCCCTTAAAAACGCGGTTCAAGTTTCTTCCGACAGCTCCGTCCTGACCAGCGCAAGGATCGCCGAGTGCGGGACGATGAGATACTTCTTTTCCTCGAACTCTATCTCCATGGCTGAGTCCTTGAGAAAGATCGCATAATCGCCTTCCGACGCCTGGAGCGGAAGATATTTAACCGCCTTCTTACCCGTTGTCCATGATTCGTCCGGCGAGGCGTCCGGGATCGGATGCCCCGGCCCGACCTTGGCCACGTGCCCGCCCATGATCTTCTCCTTCTCCTTTACTGTGGGCGGAAGATAGAGACCCGAAGGCGTCTTGTCCATCCGCTCGTCTGGATCAATGAGAACGCGGTCACCGACAATAATGAGATTTTTTTTAGTCTTCATGCTCAGCCTCAGGCTTCACCGGATAAACTCTCTCCCGAATGAATTTATCTACTATACAGAGATTTGCAATTTTTTCAAGCCGGATTTTTCAATAAACCGTGGATTTCGGGGAAGGGGTATTCGCACACACGCAAAGCCTCTGGAGCGTTCTCGTGGCTGGTCTTATCAAACACGCACCGTCCGCCTGAATGGGCGGAGCGTTTCCGCGGCGGGCAAGACTATGAATCCGTTACAAGGCACTTTACGATCTCGCCTACATAAAGCCGGTGATAGTCCTTCTTCGGGTACAGGTCTCCGATCTTCGGATCCAGAAATCGTTCAGGGCTTATGTCCTGCACGTAGATTTTTTTGCACGCCAAAACGAGCCGCGCCTCGGCAAAATAGACGAAACCGCCCTCCTTCACGGGGGTAAAGCCTGTTTCCTTCACCTTGTCCGTGTCCCTGCCGGAGTGGCTCCCGCAGAAACTCAGTGCCCTACGATATTGATCCGCGAAGAAGGAAAGAGTGAAGTTCTGCGTGCGTTCAACGAACTCGTAGGTATATCGCGTGGGACGGATGAAGCAAAAAAAGACATTCCGGTCCCACAGTACGCCCACCCCGCCCCAGCTCGCGGTCATGGTGTTGAACGACTCCGGCGTGCCCGCCGTAATAAGCATCCAGTCCGTTCCGATGAGCTTAAACGGGTTATCCGGAAGTAACTCGGGCATTGTCTCCTTGAACCCCATGGCTTTTCCCCTCCTTACGCGATATATGTTTTTTCAGGCTGCCGGGCCGATCGTGTGATTGGCAAGCTTTTCCAACACCAATACGAGCGCGGAGTTGTCGAGGTCGCTGTTGCCCTGTCCCGCCACCGCGTTGTAAAGTTCCTGTGCCAGGGCAGAGCCCGGCAGGCTCATCCCCATCGTACGCGCGGTCTGGAGCACAAGGTTCAGGTCTTTCTGCTGCAGACCTATTTTAAATCCCGGAGTAAAGTTGCGGTCGATCATACGCTTGCCGTGCAGGTCCAGGATGCGGCTCTGGGCGAAACCCCCGAGCAGGGCCTGCCGCACCTTCGTTGGGTCGGCCCCTGCCTTTGAAGCAAATACCAGAGCCTCGCTCACCGCCTCGATCGTGCCTGCCACGACAATCTGATTTGCCAGTTTGCAGGTCTGGCCGGCCCCATTGCTTCCGATATGCACTATGTTTTTGCCCATGGCGTCGAAGTACGGCCGCACCCGTTCAAATACCGCGGTTTCGCCTCCGACCATGATCGAAAGCGTGGCCTGCTCCGCCCCCACCTGGCCGCCCGAGACCGGCGCATCGAGCATATCGACTTTTTTAGCGGACAGCCTATGTGCAAAATCCCTCGTCGCTACCGGAGAAATGGTGCTCATGTCCACGACAACGGAACCCGGCCTGAGACCGTCGAAGAGGCCGTCCTTTCCAAAAATGACTTTTTCCACATCCGGCGTATCAGAGACCATGGTGAAAATGACGTCTGATTTTTCCGCCACCTCACGGACGGACTTGCAAACGATTGCCCCTTTTGCGCCTAATTCCTGAATGGGTTTTGGCGAGCGGTTGTAAACATGGACCACATGACCTCCCGCAATCAGATGGCCCGCCATTGGCTTGCCCATAATACCGAGACCGATGAAACCGAGATTCGCCATGGATTCCTCCCTCTTTATCGTTGTTTGTATTAGTATACCATCGAAAGGCACGCTCTTTTACATCTCCTGATGCTCTTGAGGAGAGGCGGCAACGATCACTCTATTTCGCCCCTTGTGTTTCGCGGCATAGAGCGCACCGTCGGCCCGCTTGATAAGCGCGGCCCCGGTATCCTCGCTCCGTAATTCGGCCACCCCGGCGCTGATGGTCACCATACCGGTATCGGGATCGGAATAGTGTTCTATGTTGCGCCGCATTTTCTCCGCGAGCGCCGCGGCGCCCTCAAGGCCCGTCTCCGGCAGGACGACGATAAACTCCTCTCCGCCATACCGCGCGCTGATGTCGGTCTTTCTGATGGTATCGTTTACGATACTCGTGGTGGTTTTTAAAATCTGATCGCCCCGGTCATGTCCATAGACGTCGTTCACATTCTTAAAGTGGTCCAGGTCGAACAGGATGACCGAGAGGGGCCTTTGATGCCGTTTTGATTTTCTGATTTCTGTTTCCAGAAGTTCGAACAGTTTTCTCCTGTTATAAATCTGCGTCAACGGGTCTTTTTCCGAAAGGTCGCGCAGCTTTTCTTCCACCCGTTTGCGCTCAACGATCTCGGCCAGGAGTTGCTCGTTCGCCGCAGCCAGGTCCATTGTCCGTTCCCGCACCCTCATTTCCAGCTCATCGCGGGCCTTTTGCAGGGCAGCCTCAGCCTGTTTGCGCTCTTCAATTTCTCCCCGGAGGGATGCTTCCGCCTCCCTGCGTTGCTGAATATTCATCAGGAGTACGATCACTACCCCAATCATCACCAGGAGGCCGGCAAGCGTTCCCCTGACCAGATTTTTGTTGACCTGATAAAACGACGTTGGTTTGTTAATGACGATGCTGCCCTGGGGCAAATCTGAAACCTTGATATTGAAACGCTCCATCTGATGATAATCAAACATATACCGGGTCGGGCTTTGCTTGATGATGGGGATCTGTTCCGCTTTCTCACCCTGTAAAATGCGCCGCGCCATCTCCCCAGCCGCCTTGCCCTGATCAAAGCCGCTCGTCAGCCTGCCGCCCACGATCCCGTATCCGAGATTGAAATCCCATGCGCCGTAAATCGGGACCCGTGAATGCGCCGAAATCAACGAGAGGCTCTCGTCATATTCATAAAAAACTCCCCGCTTGTCCGTGAAAAAAAAGGTGTAAAAGATGAGGCTGTCAAGAGGAAGCTTCTCAACGGTCTCCAGGAGTTTCTGCATCTCCACGTTTTCCAGAAAAGTAAACCTGATAGCGGGCTGATAAGACGGGATGACCTTCATGATCTCTTCATGGACTTTTCTGCCCGAAATATCCGTCTCGTTGATCACCACAATCTCTTTTGTCGCGGGGTGCAGGCGTAACGCAGTATCGAGACTTTCCTTGAGGTCGGCCGTCTCGCTGACGCCGGTGAACCCGGTCCGCCCCTTGAGGTCTTCGTCCCTGAAGTAATTCACCCCGCAAAAAACAACGGGGACCTTGCCGAACAATTCATCCCGGTACACGAGAAGAAGATCGAAAGCGTCATCGTCTGAAACGACGATTACGCTGAATGTAACATGCCCGAATTTCTGTTTATAGATATCGCGGAGCTGCTGGAAATAGCCTTTGCCGGTCACCCACTTCGTGCCCATGTATTCGATGTATAACCGAATATCATTTTTCGTGGGGTCCAGGGCCGCGATGACGCCCCGCGTTTCGTCATCAGTCCATTTGTATCCTGGGTGGTAGGAGTTGAGGATGAGTATGTTTTTCTTGGGCTCTCCAAAAGCGTTCGGCGCGGATAAGAGCACGACCGCCATAAAAAGGGCTGGAAGAATACGGGCGCGGAAGACAAAACCTATCTTATGCAAAATCAGACGGAAACCATCCATATTTAATTATACATCAACGCGGTTAGAATCTCCAGCCCGCGCCGAAATAAGCCAGGCCTGCGCCGCGATGCTGAACAATCGGGCTGTCTCCGATACCGTCTCCATAGTGCGTGACATAGACGCCTCCCAGCAAAGACCATTCGCGGCCGAGCCAATAGGCGCCCGTGAGACCGGCAATAAAATTGAGCGTGTCGTGTCCGGCATAGACCGGCCGGGTTGCGGTGGCCTCATCCGGCCGCACGCCGTAGTAGTAGTCCACGAGCCGGGCATTCTGCCACTCGACGCCGACACTGGGCGTCAACCTGAGTCTCGCAGTGGGCCAGAGATTCTGGGAAATCCTGAGCGTCGCGGCCTTGCCGTGGTTGACATTGCCGATATCGGTGTAGTAATGCATACTGATCGTGGCGAGAGACGCTTTCCACAAGGCATTGACGCTGCCGTCGAGCGAAGTGCGACGAGCGGCCATGCCCGCAAGAAGCGCATCGTCGTCCGGCCTCCATCCGAGCCGCGCTTTCACGCCCACCCCGAACTTCAGCGAGCGGTCCTCGGACTGGAGCAGCCACACTCCGCCGCCCCCGAGGCTCCAATACGCCCAGTCCTTATAGGTCATGAGAACAATGGGGAGCACTACATACCTGCGGCCTTCGTCACCCACGACCTTTTTATAATTGAACAACCCCGCGCCGACGATTCCGTGAAAAGCAGGGGGAGTGGCTTGTTCCAGGTCCGGCACGCCCGAGGCGGTGTAGTCTTCGGTCAGATCAGCAGCCGTGTCCGCGTATGCAGGGCAGCAGACATGCAGCAACAACAAACAAAATAATCCGGACAGCGATATCTTTTTTATAACATTCCTCATCGTTCACCTCCCAACGATCATTTCTTAGCACCAACTATATTCATAATTTGAAAAAAAGTAAAGAAGAGAAAGATTTGCTATACTTAAGGCAAGGAAAGATTTCTCCAACCATGAAGGCATTATTCTGAGAAAGCTTCCTGGACCATAAAAAGGAGACCCCTATGAATACCCTTGAAATGGCTATGAAGATGGAGACGGACTCCATCGATTTTTATAACGAGGCTGCGCGAAAAACAAAATACCCTGCGGGCCGCAAAATGTTCCAGGCCGTTTCCGAGGACGAAAAGAGGCATCTCGATATGGTTTCCCGGATCATCAAGGGGCTCCACGTAACGGCCAAGGACGTAAGTCCCCTGAAGAACGTCAAGTCCGTGTTCGAGGCCATGAAAAGCGAGATGATGCACAAGGTAAAAGTCACGACCGATGAGCTTGAGGCGTTTAAGATCGCCATGAAGATGGAGCAGGAAGGCCTGGATTTCTACAAGAACCTCCTCGCGAAGTCCAAGTCGCCAAAGGAGAAGGCCCTGCTCGAACACCTGATCCGGGAAGAGCAGGAGCACTACCAGATTTTCTCGAACACGTATCAGTTTTTGGCGAATACCGGGAGTTGGTTTTTGTGGGAGGAGTACGCCATTGTAGACGGCGGCACGCCGTGGGCGTAATCCCGGCAAGGAATCCCGATGAAAGAGAGGTCGTTATGAGCTACACCCTTGATAATTTAAAAGATAAGATCGCGGAAATGTACCCCGAGATAGGAGTACACCGTCTTGACCTGAGCGTCACTTTCGACGACCGGAAGAACGCCTATCTTGTGACGTTCAAGCGGGGCGCGGAGTCGTTGAGCACGCACCTCGAAAAAAAGGACGCTGATGATTGCATGGATAACGTCAAGTGCGTGTACCTCGGCGTCCAGGTCGCCCAGTTCATTAAAAACTTTGATGAACGGGAAACGTTCGGGAGAAAGGCTGCATAACTACGCGGCCCTTGGATTTTGAATCAACAGAGTCTACCCCAGCACCGACGATTCCGTGAAAAGCAGGGGGCGCTGTTTGCTCGTGGTCCGGCACGCCTGAGGCGGTGTAGTCATCGGTCAAATCAGCCGCTGTGTCGGCATATACGAGAAAACAGATGCTCAGCAGCAGAAACAGACTCAACAATCCGCATAGCAAAATCTTTCCCAACATGCTTTTCATCGCTCTCCCTCCTGCCTGATCCACCACAGAGCACTCAGAGAAATGTATTTCACCTTAGTAAGTTTGGGAGTATTTTTTTACCTCCCCTCTGTGTCCTCTTCGGGTTTCTCAGTTATTCATCTTGGGCTTTTTCAAAACTACTTGAGAACACGGAGATTGTCATTTCCTCTTTTTCTCAGTGCGCTCTGTGTTTCATTCTTCATCCTGTTTTTTCATAGAACTTTTGACAGTACCGCTGTTTCTTAGGATCAACTATATATGTATAATCAATAAAATGTAAAGGTAATATTCACTTTTTGCTCTTTAACTAGCCCAAAAATTCGGATATACTCTTTGTATGGCCGGAATCGAACGGGTAGTGGATCTGATCGAAATCGCCGGGGGTCTGCCGGCTTCAACGGTCGTGGTGGTCGGCGGGCACCGCGTCGAGGACCTCCGCTTGGTCGAGTCCGCCCGGGACCATGGGATCGTGGACCGGATCATCCTGGTCGGGATGAAGGACCGCATCGCACAGGCCGTGGCCGAAGTCGGGATTGAGATCGATCCGAAGGACATTGTCCCGGCTGAGAACGATGACCAGATTGCTCAAGCCACGGTGGAGCTCATCAAGGCCGGCAACGTGGATATCGTGCTGAAGGGCGCTATCTCCACTCCCATACTGAACCGCAACATGCTGCCCCTGGCCGTCCGCTCCACGGTCAGCCTGGTCACTGTCTTTGACGCGGCGAGCATTTCAAACGGCCGGCCGATGATCCTAACCGACGCGGGAGTCACGACCGTGTGTAATTTCGAGCGCATGCAGGACCTTGTGCAGAACGCCATTGACGTGGCCCGGACAGTCATGGAAATCGACAAACCTCGGGTCGCAATCCTGTCAGCCAATGAAAAACTGATCCCTTCGCTCCCCTCCACCCAGATCGGACTGGATACGGCCAAGCGTTCGTGGACGGATGCCGTGGTCTGCGGCCCGCTTTCATTCGATTTGGCAACTGACCTTGAATCAGTATCCATCAAGGGCCTGCCGGACCTGCCCAATGCACAAGAGGTGGCAGGCAGGGCCGACATCCTCGTCTGCCCCGGCATCGACGCGGCCAACATCCTTTACAAGACCATCTCCGCCATGAACAAATACGGCGAAGCTTCCCTGGCGAGCATCACCGTAGGCTTCCCTGTGCCGTACATCATCCTTTCACGCTCGGACAGCCTGGAGACCCGGCTCGTATCAATCGCCTTGTGCGCCGTTTATATCCAGCGCAGCGCGCGGAACAAGACGTAACAGCAATCGGAGATCGCGGGTGCTATCTACGTGCTGTCACGGAGATCTGCAAAACGAAGGAGACAAAACATGAATGACACCTGCAAAAACCATTGGGTTTTCCGCGCTCATGTCCTTGATCGCGCGGGCGCGCTGACCAGCATTGCCTCGGCCTTCAGCAACGAAGGCGTAAGCATCGATACGGTCGTGGGCCATGGCTCCGAGACCCTGGCGGGAACCGATGGGAGCGTGGTCCTGACCTTCTGCTGCAGCGAAGAGGAAAAAGACCGGATGGTGCGCAAAGTCAAACGGCTCAGCAAGGTGACCCGGCTGGAGGAGCATCCGTACGAGTCGCAGAGCCTGCGCAAGTCGGCCCTCATCCTGGCCGCACGGAAACTGAAGCCGATTGATGTCGTGGGAGAAACGTCATTTTTGACCAGCGAGTTGGTGAAGGCCGATGCCAGCGGGTGGACGTATCTCCTGGCAGGTTCACCCAGCGATCTCGACCCGGTGTTGAAACGCATAGAAACCGCAGGAGTAGTCAAAGACATTATCTATTCCGTGTTGAGCCTGTAAAAAGGCGCGGCGCGAAGAAATGTCCGCGGTGTTTCATTGCTCACCGCCACACTGAGTTCGATACGCCTTCCTCCTTACAACACATGCTTTCACGCAATGGACTTCCGCTTTATCTCGTTTGCGTCATTTATTTTCGTTTGAAAATTGCCTTTCCTGATTTGGCATCATTCCATAAGTCGTGTGCTATACTTATATCTACCGCTAAAGGAGGGTATCTCTATGTCAAACCCGTCATACCACTATATTATCGTAGGCGGAGGACTAGCCGGGGCATCGGCCATGGAGGGGATCCGGGAGCGCGACCAAAAGGGCTCCATCCTGCTGATCAACAACGAGAGCCATCTCCCCTACGACCGCCCGCCGCTCTCCAAAAAACTCTGGTCCGGCAAGAAGAAGGTTGAGGAGATCTTTCTCCACAAAAAAGAGTTTTATGAACAGAACAACGTGACCATGACCACCAACGTCAGCGTCACGTCGCTGGATGCTAAAAATAAGACCGTGATTGACAGCCAGGGCAGGACTTATCGCTTCAAGAAGCTGCTGCTCGCCACGGGCGGCGCCCCGCGCACCCTTCCGGTTCACGGCAGCGGTCTTGAGGGCATCTGTTATTTTCGCACATTAGATGACTACTTGCGGCTGCGGAAAGAGGCAACCGAGGGAAAATCCGCGGTTGTCATCGGTGGTGGTTTCATAGGATCGGAAATGGCCGCTGCGCTCGTTCTGAATAAAATTAATGTGACCATGATCTTTCCCGAGGCTTACCTGGTGAGCCGCGTCTTTCCCGAGTCCCTGGGCCGGGCGATCCAGGAGCAATACCAAGCGCGCGGGATAACAATTCTTGCAAACGACAAACCAACGGGTTTCTCCAAAAATGGGAACCGGTTTGTAACGTACCCGGTGAGCGGCAAAAAGATCGAGTCGGACATGGTGATCGTGGGTATCGGAATCGCTCCGTCTCTTGACCTGCCGCGAAAAGCCGGACTGCAGACGGCGAACGGCGTCATCGTGGACGAATATCTTGAAACCTCGCTCCCCGATATTTACGCGGCAGGAGACATCGCGTTCTTCCGCTACCAGGCGCTCGGCAAACAGGCGCGAGTCGAGCACTGGGACAATGCCTTGAACCAGGGCAAGTGGGCAGGCAGGAACATGGCCGGGGCGCATGAACCGTACACGTACATGCCGTACTTTTTTTCGGACCTCTTCGAGTTCGGGTATGAGGCAGTAGGCGAGGTTGACGCGTCGCTTGAAACCGTGCTTGACTGGCAAAAAGAAAACGACACGGGCGTCATCTACTATATGAAAGATGGAAAAGTCAGAGGCGCGATGATGTGCAATGTATGGGACAAGGTTGAAGAGGCCCGGGCGCTCATCCGGAGGGCCGAGCCCATGACACCGCAACAACTGCGCAATGCGATACGGTGACGTGGCAGAGCGCATAGAGCAGAGCGCAACAGCAGTGGTTCCCCCATGCGCCATGCACCATGCTCTCTGCGTCCTTATAAGGAGATACTATGAAACTCGCGGAACAAACTTGCATGCCGATAAAGTCCGGCGACCCCCCGCTTTCAGCGCAGGAAGTCGAGGACCTGATAAGCCTGCTTCCGAAGTGGTCATTGAAGGGAAAAACGATCACGCGGGAATTTCGTTTCAAGGATTTCAGGCAAGCCATGGACTTCGCAAACAAGACGGCCGACGTGGCGAACGACCAGGACCATCATCCGGACATCCTCATCTCCTACAATACGGTGCTGCTTACCTTTACGACGCACAAGATCAAGGGGTTGTCGATGAACGATTTCATTGCCGCTGCAAAGATCGATTTGCTGGTGGATCAGTAAATAGTATTGAAGAGTACACTCATGACAAGTCATAACACCGGACAGAATATTGCTCCCCAAAAACTGAAGGGCAAAGTCGCCTTGATCACCGGCGCAAGCAAACGGATCGGCCGCGCTATTGCCATCGCGCTTGCCGAAGAAGGGGTACATGTCGTGGCCCATGACCGGCGTCAAATGGAATCGGAGACGATCAAGGTCTGCGAGGAAGTGAAAGGCTGCGGCGCGAAATCGTGGCGCGTCATGGCGGACCTGGAAAAGCCGGAAGAATACGAGACGCTGGTTGCCCGGGCGCTCAAGGCCGCGGGGTCGCTCGACATCCTGATCAACAACGCGTCCCTGTTTCTGCCGAACACGCTGATGGATGCAGGCTTCGGCGACGTCACGCGCCACATGCAGGTGAATGCCTGGGCGCCTCTGGTGCTGAGCCGTGAGTTTTCCCGGCTCGCGCACAGCGGCAAAATAATCAATCTTCTCGACACGAGGATCAGCGGATACGACTTCGCGCACATGGCCTATATCCTGAGTAAGCACGCGCTCTTACTGCTGACGAAGATGTGCGCCGCGGAATTCGCTCCCAGCATCACCGTGAACGGCGTTGCGCCCGGCCTGATCCTCCCCCCTGCGGGGAAAGACGAGCAGTACCTCGATCAATTGGCGCAGACCGTACCCCTCAGGCAACACGGCAAGCCGCAAGACATCTCGGATGCAATGCTCTATTTGCTCAAGAGCGATTTTGTGACCGGCCAGATCATCTACGTGGACGGGGGCCGGCATCTTATGGAGGAATCTCATGGACCGTATCCTGATTAGCGACCTGCTCGTTCGGTGCATTATCGGTGTACGGGACGAGGAACGGCGGGAAAAGCAGGACGTGGTGATAAACCTGTCGCTCTTCGCGGACCTTGCAAAACCCGGCAAGAGCGACCGGATCGAGGATGCCGTGGACTACAGCGCCGTAAAGAAGAGGATCTTACGCATGGCGGAAAACTCACAATTTTTTCTCGTTGAAGCTTTGGCAGAGGCAATTGCTGAAATCTGTCTGGAACAGCCCGCACTATCCCGGGTGCAGGTGCGGGTAGAGAAACCTTCGGCGCTCCGCTTTGCGAGAAACGTGGGCGTCGAGATCACGCGGGAGCGAAAGTCGTAGCCATGGCCCGGGCGTTCGTGAGCATGGGGTCCAATATCGATCCCGAGGAAAACATTGCGCAGGCGCTGCGCGCGCTTAGCCGTGCGGTACACATCACGAAACTATCCACCATCTATCTTACCGAGCCCGAGGATAGGCCCGAACAGCCGATGTACTACAATTGCGTAATGGAGATCGAGACAGCAATCCCCCCTATCGAGTTGAAACGCCGGATCTTGCGCCCGCTCGAGGACGCGCTCGGCCGTAAACGAAACAACGATAAATACGCGGCACGGACCATAGACCTGGATTTGATTCTGTATGATGAACTGATGATGATGACAACGGACCTCATGATTCCGGACCCGGACATTGTTCGTCGGCCTTTTCTCGCAATCCCGCTTTTTGAGTTGGCCCCGGGCCTGGTCCTGCCGGGTTCGGGTGAGCGGATCGATACAATCGCAGCTGCGCTGATGCATTCACCGATGAAACCGCTCCAAGACTATACGGAACGCTTACGAAAGGAACTCCTGCATGGACGGAAAGAATGAACGCATCGAAAAACTCGTAAAGGAACTGCTGAAGGAAATCGGCGAAGACCCGGCCCGGGAAGGGCTCATCAACACGCCGAAACGCGTTGCCGAGTCGCTGAAGTTTTTAACGTCGGGCTATGGCGCAGATGTCGAGAAGCTGATCAACGAAGCGATCTTCGCGCAGGAAACGACCAGCATGGTCGTGGTAAAAGACATAGAACTCTACAGCCTCTGCGAGCACCACATGCTGCCGTTCTACGGCCGCTGCCATATCGGATACATTCCCAGGGGCCGCGTCTTCGGCATCAGCAAGCTCGCTCGGCTCGTGGACGTGTTTGCGAGACGGCTCCAGATCCAGGAGCGGCTGACGGAGCAGATCGCCTATGCGATCAAGGATTCGATCAATGCCGACGGCGTGGGCGTGATGATCGAAGCGCGCCACCTCTGCATGATGATGCGGGGGGTCGAGAAACAGAATTCCATGTTCGTGACGTCGTCCGTGCTCGGCGTGTTCCGCACCAATCCGGCGACGAGACAGGAATTTTTGTCGCTCATCGCCCGAGAGAAGCCGGTTTGACGGCTTCGCATGAAGACTTCATAATTGAAACATTGCATCAAGATGGGGTCCGGCTTTTTCAGAAAATGCATACTATCTCGCAATTTCGGTCAGACGAAACGATCCCCGAAGACAGGTTGTAATATCGGCGATAACGTTGTCTTCACGATTGATTTTATAACTTACTATAAATGATGCACTCGCGGAAATAGTTTACCAAACCTCTTCCCACTTTAACAAGTTGCGAGAGTAGCCAATAATGGCAGGAATCTGAGCGATAGACGAATGCAACAAGTAGGCAGTAAGACGAACGTGACCTTCTAATGCAACAGGCTGATTGATGGCGGACTGCGCAACTATAATTACTTCCGGAAATGATTGGCCGCTTTTAAGCACCTCAACCGCTTCCAGAATCCCGCTTAGAACTTCTTTGGTCTCTCTACTAAAATCGCTGCCAGCTTGAATTCTTTGTGCGGCATCGGCTACCAACAAGGTACCACCCGACAATTCAGACCAAGGCAAACATTGTTTGAGATACCTTATGCGTTGAATATCTTCAAGGTCCAGATAAACTTTTTGCCATTGCATGTCGTTGGGAAAATTTAAAAACAGCCATTTATTCTGCTTATACCCTCTATAAAAACCAAGTATGTTTGTGCGCGAAATATTTTGATCTTTATTGTGTAGATCAGGTTGATCGATAATGCTTCTATCATTACCGAAATGCTTCAGCGCATTCAATATATGCTCTCTCCATCTGGACGAATTAATTTCCGCTTTGAGGAAGGTTGCAACCACGTCATTTTCTGTGATCCTATGAATGTTCATTTGAGTTTATTATAAATTAAATTCCTGTGTTGTTTTATGCTCTGCGAGTGCTAAGTAGAGGCAGCACACCGACAATTATTTAAATCTTATTTTCTTCATGTCAGACGAAGTGAAAAACACACGTCCCTCGGATGGCCGTCGGGCGTATTTGAGACTGAGATATCTATTACGGGAATCACAATTTGTGTACTTGATAGCTTCTTTTTCAGACTGTCGCTAATCTTTGAGCTGGGAATATGAGGCGCTATCGCTGCCAATCCTTTATGAACATGCTGCACAATTTCTATGAACTTCCACTCTTTGCCGACTTTTTCGAATGTTATCCTCTCTCTTGTTAAATGGGCGACCTGCTTGTTGGCCTTGTTCAGTGCTTCCTCAAGCAATGGTGATATTTTAAGTAGAGCTTTCGATAGAGCACTCACATCGACATAATCCTCAATAATGATATCCGTTGGTTGGTCTTTCTTTCTCGGTCGAGCATATAGGAAGTCGATAAGATTTCGAGCATGAACGGCGAAGGTATTTAGGAGCCCATTGTTGATTGTCCAAGGTAGTAGCCCCTTGTGTCTGTCGGCCGCCAAAAAAGCGAGGATTCCCGCAGAATAAATGAGCATATCGTACTCATATTGGAGATGCTCTTCTGCATATGACTTCAATTCATCGTCAGTAAGTGAATTAGGAGATTTCATGCTGTTCTCCACGTAAAATGAGTTTAATTTAAGCATGCCACGTTATAAATTTTGGAATGTTATTTTCAGTTCACAATATTATCTATTGACTCCACAATTCAGGAAGTAACTGCGCTCTCCTACACCCGATGCTTTTGCTCTGCTTTCTCAATAAACTTTCCAATAACATAAACGATAACGGCGATTATCACTAACGAAAGAAACGCGAGGATCATAAAATGTCTGAGCCGATTCGTGAATGTAAGCGCTACGCTGCCGAAAATGTAACCGATCGTCAAAAAAAGCAGGGACCAGATGAACGATGCTATAAATTGGACGCGCATAAAGTAACCGAAGGGAATTCTAATAAATCCCAATGTAACGAGGGTTGAATGATTCAAACCATAGAGAAACTTCGACAGGAAAATAACATGAAAGGGATTACGCTCAATATCCGGCAGGTATTTCTTGACTCGATTTATCACGAATGTTGAGACGCGATGATGAGGATACCGGGATCGGAGCTTTCTTCCGATGGAATACCACAGCATATCGCCTAACAAGACGCCGGACAGGGCGAAGAGAAGAGATTCGGAAAAATTAAAGGCATGAAGCCGAACCATCATGCCTGCGGCAGCCAGAAAGAGTTCCCCTTCGAAAACCATGGCCACGCAAAGCAGCCAATATGCCCAATGCCGGTTCGCTTCAACTGTCGCAATAAAGATATCTAAGGAATGGTGCATAGCCTACTTTCAAATCCCGACGAAAACCTACACACGCGATACCATCAATAATAATTCACGATGTTTTCTATGTACTTTATCTGAAACGCCGCGTTTTCCCAGATCACGTTTATCGAGTCACCGCTGATACTCTTCCAATACACCCCCGTGGGCTTATACAAGTGGCTCTCTGTCGGAAACCGGTATTTCTCGACCAGCGGATCGACGTCCTGGAATACATAGATGCTGCCCTTGGTGACGATCGGAAGCTGGGCCGATTGAGTCTGGCGTCGGCAAAGCAGCAAGCCGTCCTTGTACGTAGTCAAAAGACGAGAGTAACCCGCGATCAGGTCTCGCTTCTCCTGTGAGGCGTTCTTGTCTTGTATGGCCGTTGTGCCCGAGGCAAGTCGTTGGAGCAGGGTGTCCGGCGCATCGCAGGGCTTGCCCGATGTGATAAAGGTCTTCAGGTCTTTCACAGTCTTGTTCAATTCCGATAATTTCGCCTTGTCTATGCCCGGTTCCGCTACACACCCCGGGGAAGCAAGTATTATTATCGACAACACTATCATGACTATACTGTTTTGTCTCATAGAATAAAAAAAGCCATGCCAAGGATTGACGCGCGCATGAGCTCTCATAGGGATGAGTTACAGTAGCATAGGATTCTACGCATGGTCAAGAAAATTTAAAGAAACCTGGCGTAAACCGATAGAATAGTTACAGCCGTATTATTGGTTCGTTAGCGGACAATCTTATAAACCGTCGTCGCTTCGGTCCAGTCCGTCGGCTCAAGCTGGTTGAGTTTCTTGACAAGATCGCTGATCATGCCGGTGGATTTTGAGTCGTAGACCGTGAACATCCCTTCTTGAAAGCCCAAAGGAATAATCGCCTCTTCCTTTTTTGTCGCGATGACTTTGATCCGTTCCTCCGCCATCGTCCCTTTAAAGCCCGGCAGGAACATGGCCTGCAATCGCACCGGGCTGTTTGCGGGAGGGAATATATACGCCTTGTCGAGTAGTATTCGGTTGTCCCTGTTCGTGGAATTCGGCAACAGGAGCGTCACCGAGCCGTCCGCCGCAATCGAGAAAATGTAGACATAGCAGTCCGTATTTGCTTGATAGATTATCTTCGTCTCTTCGTTTTCTTTCAGCTCGCTCTTGGACAGGGCCACCTTGAGAGAGATCCCCTGGCCTTTGTCCGGGTAGACCGGCTCGACAAGGGCCTTGAGCTTGACCCGGTACAGGTTCCGGTCCTTTGTATCCCAGCTCTCGCTGATAATTTCCATGGTGTTGATCTTGCCCCTCACCGACGCGTACACCAGATCTTCCGCGAGCTGGTTGTTCGAGACGAGCGTATGAGATTTGATGAAAGCGCCCACGGCCTGCTCCACCGCATGGTTCTGCGCATCCCGCTTTGCCCGCTCCTTCACTTCCTTTGGCGTATCCACGTCGCCAAGAGACGCCTCGCCCGTAGCCTCGACCCAAACCGCCTGCTCCGCGCTAAAGCACAGCGCCGGAATCAAGAAAACCGTAAGAATGATCAGAATTTTTTTCATGATTGCTCCCTAATTCTATTTTGGCGTTATCAACTGTGGAGACTGTTCGTTATTGTACTGCTTTCTCGCAATGCGCTCCACCTGAGGTTTAAGATAGCTGAACAGGTTATCGAGTTCGATCGAACCATCCGGCTTTGCGACATCTTCATTTTTGATACCCTTGAGCAGGAAGTAGGTGAACAGGCCATGTCCTTTTTCATCGTAGGTAGAACTTATCTGATCACCCGAGGCCGCGGCCAGAATAGTCATGTTTTGCGTTGGAGCAAAAGAGGTCTGCAGATTCATGACCAACGGCCGAGCGCCCTTGGCAAGAACAGACCTCCCGCCTGCACCAGAGAAACAGGAATCGAGCGCGACAATGATCTTCTTCGCGGGAAGCTTGCCGAGGACCTCGTACATTCTCTTCAGGGAATACCCGGTCTGGTCGATAAACGACGGGTCGCCGTCATACGGCACCAGGTAGGCGTCCCCTGTCTTGGGATTCGGCGATCCGTGCCCGGAATAATATACAAACACCGTACTCCCGTTTTCCACGTTGTTCGGCAGCCACTTTTCAAAATACTTTACGAAATCGCCTAAGGCAGCATTTTGATTGGTCAGCGTAACGACATTTTCCTCGGGATAGCCCAATACCTTAGTCAGGTATTCCGTCATGGTCCGGGCATCATGCGTTGCAAAATCCGCCTTCGGGAGTTTCTGCCGGTATTCTTCTATGCCGATCACAATAGCGTAGGAATTTTTGTTGGACTTTATTTTTGCAGCGGGAAGGTCGTCAACGTCCGATTGGGCCACCACCGGCGCGACCGCCTCCGCTGGTTTGCTCTTCAACGTTGGTTTAGGGCCCTGGGCATACACCCAAAGTGATTGATCCCTGAGCAGCGCATCAACGGTTTCATCCATAGAATTTGAAAACATGTTGGTTATCGTTTTTTCGGAATAGCTTCCTATGCTGTGGGCGGTCAAAGGCAGGGTGATTGGCGACAACACAAAAAGCGTCATGCCCGTCACAACTGCTCCAATTCCTGCGCCTAACGGCAGTTTATACTTTTCTTGCTGTTGATTCGAGGTCTTGAATAGTTCATTACCGTTTTTTGAATCGTATCCCGCGGTAGAGATGCCGATGTAGAATACTAGGTCATTCATCTCAGCCTGGTATGCCGTGTATATCAAAACATCGTATTTTTCCCTGGCAAGGTCTTTTTCTTCCACAACGTCGACTTTAGCAAACACTCTCCTCATTTTTCCCTGCAGGACACGATAGAGTTCCGGAAAAGGAGTGAGATGGACGTCGGCAATGTCAACATGCAAATCCGCGATTTCCTTCTTCTGCTGCGTCGTGACGACGATCGCCGCTTTGAAATTATATCTCGCTTTTTGATTCTCTAGCGTAGTATCTTCCGGCGCCAGGATTTTGGCATTATAAGAACACGAGGCCAACAACGATACAATGAGTAGAAGCAGCAAAACGTATTTCTTCATAAGTTTCCTCCTCGTGTTTTGTGGTAAGCATATCAGATTTTATTAATAAGGACATGTTTAAGACAATTGCATCATAAATTCCCCCTGAGCCGTTCCGCGTGCAGGATCCGCTTCACCGCAAGCTGGTACGCAGCCTTTCTGGGACGGCACTTCCCTTCTTTGCAGTGCGCATTGATGTCATTGAACGCGGTAATCATAAGCTCGCGAAGACGGTGGAGCACCTTTTCTTCCGGCCAGATGTCGTTGCTCAGGTTCTGGCTCCATTCAAAGTAACTCACCACGACGCCGCCTGCGTTGGCGATAATGTCGGGGATGACCGTGACGTTCTTGTTGAACAGAATATCGTCCGCCTCGGCCGTGGTGGGGGCATTCGCGAGTTCGAGTACGATCTGCGCCTTGACATCGTCGGCATTGCTCTCGTCGAGCTGGTTCGAGAGGGCAGCGGGAATCAGGATGTCGCATTCACTTGCAAGGAGTTCGCTATTCGTAATTTTTTTCGCGCCGGGAAAACCCAGCACACTGTTGGTCTTGGTCACCTGTCTTCTGAGCGAAGGGATGTCGAGGCCGTTCGGATTCAGAATTCCCCCGTTCACGTCGCTCACGGCGATGATCGTGTAGCCCCAATGGTGCAGAATGCGGGCTGCGTTCGCGCCCACGTTCCCGAAACCCTGGATTGCAACGCGCGCGCCCTTGGCTTCCATCCCGCGCTCTTTCATGGCCTGTTCGAGCACGTGGACGCCACCCAGGGCAGTCGAATATCTTCGCACGTGGATGCCGCCGAGCTCGGGCGGCTTTCCCGTCACCACAGCGGGAATATGCTCTCGCTTGATCCGCTCGTATTCATCCAGGACCCACGCCATGATATGCTCGTCCGTGTAGACATCCGGGGCGGGAATGTCCTTGAACGGCCCGATGAAGTCCGCGATTGCCCGGATGTACCCGCGCGTCACCAGTTCCAGGTCGCCCTGGCCCAGCTCCATGGGGTTCACCACCACCCCGCCTTTTGCGCCGCCGAAGGGGATGTTGACGACCGCGCATTTGAGCGCCATGAGCAGGGCAAGGTCGCTCGTGTGCTCCGCGCTCATCTCCGGATGGAACCGGATACCGCCCTTGGCAGGCCCGCGGGCGTCGTTGTACTGGACCCGGTGGCCGGTAAACATCCGCGTCTTGCCCGTGGACATCTTAACGGGGAAGCTGACGGTAAAGACCCGCCGCGGCACGGACAGGAGATCGAGCTCTTCCCGGGAGAGGCCGAGGTCGGTGTAGATGGCCTGCAACTCAACCCGCGCAAGACTGCGGAGGTCTTTTTCATCTCGATGTAATCGTTCATCGTTTCGCTGCATAGGGGTTCCTCAATAAAACAGCAGCACATTGTTCGCGGCCGGTTTCCCGGCGCTGTCGTGTATATTAATTATAGTTACAATTATCTCATTGGTCAATCCATGCCGCAAGAATTAGTGACTTCTTATCAAAAGGAAACAAAATTATTGCCACGAAGGCTCTAAGGCACTAAGAAAGCCTTGAAACCAGCAAGTTGTTAAACCTTAAGAATAAACTCACTTCTTCGTGTCTTCGCCTGCACCCAGCGTTTACGAGTGGCATCGCGAGTGCAGGGCGTGCCTTTGTGGCTAGTTCTGGTTCCGAAAAACCATGCAAAAACAGGATAGGGCGGCTATAATTGAATCGGGACACCATGAAGGATCGCAGTGTCGTGCGTATCCTCTATGAGTCTTCCCGCAACAAGCTGCGGAGTGCCATGTTTTTCTCCCATCGACTATAATGCCCCTCACCCCTGCCCCTCTCCCTCAGAGGGGAGAGGGATAAAGGGAGAGGGTGCTTCATATTGGGATTAAGGGGAGGGTGAAGTATCCGGCGCTCGTGCTCGTCACCCCCACCTAACCTCCCCCATCTAAGGGGGAAGAATTTCAGGAGGTGGCTGTCGTATGGCCGACTATCGTATCGAAAAAGACTCGCTCGGTGAAGTCAAGGTTCCGAAAGACGCACTGTACGGCGCGCAAACACAGCGGGCAAAAGAGAACTTTCCCGTGAGCAACATCCGCTTCCCCCGTGTTTTCATCCGGGCTTTGGGGCTCATCAAGGCAACATCAGCCGAGGTGAACGCGGAGCTCGGACTGCTGGATAAAAAACTTGCCAAGGCCATTTCCCAGGCCTCGATCGAAACAGCAGAGGGCAAATGGGACGAGCACTTCCCGCTCGATATTTTCCAGACCGGTTCAGCCACGTCCACGAACATGAATGCCAATGAGGTGATCGCAGCCCGCGCGGCGCAGATCCTGGGCGCCTCGGTCCACCCTAACAACCATGTGAACATGTGCCAGTCGTCGAATGACGTTATTCCGGCCGCTATCCACGTGAGCGCATATCTTCAGGCCCAGGAAGTGCTCATCCCCGCGCTCGGACATCTTCACGAAACGTTCAAACAGCGTGAAAACGAGTTTCGTGATATCGTAAAAACCGGCCGCACCCATCTGATGGATGCCATGCCGATCACGCTTGGCCAGGAGATCAGCGGCTGGGCATATCAGGTGCGCCAAAGCATCGACCGCGTTGAGTCGAGTTTACCGCGGCTCGCCATGCTTGCGATCGGCGGCACGGCGGTCGGCACGGGCGTGAATGCGCACAAGGATTTCGGAAAACTCGTTGCAAAGAAGCTGGCGAAGCAAACAGGGCTGCCTTTTGCTGAGACCGATAACCATTATGCGGCCCAGGCCACCATGGACACCGCGGTGGAACTCTCCAGTCATCTCAAGGCCGCGGCCTCGTCTTTCATCAAGATGGCCAATGACCTCCGCTGGATGAACAGCGGACCCATAGCAGGCCTTGGAGAAATAGCCCTGCCCGCGCTCCAGCCCGGTTCGAGCATCATGCCTGGAAAGGTGAACCCCGTCATGTGTGAAATGATGATGATGGTCTCGGCCCAGGTGATCGGGAACGACGTGGCCATTACCCTCAGCAACTCGCACGCGAATTTCGAACTGAACGTCATGATGGCGGTGATAGCGCACAATCTTCTCCAGTCGATCACGATCCTGGGGAATGCCGCGCGCCTGCTTGCGGACAATGCGATCGCGGGCTTTACCATAAACCCGGAGCGCATCGCGGGCCTCGTCGACCAGAACCCCATTCTCGTGACGGCCCTGAATCCCGTTATCGGCTATGACAAAGCGGCGCAGATCGCAAAAAAGGCATACGCGGAAGCACGGTCGCTCAAGGACGTGGCAGCGGAGATGACGGACTTATCGAAGGAAGAACTGGACCGGCTGTTGGATTCGAGGAAGATGACCGAGGGGGGCATCGTGGAAGAACCGGGGAAGTAAATCCGGAAAACCCTAAACCGGACGAACAGAAGCAAGAACTTTAGACTGGATTACAGGATGATAAATCTGATTAATAACTTCTGCATCCCGTCAATCCTGTTATCCCGTCAAATTTTCGATTTTTCTTTTCATAAGAAATGAGGAACTACATATGGACACCATTCGCATCTTCGGCTTTGCCGGCAGCTTGAGAAAAGATTCGTTCAACAAGGCAATTCTGCGCGCTGCAAAAGAACTGCTGCCCAAGGACGCCGAGCTTGAGATCTTTGATCTTGAGGGAATCCCGCCCTTTAATGCGGACCTGGAGCAGCAACCTCCGGCACGGGCTAAGGAATTCAAGGCCAAGATCAGGGCTGCCGATGCCGTGCTGATCGCCACGCCGGAATACAACTATTCGATCCCCGGCGTGCTCAAGAACGCCATTGACTGGGGCTCGCGGCCGTACGGCGACAATGCCTTCGAAGACAAACCGCTCGCCATCATGAGCGCTTCGCAGGGGGCGTTCGGCGGCGCGCGGGCGCAATACCACTTGAGGCAGTCCTGCGTTTTTCTGAACATGCACCCGCTGAACAAGCCCGAGGTCATGGTGACCTTCGCGCAGGACAAAATCGACAAGAGCGGCAAGGTGACGGACGAGAAAACCAGAGAGATCATCAGTCAACTCTTGACAAATCTTCTGGTATGGGCGAGGAGATTGAAATAGGGGTTAGACAGACCGGATTAATTTTGCTATACTGTCTGGCAATTCAGAAATATCGATTTCATATTCTTTCGGAGGTGGACGATGTTCGTATCAGACTGGATGGCGACCAAGGTCATGAGCCTTGATCCCGACAACACCGCAGCCGATGCGCTGTCGCTGATGAAAGAAAAACACATTCACCATCTTCCCATCGTAGCGCTCGACAAACTCGTCGGCATCCTGTCCGACCGTGACCTCCGGGAGTTTACCTCTGCGAAGGCATGTGCCGTCGACGTCTACACGGTCCACTATCTTCCCGCGAAAACAAAACTGAAAGACATCATGAAAACCAAGCTCTTCACGACGACGTCCGATACGCCGGTGGAAGAAGCCGCAATGATGATGCTCGACCATGACATCGGCTGTCTGCCGGTCGTCGATGCTGGGAAACTCATCGGCATTATCACGGACAAAGATATCTTCAGCGCCCTCATTGACATTACCGGCGTTCGGCATCACGGGCACAGAATAGACGTGACCCTCGAAGACAGGTCGGGTTCCATCCAGGAATTGGCGGATATCATCAGGAAGCACGGGTTCCGTCTCCGAAGCATTCTTACTTCTTACGAGGGAATGAAGGATGGCTATCGCGACGTGGTAATACGGACCGGGGGAGATGGAAACTTCGAAGGCCTGAAAAAAGAGCTGGAAAAGGCGTACCAACACACCAGGATCAGAACGAAATAGGAGTTGAATTCATTATCTCTTCACCTGAACAGGCATGTCAGGTTTTATTTTTTTTAAGTTTGTCCAGCTCCTCATACCCTTTTTTTGCACAGTCCGGGCAGAGGCCATGACTGAACACAGCCTCGGAATGCTCGGTAATATAAGCTTCAACTCCGCTCCAGTAACCCTTGTCGTCCCTGATCTTTTTGCATGAAGCACAGATAGGGAGCATCCCGCTTAATGTCCTGACTTTGGCAAGGGCCCTCTGAAGTTCAATATTATTTTTTGCGAGTTCTGAAGAATATCGTTGTAATGCTTCTTCAGCGCGTTTGCGCTCCGTGATGTCCTGCGCCATCCCGGCCATATGAAGTAGTTTATCACCAGCATCATAGACCGCTTCGCCCCAACCCCTGATGAAATGGGTCGTGCCGTCCGGCATGATGATACGGAAATCCAATGCGTCAGGCTTTTCTCCTGCCGCACAGGCGGCTATCCAGGCCTGCATCGCCGATCGGTCGTCAGGATGTATCAGATTGATAAAAGACTCCACTGTCGGGATGAATGTATCCGGTGACACCCCGTAAAGACGATACAGCTCATCCGACCAATGTATCGGGCCTGTCATATCGTAGAGAAAGCTGCCGAGATGACCACGACGTTGCGCTTCAGACAGGAGATGCTCTTTCTCACGCAATTTTTCCTCCGCCTGCGTGTGTTCCATTATTTCATGCGCAAGATTTGTATTGGCCTCCGATAAATCTCTTGCGGACTTTTCGATGTGTTCGGCATGCCGGTCGCTCACAAACAGGAAACCTGCAACAATGCTTGTGAACACTAACCCACCCAGGAGGCCGCCCCACGGATACCAGCTTCTTCTTGCCGCGATGAAGTGCGGCGTGGCTGAATAAATAATCAGCCATTTTCGCCCGGCGACCTCGAGCGTCCTTGTCGTTTTGAAACCCGTTTCAGGTTGCTCTTTTTCAAGGAGGGCGGTACGAGTACGTGATGCGTGAGTATAAAGGTATCGGTCTTTCGCGGGCGCCGATGCATCATAGATAAAAATATCGACGCCTTCAGGTTTATAGTAATTCAGCGCTTTTTCGACAATGTCACCGATTCTAAATACGCCGAGGGCGAATCCTTCAAGATTGTCCCAACGCGCCTGCTCTGAATTTATCAACGCCCCCTTCCTGTAGATCGGCGCAAAGACGATAAAGCCAAATTGATTTTCGATCTCCTGGACAAGGGTTATTCTTGCGGTGGCAAACATCTCCCCCGTTTTTATAGCAGCCTTTAAAGCCTCCAGCCGTATGGGATTGCTCGCAAGGTCAAAACCAAGGGCCAGCTCGTTCCCCTTATAGGGCTCTACAAAATACACGGGAAAATATTCCGTTCGCTTCTTCGCCCTTTTCATCGTTCCCTGAGCCATCCGTTCAGTGAATTGGAAATCAGGGAAACCTTCTCTTTGACCGGCCTTTTCGTATGCTGCCCGCTGGGCTCCCGGTACGCGCGGTACCCATTCAAGGGCTTGAATATCCGCATGCTGCTTCAAAAAATGGCTAGTAAAATACCCGAACTCAGACCTTGATACGTCTTTTTTCGATGAATAATACAGGGCTTGAACCGAGGTAAGCACCGCCAGGTTGCTATCAAGCTCTTTCACCAACGCGGAATAGCGGTTTTCCGTTGCTTCGTTGAATTGTATCCGTATCAGTTTATCGTCGGAGTAATAACTCAATACGCAGACAAGGATTGACGAGGCAACGCCGAGAAGCACTATGACGGTAAATAAAATAATGCGATAGGTCTTATTCCGCAAAATAGTTGCCATAATTTTGTCACCCTTTGTGATACATTGAGAACTGACTGAGTAACATGTCGCGCCGTCACCATACCCGCTTGCTGATTTCACGAATAGGACGCTTGATTTTCACAATGAAATTACTGCCGTACAATATTCGCGCTCCAGGCAAAAAGGAGTTTTTATAATGACTGATTGTCCCGCAATACTTAAAGTAGATTCCTTAATAATCCTCGACTTATCCATTTTCTCTCTTTTACGAATATATCTCTAAACCAGGAGGATGTCAAAGAGAGCCGGAGGGAGTATTTTACGCATGTTCCAATAAACACAGAATGTAACAGGATATGGGCCCAAAAAGGACAATAACAGCATGAAAGAATTCCATGAAATGACTCGGATGTAATTGGTTTGCCGGAATGAAGGATGGTTATCGCGACGTGGTGATACGGACCGAAGGAACGGGAAACTTCAAGGGTTTGAAAAAAGAGCTGGGAAAGACCTACCAAAACACCGGGATCAGGACGGAATAGGAATAGAGCTAATTAAATAAACTCTCATCGCTTCGCGTTGACTTCCTCTCGTTGCACAGCCAGATCGAAGCTCCGCAATAGCAGCGGTCTTTCATGGCTCAGCATTAAAGTAATGATGAGTTGATCCGCTAGCTAAGTAAACCTACCCATTTATTTAATATCGATTTGCGCTTTTATGGAACCGGTATTATTCTCGAAGCCCCAATCATTCATACACAATTGCAGAATGCCGTCACTATCTGTCGTAAAGGTTTTTCCTGCGCTGATGACAATCGGAGTTTGGTTGTTAATCCTGCCGATCAAGACCCCGACGGGCGCTCCAGGGAGTATTGTTCCGTTATCTTTTTTTGCGCATCCTTCCGGTCCGTATGTGCCATAGCCTGGTTCTCCGTGATTCCATTCTCCCGATGCGCTTATCGTGATCGTCTGGCCTGCTTTGACCTGAACCGTATCCTGCCAGGAACGGTTTGCCATGATTTCATACTGTAACGCCGGCTCGGCCTGGCTCACCGTGATCTGCCTTCCTGCGATTACAAGCTTTTCTCCTTCGGTCCTCCAGACCTCATAGCCGATCAGAAATGTGTTCGCACTCGGCGTCCGTGTCCGGTCCTGATTCACAAACTGGCCATTTAAGTAAAACTTGAAATACTCGCCTTCTTTCTTGATACGCAGAGTATTCGCTGCATTTCCCCGTTGTACGTGAGCCGAGGTCGCCGATGGCTGGATAAACCTTGTATCGCCGTTCTGGAGAGCACGAATCATGCACTTGCCGTTTGGATGCACGAGGAATTCGTACATGTTCTTGAAGTCCGTTCCGAAGATGATGCCGTAGTAAGAGAGGTTCTCTTCGGCGCCCTTCAGCTTGGCAACCGTTGCTTCCACGATGAAATCTTTTGCCTGATCCACGAGTACGTCGATCTTCGAGTGGAAGATGGGCGCTTGGGCTTTCATGCGGATGACGTACTGCCCGTCCGTGATCGATGCGGCCGCAGCCTCCCAATCGCCGATCGACCAGCCGTTCTGATTGTTTTGAAAGCGCTCTTCAAAGACGATCTTCTTCTTCCTTGAAGGAACCGACGAAGCCCCAGTCGACTCCCCGCGCGCTTTGCGCACGATCCGGTCGGCGATCACCTGGATCGCGTTCGGCAGATCGCGCGCATCAGGGCTCATCTCCTGCTCAGTCAGTTCCACCACGCCGGATCGCGTGTCTATACCTTTGATCAGAATGACATACTGGTCCGCCATTCTGGAGATCGAGCCAGTTATGATCTTATCCGCGCCGGCCATCGCGCCCACGCTGGAGGCGTCGGCATCGGTAAGTCCCATCATGTGCAGCTTTTGTTCTTCGAGAATTTTATTGAGCATGGCCCGCTCGACGATCTTGAACACCTTCTTCTCTACGAGACGCGCCTGGAGCATGTCGCTTATAGTGGCCGCCTCGATATTTTCGTTCTCGCCGCGGGAAATAATGTCCATCACGGCAACTTTCAAGGTTCCATCACTCTTCCATGCCGCAAAACCTGTCTGGGGAAAAATCAGGAGCAGGGTCAAAACAAAAGTTGCTTGAATGCATTTCATAGCATCTCCGTTTACCAATGTATTTAGCTACCAATCTCAGTCGCTGCGTTAACGTCGACATCAGCTGAAGAATTGGAATTTATTTAAAATCGTCTCAAGGAATTTTTAACGACTAGCTAAGGAACGCGGCGCTTTTTTGCCACGACTCTCTTGAGCGCCGTGTTTGCCTTTTATAATCTTTTTATCGCCTCAAATACTCCCACAACGACTTTGGCCATCCGGCCGTAGTCCAATCTGCCCGGCGTATCATCGGCCATGTGATATTCCGTGTTTCTGTAAAAGGCGGTGTCCGTCACCATCAAGGCGTTAAAACCATGGGTCCAGTAATTCCTATGATCCGAGAAGTCTACGCCCGGAATGAAGTCGGGGGCATTGATCGAGTATACCGGCAAGTCGGTGGCGCCGTTCATTCCGGCTTTTACCTTTTTCGTAAATTCCCTCTGGTTCAGCCTTCCGACAAGCGTGATAAAGTTGCCTCGATCAGGATAGAACATTTTCAGGAAAGCCGTTGGATAGGACTGAGAACCCCGGTGATCGTCGTAATATCCGATCATTTCCAGAATAATTACGCCTTCTATGTGCTTCATATTGCCCATGCTTGCGGCATGAAACGCGCTGCCCATTTTGTCAGTGCCGAAAAACGGAGGTTCCTCCAGGCTGTACGCTACCAGTTCGACGCCGATATCCGGCCTCTGCTTTCCGATCAAATAGGCGAGCTCGATCAGGCCGGCCACTCCGCTCGCATTGTCATCAGCTCCGGGTGTTCCTTCTACTGCGTCATAATGGGCCCCAATGATGACCTTGCGCGGCTTGTCCTTATTGAACCACCCTATGACGTTGAAATATTTTCCCCCGTCTACGGTAAATTCCTGAAGCTCCACGGCAGCGCCTGCTTTTGAAAACTGCTTAGAGATATAATCAACGCATTTATTCAGGTTGCCGATCTCTTGATAATCGCGCGGGAAGATGCGGGATGAGAGAGTTTCCACGTGAGTCTTTAAACGCGCCTCGTCAACATGCAGTGATGATTTCTGGTTCCGGTGCATCGTTGGGGAAGCAATGTATACCCATATCACGAGCAGGAGAACGGATATGGCAATACATATCAGAATTACGACCTTAAGCATTTTCCCCATCCTGATCCGGTTAAAACGTCGGGCTTTACGCAGACCGTTCAGCCCGACCTACGGAATTGAAATACCGCTCACGCTATCGCGTTGACTTCGCCTCCTATACAGCAGCGGCTTCGTCCTTTTAACGCGCGTCTGTTGAAACACGCAAGAGCTGCGGCGGCTCACACTCGATGTCAAGCTCGCACCCGGTGCTCGGATGCCGAAAGCTCAGTTCCGCGGAATGAAGATGGTAGCCGGGGTCGCCGGGCAACGCACGCGTATCCGGCGCGGGAAGACCACCCGCAGCATAAAGCGGATCTCCCTGCAGCGGGTGTCCTGCTGCAGCCAGGTGAATTCGGATCTGGTGAGGCCGGCCTGTTGCAATGCGCACGTCACACAGGAACGAATCCGTCCGGCGTTCGAGTACGGTAACCTGAGACAGGGAGGGCTTGCCGTTCGGAGTAGCGGCATGAATCGAGCCGAGCAGCGCGTGCGCCACAGGGCCTATGGGCGTGGAGATCGTCATCTCGTCCCAAGCAGGAAGCCTGTGGGCAAGCGCGCGGTAGCGTTTTCCGACTTTGTTCTCTGACCACTGTTTCATCATTGCTGCCCGGCTGTGATGATTTCGGGCGCACAACACCAGGCCCGAGGTCCACCTCCCCAATCGATGAAGCGGGGCGGCATCGGGCGCATACGCGCGCACCAGATACAGGAGCGTGGTTTGCAAGAAATTAGCGCCGGGAAGCGTCGGCAACCCGGCAGGCTTGGCCACCGCAAGCAAGTCGTCATCTTCGTACAGAACGGAAAACGACGTGGGCGCTTCGGGTTCGACCCATGGCGGCCGCTGCCACACAAGCTCGCATCCCCTTTGCAATACGCGTTCGGCATTCACCGGCAAAGAGTCAGCGAGCACGTGACCGGATGCAATGCGCTCCGCCCATTCCGTTACGGAGGAGTGTTCATAGCGTCGGCTGAGATACGCCAGCACGGTCAGCCCGTCCGCATCAGGACCAAGCTGTTCGCAATATTCACAGCCTTCGTTAGGCCGCGCATTCGCCGCAGGTATATGTGATGATGCCGATGTCATATGCTTCCCAATTTTTCAGGCGGGATGGTCAGGATCGGCGGGATCAGGAAAAGCTCCTGACTGAACACACTATCACAAAATGCCTGGCACAAATTCTCAAAAAAACAAAGGCCAGAGAATTGCTTCCCCGGCCTCATGCTATGCAGAACGTCCGTTCATATCGCTCACTTGAGCCATTTGTTTTTCGATCACGAACAGAAGCTGGCCTTCCTGGACGGTATCATTGAGTTTTACGCAGACCTCGGCGATCTGGCCGTCGAACGGAGCGATGATCGCATTCTCCATCTTCATGGCTTCGAGATTCGCGATCTCCTCGCCCTTATGCACGATGTCCCCGGCCTTGACCGCGCCTCGTGACGTATTGCCGATCCGCCACACGCTGCCGTTGATCGGCGCGCCCACGTCGTTCGGGCCTTTTGCCATCCGGATCTCGGGCTTTTTCACGCGCGGCGTCTCGACCAGATAGACCCTCGTTTTGTTGTTGACCTTCATCACCACGTGGATAACACCGGCATACTCCATACCGACGGAGACCAGCTCGACGGATTTCGGCTTTCCCCACAGTTCGAAATCCACTTTGTCCCCGGGCTTGTGGAGCCCGGTCCTCCAGACATTGGTGGGAAGCACCATCGGCGCTTCGCCGTATTTCGTCCGGAACTCTATAAACTCCAAAGCGTCTTTCGGATGCATAAGGTGAAGAACGAACTCTTCCTCCGTTGCCGCTCTTCCGATACTGTCGTCCAATTCCCGCCGGATCTTTTCCAGATTGTCATCAGGCACTGATTCCAGCGGGGAAAGCTCTTTCCGCTCCCGTATCCGCGCTTCCCATTCGTCGCCGAAGGTGCTGCGGTAAACCCATTCCGCGGGCCATCCCACGGGAAGTTTTCCGTAATTTCCGAGCAGCAGGTTCCTGAAATCACCCGGCGCATTCCGGAACAGCGCGAGCAGCTCTTCCTGCTCGGCCTGGTCCATGGCGCCGAAATCCTGGCCCTTCACCTCGACGAATTTCGTCAAGAGATGGATGATATACTTGACGCCCTTTTCGCCCCGCTCTTTTGCATACCGGTTCACGATCCCGCTGCACGTCACCCAGGTGACCTGCGAACCGGGCGTCACGTCGAAATACTTCACGATCTTGTTATACAGAGACATCACCTTCAGGATCGAGGGCATGAGCAGAAGGAATTCACCTTTGTCCGCTTGTTCAAAGGAGCTGGGAAATGCGCCGCCCGGCATCCGGTGCGACGTCACGCTGTAGTCGAGCCCCTTGAAGGGCGACTCCGCCCATTCATAGTGTCCGATCCACTCCCGCACCTTCTGCACGGCCGCCTCCGCCTGAGGCAGGCTCAGCTTCACGGGAATGCCGGACTCTTCAAAGATCGCCCGGACCGCCAGGATGGGAGAATGCCCGTAGAAGCGCACGAGGGAATCTTCCTCCACGTCAAAGATCGTCGCTCCCGCCTTTGCCGCGGCCAGGAACGCGGGAATTGCGAGCCCGTCGGTGATATGCCGGTGGTAGTTGATGACGAGCTCGGGATAGGCCTGCTTGATCGCGTCGATAAGCGTGCCGATGCGGTTCACGTCGCCGACGCCCGCCATGTCCTTGACGCACAGGACGATCTCATCGATGCCGCCGGCAAGGGCCACCATCTCCCGGACCACGCCGAGGTAATACTCGTTCGTGGCCCAGTCCGCCACGGTGAAGGATATGGTCGGCTCGAACAGCCGCCCCCGTTTCATGACCACTTCCGCAACGGAGCGCATATTACGCACATCGTTCAGGAACGAAAAGCACCGCCACACGTCGATGTCCACCCGCGACACCACATGCTCGATCACGTTTTTCGGGTAGGGCCGGTAGCCCCACAAATTCGTCTCGCGGATAAGGGTCTGAAGCAGGACGTTCGGCATCAGCTCCCTGAGGATGGCGGTCTCCTCAAACGGGCTCTCTTTCCTATTCATGACCCCCACGTGCCAGCGCGCGCCGCCATGGCACTCGGCGCTGAACAGCCCCATGGCGTTGTAATAGGGCGCAAGGGTCTTCAGGTCGTAGATGCGGTGCCGGTTCTTGAAATCGGACTGGCCTGCGTCCCGCATGCTTACCGAAGTAAAACACACACCCTTCAGGGAGCGTACGGCCTTGATGATCTCGCGGGGCGACATCCCCGGTTTGGCAAAGTGTGCGTCGTTCATCATATTCCTCACATCCATTTCTGCGGCCCGAGCGCCGATATTTCCGCAACATATCGCGCAATCTTCAGCACTTCGTCTTCGCTGCTCTTCTCGGTAAACATGGATATCAGCTCATCCATATGCTCTTCAAGGAACCGGGTGGAAAACTCTCCCGCGATGAACGAGGGATGACGGATAATGCTGAGCAGCAGCGGAGCCAGGGTCCTGACCCCTTCTACCCGCAGACCCCTGCTGATGGAACGGTCCATCGCCCGTATGGCTGCTTCCCGGTCAGGCCCCGCGGTCATGATGAGCATGAAGAGGGAATCATAATAAGGCGGGATGCTGTCGCCCTGATACACGCCCGATGCCACGCGCACACCAGGCCCCATCGGAATCTCAAGCCTGGTTATGGTGCCGAAAGACGGGCTGAAGGTCCGGGGGTGCTCCGCATTCAGGCGCACTTCCAGCGCCCAGCGGTTCGGATGGATATTGGATTGCTTGAACGCCAGTTTTTTGCCTACGGCGACGTCCAGCATGATGCCGACGATGTCCCGGCCCGTGATCAGCTCGGTGATGCCGTGCTCCACCTGCAAGCGCGTATTGACCTCCAGAAAATAGAATTTCCTGGTTGCGGAATCGAAGATGAATTCAACGGTGCCCGCGCTGGTATAGCCGATTTCCCGCATCAGCCGGGTCGCGGTGAAGCACATTTCCTGCCGAAGGCCGTCGTCGAGCGTGGGCGACGGCGCTTCCTCGATGATTTTCTGGTTCCGTCTCTGGATGGTGCATTCCCGCTCAAACAGGTGCACGACGTTCCCGTGCTCGTCGGCGACGATCTGGACCTCGATATGCCTGCCCCGTTGGATATATTTTTCAACCAGGATCGTCTCGGACCCAAAGGATTTTTTTGCCTCGGAACGGGCCTGGGCAAGGCCTTGTTCCATCTGGTCCTGATGTTCAACCTTGACCATGCCTTTGCCGCCCCCGCCCGCCGCGGCCTTGATCATGATGGGGAAGGACACCTTCTCATCCTGCATCCATTTGTTGATCTGCCCGATATCGGTGACATCGCTGATCCCCGGTATCGTCGGGACATTGGCCTTCTGGGCGAGCAGTTTGGCCTGGATCTTGTCCCCCATCATCTTGATCACCCGGGGCGACGGCCCTATCCAAATCAGCCCCGCGTCGATGACCTGCTGGGCGAACTCTTCGTTCTCCGCAAGGAACCCCCAGCCCGGATGGATCGCATCCGACTTGCTCCGGAGCGCGGCGTCGATCATTTTGTCCGGGTTGAGATAGGACTCGATCGGCGGCGCTTCGCCGATATGCACGGCACTGTCGGCCATAAATACATGGTGCGCCAACCGGTCGGGCGTACTGTATACGGCGGTGGTCTGGATTTTCCGGTCCCTGCACGTATGGATGATCCTGACCGCGGGGACCCCGCGGTTTGCAATCAACACTTTCTTAATTTCTTTCTTCTTCATTGAGGAAACCTTTCTCAAGGCGCTGGTATGATGCTCCAAGCCGGAACTGAATTTTTGCCGAAAACGCGTGTTTTGTCAAGAACTCTTTTCAGGGGTGACGGGAAGAAATTGCAATGGCTGACTGCTCCGACTTTCTTATCTTTTTGAGGAAAACCCGCGTTGAAAACAGAAAAGGCGCCTTCGGTACAGGAGGCGCCTTTTGGAGTTGCTGCCGCATGAACGTGGTCCTATTTTTCTACAGGCTTGTGCCACACCAGATACGGGCAAAGCTTGCACATGTTGAAGCCGGGGTAGGTCTCGCCCGTTCTGGGGAAGGACGCGCCGCCGTCGCGCACCGTGCGCTCCAGCAACCGGCGCACCGTGGGTTCGAGGTGATCGCCGGGCCAAATCCAATTGATCTCTCCCTGCTCGGTTTTTCCCGCTGTGTAGCTGCCGCTGCACATAGGCGTGATATTCGGCTTTTGGTCCACGTAACACGCGGTAACGCCGTGGCACGCCGAGCCGTTCATGGTCATGACCATCGTAAAAGGGAATATGTTCATTGCAGCTTGCCAGTCGTTCCCGAGATGGTACGCCTGGAGCACGTCGCTCATACCGTGGATCACGTCCGGCTTATAGGGCGCTTTGTGGAGCGGCGCCGTGGCAAAGGCCAGGAGGTTCGCGGGCAGGCGTTTTTTGGTTTTTACCATCTCCTCCGCCTGGGCTGCGTTTTTCGTGTATTTAAGATGGCTCTTGATCTCGCCCTCATCAAGGCCTTTCCATCCGAAGATGTATTTTGCATTCGAGCACCCCAATCCTTTCTCGGGACTAAGGAGGATATCGCCCTTCTGGCGCGATGCCGCCAGATAGTGGCAGAAGGTGAAGGGATGCGCCGAGACTTTGTATTCGACGTTTTTCTTGAATGCATCGAGCTCTTTCTGGGAGAAGAAGAACTTCACGGCCACGGGATAATACTTCATTCGGAGCAGGTTCCGGAGTGAAAACACGAGGTCTGCGTTGCTCAGCGCATTCTTGGCGAGCATGGCCTTGGCAAAGGACACGTCGTCCAGCAGTTCCAAGGTATCGATCATGAGTATCTCCTTATCGTCTTTTTTATTGCAAGGCCGAACAGACGGCGCCTTACCCCCACCAACCCATGAGCTGAGATGCAAGAGCGAGCAAAAGGACCACCGCCGTGCGCTTCACCCAGATCGGGCTGATGCGCTTCGCGATCTGCGGGCCGAGATAACCGCCGATGATCGCGGCCACGGCCATGATGGCAAAGAGCTTGTAGTCGATGGTTTCGAAAAAGGCGTTCTTCGAAGAGGCCATAAGCGTGTTGAAGAAGATGGCAAGGAGCGAGCTCCCGACTACTACGTAGATAGGAAGGCCCATGATGACCGTCATGAGCGGCACCATGAAAGGTCCGCCGCCGAAGCCGAACATGGAAGACGCGACGGCGATGATGAAGGAGCCGATCACGCCGATTACCGGATTTGTCTTGATGTCCTGTCCGCAAAAATGAATATTCATGTGATGTCCCCCTGAGGTTTATTTTACTTCGCACTTACCCTGTTCTGCCTGCTTCTTGAGGTGTTTTAAGATCTCCTGCTCCTGCTTGTTCTTCGCGACCTGCGCGGGAAGCGTCTGCCAGAACATGAGGCCCGCGAGGATGATGAGGACGATGCCGAAGAGGCTCTTGAACTGAGCAAGAGAGATGAGCTGGGTGAGCACGGGGCCGATGAAGCCGCCGGCCAGCATGGCGATGCCCATCACGATGCCCAACTTCCAGCTGATGAATTTTATTTTGCTGTAGTTATAGATGCCCGATCCCTGTGAGAAAAGCACGGTCGGGAGCACGGTCCCTGCCACGATCGTGTGCGGGAGGCCGTAAATCCAGAGCAAAAGAGGCGTAAGGATGAATCCTCCGCCTGCGCCGATCAGCACACCGAGCATGGTGACGATGAGCGCGAGGAAAAAAGGGCCGAAGATGTTCGTGGCCATGCCGGCCCGCTCGAAGTACCAGGTGCCTGCCGGAAGGTGCACCGCGAACACCGACGACGCGCGGGTATCTTTGTCAACAAACGCGGTCACGGTATAGTTCCCGTCCGCAACGCCTTTGGGCAGCTTGAGTACCGCTTCAAACGCGCCGTCCGGCTTTACGTCCACCACCGGCAGCAACAGCTTGCTCGGCGATTTGAAGCGAGTCTTGTAGAGCGGAAGCGTCGCCTTGAGGTTCCCCTTGTCGTCCATCGGCTCCATAGGTTCGCCGCGCGAACCCGTGATGACGGCGATAATCGAGGTCTTGCGGCGTTCGATTTTCGCGACCGCCGGGCGCAAGGACGAGGGATCAATGCCCAGGTCCTTGAGCGCGCCTGAGTAGCTCCAATCATCCTTCTGAGATTTCAGGGCCTCTATCGCGGTTTTGGTGCCTTTCGGCGTGAGCGTACTGTAGTACGCGGGGATACTGTCGCTTGAGTAAAAGATCCAGGGGACCTTGCCCGTTTCTTTGTCTTTTTTGCTGTCGAGCCGCCGGACTTCGACGGTTTTCTCCGAGGTGATTTCGATGAATACGGGTTTGTCTTTAGGGGCGGTGCCGCTGATCTTCACAGTATCTTCCTGTCCGTATTCGTTCTTGTCGGTCTGGAGCGTGATGCGCGGAGCCGCGGTTTTTCGCGCAGGCTGCTTCTTCGCGGACGCAGGAGTCGCGAATGCGCCGCCTATCCCGAGAAAAAGAAGTAGGGCCGTTGCGACTGCGGCGGCATAAGGGAGCTGTTTTTTGTTCATACCTGTCTGTTTCTCCTCTCGTATCGATTGTTCAGCAAAAAAACTCTTGCGCACAACATGAAAAGGACAACAGAAGAACAAGGAACCAACGAACTCATCGGCCTATTCCAGCCTTAATTTTCTCTATAACTTCATCTATCTCCGCCTCTGTTGTTTCCCGTCCGAGGCTGAAGCGGATCGCACCCCGTGCCAGGGCAGGGTCCGTTCCCATGGCGGAAAGCACATGAGACGGCTCGACAACGTATCCGTGGCAAGCTGCGCCGGGAGACACTGCTACGCCGGAGAGCGCTTCCATAACACCGTTCGCGTCGAAACCCGCGAAGCTTATGTTCCAGGTGTTCGGAAGTTTTTTCTCCGGATGCCCGTTCAGGGAAACGCTCAGTCCCGCCTGTTGCAGCCCGTTCAAAAGCCGCTTGCCGAGCCGCTCCTGGCGCGGCGCTTCAACCTCAATCAGTTGAGTCGCGATCATGCAGGCCATGCCGAGACCGACGATGAAGGCCGCGTTCTCGGTCCCCGGCCGCAGGCCTCGCTCATGCCCGGCCCCGTGCAGCAGCGGTTCGAGCTTCCTCCCGCTCTTGAGGTACAGAGCGCCGATCCCTTTTGGAGCGTAGAACTTGTGACCCGCGATAGTCAGGAAATCCACTCCGAGCTTATCCACCTGGACCGGGATCTTGCCCACGCTCTGGGCCGCGTCCGTGTGAAACAGCACATTGCGGGATGCCGCTATGCGGCTCAGTTCCTGAATCGGCTGGAGCGTGCCGACCTCGTTGTTCGAGTGCATGATCGTGACAAGAACGGTCTTCAGCGAAATCGCTTTCGCAAGGTCATCGGGACTCACCATGCCGAAGCTGTCCACCGGAAGATAGGTGACCGCATGTCCCTGTTTTTCGAGATAGCGACATGGCTCCAGCACCGCCGGGTGTTCGATCCGGGACGTGATGATATGGCTGCCCTTGGGTGACGCGGCAACGACGCCCTTGATGACCATATTGTTCGATTCCGTTGCCCCGCTCGTGAAGATGATCTCCGACGCCTCGCACCCGAGCAGGCCCGCTACCCGCTCGCGCGCCTGTTCAATGCCCGCCCTGCAGAGAACGCCGAAGCCGTGGCTGCTCGAAGGGTTGCCGTACTTTTCCTTGAGATAGGGCAGCATCTCGTCGAGCACGCGCGGGTCAACGGGCGTGCTTGCGTTATAGTCGAGATAGATCATTTCAGGAATGACGCCATCATAGTTCAATTTTTCATTGAGTCAAACTCTTATCGGCTTCATTAATGAGGCAGACTTTTTCAAAATAACATGTCTATTTTTGTTGCGATAACTTGCGTGCCAGTACTCCGATGCCTTTTATCGTCAGGATATTTTAAGATGATGAATTATAATTTTATCAATATAAGCCAAAAAACAAAAAACTACAATTGAGGCAATTATATATAGCAACATAACGCGACCATGGGTTTCTTTTTGTTTCTGCGGTTCATTTTTAAACTTATTTACAATTACTTTATATTTATTCTTATAGACAAACAAAAAATAGCAAAGAACGGGGATTGTAAACCCAACAATGAGGGTTTGAGTTTTGGTAACATTCTGGAGATTCATAAAACCAAATATATCAAGAATGATACCAAACGTGAATACATTAAAAAAAATCAGAAGCGACAGGATTAATATCGCCATGATTCTGGGGTCGCGATCGGAAGCTTTTTCTAATGCCCACTCATAAAACCTGCAGAACATATATTCATAAATATTCATCATGTGAATTTTACCTCTCATCGTTATGTATGGAGGTAACGGAATGAGATCGTCCTACTACTCAAAAAAAATTCCCGTCGTCAGATACCGCTCTCCGCCATCAGGAAAGATGGTCACGATCTTCTTTCCTTTCCCGAGGCGCATTGCCGCCTGGAGCGCAGCCCAGCAGGCCGCTCCGGACGAAATGCCCACGAGCAAACCTTCTTCCCGCGCGAGCAGTTTCGCCGTATCAGCTGCATCGTCGTTCGTGACCTGGATGACCTCGTCATACACCCTGGTATTCAGAATCGGAGGCACAAAGCCCGCGCCGATCCCCTGGATAGCGTGGGGCCCGGGCGTGCCTCCCGAAAGCACCGGAGACGAGGCCGGTTCGACGGCAAAGATTTTTATGTTCTTATATTTTTTCCTCAGCGCCTCGCCCACGCCCGTAATCGTTCCCCCGGTGCCCACACCGGCGACAAAAGCGTCGATCTCTGCCCCCATGCCCGCAATGATCTCTTGCGCCGTGGTCCTGCGGTGACTCTCCGGGTTCGCTGGATTTCCAAACTGATCGGGCTTGAAGTACTCGTTTCCCGACGCTGCGAGCTCATCCGCTTTTTCTATGGCGCCTCGCATCCCCTTTTCCGCGGGGGTGAGCACCAACTCGGCGCCATATGCCTCAAGCAGCCTTCGGCGTTCAATGGTCATGGACTCGGGCATGGTGAGGACGATTTTGTAACCTTTGGCTGCAGCAACGATGGCAAGGCCGATCCCGGTATTGCCGCTGGTCGGCTCCACGATCTTCATGCCCTTCGTGAGCGTGCCTTTTTTTTCCGCGTCCAGGATCATGGCAAGGGCAGGGCGGTCTTTGACGCTTCCGCCGGGATTGAACTTTTCGAGCTTTGCCCAGACCTCGGCATGTCCTTCGCCCGTCAGCCGATGGAGTTTTACGAGGGGAGTTTTCCCGATCAGGTCGAGTATGGTCTTTACTGTTGGAATGGGAGTTCTCTTTCTTCGAGTGGTACGCTACTCGGAAACAACATGCTGTGTTTTTGTCTCGCACCCCTGCACGCAGTTCTGGATCGCGGTCAGGATGTCCTCAACCGCGAGGATGGCGCCGCCCGGCCTGCCGTAAAACGAAACCGGCGCTCTGCCGTTCACCGCCAGCCGCACGTCCTCGACCATCTGGCCCAGGTTCATCTCGACGACAAGAAACCGTTCCACCCTCTCAGCGGCCGCGGCAATGATGTTCTCGGGGAAGGGGAAGAGCGTAATCGGCCGGATCAGGCCCGCCTTGATTCCTTGCGCCCGCGCAGCGGTTACCGCGGTCTTCGCGATGCGGGCCGACGTGCCGAAAGCAACGACCACCAGTTCCGCATCCTCCGTGTTGACGCTCTCGCACAGGACCTCGCGCTCAGCCATGCGCTCGTATTTGGCTTTCAATTTATAATTCTGACGCTCAAGCCCGCCCTCCTCGCCCGGCAGCATGAACAGCGAGCGGATAACTTTGCCCGGCCTTCCCTTGGCGCCCGTCAGCGCCCAGGGCTTCTCGATCCCACGGGGTTCGAGAGTCGGCAATTCCACGGGCTCCATCATCTGGCCGAGTACGCCGTCTCCCAGGATCATCACCGGAGTTCGGTACTCGTCCGCCTTGTCGAAAGCGCGCACGGTCAGGTCCACGATCTCCTGGATAGTCGAGGGAGCATAGACGAGGAGCTTATAATCGCCGTGGCCGCCGCCTTTCACCGCCTGAAAGTAATCGGCCTGCGACGGCGAGATGTTGCCGAGCCCCGGCCCGCCGCGCTGCATGTTCACAATTACTGCCGGGAGCTCCGAGGCCGCCATGAACGAAAGCGCCTCTTGCATGAGGCTGATGCCGGGACTGGATGACGAAGTCATGGCCCGCTCGCCCACAGCTGATGCCCCGTATACCATATTGATGGCCGCTATCTCGCTCTCGGCCTGCACAAACGTCCCGCCGATTTCCGGCAGACGCCGGGACATATATTCAGGGATTTCATTCTGCGGCGTAATGGGATAGCCGAAATAGCGCTTGCAACCGGCGCGTATCGCGGCCTCGGCAAGCGCCTCATTTCCGGTAATCAGGACTTTGGTCATTCGAATCCTTTCATGGACCGGCGTGCCGTCACGAAGAACGCCGACACGGTCGGCTTGCTCCACATTGCTACTTCCATACTTCAATTGCAATATCCGGGCACATTTCGGCGCAGAGCGCGCATCCCGTGCACGCCCCTTCCTTGCCGCAGTATTCCACGGTGTAGTATCCCTTTTTATTGAACTCCTTGCCGATCTTGAGCAGCTTCTTCACGCATGCGGTGGTGCACAGCTCGCATCCCTTGCAGTGCTCGATATTGATGACGACTTTACCCATTGACCCGCTCCATTCAAGGCCGGCCGCAAGGACCGCCCCTACTCTGAACTACGAACTTTGAACTCCCGACTTTTTTACCCCGCGCCTCGCGCAATCATCTCCTCGGCGTGGTTGATCGTCGCCTCGGTGATGGTCTTGCCGCCGAGCATGCGGGCGATCTCGTCCACGCGCTCTTTTTCCCCAAGCAAACGGACCTCGGTGCTTGTCCGATCCTTTTTCACGGACTTCGCCACGCCGTAGTGGCTCGTCGCCATGCTCGCGATCTGCGCCAAATGGGTGATGCAGAAGACCTGCCGCTTTGTTGCCACGCGCCTGAGCTTCTTGCCGACCTCTTCCGCGACTGCGCCGCCGATGCCGGCGTCCACTTCATCGAAAACGAGCGTGGGGATGCCGTCCCCTTCCACGAGAATGGTCTTGAGCGCGAGCATGATGCGGGAGAGCTCTCCGCCTGAGGCGATCTTCGCAAGCGGCTTCGGCTCTTCGCCCGGATTCGGAGCAATAAGAAACTCCACGCGGTCCGCGCCGCGCGGCCCGAGCTTATGCCCGTCGAGTGTGTCGTCGCCGGGTTCCTGGGTGATCTTCACGCTCAAGACCGTCTTCTTCATGCCGAGGTGACCAAGCTCTGTTTCGATCTTTCTCTCGAGTTCCCGTGCCGCCGCAATGCGTCGCTTCGTAAGCTCCTGCGCCTCTGCGGTCAGGCCGGACTTGATCGTCTGAATTTCTGTTTTCAGCCGTTCGATCTCTTCGGTGCTCCGCTCCATGCGCTCAAGTTCATCGGATGCCGCAATGCCGAAGGCCGTAATCTCTTCAATGGTGGCGCCATATTTCTTTTTGAGCTTCCGGATCAGGTCGAGCCGGTCATTGATCTGCTCCAAACGGCCGGGGTCGAATTCCAGCCCACCTGCATAGGACGAGACCTCCCGTGCCGCCTCTTCGAGCTGCGCCCTGCCTGCTTCGCACAGTTCGAGGACCGGCGCGAGCCGGCTGTCGATGGCCGCGATTGCCTCAAGGTCGCTCATGGCCTTCTTGAGCCCCGACAACACGGAACCGTCGGATGAATAGAGCGCCTCATCCGCTGCGCGCGAAAGCCCCGCGAGCTTTTCGGAATTCGCCAGGACCTTCTGTTCGTTCGCGAGTTCTTCGTCTTCTCCGGGCTTGAGCGTCGCGGCCTCGATCTCGTTCTTCTGAAACCGCAGCATGTCTTCGCGCTGCGCCCGGTCCCGTTCGCCCGCTTCGAGCCCAACAAGTTCTTTCCGGACGTTCTGCAGGCGGTGATACGTGTTGGCCAGTTCCTCCCGGAGACCATCGAGCATGCCGAAGGAATCGAGCATCTCCCGCTGGCGCTCGAGAGACAGAAGCGACTGGTGCTCGTGCTGGCCGTGTATATCCGCGAGGTTCGCACCGAGCGCCGCAAGCGTGGCCAGGTTCGCCAGGCTGCCGTTGATATACACCTTATTTTTGCCCGACGCGGAGAGCACCCTGCGCACGATCAGGTCTTCGCCGGAATTCGTTGCGATACCCTGCTCCGCGAGCAGCGTTGCCGCCTCTTTCGTACCGTCGTGGTCCAACTCGAAAGCGGCCTCCACGACCGCCTCCTCGCAGCCCGTACGGATGAGGTCAACGCTCGCCCGCTCGCCGAGAGCGAGGTTGAGCGCGTCAACCACAATGGACTTGCCTGCCCCGGTCTCGCCGGTGAAAATGTTCAACCCCGGCGCGAACTCCACCCGGAGTTGATCGATGATGGCGAAATTTTTTATGTGCAGTTCTTTTAACATGGCTAAAAATACAGGGTTCAGGGGCCGGGGTCCGGGGGCCAGGAAATAACAAAAAACGGTTCTGCATTCCTGAACCCTGCACCCTGAACCCTATTTTTCTTTCAGCGTCTCCGCCCTCTTAAGCGCAAATCGTCCTTCCGTGGATTTACCGCTCCCGCCTGCCTTGCGGAAATATCCGGCAGCCAGTTCTTTTTTCCCCATCCGTTCGCACATCCTGCCGGCCCAGTAATATCCCGTGCTGACCCACATGCCGGAGTCAGGATACAACTGCGGTATTTTCAGAAATTCATCCGCAGCCTCCGCGTCTTTCCCCATGAGAAACGTGCAGAACCCGATCCAGTACTGGGTCGGCGGGCGTTCGGACTGCTTTTGATCCTTCAAAGCCGAGCGGTATGCGTCGCGAGCGTTTTTGTAATCTCCTATCCGAAAATAGATATCGGCAATCCGGGTATAAAGAACGCTTGAAGAAACATCGGGCGAGGACTTTGCTGAAAGTAACGATTGATACAGAGGGAGGGCCTCCGTGTATTTCCCTTTCGCGAACAGATTGTTCGCCTGACTATATTTTTGGCCACTGTCGGCCGCGAGCGAAAGGCCGCACAGGAGAACCATGATGAGTATGAGGCAGGTAATCAGCAGCCGTTTCGTCACGATAAACCCTCCAAAACACCGTGTAAAATTTAACATAAAGCAGGGACCTATTCAAGAATAATCTCTTCGCGAACATCTCGCGCGCGGAGATTTCAATCGTGCATCTCTTTCTTAATGTTCAGCGACTTCCTTAATTGAAGGCCCGAGCACCATGTCTTTGTATCCCTTACCCTGCGGGATGACCGGATAGACCCCTTCCTCACGGTCAGTGACGACTTCGAGAAAACAGGGCCCGTCGGCAGCCAGAAACTCCTTCATCGACGGCGCCAGTTCCTCGCATTTGCTGATCTTGCGGCACCACGCAAACCCGCACTCTTTGGCGATGTTGGCAAAATTTGCGTCAAAGCCCCGCTCCGTCGCGGTGAACTGGCGATCATAGAATACCGCTTGAATGGTCCTTACCATGCCGTCGGCGTGGTTGTTCAGCAGCAGCACTTTAATCGGGATCCCGAGGGAACCGATGGTATGGATCTCGCCCATGTTCATTTTGATGCTGCTATCGCCGTCGATGGCGATCACCTTCGCTTTCGGGTCGGCAAAGTGGACCCCGATGGCGTTGGGAAGCGAGAAGCCCATGGTTCCGAAGGCCCCCGCCGTCATAAAAGACTTCGGCCGCGCCGTCTTCAGATATTGCGCGGCAAGCATCTGGTGCTGCCCGACACCGGTGGTGACTTTGGTGTTCTCCGTCATAGAGCGTGAAAGAAGGTCCACCACCTCGGCAGCCTGGATCTCTTTTGCCTGGCGATTAAAGTTGAGCGGGAAGCGCCGCTTCAGAGACGCGGCGCGCTGCTGCCATTCTTGGATGTTCAGCTTGACGGGATGCTGTCGAGCATATTCGATCAGGTCCTCGAGCACGGTGCTTGCGTCGCCGATAAAGGAGAACTTCGGATTTCGGGTGACCCGTACTTCCTGCACCTTCTCGGCATTAATGTCGATATAAGCGATCTCCGCCTTCAGACCTGACTCGCCGACCTTTTGCACGACCCGATCGTTCCATCGAACCCCGAAGGCGACGAAGAGGTCCGTCTCCTGGATGGCCATGTTCGCATAGGGAGTGCCAAACATCCCGAGCATCCCGAGCGAAGTATCGAGCGACTCGTCGAGGATTCCCTTTCCCATGAGACTATTGATGGAAGGGATATTGAACATCCGGTTGAACTCGCGAATCTTGTCGCTGGCCTTTTGTGAGTTGAGGCCGCCGCCGATATACAGCAGGGGCCGTTTTGAGCCCTGGAGCAGGTCGAAAAACTGCAGGCACTGGTTGTTGCCGAGGTGGGTCTCCTGGTCGTATTTCAGACGATACCGCTCGACATCCCTTCCGAGATAGATGCCTGTTTTGCGCTGGACATCGAAAGGAAAATCGATAACCACCGGACCTGGCTTGCCCGACTTTGCATAGTAGTAGGCGTCTTTTATCATCTCCTCGATATCAGAGCTGTCGTTGACCAGGATCACTTTCTTGACGGCCTTCGCGAATACTTCTTTTACGTTGATGTGCTGAAACTCATCGGTATCGAGCCGGCTCTGCTGTACCTGTCCGGCAAACACGAGCAGAGGCACTGAATCGGCAAACGAATCCGCTACCGCGGTCAGGGTATTGGTAATAGCCGGTCCCGAGGTGACCACCGCCACTCCCACGCGATCACTCGCCCGGGAATACCCCCCGGCGCTGAATGCGCTGGACTGCTCGTTCGCGTTCACGGTGAGGGCGATCGAACTTTTGCCGAGGGCGTGGTACACGGGAAGTATGGTTGCGCCGGTGTAGCCGAAGATCCGTGTCACTCCCAGGTCTTCAAGGCTCTTGACCATGATTTCCGCCCCATTCATTTCTTGCTGCATCGTGCCCTCCTTAGCGTTGCATGCCTGCCCTTGCCTCAGTGTTCCTGCATCCGGGTTCTTTACGTATTCGTGCCGACATTATACCACAATGGATTTCTGCGCCAAGCGATAATTCCCGGCACACCCGGGAGGGGTCATCACGATGACCTTGCGCACTTGATGCCTACTGTTTTTGGGCTTGACAGGGTTCTGCACCCTGAGTATTATACCGCTCGTAATCCGAAGCCTCTCTTCACAAGGAGTTTTTACGATGCCTTTCTATGAATATATCTGCGAGGCCTGCGGTAAAGACTTCGTGCTGCTTCAGTCCATGGGCGCAAAGGCGGAAGATACGGCCTGTCCGTACTGCAACGAGAAAAAGTCCCGGAAAACACTCTCGAAGTTTTCCTCGCAGAAAAGCAGCGCGGGTTGCGGACCCAGCGGGTTGTCTTCGGGCGGCGGCTGAGGGGTCTAATCGATCCGCCGTGCGCGGATGAATCGTGTTCTGCCTGGGAGTCGCATGATTCTCAGGCTTTTTTGTCAAACAGTGAGGCGTTGTCCTACTAGCCATGGCCGACATTTCCCTTCGCACATTTCTCCACCCCCGTTACTGGTATGCCTGGCCGGTCCTGCTGTGCATGCTCATCATGAGCTGGCTGCCGGGCCGCGTGCTCTGGATTCTCGGCGGGGGTATCGGAACGTTCTTTTCCTGGTTCCCCTCGCCCTCCCGTCGTTTCGCGGAGCGAAATATCGAACTGTGCTTTCCGGAGATCAACGCTGCTGAACGACATCGTCTCGTGAAGCAAAACTTCCGTTTGCAGGGCTTTGGCGTGCTGAGCCTCAGCGTCGCCTGGTGGGCGCCCAAATGGCGTCTCAGGCAATTCATCACGTATCGCGATCCTCATTTTTTTGAAGATGCGCTCTCGGGCAACAAGAACGTCATCGTGCTTGCGCCGCACTTCATCGGCCTGGACCTGGCAGGCGCTCGTCTGTCCGCGGACAGACCGTTCGTCAGCATGTACCGCAAATCCAGAAACCCTCTGCTTGAATACCTGTTTCAGCGCCGAAGGCGGTACGGCGCCGTGGTCGTGGAACGCATGGCCGGCCTGAAACCGCTTATCCGCCACGTCCGCGCCGGATTGCCCTTTTATTATCTGCCGGACCAGGACATGGGCGAGCGCGCGAGCATCTTTGTTCCCTTCTTCGGCATCCCCGCAGCAACCATCACGGCCTTGAGCCGCATTGCGCAGAGTACGAACGCGGTGGTGGTTCCATGTGTGACCCGCATCCTGCCCAACGGACGCGGCTACGAAGTGCGATTCTATCCTCCGTTTGAGAACTTTCCTACCGATGATCTCGCGGCGGACGCACGGCGCATGAATCAGGAGATCGAGTACTGGGTCCGTGAAATGCCGGAACAATATATGTGGTCCTACCGCCGCTTCAAGACCCGGCCGAATAACGAACCGTCTTTATATCAATAATCGTTGAATCCGTAACAAGCAAATTTTCACACGGAGGCACCCCCGATCTGGACGAGGGCAGGCTACGAACACGAAGAAGAACCTACTATAAAATAATATGGCGGTTTTCTCTTTGTTGCTTCGTGGCTTTGTGTGAGACAAGACGTTTTGCGACTTTATCAATAATGAAAGAAAGGCATGTTCGGATGAACAAATGGAATTTTCTTGATTCCGGCTCGGGCGACGGCATTGCCAACATGTCCCGAGACGAGGAACTGCTTGCACACGCACAGGCAGGAGAGACCGCGCCCGTGTTCCGGTTCTATACCTGGAATCCGCCGACGGTATCCCTCGGCCGGTTCCAGAAGGCGGAGACCGCGGTGAATACCGAGGCATGCAAGCGGCGCGGAGTCGACATCGTGCAACGTGTCACCGGCGGCAGGGCCGTATTTCATCGCCAAGAGCTTACCTACAGCATCGTTGCGCGAGCCGATGATCCTCTCTTCCCCTCGGACGTACTCGGCACGTACAAAGTTATAGCAACGGGTCTGCTTGCCGGCTTGAACAACCTCGGCATTTCCGCTGAGATGGTCTCGCGCGGAGGCAGGCACGCGGCGCTGGTAAAAAGAGAGAGGCAAGATCCCGCCTGTTTTTCCTCCCCCTCGTGGTATGAGATCGTGGCCAGGGGCAGAAAAATCATCGGCAGCGCCCAACGCAGACTGCCGCGCGCTTTCCTCCAGCATGGCTCGGTCCTGCTGGACTACGATGCCGGCCTTGAGGCCGAGTTGATCCCCGGAAGGTGCGTGGGCGACGTGGTAACTTGCATCCAACGCGAGCGCGGGCGAGAGGTCCCGATTGCAGAAGTAAAGCAGGCCTTCATAAAAGGGTTCGCTGAAGCGCTGCAAATAGAATTTACCGGCATCTCTTCACCGCAGATGGCTCTGAATAAAGGTTAACGGTACAATTATTCCCCCTTTCTTTCCTTTACATTCAATCTTCAATGTGCTAAAAATTTACCATGAAATTGCTGCGTTTTCCGGCATGGGCTCTGCTCGCGCTCTTGCTCATCTCACCTGCTCATGCATCACCCGCTCAATTCACCGGCCTGACCATAACCCGGATCGATCTTATGGACGATAAGGGCCTTCCCTGGTCCAAGCCGGAACAGGTTCTGCCGCTCATCGGGATAAAACCCGGCGACGCGTTCTCCGGCGCCGTTGTCCGCGACGGAATTCCCCTGCTCTATCTCAAGGGACTGTTCAAGGATATCCGCGTTGAAGCCTTCCCCGACGCCAAAGGCGTGCGGCTTGTCTATGTGCTGGTTCCGGTCACGATTGTGGAAGATATCGAGGTCCGCGGAAACCATGCGCTCTCGACAGACACAATCACCGCCGCGCTCCAGAGCATCGAAGGAAAGGAACTGCGAGACGAGAAGCTTGCCGCGCTCAAGGCCGATGTCCTCGCGCTGTACCAGGCGGAGGGCTATTACAGTGCGGAGGTGAACTTCCGGATTCAGCCGCTCGCGGACCCCCACCGCATGCTCCTCTCCGTATCCGTCACCGAAGCGGAGCCGACCCTGATAGAAGACATCACTTATACCGGCGTAACGGCGTTTCGAAATAAGGAACTACTCTCCGTGATGAAGAGCAAAAAAGGCTCGAGGCTCAGGCGAGACGTGCTCCTGGATGAGGACACGGAAGCAATCATTAAGAAGTACACGAAGGAGGGCTACCCGGCAACAAAGATCGGACCGATAAGCCTCAGCTTTCAAGATAAGAAAGCATATCTGCACGTCGTGGTGACCGAGGGCCCACGGGTATCAGTCACCTTCTCCGGCAATAGCGAATTCGGGTCTTCCAAGCTCTCAAAAGCCCTCCTGATATGGTCGGAACACGATGTTTCGGACGCTATCATCGACAGCAGCGCGGACAAGATAAAGGGTCTGTACCGGGATAAAGGATATGCTGATGTGTCGGTGGAAGTGAATAAATCGAAAAAGCCGTGTTGTCTCGATCTTGCATTCATCATTAACGAAGGGCCGCGCGTGACGGTCAAGGAAATCACGCTCCAGGGGAACACCGTGTTCTCTACCAAGACCATCAAGAAGCAAATGGCCCTGAAAGAGTCCGCATGGTACTCCGGAAAACCCTATCGCGAAGACCTTCTCAATAACGACATCGACTATCTCAAGGACCGCTACGCCGATACCGGCTATTTGTCAGCGGTCGTGAAGAAAAAAGTCGCCTTGCTTAACAACAATACGGAAGCCATGGTGAAGATCGAGGTCAGCGAGGGCCCCCAGACCCGGACCGGCAGCATCACGTTCGAAGGGAACAAAGTGTTTTCCCCGACCGAGCTCCTGGGCAAGGTAAACCTCAAATCGGGCGATCCGTTCAACGAGCGGACCTCTGATGAGGATCGGTACCGAGTTCTCACGGCGTATTCGAACAAAGGCTATCTCTACGCCAGGGTGGACGTGGAAAAAAAACTCCACGACAACACCATGGACCTTTTGTACCGGGTCACGGAAGACAAACCCGTTATGATCGGCAGGGTCATTCTTCGCGGTAACGAGCGTACAAAGGACGACGTGATCATGCGCGAACTCCTCGTCAAGCCCGGCGACACTTACGACTACGCCGCAATCCTCACGAGCCAGCAGCGGATCTACCGTCTCGGCTATTTCCGCGTGGCCAAGTTCGAGCCGGTGCATCCCGGCGAAAAAGAATACGTCAAAGACATGCTCTTCACCGTCGAAGAACGGCCCGCGGGGGCCGTGGAAGTCGGCGGCGGGTACGGCGACCTGGACAGGCTCAGGGGATTTGTGGAACTTTCGTACCGGAACCTCTGGGGGACCGCCCGGTACACGAGTATCCGGTTCGAGGAGAGCGAAATTCTGAAGCGGGCAATCTATAATTATAAGGAGCCCTGGTTCCTGAACCGCGACCTCGAGGGCAAGTTCAGTCTCGTGTGGTCCGATTCCGAGCGGCTGAACTCCGACACGCGCGAGATCTACTACAAGACGCGCAAGACCTCGGCCTCCCTCGGCGCGGAGAAAGCCTATGGAAATCTGAAACCGTCATTGACGTACCAGTTCGAAAACGTCGTCAACTACGACGTGCAGCCCGCGGCGGTGCTTACGCCGGACGACATCGGCCGGGTGCTCGTGAGCAGCCTGAGCCCGGCCCTGCTCTGGGATCTCCGAGACGACCCCTTCAATCCGAGACGGGGAGCGCTCTATGGGATCACCGTGAAAGAGGCGCTGCTGGAGCTGGGCTCGCAGGCGGACTTCTCCAAACTTACGCTCCAGGGAAGCTGGTTCATCCCGATAGAGAGTTCCGTTCTCGCCCTTTCAGCGCGGGCCGGGATGGCCTGGCCCTTTCGCGACACACCCGAAGTTCCGCTCCATGAACGGTTCTATGTGGGCGGCAGCACCACGGTCCGCGGATATACCCAGGACTCCATAGGACCGAGCGTTTTCAACACCGACGGAAGCCTGATCCCCACCGGCGGGGCGAGCATGTCGATTTTCAATATCGAGCTGCGCATCAACCCCGGCGAAGGCCTCGGGTTCGTGCTGTTCACCGATGCGGGCAATGTCTGGCCGGGCCAGGAGATCAACATCGGGGACCTTCGCTCATCCTATGGCGCCGGAATCCGGTATGGAACGCCCATTGGTCCGTTGCGGATAGACTACGGCCAGAAAATCCACCGCCGCCGCGACCTCGGGGAAAGCCCGGGAGAACTCCACTTCAATATCGGCCACACCTTCTGATGCGACAACGCCCCCTTTCCACATGGACGACGAAGCCGGTTGGTGGTATGATTGCAGAGAAGGTACGATAATTCCATGAAGATACACAAAAGACTTATTGCGCTCTTGACGGAGCGTATCAAGGAGATGTCCCGGAAAGCCGATCATGCGGGCACAACGGAACAGGAAGGGAACAGGTCCGACCGGACTCGCGAACTTTCCGCGCTCGACGCCGTTGCGCTCACCCTGAGCCAGGCAAAGAACCTCAAGGACATGCTCGACAAATCGCTGGCCAGGATCTTCGACAGCCTCGTCGGCCTGGAGCCCCAGGGTGCGGTCTTTTTGTGCGAACCCGACGGCGAAACGCTGCGCCTGACCGCGCAGCAGGGGTTATCTCCCGCATTGCTCAAGCGCGAGGCAACAGTCCACATGACCGGATGCCTCGGGAAAGTAGTCCAGACCGGGGAAGTGCTGTATAGGGAACATGGCTATAATAAGCCTTCTGATGTGCACGAGGAATGTCTCGATTCGCAAGCCCACATCGTCGTGCCCATCAAGTCAAGAGGCATTGTTCTTGGAATTATCTTTCTGTATCCCACCGCAGAATTTCGGCTGAGGCCGCCCGACCTGCAGATGCTGGAAATCATCGGCGCGCAGCTCGGCCTCGCGGTCGAGAACTTTCGGTTCTACGCAGAGATGAAAGAGTCGAGCGAAAAATACTGGGACCTGTTTGAGAACGCGCGCGATATTCTCTTCACCGTGGACCCCGAGGGCAGGCTCACTTCGGTAAACAAGGCTGCGGAAGAATTCTCAGGATATTCCCGGATGGAACTTATCGGGAAGAGCGTGCTGGATTTTCTTACGCGCGAAAGCGTTCAGGCCGCCGTACGGATACTGGGCGCAGCCAGCCGACCTCAGATCATAGAATTCGAAGTCGTCAAGCGGAACGGCGACCGCGCCTTCGTCGAGGTGAACGCCCGCAGGCTGTTCCACGACAGGGCATCCGCGGGTTTCCATGTTTCCGCGCGCGACATGACGGAACAGAAAAACCTGCGGGAGATGCTCGTCAAGGCGGAACGTCTCGGCGCCATCGGGCAGGTGGGGATCGCCATGCGGCACGAGATAAATAATCCTCTCACGACCGTCATCGGCAACGTAGAGTTGCTGCTTGAGCGCTATGCTGAAAAGGACAAGGACATTGAGACGCGGCTGGAGATAATCCTGAACAACGCGCTCAGGATCGCGGAGAGCATCAAACGGGTGGAGGAACTTAAGCAGGACAAGGTCGTGGAATATCTTAAAGGCGTCAAGATGACGGACCTGAAAAACGAGTAGGAGAGAGTTGCGAATGCGGATTGTGGGAAGAGAACGACGGGACAAATGGCGCAGGGCCCGGCTTATTGTCGTAGCTGTTCTTTTCCTTTTGGCCCCCACTCCCGCACGAGCGGAAACCGTTGATCACATCGTCGCGACAGTCAACAACGAAGTGATCACCGCGAGCGAACTCGCGCTTGCGGTCGCGTTGAACGCGCGTTTCGGCGGCGCAGGCACGGACCGGGAAGCGCTCACGTCGGAGACCCTCAACGGCTTAGTCACCAGGCGATTGCTTGTTCAAGAGGCGCGCAGGCTCAGGTTCGTAGAAATATCCGATCAGGAAC
>Ga0209068_10000014_pt1 | contig 143709 bp, 116 predicted proteins | sample ColStrG_CSR_2012_FD_187200 | JGI IMG/M metagenome (GOLD analysis project Ga0209068, IMG submission 187200) | Freshwater sediment microbial communities in response to fracking from Pennsylvania, USA - Cold Stream Run_MetaG_CSR_2012 (SPAdes)... | ecosystem: Environmental > Aquatic > Freshwater...
GATCCCGCCCATAACGTTCTCACGCCGGCGGAAGCGGTCGAGTTGCGCCACCAGATCCACGAAATCCACGAGCAGTCGGCGGCCGAAATTCCTCCCGCCCACCTCCACGTAGAAACCGTGCAGGAGACTGCCGACGAGGAAGAAGTCGAAGCTCCCCAGCTCCATGCCCATGCCGAGCACACCCATGCCGAGGAATACGAATTCGACGAGTTTGAGGAAGAGACCCGCGGCGCTGACGGGGCCACTTACGAAACTCCGGCTGCCGCGCATCACGCCGCCCATCACGCCGACCATGACCACGCTGCGCATGACGAAGACCACCACGAACCTGGCAACGGACATCATGAATCCGGGCCCGTCGAGGGCCTCGCGGCCGGCACCGAGCCGCACGTGGAAGAAGCCGATGACGACGAGGAATTCGAACTGGAAGAGGCGCAAGCCGAAGCTGAAGCGATGCTGGCCGCTGAACAAGGCGGTGCCGGGGAAGTGAGTGCGGAGGCAGTCCACGCATCCGCTGGTACCGCGGCCCGCACCCAGCGCACTCCACGTCCAGCCTGGGAACGCCGCTCCGGACAACGCGGCCCGCGCCGTGGTGGCCGGCCACCGGTCCGCCGCCAGGCCCAAGACTTGCCCAAAATCAGCGACCTGCTGAAAGAAGGCCAGGAAATCCTGGTGCAGATCGCGAAAGAGCCCATCGGCAAAAAGGGTGCGCGCATCACCAGCCACATCGCGCTGCCGGGACGCTTCCTGGTCTACATGCCGACGGTCAACCATACCGGCGTTTCGCGTAAGATTGCCAGCGACGAAGAGCGGCAGCGCCTGAAGCGGATCGTGATGAGCGAACGCGACAACGGCGTGGGCGGATTCATCGTCCGCACCGCCGCCGCGCGCGCCACCGAAGACGAACTCCGCGCCGACATTCGCTTCCTGAAAGGTTTGTGGAACGACATCAAGTCACGCGCCGACGCCGCCAAGCCCCCCGCGCTGATTTATCACGACCTTAACGTGGTCGAGCGCGTGCTGCGCGACCTGGTCACCAGCGACTTTGGCGCCATCTGGGTAGACAATGAACCGGAATACGAGCGCATCCTGCGTTTCTTCACGCGTTTTCAGCCGGCGCTGGTCCGGCGAGTGAAGCTCTACACCAAGGAAACCCCGCTGTTTGAGCAGTTTGGCCTGGCCGAGGAAATGAACAAGGCCCTCCGCTCCAAGGTCTGGCTCAAGAGCGGCGGCTACATTGTCATCAACCAGACCGAAGCGCTGGTGGCCATTGACATCAACACCGGCAAATATGTGGGCAAGACCGCGCGTCTGGAAGACACCATCGTGAAGACCAACATTGACGCCATCAAGGAAATCGTGCGGCAGGTGCGGCTGCGCGATCTGGGCGGCATCATCATCATTGATTTCATTGACATGGACGAGCGCCGCAACCGGCAGCGCGTGATGCAGGCGCTGGAAGAGGAAATGCGGCTGGACCGCGCCCCCTCCAAAGTCCTGCAGTTCAACGATTTCGGGCTGGTCGCCATCACCCGCAAACGCGTCAAGCAATCGCTGGAACGCACGCTGGGCGCGCCCTGTCCGTATTGCGAGTCCACCGGATACGTCAAGTCGGTGACCACGGTGTGCAACGAGCTCTATGTCGAGATGCGCAAGATCGCCAAGCACCTGGAGCGCGAAGACGTGATGCTGCGGGTGCATCCCGACATTGCCAAGGAACTCAAGGCCAACAACGCGCGACTGCTCAACGAGATGGAAGAAATGACCAAGCGCACCATCATCATCAAAAGCGATCCGGCGCTGCATCAGGAGAAGTTTGATATCAACTAGAAGTCGGCTTTGAAAGGGCGCGGATTTCAGCCGCGCCGCAAGTCCTTATCCCCAAGACGATTCAGCTTCACACTGTCATCCTGAAGCCCGCGTTCTTTGCGGGCTGAACGATCCATGTAATCTCGTGCAGCGGCGGCATCTTGCCGACCTTAGGGATCCTTCGTCGGGAGTCTCTCGCTCCGCGAGCGACTCCGCTTCCTCAGGATGACAAAGTGCTCAATGGCATTTCCAACTGCCAAATGCCATTGCATAAAGTCTTCCATGACCACCACTTCGACCTGCAGGGTGCGGATATACAGAAGTTGGTCACCCTGCCCCCTGAAATCTAGCCCTGCCGACCGACGCTACGGGCTATTCGCTTTAGCTCTTACGATGCTGGGCAATGTTTTGCCATTTTTTCTGGCTTGTCCGACTCTCCGCATCCAAGTCCAGCGTTTTCAGATGTTTACGGTTAAGTTACTGATTCGATTGGTCTTGCGAAACGCAGAAACGTGTTCTAAGGGGCCTCTCCCGGCGGGATGACGTTCCGGCCTATCGCCGCGTCAAAGATCGCCTCCCAGGGCACTGGGACGCTGGGACATGGCCTTTCAATCGAGGTTAGTGAGGCGCGATGGAGGTCCTGGCGGGCCTGAATTAGGCCTTTGTTTTCAATTACTTAGTGGTAACTAATTGATAGGATTGGACTTCGGCGCGGAGAGCGAGAGTCTGTCGTGTGTCGTAACGTGTCGGCTGGACGCGCTACGTTTCGCGGCTGAAAGATTTTCACTAAACGTCTTGTCATTCCGACGGGCGTTCTTCAGCCCGGAGGAACCTGCTTTCCTGCGATGGGGCAACGGACGTGGTCAGCGTAAAGCAGGTTCCTCCTCCCTCCCGCTTCGCGGTCGAGCGTCGGAATGACAGAATTTATTTTGGAGCAGTCGTCGTGAGCGAAGCCTTGCGGCTCATCCCGCGTGGGCGAGCGCGTTGACCGCGAGGTCCGCGGCCAGGCGGAGTTTCCTGACGGACTCGTGCAGGGCCTGTGCCGCCACAGTTGCGCCGGTGATTTCAGCCTGCTTGGCAATGCCGCCGGAATCTTCTGTTGCGCTTCCCGCAATATCGAGCAGCACCACCAGCGCGTCGGCGTGGAGCTTCCATAGCGAAGACATGTTCTGGCTGCGCTTGAGTTCCTCGATTTCAGTACGGATGCGGGCCGCGATTGACACCGAGTGGATCAACTGGCGCGCGAGATCGGCGCGCAGGTTTTTTTCTTCCAGATAGGTGGCGCAGTAGGCGTCCACTTCGCTGGTGGAGAGCGTGAGGTTGAAATAGCGCATGGGAACGACCTGGCGGAATTTGGGGTCGGCCACGCGGACAAAGACGCGAATGGATTCTTCCACGCGGCGCAGTTTGCTCTCTTCGGCTGCGACGTGTTGTGCCGTCACCAGCGCCGGATAGAACACAGGCACGGGGACGGGCAGGCTGGCGGCAGCCGGCATGCGCGCGGGTTTTGCCGCGGCGCCTGAGCTGGAGGCCGCGATGCCGGGCGTCGTGGCCGGCGACGGCGTCAACGATTTGCGGATGGGCGGGCGGCGGTCCAGTTCCTTCTTGAGTTTCGACACGCGGCGGAATTTTTCCAGCGTGCTGGAGTAATCGGCGCTGAGCAGATCGCTCTGCTGGATCGCGGCGACGTGCTCGACGGTGACCTCGACTCCATCCACCGTGCTGAGGATGCTGCCGCCCATCTCTTCCAGATTTTGCGCGAAGGTCTTGATCTCGTGCAGCGCTTTGGCAAAGAGTTCGTCAAAACGGCGGCCAAACGCGGTGTTGTAGGCGGAGACGGTGGCGAGCACGCCGGGATGATAGAACGACGTGTCGAGCCATTGCTTGAGTTCGCGCACGCGGCCGATGATGCCGGACTCCATCAAGGTGTTGAAATCGCGGAAATTGGCCACTTCCTGCAATAGCGGATCGAAGCGGCGTAACAGTTGAACGTGCTCCTCGGGCAGGGAAGGCACGTCGGCATCAGCGAGGATCTCGATGAGGGCGATCTCAAACGGCGAGAGCGGCAGCGAGCCGTCGAGTCCGTAACCTTTCTGTTCCCACTGTCCGGGCACGCGCGGATGGCGATAGAGAAACGTGGCGACCACGTCGGTCTTGTCGCGATTGGTGTCGTCCGGATGGCGCTGGCGGACAAAATAGCGCAACAGCGCTTCGGCGACTTCCGAGTCAGTCTCTGAACCGAGCGCCTGGCGCAGCATGGCGGGGCTGATGGCCAGGTCCAGCAAGTGCAGCCAGCGATGCATGAACGTCAGCGTGGCGGGCAGGTTGGTGGAGTGGCGAAGCGATTCCTCGTCCAGACCCCTGGGCACTGGAATCTCGCCGCCGAGAAAGTCGCAGACAAGCTTCTGGTGGAAGCCCTGGACGGTGGCGAGAATGGACAACTCAAATTTAAGTTCTTCGGACAAGGACCGGCTCCGGCGGGCAGCAAACTCCTTGCGATTTGCTTGCCGCAACGATCAGAAAGATTAGTAGAGACCAAAGTTACCTGAGCGGCAAGTTACCTTCGGAATGTGGGGGGAGGGGAGGTTGGATTCGGACGTCGGAAGTAAGAAGGCGGGTGGCCCGCCTTATCTAATTTTGGTTGCACCATTCAAACTGAGGGTGCCCCATCCTTGCGCTTTTGCTAGGGTGGGCGGCGATGCTGCCGACACAAGTTTGGCTTTCTCCCGAGAAATTCGCACCCATGCGTTCGTGGATCCCGCCCTTCGCAAGGTGGGCAAAGGGCGGTGCTGCGCGTTGATGGCGGCGAGGTCGAGACCTTTTTCCACCGCCGGCCTCGGCGATTCGTCGAAGTCAAAATCCCCACCCTGTCACAAAAACGCGACAAGGGTGGGGCAGTCGGCGAGACGCAGGTGCGCTAGAACACTACCGTTTTATTTCCATAGACCAGAATTCGGTTTTCGATGTGGAGGCGGACGGCGCGCGATAAGACTACTTTTTCCAGGTCGCGGCCTTTGCGTAGCAGGTCTTCGACGGTGTCGCGGTGGGAGACGCGGACGACGTCCTGTTCGATGATGGGGCCATCGTCGAGCACCTCGGTGACGTAGTGGCCGGTGGCGCCGATGAGTTTGACTCCGCGCTCGAAGGCCTGATGGTAGGGGCGCGCGCCGATGAACGCGGGCAAAAATGAATGATGGATGTTGATGATGCGCCGGGGATGGCGGCGGACGAATTCGTCGGACAGAATCTGCATGTAGCGGGCCAGCACCATGAAGTCGGGGTTGTGCTCGGCGATCAGCGAGAGGATGCGGCTTTCCGCCTCGCGCTTGTTTTCTTTGGTGACTTGCACGACGGTGTAAGGGACTTTGTAGAAATCGGCGATGGCTTGATTGTCGGCGTGGTTGGAAATGATGAGCGGGATGTCGCAGGTGAGCTCGCCGCTGTGATGGCGGTAGAGCAGGTCCACCAGACAGTGATCGTATTTGGAGACGAAGATGATCATGCGTGGGCGATGGGAAGATTGGGCGAGCCGCCACTTCATTTCAAATTTCTCAGCGATGGGCGAGAAATGTTTGCCGAAGTCATCGAGCGGGATGTCGAAATCTTTGGGATCGAACTCGACGCGCATGAGGAACAGGCCGGATTCCTCGTCGGCGTGTTCGTCGGCGTGGATGATGTTGCCGTTGTGGCGGTAGACGAAGTCGGCGATGGAGGCGACTTCACCCTTGCGGTCGGGACAGGTAACGAGCAGGACGGCGGAGTTTCTCATGGTCTGGAAGTGCCCGGTCGGCGGGGCTTCTGGAGCTTGTTGTTTTTGGCGACGCGCGCTTTGATCATTGCTCTGAGAAGGGAGGCGGGGAAAGGTTTGTTGGGTGCGAAACGGATCGTGCCTTTGGATGTGGGGAAGTCTTTGAGGTCTTCTTTGAAATCAATGGTCACGCCCGCGCCGGGGAATAAGCTGCAATGGTTCGAGAATGCGCCAAACCCCATCAGCATGCCCTTGTATTTGAACATCGGAATGCCGTAGCTGATGCTTTCGGTGGCGTCGGGTGGGGCAGTGGAGCGGATGGTGGCACGAACTTTCTTGAGTGCAGTGCGGGCGGGTTCGGGGACGGCGGCGAGGTATTCGGCGACGGTTCTTGGGCTCTTGCCGGATTTTGATTTCTTCATGAGCGTCGCTCCTGTCCTGGGTGGAGGGTGTGCCGTCCCCGACTTGTTCTTATCTTAAACTTGTAACCGGCACTTAACGTGGCGGGCTATCGGATGCCGCCCCTACCGTGGCTGACATTGGTTGTGGATCGAGCGTCTTTGTGACCGGCGAGTTTTCCACCGACATTAACTTCGAGCAAAAGTTATCCCTAGCCGCGCTTAGTTCTTCAATCCCTTCAAAATCTCTTTCGCGGCGTTGGCGCCGGAGCCGCCGGTGAGGCCGACGCCGGGATGGGTGCCGCTGCCGCACAAATATAAATTCTCGATCGGCGTGGTGTAGCGTGCCCAGTCGAGAATGGGACGCATGGTGAAGAACTGGTCGAGCGCAAGATCGCCGTGGAAAATCTGTCCGCCGGTAAGTCCGTAGACGTCTTCGAGGTCCTGCGGCGTGATGATTTGGTGGGAGAGCACAAGCGCGGGAAGATTGGGAGCGTATTGCGCGAGGGTTTTCACGACGGTTTGCCCGAGATCCATGCGCTGGCTTTCCCAGTCCCCCTTTAATTTGTAGGGCGCGTACTGCATGTAGATGGACATGACCTGCTGGCCGGCGGGCGCGAGTGAGGGATCGCTGAGCGATGGGATGGCGACTTCGAGATAGGGCTGGCGCGAGAATTGGCCGTATTTGGATTCGTCGAAGGCGCGCTCGAGATAATCAATCTCAGGGCCGATGTGGGTGCGACCGTTGAGCACGCCGTTGTTGTCGCCGAGAGCAGGGAAGTGCGGCAGGCCGGACAAGGCTAGATTGACTTTAGCGACGGTGCCGTTGCCGCGATAATTCCTGAGGCGTTGCGCGATTTCAGGCGAGAGATGTTGCGGGTCGGTGAGCTTGAGCAGCGTGCGCTTGGGGTCAGCGTTGGAGACCACGGCGCGCGCGTTGATTTCTTCGCCGGTGGCGAGAATGACGCCGGTGGCCGCGCCGTTTTTGACGCGGACTTCAATCACTTCCGCCGCAGTGCGAATTTCCGCGCCCGCGGATTTGGCGGCGGCGGCCATGGCCTGGGTAAGCGCGCCCATTCCGCCTTCGGCGAACCACGAAGTGCCGCCGGGCTGGGGATCTCCGCCGGAGCGGAGCAGCAGGACCAGACTGCTGCCTGCCGACCAGGGGCCGAAGAAAGTACCAAAGATGCCGCGCGCGGCAATGACGGCGCGGAGGGCTTCGGTCTCGAAAAATTCGGCGACGAGATCAGCAACGGCCATCGGACCCCAGCGCAGCAGGCGGTACATGTCGCGCTTGCCCAGGTCGCGGATGCTTTTGCCAGTCTTCAACATGCTCCACAGATCGCCCTTGGTGGGGTTGTCAATGTCAGGCGGAGTCATGGCGAGGGCCTGTGCAATGACGGCGGAAATTTTGGTGAGCGACTCGACGAACTCGGGATACTTGGCCGCGTCCTTCTGAGAAAAAGCCGCAATCTGCGCGACCGATTTCTGCACATCCTGATAAAGCGTGAGCGCACGGCCGTCGGGAGTGACGGTGGTGACGCAGGCTTCGGGCTGGATGAGCTTCAGTCCGAAGCGGTCGAGTTGCATGTCGCGGAGAATGTCAGCGCGGATGGGTCCGGCGGCGTGCGAAAGCGTGGAGCAGCGGAAGCCGGGATGGAATTCTCCGGTGATGGCGGAGCCGCCGACTTCGCCGCGGCGTTCGAGCACGAGCGGCTTGTAGCCGGCGCGGGCCAGATAAAAGGCGGTGACGAGGCCGTTGTGTCCGCCGCCGATGATGACGACATCGCGTTGCGTAGCTGAGGTCATGCGATGGCTCCTGGGGCGGGGGAGTGCCCTGCGGTGTGCGGGGGCAGGGGGAATGGGTAGGGATCCTTCGACTGCAATTCCCTCGCGCAAGCGCGAGGAAAGTTTCGCTCAGGATGACAGGTGGTAAGACTGATGTAGCGCATGGCCTAGGCGACCCCCTTGATGTCCTTGAGAATCTCGAGAGCCGCGAGACGGCCTGGTGCGCCCATGATTCCACCGCCGGGGTGCGTGGCTGATCCGCACATGTAAAGATTCTTAATGGGGGTGCGGAAGCGCGCCCATCCGGGCACCGGCCGCAGGAAGAAGAGTTGTTCGAGCGAGAGTTCTCCCTGGAAGATGTTGCCTTCGGTCAGGCTCCACTCGCGCTCAAGATCGAGCGGCGTGATGACTTGCTTGCCGATGATGATGTCTTTCAAGTTGGGAGCGTATTCAGAAATAGTGTTGATGACGTTGTTGCCGAAGTCTTCTTTGATAGCGTCCCAGCTGAGGCCGGCGCGAAGTTTGTAAGGCGCGTACTGCACGAAGCAGGAGAGCACGTGCTTGCCCGGCGGCGCGACCGAAGGATCGGTGAGCGATGGGATGACCATGTCAATGTAGGGGCGAGGCGAATAGTTGCCATACTTAGCGGCGTCGTAGGCGCGCTCCATGTATTCGACGCTCGGAGAGATGGACATCGCGCCACGCAGATGCAGTCCGCTGCCGGGCAGGGCCTTGAAGTTGGGCAGGCCGTCGAGCGCCATGTTCACTTTGCCGGATGATCCACGGAACTTGTAGTGACTGACGCCTTCGAGGAAATCGGTGGGCAGGTGTTCGGGGTCAACCAGCTTATTGAAAGTGAGGCGCGGGTCCACGCTGGAGGAAACGATGTCGGCGTAGATTTCGTCACCGTTGGCGAGCACCACGCCCTTAGAGCGGCCGTTCTTGACGATGATTTTCGCGATGGAAGACTGGGTGCGAATTTCGACTCCGGCCTCTCGTGCGGCGCTGGCGATGGCCTCGGAGATGGCACCGGTGCCGCCGCGGGCAAATCCCCAGGCGCGGAACGCGCCGTCAATTTCTCCCATGTAGTGGTGCAGCAGAACGTAGGCCGTGCCCGGCGAGCGCACGCCGAGGAACGTGCCGATGATACCCGAGGCCGACATGGTGGCCTTGAGCACGTCCGTTTCAAACCACTGGTCCAGAAAATCAATGGCGCTCATGGTCATGAGCTGGACTTGATTGTATTTGTCGTAGCTGGACATGCCCTGGAAGCGGCGGCCGATGAACAGCATCTTCATCAGTTCGCGGGGATCGAGCGTGTGCGGGTCGGGCGGAATCATGCTGAGAATGGGTTTGACGAAGCGGCACATGGCCTGCATGGCTTTGCCGAATTCGTCGTAGGCCTCGGCGTCCACACGGGAGTGGCGGGAGATTTCGCGCAGGGTTTGGCCATGGTCGTTGACGCGCCAGAGATAGTCGCCGCTAGGCATGGGCGTGAACGTGCCATCGAGCGGGAGGATTTCCAGGCCGTGGCGGGGCAGGTCCAGGTCGCGAATAATTTCCGGACGCAGCAGCGAGACGACGTAGGAGCAGACTGAGAACTTGAATCCTGGGAAAATTTCTTCGGTGACGGCTGCGCCGCCGAGCACGTGTCGGCGTTCGAGCACGAGGACTTTCTTGCCGGCTTTAGCCAGGTAGGCGGCTGTGACCAGCCCGTTGTGGCCTCCGCCGATCACGATCACATCGTATGAATTAGCCATTAGCTGCTAGCTCCTAGCTTCCAGCTTAAACACGTGGATTTCAGGAAGCGCAATGATACGCGCGAAAGGACGCGGCGGGCGCGGGATCAGAGCCCGCTGGGAAGGACGGCCCAGATGCGAAGAGCGCGCGACGGGTTTGGCTGGCCTAAGGGCATGAATAGAAGATGACTCGCCATTCTATCGGGTAAAGGGCGATTTGTCTGCATCGGTGCGCACGCTTCGGGATGACGCCGCCGGGAACTACTCCGGCGTATAATCCTGCTTCGAACTAAATCATGTCGAGGCCATTTCCTTGCCCATCGGAACCGCATTTCACGAACGCACCCTGCCGTTGTGCCATAGCCTGAATTACCGCGAGTGGAGCGGCTTTTACACGGTCAGCGTCTATGAAGTACACCACGAGCACGAGTACAACGCCATCCGCAACGCGTGTGCGCTGATTGATATTTCTCCGCTCTACAAGTATCTGGTGACCGGGCCGGACGCCACCAAACTGGTGAACCGCATCATCACGCGCGATGTGAACAAGGTGAAGGTGGGGCAGGTCATCTATTGCTGCTGGTGCGATGAGGACGGCAAGGTGATTGACGACGGCACGGTGACGCGGCTGGCGGAAAATAAGTACCGGTGGACGGCGGCCGACCCGAGCCTGCGCTGGTTTCGCCAGAACGGCCAGAATATGGACGTGCAGGTCGAGGATATCTCCGAAAAGACGGCGGCGCTGGCCCTGCAAGGGCCGACGTCGGCGAAGCTGCTGAAAGCCGTGGCGGAAGCGGACATCGCGAATCTCAAATACTTCCGTATGACAAGCGGGAAGATTGCGGGTGTGCCCGTAGATATTTCGCGTACTGGTTATACCGGGGACTTGGGATATGAAATCTGGATGCCGTGGAACGACGCGGTGAAAGTGTGGGACGCGTTGAACGAGAAGGGCAAGCAGTTCGATCTGCACGCGGCGGGAATGCTGGCCCTGGACGTGGCGCGCGTGGAGGCGGGACTGTTGCTGATTGAAGTGGAATACTCCAGCGCGAAGAAGGCGCTGATTCCGTCGCAGAAATATTCGCCGTATGAGCTGGGCTTCAGCAAGATGGTGCATCTGGATAAAGAGAACTTTATCGGGAAGCGGGCACTGGAGCGCGACGCCAAGAATGGCGTGGCGCGACAGTTTGTCGGGCTGGAAGTGGACTGGACGGATGTCGAGCAGCTTTACGAGCGCTATGGACTGACTCCAGCAGCGCCAGCGCAGGCATGCCGGGTCGCGGTGCCGGTGTATTCCGGCGAGCGCCAGGTTGGTAAGGCGACGACGACGACGTGGTCGCCTATCTTGAAGAAGATGATTGCGCTGGGCAGCGTGGAGACGGCGTTCTCAAAGCCGGGGACCAAGCTGCAGATGGAGATCACGATTGAGGCGATCCGGTTGAAGGCAAATGCAACCGTGGTGGCGACGCCGTTTTACAATCCGCCGAGGAAGACGGCGGTGCCGGTGTAGGAATCCGCTGAGCGTTCGCAAAAAGCAGGTCTCTCCACTCCGCTTGCTGCGCTGCGCTCCGGTCGGGATGACAGAGTGGTAGCGGAATTCGGGCTGCGCCCGACGGACAGCCGAGGGCGGCTGTCCCCACATGAGCAGTGGAGTTGATCCGAAACAAAACCGGCGGGCCGGAGTGAATCGTTTCGCCTCCGGCCCGCCGGTCTCGCGACGGCAAACTCCGCTACTAGCGCTTCGCTTTCTCCGACGCCGTCACGGTGAGCACAGGGCACTTCGCCTCAGCCAGGATGGTGTGGCACACCGTCCAAGGATCATGTGCTGCCGCGTGGGCAAACTTGGACGGGTTTGCACCCATCACGATCAAGTCGGCCTTGTTGACTTTCGCCGCGTTGAGGATGCCTTCGGGAGCGAACTCGGCGCCGGCCAGGATTCTTGGCTCATGCGCCAGGTTCACATCGGCAGGAATCAATTCCTTCAGGTGTTCGAGGCCCTTTGCGCGGGCGCCTTCCCGCCACTCGACAATCTGGTCCGCCGCATACATGGCCGGCTCGTAGGCAAATGGGGCAGATTCCACCACGCCGATTGGCGGCACGATGTGCAGCATTACCAACTGTGCTTTGAACTCCCTGGCCAGCGCCAGAGCATACGGCCATGCCTTGATGGAGGAAGGGCCGAAATCCGTGGCGAACAGGATGGTGTGGAATTCCGGAGCGCCGGATGGCGGTAGCGGAATATTTTCACTCACGGTGAGCACTGGGCACCCGGCAAGGCGCAGAACCGATTCCGCGACTGAGCCCAATGCCAGTTTCTTAACCCCGCTCCGTCCATGAGTTCCCACGACGAGCAGGTCTGCGTTGTAACGCCAGGCGACATCCGCGATGACATCGCTGGCGTGTCCCTTTTCCATGATCGCCGCGTTGGTGACGCCGACAGCTTTTGCGTCCGTCACAGCGCGCTTCATCTGCTTCTCAGCCTCGATAAGTTGGGTGTCCATTTCGCGAGGAACTGGAACCATGGCGCGCAGGCCGACCGTTTCCAGGGGAAGTACATGAACGATGTCGAGGATTGCGCCATAGTGGCGGGCCAGCCCCAGCGCGAACGAGAAAGCCCGTTCGGAGGCAGGAGTGAAATCCGTCGCTGTCAAGACCGTACGGAAATAAGTGGCGGGACTGTTTCTTGCTAGTTTTTCTAGCTTCTCAACTTTGTGCGTTTCAACTGGTGTTAGGACTGTCATAAAGCACCTCCAGACGCCTCTACGTTATTCCCTATAAACGGGCTGGGCGGTGTTTGCAGATACGGAGGCTTGTGATTCAAATCACGCGTTGGCGGGCCGTGAGGCGCGCCGCTTGCCTGCGAAATAAATCCACGCGCCGACGGTTACTAGAATTCCCGTCAATCCGACAACCTTGAGTACCGCCAGCGGCTTGTTGGGTTCGTCAGGCTGAGGCAACAGCGAGAGCAGGATGGTCGCGGTGGTGGTGGCGAAGCCGAGGCAGGAAATAAAAATCGCGACTGGCCTGCCGCCGGGGATGCGGATTGCGCCCGGTACCGACGGTCGGCCGTGCAGTTTGATCATGGAAGCGAAAACGTAGAGGTATGGGATGAAATAAGTGATCACTCCCATGCTGACCAGCACTTCGTAGGCGCCCTTGACGCTGGTTCCGGCCTGTCCCAGAAAAATGAAGAGCGCGCCCAGAACGAACTGGGTAAGCAGCGCGACCCATGGCGTTTTCCAGCGGGGATGAAGTTTGCCAAAGGCCGGCGGGAGAAAGCGGTCAATGCCGGCTACGAAAGGCAGACGAGCGACCGCGGCAAGATATGCGCCGGCCGCACCGACGTTGCTCAGTGCGATCAGGAAGGCGGCGAGCGGCAGCACTCCGGAGAGTCCCAGGCGCGAAGCGGTGGCCGAGATCGCCTGCACCAGGCCTTGCAGGCTGTTGACTTCTGTTGACGGCAGGGCCCACAGAACGCCCAGCGTCCCCACGATGTAGCAGAATGCCACCGTGAGTCCGGCGAGGATGAGGGCGATGGGAATTCTGCGGCGCGGATTCTTGATTTCGTCGCCCATGAAGGATGCGGTTTCGCATCCGCCCAGGCCAAACGTCAGCACCGACCAGAAGATCATGTCGTTCAGATGCGTGCTGGGGGTCATGGTGGCGCGCGTGAAATGCGTGGCCGAGCCGAAGCGGTGCCATGCCACCAGTCCCATGACGATGACGATGAGGACGGGAATCCACATGGCCAGCGCGCCCACGTTGTTGAGCCATTTGCCGATGTCGAGACCCACGATGTTAAGCGCGGTGGCGAGCGTCAGTGTGACCAAAGCGAAGATGATGTAGTAGGGAGCGCTGTTGGTGAGATGACCCCAGGCCTGTTGGCGCATAAACAGAACGTTGCTGGCGGCGAAGTAAAGGATGGCGGGGAAGTAGGGGAGGTTGCTGGTCCAGTAGGTCCAGGCCGACATGAAGCCGGAGAAATCACCGAAGGCATGCTTGGTCCAGACGTAAAGGCCGCCTTCGTTGGGGTAGCGCGAGGAAAGCTCCAGAACGCAGAGCGCGAGGGGGACATAAAAGCAGAGCCACGCTCCTGCCCAGATGATGATGGAGCTGGGGCCGGCGGCTGCGGCAGAGGCGATCCAACGCAGACTGATGCCGGTGATGACGTAGAACAGCAGCAGGTCGCGGAAGCCGAGCACGCGCTTGGGCTGGTTGGGATCGTCGGGTTCGGGGGCATGGTCAGGCGGTGGCAATCTTTTTACCTATGGGCAGTTGGAGGCATCGAAAAAGCAGGTCCCTCCACTTCGCTTGCTTCGCTGCGCTCCGGTCGGGATGACAGAGGCTTACATGGGCTGTTCACTCAACCCACGACCGCTGTCTTCCGGCCGCCGCGTTTCCAGTACAAATACCCCGGCACGCCCAGCAGCATGATGCCGACGCTTAAGAACGCTTCCATGGGTCGCGTGATGATTGTATTGGCGATCCAGGCGGTGCCGATCACGACATAAATCGCGGGCAGCCAGGGATAAGCCGGGCAGCGATAGGGGCGTGGCAGTTCAGGGCGGCGCCAGCGCAGCAGGAACAGAGCAACCGCAGTCAGTGTGTAGCTGAGCACCATGCCGAAGATGACGTAGGTGTAAAGCTGGTCGTAGCGGCCGCTGAAGACCAGGGCTGCGGCCCAGATGCCCTGTCCAACGAGACTGAAGGCCGGGGTCCGCCACTTGGGATGGATTTTTGCCATGCTGCGAAAAAAGATGCCGTCCTGGGCCATGGCCATGTAGACGCGCGCTCCAGAGAGGGTGCAGGTGGCCGCGCCGGAGAAACACGCGAGCGCGATCATCAGCGAGAGCCAGACCCCTGCGCGGGGAGAAAACAGCACGACCGCAGCCGTATGGGCGATGGTTTCGTGCTTGGCGATTTCCTCGATCGGCATCGCATAGACGTACGTCAGGTTCATCGCCACATAGATGGCGGCCACGATCAGGATGCCGAAGACCATGGCGAGCGGGACATTGCGGCGCGGGTTTTTTACCTCGCCCGCGACCCATGTGATGTAGACCCAGCCGTCGTAGGCCCAATAGACGGCGATGAGGCCGACCCCGAGGGCCGAGATGAGCTGTCCGGGGCTTAGTCCGGCGGAGAGGCCCCGCGTGGAGTGAAAGTTGGCGAAATTGCCTTTGCCGATGGCGAATCCAAGCACCACAAACACTGCCATCGCGCCAAACTTGATCCAGGTGGAGAGATTCTGCAGAAGAGTTCCCCAGCGCAGGCCGACCACATTCACCGCGGTGAAAAACGCGATCAGTACGAGGCCAAAAATGTGGGCACGCGTGACGGGCACGCCCACGACCTGGAAGATGACGTGCCGCGCAGAAACGGCGGGAAACACTTCGCCCACATAAGCTGCCGCGGCGACCGATAGAGCGGCGACCGTGCCTCCGTTGGCCACGCTGAACAGCATCCATCCGTAGAGAAACGCGGTCAGGTCGCCGTAGGCTTCGCGCAGGTAGACATATTGGCCGCCGGAGTCAGGGAACATGGAGCCGAGTTCGGCGAAGGCGAAGCAGGCGGAAAGCGAAATCAGCGCACCCAGCACCCACACGAGAATAAATAGAGTGGGTTGAGGCAGAACCCCGGCGATGTCCTTGGCGGTGAGAAAGATGGAGGATCCGATGATGCCGCTAACCAGCAGCAGTACGGAGTCAAGCAGAGAGAGTCCGCGAACGAGCGAAGGCTGAGTTGCATCGGGTTGGCGCTCGGAAGACTGCGTGGACGGGGATGGATTCATGGTCAGCCGATCCCCAGTTCGTCCGGGGATTCCAGCGGTGTGCCGCAGCGGCGGCAGATCACGGCGGAGCAATCGCCACAAGTGAGCGGATCGCGCACTTCCAGTGCGCACGCGGGACAGTAGAGCGAAAGAGACTGTTGCGCTTCGGCGCTGGGGCGCGCATCCATGAAGAACAGAACTTTAACACAGGGCGGGACAGGCTGTGTGTGAGCCATCCCCCATGTTTCTCCAGTTCTCTCGCGCTTGTGAATTTCTTTTCATCACGAATTGATCTAAGTGTCATCTCCGTGGAACAGTCTGCCGACTAACTTGGCCTGTAGTTCGCAGTGAGTTTTGCTGCACATCTCAGGAGGAACTGCATGACGTCGTCAAGTTTGCTGACCAAGGTCAGACAGCACATTGCGGTTGGCACGAGCTTGTTTGCTCTGATTGCCAACATGGGAGCGCCGGTGGTTGCCGCCGCTCAAGACACAGCCAAGGCAACCCCCACTGCTTCGCCCGTCAAGCACGTGATCATCATCGTCGGTGAAAACCGTACGTTTGATCACGTGTTCGCCACCTACAAGCCCAAGAAAGGGGAGACGGTTTGGAACCTGCTCTCAAAAGGGATTGTGAACGAAGACGGGACGCCGGGACCCAACTTCTCACAGGCCAGCCAGTCCTCAGCCAGCGATCCCACGACGTTTCAGCTGAATCCTTCCGGCAACACGACCTACTCGCTATTGCCTCCGGTGCTTGCCGGTGGTTATCCATCGGGACCGTTTCCCGACATTCCGACCGCGAAGTACTACGAGAAAGACCTGCCCGACAGCTACTACGTTTCTTTGACGACTGGTGGCACCGGACTGGCCTATGGGGCAGTGGACACGCGCATCCCGAACGCGACGACGTTGCCTCCCGGTCCATTCCAGATTACTTCGGCGACGCACCCTTACGATGCTTACGACAACAGCCCGGTCCACCGTTTTTACCAGATGTGGCAGCAGTTCGACTGCAACGCGGCCAACGTCACGGCAGCGAACCCGAACGGATGCCAGTTCGACCTGTTTCCGTGGGTGGAAGATACGATCGGCGCCGGTACCAACGGCCTGCCTCAACCCGCCGGCTTCAATGACACCAGCACCAAAGAGGGCTCTACTGCAATGGGCTTTTACAACATGCTGAAGGGCGACGAGCCATACTTCAAGCAGTTGGCGGACAACTACACCATCAGCGACAACTACCACCAGGCGGCGATGGGCGGTACCGGACTGAACTCGATCTACACCGGCTTCGCCGACGCGATCTGGTTTAGCGATGGCAACGGCAACGCGATCCCGCCTCCTCACAATGTTCTGGTTGCCGGGGGCAGCCCAAACGCAGGCGTCGTGGATGAAGTCCTGGACCCCAATCCGCAAGCCGGCACCAACAACTGGTACAACGAAGATGGTTACGGTGGTGGCTCGTATGGCTCCCCGTCCTATGGCGGCGGCAGCTATAGCAACTGCTCGGACACTTCGCGGTCCGAGGTAGCGGCGATCAGCGGTTACCTTGGCGCGCTGCCCAGGCCCATCAATCCGAACTGCGACGCCGGCCACTACTATCTGCTGAACAACTACAACCCCGGATACTACGGGGACGGCCGCAGCGCTTATGCGGACATTGGCAATCCCAACGAGACCGTGTTCACCATTCCTCCCTCCAGCGTTCGCAGCATCGGCGACTCGCTGAGCGAGAAGAACATCCCGTGGGCATATTTTGGCGACCAGTGGAGCACCTATCTGGCCAATCCGGATGGGAACTACGTCACCGCAGACAACACCTATTGCAACATTTGCAACCCATTCCAGTATTCGACTTCAATCATGACGAGTCCGCTGGGCCGGACGCACAACCAGGACACCACGGCGCTCTACGAGGCGATCAAGAACGGCTCGCTGCCGGCGGTTTCCTACGTGAAGCCCGATGGATGGGTGGATGGACACCCGGCTTCGTCGAAGCTCATCCTGCTCGAAGGATTCACCAAGAAAATCGTGAACATGGTGCAGGCGAATCCTGAACTGTGGGCCAGTACCGCGATCTTTATCACGATGGACGAAGGCGGTGGGTACTATGACTCCGGATATGTGCAACCGCTGGATTACTTCGGCGACGGCACTCGGATTCCGTTGATCATTGTGTCGCCCTTTACGCGGGGCGGCCACATCGATCACCGCTACTCCGACCACGCGTCGCTGATCAAGTTCATCGAACGCAACTGGGGCCTGGCTCCGTTGAGCGCTCGCAGCCGCGACAACTATCCCAACCCGAGGGCGAACAAGATCAATCCGTATGTGCCGAGCAACAGCCCGGCCATTGACGATTTGTTCGGCGCCTTCAAGTTCTACGGCGACAAGTAACCTCAGAGAAAGTGTTTTTAGCCCAGGGTGGATGGTCCGGCAAGTCCGGGCCATCCGCCTTGTTTTTTGCGAACTCGCGCACGATAGAATAGTTAGCGATGCTTTCCGACCGAATGAATCCCGCACCTCAGACTTCCGACGAAATCCTGCAGCAGGAGTTCAACCGCTGGGCCCTGGCGGGCGAAGGCCCGAAGATGGAGCAGCATCACCTCGATATCACGCTGAAGACGTTGCGGCGAATGGATATGCGAACGGGTGAGCGCGTGCTTGATCTGGGTTGCGGCTCAGGGTGGGCGACTCGTTTGCTGGCGCGCATGGTTGGCGATGATGGAAAAATCGTCGGGCTGGATGTATCCGACGAGATGGTTCGGCAAGCCCGGGAAGCGTCGAAGGAATTCGCCAATGTGCTCTACGTACAGGGATCGGCAGAGCAGATTCCATGGGAAGACAATTCCTTCGACAAGGTATTGTCGGTCGAGTCGTTCTATTATTACGCCGACCAGAATCAGGCGCTGCGAGAGCTGTTTCGCGTGATGGCGCCGAACGGGCGCTTGTTCATCCTGATCAATCTGTACCGCGACAATGAATATTCACTGCAGTGGGTGGACAAGCTCAAAGTTCCGGTGCATGTGCGGTCAGAGGCGGAATATCTCGAGATGCTTCGGCGGCATGGGTTTGAAGATGTGGATGCTGCACGGATTCCCGACGATACGCCAACTCCTGACAACTACCAGACCAAGTCCTTTCGCAGTCTGGATGATCTGCGAGCGTTTAAGCGCATCGGCGCATTGCTGTTGATGGCCAGCAAGCCTGAGGTGGCGCGGCCGCAGGAGCGTTAGACAAATGGCAGACTTTTTCAAAATTGCAACCGAGTCCGAATTGCCGGGCGGGAACGAGGCCAAAGAGTTTGCCCGCGAGGGCAAGACCCTCTGCGTTGCAAATGTGAATGGCGAGTTTTATGCGATGGACAACGAATGCCCACACCGAGGCGGTCCGCTGGGGCAGGGCATGATTGAGGATGGCAAGGTGGTCTGCCCATGGCATGGCTGGCGCTGGGACCCAAAGACGGGCCAGGCGGAACACAGCACGACGGTCAAAATTGCCGTGCATGAGCTAATTATCGAGAACGGCGATGTGCTGGTGAACGTCTGATGACGGTCAGCCCAAGAGCTTCAGAAACTTATCCGGCCGATTTTCAAAGCCAGGAAAGACCGTTGCCAGGTCCTTGTTGCCCATGTGTCGCGTGACCGCTTCTCCCAATACCTGACGAAAATCCGTGGTCAGCGCCAGGTCGCGTGATTCGTAGAGTTGAGACTGTTCGAGTCCGGGCCAGCGGCCGTAGACTTTTCCGCCCTTAACGGGCCCGCCCAGAACGAACATGACGTTGGCGTGGCCGTGGTCGGTGCCGCGGTCACCATTTTCGCGTGCAGTGCGACCGAACTCTGACATCGTGACGATTACTGTTTCGCCGGCGAGATCGCCCAGGTCCGTCCAGAAGGCGGCGATGGATTGCGAGAAATCATGAAGCACGTTCGCGAGTTGGCCTTCGGTGGCGCCCTCGTTCACGTGGTGGTCCCAGCCGCCGATGTCGGCAAAGGCAACCTGCACACCGAGGTTGGCCTTCATGAGTTGCGCCAACTGGCGCAGACTTTCGCCCAAGCGGCCTTTGGGATAATCAGCGCCCGGTGCGGGCTGGTACTTGGACGAATCAACCGATTTGAGCGCTTTGACCGCGTCAAAAGTGGATTCTCCGCTGCCATGAAGGACCGCGTCCACGGACTCGTCGTACATGGATTCAAATGTGTTGGCGAGAGGTGCGGCTTTTTGATTGCGTCCGCCCACACCGAATTCGTTGATGTTGTTGACCGCGACCGCGGGCTCCGATCCGGAGAGAATTCGGGGCAGGGAAGGGCCGAGCGCAACGGCGCGGAACGAAGAAGGGTCAGCCGGCTTGGGAAACCCGTGCAGCGAGCGGTTCAGCCAGCCGTCGTCGGTGTTTTTCATGCCGGGCGTGCCGGACTCCATGAAGTCCTGCGCGTCGAAGTGAGAGCGCGTGGGGTCGGGCGAGCCGGCGGCATGGACAATGGCTAGATGCTTCTGCTGCCACAGCGGTTGGAAGGGCGCAAGCGAGGGATGCAGTCCGAAGAAGCCGTCCAGATCAAGCACGGATTTGCGCGGAATGTTGATGCTGGGGCGGAGCGCGTAATACTGGCGCTCGCCATAGGGTACGACGATGTTGAGTCCGTCGGCGGCTCCACGCTGAAAGATCACGACCAGGCGCTTGCCGGGTGCGGCTTGTGCGGCGGCGGATGCGGCGCGAGCCAGAAATGCCGGCACAACAGTAGTGCCGACCATGGCGAAGGCGCCATTACGAAGGAAGATGCGGCGAGTCAGAGGCATGATCAATCTCCTATTTACGTTGAAAATCAGGCGAACCGAGCAGCAGGCCCGCGATTGCGCTTACATTTGGTTTGCGCGCGGGATCATCCAGCTTGCGTTGGCTGATCATGGGGTCTGACAAACGGCCCATAATCGAATTGTGGGTGGCGCTGGAGACGTCACCCGCCAGCAGCCCGAGTTCCAGCGCGGCCAGCGATTGTTCCAGTGTGCCGGAAGGCAATGATCCGGCGAGCGCCGCCGCGTCCACTTGTACTCCCTTGATCCTGTTTCCGGCGAGGGCCAAGGAGTAGTTCATTCTTGCCAGCAACGCCGACGAGTTTACCCATTTCTCGGCCTTCACGGAGTATCCCGTGGGAGGTTGCATGAGATAAAGCGGCATGCCCATGTTGTTGAGTTGCCCCACGAGTGGCCCGGCGTCCGTGACTTCTGCGGAAGTGGCGCGCACGGATGAAACGATAAACTCGAAAGGTGTCTTCACTTTTGCCCGGTAAGCATCGTCCGCCCAGAACTCTGGGGAACGAAACATGGTGGTCAACACTTCGCGAATGTCGCCCTTCTTCTTGAGAAACGTCTTGCTCATGCTTGCCACCAGAGAGTCGGGAGGATTGTCGGACACGAACCTCTGCGCCAGCTTGAGCGAGATGAAGTGAGCGGTGTGCGGGTTGGTGGCGAGCAGGTGGAGCATTTCCATGCCCTCCTTCTCGCCCTTGTCTTTGATGCGATGGCCGAGCACCATCTTGGTCCCGGGCTGGTGCATGCGCGCGTCAAACTTGAAGCCGCCGCCCTGGTTGGGTTTGTCAATCGTCCATCCGGTGAGGACTTTGGCGAGTTCGGTGACATCCTGCTGAGTGTATCCGCCGTCCACGCCGAGCGTGTGGAGTTCCATGATTTCGCGAGCGTAGTTTTCGTTGAGGCCGTCACCGCGCTTGCGTTTGTTGTTCGCGATGGGAGACATTCTGCGGCGCGGGTGCTCGGGTATGCCAAGCGCTTTGGGAGAGTCCGGGCCTTCGCTCAGCCAATTGTCGAGATAAAACAGCATGGCCGGACTTTTGGCGGTAGCTACCAGCAGGTCCTCAAACTTTCCGAATGCGCGCGGACGGATCACATCGCGCTCGTAGGATGAAACAAAATACCGGTCCGCTCCCTTCGGTAGAAATACGTTGAAGTGGTTGAACCAGAAGTCGGTCATGACTTCTTCCAATTGACGCTGACTGTAAATCGCGCGCAAGAGTTTGGCCTGGACTAGTTCTTCTTCGGGCACGCGCTGGGGGTTGGCCATCGCGATTACGGTTTCGCGCGGGCTTCCGCTCATTCCATCGAGTGCCTGTTGCAGATGCTTGCCGCGTAATTTGACAGCGAGGTCTCGCGCGTTGGTTGAAGCCAGGCCTAGAAGCTGCTGGTAGCGCCGATCGGGCGGGAGCGCGAGCAGCGGGTCCAGGCTGGTGTCGGTGTCGTCGGGCTTTGGCTCATCGCGCATTTCATATCTGGCGATTTGGACTTGATAGATGGCGCGTACGTCTGGCGAAGAGGGAATGGGCCGTTTGCCGTCGAGCACTTCTTTGATGTACTGCCGCTCAGGAAATTGTTCCAGCAGTTGAGCCGGAGCCATGCGCAGGGTTTGGAAACCTGAGACGCGCGATTCTGCTGCGCTGTCATTGATCTTTTCCGGATGAAGCTGCTGATCAAGCCACTTGTCTACACCAACTGCTGACACCTGGTCCACGTCGCCGGGACGCGGTCCGAAGGTCAGACGGTTCAGGGCATGCAGGGCGCGCTTACGCTGGTCGGAGCTAGCTGGATCTGGATGATTCTTCTTCCCCGCGAGAATCGGAGTCGCGATGCAGGCGACGATTCCGAACAGCACAAGTACGAGACGATAGCGGCCAAGCTTCATGCGGACCCCGGCAGAGGCTGCGAATCAGACCTCTTTCCGTTCTAACCCGCCAAGATGGTGGGAGTTGCGGCGCGGATGCAGTATTTACGGTCCGCCCGTTACGTAAGGTACAGCTTGCCCCGGCTCACCTTGTGCTGCAGATTGGCGGCTAACTGGTCCACATCCGTGGGGGCCAGGTTCATGGGCATATTATCGGCGAGCAGGCGTGCGCGTCCGTTGCCCACGGCGTCTCTGCGGACTTGCACCAGCAAGGCCTGCATGCAGTCGGCATCGTATTTTTGCGGCGACATGCGGACCAGGTCGCTCAACGCAGTACCGAGCGGCATGGGATCGCGATAGGGCCGGAGGCTCGTCATGGCGTCAAACGTGTCGGCCAGCGCAACGATTCGGACCGGCCTGGAGAGTTCATCCAAAGCAAGCGCATCGGGATAGCCCGAGCCGTCGCAACGCTCGTGATGTGAGCGAACAATGTCAGAAACTCCTGGCCAGGGGAATTGGACACTGCTGACGATCTGGTGGCCGACGATGGTATGGTCGGCCATCTCGCGGAATTCGGCTTCATCCAGCGCCGATGGCTTGCCAAACAATTTGCGGTCCACCGCGACCTTGCCTATGTCGTGGAGATAGCCCGCGCTGCGCAGCGCGGCTACGTCGGTTGCTTCCATCCCGAGGGCCTCGCCGATGGCGGCGGCATAGCGGCCTACGCGAAGCGAATGGCCATGAATGTTGACATGCTTCACGTCAATTGCGGTGGCGAAGGCTTCGAGTGCGTTGTCATAAAACCCGTGCAGCGACGCCATGATACGAAGATTTTCGGTGACGCGCTGTGCCAGCGTTTGCGTTAGGGAATGATTATGCATGGCCAGCGCGGCATAACTGCAGATCAGTTCGGCGCCGTCGAGTTCGTGGTCTTGATAGGGCGCGTCACCGGGGCGGCGGCCCAGCAACAGGACGCCGGCCAGCCGGCCCGCGGCCTTGAGCGGCATGAGGCACTTGAACAGTTCCGGGGAAACATTGCCGTTGGAGCTCAGAAATACCGACCGTGTGGAAGAGTTAAGCACGATGGGTGTACGCGCAGCGGTCAGGGCATGAAGATGTTTTGGGAGGAGAGGAACGAAGGCCGGTTCCGGGAGCATGGCAAAGCCCCGGGCCGCCACGGAAGTGAGGACGGCGGGCCGGTCGCTGAATTGAAACAGCGCGGCCTCGACGGCGCCTGCAGCCTCCATGGCTGCCAAAAGCATGTGTTGCGCCGTTTCGGTGAAGTCGTTTTCGCCAGTCAGCTGCGGGCCGAGCTCAGACAGAGCTTCGACCGTGCGAAGGAGCCGGCGGAAATTGTCGGTTTGCACAGCCACGTGTGAGCGGCCGCGGATCGCCAGAGCACCTTGAGCGTAACATGCGCCAAACGGGCCTCGATGTAGCATGTTGTTGGTTAGTTTGGTGCGCTGGGGGAGAGACCTGGCAACCACTTGCGCAAAGCATCGGGCTAGAAGTGCTCGCGCAGTTCGGAGAATCGCCCGACGATCAGCAAAGTTTGCGCCGGCGGGGCGGGCTGAATTTCTTCGTGCTCCAGTATCCAGGTATCTCCGTGCGGGACGAACACCGCGTGCAAGCCTGCGGCGAGCGCGGGGTTGATGTCGGAACGTGGGCTGTTGCCAACCATCCATGTGGCTTTTGGTTCAAGCCCATATTTCTGAATCACCGTGGTGTAGGCGAAGGAGTGTTTCTCGGGTACGATTTCGATCTCGTTAAAATATTCGCGCAACCCGGAACGCTCGATCTTCCCGGACTGTTCTTTGTGTGCGCCCTTGGTCATGACAATCAGGCGGTGGCGAGCGGCCAGATGTTCCAGTGTTTCGCTGACCTCGGGCAGCAGTTCGATTGGATGATTCTCGATGGATCGGGCGAAGCCGCGAATCTCATCGTGCATTTCCTCAGTGACGGGTCCCGGACTGAGGCGCTCGAAAGTGTTTACCAAAGCGTGGGCAAAACTGTGCAGACCATATCCATGCGTGACGATGCATTCGCGCTCGACTTCGTTGAGAACTTGCCGGACTTGCACGGGCGTGAACGCGTGATGATTCAGAAATGAAATAAAACGCTCAATGGCGCGCTCGAAATAAATGTTGTTTTCCCAGAGCGTGTCATCGGCGTCAATGAGCAGAGTTTGTGCGCTGCTGGCTTTAGGCGCTGGGCTTTGGGCTGTTGACGGTCGGCTCAGAATGGTGAACTCCTGGGAGTAAAGTGTAGTGGACCGGAATGCAGCAGGAGACAGGTGCCCGCCGATAAATGACCAGCGGCGGCCAGTGCGAATCTAGAGCCTAGAGCCTAGGGCCTCCAACTCCACCCAATCCAAATGCGGCTCTGGGCCGATGATTCCGGCCTTGTGGCCCATTTCGAGCATGCGTCGGACCGCCTCGCGACCGTCGGCGCCATAGTCGAGCGTGCGCTCGTTGACGTACATGCCGACGAACTTGTCGGCCATTGCCGTGTCCAGGTCGCGAGCGAACTGCATGGCATAGGCCAAAGCTTCTTCGCGATGGTCCAGCGCGTATTGGATGCTGTCGCGCAACGCCTGAGATGCTGCGGACATCAGCTCCGCACCCAATGCCCGCCGGATGACATTTCCCCCCAGTGGCAACGGAAGCCCCGTAACTTTCTGCCACCACTTGCCCAGGTCCACAATGCGGTGCAGCCCGGAGCGGTCGTAAGTCAGTTGTCCTTCGTGGATGATCAGTCCAGCTTCATATTTTCCTTCCAGCACCTGCGGAATGATCTGGTCGAAGGGCACGACCTCGGTCTCAATGCCGGGCGCAAATAATTCGAGGGCCAGGTAAGCCGTTGTCAGCTTGCCTGGGATCGCGATCTTTCGTGTCTGGACTTCGCTCTCGGTGAACGGACGGCTGGCGACGATCATCGGCCCGTAGCCTTCTCCCACGCTGCCGCCGCATGGCATCAACGCGTATTTGTCCTGAATATAAGGATAAGCATGGAAGGAAATGGCGGTGATGTCGTAGACGCCCTGGCGCGCCTTCTGGTTCAGCGTTTCAATGTCAGTGAGCGTGTGAGTGAAGCGCAGGCCCGGCACGCGCACTTTGTTGGTCGCGAGGCCGTAGAACATGAATGCGTCGTCGGAATCGGGGCTGTGCGCGACAGAAATTTCTCGAACCTCCGTCGCGCCGTGTCCTTTCGCGGTCGTTTCTTCCTGGCTGGTCAACATGTGTCTCCCAAATGGTGTTGGTTGCGGTCTAGGTGTCGTCGTGACTACGGGATTCAATCGCTTCGCCGGTCTCGGGCGATTTCGGGGGCACCTCCAGATGGCGGCGCAACCGCATGTAGAGCGCAATTGCAGCGCACACCACCGCCAGCGTGCTGATCCCCAGTATCAGGAACCACCAGATCATCCGCACAGAGTTCTAGGATAACAGACGAAATCGCGGGAAAGAACGATGGCACGAAATGAATTCGCGGCCCGGAAATTGAAGGGGCCGGCCGCGAATTCATCTGGGATAACCAATCAAGCGGGTTTGCCGGCCATTTTCTCCCGCAGAGTGGCTACCCGCAGCACCACAAACTGCAAACGCTCGCGGCCCCATTCAGTGCTGTTGATGGCCTTCTCGATCTCGCTGAACAGAGTTGGATCGCCCATTTTTTCGCGGATTTCCTGCACGAAGGGAAACACCTTGGCAAAGAAGAAAAACATTTCCCCGCTCACCGCCGGAAGCTGAAACAGCTCCATGTCCAGAATGCCGCGGTTGGCAAAACTTGCCGCCATGCCCCAGTAGCTGCCCACCTGCCGAATATAGGCATTCTCCGGCGTGCCCAGCGCGCCCGCAATCTTGATGAACTCATCCGCGTTGCCCGGCCAAAACTTCGTGAGCCACCAGTCGCGCGCCTTGCGGAGTTCCGGCTCGCGTCTCAGTTCGTAAAGCTTCAGGACCAGTTCCGCATCATTGTGATCTGGATTGTCCGACATGATTCCTCCGTGCGGGGAACTCCCCGCAGCTTGCATGCACCCGCTTACACGGATGTTCCAAAGTTCATGCTGTGCTGGATACCGCAGCCGGCGGCGCTTCGCGCTCGAAATCGCACTCCTTGTTCGGGCAGGCGATCACCGGGCCAGACTTTAGGTTTTTCTCGACCAGATATTCGCTGCCGCAACTCGGACACTTTTCCGCGATTGGTTTGTGTGCCGACGTAAACTTGCACTTGGGATAATTCGCGCAGCCATAGAACGTATTGCCTTTGCGCGCGCGCTTCTCCACCAAGTCTCCGTCCTTGCAATCGGGGCACTTCACTCCCACAAAAGTCTGCTTGATGTATTTGCATTCCGGATATCCGCTGCACGTGGTGAACTCGCCATAACGTCCATGCCGGATCATCATATTGCGATCACACTTCGGACATTTTTCATCCAGCGGAATGTCAGGGACACGTTTACCCTGGTCCAGACGGCGCGTGGTTTTACAGTCCGGATACCCCGTGCAGGCCATGAACTGCCCGAAGCGCCCGCGCTTCAGCACCATCACGCGGCCGCAGTTCTCGCAGTATTCTTCCTGCGTGGTTTCCTGCACGTCGGCGGAATCGAGGTCGGGCAGGTTGATCGGATTTTCCTTGGTGAACGTACAGGTGTTTGGATCTTCCTTGTCGTAGGTGCTGCACGCGTAGAACGATCCATGACGGCCCCACTTGATCACCAGCGGCGACCCACAGCGCTCGCACTTCTCGTCCGTGGGCTTTTCCATCCGCTTGATGTTCTCCATATGCTTTTCGGCATATTTGAGGTCTTTGAGGAACTTCTTGTAGAACTCGGCCAGGGCATCGGTCCACTTCTCCTTGCCTTCTTCAATCTCGTCAAGTTCCTCTTCCAGTCGCGCCGTATATTCCACGTCGAAGATGTCGCGGAAATTTTCCACCAGCAAATCGGTAACGACAAGCCCGATCTCAGTGGGGGTAAATTTCCCGCCAAGTTTCTGCACGTACTGCCGCTCCTGAATGGTCGAGAGAATCGCGGCGTAGGTGGAAGGCCGTCCAATCCCACGTTCCTCCAGTTCTTTCACCAGCGACGCTTCGTTGTAGCGCGGCGGCGGCTCAGTGAAATGCTGTTCCGGCTTGAGTTCCCGCAGTTCGAGCTTCTGGCCCGCTTCCAGCGCCGGCAACTTGTGCTTCAGTTCTTCGTCTTCCTCGTCCTTGTTGTCTTTGGCCTCTTCATAGACCTTCAGGAAGCCGTCGAACTTGAGCACCGACCCGGTCACGCGGAACCAGTACGCTTCGTTGTTGTTCTTCGCGTCAATGTCCACCGTGGTCTGGTCAAAGACAGCGGGCGTGATCTGTGATGCCACAAACCGCTGCCAGATCAGCTTGTAGACCTTGAATTCATCTTCTTTTAGATATTGCTTGATCTGGTCAGGATGACGCATCGCGGAAGTTGGACGGATCGCTTCGTGCGCTGCCTGCGCCGCTTTCTTTTCTTTGTAGAAGTTTGGCGACTCCGGCACATAGGCCGGGCCATATTCCTTGCCAATGTATTCGCGGACTTCCTGGATGGCTTCCGGCGAGGTGCGCACCGAGTCGGTACGCATATAAGTAATGAGGCCCACCAGGCCCTCATCGCCCAGCTCTACACCTTCATACAGCCGCTGCGCGATCATCATGGCGCGCTTGACGCTGAAGCGCAGCTTGCGCGAAGCATCCTGTTGCAGTTTGCTGGTGGTAAAAGGCGGCGTCGCATTGCGGCGGCGTTCCTTGCGGTCCACCGACCGGACCAGCCAGTCGGCCTTCTCGATCGCGGCGCGGATTTTCTCCGCATCGTCGCCATTGGTGACCTCGATCTTTTCTTCGCCTTTGCCCAGAAAGCGTGCGTCGAAGATAGGCGGTTTGGACGCGCTGAGGGTGGCGTCAATCGTCCAGTATTCTTTTTTCTCAAACGCTTTGATTTCGCGTTCACGCTCGACGATCAGGCGCAGAGCGACGGTTTGCACACGCCCGGCCGACAGTCCGCGCCTTACTTTCTCCCACAGCAGCGGCGAGACCTGATATCCCACCAACCGGTCAAGAACGCGGCGCGTCTGCTGCGCATCCACCAGGTTGCGGTCCACTTCCCGCGGATGTTCAAACGCGGCTAGCACGGCTTTCTTGGTGATTTCGTTAAACGTGACTCGATGAATCACCACGCCGGACTTCTTCTTCTTTTTCCCTCCACCGTTAACGAGTTCCTCGGCAAGGTGAGCTGCAATGGCTTCGCCTTCGCGGTCCGGGTCAGGCGCGAGGTAGATCGTGTCCATGCCGACGGCGAGCTTTTTCAGGCGGGCCAGCACTTTCTCTTTGCCCGGGATGACAACGTAGTCGGTCTCGAAGTTATTGTTGACGTCCACGCCAAGCGTGCTCTTGGGCAGGTCTTTCACGTGGCCCAGCGACGCCTCCACGGTGAATCCCTTGCCCAAATATTTTTGGATGGTCTTCGCCTTTGCGGGCGATTCGACAATGACGAGTCCTTTTGCCAATGTTCTCCTCAGTTCTGCGAAATCTGTTCCGAAGCTAGCACGAATGTCAAGCGGGCAACAAGTTAGGGAAGAAGCTCTTAGCGTTTAGCCTTTAGCTCTTAGCTCCAGGACACTCGGGCGTCCAGGGCTTTTCAATCTGGCTGATAAGGCAGATAACATCCTCAATTACCTCATCTAATTTGGATGATAAGCGGGAAAAATCCGCGTGACTTAGATTCCCCCGATCCCTGAGCTAAAGGCTCAGAGCTAATGGCTAAAAGCTATCCCCTAGAAGCTCTTCACAAAATTCTTCCCCGGCATCTGTCGTATTTTTCCTGCCAGCTCCAGCTCAAACAGGGCGGCAAAGATTTCCGACGACGACATCTTGCCCTCCAGTGCTTGCACCATCTCGTCAATGTGGACAGCCTCGTCCGCCTTGAGTAGCGTCATGATTTTCTTTTCATGCGGCGGCAGGGCGTCGTCGGGGAATAGAGATGCGTGGCCGCCGCCAAAGGATTCATGGGCCCTGCCTGCCCCCAGCGTAAGTTTCACATCCTCGGGCAGGTCCTCCCACACGTCTTCCCAGGTGGCCACCAGCTTTGCCCCCTGCTTGATCAGAGTGTTCGGGCCCCAGGAATATTTGTTGGTCACATTGCCCGGGACCGCAAACACCTCTCGGTTCTGTTCCAGCGCGCAGCGCGCCGTGATGCGCGTACCGGAGTATTCCGCGGCCTCCGAGACCAGCACACCGCATGACATTCCGCTCAGCGTGCGATTGCGAATGGGAAAATTCTGTGGCGCGGGAAACGTTCCCATTGCGAATTCCGACACCAGTGCGCCTCCGCCCGCCAATATCTGCTCCGACAGCCGCGAATTTTCCTTGGGATAGATCACGTTCACGCCGGTGCCAAAGATTGCGACCGTCTTGCCTTTGGCCACCAAAGCTCCGCGGTGCGCGGCGGTGTCCACGCCACGGGCCATGCCACTGAGAATGACTAAACCTTGTGTCGCCAAATCCGTCGCCAGCCGCTCAGCCATGCCGGTACCGTAAGGTGTGGGATGGCGCGTGCCCACTATGGCGATTCCTGGCTGCGACAATGCTTCAACGTTGCCGCGGACATAAAGCACCAGCGGCGGGTCGTAGATTTCTTTCAACCGCATCGGATAGCGTGGATCATCCAGCGAGAGCAGCGCCGCGCCCACGCTGGCGGCTTGCGCAATTTCCTCGCGCGCCATCTCCGCTGACTTGCCGGTCGCCAGCGATTGCGCCGAGACGGCCTGCATTCCCGTTGCTTCCAGTTCGGTGAGCGTGGCACGTAAGACCGCCGCCGCCGAGCCGAAAAATTCCACCAGCCTTCGCGACCGCGTCGGCCCCAGGCCGGGCGTGAGCGAAAGCGCCAGCCAGTCAGCAAGATCGGTTGCCGGGGGATGTGAAATAACTTGGACTTGGGCCACGGTGTTCTCCTTATTTGAGCCGGTTCGCGAAGCGCTTCGGGAAGGGCACGGGTTTAGCCGTGCCGCCCGAGTCAACTAAAGACGCGGGCTTCAGCCCCTGAGGATTCATTTACCCGTCGTTGGCGGACTGTAGCGACGCCAGGCAGCAGAGTCAAGGTCGCCGGTCACAGGGCGCGAAATTTTTCTGTGCATGAATCCACGGTTTGATTGAGAAGCTGCCAGACGCATAACTAGTTTATGTTTCATTTAGTTACCGCCAGAAAGAGATGTGAATTCTCTGCGCAGGAATTCCCGAATCGGTCCCGGCAGCGCGGTTCTGTGCGCCGGCAGATCGTGTGAAAACATGCTTTGTATCGAAGATTTCTGCCCTTGGGGACTTGGTTCTGCCTTTTGGGCTTGGTTCGTATCAGGGCATCCGCTTCAGCGCTGTGGCGTCGACACTCGGTAAGAAACCGGGTTTTTCAGCAAACTATTCACGCACCGCTGCTGATAAAATTCTCCCGAGCATGACCCGATTGCGCATTTCCGCGATCTCTTATCTGAACACCGCGCCGTTGATGTGGGACTTCCAGCACGGCCCTGCTGCGAGCCAGTTCGATATCACTTATACGTTGCCTTCGGCCTGCGCCCACGCGCTCGAAACCGGCATGGCTGATATCGGAATTATTCCCGCCGCTGCCTACACGCGCATTCCCAACCTGCGGATTCTGCCCGGCGTGGCCATCGCGTCGCGCCGCGCGGTGCGATCTATTCTGCTGGTAAGCCGCGTTCCGATTGATAAGGTCAAAACAGTAGCGCTCGACACGTCGTCCCTGACTTCGGTCGCGCTGACCAAGGTGATCTTCGAAAAGTGGCTGGGCGGCAGGCGCACTTACTCGTCCATGCCGCCCGACCTTGACCAGATGCTCGCCGGGCATGACGCCGGGCTTCTCATCGGTGATCCCGCGCTCCTGGTGGACCGCTCGCGCTATTACACGCTCGATCTAGCCGAGGAGTGGATTCGGCATACCGGCAAACCGTTTGTGTTCGCATTCTGGGCGGCGCGTGAGGATGCATTGTCTGGGGAGACATCGTGCAGGGACCGGGATGGTTTATGTGGGGACAGCCGCCCTCGGCTGTCCGCGTCGCGTAGCGATGCAAGTGAGCCTGAGCAAGACCTGCCCGCGATCTTTCAACAATCCCGCGACCAGGGCCTGCTGCCAGAGAACCTGAGTGAAATCTGCCGTGAGTGGGCGCCACGGCTCGGCCTGAGCGAGCCCGATGTTCGCAGCTATCTCACGGAAAATATCTACTACCAGCTCGATCAGGGCTGCCTGAAGGGCTTGCAGTTGTTCTATCGCTACGCAGCGGAGATCGGCGCGCTGCCTAAGGCACCGGAGTTGTGTTTTGCGGAGAGTGCAAAGGCTGTTGTGCCCTGAAGTTATTCAGTCGGGCAGAACTGTTGGAACCCTAAGCGGAGGTAACTGTGGAAAGACAGACGAAGGATTTACCGACGCCTGTCTTATTGCCGATTTCACCTGTCTGGAGTTGGTCGTTTCTTCTCCTGAATGTGACTTTTCTTTTTTCTTTCCCGTTCCTAAAACTGCATCTCTTTTCGTTGGGACTGTGGTTTTTGCTTTGGGTGCTACCATTTTCGCGAATTTCCGAAATTATCTATGCTTTTTATAACGATTCTATTGACCAGATGGAAGGGAGGCAGCCTAAGAGTGGCCTAAGCAGAATTCAGCGATTCAAGTTGCTAGGTCGCAGCTACGTAGAGATAGCGGTTTGCTATGCATCGCTATATCTGGCCATTCCGGAGAAATCGTTCTTGAACGCGCCTGTAGGGAGTTTCGAGTCTCTATACTTCAGTTGGATTACTATCACTACGACCGGTTTCGGAGACATCACACCTCGGAATGTGATCGCAAGGGTCATGTGCATGAGCGAGATCGGTATTGGGCTGATGCTTATTGTTTTCGCTGTAGGAAGCTACTTCGCGTATAGCGCTAGCAACAATCAGGGCAATCAGTAGCAAGAAGAGATGGATGGTCCCCTCAAGCCCGCCCTTGGCTTGAGTGGGGATCTTTCTCCAACTCTGTCATCCCGACCGGAGCCGATCATCGCGAAGGCGATGGTCTGCGGAGTGGAGGGACCTGCTGTTTAATGTCTGCGTCGGACAACCTGTAAGTGTTGCGTGGGGATCGAGTCGGAATGGATGTTACAAAAACGCAAACGAGCTGCGGGGAGAATTTGTCCAGCCATTGAACTGCCCCACTCAAGCCAACACCAGGCTTGAATGGGCCACCTGTCCGTTATCTGACGGGGGCCCGCGCGAACTCGCCGAGCTTCCTCGGATTTCTCTGCTAATGTACTGATTGCTGATCGAGTCCCTGTCCGTTTTGCATTCCCAACCCCAAATGCTCCTGCTTACACATCTCTTGGTTGCCGTCCCCATCTGGCGACGACTGCGCAGCATGGGTGGAATGGGCCTTGTCTTATTGGGGATCGCAGATAATTCTGTGATTCCGCTGACCGGCAGCATGGACGTGTTAACGATATGGCTGGCCGCACGTCATGAGGAACCGTGGCCCTACTACGCCCTGATGGCGACGCTGGGCGCGGTGATCGGTGGCTATATCACCTATAGTCTCGCCCGCAAGGGCGGTGAGCAGGCCATGGAACGGAAGCTTCCGAAAAAAAGAGCTGCGCAGGTTTGCAAGGCTTTTGGACGCTGGGGTTTCGCAGCGGTGGCGATTCCTGCCTTAATGCCGCCTCCGTTTCCCTTTGTGCCATTTCTGTTGGCCGCGGGCGCGATGCAGTACTCCAGAAAGAAATTCCTGGCCGCCCTCGCCCTGGGCCGTGGGGTTCGCTATTCCATCGTCGCCGCCATCGGATTTGTCTACGGAAGGCACATCCTGCGCTTCTTCGCCCGCTATAACAAACTGGCGGTCGGTATCCTGATCGGTCTGGCGACCATCGGCGCCACGCTGACACTTGTTCAATACCTTCGCTACAGGAAAAAATAGGTCGCCACCCTCCTTCTCTGCTTGGACAAGCGGCCACTCAACACCGCCTTTTGCGTGAGTGGGGATTTTCACGCGGGACGAGGGATCTCCTGCTCACACAGCAACCACCCGAAACAAGCGATGTGGAACAATTCCGCCAACCTCCGATAGAATTGAAACAACGCCCATATGTCCCTGACCCACGCCCAAGCTCTTGAGATGTTCGAGTCCGACGACCTGATCGGCATCGGCATGGAAGCCGATGCGGTGCGGCGCGCCAAGCATCCTGAGGGCGTGGCCACGTACGTCATTGACCGCAACATTAATTACACCAACTTCTGCACCGAGTACTGCACCTTCTGCGCCTTCTACCGCCCGCTAAAAGGGCCGGCCGCCAAGGAAGGCTACATCCTCGAGTTCGACGCCATTTACGACAAGATTCGCGAGACCGTCGAACTGGGCGGCACCGGCGTACTGATGCAGGGCGGCCTGCATCCCGACTTGAAGATTGACTGGCACGAGCGATTGCTGCGCGGTATTCGCGAGCGCTTTCCCCAAGTCCATCTGCATTGCTATTCGGCGTCGGAGATTCTTGCCATCGCCGAGTACAGCGAACTGAGCCTGCGCGACACGATTGTCCGTCTGCGCGATGCTGGCCTCGATTCCATCCCCGGAGGCGGCGCGGAAATTCTCGACGACGAAGTGCGCCATAAGATTGCACGCCTGAAGTGCCTGACCGAAGATTGGATCAGCGTGCATCGCACCGCCCATCAGCTTGGTATGAGGACGACGGCGACGATGATGTTCGGCGTGGGTGAAAATTATCAGCACCGCATCAACCATTTCCAGCGCATCTACGACTTGCAGGAAGAAACCGGCGGATTTACGTCATTCATTCCGTGGACGTTCCAGCCGCAGAACACCGCGCTGGGCGGGCGCAAATGGGAAGAGGCCACCGCCGTCGAATACTTGAAGACGCTGGCAATTTCGCGCATCTTTCTGTCGAACTTCCTCAACGTGCAGTCAAGCTGGGTGACGCAGGGGCTGAAAGTTTGCCAGATGGGCCTGCGCTTTGGCGGTAACGATGTGGGCTCAGTAATGCTGGAAGAAAACGTGGTGCGCGCCGCCGGCGTTACCAACTGCACCACCGAAGAGGAACTCCGCCGCATCATTCGCGATGCTGGCTTCCGGCCTGCGCAGCGCGATACGCTCTACCGGCAGTTCTTCCTGAACTAACGAAACCCTGCATCCCTGTGGGCTAGTCGCCCGCCAATCCGCATTTTACCCATGTTCGGCCGCCGCGCTATAGTGATGGGCATGTTGGGAATGAGAACGATTCTTGCGGCTGTCCTCGGTGTGTGCGCGGGATGTGCAGCTTTGCCCGCGCAGGTAGTGCAGACGATTGACCCGACCGTGAAATCGCGGATTGATGCGATTGCGGCCGGTGTGATGGAACAGCGTGGCGTGCCGTCGGCGAGCGTCGCCGTCGTGCAGGGCGGCAAACTGGTTTACACGCATGCTTATGGACGAGCGCACATCGGTCCCGATCAGGCCGCAACGCCGGACATGCGGTACTCGGTGGGCTCCATCTCCAAGCAATTTACCGCCGCAGCGGTCCTGATCCTTCAGGAACAGGGCAAGCTGAAGCTCGACGACGCAGTCGGGAAATACGTAGTGGGGCTGACGCGCGGCGATGAAGTGACGATCCGGCAGATTCTAAGCCACACCAGCGGCTATCAGGACTATTGGCCGGAAGACTACCTGATGAAGCCGATGGAGCAGCCGACGTCCGCGCAGGAAATTCTTGACCGCTGGGCCCAGAAGCCGCTGGACTTTGACCCGGGAACGCAATGGCAGTACTCGAACACCAACTACGTGATCGCTGGACTGATTGTCGAGAAAGTGGCGGGCCAGAAACTCATGGCATTTCTTGGGGAGCACATTTTTCGTCCACTGGGCATGCGGAGTGTGTGGGACTCCGATGAGGCGAAGCTGACTCACACTGACGCAACGCCATACGTCCGCAATGCGATGGGCCCGTTGCGACTGGCGCCGAAGGAGGGCCGCGGCTGGATGTTCGCTGCAGGCGAACTCGCGATGACCGCGCACGACCTCGCGCTTTGGGACGAGAGCCTAATTGCGCAACGCCTGCTGAAGCCGGAGAGCTATCGGGAAATGTTTAGCGAGGTGAAGCTCAAGGACGGCAAGGGAACCCATTACGGACTGGGAGTGGAGGTGGGCGATCTGGACGGACGCCGCGACATCTCGCATAGCGGTGAGGTAACGGGCTTTGTGTCGGACAACGAAGTGTTGGTGGATGACGGCGTGGCCGTAGCGGTGCTGACCAATCACATGGGCGGCGGAGCAGGTGGTATCGCGAAACTGTGTGCGTCCACGATTGCCGGCCAGAAGCGGACAGCGGCGGAAGAGGAAACGCTGGCAATTTACCGAAGTTTGCAAAAGAGCGAACTGGACCGCGGCAAGCTGGCGCCAAATCTGGATGCGTATTTCGACGCGCAAACCGTTGCCGATTTCAAGAGCAGTCTGGGCCCGCTCGGCGAACCGCTGATCTTCAGTCAGACTGACACGGAGTTGCGCGGAGGCATGACGTTCCGCGCGTTTCGGGTGGTGTATCCCACGCGGACGCTGAGACTGACTACCTACACGTATCCTGACGGCAAACTTGAGCAATTTCTGGTGTACCCGGTGCAGAGTGGCGACTGAAAATCTGCAAGAAAGCCGTCAGTCTTGAAGCCTGCATCTTAGTGAGCAAACCTTGGGATGCTTACCACCGCATGAAAATCTCATCCATCTTGTTGTTCGCATGCCTGTGCCTACTGGGACTTCGCACAACGTCCTTCGGGCAGGCGTCCGAGGATGAGACCAAGCCGCAGACGGCGACTCTTTCCGGCACGATCATCAAAGACCCTGGAGGCGAGCCGGTCAAGAAAGTGGTGGTCGAACTGATTGCCGATGAGCACGATCGGGGAGGCAACTACACAGCGGTGAGCGGAGTGGACGGGGCATTCCGGATTGTTGGGATCCGTCCGGGCCAATATCGTTTGTTCGTCGAAAAGAGCGGCTACCTGGAAATGGAGAAGAACCGGCCACGCCAGGACGGGCGTCTGCTCGCGCTGGTGGCTGGCCAGGACATGAAAGGCATGGTCGTGCATCTTCAGGCCGCGGCCATTGTGCATGGCCGCGTCACCGATGAAGACGGCGACCCGATGGCCGGTGCTCAGGTCAGCGTGCTGCATCAGACCTATCAGATGGGACGCCGAAGGTGGGAAGTTGCCGGTGCGGAAACCACCAACGATCTAGGCGAATACCGGATCGGGGGGATTGTGCCCGGCAGCTATTGTGTGTCGGTGAGTCCGCCTCCAAGTTTCCGGGCAATGATCGAGGCGTCCGGAGCTGGGACCCATCGCAGTTCCGACAAGCCGCAGCTCTCGTATCGCACAACGTATTATCCAGCGGCACTTGACCCGGACCAGGCCTCCCCCGTCCAGTTCCACGCAGGCGATGAGTTCCCGATTGATTTTTCGCTGGTGCCGCAGCCGAGTTTCGCGCTACGCGGAAGCGTGATCGGCATCCCGCCGAACAGCCAGGTTGTCGTCATGTTGCAATCCAGAGATATGGGCCAGGTGTTCAACGGCACAGAGACACACAAGGATGGTAGTTTCGAAATTCAGGATGTCGCTCCCGGCGACTACCTGCTGATGGCTTCAGTGGCGGGCGGTTCCGACCATCTCATGGCCCGGCAGCGGGTACATGTTGTCGCGTCGGCGGTCGAGGGCCTTCGGGTGAGTCTTCAGTCGGGAAGCATAGTTCGCGGCCACGTTAGCTTGGAATCCGCCGCTCCGGGGAAGAGTACCTTGGCATCGCAGTTTTCCGTGCTGCTGGTTGCCGGCGACGGCGATGGCGATGCCACGGGCGTCGTCACCATAGGTACGGGATTTTCTCCGGTCGCGCAGGTCCAGGCCGATGGCAGCTTCGAGTGGAAAGACGTTGCGCCCGGACACTACTATCCCCAACTCATCAGTGGGCCGGGTGCGGGGGCGGATTGGTTTCTTCGTGGAGCAAGTTCATTTGGACGGGATATTTCGGAGTCCGGGTTCACCGTCAGCGGTTCGACACTAGTGATGGATCTGGTGGCGAGTGCCCGCGGCGCAACCGCAACCGGACTCACCAAAGATCATGAAGGCAAGCCGGTGGCCAATGCCACCGTTGTTGCGGTGCCCGCGGTCCGCTACCGTAAACGGCCGGACCGCTATGCCACAGCATCGAGCGATCAGGCCGGCCACTTTACGCTGCAAGGCCTTCGCCCCGGTGATTACACGCTGCTGGCATGGGACAGCCTGGACGGCGAACAATATCTCGATCCAGATTTCCTAAAACGCAGCGAAGGGCAGGGAACGGCGCTGAAGGCGATCGAGAACGAACGTAAGATTGTTGAATTGGAAGTAATCCCCGCCACGCAAGATCAGTAGCAACCCGCCCACTGAACTTCCGCTCGTCTGACCGATCTCCGGGTCGCCGCTGCTCCAGCCGGTGTATTCTAGGTTCGCACAAACACAGTTGCTTAAGCAGTATGGATACTTTCACGGGAGGCGCATCATGATTCTGGGGATGACGACATCTACTTTTACGTTGTTGCATGTCTTTGTGAGCTTTTTGGGGATCGGGTCTGGAGTCGCCGTCATGTACGGATGGATTGCCGGCAAGCGGCTCGACGGCCTGACCGCGTTCTTCCTCGCGACCACAGTATTGACCAGCGTGACCGGCTTTGCTTTCCCGTTTGAACACCTGACGCCGGGGCTCAAGATAGGCATCCTCTCCCTGGTGGTCCTGGCAGTCGCGATCCTCGCCCGCTACGTCCTTGATCTGGCGGGTGCCTGGCGTACGATCTACGTCGTCTTTGCCGCGTTGGCGCTCTATTTCAACGTGTTCGTGTTGATCGCGCAGTCATTCCAGAAGGTGCCCGCGCTGAAAGCGCTCGCGCCTACACAGCAGGAGCCTCCCTTCCTGGTCGCGCAGCTCGTTGTCCTGGCTCTGTTTGTCGTGCTCACGACTATGGCGACCAGACGTTTTCGTCGCGCCTGAAAAAAGCGGCGCAAGAATCGTCAAGCGCGGCTTCGACATCTAAGGGCTACAGAGGAGGCCGTAATGTCTATCCGCCCAGTCAAACGTCTTATCCAATCCAAACCAACTCTCGAGGGCGCGGGTGTGCATCTACGCCGTGCTTTCGGCTTCGGCAACACCAAGGAATTCGATCCGTTCCTGCTGTTTGACGATTTTCGCAACGATATTCCGGAGGACTATCTCGCCGGTTTTCCGTGGCATCCGCATCGTGGCATTGAGACCATCACTTACGTTTTGGCGGGAACGGTGGAACACGGCGACAGCATGGGCAACCACGGTGCCATCGCCGCCGGCGACGTGCAATGGATGACGGCCGGAAGCGGGATCATTCATCAGGAGATGCCGAAAGGCGACGCCGGTGGACTCATGCACGGATTTCAGTTGTGGGCGAACCTTCCGTCCGCGCTGAAGATGACGCCGCCGCGCTACCAGGAAGTTAAATCACTGGACATCCCGGAGATCACCGACGACGACGGCACAAATGTGCGCGTGGTCTGCGGCAGTTTCTGGGGAAAAACCGGCCCTGTGGACGGCATTGCCGCTGAACCGACCTACCTTGACGTCTCTGTCGCGCCCGGCAAGAGAAAAACGCTCCCTGTGGAAACGACCCGTCACGCGTTTGCCTACATTTTTGCGGGAAGTGGAAAGTTCTGCAATGCCTCGGGCCCGCTCGCGGTGCCTACGGAAGGCGTGAAATGGTCAGATGTTACGCCGCCGGTTGAGGCTGGAAATCGCTCACTGGTTGTTTTTGATCGCGGCGATGAGGTCACGGTGCAGGCCGGTGAAGAGGGAATTCGTTTCCTGCTTGTTTCTGGCAAACCGCTTGAAGAGCCGGTTGCATGGTACGGCCCCATCGTTATGAATACTCAGGAGCAACTGCGGCAGGCGTTCTCCGAATTGCAGGAAGGCACTTTCCTGAAAGAGAAGCAGGGGAAATAACGGTTCAAAAAGAAGAGCCACGCCGGTGTCGGCGTGGCTACCGTCGAATCAGGAACTACTTCTTCATTTCATCTTTTTTCTTGCCCATCGGGTCTTCCTTCGCCGCGTGGTAACCGGCCTTGGTAGCGTCCGCTTCGGTCATGTACTGGCCGTGCTTGGTCTTGCCGTACCAGGCGTCGCCTTCCATGTGGTAGACCTTGGTGGAAGTGTTCACCCAAACTTTGCCGCCGCCGCCGCCCGGTGCTTGAGCAATGGTGGACGGATCCATCGGCGCGGATTTGGTCTTCGTTTTTGCCATCTTCGTGTCGGCCTTGGTGGCGTCTTTTGCGGGTGCTGGAGCTGCCTGCGCGAGACACAGGCTGGAACCCACTGCGAGCAGCACAGCCAGGGTCAATAGTTTTAGTTTCGTCATGGTTGTCGTCTCTCCTCGAGAATTGCCGGTTTCGATTGCTGATTGCAAAGACTTCCTGCGTGGAAATCTTCACGGCTGTGAATTATACAGAGTTGGGGCAGCCCTGCTAGGCTTTTCATGTTCGCGGAGGCATGCGCGGCGGCGGCAGCCATGATCATTTTGGTGATGGGAATGTCGGGCGCGGGGAAGACGACGGTTGGGCGCTTACTCGCTTCGCGGCTGGGATGGGAATTCATCGATGGAGACGACCACCATCCGGAGGCAAACGTGAACAAGATGCGCAGCGGCATCCCGCTCACCGATGCGGACCGCGCCCCCTGGCTGGAAAGTCTGCGCGCGCTGATGGTTTCCAGGACCGCGGCGGGGAAGAATGCGGTCGTGGCCTGTTCGGCGCTGAAGCAGGCCTATCGAGAGACGCTGCGGCTCGTGCCCGACGTGTACTTTGTCTATTTGAAAGGTACCGCGTCACTTTTGCGGGAGCGGTTGCGAGACCGCGTCGGCCACTTTATGAGCCCAGCAATGCTTGAGAGCCAACTGGCCGTGTTGGAAGAGCCCGCGGACTCCCTCGTGATTGACGTTGCGCAGTCGCCGGATGAGATTGTCATGGAGATTCTGGTGGGGCTGGGGTCTTCGAAGCCTTGATGGCGGATGTTCTTTGGAATGTCATTTACAGTGTGAATGACATGATGGTAAAATAATGACAATGTTAGCCAAAAGTGCCATAACTGAGGAAGCCCGGTCCCGCGTGAACGAGAATGGCCGCGTGGTGATTCCCGCTTCGTTTCGCAAGGCGATGGGCATCGAGGTCGGAGACGAAGTGGTGCTCCGCCTGGAGGGCGGCGAATTGCACATTACCACCCAGCAGCGTCGTATCCAGCGGGCACAACGGCGGGCCCGGCAGTATGTAAAACCCGGTGCATCGCTGGTGGATGAGTTGTTGGAGGAGCGTCGCGAGGCCTCTAGGCGTGAATAGGGTCGTGCTTGATGCTTCCGCGATCCTTGCCGTGATTAACGCAGAACCCGGAGCGGAGAAGCTTACTCCCGGTCTTCTTGCTCGGGCGGTTGGCAGCGCCGTCAATGTTTCTGAGGTACAAGCCAAGCTCGTCAGCCGTGGATGGCCGTCTGACGAAGCGTGGGAAGATGCCACCAGCCCGGTGCGCGAAGTCATTCCCTTTGACGAGGAGCACGCGCGCACCGCCGGGGATTTGATCGCCCATACACGGCACCTCGGTTTGTCACTGGGAGATCGCGCGTGCCTGGCGTTGGCCGCGGCGCTCAAGGCCCCTGTCTACACTGCGGAGAGGGCATGGACGAAGCTCAATACGGGTGTGCGGGTCCACCTCATCCGCTAGACGCGCCGCGATCACCCGGTCTTTTTCGCGAGCGTCGGGCGGGTGTTCTGCGCGACCAGGGTTTCACTTCTCCGCCACGTGGGCCTCAGATCACACCGGCAAAACAAGCAGCGGGTCGCGGTGGTGTAGACGACGTGTCCATAAGACGAGCACTTGCTGTTCGCGCATAATTTCATGGTCATCTCGGTCCGCCCACGCGGCCGCCCCTCGAACCCTGAGTGGGGTTCTATGGAAAAAGTAGCATGGGTACGGAAAAACCGCCTCCGCATTTTTAGCGCCGACACATTGGTTTTTCTTCTAGGACTCGGACCGAATGACGCGATGCCGGGCGTTTACCTTCACAAGGGCAAGCCCGCCGCACAATCAACCACGAGTGGGTCGAGGGTTTCCGGTAGAATGTTCATTTCTACCTGACCCTGTGGCCATTCCTCCATCCATCCTGCTCGCTGCGGCGGCCTTCTGGACCGCGCCCAAAGGCGTTGTGCCTTACATCCGTCAGCATTTTTTCGACAAGACGTTTCAGGGGATTTATCATGCCAACGGATTCGACATTGCGCTGCTGATTCCATACTTTGTGGTGCTTATCCTGCTTGCTGGATACGGCGTCCACCGCTACATCCTGGTGTATCTCTACTACAAGCATCGCCGCAACCGCACCACGGAGCCGCCTGCTTATTTTGAAGACCTGCCGCGGCTGACGGTGCAATTGCCCATCTTCAACGAGCAATACGTGGTGGAACGATTGCTCGAAAATATCTGCCAGCTGAAGTATCCCAAAGAGAAGCTGGACATTCAGGTACTCGACGATTCAACCGACGAGACGGTTGAAGTTGCGGCGGCGCTCGTCGAGCGTCTCGCGGCGCAAGGCCATCCGATTTCCTATCACCACCGCACCAACCGGGAAGGCTTCAAGGCAGGCGCGCTGGCGGAAGGGTTGAAGACGGCCACGGGCGAGTTCGTCGCCATCTTTGACGCGGACTTCACCCCACCGGAAGATTTTCTTCTTCGTACCATCCACCACTTCACCGACCCCGGTATCGGCATGGTACAAACGCGGTGGACGCACATCAACCGCGGTTACTCGCTGCTCACTAACGTCGAAGCCATCCTGCTCGACGGCCACTTTGTACTCGAGCACTCCGGGCGTGCGCGGGCGGGCGTATTTTTCAATTTCAACGGCACCGCCGGTCTCTGGCGTCGCATTGCCATTGAAGAAGGTGGCGGCTGGCAGCATGACACCCTGACCGAAGACACAGACCTGTCGTATCGCGTCCAATTGAAGGGATGGAAATTCATCTACCGCCAGGACATTGAGTGTCCCGCCGAACTTCCCGTGGAGATGACGGCCTTCAAGACGCAGCAGGCGCGGTGGGCCAAGGGCCTGGTGCAGACCGGTAAAAAAATTCTTCCGCGCGTTTTGAAAAGCGATGCTCCGCTGCACACCAAAATCGAAGCCTGGTATCACCTCACCGCCAACATTAGCTATCCGCTGATGATCATCCTCTCCACGCTCATGATGCCGGCCATGATTATCCGATTCGACCAAGGCTGGTTTCAGATGCTGTATATTGACTTGCCGCTGTTCATGGCTTCTACGTTTTCTGTCTCCAGTTTCTATCTGGTTTCGCAGCGGGAACTGTTCCCGCGTTCCTGGCTGCGTACGTTTCTCTATCTTCCCGTCTTGATGGCGCTTGGGATTGGCCTCACCATCACCAACACCAAGGCGGTGCTGGAAGCGCTTGCCGGCAAACAGAGCGCTTTCGCAAGGACACCGAAATATCGGGTTGAAGCCAAGGGTGACATGGTACGTGCGACCAAATATCGCAAACGCCTGGGCTGGATCCCGTGGGCCGAACTGTTGATTGGGACGTACTTTGCCTTTACCGCGGTTTATGCAATGCAGAACGACAATTATCTGACCGTACCGTTCCTGCTTCTTTTCGTGTTCGGTTACTGGTGTACGGGTCTGATGTCCTTGTTGCAAGGCCGGTTCTCAGGATTGAGTCTGCGCACCAGTTCCCACACCAAGCCGTTCCCCGTGGGCGTGTGATACAGGAAGAGTTTCTTCCTCGTCCTAACGCTTAACGACCTAGACCGCTACGAAACATAATTTCGAATGTAAGTGTCGTCGGTGTGGGCGAGTTGGTGGACGTCGCCGTCAAAGATGACGTGGCCGTCGCGCAGGATCAGAAAACTCAGCGGAACCTCGCAGCGCGTCCCCTTCGGCAGGGCGCGCATATGGTTGGACTTCTCGTCGAACTGGTGCGTGGCCATGGTGAAAGCATCCTGCAGGCGGTGGGTGACCAGCAGCGAGCTGGTCTTGTAGACATCGCGCTGCTTCACAATCAAATCGATGATGGTGTTCGAAGTCACCGGGTCCAGTCCTCCCGTGGGTGAGTCATAGAGCAACAATTCCGGCCGGGTGACGATCGCGCGCGCGATTGCCACGCGCCGCCGCATGCCTCCGGAAAGCTCCGCGGGATCAAGGTCGAGTGTCTGCTCCAGTTCCACGAACCGCAGCGCTTCTCGCACCCGGCGTTCGACTTCTTCTTCCGGCAGGTCCTTTTCTTCCATCAGGCGAAAGGCAACGTTGTCCCGCACACTTAAAGAATCAAACAACGCGCTCTCCTGGAAGACCATGCCGATGCGGGCGCGCAGCGCAAACAATCCATCCTCGGGCGTCCCCGTCACGTCCTGGCCGAGGACGGTGATGCGCCCCGAATCCGGCTTCAGCAGGCCCAAGGCAAGCTTCAGGATCAGGCTCTTGCCGGACCCGGCCACGCCAAACAGGACCTTGGTCTCGCCGTGCTCCAGATGAAATGAAATTCCGCGTAAGACTTCGTTGTCTTCGAACGCGAGATGAACATCTTCGAAGACCACGGCCGCGCCAGCGGGCGGAGGCGTGCGTTGCGGGGAGGAAGCCAGCGGAAGTACGGGAGCGCTCATCGCGATGGTGTCACCGGAAAGAAAGTAGTGCCATCAGAAGCCGCGTCACAAAGAAATCGAGCACGAGAATCAGGACTGAGGCCGCAACCACAGCCTGCGTAGTCGCCCGGCCCACGCCTTGCGTGCCGCCGCGCGCCGTCATCCCGTAGTAGCAGCCCATGGTCGCGATGACGAAGCCGAACAGCACCGGTTTCGTAAGCCCCATCACGATGTCTTGATACACCAGGTTTTCCCATGCATTGCTCCAGTACTGGCGGACGTCGAGTCCGAGGAGGAACCGCGCCACCACGGAACCGCCCGCCAGTCCGACCAGGTCAGAGATGATGGTCAGGAAAAACATCATGACCACGGTCGCGACCACGCGCGGCGTGACCAGTTTCTTCATCGGGTCGGTGCCCAGCGCCCGCATCGCGTCAATCTGTTCCGTGACCGCCATGGACCCAAGCTCGCTCGCCATTCCCGACGAGTTCCTGCCCGCCACCATCAGACACGTCAGCACCGGCCCCAATTCTCGCACCATGGACAGCGAGACCAGTTGGCCCACCAGCGAAAGTGATCCAAACCGTTGTAGCGTGTTTGCGGCTTGCAGGGCCAGCACGGCGCCGGTGAAAAATCCCGTGAGCACCACGATCGGAAGCGACCCTACGCCGATCACATCCGCCTGCTGGAGAATGTCTCCCATATACAGCGGCTTGCGAAACAGATTCGCAACGGAGTGGATCGAAAGCCAGGTGTAGTCCTGAACGACCAGGATCTTTTCCTTGGCTAACTCGATGGGCGAGACGTATTCCATGCGGTTGAAGGCAGGCCGCCTGCCGAGGCGTGTGGCCTGACCGAACTATAGCAGAGTAAACGTGTTAGATTCAGCGGGGCCGGGTCGTTAGGCGCGGTGTTTTTTCTTGATCTCGATGTTCAGGCGGCGGATTTTCTGGTTCAGCGTTGAGAGCGGGACTTTGAAGTGTTCGGCGGCCTCGGTCTGGTTCCAGCCGCACTTCTCCAGCATGTCGGTGATCAGGCCCCGTTCAATGTTCTCCACGATCTCGAACAGCGAAGCGTCGGGTGCCGACTCGTGCAGCGCGAGCGCGGAAGCGCGACCCAGCAGATGATCGGGCAGCAGCGAGGCGTCAATTTCCGCGCCGGAAGAAAGAACAACTGCGCGTTCAATCACGTTTTCCAGTTCGCGCACATTGCCGGGCCAGGAGTAGTTTAGAAGCGGCCGCAGCGCTTCCGGAGTGACTCCGCGTACCGGCCGGCCATTTTCCTCGGCATATTTCTTCAGGAAGTGCTCCACCAGCAGAGGAATGTCCTCCTTGCGGTGGCGCAGCGGCGGCAGTTCGATCATGATCACGTTCAGGCGATAGAACAGGTCCTCGCGGAACTTTCCTTCGCTGACCAATTGACGCAGATCCACGTTGGTTGCCGCGATGATTCGCACGTCTACTTGCAATTCCTGGATGCCGCCGAGATGCATGAAACGCCGGTCCTGCAGGACCCGCAAAATTTTCGCCTGGGTTTCCATCCCCATGGTCGCAATCTCATCGAGGAAAAGCGAGCCCTTGTCGGCAACTTCAAACAGCCCCTTCTTGGAAGCGATGGCGCTGGTGAACGCGCCTTTCACGTGTCCAAACAGGGTGGATTCAAGCAGGTCGGTGGGCATCGAGCCAGTATTCACGGGAACAAACGGGCGGTCGCGCCGTTGAGAATTTAAGTGGATTGCTTTGGCGATCAGTTCTTTGCCGGTTCCGCTTTCACCCTGAAGCAATACCGTCGAGCGGCTGGTTGCCACCTGGGCGACCAGATCGAAAATCTTCAGCATCGCGTCGCTCTTGCCAACGATGTGCTCGAAGTTGTAACGCTGTTTCAGGGCGCGGCGAAGCTGCACATTTTCTTCTTCAATGCGCCTGCGCCCGATGGCTGCGCTCACGTCCACCAGCAGTTTCTCGTTGTCCCAGGGCTTCTGTACGAAGTTGACCGCACCGGACTGAATGGCCCGCACCGCGTTCTCGACCGTCCCGTAGGCTGTGATCATGATCACCGGGAGTTTGGCGTCGAGGGCGTGAATGTCTGCGAGGATGTCCATGCCGTCGCGTCCGGGCAGGCTCAAGTCGAGAAGCACCAAGTCAAACGGCTGCTCACCGATTTTTTGCAGTCCGGCCTCGCCCGTGTTTGCCGTGACCACGCGGAAGCCTTCGAGCTCCAGCACCGTCTGCAACGATTCACGGATCTCCGCCTCATCATCAATGATGAGGACCGAGCCTCCCATCGAAGCGTAGGCGGACCGCGGCGTTCCGGCGATCACGGCTGCTTCAGACATTGGCCTCCTTGCGGATCATGGGAAAATCCACGATGAAGGTGGTTCCCCGGCCGGGCTGGCTCTCCACGCGAATTTTCCCCGCATGTTCCTGAATAATCCCGTAGGACACGGAGAGGCCCAGCCCGGTGCCCCGGTTTTGGCCTTCGCGGGGCGAGGTCTTGGTGGTGAAGAATGGATCGTAGATTCGCTGGATGTGCTCCGGCGCGATCCCAGAGCCGCTGTCGGAAATACGAACGCTTACGCCATCACCATTAAGCGTGGAAACGCGCAGTGTTCCGCCTTCGGGCATGGCATCGCGCGCGTTGAGGAACAGATTCAGGAAGACTTGCTGCAACCGTCCGGCATTTCCTTGAATCGCCGGCAGCTTATCCGCAATTTGTTCTTCCACCTGAACCCGTGCGGATCGCATCTGGTGTTCGAGCAGCGCCAGCGTGTCGCGAATCACCTTGTTCACATCTACTTCAGAGAACTCCGTCCCGCTGGTACGCGAGAAATTCAGGAGATTGCTGACAATTTCAGATGCGCGGAATGTCTGCCGCGTGATCTTGTCGAGCATTGCCGACTTCTGCGGATCGCTCTGTAATTGCTTGGCGAGCATCTGCGTATAGGAGGAAATCACTGCCAGCGGCGTGTTGACCTCATGGGCAACGCCGGCGGCCAGCAAGCCTATCGAAGACAGCTTGTCCGACTGCGCAAGTTGGCTCTCGAGCCCGATTCTCTCGGTGATGTCGTCCATGATGATCAGGCGGCCCACGATTTCAAAGGCGCGCGTGACCAGCGGCGCGATGGCCGCGTTTACGATACGGACTTCTCCTGCCGGGTTCTTTAAACGGAACTTATATAGATTGTGAATGCCCGCGTTTTGCCGCACTCGGTAGAACTCCTCCAAAAACTCGGAGGGAAAAATCGAACTGATGGGCTGCGTCAGCGCCTGCCAGCGCGGCAGCGCGTACATCACTTCCATCTGCGCGTTCCAACCCTCAATCCGGTCATCGAGATCCAGCGCCATCACGCCAACATTGATGGACTCGACGATGTTTTCGTTGAAATTCTTCAGACGCTCGTACTCGGCGGCCTTCTTCTGCAGCGAGGCATACAAGCGGCCATTTTGGATCGCGATGCCCAGGTAGCCGCCCAGCGTCTCCAGCAATTCCACATCTTCGCTGGACAAAAAATCCCGGCCCGTGGTCTTGCCCAACCCCAATACTGCGAGGGTCTTCTGTTGCGCCTGGCAGGGAATGTAATAGTTCAGGTCGAGACGCGCGATGGTCTCCTGCGAGCGGGCATCCTGCGCGGAGACCTGGTGCGTGTTCTCGAAGAACAGATGGCCGGCATTTTGCAACAAAGGGGTCCGCAGGAAGTCGAGGTTGAGCCCATGGGCCGCGACCACGCCGGTGGATTTGATCATCTCGAAGTGTTCCTGCTCGCCGCTGGAGAGGACAAAGACCGCCAGGCGATCCACTGCCAGTGTGCGCGCCAGACGATCCATCACCGACGACAGCATGGCGTCAATGTCAGTCTGAGAACTCAACTCACGGCCAAATTCAAGCAATGTCCTGCGATAGTCATACCGCGTCTGGTAGAAAGTCTGGTCCACGCGGTCCTGAATCCACTTGCGCACTGGATCGAACAGCAGGGCGGTGATGACGACGGCAAGAATCAATCCCAAGGGTCCGGTGCCCGGCTGGCGCAGGTGGACGAGTTCGGCCACTCCGGCCACTCCGGCAAAATACAGACCGATGACCGTGGCGGCCGCCAGCGTGTAAACCACGCCGCGCTTGAAGATGAGGTCCACATCCATCAGGCGGTAGCGGAAGATGGCATAGCCAAACGTGAGAGGCAGCAGCGCCAGCGACAGCACCGAAATCTTCATCGTCGCGCCGGGCAACCGTCCGAATACATAGGGCAGAACGTACAAGACGGTGTAGGGCAGCACCGCCAGCGTGGTACCGCGAGTCACCCACTTCAACTGCTGGCGCAGCACCGTCGAACTGGCGTGACGGTAGCTGTACCAAAGAATGATTGCTGACGACAAAAAGAACAGCGCGCTGTAGGAAATCTCCAGCCGGTCCAGGTTCCAGCGCAAGCGCTCGCTGGCGGCGATCTTCTGGATAGCCGCGACGTGTAAGGCCAGCAATGCCGCGCCCGGTGCATACACCAGCGCCAGCGGCCATCTCCGCTGCCCCACCCACCGCCGCTTCTCCGGAAAAGTGAGAACGAAATGCAGGAACAGCGCCGGTTGCAGGATGGATGCTGCCACGTTGCTCCAGTAGATCGTCCAGTCGAATTCATTCAGTTTGCCGGTGTACTTGAACGAATAGGCCACGAATGCGACCAGGCAAAAAACGTAGAAATGAGTGGAACCGGGGGCGGTCCAGCGGCGCAAAAGGACGTACACGCCGATGCCGAGATAAATCAGCGCGATCAGCCGCAGCCAGTTGTTCAGCGAACGCTCAGCGGGGACCAGAATCACTTCTGAATCCAGCGAAACCGAATTGCGGATCAAGGAATAACTGGCCTTGGACCAGATCCCGGTGTGGAACAACTGGCGCTCCAGGCCCGCGATGTCGTGGACTTCCGATCCATTGACGGACGCCAGTTCATCGCCAGTCTTGATGCCCGCCTTTGCCGCAGGCCCGCCAGCCTCGACACGGTCGGCAAAAAGATTGCCTCCATGCTCCACCCACCATGCTCCGTCGTCGGGCACGGCAAACTGGCGCTCCTTGGTGAAATTGAGCCCGCCAAATACGACCGCCGCAACTGTGAGGAGGAACAGCAGGACGGCAACCGAACGGACGTGGGTATCCTGGTTCATGGACGGGGGCAGCCGCAGGCCCTCACTTGCTAAGATGCGCGGTACCGCGACACCTTTACGTTGCTTGTGAAGCAACTTCACTGCCATGTTCTCCAGGCCGGGAACTTCCGGTAAATCCAATGAAGGCAAAGACTTCTGAAATTATAGAATTGTTTCCGGGGATTCGCTACAAATTCACGTAGCCGGATGTGGAATTGTGTATCTGGCTAGAGTGGTTGGAGTTACAGACCGCCGGTGCGCGACCGGCGTCGCACGACCGGCGTCGCACGGCATCGTCCCCCGGTCGCCGGTTTTATCCCGCTTTTCGTTGGCTATCAGGTGGTTCTTGCAGGCTGGGTTGTTCTTCGTCCCACTCAAACGACAGCGTTCGGGCGGTCGTCTCTACCGGCTCAGCTTCCGGAATTTCCTCGGTCACCGTCGCGCCTTTTTCAGCCAGCTTGCGGGCCGACACCAGCACCCGGCTCTCCAGAGAGCCGACCGCTTTGTTATAGGACTCGACCGCACGATCCAGGCCAGTGCCTACTGCGGCGATGTGCCCGGCCAGGCCGCGGAGGCGGTCGTGCAATTCCTTGCCCAGCGCACTGATTTCCCGTGCATTTCTCGCCAGCTTTTCCTGGTTCCACCCATAGTCTACGGCCTTCAGCAGCGCAATCAGCGTGGTGGGCGATGCCAGAATCACGCGCTTGGACACGCCCAGTTCGATGAGCCCAGGGTCTTGTTCCAGCGCCGCGCTGAAGAACGTTTCGCCCGGCAGAAACATCACGACAAACTCAGGCGTCGCTTCAAACTGCTCCCAATATTCCTTGCCGGCGAGGGTATTCAGGTGCTCGCGGACTTGGCGGCTATGGCTGACCAAGCTCGCCTTTCGCGTTTCATCGTCGCTCGTCTCGATCGCATCGAGGTAGGCCTGGAGCGGAGTCTTGGCATCCACCACCACGTTCTTGCCGCCCGGCAGGTGGACGATCAGGTCGGGGCGGATCCTGCCGGTTTCGGTCGTGACCGACATTTGTTCCGTGAAATCGCAGTGGCTCGACATGCCAGCCATTTCCACAACGCGCCGCAGCTGAATCTCTCCCCACCGCCCGCGAACATTCGGTGACCGCAAGGCGCGCACGAGGTTGCCCGTTTCGGTCTGCAACTGGTTTTGGGTGGAGATGAGGGATTGGACCTGCGCCGTCAGCGCTCCGTAGGCCTGCCCGCGTTCTTTCTCGATCTGCTGGATCTGCGCATCAACTTTGCTGAGCGAGTCGCGGACGGGGGCCACCAAATCAACGACCGCTTTCTGGCGGGCTTCCAGGTCGCCCTTGGCTTCGCTCTGAAATTTTTCCAGACTCGCTTTTGCAAGCTCCAGAAACGAAAGGTTATTGCTCTTCAACGCGTCGGAAGCCATGGCCTTGAAAGCGTTTTGCAATTCCGCGCTGGCCCGGGTCACCAGTCCAATTTTCTCATCACTGTTCTTGCGTTCGCTTTCCAGTGCAGACTCCAGCTTTGCCCGGCCCGCAACCATCTCTTCGCGCGCCCGCACCAGTTGTTCCAGCTCTGCTTTGAGGGAACCCAGTTCCTGCTCGCGCAGAGACACGCGCACTTCCGCTCCCGCGGCCCGGCCGCGCAGCGCCAGCCAACTCACCAACGCGCCGAACAATCCTCCGAACAACAGGCCAATGGCCGCACTGGCCGCTAGTTCCATAGTCACAGGTAACAACCCCTTATCTCGCTGAATGTCTAGCCTAGCACCAGTTTGGCGGAAACATCGGGCTTAACTTCAATCCTTCCCGGGGCTGATGGCAAAGGCTTTATACCGATGCTGAAGGTTTCTCGATCCTTACCGGCGTGGCTGCCCGCACTGGGCCTGGGTCCGCTCCTGCTCGTTGCCGCGGCGCAAACCGCTGATCGTCCTCATAGCAATCCCGATCCCCAGAAGACGGCCAGCTTGAAGACGGTTTCGGCCACAGCCGCCGACCTTCCGGCATACCAAGCTGATGTGGACGCCGAACGGCAACTCCTGGATCTTGCCAATCAGGCGCGAACGCGGGCAGGTGCGCCGCCTTTGAAGCTTGATCCGGGACTGTCCGGGGCGGCCCGGACCCACGCCGAAGCCATGGCAGCCGCTGGCCATATTTCCCACCAATTCGACGGCGAGCCAACGCTGACCTCGCGACTGGCATCCTCTACCGCGCTGCATCTGGAACAGGCCGGGGAAAACGTCGCGCTCGACTATGAGCCCGAGGCCGCTCATGACCATCTGATGCTCTCGCCACCGCACCGCAAGAACCTGCTCGATCCCTCCTACGACGTGGTGGGTCTTGGCGTGGTGAGCAGCGGTGAGCGGCTGTACATCGTGCAGGATTTTGGCCGTGCTCTTCCCAACTTGTCTGTCAGCGAAGTGAAGGACCACGTTGCTGCCGCGGTTGCCGAAATGCTCCAGCACCGCGGCAAGCCCGTGTTAGCGCGCCATGATCTCGCTGCCGCTGACTCGGCCGCTTGTTCGATGGCGCAGGCTGACACGCTCACGACGCCTGCCGTCCAACAACTTGCCCACCGCTACTCCGTGCTGAGTTATACGACGCAGCATCCAGAGCAGTTGCCCGCTTCCGCCGATGCCGCGCTGGCTCCTCGCGATCTGCGCGGCTTTTCCGTGGGCGCATGTTTTGCCCGCACGCGGACCTATCCCAGTGGGGTGTATTGGATGGTCGTGGCTCTGGAGTAGGATCTGGCGCGTCGTCAAAAATCGTACACAATCGTTGCAAAATCGTACAAAATAGCAGTTGTTTGGGGCGTGCTTTCTTGTTAACCTAACCCCCGGACGCCGCGCCACGCGGCCTTTCTTCCGTAGGAGTTTCTTCTGTGAACCGATTTTTGCTCTGTATCGCGATGACCGTTTTGGCCGCCAGGCTGTCTGCTGGCACCATCCATGTGCCCGCCGACCAGCCGACCATCCAGGCTGCCATCAACGTAGCCGCCAACGGAGACATCGTGTTAGTTGCGCCGGGCACCTACCAGGAAAACATTGACTTCAGCGGCAAAGCAATCAAGGTCACAAGCTCAAACGGCCCGGCAGTCACGATCATTGATGGCGGCAAGGTGGCGCCTGTCGCAACCTTTATTTCGGGTGAATCTCAGTTATCGGTGCTCAGCCGGTTCACGATCCAGAACGGAACCGCCACGTTTTCCTCCTCCTACGACGGAGGCGGCATCTACATCAGCAACTCTTCTCCCACCATCAGCGGCAACATCATTCAGAACAACACCGCTTGCAACGGAGGCGGCGGCGTGGCCGTGGAATTTTCCTCCGCCGTGCTCCGCGGCAACGTGATCCGCAACAATTCCCAGGCAGGATGCAGCGGTGGCACGGGCGGAGGTGGCATCAACGTCGGGGGGGCCGGATCGGTTCAACTCATCGGCAACACCATTGAAAACAACTCTTGGGGCTCCGGCGGCGGCGGTATCAGCTTATTTGCCGCCGGTACGCCGACGCTCATGAACAACATCATTCGCGGCAATTCTGCTCCAGGTTCCCAGGGCGGCGGCATCGCGATCGCGAACGACGCCGATGCTCTCATCCTCCAAAACGTTTTTTATTCAAACAATGCAGCCCAGGGTGGCGCCATTTACTTCTTGGTTCCCAGCGGTTATCGCGGCCCCTATCTTGTCAATAACACCTTCGCAGCCAACAGCGCTTCGCAGGGCGCCGCCGTCTATGCCGATGGCTTCGATTCTCAAGTGTTGTTCTACAACAACCTGCTCGTCGGTCCTACCGCGGCCAACGCCGTGTATTGCGATGGAACCTACAGTCAGACGCCGCCGACGTTTTACAACAACGACGCCTACAGCCCCATCGGCTCCGGATTGCAGGGAACCTGCGCTTCGCAAGCTGCGACCAACGGAAATATTTCCGTAAACCCTCGGTTTGTGAATGCCGGTGGCAACAACTTCCGCTTGCAATCCATTTCCCCTGCCGTGGATGCGGGCCTCAACAGCGCTCCATCCTTGCCGGCTAAAGATCTCGTTGGAAAGCCCCGTATTGTGGACCAGGACCATGACGGCAACCCGGTTGTTGACATGGGTGCCTATGAACTTCAGTAACGGGCGCGGCCATCCAGGCGGAAGGCTCCCCTCTCAAGGGCGTTGAAGCGGCGATTGGCACGCTTTTTCCGTGGGCGCATGTTTTGCCCGAACGCGAACCCATGCAGCGGCGTGTATTCGGCGTGTATTGGATGATGGTGGCGCTGAACTAGGATTTGCCGCGTCGTTCGAGGTGTCGGCCTAGGCCCTGGCGGCGAGGGGTTCAAGCCGTGCTTGCGGCGCGCTGTAGCGCAGGGCGACGTTCATGTAGACATTGCCGGCGGGAGTTTCCAGGCAGATCATCAGCGCTTCCACTTCTTCGCTAGATTTATCGCCCTCGGTGGAAGTGGCCAGCAGGGGGGGATGGACACGGAAGTGGAATCCCTGATCGTTGAGCGCGGTGACGGCGTTGCCAATGACTTGATTGGCCAACTCAAAAACAGTTTCGCGGACCAGATCGTCGGTTTCCGGGACTTCCATGCCGGCATAGAGGCTGGCGACCCGGGCGGCGGTCGCGGGGTCCATATCCAGGATGATGCGGCCCTCGACGTCGCCAGTAAGCACGATCAGGCCGGCGACCCCTTTTCGACGATAAGCTTCCTCCTCCATCGTCAGATGGGCCACCTTGGTCTTGCCCTGCAGACCTTGCGACAGCACGGCATCCGCCGCATTGATGAAAGGCTGGATCAGTTCCATCTTCATGCGTTTAGACCCCCGCGCCGGCCGCAACGGCCACCGCGCCGTCTTCTCCGAGAACGTACTTGATGACCTCGTACAGCACTTCCGGCTTGACCGGCTTCTGCACGAAGTGCCGCGCGCCCCGCTGCAATGCAGCGACGATGTTTTCCTGGTAACCGACCGACGAGACCATGACAATGCGGGCCTCGGGGTGGGTCTGGACAATGCGCTCGGCCGCTTCAATCCCTTCCATCTGTGGCATGGTGATGTCCATGAGCACGAAGTCAGGGTGGGTGCGGTCGTATTCGCTAATGGCCGCCAGACCGTCTCCGGCCTCCGCCGCCACTTGCCCGCCGAAGCTCTCGATCATGCGCGCCAGGTTTTTCCTGGCAAACACGGAGTCGTCAACAATGAGGTAGCGGACAGGCTGTCCGTCCTTGCTGCGTTTGATTGGTGCAAACTGCTCCATAAAGTCCCCCTGTGTTACATATCACTGCTTTCTCATACAACCCAGATGACGATAGTCACAAGTCGCGGCGGAGAACTGCTGCTCACCGTCCCGCCGCCTTTCCTGCTTTGTTCAGGCCGTCTCCTCTGTCCGGAGTGTTTGCGGAGAGACACGCGGCTTGCAAAGTCGCCGCCATGCGGTCCAATCCGACCACGCGATTGGCGTACCCGCGCTCGATCGCGGCCTTGGGCATGCCAAAGACGACGCTGGATTCTTCGTCCTGCGCAACCGTCATGCCGCCCCGCCGCTTGATCTCTCCCAGCCCCTCGGCGCCATCACTCCCCATGCCCGTCATCACCACTCCGACGGCACGGGACCCGAATTCTTCGGCCACGCTGTTCAGCAAAACATCGGCGCTCGGCCGGTGCCCGTTAACGCGCTCCTCTTCTGTCAGCACCACCACATCGCCCAAGGCAAGCCTCTTGACTTTCATGTGGCGGTTGCCGGGGCAGACCAGCGCCTGGCCCGCCAGCAGCGTGTCACCCGACCGGGCTTCTCTGACCGTCACGGCGCAGAGTTCGTTCAACCGCCGGGCAAACATCTCGGTGAAGCCTTCCGGCATGTGTTGCACGACGAGAATGGTCCCGGGAAAGTCGGCGGGGATTTGCGCCAGCACATATTCCAACGCCTGTGGGCCACCGGTCGAGATTCCGATCGCAACTACATGGGTTGGATGGACTTGCACCGCCCGCTTGGGAAACGTGACCGGGGCCGTGCGCGCCAGATGAGGTCTGATCTTGCATTCCGCCGCGGCCTTTACTTTGGCGATCAGTTCCGCCGAGGCCTCCGCGATGTGTGCCGTTGCGTCTTTGGGTTTGGTGACAAAATCGAAAGCCCCCATGGCCAATGCCTTCATGGTGACCAACGCCCCGTCGGTGCTGAGCGCGCTGACCACGATCACCGGCAACGGGCCTCGCTTCATGATTTCGCGCAGGGTCTCGATGCCGTTTTTCTTCGGCATATCGAGGTCGAGCGTCACCACATGAGGCCGCAGCTCTTCGATCTTTCGCAGCGCGAAGTCTCCATCCATGGCGGTGCCGACGACTTCGATGGCTGCGTCGGACTCGAGCATGGTCGTCAGCAGCTTTCGCATCAAGGCGGAGTCATCCACTACGAGAACACGAATTTTTCCGCTCATGCCCGCCCTCCCGCCGTGCTCAGCGAAAGGCCCGTGCGCTCCCCGTTGGAGAGCAGCAGGCCGGAACCGGCGGTCCCGCTTTCTTCGGGCCGCGCCTTGGCGAAATGTTCGACCACCGCCGGAAGATTCAGGATCAACACCACCCGCCCATCACCCAGGATGGATGCGCCACTGACCATGTCGGTGTCGAACGTCTGGTCGTCCAGCGCTTTGATGACCAGTTCTTGTTCGCCATCGAGGCCGTTGACGAGCAGGCCGAATTTGCGCTCGCTCACGGTGATGACCAGGACAAACAGCTTCTGGCGTCCGCGCTCGCCCTCGGGCGGAGCGGGGCGGCCCAATCGCACCAGCGGCAACACTTGATTGCGCAACTGCAGCACCTCGTAGTTGTCCACCTGATGAACATCGGCCTCGTGCGCCCGTGCAATCTCGACCACTGCGTTCAACGGAATGGCATAGAGCCGCTGTTCGACCCAGAACAGCAGCGCTTTGATGATTGCCAGCGTCAGCGGCAGCTTAAGCCGGAAAGTTGTACCCTGGCCGGGCCGCGTTTCTACGCTGATGGTGGCCTTCAGCCGTTTCAGCACGCTTTGCACGACGTCCATGCCCACTCCGCGTCCCGAAACTTCGGTCACGCGTTCCGCGGTGCTGAAGCCGGGGCGGAAGATCATGTCGAGGGTCTCGGCTTCGTTCAACCGCGCCGCCTCGTCCACCGACACCAGACCGAGCTGAATCGCCTTTTGACGAATTTTATCCAGCGCCATGCCACGACCGTCGTCGCTGATTTCCACGACCACCTGATTTCCCTGATGATGGGCATTCAGGCGAATGGTTCCATGGGCGGGCTTGCCCAACTTGAGGCGTTCTTCCGGAGCTTCAATGCCGTGGCTGACCGCGTTCCGCACCAGATGGGTGAGAGGCTCGGCCAGGGAGTCCAGAATGCCTTTATCGAGGTCGGTGTCCTGCCCGCTGACAGCCAGTTCCACATGGCGGTTGCACTGCCGCGCCACGTCGTGCACAATGCGCGGAAAACGCCGGAACAGATGGTCCACCGGGACCATGCGAATCTTCATGACCGAACGCTGCAGGTCGTTCAACACGCGCGCCTGAAACGACATCGCGTCGGCGAAACGCCCGCGCAAGGGGTCTTTCGGATGCTGCTGGGCGAGTTCGCTCAAGGCCTGCTGCAGCATGGATTTGCCGATGATCAGTTCTCCGACCAGGTTCAGTACCGCATCAATGCGTCCGGCTTCCACGCGCAGAATGTTTTCCGCGGTGGGCACCACTGAACTCTCCGGGGAGGGTTTGACGCGGGCCGGGGTTTCCGGTGTGCCGCTGTCCACGGCTGCGCCGAATGCGTCTTTCAGCGCATCAGCGGAGGACGTCGTTCCGGTTCCGGCATCGTTCAAGGTGTAGCGGGAGACCTGGATCTCGCCGGCAATGGTTGGGATCCGGCAACGCGCGCCGATGGCCTCGGGAGTCTCGACGCTGGTCACGACGAATTCGACCTGGCGGCTGGTGGCGGGCGAGTTCGCCTCCGGCCAGGTTGCAAGGACTGTGCCGCTTCCGGCGACCGCGTTTTGCAGCAGGTGGCGCGCCGCGATCGGCATGGCGCATTGCGGATCAATGCTGGCGACGATGTGATAGAGATCGAGTCCGCGGGACTGGGCCTCGGCGATGACGGTTCGTTCCGCGCTCGTCCAGGCTGTTTCCACGCGTGCCGCGTGCTTGCCGTCGCCGCGTGGCCTGGCAGTCTCGCCCCCCGGCAATGCCGTGATCTGCCGAATTCGTTCCTCGAGCTTGCCGGTCTGAGGCATGGGCAGACCGTGCCGGTAGGCCGCAATCAAATCGGAAAACGCATCCGCCGCCGCCAGCGCGATTTCTCCCACGGCGGCGTCCGCGGCAGCTCCCGCCATCGCCAAAGCATCTTCCAGGATGTGGGCCAGTTCGCTCAGTTCGCGCAGGCCGCAGGCCGCCGAGTCGCCCTTCAGCGTGTGCACAGTCCGTCGCACCGAGCGTACGATCTCCTCATCCCCCGGATGTTTTTCCAGTTCGAGTGCACCTTCGTTCAGCGCCTGCAACAATTCCTGCGAGGTCTCGAAAAACAGTTCCCGCAGTTCCGCTCCGCGATCATCGGGAGAGTGGGTCACTCCGTCACCTCCAACCGTCGGTAGGCGGTCCCGCTGTCTTTGTGCACCAGCTGGAATTTCCTGGAAAGTCCATGCAGGCTCTCCGCATGGCCCAGGAACAGGTATCCCCCGCGATTCAGGCAGCGGTAGAATTTCTCCACCAACCGCCTCTGCTCGGCTTCATCGAAATACATCATCACGTTTCTGCAGAAGATCACGTCATTGTGCTGGGGCAGAAATTCGGTTTTCAGGTTGTGAAAGTCGAAGTGCACCAGTCCCTTCAGGTTTTTTTTGACGGCATAGCGGTCGCCCACTTTGTCGAAATATCGCAAACGGTAGCTGTAGTCCACCGACTCCATCTGCGTGTCGCCGTAGGCGCCGTCCTGTCCCGTGCGCAGGACCGTGTAGTTGATGTCGCTGGCCAGCACTTCCACGCGCCAGGGTGGCGGGGCGGCCGGCTTGGGGAGCGGCCATTCGACCGGTTGCGGATGCCGCAGGCAGAAATAAGTGAGGGCGTCCACGATCAACATGGCCAGAGTGTAGGGCTCCTGCCCGGTCGAGCATCCTGCACTCCAGACACGAACGGAATAATCCTTCTGGGCCAGTTTTTGTTTCAGCAGTTCTTCGAGCGCGTGTTTCTGGAACAGGTCGAGTTGCGCTTTATGACGGAAGAAGCTGGTCTCATTGACGGTGAGCACTTCCACAAGTTTTGCCAGTTCCTGTTTTCCAGACGCGCCAATCAGCAGCCGGTAGTAGGCATAGAACGATTCGGCGCGGCATTCCTTGAGCCGCCGCTGCAATCGGTCCTGCAAAAAATGGATGCGGCGCTCGTCAAAGTGCATGCCGCACTCCTGGTACACGAGTGCCTGCAGCAGTTTGAGTTCCGCCTCCGCCAGGATCGGTGCGGGTTCGGGCGCGACGCCGGGTGTGCTCATGCTGGTCGTTGCCTGTCCTTGCTGGGATTTTTTCCCGGAAGTCTTCTCAATTTCCAGCCGCGCCCCGGGCCATCAACCCGGTCGCGCCCGCGTCGCCCGTTGCCGCCGCCCTGATCTGTAAACTGGCCGGAGAAAGCAGCTTGTCCATGTCGAGAAGCACCACCAGCCTGCCTTTCACCTTCCCCAACCCGGTGACGCAATTCAGTCCACCCTCCTGAAACACCGCCGGTGGCGGGTCCACGTCTTCGAGGGGGAGCTTGAGCACTTCCGAAGCCGAGTCCACGATCAGCCCCGCCAGACGGCCTTTGTGCTCGACCACCAGAATGCGGTTCTGCCTGCGGGTCTCAGCCTGCAGGTTGCCGAAGCGCTTGCGCAGGTCCATCACCGAAACGATGCGGCCGCGCAGGTTGATGACGCCCTCGAGATAGTCGGGTGCATCCGGCACCGCCGTAATCTCCGGCACGCGCACAATTTCGTGCAGCGACTGGATGGGCACGCCATAGGTCTCGCGGCCCACCTGAAAGCCAACGATATGGAGTTCCTGGGGCATGGGCCTTAGCTCTGGCCTCCGGCCGCAGCGCGGCGGGCCGCCGGGCGCTTGCGTTCGTTTGCGGCCCCGGCGTTGTGGGTGAGTTCGACCAGCGAGAAGCGGCCCATCACGTCCAGCATGCCGCGTGACATTTTCGACATTTGCTCGGAACTGGCCGCCAGTTCGGTGGACCCCGACGTGGATTGCTGCACCAGTTCGCGCATGCGTTCCATGGCCTTGACCACGGCCTGGGCCCCGGAGGCCTGTTCTTCGACGGCTGAGTTGATCTCGTGGGTGATCTCGTTGAGCTGGGTGGTGGCGCGCGCGATTTGCGAGGAGCCGTGCGACTGTTCGTTGGTGGCGGCGCCAATTTCCTGCGCGAATTTGTAGACTTCGGTCACCACGCTGGAAATCTTGCGCAGCGCCGCGTTCAGGTCGCCGCCGAGCTCGAGTCCTTCGTTGACGATGCCGGTGGAGCGGTTCATGTTTTCCACCGCCTTGCGCGCTTCCTTCTGAATACTCTGGATCAGCTCGGAAATCTCCTTGGTGGATTGCGCCGATTTTTCCGCCAGCTTGCGCACTTCATCAGCCACCACCGCAAAGCCCAGTCCGTGCTCGCCGGCGCGCGCCGCTTCAATGGCCGCGTTCAGGGCCAGCAGATTGGTCTGCTCCGCCAGGTCATCAATCACTTCAATGATTTTCCCGATATCGTCGGCGCGTTGTCCCAGGGCGCCGATGATCTCGCCCGAGGAAGTGATCGTTACGTTGATCTTGGTCAGCCCTTCCGTCGCTTTCTCCATGGTGGTGATCCCGCTGTGTACTTCTTCCCGGGAGCGGTTGGAGATGTCCAGCAACACCTTGGCGGTGTCGGCCACGCGCTGGATCGAGGCCACCATCTGATCAATGGAAGCCGAGGTCTCGCTCACGCTGGAAGCCTGAATCTGCGTGTTCTTCACCATGTTTTGCACGTTGACGCTCATCTCGTGCATGGTGCTGGTGACTTCGTCAATGGCCGAGGACGCCTGCAATCCAATTTTTGCGGAGTCATCGGAGGCGACCGCCACCTGGCCCGCCGCGCTGGCTACCTGCGAGGCCGAATCGCGCACATTCCGCACCAGGTCCCCGATTCCCTCGGTCATGCGTGCAAACGCGTTGCCCAGCGTGTCGCGGGAGGAGCGCGGCTGCACTTCCACCGCCAGGTCCCCTCCGGCGATCGATTCCGAAACCGCCGCCATTTCCTTCAGATAGGTCACCATGCGGGCGAAGCTCCGCGCCAGGTCTCCAATCTCATCGCCGCGGGTGGTCTCGACGTTGTGGTCGAGGTCGCCCGTCTCCCCAATTTGTCGTGCCACCTTCATCAGATTGGTCAGCGGTTCGATGATGGACTTTGCCGTCCGGTAGGCCACCACCGTCCCCAGTCCGAGGGCAAACAGCGTGCTCAGCAGCGCCACACTGACCGTGAAGGTGCTCGCCGTTTCGTCCGACTTGCGGCGCGCTTCCACCAGCTTGCGGTTCTCCCCATCGGCCACTTCCAGACTGTCGGTTGAGTTCTTGACCCAGGCCGCAGCGTCCTTCTGAAGGTAGAAAATCTGCAACTCCGCCACCGTGGCGTTGCCCGCGTCCACATCCTTGCGCTTCTCAATCAGCGGCTGGGCAAACTCCTTGGTCCAGGACCGCTCCAGATCTTCCACCTTCGCCAGGGCCGACTTTTCCTGTTCGGAGATGGCCAGCGTCTTTCCGTCTTGCAGTTTTTCGTCGAGCGTGCGGATGCCTTCGTTCATCCGCTCCACTTCGCGGGTGTCCCCGCTCAGCAGGTAATTGCTCAGGTAAAGCCGGTTCTGCATCATCTGGAAGCGGACCGCGTTGGTGGCGGCAGTGAGTTCCACCGAAGCCTGCGCCGCAGCCTTGGCCGCGTGTTCGCGTTGCACGGCCACCAGGTTGACCAGGAACAACACCACGACCATGGCCAGAATGATCCCGAAATTCACGTACAGGCGCTTACCGATCGTCAGTCCGCTGTTCATAAAACGCTCTCTCCTCGTCCGCAACCCTCGCCCCCGGGCACTACTTGCCGTCCGGTTCGAACTTCACGCTGACCGTGCCGCTGGTTTCCCCACTGGAACGCTCGAACTTCCACTTCTTCACCGCATCCAGAGCGGCGTTTGCCAGCACCGGGTGGCCCCCGGACACGCGCGCCGTCTTCACCGTCCCATCCTCGCCCACCACCACGTCAATCTTGACCGTTCCGGTCAGGTTCATTTTCCTTGCCAGTTCCGGATATTGCGGGGCTACCCGGCTTCGCACCTTTCGAACCATCTCGGTGCTCGCTTCGCTCTGCCCGGGCGCCAAAACCGCTATCCCGTTCAGGCCCAATGAGAAAACCAGGGCCCATGCTCTCAGCCTTACTTTTGACACGTTCGCGTCCTCCGCTGAAATGGTCGGCCTGTTCACGGAGCAATAGGTCTGCCACCGGTCACCGAAATGAAAAACTTAAGTAATGGGCCGTATCTTGTTGATTCGTAATCGCTTTCAGATATTAGGCGCATGCGACCGAGATACTCCCGTGAATAACGGTTGTCTCAATCCTGGTCTTGCATTACTTTCATCTCACGATGAGACTGATCTCCTCTCAAGAGTTTCCGGGAATTGGCTGCTTTTGCACCTAACAAGTCAATTCTCATGACTCAATTTGAGATGGGATAATTGCTTCCTCAATCATTTCAAGCACTTGTGGATCGAGAACCCTCCAATCCCGCTCGCGGCGGATTCCAGCGAATACCGCCGCATCTGATGGCCCAGGCCACTCTCCAGAGTCCTATCGGCCAGGAGGACGCTTTTCAGGCGCTCCTGCTTAACCTGTCCAAGCGAGCTGCCTCGGAATCGGATCCGGCTGCCCTGATCCGCTACTTCTGCCGCGCCACCCGCGAGTTCTTCCAGGTGAGCGGGGTCTATTTCTGGCGGCGGCGGGACGACGGCGAGTTTGTCGGAGAGGAAGCCGACGGGGTCCAGCATGAGCGCTTTCGTGGTTTGCGACTGCAAGCTTGCGAAAGTGCAGTCACCGCCGACGCAGTCCGCAGCCGGCGCACCATTTTTCTAAATCAGATCGAGGCTGAACGTTATCCCTTGGCTGCGGAATTCCACGCCTGTTCCATGATGGCTGCGCCGCTGGTGGTCCTCAATGAAGTGATCGGCGCGGCCACGTTTCTCCACGATTCCATCCCTAATTTTTTCAACACCGATCTCGCCGCCAAAGCCACCATCCTGACCGGCCAGTTGGGCAGCCTGTTTGAAGCGACGCGGCTGTCCGGTGCCGCCCGCCAGGAGAAGCGGCGGGCGGAAATCCTGGCCGACGTTGCCCGCGTGCTGGACAGCCGCCCGGATGTGAACGGCGTCGTCGAGGCCCTCGCCGACCGCGTGCGACTGCTGCTGGGGACCCGCGTGGTGTGCGTGCTGCTGAAACAGGAGGGCCCGTATGAGCTGCGCGCCGTCTCCGCCGAAACCGCGCAGCTGGCTAACTCGGTGCGCGTCCGGCATGACCGCCACACCGTCCGGTTCGTCTCCGACATCGCAGCCCGCGCCGTAGCGTCCGAAGAACCTCTCTTACTACCGATTGCGTCCGAAGCCCACTCGCTGGGCAACCTGGTTCCCGCCGGAGTTCTGCTGGCAGTTCCGTTCCGCACTGCCCGCACTCACGGGGTCATTTTGGCGTATCCCAGGGCCGAGGGGGACTTTACAGCGGATGAAGCCACTCTGGTGGCGGCTGTGGTCGGTTTCGGTGGAGTGGCGCTGGCCAACGCCGAACTATTCACCACCGCCCGCGATCAGGCCCACGAACTGCACCAATTGCTCGACATTGTCGCCGAACTTGGGTCCTGCGGCGACCTCGACCACTTCCTTCAGGCGTTCGTGACGCGTGCCGGTGATTTCCTGGGATTTGGCCGCTGCTTCATTGCCCTGCTGGAAGACAACCAGTTTCTGGTGCGTCACGGGGTCGAGGGAGGCACCGCACAGCGCGTTGAACTGCTGTTCCCGGAAGGCATCGCTACTGAGCGCTTAAGGGCCAAGGATGTGTTCTGGTCCGACGACACCACAAAACTTCCCGGAGCCAACCTGGAGGCGACCGCGCTCTATCAGATTCGGCAGTTGCTGGCCGTGCCCCTGCTTGACGCACGGGGTGAACTGCTGGGAATGTTCGCGGTCCTGGACCGGCTGGATGAGTTGGGGATCACGGCTGAAGACATCCGCCGCGCGCGTGCGCTGGCGGCCCAGGTCTCCATTGTTCTGGAAGTGACGCGCAATCTTCATCAGGCGGAACAGCATCGCGCGCGCGCCGAGACGCTCATGGACCTGGCCCGCGAAATCAGCGGAGCCCACCACATAGACGAACTGGCAGAGCGCTCGCTGCGCCGCATGCGATCATTCCTGGCCGCGGCGGAGGGCGTGTTTGTGGTCTTCGAAGGCGGACGCGTGCATTTCACCTGCCGACTCGCGGAGGCGGCCCCGGATTCTCAAGCTGAGGCGACCGGCCCAGGTACCCAAGCGAGCGGCCGGCATCTGCCCGTCAAATCACAATCGGCCAGACTCGAACCAGAAACCGAGCACCGCCTGGGTCAGTCCCTGGCCGCTTTGTTTACCACTTCGCCGGATGGAGTGATCACCGGCGCGGCGGAGCAACTGCTGGGCAGGGAAGTCGCTTCGTTGTTGGCCTGGAACGATTGCGTCGTCTGCAAACTGCCCGGAGGCACGGGCTCGCCGGATGGCGCGGTCCTGCTGTCCGGCGTGGCACTGCCGTTGTCGCGGGAAGACAGCGAAACGCTGGAGATCACGGCCGGCCATGTGTCCATGGCCCTGCAGAATGCCCGTTTGTTCACCCGCATCGAACGCGCCAACCGGCACTGGCTCGACATCTTCGACGCGATCGCAGATTTCATTTTCGTTCACGACGAGAACGATCGCGTGCTGCGGGTAAACCGTTCCCTCGCCGGCTTCGTCGGCGTCCCTCCCGCCGAACTCGTGGGCGTGAGCATCGCCGCGGCCTTGGGACAATCCGCAAAAAGCGCCACCCAAACCTGCCCGTTTTGCCGTTCATCGCAGGCGGATTTCGACGAATACGTTCATCCCCTGCTCGACCGCAGCTATCTCGTCTCCACCTCGCGCGTGCATGGCACCGCCGGGGAAAGCTTCCAGACCATCCACGTCCTCAAAGACATCACCGACCGCAAGGAAGCCGAGAGCCGTTACCGCGAACTTTTCGACAATATCCAGGAGGCGCTGTACTACAGCACCTGCGACGGCCGTTTCATTGAGGTCAATGATGCCGCGGTCCGCATGTTTGGCTACTCCACCCGCGAAGAGATGCTGCAGGCGGACGTCCCCACCGCTCTTTTCTTTTCTGCGGAACAACGCGAACATCACCGGGACCTGCTGCACGAGCACGGATACTTGCGCGACTTCGAGACCACATTGCGACGCAAAGATGGATCGCCGATCCGTGTCCTGATCAACGCCTTTGCCATGTATGACCACCTGGGTGAGATCATCCAATACCGCGGCCTGATGCTCGACATCAGCGGCCTGCGCGAGTCCCAGTCGGAACTGCAGCGAGAACGCGAGTTCTCGGGCAAAGTGTTGAGCAACACGCAAAGTTTTATCCTGGTCACCGATGCGGCGGGCCGGATCAGCTATGCGAACCGGCGCTGGGCCGATGCCGGCTTCGTCCAGCCCGACTTGCTGGGCCGCCCCGTGCTCGATCTCTCCGCTTCCGGTTCCTTTCAGGCTTTCTCCGATGCCCTGCACGCTACGCTTCGCGGGACCGCGGTGGAAACCCTTGAACTGCAAATCCTCCGGCCGCACGCCGAGGCCGGACATTTCTCCGTCAGCCTCAGCCCCATGCGCGACGACCACGACCGCATCGCCAGCGTTGTCCTGGTCATGACCGACATCACCGACGCCGTCCTGCTGCGCGACAAACTTATACACACCGAAAAAATGGCTGCGGTCGGGCAGTTGGTTTCCGGCGTGGCCCATGAGGTCAACAATCCGCTCACCGCGATTCTCGGCTTCGCGGACCTGCTGATGGAGAACCCCGACCTTCCCGAAAGCGCCCGCAGCAACCTGCGCGTGATTCTGCAGCAGGCCCAGCGCACCAAGCAGATCGTGCAGAACCTGCTCAGCTTTGCCCGGCAGACGCCGCCCCAGCGCGCTCTGCTGCAGGTCAACTCCATCCTGCGCAGCACCATCCAGCTTCGTTCCTACGATTTCAGCAGCCATGGCGTAGACGTCGTCGAGCACTTCGACGATGGCCTGCCCGACGTGCTGGGCGATGCCCACCAGTTGCAGCAGGTGTTCCTGAACATCCTGAACAACGCCTACGATGCGGTGCGCGAGTCCGGTCCCCCCGCCCGCATCGAGATCATGACCACCAAGGCCAGCGGCTACGCGGAAGTTTCGTTTCGCGATACCGGCCTCGGCATAGACCACATGGATCGCATCTTCGATCCCTTCTTCACCACCAAAGAAATTGGCAAGGGCACCGGTCTTGGCCTCAGCATCTGCTACGGCATCGTGCGCGAGCACGGCGGAGAAATCCGCTGCCACAACAACGCCGATGGCCGCGGTGCAAGCTTTATCGTCCGCCTGCCGGCGGCGGCGGCCCAGACCGCGTCTTTCGGTGTGGCCGCAGGAGTGAATCAACCATGAATCAAACTGTCGTAAATCCAACCGTCCTGCCTGTCCTACTCATTGAGGACGAACCTGCCGTCATGGCTTACGTGAAGGCCGCCCTCGAACGCGGCGGCTATGCCGTCCAAACCTGCGAATCCGGCGTCGAGGCCCTGCCCCGGCTGGAGTCCGGGCAATTTCTCGGCGTGGTGAGCGACATGCGCACGCCCGGCGGAGTGGACGGCGGCCAGGTGCATGCCTGGATCTCCCGCAATCGCCCCGACCTGGCGACCCGCGTCGTATTTATCACCGGCGATATCGCCAACGAGGAAACGGTTGCAACTTTGCGCGAGACCGGCGCGCCCTGCATCGAAAAACCGTTTCGCGTCCAACAATTCATTGATGTCGTGGACCGCACCCTGGGGAGGACCCGATGACAACCCTTGCTTCTAGCGACGACCAACGTATCCGGCTCCTGGTGGTGGACGACGAACAAAGCATTCGCCGCCTTTGCGTGACCGTTGGGGAAGCCTTGGGATTTGTCTGCCTCGAGGCCGAGAGCGGCGACTCCGCGCTGGCTCTGCTGGAACAGCAGCCCGCGCACATGATTCTTTCCGACATGGTGATGCCCAATATGTCGGGCCTGGAATTCCTCGAGAAAGTGAAAAAACTTCTGCCCCGCAGTGAGGTCGCTCTGATGACCGGGCATGGCTCGGTCGAGACCGCTGTGCAGGCCATGAAACTGGGCGCTTACGACTACATCACCAAACCGTTTTCACCGCTGGAGGAGCTGCGCCTGTTTCTTCGGCGCATGGCGGAAAAAATCCGCCTGGTCGAGGAGAATGAATTCCTGCGACAGCGCACCGACTCGGAGACCGCTGTCCATGGCATCGTCGGATCTTCCGCCAAGATTCACGAAGTCCTGCGCATGGTCTCCCGGCTGAAAGATACGCGCACTCCCGTGCTGGTTTGCGGCGAGAGCGGCACCGGCAAAGAGTTGGTTGCCCGTGCCATCCATTTTCGCGGCGCATTTGCCTCCCGACCGTTCGTGGCCGTGGATTGCGGATCGCTGGTTCCGACTCTCATTGAAAGTGAACTCTTCGGATACGAAAAAGGGGCGTTCACCGGGGCGCTACGATCCAAGTCCGGGCTGTTCCAGGCGGCGGACGGCGGCACCATTTTTCTGGATGAAATCGGAGAACTTCCACTCGAACTCCAGGCCAAGCTGCTCCGCGTTTTGCAGGAGAAGGAAGTCCGTCCGGTGGGCAGCAACCAGCGCATCAAGGTGGACGTGCGCGTCGTCGCCGCCACCAACCGCGACCTCGAAGCAGCTTACAAAAACGGCACTTTTCGCAAGGACTTGTTTTTCCGCCTGAACGTGGTCACCGTACAGGTTCCGGCGTTACGTGAACGACGCACCGACGTGCCCATGCTGGCGCAGTGGTTTTTGGACCGCATCGCCCCTGACGCCGAAGTCCACATTTCAGGCTCTGCCATGCGCGCAATGATCGCTTACGACTGGCCGGGGAACGTCCGCGAACTCGAAAACTGCATCGAACGTGCCATTGCGCTTGGCAACGGCAAGTTGATGGACCTCAGCGATCTTCCCGACAGCATTGCCTCAGCGTCCAATGCCACCGGCCACCGCGAGGTCCTCCCCGGCTCGATTCCGGAATACCCCATGTCCGAAGCCTCTTCAGGTGGCTTGGACGTCTCGTCCAATGACTTAGAGGACATCGAGCGTGCCACCATTCAGCGCGTCTTTGAGCAAGTCCAGGGAGACAAGTCCCGCGCCGGCAAGATGCTCGGCATCAGTCGGGCGACACTTTACCGAAAGCTAAAACGCTATAACATCGGCCTTGCCACCGATGCCCAAACCTCATCTCACACGCTGCAGTAGAGCGGGGGCCTCCTCGGTGTTGAGACGCCGCGTCTCACGCTGAGACTAAACCGGACTGCGGCGTGAGACTTGTACCTCAAAGGTTTGTCATAAGTGACTGAAAACATTAGCTCCCGAGTGCTAGTCCTTCGGTTCCGCGTAATGGCTTGTGCCTTGCTTCAACAATTCAGCCCGCCGAGTCTGGACAGGACCGCTTCGAGCCAACCGCTCCAGCCGTTCCTTCCAAACCGGGTGACGGCGTTTTTCGGAGACTGATAGTCGTGAGTTCGTCCGCATTAGGTACAGCCCGAGCTTCTCAGAGCAGTCCGGTGGCCTCGCTGGCTCGTTTTTTCCCTGATGCCGCCCCGGTCCGCATCCCTGTGGAGATTTCGCGCTCCCTGCGGGAAACGCTCCCATCCCCGGCCTGGAAAGCGGAAAGCACCATCATCGAATTTGGTACGCCTCGCGAAGTCCTGTTTTCCTGCGCCGGGCCCCTCGAGTTTGCCGACATCGTGCACCTGCGCAACTCCGATGGATCGCTCGATACCGAAGCTTCCGTGGTGGCGGTGCAGTATCACACCGGCAAAACCATTGTCGCCGCACGTTTTCTGAACGACATTCCCAACTGGATCATTAAGCCACTATGACTGCTTCCAACCCATCCCAAGACTTCGCCGCGCAGTGGGACTCCGCGCTCCGCGTCTACCCTTACTATTCACAACTCGCCCGCGAGTTTGTTCTGGAATTGGATGCCTGTCCAGACCTCGAGGCAGGGGTTGAGACACCTGATCAGGACTCAGTCGAGCAAGCCCAGAAGTGGCTGCAGACCATGGACGAGCGAATCCAAGTCCATCAACTCCGCCAGTTTCTGCAGACCAGCCCGATCGTGGACCAGGAAGCCGTGCTCGCACTGTTGCAGCATTTGCTGGCCAGCCCGGTGCGCAGCGACTCCTCGCGCGACAAGATTGATTTCATGCTGGTCCAGTATTTCAACCTCGCCTTGCCGATGGCCCTGGATGACGAGGAAGTAGACTTGGCCTGCGTTGCCGGCGTGTTGCAGCCTCTGGTCGGCACCGTCGAACTGAAGACTCCGCTATGGCTCAACGCGCTTGACCGTATTCTGGAGGCCGCGCGCCTCTGTACCAGTCTCGACGAACTGCTTCACGGCGGCGGTTTGGTGCAGGGCCGCAAGGTCAAGACACAAGCCGGTGACTTGTTTTACCTGCCCGTCGCGCTGGTGGCTTTCACCCGCTTCGGCTATCTCATGCGCCGTGCGTTTTTCCACCTGATGCACAACGATCTCAACAGCATCCTCGAAGGCCTCGACGAACTGCAAGCCAACGGCGTGACCACGCTGGATTGCCGCCGCGCCCAGTTCTCCGCCCAGGAACCCGTAGACCGTTTGCGCATGGTCTGCCAGTCATGGAAGGTCATGTTCCAGGCCGAGTATTCCTCCGGCCAGCCCCTGCGTCTGTTGGTGGACCTGAAGGCCTCCGTGGATCAGGCCCTTGGCCGCGCCACTACCGCCCCGGACGGAACCAAGAAACCAGCGGCCAGCGCCGGGAAAGCCCTGGCCCCCAAGAGCGCACCTGCAAACCCCGCGGCCGCAGCCGGAAAACGTCCCCCCGCAACAACCCCTGGCGAGGTTACAGCCGCCAAGCCGAAGGCAATGGCCGCAGCCGCCGGCGCCGAGGCGGTTCCTGAGTTCGAAATTTCGTCTGGGATTCCCGGCTGGAGCGACGACGGCCCGGATGGTCCCGCGGCCAAGTGACATCACTCTGCAGTTGTTGATTTTGAATTGGCCCGACAATCGGGCAGAAAGCGAACCGTGTAGCGTGGACCAGTCAACCGTTCTCATCATCTCCGACGATGCCGACTTTTCTCGTGGCGTGATTGCCCGCTGGCAGTCCCAGCGCACCGTCCCCGCCTTCACCCTGCTCAGCGGGGAACTCTGGCAGCGTTTCGCGACCGAGTGTTTTGATGTTGCCATCGTCGGCCCCTTGCACCGCGAGTTGCTCTCGGTGGTGATGGAGCCCCTGCATTCCACCGCCCAGCCCGTCTTCTGTTTTTGTCCGGAAGCCGCGACCGCGCAACTGGTGCGCCAGCGCTGGCCACGCACGGCGGTGCTGCTTCCGTCCGAATACTGGCTGGATGTGCTGGTGCTCGCCGGCAACGAAGCGGTCGGGCGTTCCCGCGCCGAGAACCGGGCGCGTGCCGCCGAACATTCCAGCGCCGCCGCTCAACGGGAAGCCACCCTCGGCCGCTACATGCTTGAAATGCGGCACAACCTCAACAACGCGCTCACCTCGGTGCTCGGCAATTCCGAACTCCTGCTGTTGGAGCCCGGCAGCCTGTCCGCCAGCGCGCGCGCCCAGATGACGACCATTCACAGCATGACTTTGCGCATCCACGAGATCCTGCAACGGTTCTCGTCGCTCGAAAAAGAAATGCACGCCGTGGCAAGTCAAACTCGAGGCGAGTCGTACCAGGTTTCTATTGCCGCCGCCGCCGGCGACTAAGACCGCCGCTACAAGAACAGAATGCCAGTCCCCACTGGCCAGCAAGGCAAATATGAACAGCGTCTATCCCGGTGGGGAAGGTCTCATGAATAAATTGATGTCTTCAAGAACCGTACTGGAACACGAACTCTCGGAATTGCGGCTCGTCATCGAGCGCCAGACCGGCCTGGTGCTGGCTTGTCCAAACAGCGCCCTGGCCGCGCGTGTCGCCGAGACCGTGGAAGCCCTGCAATTGGATTCAGTCACCGCCCTGGTCGAGCGTTTTCGCTCCACCGACGACGCTACCCAGTTAGGCAACTTTCTCGAGGCTCTCGCCCCCGCCGACACCGGATTTCTGCGCCACCACGGTCCACTCAACGCCCTCACGCGTTGTGTTCTGCCGCAACTGTTCTCGCGTAAGACCACGGAAGGTCACTCCACGCTTCGCATCTGGAGCGCTGGTTGCGGCACCGGCGAAGAACCGTATTCCATCGCCATGGCGGTTTGCGATGGCATGTCCGCCCATCACGGCTCGCACACCGGCTCGCACAACAAGAGCAATGGTTCAGCAGCCACCAATTCCGCCGCCAGCAATGGCATTCAGAATCCTTCTTCCGAAGCCGCATGGTCGGTCCACATCGTCGGCAGTGATCTGGTTCCGCAGGCCGTAGCCGCCGCTGAACGCGGCGTCTATCCTCATTCCTCGGTCGCCGGACTTCCGTCCGCCACCATCCGCTCCTGTTTTTCAAAGGTTGGGGCCGGGGGTGTCAGTGCCGCGAAAAACGGAGGGGCCACGTCCGCGAGCGCGACCAGCGAGGCCCCCGCTACCAATGGTGAGTATTACCTCATGGTCAAGCCGCGTCTGCGCAGTCTGATGACCTTCAACACCATGAACCTGGCCCGCCCCACCTACATCGGCCGCTTCGACTGCATCTTTTGTATGGATGTGCTGCCCCACTTCTCGCGTCCGCAGAAGCTCGCCCTGATCGAGCGTCTTCACCTCTATCTCGAACCGGGCGGCTACCTGTTTCTCGGTACCGGCGAGAAACTCATTCCCAACAATCTCAACTTCCGCAGCGAATGCCACGACGGCTACACCTTCTACCGCAAACCGGTAGCCGCCGGCGCCACTTTTGGAAGGTAAACACGGAAATGCGTCCTCCCGAAGCCTCGCGTTTTCACCAGCGGGGCGAGGGCTGTCGCTTGCACCTGGCATCCTGTATTGTCTAATTTATCCAAATTGTCTATAATAGACAAATGCGTACCGTCTCCGCCACCGATGCGAAACAGCGCCTCGCTGCTCTTCTCGACGCCGCCCAGCGCGAACCGGTCCTTATCCGCCGCCAAAACCGCGACGTCGCCGTCATCATGTCCGCCGAGGCATACGACCGCATTCGTGGCGTCAATACCGCCGAGCTAAAGCGCCTGTGCGAACGGGTAAGCGAACAAGCAGCGGCGCGCGGCCTAACCGATGAGATTCTTGCGGATCTCCTCAAGGATTGATGCACCCGCCTGAGCGCGTTGTCGTGGACACCAACGTCTTCGTAAGCGGTCTCTTGCGAATATCATCAGTTCCAGGTCGGGCCGCAAGCCAGGCGATGGACGAATCCGTCCTCCTCGTCTCACAGGCCACAATGAGTGAACTGGCCGACGTCCTGGCCCAGGCGAAGTTTGATCGCTACGTAAGCCTTGAGCAGCGACTGCAATTCATCTCTCTTGTTGCGAATAAAGCCGAGTTCGTGCCAATCATTCATCCCGTCCGCGAATGCCGCGACTCGAAAGATGACAAGTTCCTGGAAGTGGCGCTGAACGGCAGGGCGGATATGATCATTTCCGGCGATGTTGATTTGCGGGCGATGCATCCGTGGCGGGGGATCGAAATTCTGGCCCCGGCGGAATACCTGGTGCGCCCCTAGTTATCGGGACTCGCGCCTCGACGGTTACCCGTCATTCCATGCCGCTTGCGCTGAAATTTCGCCTGCGCCCATGCCGGATATGGAGAACTTCCACCACTCGCAGTCTCTTTTTGATGCGAAAAATCACTCGATAGACATGCGGTTTTCGCCCCCATAGCAGATGTCTTAGTCGCTTGCTCTCGCGCGTGATTGGGTGCTGGCTGGGCATTTCCCGAAGCCCGAGAATCGCTGCCTTAAGCTTGAAATACCACTGGCGCGCGTGCCCGGACTCTGCCGCGTTGATGTCTCGATAGAGAGAAGCTAAATCGTGCTCTGCCCGCGAGGTGATCTTAACGAGATAGGCCATGCAGCGTTTCGAATTCGCGGAAAAATTCATCGGCCGGCCTGCTTTGGCCCTTACGCACGTCCTCTAACCCTTGACGAATGCCTTCGCGAGCGTCGGCCTGTGCTGCGATGTCCAACAGGCGCTGGTATGCTTCCGCGTCTTGAACCACCGCCGCAGCTTTTCCGTTCACCGTCAGAATAACCGGGCGCTTGCTCTTCTTGATTTGTTTGAGGAATTGGCTGGAGCGCCGACGGAAGGTGGTCAGAGGTTGAATATCTTTGGTGAGATCAAGCACAGGACCTCCTAAGTGAGCACCTTTAAAGGTGCTCGTATCATTCTACACCAGCGCCTGCCGCGCATGGCCAATCTCGAATGCTTTGGCTCGCACCGTTGCATTCCTCCCTTAATTACCGCATAGCTCTTCAATTCGAATCTTACCCTCGCTTTTTCACGCGAACAAAAACTCCTTAGTCCGCAATTCCCGAATCGCGTCCCTTAACTTCGCCGCTTTCTCAAACTCAAATTTCTTCGCCGCCTCGCGCATGTCGCTTTCCAGCTTCGCGATGTACGCATTCACTTCCAGTTGCGACGCAAACTCTGGAATGCCCTCGGCCTCGCCGCCGGTCAAGTCGGTATAGTCGGCGGCGACAATCCCCGCCAGCGTCATGTCCAACGGACGCACAATGGATTCCGGCGTGATCCCGTTCTCCTCGTTATATGCGGTCTGGATCGCGCGCCGCCGGTCGGTTTCGCCCATCGCGCGCTTCATCGAGTCCGTCATGCGATCCGCGTAGAGAATGGCCCGTCCGTTTAAATGCCGCGCGCAGCGCCCGATGGTCTGAATCAGCGATCCCGCCGAGCGCAGAAATCCTTCCTTGTCCGCATCCAGAATCGCCACCAGCGACACTTCCGGCAAATCCAGTCCTTCGCGCAGCAGGTTGATGCCAATCAGCACATCGAACTCGCCCTTGCGCAGATCGCGCAGAATCTTCACTCGCTCGAGCGTCTCGATTTCCGAATGCATGTAGCGGCACTTCACGCCCACTTCGGCGTAATACTCGGCCAGGTCCTCCGACATGCGCTTGGTCAAAGTCGTCACCAGCACGCGCTCCCCGATCGCGACCCGCCCACGAATCTCGTGCAGCAGGTCGTCAATCTGCCCCTTCACCGGACGAACCTCAACCGGCGGATCAATCAACCCCGTTGGCCGGATGATCTGCTCCACCACCACGCCCGCCGATTTGGTCAGCTCATACGGCCCCGGCGTCGCCGAAACATAAATGAGTTGGTTCGCGCGATGCTCCCATTCCTCAAACGTCAGCGGACGATTGTCCAGCGCTGACGGCATGCGAAAGCCATACTCGACCAGCGTTTCCTTGCGCGAGCGGTCGCCGGCATACATGCCGCGCAACTGCGGCACCGTCTGGTGCGACTCGTCAATAAACATTAAAAAGTCGCGGGGAAAATAATCCAGCAGCGTCGGCGGAGGCTCGCCCGGCATGCGTCCCGTAAAATGCCGCGAATAATTCTCAATGCCGTGGCAATAACCCATGGCCTTGATCATCTCCAGATCAAACATGGTCCGCTGATGAATGCGCTGCGATTCCACCAGCCGTCCCTGTTTTTCCAGTTCCACTTCCCACCACGCCAGCTCTTTCTTGATCGAATCCACTGCGGTCGCGCGCGTCTCTTCTTTCATCACATAGTGCGTCTTGGGATAAATCGGCAACCGTCCATACTTCTGCTTCACTGTGCTGAACAGCGGATCAATCTGCGACAGCGACGAAATTTCATCCCCCCACAGTTCGATCCGGTACGCCATGTCGTCATAAGTAGGGAACACCTCGATCACGTCGCCGCGTACGCGAAACGTTCCGCGCTTGAAATCGCCGTTCGTGCGCTCGTAAAGAATGTCCACCAGCTTGCGCGTGATGTCCTCGCGCTTGATCTTCTGGCCCTTTTCCAGAAACAGCATCATGCCGTAATACGCTTCCGGCGATCCCAGCCCGTAAATGCAGCTCACCGAGGAAACAATCAGCGCGTCGCGCCGCTCAAATAGCGACCGCGTCGCCGACAGGCGCAGCTTGTCGAGTTCATCGTTGATGGTTGCTTCTTTCTCAATGAACAGGTCCGCCGCCGGTACATAGGCCTCGGGCTGGTAATAGTCGTAGTAGGACACGAAATATTCCACGGCGTTATGCGGGAAAAAATTCTTGAACTCGTGATAGAGCTGCGCCGCCAGCGTCTTGTTATGCGCCATCACCAGCGCCGGACGGTTCGTCGCCTCAATCACCTTGGCCATGGTGTAGGTCTTGCCCGACCCAGTGACGCCCAGCAACACTTGGTGCTGCTCGCGGTCATACACCCCGCGCAGCAGCGCCTCGATGGCGCGCCCTTGGTCCCCCTGCGGCTTGTAGTCGGAAACGAGTTTGAAGTCCATGGGAAGAAGCTCTTAGCCACTAACTCTTGGCGATTAGCCAAAGCAAATGCGATCAGCAGTCATGCTCGCGTGGGGACCGCCGCCCCAGGCGGTCCAGTCGGGCGAAAGCCCGGCATACCTGAACGGATCGTCCGCGCGAGCGAATCTCTTGATTATATCGCCGGACATGACCGCTGGATTCGTCACCCCAATGAGCGAAAGCCGTGATTCCTCCGAACCCTTAGCAAGGAAGCCTGGTTTCAACCGACGCAGCGGTGTTTTTCACGCACAGTTCATATTCACTTAACCTCCTCGAAATAATTCCCGCCTAGGCTTAGGACGTTTTCCCATTCAAGGAGGAATTTTCAGTGACCAAACGCCGTTTGCTTCCCTTGTTGGCTGCCGGTTTGTCCTGCGTGTTGACGTCGGCCGCCATTGCACAAAACCAGATCAAGAATGTCCTGCTCATCAGTGTTGACGGCATGCACGCCCTAGACGTGGCCAACTATGTCAACGCCAACCCCAAGTCGGCCCTCGCCGAGTTGTCCCGGCACGGCATCACCTACTCGAACGCGCGCACCCCCGCCAATTCCGACTCTTTCCCCGGCCTGCTGGCCCTGGTCACCGGCGGCTCGCCCATCAGCCACGGCATGTTCTATGACGTCAGCTACGACCGCACTTTGTTCGATCCCACCAACACCACCTGCACCGGCACTCCCGGCAACACCGTGGTCTTCGACGAGAGCATTGATGTCTACAACTCACAGAACGTCTCGCAAAACGTGATTGACCCCGCAAAACTGCCACGCGGCTTCAAAAAGGGTGTCTGCTCGCCCATCTACCCGCACGATGCGCTCCGCACCAACACCATTTTTAACGTCGTAAAGAACTCCGGCGGACACACCGCCTGGGCCGACAAGCATCCCGCCTACGATCTGGTAAACGGGCCTAGCGGTATCGGCGTGGATGACCTCTATACTCCGGAAATCACCAACGTGGGCGGGCTCGACAACACCCACAGCGTGGTTTGCACCGCGGAGAACGACCAGAAGAAAGTCCAGGCGATCATCAACGAGATCAATGGCCTGAGCCACGACGGCAAGACTGCTCCGGGCACGCCGGTGGTCTTCGGCATGAACTTCCAGGCCGTTAGCGTCGGACAAAAACTAGTCAAAGACAACTACGACAACAGCTGCGTGGATGACAGCAATCCGTCCATCAATCAGCAACCGGGCGGCTACCTGGATGGCTCCGGCACTCCCAGCGCGGTCCTGGCCTATGGCCTGCAGCAGACCGATCAGGCCTTGGCCAGCATGATCACAGCGCTCAAGAACAAGGGCATCTATAATTCCACCCTGTTCATCGTCACCGCCAAACACGGCCAGTCGCCCATCAACCCAGCGAAGGTCAACAAGCCCGGCCACTTCGCTGACCTGGTTGCCGCCCTGCCCGATGCCGGCACCAACCCCGCCGCCATCGCCATTGCCAAAGCCAACGCCTGCACCACCGGCTCGTGTGGTTTTGTGCAGGACGACGATATCGCGCTGATTTGGCTGCAAGGCCAGAACATCGCCAACCAAAAAGTTGTGGACTACCTGAACGCCAACGCTGCCGCTCTGTTCATTGAAGAAGTGATTGGCGGGGCCGAACTCAAGCTCAGGTTCAACGACCCGGCCACCGACAGCCGCACGCCTGACATCATGGTGCAGCCGATCTATGGCGTCGTCTATACGGGATCGACTGCGAAAAATGCCGAGCACGGTGGTTTCAGCTTCGGTGACACCAACGTTGGCCTGATCGTCTCCAACCCGGGGATCTTCGGCCACACCATCAAGACCCCGGTTGCCACTTCGCAAGTCGCGCCAACCATCCTCCAGTCTCTCGGAATCGATCCCAAGAAACTGGATGCGGTGAGAATTGAACGCACTCCAGTATTGCCTCAGTAGTTTTGCGGTGTTCGCTTGAAATGAGAACGGGCTGCTTAAACGCAGCCCGTTTTTTTATGTCTGTGAAGAGGCTCGGTGGCAGTTGTTGAAAGACTCACGATTCGTATCAGGGCAGCCGCTTCAGCGGTGCCGCGAGCTCCGCTAAATCAGTACCGGCTTCAGCCTCTGCGACAGTTGGCAAGAAACCGATTTTTCAACAAACTGCTACGGGAAAAAATGGAACGTCGCGTGGAGAGCGTTTCCTACTCCGCTCCTTACTCCAGCTGCCGCTCGTAGTCCGCGCTGTCGAAATGTCCCTGCGATTCCGCGATCAACCCATCCGCGCCAATTCTCCACTCCTCGTAGCCGCTGATCCGGACCCGTTTGCCCGTTCCACCCGGCCCCGTATTCGTGCCGACCAATGTCCATCGATAAATTGTATGGTTATTTTTAGTGACATCATCCATGCTTACCTGCAGGTCCGGAAACGCAGTCATGAAACTCTGAGCAGCTTCGGTGATAGCGCGCCGTCCGATGGCCGGCGTCCCGCCGTTGATGGTGAGCGAGCCATCCGGCGAATAAAAGGCAGCCACGCTCGCGGCATTTTGGCTGCACCAGGCCGCTGTGTAGAGCTTGGCAAACTCTTGCAGCATGACCAAATCAGGCATCAATCAGCATCTCTCCTCGATCTCGGGCCCGGCGCAAATTGTGACTTAAACTAGAACCCCGGCGGCCTCTCTCCCACCACGTTGAGCGCCCGTTCCAGCGCCAAACCCGCCGCGCCCAGCGTTCCTTCATCAAACAGTCTCCCGATCAGCGTCACGCCATGCGGCACCCGCCGCGGTGTCGCAAACGTCGGCACCGGATTCGCCGGGTCGGGCGCCCAATCGCTGCGCGCTTTTCTCACTTCCACAAATCCCGCACGCATCGTCAGCGACGGATGGCCCGTGAAATTCGTGACGGTCAGCATTTCATCGCGCAGAGACGGCACCAGCAGCAGGTCCACTTCGTTGAACACGCGCGCCATCTCGACCGCCACCTTCCGCCGTAAGCGGTCCGCCTGCACAAAATCCACCGCCGACAAGAACCGCGCCTGGCGGAATAGATTGGGCCATGCGTCCGGCACTTGTGCTTTCAGCTCATCCAGTCCGCCGTTAAGCGTGAGCTCTTCAAAGGCCGCGGCCGCTTCCGCAAAAAGAATCAAGTTGAGTGAGTTATACGGCCAGTCGGGAATGGAAACTTCCACCGGAACCATGCCAAGTTTCTTCGCGGTTTCAAGTGCCGCGCGGTCCACTTCGGTTGCCGGATTCTGATTCATCCAACCCGGCAGGTAGCCGAGCCGCAATCCTTTTGCTCCCGCCTCGGCGTTGAAGTCCAGATGGCTGGGCACGCTGGCCGCGTCCCCCTCGTCCGGCCCGGAGATTGCGCGCAATACCAGCAGTGCGTCTTCCACGCTGCGCGTCATCGGGCCCAGTTTGTCCAGCGACCAGCACAGCGTCATGGCCCCAGTTCGCGGCACGCGGCCATAAGTTGGACGCAAGCCGGTCACGCCGCAGCGCATCGCCGGGCTCACAATGCTGCCGCCAGTTTCACTGCCGATGGAGAATCCGACCAGCCCCGCAGCAGTAGCCGCACCCGGACCCGCGCTTGAGCCCGACGCTCCTTCTTCCAGCAGCCACGGATTCATGGTCTGCCCGCCGAACCAGATGTCATTGAGCGCCAGCGCGCCCAGGCTCAACTTCGCGATCAACACCGCTCCCGCCTCGTGCAACCGTTTCACCACCGCGCTGTCTTCGCTGGGCACGCGGTCGCGGAACGGCTCCGCGCCATACGTTGTCGGAATGTTGGCGGTATCGAGCAGGTCTTTCACTCCAAACGGAATTCCATGCAGCGGCCCGCGATATTGTCCCTTGCCAATTTCTTCGTCGGCCTGCTTTGCCTGGTGCAGCGCGTGTTCCCGGGTGATCGTGATCGCGCAGCGCAGCGTGGGATTGAACTTCTCCAGCCGATCGAGATAAATCCGCGTCAGCCGCTCCGAGCTGATCGCGCGTTTCTCCACCCATCGCGAAAGTTGCGTCACTGGAGAGAAAGCAATGTCCTCGTCCTTCGCCGGCAACGGGGCCGAATCGCTTTTGCTTCTCACGAACTGATCGCGCTGCCCACCCGCTTTCACTCCGGGCAACATGGGGTTCCATCGCGTAGCCGGTGGCAGCGTCGCCTCGAGCGCTACTTTCCTCGGCCCGGTGCGCCGCTCATACACCGCCGCCAGCGTTTTACGCCAGCTCGCCGCCGCCACCGCGCGCTCTGCATCGCTCAACGGAAACTGCGCCAGCTTTTCCGCTTCCGCGAACGTGGCAGGCGAAACCTCCGGCCCAAACGCCGGCCCCGCGCCGAACGCCGGCGGCGCTCCCGCTGGCAAGTTCGAGGGGTCCTGCGCAACGCTCCGTGACGCCGCCGCTGCGCCCAGTACACTCAAAGCTGTAATCGTCAGAAACTCTCGCCGCGATTTCGACATGATCTCCTTAAAGTATTTCCCTACTAGTTCCTCAATATTCCCACGAGTTTGTCATTCCGAACGCCTTCAGGCGTGAGGAACCTGCTTTCTCTCGCTTCGTCGGAGATTACTCGTCAAAAGCGCAAGTCCGCTAACGACCTACTTTTCCGGAACTTCCCCGTAGCCCACGATCTTAGCCGATGCGTGAAACTTCTTGTAATCGCGGAAGGTTTGCTCCTGGCTCTCCCGGATTTCCTTCAGCAGCGCCAGCCGCACATCAAATTTCACCACCACGTGCTGCGGCAGCCAGACTTCATCGTTCACCCGCGTCTGCTCGAACAGGATGCGCGAGCCCTTATGCACTCGCGCCAGAAACAGTCCAAACGAAACCGTGTCAATCGCCTCAATGTCCATCTTGGCCAGTTGCAGATCGCTCTTGTCAATCCACACCCGCCCGTGAAACTTGGGAAGATATTTCGCGCCCTTTACCTGGGGAACAAAACCCGGACGCGGCTCGCCATCAATCACCCAGGCCTCGCGTTCGCCGACCAGCTCCGTTCCTACCAGCTTGAAGTCATATGCATCCGACACTTCGTGCACAAACTTTCGCCCTTCCTCGTGCTCTTTGCTTTCTTTCTCTTCCCGCTTCCTGACCTCATCCGCGGATTCGTTCTTATGCTTGTCAATGAGTTTCTGTATCTTCTCTTCTTCCTTGGCCGCTTCCTTTTCCGACAGCGGTTTGCCGTCTTTCTCAATCTGCCGCCTTACCTGCTCGCCGTAAATCTCCAGTACTTCGTAGCTGTTCACTTCAGTGGACTTCACATTTCCCTGAGCGTCGAGCTTGTGGTCTTCATCGCGCTCAATGTAGGTGTAGTTGCGCAGCCGCTTGTCGTTCTCCATGTCTTTGTCGGCGACCGCGCGGAACAACTGTTGCATCTGCTCCTGCGAAAGCCTGCCGCTCGCATCGGGCGCGAGGTCGGGAAGGGAAGCGGCGGTCGGTGCCGCAGCCGGAGCGGCGGATTGCTCCTGCTGCCCGAAGCTGGGCAGAGTCGCGAAAAAAAGCATCAAGAGAGTAAGGCCCAGTCGCGTCATGTTGCCTTGTACGCAGTTAGAGAGCGCGAGGTTCGATTGGGATGCACGACTAGCCACTGCTCACTAGCCACTGCCCTTGTAAGCTTTCCCCAGACACTCCGCCTGAAAAGTCCGCTCATCCACCCGGTGCAGGCCTTTTTCCTGTGCCGGCGTCAGCAGCGGATAATGCTTGATATCAAACAGGTGATACACGATGAACCACACCGGCTTGTCGGTGGTCATCCAGTCCTGATCGTCAAACCGCTTCAGATTCACGGGCAGCGAATACCGCCGCATCGTCCGCTCCCGCCGCAGATTGCAGTATCCGTTGAAATAAGTCAGCGCCAGCTCGCGCAGCGTACGGTGTATGGGTTCCCGCCAACGGCATCCCGTGTAGTTCGACTTGGCAATCGCGCCCCAGCATCCCCGCTCGCGAAATACTGCGATCACGTGGTCGGTATCATGCACGGACTCAAAGTCCAGCAGCAGCGGAGGATACCCGTTCGCCCGCAGCGCAGCCGCCGCAAAAATCGAGCCTTCCAGACAATGCGCGGTGTTCTCCGCCAGCACTTTTCTTGGCGACCACGCCGTGTCCGCCAGGTGATACGGACAGTCATCAAGAAATTGCTGAATACCGTGCGGAGTCTTCATGCTGCGCAGTTTGCGCAGCTCGGCGGGAGTGAATTGACCTAGTGGTGCGCTCATCGTCGCATGAGTTTACATGAGAGCGAGTCTTGTCATGCGGGGCCCCGCATGACAGGGTGTGAATTTTGTCATGCGTGACGGACCTTGCGTTCTGTCATGCTGAGCGAAGGGATAAGAAACGCAGAGCGTTTCTTGTCCCGCAGTCGAAGCATCCCTATCCGCATTCCGGCCTCGCTGGCCCGAGGGCTGACTTTGCGACAGACTGTACGGCCGCGTTCAGAGTTGGGAGCGCGTTAGGGATGCTTCGACTCCGCCGGAGGACTGACGTCCTCCGGCTGCGCTCAGCATGACAAGGACTCCGCTTTTTCCACGCTCATCCAAATACCTCCGCCAGTTCCTCCGGAGCATCCACCAGCACGTCGGGAGCCGGATCGTTCAACGTGTGCGGCGCAAACCCATACGTCACCCCGATCGTGAACATGTCCGCATTCCGCCCGGTCGCAACATCCACATGCGAGTCCCCAACCATCACCGCTTGCGCGGGTTGGACTTCATATTCAAGCAGCAACACGCGCGCGCCCTCAGGGTCAGGTTTTTTCGTAATAAAACTGTTGCCGCCATAAACCTGGCCAAAGAACGGGCCCAGCCCCAGCGCCTCGACAATGGCCCGCGAAGGCCCCACCGGCTTATTGGTCAGCACCGCCATCTTGCGCGGCTCCTCCCCCGCGTTGTTCTGGATCAAAGCCAGCGCTTCGTGAATGCCTGCATACACCGTGGTGTGGTCCAGTTTGTGCGCGCGATAGTACGTCAGAAAAAACTCCAGCCCCCTGCGCACCAGCGCCTCGTCGCCCGACTCATCCCCCAGCGCCCGCTGAATCAGCACCGGCGCGCCATCCCCCACATAGCTGGCGATGACGTCGGCCGGCAACTCCGGCCGCTCAATATGCCGCAGCGCCGCGTTCACCGAATGCACCAGATCGAGCCGCGAATCAATCAGCGTCCCGTCGAGATCGAAGATCACCAGCTTGATGGAGTGCGAGTCAAGGGCGCGCTTTGTGCGGATCATGTGTCCACAGAATAAATGATTGGAAGGCCAGAAATCTGGGGAAGCGTGAGACGTGAAGCTCAGTTTGACTTCTGCCCGGCCCTCCGTCGGCGTCATCCCGAACGGAGCCGTTCTTCAGGCGGAGTGAGGGACCTCCGCACATCGCATCCGCGAACCCGCATCTCAGCTGACCAACATCGGCTTGCGCCCTGTGCAATTTCCTGCACATTGACCGCACACCCATAACGCGAACATACTTAACGCGTCGCCCGTCCGGCTTCGCCGGGCAATCACGCCTGGGCTGAATTCGCTTGCCCGGCATCCGCTTGTCGCCCCTGGAGGTTCTTATGCGCCACACCCGATTCGCAGGTTACCGCACGACCGCACTAGCCGCGCTCATCGCACTGACCATGCTCATCGCAGGCACGTCCGCCTCCGCCCAAACCTTTACCGTCTTGCACGCCTTTCACAACTACACCGATAACGGGAAATGCTGTGGCGGCTATCCTTATTCGACCCTCACTTTCGACGCCGCCGGAAATCTCTACGGCACCACCGAGGCCTTCGGCACGGGCGGCTCGGGGACCGCGTTCGAGTTGGGTCCAGTCGGCGCAGGAAGTTGGAAACTGAAAACGTTGCATAACTTCGGCATCACCAGTTCCGACGGCCAGGCGCCGGTCAGCGGCATGACTTTTGATGCGGCTGGAAATCTTTACGGCACAACCACCAGTGACGGCCTTTACGGTGCGGGAACTTTGTACGAACTATCACCCACCTCGTCGGGCGGCTGGGCGCGCACCATCCTTCACCACTTCAACCCAAATAACAACAAAGACGGCTACGAACCATGGGGCGGAGTCGTCGTGGATTCAGCCGGGAACATCTTCGGCACAACGGTCGTCGGTGGCGCTTCCGGATGGGGAACCGTGTATGAGTTTTCACGCACGGCCTCCGGAGGCCTGGCCGAAACGATTCTGCACAACTTCAACTCCAACGCCACAGACGGGCGCCATGGTTGGGGCAAGCTGCTGATGGACACGGCCGGCAATCTTTACGGTACTACGTCGGACGGCGGTGCCTACGGCGGGGGTACCGTGTTCGAACTCCAGGCCACCGCCAGCGGCGGCTTCATCGAAAAGATTCTTCACAGCTTTGCCATTACGGGCGACGGAAATTATCCCTTCGGCGATTTGATGATGGATGCCTCCGGAAATCTCTACGGCACCACCGTAAATGGCGGTCGCTACGGCTGGGGCACGGTGTTCGAACTGGTCTACAAGAATGGAAGCTGGAGCGAGGCACTCCTATACACCTTCAGTGGCACCGATGGCGGCGCGCCCCGCGGAGGTGTAGTGCAGGATGCTACCGGAAATCTCTATGGCACCACTTGGGAGGGATGTAGTTCCGGCTACGGGTGTGTCTACAAATTAGCGCCGGGCGCGGGCGGCACCTGGACCCAGACAATCCTGCATACCTTCACCAGCTGGAACGGCGACGGACCGCAATCTACCCTGCTGCTCGACGCTGCCGGAAATCTCTACGGCTCTGCCCCAGGCGGAGGCCCTTACAGCGGCGGCATGGTGTTTGAAATCAAGCCGTAGACCGGTGTGCCGGCCCATGAACATTCCTGACCTCGGCCCGAACCGACTTCGACCGGAGGACTCGGCTGCGCGAAATCCGAATCGCGGTCGTACGCGCAATAAGTCCAGCGATGAACGCGACACGCTGAATACTATGCAGCGGCGCAAGAAAGCGTGCAAGAAGGCAAGAAGCCCGCGTTCCCATCTCGCTACTGTATAGCCTTGAAAATGTATAGCCTTGAAAACGGCTCCCGAGTGTGACCATGAAGGCTCGCATCTTCGCCCACAGTCTTTCGCTGCTGCCGCTCCTCGCCCTCATCGCCTGTGGCGGCGGCACCACCACGGTCGCCCCGCCACCCGCCAAACCTCAAATCGTCTTCGAAGGCCCCGGCGTTCCCGGCACCGTTAGCGTCCAGGAACTCTCCACCGCCAACCTCGACGGCTCCCACATCGTTCAGATCACCAACGACGGCCACAACAAGTTCCTTGCTCACTTCTCGCCCGACGGCACCCGACTCGTCTACACCAAGTTTCTATCCGGCCATTTTGGCGACGTCGCCCCCGAAGACGACATCTTCACCTACACCTTCGCCTCCGCCACCGAGACCCGCCTCACCGCGCTCGGCAACGGCTTCCAGGCCGCCTGGTCGCCCGATGGGAAGCAGATCGCCTTCGGCACCTATAACGGCACCGCCGGCCTTTACCTCATAAATTCCGACGGCACCGGCCAGCAGCTCGTCGCCCAACCCAGCGGCGCACTCGACGACGAGGCCTGGTTCGACATTGCCTGGTCCAGCGACAACTGGATATTCTTCGTGGTCAAACAGAACACCAACAACTGCCTCAAAGTTCGCCTCGACAAGATCCGTCCCGACGGCACCTCGCGCACCCAGGTCACCGATGGCGGCCCCAACTGCACTCCACCCAACATGGAGCCCTACGGCGACGCCGACCCTGGCATTAGCGCCGACGGCCAGACCGTCTACAGTTCGCGCGGACTCTCCCCCCTGCCCGCCGATCCAACTCAAACCCTCCGCCATCTCTACGCCTACTCCAGCGGCGCCTTCGCCCCCGGCAAGGTCGAAACCGACCTCAGCATCGCCTCCAAACCCGACTGCACTATCGGCGTCCCCAAAGGTTCGCCCGACGGCGCGCAGATCCTTGTCTTTCTTTTTTGCCCCGCCGACATGCCGCACACCGGCGTCACCCTCACCAACACCACCGGTTCTTCGTGGACTTTCATCGCCACCGGCTTCGGCCCCGACTGGAACCCAACCACCAAGCCCTAAAACCTATTTCCCGCGTTAAATCCGCAACGGGCATGCGCATAACGCTTCACGCCGCTGAACCGCCGTCATCCCAAGGCCCCGCGTTTTTTCCAGCGGGCGAGGGATCTCTCACCGCACAGGTACCCGGCGCACGCACACCCACCGACCGCCCGGTAACCCTCCCTCATCCCGGCAAATAAATATGCACAGGTAAGCCCTTGCCCAAACCAAACCACCATTTACAATACAAACTTGCCCGCTCGTCCGTCAGCGGGCAGTGTTTTTGCTGTCCTGAATCCAAGGGTCACCGATAGCATCCAAAGCCGACACGAGGAACTTGGAATGGCCACGACGAAGACCGATCCCAAGCTGACCGCCGATTCCGCGAAGAAGGGCAAGAACTACGAGGGCCTTTCCCGCGAACAGTTGATCCAGCTCTATCGCATCCTCTACACGTCGCGCAAAATTGACGACCGCGAGATCATCCTCAAGCGGCAGCAGAAAATCTTCTTCCAGATGTCTGGCGCGGGACACGAAGCCATCGGCGCTGCCGCCGGCATGGCGCTTCGTTCCGGCTATGACTGGTTTTATCCTTACTATCGCGACCGCGCTCTCTGCCTCGCCCTCGGCGCCAAGCCTTACGACATGTTCCTGCAAGGCGTTGGCGCGGCCGACGACCCCAGCTCCGGCGGCCGCCAGATGCCTTCGCACTGGGGATACAAAAATCTCAACGTCGTCACTCAGTCTTCGCCCACCGGCACCCAGATTTTGCAGGCCGTGGGTTGCGCTGAAGCCGGACGCTATTTCTCCCGCCACCAGAATGCCGCGGCCAAAGGCAAAGGCGACTACCGGCAATTCAAAGATGTCGCTTTCCACGGTGACGAAGTTTCCTACGTCTCGCTCGGCGACGGCACCACCAGCGAAGGCGAATTCTGGGAAGCCATGAACGCCGCGTCTCTCGGCAAGTTGCCGGTCATCTTCTGCGTGCAGGACAACGGCTACGCCATCTCGGTCCCGGTCGAAGCGCAAACCGCCGGCGGCAGCATCTCGCGCTTGGTTTCCGGCTTCCCACACTTTCACTTCCAGGAGATTGACGGGACCGATCCTATTGTCAGCTACGGGGCCTTCCGCCGCGCCGCGCAGTACTGCCGCGATGGCCACGGCCCTGCTTTTATTCATGCGCACGTGATCCGCCCCTATTCCCATTCGCTCTCCGACGACGAACGTCTTTATCGCCCTGAGAGCGAACGCGAACGCGATGCCGCGCGCGATCCCGTCACCCGCACTCAGATTTTTCTTCTCCGCGAAGGCATCCTCGACGAAAAGGGAATCAATCAGCTCGAGAAGCAGGTAGACGACGAACTGCAAATCGCCGTGGACCAGGCCCTGACTGCGCTGCCCGCCGCTCCCGAGTCCGTGACCAACTTCGTCTACTCCCCGGACATCGATCCCCGGTCATCTGCATTTTCCACTCCGCCCGCAATCCAGGAGGCCGAGAGCAAGAAGGCCGTGCCCAAGACCATGGCCGACGCCATCAACGCCACGCTCCACGACGAGATGAAGCGCGACGAGCGCGTCGTCATCTTTGGCGAAGACGTCGCCGATTGCAGCCGCGAAGAATATCTCCACCAAAAACTGGTTAAGGGCAAGGGCGGAGTCTTCAAACTCACTCACGGCCTGCAGATGACCTACGGCCCGGAGCGCGTGTTTAACTCACCGCTCGCCGAAGCCGCCATCGTCGGCCGCGCCACCGGCATGGCCACCCGAGGCCTCAAGCCAGTGGTCGAGATCCAGTTCTTCGACTACATCTGGCCCGCCATGATGCAGATTCGCGACGAACTTGCCGTCATCCGCTGGCGCTCGAACAACGCCTTTTCCGCGCCGTGCGTCATTCGTGTGCCCATCGGCGGCTATCTCACCGGCGGCGCAATTTATCACTCGCAGTGCGGCGAGAGTTCGTTCACGCATATCCCCGGCTTGCGCGTTGTGTTCCCATCCAATGCGCTCGATGCCGCCGGACTGCTGCGCACCGCCATCCGTTGCGACGATCCGGTGCTGTTTCTCGAACACAAACGCCTCTATCGCGAAACTTACGGCCGCGCGCCCTATCCTGGGCCGGATTTCATGATTCCATTCGGCAAGGCCAGCATCGTGCAGCCCGGTAGCGACCTCACCGTCATCACCTATGGCGCAACCGTTCCCCGCGCCTTGCAGGCCGCACAAAAACTCGAACGCGAGCACGGCATCAAAGTCGAAGTGATTGATCTGCGCTGCCTGAATCCGTTCGACTGGGAAACCATCGCGGCGTCGGTTTCGAAAACCAACCGCGTGATCGTCGCCCACGAAGACTCGCTCAGTTGGGGCTATGGCGCAGAAATCGCCGCGCGTCTCGCCGACCAGCTTTTTGACAAGCTCGACGCTCCCGTCCGCCGCGTCGCCGCCCTCGACACCTTCGTCGCCTATCAACCCATCCTCGAAGACGCCATCCTGCCCCAGGTCGGCGACCTGTTCCGCGCCATGAAAGAGCTGGCGGAATACTAGGAGCTGCCTAGTAACTGGGGTTCGTGTGGGGACAGCCGCCCTCGGCTGTCCGACGGGCGCAGCCCGTCCCCTGATTTGAGATCAAAAGTGGGTGCCCCATTTCTCGCGCGTTCTCTGCGCGAGAAGTGGGAATAGATGAAGTGGGGAAGTGGTGAACAGAAGTGAGAACCTACCCGGGTGCCCCACCCTTCCCGCGTTTTTTGCGGGAGGGTGGGGTTCTTGATCTTGGAGACCGTCCCCCCGCTTCACGGTTTTCGAATCATCGGCCGGGTGCCCCATTTCTCGCGCGTTCTCTGCGCGAGAAGTGGGAATAGATTGAGATGGGGAACTTAGAGAACCAGAAGTGAGAACCAACGCGCCGGGTGCCCCACGCTTCCCGCGTTTTTTGCGGGAGGGTGGGGTTTTTGATCTTGGAGACCGTCCCCCGCTTCGCGGTTTTCGAATCATCGGCCGGGTGCCCATTTCTCGCGCGTTCTCTGCGCGAGACGTGGGAATCGGGCAGGCTGGGAGCCGTTTGATGAATGAACATCAAAAATCCCCGCCCAAGCGGAGCTTGAGCGGGGCACCCGCAGATGAGTCGGGATTTCCACCGAAAATGTCACGAAGTCTGTGATGAATGAACATCAGGCTTCCGTAAATCATTGATTCCAAACGACAAACTTCCTGTGGAAAACGCATCCCGTAAGTCGTTTATTTTCATGTATTTATAAAACGAACGCTAGGGCCTCTGGCGTTCGATTTAAGAAGCGTTTGGAAGCGGGAACCCGTTAGGCCACCCGGCCAGAGAAGACGCAACCTTGGGCCTCTGGCGTGCTGGGAAAGGGGCATTGTCGTACAGAACCTGTCCAGCAATTGGAGCCTGCCGGGCTTTGCCCGGCGGGACAGCCGAGGGCGGCTGTCCCCACACGAGCATTTCAGCGCAAGCGCTAATTCACTCCGCTAACGAGAAGAACGAGAAGCAGGTTTCTCGACTGCACAAGATTGCCCGCAAGCGGGCAATCTTACTGCGCTCGAAATGACAGACTGAATCAAAGCTGCCCTGACTCATTCTGCACTCACTCTGCGAACAGCAAACTGTACAACCCTCCGCCCACGGCCCCGCCGATCAGCGGCGCGACCCAGAACATCCACAACTGCTGCACCGCCCAGAACGGAGCGAACAGCGCCACGCCCGTGCTGCGTGCCGGGTTGACGCTGACGTTGGTCACGGGAATGCCAATCAGGTGGATCAGCGTCAGGCACAGGCCGATGGCAATCGGGGCGAAGCCCTTGGGCGCGCGGCTGTCGGTTGCGCCCATGATCACCATCAGGAAGAACGCGGTCAGCACCACTTCGGCGACGAAGCCGGCCATCAGGCTGTAGCTGCCTGGCGAGTGCATGCCGTAACCGTTCGAGGCAAAGCCGCTGTGCGCGTCAAAGCCCGGCGCTCCACTTGCAATTACATACAACACTCCCGCCCCAGCGATGGCCCCCGCCACCTGCGCGATCACGTAAGGAATAAATTCGGACGCTGGAAAGCGCTTGCCCACCAGCAATCCCAAACTCACCGCCGGATTCAAGTGACATCCGGAAATATGGCCGATGGCGTACGCCATGGTCAGCACGGTCAGGCCGAAGGCCAGCGCAACCCCCGCGAACCCAATGCCAAAGCCCGGAAACCCCGCCGCCAGCACCGCCGAACCGCACCCGCCAAATACCAGCCAAAACGTTCCAATAAATTCCGCTCCCGCACGTTTTCCAAGATTCATGGTTTACAGATCTCCTGTTTTGATTGAACTCGATAGCTATCTATGAAAGCTCGCCAGAAAAGCGAGCCGGAATATTATCACGCCGCGCCAACACCCACCACGGAGGCACGGAGACACGGGGAAACTTGTTTCATCGGCTCCCAAGGTTCGTAGGGCTTCTTCGCGAACTTCGCGGATTTTCCTTGCGGGTCGGTTTTCTCCGAATCATGAACTTGCGTCATCTCCGTGTCTCCGTGCCTTGGTGGTGGGTGTTGCGGTTGCAAGAGGGCGGCGCGACCACCGTTCCAGGTTACGAACGCTTGCCTTAAACGTGAATCGGAATTGATCGGCGGCAACGCCGATGCTAGGCTGCGAGCGGTGCGTGTTAAAACATCAAATTCGAGGAAATCCGCGACGGACGGCCACTCCGCTGCCGCGTCTCTGTCCTGGTTTCCTGGATCAGCGGAAGTGTGGATCAGGTTCCTGGGCGCGCTGCTGGGATTGGGCCTGGCGTTTGGCGCCGCGCTGTTTTCAACTGTGTTTCGCGATTCCGGCAACGTCTGGGCCACGGTTGGACTGGCATCGCTTTCGCTGCTGCTGGCTGTCGCCGTGGGACTCACGACCGTGCCGTATCTGGCGCGCCGCGCCGCCGCCGAACGCCAGCGTCTGCGCTTTGAATATCACGTGACCTGGGTTGGCGGCGGGTATGTGCTCACCACGGTGGTGATCGCCATCGCCGCGCTCAATACCGGCAACAACCTTCTGTACATCGTCGTGTCGGCCATGCTGGCCGCGATTCTGGTGTCGGGAGTGGCGTCCTCGATTGTCCTGCGCGGCCTGCGGCTTGAGGTTGACCTGCCGGAGCGCATGTTCGCGGGCCAGCCGGCCCAGGCGCGCATGGTGTTGCGCAATGCCAAGCGTTGGTCTCCTTCGCTCTCGCTGCAAGTGGTTGCGGTCAAAGAACGTAGGCCGCGGGGCGAAGCGCAATGGCAGTGGGAAGAGTCTTCTTTTGCCTTTCCGCCGCGGAGTTGGAAACACGCGCCCTGGTTTCGCATTCCCGACCGCCGCCTGCGGCGCGCGGCGCTTCGCCCTCCTCTGCCGGGCATCTTCGACGGGATGGTTTATTTCCCCGTAGTCCGTGCCGGGAGCGAAGTCGCGGCCCGCCACGAGTTGATGTTTCCCCGGCGCGGTCTGTATTCCGAGCGCGGATTCGCCGTCGCCACCCGCTTTCCCTTCGCATTTTTCACCAAAACGCTGAACATCAAGCTGGATCGGCAAGTGCTGGTCTATCCGCAACTGGTGCCGCTGGATGAGTTTCGGGATTTTGAAGCGAGCATTCAGGGGGCCCGCGAGTCCGCTTCCGCAGGGGAGGGAAGTGACCTTTATCGCATCCGGGACTATCAGGCGGGAGACTCGGCGCGGCAACTGGACTGGAAGGCCTCGGCCAAGTCTGCCGCGTTGATGGTGCGCGAGTTCAGCCGCGAAGACGAGCCCAAGCTGCGCATTCTGTTCGACAACCCCGCCGCCGGGTCGTTGTCGAGTGAGGACTACGAGCGCATGATTTCCGTGGCCGCATCGTTGGCGTGGCAATCGTCACAAAATCGTTCCGCCACTTGTTTTGCAGGGCCGTCGAGCGGGGCTGAGCAGGATGTCTACGGCTTTCTTGGCGAACTGGCCTTGCTGCAGGCGGCGGATCCGAACGACGCAATCCCGCGTGACTTGGTAAGAATCCTCAGTCGCTCTCAGCCGGACGTTTGGAACGTGATTGTGAGCAGCCGGGCCGTGGTTGACGGCGTTTCCGCGGAACTTTTGCGGCGGTGCTCGGTGGTCCGGGTATTGGCGGACGGTTAAGAGATTCTGATTAAGGCTCGAAAAGCGAACAGCAGGTTTCTCGACTTCGCAAGATTGCCCGTAAACGGGCAATCTTAACTTCGCTCGAAATGACAAGAGTGGAGGGAAACGCAAAAGGCCAGAGAAACCATGAAGAAAACCGTAAGGACAGCAGAAGTCCGGAACCCAATTCACACTCCATAGACTTCTTTCAACCCCCGGTAACGTTACGAACGGTTACTAAAGTACATTGAACGACCGTGAACCACCGGTTAGTGTTTTCTAAACACCAAAGGCCTTATGCTGCACCTCTGATGTTAGTAACGAGCTCAATTATCGTTTGGCAGGGGACGGCGTGCAGCAGCCCGGTCATGAGTGCAATGGCGAGTTTTCTCCAGAGCGGGTTGTGGATCCTGCATCCGGTCCTGCAGTTGCTGATCGCGGCGGCGATGTTGCGGCGCGGGCTGCACAAAACGTTTCCTGTGTTTTTCACCTACATCGTTTCGCAGGTCCTGATGTTTGCCGTCATCTACCCGGCCCATCTTCGTCACAACTACTGGGTCTATTTTTATCTCTACTGGGCCAGCGCGGCGCTGAGTTCGGTGCTGGGCTTCATGGTGATCCACGAAGTGTTTCTGGATGTGTTCCGTCCCTACCACACGCTGCGGGACCTGGGTTCGGTGCTGTTCAAGTGGGCGGGATTTGTGATGCTGCTGGTGGCTTGCGTGGTCTCGGTCTCCAGCGATAACAGCGATTTGCAGCCGTGGATGAACGCCATACTGGTGGCCCAGCGCTGTGTGCGCCTGGTGCAGTGCGGTCTGGTGCTGTTCCTGCTGGCGTTTGCCGGATATCTTGGAGTGAGCCACCGCCAGAAGAGTTTTGGAATCGCCATGGGTTTCGGAGTGTTCGCGCTCTCGGAACTCGCCGTGGTCGCCTCGTTCGTGGGCAACCATCTGAATCCGCAGGCGATGAATCTGGTGAACAAGGCGGCCTACAATTCCGCGTTGCTGGTGTGGTTTGGCTATGTGCTGGTGGAGAGTCCGGTGCGGCAACTTTCGGCGACGCTGTTGCAATCGCAGCGCTGGGAAGAAGGTTTGACCGATATTCATCACCCGCTGCCGGTGGACTCGTTGATCCCGATGTTTGAAGGGATGGTGGACCGCGCGCTGGCCCGTACACAAACCGTACCTGCGCTGAGTGTGCTGGCGAAAACGCCGGCGCATGTTCCAAACGTGACCGCTACATCTGACGAGCCTGCACCGTCAGCGTTTTCCGCAGTCGCCTCCAACCGCTAGACGCAATTCTCCTTGCTGGACTTTCCTTCCACGTTGAAATCCCACTTGCCTGGGTGCGCGCCCTAGTTACGAATTGTTGGGATTAACACTCGGGGGGTGGGTCCGCGCGGTTCGGGCGAGGCGCGGGTGATTAGTAAGTGCCTGTTTTATCAATTACTTGAAGTGGGATCGCACGAGGGTGTGAATTTTCTTGCACAGTGGGTGGTGCAATGCTCTATAATTCCTCGCCTCGAAGGGAACCGCGTTCTGGCGGTTTCCAGCGAGGTTATTTCAAGGAGAAAACAAACCATGAAAACTGCACTCAGAGCAGCCGCTCTGTTGTGTGTTTTGATGGGCACCTACGTAATGGCAGCCGTTCCCCAGGTTAGCGCCCGGGACGGTGGAGACATTCCGGTGTGCCCGCCTCAAAGCGTGTCGCGCTGCAAATAATCGCGACTACTCTCCGATGACGGAGCAACGTTATCGGATACAACTGGTGGCTGCAAGGTCACCAAAGTAACCTGTCCGTAACTTGGGCCGAACCTAATCGGGGCCCCGTTATACTTCGGGCTGTCCGGACTTTTCCGGCGGCCCCTTTCTTTTTTCAGGGACTACGCCAATCGTATGATCTCAAGCGGCCGTGGAATTCAACGCGTCCGCGAGTGCGCCCGCGTTGAAGACCGGGGGCAGGCAGGTGTTGCCCGAACACAGCGTGGCAAAGGAACGCGCGGCTTGCAGCGCGGGAAGGTTGGCGACGCTCAAGGCGAGCGCGGGCGGAAGGTTGGCGGCGACGGCCTCATTGATCTTCAGATAGAGCACTGACGTGCTTACTGAATATTTCGCCGTGGCGGTTGCATAGAGTTGGGCAGCGGCGGCATGATCGCCTTCGGCTTCCACCACAACGACCTGCGCATGGGCGCCAAGCAAGCGCGCGACCGCCAGTCCGTAGGTTGCGGCGAACAGTCCATACTGGCCCGCCACACCGGCAAACAACTCGAGTGTGTCCTCGGCCTTGTCGCGATAGGAATGATCTCCGCTGTATTCGTACAGCCGCAATAACGCGATCGCGGCCATGGGATTGCCCGCCGGAGTGGGCGAATCCTGCACCGGCTTTCTGCGCGTGGCCAGCACGCCTAGCGCTTTGCCGTCGGCGGGCGGCTCGCTGTCGAAAAATCCGCCCGCGGTCGCGTCGTAGAACTTCGCGATCATCTCGTCGGCGATGGCCTGGGCGGACTTGTAATAGCGAAGGTCGGCGGTCGCCTCGTAGGCATCCAGACAGGCCAGCGCGACTGCGGCATAGTCGTCGAGTACGCCGGCGACTTCGCGGCGTTCCGCATTGGCGTCGGAATAAGCGACCACATGCAGCAGCTGTTGGGAACCGGTTGTTCTGTCGGGTACCGGCTTCCAAGCCTCCGACAAGATCCGGTCCAGAGATTTCAGCGCGAAGTTCCGCGCCTCGGCCAGTCCCAGCACTTTCGCGGCTTCCAGATATGCGGAAATGCAAAGCCCGTTCCAGCCGCTGTAAACCGTCTTGTCTAAGTAGGGAGTGGTCCGCAGCAGCCGTGCGGCATACATCTTCTTCTTCGCCGAGGCCAGCAGTTCGGTCACGCGCTCGGCGGTCAGGCCCATGCGCCGCGCAATTTCTTCGGTCCCGGCGCGCACATACAAAACATTTTTTGCGGGATTGTGATGCATCTCGCCGACCTCGTTAATGTCGTAATGCAACGCCGCCGCTTGCGCCTCGCCGCTGGTGAGCGCCGCGCGGGCCTCTTCCAGCGTCCAGGTGAAGTAGTCGCCGTCGTCGTCCAGGGAAATGTCGGCGTCCTGGGAGGCGTAGAAACCGCCGCGCTCGCGGTCGCTGAGCCATTCATCCATCCAGCGAATGATGTCGCGCGCAACATCGGCAAAAAATTCCGCGCCGGTGGCTTGATAAGCGTGAACGTAATTCTTCAGCAACTCGGAATTGTCGTACGACATTTTTTCGAAGTGCGGCACCACCCAGCGTTCGTCCACGGAATAGCGATGGAACCCTCCCGCAAGCTGGTCATACACTCCGCCGTGCGCCATGTGCTCGAGTGTGGAAACGATCACGTTGCGAAGCGGTTCGTTGGCAGAACGCCCATATTGTGCAATCAGAAAATCCAGTCCTGAGGGATGCGGAAATTTCGGTGCCGAGCCAAAGCCGCCATGTTCGGCGTCAAACATTTTCATCGCCGATTCCTGGATTGCGTCGAGCACGCTGCGCGAGATACGCGCATCGTGTCCGGCAAAATTCTCGCTCTGCGCGATGGCGCTCTCGACCATCTTCGCCTGCTCCACCACGTCGCCATTTTTCTCGTGATACGCGGCGGCGATGCTGAGCAGCACGCGCCGGAAGCTGGGCCGCCCGTATCCATCGCTGGGCGGAAAGTAGGTGCCACCGTAGAACGGCTTGCCATCGGGCGTCATGAACACGGTTAAGGGCCAGCCGCCCTGCCCGCTGACCGCCTGCACCGCGGTCTGGTAGCGGATGTCAATGTCGGGGCGTTCGTCGCGGTCCACTTTGATGGCGACAAAGCGCTCGTTCACGATGGCGGCGATCTCGGGATCTTCGTAGGACTCGCGGTCCATCACATGACACCAGTGGCACCACACCGCGCCGATGTCGAGCAGTACGGGCTTGTTGTCGCGCTGCGCCGCGGCAAACGCGTCTTCGCCCCACTCATGCCACTGGATGGGCTGATGCATGGCAGAGCGCAGGTAGGCGGAAGAAGCGCGGGCGAGGGTGTTGAGCGTGGCGGTGGTCATGAGTCAAGTTTATACGGTTGGAGTGGGCCCGGCGCGCTGAGAACAGGCTCACGTGGGGACAGCCGCCCCCGGCTGTCCGGGCCGAGCGCCAGCTCGGCGGCGGTTCGCGGCAGGCTAGGGACCTTCGCCAAAATGCGGGGAATCGGGAGAGTTTCCACAGCTCGCCGCATCACCCCGCAAGCTGCTTCGCGATCGTACAGTACAAATCAATCGCATCGTGCAACTGCTTTTTCTCGATGTACTCGCCTTCGGTGTGTGCGACGTGGATGGAGCCTGGCCCGATCAGTACCGGCTCGCCCCAATTGGTCAGGCGCGGAATATCGGTGGTGAACTTGGCGATCATGGTGGGCAGTCCTTCGACCGTGCGCATGCGCTGAAAACGAAGTTCGAGCGGGAACGTGATTTCGACGTGATCGCCGGCGGCTGCAATAATCTGCCGGCGCAAATCGTCGGAGGGGCCAATCAAACGGTAGAGCAAATCCGCGTGCGCGTGGTCGGCAATCACGTTGGGCGCGCGGCCGCCTTCAATGAGTCCGATGTTCAGCGTGCATGGACCAATTTCCGGATCGGAGGGCAACGGCATGGCGCGCAGTTTCGCCAATGCTTCGATCAGCTTGTCAATCGCCGAATCTCCCAGCTCCGGATATGCCGAATGCGCCATTCGTCCTTTGGCGGTGACTTCCACGCGCAGGGTGCCTTTCGAGGCCAGCGCGATCCGGTTCTCCGTCGGTTCACCGTTGATGAGAAAGCGCGAACCGCATGGGGTCTGGTTCGCGACCTCAGCTCCTAGTGAATCGCGCTCCTCGCCGACCACGAAAAGCAATCCCGTGTAGAGGCCGCCCTGGCGCAGGCGTTCGGCGGCGGCGATCTGCGCGGCGATGATGCCTTTGGCGTCGCATGATCCGCGTCCGTAGATCTTCGTCGCATCTTCCGACGATGCGATGAATGGCGGAACTGTGTCCATGTGTGTCGAGAACACAACCGCGGGATTCGGATGGTCAGGCCAGAACGCGAACACATTGGCGCGGGTGCCCTCCACCGGCATCTTGCGAGTTTGATAGCCCAGGCGGCAAAGCTCGCCGTAAAGATAACTTCCCACCGCGGCTTCGTTGCCGGTGATGGATTCAATGTCAATCAGTTGTCGCGTGAGCGTGACTGCGTCCATGGCTTCAGCATAACCTACGCTTCAGAAATCGCGCTGCCGAGCGTGGAATGGGGCGATCAGGTAATCTGAATCTCGTGACGGAAGCGAACGCATCCATCCGGTCGTTCTTTATCGAGGGCCCTGCCGGGCCTTTGGAGGCGCTGCTGAACGCCGGCTCGCCGGATGCCACGCACGTTGCGCTGGCCTGCCACCCGCATCCGTTGTTCGGTGGGACGATGCATACCAAGGTTGTTTTCCACACCATGAAAGCGCTCAACGGATTCGGATTTCCCACGCTGCGTTTTAACTTCCGCGGGGTTGGATTGAGCCGCGGCGAGCATGATCGCGGCGTCGGTGAAGTGGACGATGTTCGCGCTGCCCTCGATTGGCTCGATCAGGAATTTCATCGGCCGATTGTGTTTGCCGGATTCTCGTTTGGCTCGGCGGTGGGATTGCGCGCTTGCTTTGATGACGCTCGCGTGCCGGCGCTGATCGCGGCTGGATTTCCTGCAGCGCCTTTCCAGGGTCCCAATGAAGAGCCGAGAACCTATGACACGGAATTTCTGAATGCTTGTAAGAAGCCCAAGTTATTTGTGAGCGGCTCGCGCGACCAGTATGGCCCGAAAGACAGACTGGAAGCGTTGGTGGCCCGACTGCCCGAGCCGAAGAAGCTGGTGTTGATTGAAGGGGGAGATCATTTTTTTGAGGGCCGTCTGCGCGAGATGCGGGAGACGATGGAAGAGTGGGTGCGGGCTACGCTTATTGGACAGCAGCCCGGTCTCTCGTGAGCTTCTCGCGGGTGGCATTGGCCGTGCAAGATTGCAAGGGATCCTTCGACTTCGCATTCGTGTTTGTAAACGAACGCGAACACTACGCTCAGGATGACAGCGTGTATGGACAAGTCTGAGATGCTTCGCGGTGCGCGCGAGAGTGCTCGCCAGATATTTCTTCACGCGCTGGCGGAAGCCTCGATCAGCAGCGGCTTCTCGCGGCACGTGCATTGCGAGCGCGGACTGTTGCGCGTATGCGAAGACTTGTACGACTTGCAGTCTTATTCGCGTGTGTTTGCCGTTTCCATCGGCAAGGCTGGCCACACCATGGCCAAGGTGCTGATTGAAATTGTTGGCGAAGGCATGATCGAGGGCATCGTCGCGTGTCCGGCCGAGCCATCGTCGCAGGTGCGCGGGTTCCGATATTTTCATGGGGGACATCCAACGCCGAACGCCGAGTCGGTGGCTGCGGCGGGTGCGATCCTGAAAGCGTTGAACGCGCAAAACGCGGCGGCCCTGGTCATCTTTCTGATCAGCGGTGGCGGTTCTTCCATGGTTGAGATGGCGATGGATGTGGAGACATCGCTCGACGACCTGATCGCAACCCATCGCGCGCTGGTGCATTCGGGCGCGCCGATTGCGGAGATCAACGCCATCCGCAAACATCTGTCGGCGGTCAAGGGCGGACGCCTGGCGCGCGCGGCTTTTCCCGCACAACAGGTATCGCTGCTGGTGTCGGATGTGCCCGACGCGATGCCGGATGCGCTGTCTTCAGGGCCGACCATGCCGGATTCCACTTCCGAGGCCGACTGCTATCGCATCGCTGAGAAATACGGGTTGATTGCGCAGTTTCCTGTATCGGTGCGCGAGTCGTTTGAGCGTCGCGCGCTGGAGGAGACTCCCAAGTCCGATGATCCGGCGTTCGTGCGCTCGCGTTGGTGGACGGTGCTGTCGAATCAGTCGGTGGTGGATGCGGCGGCGGCGGAGGCTGAGCGCGCCGGGTTTCGCGTGTACGTGGATAATTCCTGCGACGACTGGGACTATGCACGCGCGGCGGCGTATTTATTGCAGCGTCTGCGCGATTTAAAAAAAGAAAGTGGCCGCGTTTGTTTGTTATCCGGCGGAGAGGTCACGGTGAAAGTGACCAACGGCGGCGTGGGTGGACGAAACCAGCAATTTGCGTTGGAGTGCGCGCGCCAGATTGCGGGCGAGGACATCATGGTGCTGAGCGCGGGGACCGACGGTGTGGACGGCAATAGTCCCGCAGCGGGCGCGGTGGTGGATGGAACCACTCTGGATCGGGCTAAGACGAAGAACCTCGACGCGCAAGCTGCATTGGAAAAGTTTGACGCGTATCCGTTGTTTCATGCGCTGGGAGACAGCATCGAGACCGGGCCTTCGGGGAATAATCTGCGCGATTTGAGAGTGCTGCTGGCTTCGTGAGTTTACTGCCGGGCTTCTGCCTGGCTGGACAGCCGAGGGCGGCTGTCCCCACGTGAGCAGTGGCATATCATCGCGGACGGAGTCTTGAGCGGCTATCCTCGCTCAGGTTTAGAAAAATCTGGTGACGCCTTCTTCCAGCGCAATCACGCGGTCGGAAAAGCCCTGGGCGGCGGCTTCTTCTTCAAGCAACTGTAAAGGTTCGTCCACCGGCTCGTGCGAGAGGCGGAAGGTGCCGTAGTGCATGGGAACCATCCAGCGTGATTTGAGATCAAGGAAGGCGCGGGCGGCATCGGCGGGGCTGGTGTGGACGTTGCGGAAGTTGGGCGGATCGTATGCGCCGATGGGAAGCAGCGCAACTTCGGGCGCCAGGCGTTCGCCGATTTCGTGGAAGCCGTCAAAGTAAGCGGTGTCGCCGGCGTGGTAGAGAGAATGATTGCCGGATTTCAAAACAAAACCGCCGTAGCCGCGATGAGAATCTTTTAGGATGCGCGCTCCCCAGTGGCGTGCGGGCACGTGGGTCACGGTGACGTTGTCAATCTCCGAACTCTGCCACCAGTCAAGTTCGATGATGCGGGAGAAGCCGAGATCGGACACCAGGTCGGCGACGTGGACAGGGAGAATAATCGAGGGCGTCGTGCCGCGCAGTTTACGGGTGTGGTCCACGATGGAGCGCAGGGAAGCGCGATGCAAATGGTCGAAGTGGGCATGAGACACCAGCACCGCGTCAATTGCGGGCAGGTCGGCGACGCGCAGACCGGGCCGCCGCAGGCGCTTGAGCACGAACAACCAGCGCGCAAAATTTGGATCTACCACCAGGTTGAGGCCGCCGAGCTGGACAAAAAAACTGGAGTGTCCGATGAAGGTCAAGCCAAGTTCGCCATCTTCCGCGAGCCTGGGAGTGCGCGTGTGCCCGGCCAGGGGCGTGACCGCGGAATGCTGCACCAGTCGGGAGAACTGCCGGGCGCGCTTGCCCAGTGATGGATCGTGATGAGTGGCTCGAATCATTCGTGAAGATAAGGCCGCGAGTTTTCCAGGGCGATTGATTTCAATATCCTAATTTTCCGGCACGGTCATGCGAAGTAACCAGAGCGGTGCCACTCGCCGGATTGCATAGTACCCGGAATTACCTCGTCTGAACACTCTATTCGATGAGGCAGGGCACCGCCGGGATGCACCCGGAAACGTAAAGGCGTGCGCCGCAACAAACGTGGAGGGTCGCGGACTCGTACGACGCTGTAAGTTGATCTTGATATAGCCGGGCTTCGCGGGACAGCCGGGGGCGGCCGTCCCCACGCGAGCCGTGGCAGGGAACTCAGAACATCGCCTAAGGGTTGGGGACCAGGCGCGAGCGCGGAATGCGCCGGTGGCCCTCATCGTCGTAGTAGAACTTCATTTTGTGGTCGGAGCGCGCGCCGGGCACAGGCTGTTCGTTCGCGGAACTGAAGCGCGGAGCGTCTGGCGAGACGGGCAGTGGATTTTTGGTGGTGTACATGGATTCATGCAGAGTGCCGGCCGTGGGCGCTTGTGCATTTGCGAACACGCCGAACGGATTGCCGTTGAGGTAAGACACGCCAATGTAGTCGGCGACCATGGGGCCGTTGTCGGACACCGGCAGCCAGGCGAGCTTCATGGGCCCGGCAATCTGCGCGCCGGCGGTCCAGGTTGCGCCGCCATTGGTGGACGTAGTGAAGCCGACATCCAACTGACAAGTGCTGGCGGTGCAATTGGTGTTGGGATAGTAGTAGTAGACGACGGTGACGTGGGCGTGAGTGCCTGAGGTGGCGAAGTCCGCGCCAACGCCGGCAATGAAGTGGTCCACCTTGCTGGTAACGGCGTCGATCGGAATGCGGCTGACTTTGCTCCAGGTGGTGCCGTTGGTGGAAGTGCTCATGACGATGTCGTTGGAGCTGCAACCTGCACGGAAGCGGCAGTCCGACCACACCACATAGACTTTTCCTGCGCCGTCAATGCTGGCCGAAGGCAAGTTTGGATTGCGCAGACCGTCGGGGCCGGAGTGGCTGGTGATGGAGGCAATGGCCTGGCTCTTTAACCAGCTCTTGCCGCCGTTGGTGGAGCGGAACACATCAATGCCACCGCCTTCAAAGGGCACGATGACCGTGCCATTGGGCTGCACGACCGGTTCGCCGCCGAGGCCGCCAGCCTGATCTGACGAAGCCAGTCCCGGACCCCAGGTCAAGCCACCATCGCTGGAGACGCTCATTAGAACATCGCCGGTGCCGAACGCCTGGTCCCACTCGGTGTAGCAGTTGCCGTAGTAAGGGCTGGTGGACGTGTTGTCGCAGACGGTCCAGTTTTTGTCGTCGAGATGCGTGCCGTCAATGAGAATGGGATTGCCCCAGGTCAAGCCGTCGGTGGAGCGGCTGACGGCCACGTCGCCGATCGCGTTGCAGCAACTGAGGCCGGCCAGCGGAAGCGTCGAGATGAGCCACTGGCCATGCTTGGCGTCGTAGGCAACGGAGGGGTCGGCGGCCGCGCCGTAGGTTCCGCCTTTGTAGTTCACGGTGAGTCCGGGAAGGTTGCCATAGTGCCAGGTCTTGCCGCCGTCGGTGGAAGTAGAGAAGCCGACGTCGCCGCTGCCCCAGCCGATGCTGCCGGGCCTCCGCGCGACGTGGAACGCGCTGACCAGCGTGTTGCCCCAGGCAAAGGTCGAGGGCTCGACTTCCGTCTTGTGGGTGCTGTCGGCGTTGGTGAGAGTGTCCACGCTGATGCGGACTTTTGTGTTCTGTGCGTGTGCGGTGAGGGTCAGGGCCAGCAGCGCCAGGAGGGGTGCATTCCATCCACAGGAGAAAGTTGAGCGAGTCCGGATCATGGGATTGTCCTTGTACGTGGAGTTCAAGTCTTCGCGGGAGGGACGGAGAATGCCTGCCCAGCCAAAACGACCGCAGCGCACCGTCTTTGAGACTATAGCCGATAGTGGAGGCGGTGTCGAGGTGAAGAATGTTGCTCCGTGCCGGCTGGTTCGGCACAAACTTCGTGTTTGCTTGACCTTACCGGTGCCCGTCATTTCTAATCCGAAAAAGTTCCTTCGCTAGCCAGGAGAAGTCGAGATGCGAGTTGCGTTTTTAGGATTGGGAATTATGGGTCAGCGCATGGCCACGAATGTAGCCAAAGCCGGCCACGAAGTGACCATCTGGAACCGTAGCGCGGGCAAGCAGGTCGAAGGCACGCGTGTGGCGGCAACGCCGAGGGAAGCGGCTTCGGGCGCGGAAGTGATTTGGATGTGCGTCTCAGACACCGCTGCGGTGGACAGCGTTCTGTTCGGCCCGGATGGCGCGGAGTCCTCGTTGACGGAGGGCATGATTATCGCCGATTCGAGCACGATTTCTCCGGCGGCGACGGTCGAGTTTGCGGGGCGCGTTGCGCGCAAGGGTGTGGCCTATGTGGACGCGCCGATGACGGGATCGAAAGTCGCCGCCGAGAGCGGATCACTGGTGTTCATCGTGGGTGGGGCCGAGGCGGACATCGCGCGTTTGCAGCCGCTGTTCGATGCCATGGGCAAGAAAGTGTTCCGCATGGGCGAAACCGGCAAGGGACAGGCCACCAAGCTGGCCATGAACCTGCAAATCGCGATGATTTACGAAGGATTTGCCGAGGCCCTGACGCTGGCGACGAAGCTGGGCGTGGACGCGGGCAAGTTGGTCGAGTTGATTGGCGCGACCATGGTGCGGTCAGGCGTGGTGGATTACAAGGCGCCGTTCGTGTTGCAACGTGACTTCACGCCCAACTTTCCGTTGCGCCTGATGCACAAAGATATTCGCTTGACGCTGGAAGCCGCCAAAGCGGCGCGGGTGCGGCTCCCCGGACTCGAGACAGTGGAAGAGGTCTATGACGTGGCGATGGAGGAAGGTCATCAGGACCTCGACTATGCGGCTACGATCACGCTGCTGGAAAAATGGGCCGGGGTGAAAGTGAAGAGCAAAGGGGCGGCATAGAAGCGATCTGTGATGAATAAGAGTCTAGGGAGATTCTGAATAAGTTCAAAAAACAAAAAGCAGGTTTCTCGGCGGCGCAAGATTGCCCGTAAACGGGCGATCTTACTCCGCTCGAAATGACAGGGCCCGGCTTGATCAGAGACTCCTTAAGTAGTCCGGCAGGATCTCCCGGCCGACGAACTCCAACGCTGCTTTAATACGGAAGGGACTGACCTTCCGTTACCCTTGGAATGCCCGAAACCGCGCTATTACACAAGTATTACAGTCAATTGCCGCCTTCTCTTGTTAGCGTAGAGGTCAGACGCATCCAATACAGAAGCAAGAGGACGGAAACGTGAATATGGAACTGGAAGACCTCGAGAAGCGGGCCGCCGAGCGCCACGAAGTGAATTGGGTCACTGCAATTTTTATGATGCTGTTTCACGTTGGCGCGGTTGCGGCGCTGTTTTTCTTTACTTGGAAGGCGTTTTTTGTTGCCATGTTTTTGTGGTGGGTTTCGGGCAGCCTCGGCATTGGCATGAGCTATCACCGGCTGCTCACGCATCGCGGATTCAAAACTCCGAAGTGGGTTGAGTACTTTCTGACGGTGTGCGCGACGCTGGCGCTGGAAGGCGGCCCGATTTTCTGGGTGGCCACGCACCGCATTCATCATCAACATTCCGATCAGGAAGGCGATCCGCACTCCCCGATTGACGGCAAGTGGTGGGCGCACATGGGCTGGATCCTGATGGGCAAGTCCATGCACCATGACACGACCACGCTGGCGCGCTATGTGCCCGATCTGGCGAAAGATAAATTCCACGTGTGGATCACGAAATATCACTACGTGCCCATGATCGTGCTGGGCGTTATTCTGTTCGCACTGGGCGGCGTGCCGTTTCTACTGTGGGGCGTCTTCATGCGGACCGTGGTCGGCTTGCACACCACGTGGCTGGTCAACTCGGCTACGCATTCCTGGGGCACGCGCCGTTTTGCTACGCGCGATCTTTCCACCAATAGCTGGTGGGTGGCTCTGCTCACGTTTGGCGAAGGCTGGCACAACAATCATCACGCGAATCCAACCTCGTCCAAGCACGGCATGACCTGGTACGAAGTGGACATGAACTGGTATGGAATCTGGACGCTGAAGCAGTTGGGGCTGGCGTGGGACATCAAGAAAGTTGTACTGGATGACGTGAAGAAGGGTCTGGTTGCGGCGACAAACGGCAAGTTGATCGCCATGCCGGTGGCGGAAGGCGTAGCCGGCGACTAGGTGCGACTATTTCTTTTTCCAGCCCCGCCTTAATCGGGCGGGGCTTTTCATTGCTCCCGCTCGCGTGCGACGCATCGCGCAAAGGGAACTTATGCCTACGAACGCGGTAGAATTCGGACGGATGCTACCCATGCGCATCACCAGCCGACGCAAAGCAACCATGTTCTTTCTGGCCCTCGGTGTTTTGTTGGCCGGGGTGGCGGTGGCGGTGGGCATGGGATGGGTGATCATCAACTGGCGCGAGGGCGTAAGGGTCGTTCTCGGAATCATCTTTTTCGCCGCGATCACTGCCGGGATCATTCTTAATACAACGTTTCTTCTGCGTGAGATCCGCCGCAACGAACAACACGACAGCTTCATCAATGCAGTCACCCACGAACTGAAGACGCCGGTGGCGTCCATTCGGCTGCATCTGGAAACCTTGCAGCGCCGCCACGTCACCGACGAGCAGCGCCAGCGCTTTTATCAGCTCATGCTCGACGATACCGAGCGCCTGACCGGAACGGTGGAGCAGGTGTTGCGCGCCAGCCGGGCGCAGGACCGCCGCGCCGGGCGGGAGAAATCCGACGTCGAGTTTGCCTCCGTGGTGCGCGACTGCGTCGAGATTGCGCGCGCGCGTCATCACCTGACGCCCGAAGCGATGCGATATGAAGAGACGCTGGGCGGGGAAAACGGCGTGCATGTGCTGGGGAACAGAGACGATTTGTATACCGCGGTGCAGAATGTTTTGGACAATGCGGTGAAGTATTCGCAGGGCGCGGTGGATGTTCTGGTGCGCCTGGGGACCGCCGGTGAGAACAAGCGAGTGGTGCTGAGTGTGAAAGACCGCGGCGTCGGCATCCCGCGCGGTGAACTCAAACTGGTGTTCCGCCGTTTCTACCGCGTCGCGAGCCGTTCCATGACGCCGGCGAAAGGCACGGGCCTGGGACTGTTCATCGTAAACTCCATCGCCCGCAAGCACGGAGGGCGGGCGTTTGCGGAGAGCGAAGGCGAAGGCCTCGGTGCGACCGTCACCATTGAACTGCCGAGGGCGAGCGCATGATCCGGGTGCTGGTGGTGGAGGACGAAGCGCACCTCGCCGAAGGACTGCGGTTCAACCTCGAGGCCGAGGGCTACGTCGCTGAAGTGGTTGGCGACGGCGAGGCTGCGACCGAACGTCTGCTGGGACCGGGGCAAAATTTCGACGCGGTGGTTTTGGACCTGATGCTTCCCCGCAAGGATGGTTTCACGGTGCTCAGCGAATTGCGCGCCGGTCGAAACTATGTGCCGGTGCTGGTGCTCACCGCGCGCGGACATTCGGAAGATGTGCTGAAAGGTTTTGCCGCGGGCGCCGATGATTATCTGGCCAAGCCGTTCGACCTTTCCATTTTGCTGGCGCGGCTGCAAGGACTGTTGCGGCGCAGTCAATGGGCGCGTGGCGGCGCCCCGGAGACCGCTGCTTCGGGGCCGCTGGGAGAGTTTGCATTTGCAGGGAAGGTGATTGATTTCGACAAACTGGAGTTGCGCTGGGGCGGCCAGACGATCCGGCTGACACTGATGGAGTCGGAGTTGCTGCGCTACCTGGTGCGCAGCAAAGGCGGGATCGTGTCGAGGAAGGCGATCCTTGAAGAAGTCTGGGGACTGCACGAGGATACCGACACGCGCGCGATTGATAATTTTGTGGTGCGCCTGCGGCGGTATATCGAAACCGACGCGGCCCACCCACGGCATCTGCTCACGGTGCGCGGAGTGGGGTACCGGTTTGTGGCGGAGGCGGGGTAGAGAGGCGCGACAGGTTGTGATACGAAATAATACATGCTATTGTTAATGTATTATGAAGAGCGCAGAGAAGACCATCAGCTTCCGCGCCGTCGCCGAAAAGATCGAAGCGCTGGATTCCCTCGCGGCCTTGCAAGACCGCTCGCGCAGTTATCTGATCAACGAGGCCATTCACAACTTCATCGAATTGCATGCCTATCAAGACGCCCTGGTGAGCAAGGGTGTGGAAGAGATGCGAAGCGGCCGCGTAGTGAGCCATGACGAAGTGGTGAAGCGCCTGCAGAGGACAGGGCGCGCGCGGCGATGATCGAATGGACGGAGCAGGCGATCCGGCAACTGGATCAGGCTCACGACTACATCGCACTCACCAATAACGAAGAAATTGCTGTGCGAGTTGTGATGCGGATTGTCAGCAGCGTGCAACAGCTTGCGTCATTTCCCATGTCAGGCAGGCCGGGGCGGGTTCGCGGTACGCGCGAGTTGGTTGTTTCTGATACGCCCTTCATTGCCGCCTATACCATCGCAAAGGCCAAGATCGTGGTTCTCGCCGTCTACCATGGTGCCCAACAATGGCCGGATGCTTTCTAAACTCATCCATTTTCTTTGGACAACTCTAATCACAGCGGCGGTGGTAGGATGGCTGCCGTTGCCGCGGCATCGCCAGATGCACCACAGGAGAAAAATCACAATGGAGAACCCCAGAGCCGATGCAGGAATGTCGTTACAGGACGTAGTGAACGGGGCGGTTGGTTCCGACGCCAGGTACTGCATGGGATATCTCAACCCCGGAGCCAGCGGGTTGGGCTACATCTCGACCCTTAAGCTTTCCACCGGAACCGTAAGCATGGAGGGTCTGGACGCGGGGACCGAGGGGATTGTCTCCTATGACCGCTGCGAGAAAAACGACGCATATATCGGCCAGATCAACATGCTCACGGCGTCTTCGTTTTGCGGCGTGAACGGCGCCGTCTGGGGATACCATCTGGCGCAGGCAGATGAGATCGCGAGCGGCCAACTGAAGCCCATGTTTTATCAAAGCGAGGGCATCAAGCAGGTGCCGGTGTATCCGGTCTATCCTCTGCTGGACTGTGCGCAGCGTCTGTTTGGCACGGCGGACGTGCGGCGGTTTCCGCCCATGCCGGGCGCGCATGTGATCTGCGCCAACAAGAGCTTTACCAGCGATCCATCCCAGGGGCCGTGCTGGGTGTGGGCGGCGATCGCGTTGGCGATCGCGGAGGACCGCACCAGTCAGGCCAATCTATTCATCGAAGATTGCGGCAGCGCGGGCATGGAATATAACGGAGTGCGGCAGATCATCGCTTATCTCGATGGCACGCTGCGCGCGGTGACCAAAAGTATGGTGATGTGCGGCGTGGATCAGAATGTCAGCTACAGCAAAATTTACGCCGGCTACGTTTTTGAATACGTCGAGAAGGGCCGGGTGGGATGCGCGCTCACTTGCGCGCCCTACGTTCAGTTGGCGAAGAATGCGATTCCGCCGAGTGGGCCCCCGGAGAAAATTGTCGGGATGACGATTTCCAAGTGGGAGCAGGCCCTAGGTTTGCCAGCCTTGCCGGCGCTGGTGAGAAAAGGCGAGGCGGGCAGGAGCGCGGAGTAGAACTAAGTTCCTATTAAGTTCATAGGGAAAAGCAGATTTCTCGACTTCGCAAGATTGCCCGTAAAGCGGGCAATCTTACTTCGATCGAAATGACAAACATGAACTCGAAATGACAGACATAAACTTGATCAGAGTTTCACTGAAGCAATCCTGCAGTGAATTACTGCGGCAGGCCCATGCGGCGTAACAGGTCTTGAAAAGCCGGTTCGCCGCGCAGGGTATCGAGTTGCGGGTCTACGGCGAGCCATACTGAATAAAACGAGCGCTCCTGGTAGGCTTTCTCCAGTTGGGCCAGCGCGGATTTATTGTCACCCAGCGCCGAGTAGATCGAGGCCACGTTGTAAGGCGTGATGTGGATGGTCTGCGACATGGTGGTCAATTGATCCAGAACCTGGGCCGCCTTGGCCGCTTGACCGGAGAGCGCATAGGCGCGGCCCAGCGAGGCGAGCGGCTCCGCGACGTTGGGCTCGATTTGACGGGCCTTTTCGAATTCGCCGATGGCTTCGGGCAGCTTTCCCTGTTGTTCATAGGCCCAGCCGAGTTCGTCGTGGGCGACCCAAAATCCAGGGTCGAGCGCAATCGTGGTGCGGAGTTGTTCGATCGCCAGGTCGTAACGCCGCGCCAGATACAGGCTTTGGCCGAGCAGAAAATTTGTTTCCGAGGAAAGCGGATCAAGCTGGCGGGCCAGTTGACACTCTGCAATTCCTTCGTCAAAGCGCTTGAATGACGTTAAATACCAGCCATAGAAGCCGTGCGCGAAGGCCACGTTCGGGCTGATCTGGATGGCCCGTTTGAATTCTGACTCCGCCGCCGGCAGATTGTAGTCGTAGAAAAAATAGACATCACCCAGCATGGTATGGGCCTGTTCGAGGTTGTCGTCCAGTTGCAGCGCTTTTTCCGCGGCCGCTTTGGCCGCGGGCATGGTTTCATGCGGAGGCGCGATCCAGTCTTGCGCGAGGCCCATGTTGTAGGAGTATCCCGCGTAGGCCAGCGCGTAGTTTGGGTCGAGAGCGATCGCCTGACGAAAATACGCGGCACCCTGTTGCAAGCCTTCCTTCGAGTATTTCCTGGTATCGTACAAGCCCTTCAGATAAAGCTGATAAGCCTCGGGATTCGCGGTGTACTGTTTGGTGAGGCGCGCTTCTTCTTGGCCGCTCAGGCGCAAACGCAGTTTGTCGGCGATCTCGCGCGACATCGCGACCTGGATGCCAATCATATCGGACAGCTTTCTGTCGTACTGCTCGCCCCACAATTGCGTTCCATCGGCCGTGTTCACCAGTTCGGTTTCGACCAGCAGACTGTCTCCTACTTTCGAGACCCGGCCCTGGAGCAGGGCATCCACCCTTAATTCCTGACCCACCTTGCGCGGGTCCACTTGGCGGCCTTTGTAGGTGAAGGTGGTGCCGGATGCCATGACGCGCAGTTGTGGAAGGCGCGACAGATTGTCAATCAAGCTTTGCGCGATGCCGTCGCTGAGATATTCGGTGCTGGAATCGGAAGTAGCGTTGACAAACGGCAAGACCGCGATGGATTCGATGGCGTGGGAACGGTGGGAGCGAAACCACAACGTTGCCGTGACCATCACGGCAAGCGCAGCCACCGCGATTGCTGCGAAAGTCAGTTTCCTGTCCTTCGGTGGCAGGGTTGTCGTCGTCGGCGGTGCCGGCGAAGCACTACCGCGCGCCGGGCTTGGCCGTGGAGTCAACACTCCGGAGCTCAGTTCGCGCTGCAAGGCCTTCAGATCATCGCGAATTTCTGCGGCGCTCTGATAGCGATTGGCCGGATCTTTTTCCAGCGCTCGGCGGATGACTTCGGAAATCGGTGCTGGTATGGATGGGTTGAGCGTTTCTGGAGGGATGGGCTGCTTGCTTAAAATGGAGTGGTAGATGACGGCCGTTGTCTTGCCTTCGAACGCCTCTTTCCCAGTCACCATCTTGTAAAGCACGACGCCGTAACTGAACAGGTCGGTACGCGCGTCCACTTCGTCGCCCGCAGCCTGCTCGGGAGAGATGTAGGAAATGGTGCCAACCACAGCGCCGGGGCTGGTGAGCATTGCCTTCATGCTGGGAGTCGGAAGATTGGAAGCGTCGGTGCCCTGGGGCAGCAGATGCGGCTGCGATGCCAGTTTGGCCAATCCGAAGTCGAGAATTTTCGCTTGCCCACGTTGAGTGACAAAAATGTTTGCGGGCTTGATGTCGCGATGGACAATTCCTTTGGAGTGGGCTGCGTCAAGTCCGTCCGCGACTTGAATCGCCAAATCGAGGACCTGGTCGGTCGGCAAAGGCTGCCCGGCAATTCGCTGGTGGAGCGTTTGGCCTTCCAGCAGTTCCATCACAATGAAGTGATGGCCTTCAAATTCTCCGATCTCGTGGATGGTGCAGATATTGGGATGATTCAGGGAGGAAGCGGCGCGGGCCTCGCGTTGAAAGCGCTCGACCGCCTCCGCATTGGCGTCCACGCCGGGAGGAAGCAATTTGAGCGCGACGTGCCGACCGAGAACCAGATCTTCGGCCTCGTAGACGACCCCCATGCCGCCGCTGCCTAGTTGCTGCAGGATGCGGTAGTGGGTAATCGTCTTGCCAGTCAACATATCGGCGACAGCCCCCGAGGGCTGATGTTAGGACGGGTGTGTCCGCAAGTCAAATTTGCAGGGGGGTAGACGGTGTCCTAATTTGCTTTTTTCACCACAGAGACACAGAGTCACGGAGAAAAACCTTGAACCTGTAAGAATCAGGACGGAAAAGCCTTGCCAAGCGGTTGGGATTCTCTGCGCCTCTGTGTCTCTGTGGTGAAAAACTAAATTAGGACAGGACCCGGCAGCAGGTAGTGTCCTAATTAATTAGGACACTACCGGGGGGTAAGATGCGGCGACGGGAACAACGGCTCCGGCGGCTACGGCTTTTGGCGAGGTGACAAACGCCGTTTCAGAGCGCCGTCTTTCGATTCTTAGCAGCCCCTCCGCATTTTCACGAGTAGCTCGCTCCCACCGAATGATTTCAGACCATTATGATTTCAGGCCATTTAGCCCGGGTTTCGCAGTCCGGAGCCGGTTGGGCCGGGTAGACTCGGAGGACGGAATCGCCTTGCCCAAGAAAAAAGCTTGCCTTCGACTGTGATTTTCTAAGACCCTCATGCGAATAACAGGTTGAGCGGTGAAAAGACATGGCGATAACAGCCAAGGGGTGCAAGCGAAGCCGATGACAACGCCAGCGTTGCAAGAACGGTTTCAAACCTTGGTGGATGAGCACAAGAAGATCCTCTATAAGGTCTGCAACGCGTATTGCAGAAACCGGGACGACCGAGAAGATCTTGCCCAGGAAATTGCCATCCAACTTTGGCAGTCGTTTGGATGCTTCGACGAACGCTGCCGGTTCTCCACCTGGATGTACCGTATCTGCCTTAACGTCGCCATTTCCTTCTACCGCCGAGAAAGTACGCGAACACGGTATGTACTGTCGGACGAAGATCGTCTTCTGAACGCGATCGACGAGACGGCAAACCAGCCGGTAGAGATACAGGCTCTCTACCAATTCATCGACGGATTGGATTCACTTAACAAGGCACTGGTTCTGCTTTACCTCGACGGCAACAGCTACCTGGAGATCGCGGACATGCTGGGCCTCAGCGAGACAAACGTCGCGACCAAGATCAGCCGATTGAAGCAGACCATGAGGCAGGAATTTCGTGGAACAGTACGCGCTTGAAGAAAGGGCAAACCATGTTGGATCTGGATGAACTGAAGCATCAATGGGCCGAACACGACCGGAAGCTCGATGAGAGCATCCGGCTGAACCGGCAACTTCTGAGCATGACAAACCTGAATGGAGCACGCTCTGCGATGCAGCGCACGGCTGCGTTTCTAGGCGTGGAGGCGGCCGTTTGGTTTGCCATCGTGATGGCCCTCGGGAGTTTTATTTACGACCACATTGGGATACCCAAGTTTGCCGTGCCTGCCGTCGCGTCGGACGGGTTTGCGATGGGGATGCTTATCGCAACGATACGGCAGATGGTTGCGGCCCGGCAGATCGATTTAGGCAGGCCGATCGCCTCTATTCAGAAGCAGCTTGAGACACTGCGTGTGTTGCGGATCCGGACGACCCAGTGGGGGTTGCTGGCAGGAGTGATTGTTTGGGCACCGTTCGCCATTGTCGTTGCCAAAGCTTGCTTCGGGGTCGACGCCTATAACACGGCTTGGCTGTGGGCGAACGTGCTGTTCGGACTCTCGCTGATTCCGCTTGCACTCTGGCTGTCGAAGAAGTTCGGCAATCGCATGGGCCGGTCTCCTTTCATTCAGCGGCTGATGAACGATATTGCCGGACACAACCTGGCCACGGCTAAAGTGCATCTCGCGAGACTCTCCGAATTCGAGGGTGAGAAACCGGGGAAATGATGCTTACCGGGTGCGACCCCCATGCCGCCGCTGCCTGGTTGCTGCAGGATGCGGTAGTGGGTAATCGTCTTGCCAGTCAACATATCGGCGACAGCCCCCGAGGGCTGATGTTAGGACGGGTGTGCCCGCAAATCAAATTGGGGAGGCGATAGCGGAACCGAGAGCATCAAGCAGTGTCTCGGATGGAGAGCTGCCGCCCTTCTCGCAAGCCTCGCAAACGCCCTTCCAGCAGCGCGAACTGAGGCGGAAGTGTTTACATTCTGTTCACATCATTGCTCATTGACAGCCCTGCGATGCCGCAATACACTTTCGCTCAGTAGCATCAACCCCCCGCGTAACACCACGAATTTGCTTCCAAATTGTTTCCTTCCAGGAGATTCCTATGAAAACTCGAGTTGGATATATCGCCGCACTGTCTTTGTCGCTGGCGCTGCCGATGGCTGCACAGAGCAAGGACCAGAACGCAAAGAGTCTGTTCCCGATCCAGGTGTTTAACGCTGCGGTGCAGGTGAATGGTCCCGCCGGGCCTGCCGAAGGACAAAATGCCCCGACAGCGCTCTTGGTGAAAGCGGGCCGCGGGGCCGACGGTGGAGTAAACAGCGCCAACGGCGGGATGGGAGGAGGAATCCGGTTCAGGGCGGGGGATGGGGGCGGCAGCACGCAGGACGCCGGCTACGGCGGCGATATCACGTTGATCGCGGGCGCCGGCGGTGAAAGCAGCGAGATTCCGGGCGGCGGCGGCTCGATCACATTGCAGCCGGGGGCCAGCGCGGCCTTCTGCGGAGTTTTTTGCAGCGCCCCAGGCAACGTCATTCTGGCCGTCCACCGCACAGGATCGGTCGGCGTCGGGACCACCACCCCGAGCAATACCCTGGAAGTTGTGGCGGGCGGCACTACGCTGGCCGATTCCTGGACCGTCCGCAGTTCGCGCCGCTTCAAGACCAACATTCTGCCGCTCGTCGGCGCTCTGGAAAAGATCGAACAGCTCCAGGGTGTTTCCTATGATCGCAAAGACGATGGCAAGCGCGAAATTGGCGTGGTCGCCGAGGACGTGGACAAGATCATGCCGGAAGTGGTGTCGCGTGACCCGAAGACGCACGAAGTGCAGGGCGTGGACTACTCGCGCCTGGCGGCTTTGCTGATTGAAGCGGTCAAGACCCAGCAGGTTGAAATCGAGCAGCTGAAGTCACAGATCGAGCGGCTGAATTCGGCGCAACAGTCTGGGCAGTAGTGTTGCAGGCATGCAGGGCATTGGACGGCCTCCGCATTGATTTGGTCCGGCCTGAATAAGTCTGCACCTCGTCAGTGTCAGTATTTGTCATCCTGAGCAAAGCGAAGGATCTCTACATTTCGTGCGCGCAAGCGGGTGCATGGGTCCTTCGCTCAGAATGACGGAAGAAGGAATTTCTTCGGTAGAAGCGCGGCGTGTGCGGAAATCACTACGCGCGGCAGAGCTCGGCCATCAACTGCTCTCGGCGTTTAAGCGCAATACTGTCGGCCTGGCTGAGGCTGTACCAATATGCTGACCAGCTCAGGACCGACAGCACGAGAAACACTGCGGTCGAAATCCAGAGACTGCCCAGAAAGCGGCCCAGCAGGAAGGCCCCGACACCGAGACCAATTACCACCAGTTGCACCAGCAGACTCAGGAAGACGGTGAGCTGCGAGGCGCGCTGGCGGCCGAACGCGGCGTGGTCAATGCGTTTGGGAGAGTAGAGCGACAGCAGATTGCCCGCCGCGAAATTGGCGGGTGCGCCGAAAAATAGTCCCGCCAGCGTTGCCACCAAGATCCCCAAAGGTGGAACGCCGAAAAAGAATGCCACCGCGAGCCAGGCAATCACGGCCTCCAGCAGCAGCACGACCGTGTGAGTCAGGTTCTTGGCCAGCATGACCTGGCGAAAGCGCACCGGACAGGCAAAGAAAAACATGATGCCGCCGGCATCGCCGCCGAGCGAGTTATAGACAAGGTTGGTGAGGATCAACAGCGAATAAGCGCCGATCATCGGGAATGCGAAATCCTGGGCCGCGCCGAAGGGACTTTGATGGCGCAGCGCACTCATCGGCCCGAGCCGGACCACGATCAGCATAAACACAGGCATGATCAGCGTGAGCAGCATCGGGCCGCTGCGCAGCAGGTAATGGAATTCTTTGTGCACCATCGCGGCCAAAGGCGCGGAAAGGCCGGGCAGTTCCCAGGAGGCCGGCTTCTGTCTTAATTCCTCGGCGCGGGCGGGCGAGGGAGCTTCGCTGAGACTTTCTCCGCGATTCTGCGCGCTCAAGCGAATGTGGAGAAAATAGGCAACCACTGCGCTCAATCCGAATAACAAAACAACGGAAGCGGCCGCGGCGAGCGTTTTATTGGCCAAGGCCTGAACAATCGCATCGGCGGCCAGGCCGGGAGGGAACACGGCCTGCACGGCGGTGAGGATGTCGAGCCAGTGCTTCACCTGCGGCGATGCGGGCTGGCGCGTGGCGTAGCGGATGGCCGGCCCAACCAGCTGAAAACTGATCGCGGCCAGGATGAAGACCACGCTCATGATTTCGCGGGTGCGGCGCTGCGCCAGCCAGCGCTCGATCCAGGCAAAGATCATTTGCGAAAGCAGCAGATTGAACAGAACGAACGCGCCCAGCGCGAGCGCCGCCCACGGAAACAGCGCGATGCTGGCGAAGCTGATCCCCGCCAACATGCCGAAAGTCCACAGAACCGCAAGCGTAGTTTGCGGACTGAACGAGCCGTAGGCGAAGCGGACCAGAAAAAAAGAACGATACGTGAGCGGGAAGCGCAGCAGTTCGCTGGAGTCGGGATTGTTGGTGAACGCCGTCGCCATCAGCGGGAATATCTGCCAGAACACAAAGATGACCCACAGAATGGCGGCAAGAATCGCAGCGTCATTGTTGGTCAGCAGATACCACGATGCAAAAGCCAGGCCGACCGCGCCGCCCAGGCCGCCCATGGTGAACCCAACTCCAACCAGGATGCGTGAGATTAGCTCCAGTTGGCCGCGTGTGGAGCGCAAGGAATTGACGAACAGCCGCCAGCGCAGTTCGGAGATGGCGCGCAGTTGGCCGCGCTGCGCCGACTCTGGAGATGCCGTTCCTATCCCAGCCACGACAGCTCCTGCTCGGTTTGGCGTGTGCCGCCGACCGTGCTAAGGAAAATTTCTTCCAGCGTTAGTTTCGCGTGCGCGGTGCCGTTGTCGCCACCGGTGCGGGCCTCAACGCCGGCGCGCAATTCTTCGAGCGATCCCTGCGCGACCAGCCGTCCTTGCTGAATGATGGCGACGTGGCTGCAAAGCCGCTCCACAATTTCCAGCACATGCGAGGTAAGAAAAATCGTGGCCCCGCGGGCGATCATGCCTTGCAGCATGGACTTCAGCGTGCCGGAGGCGATGGCATCCACGCCCTCAAAAGGCTCGTCGAGAAACAGCACCTTAGGCCCGTGAATAACGGCGGCGGCCAGCGCCAGTTTTTTCTGCATGCCGTGAGAATAGTCGGTAACGAGTTTTTTCGGCTGGTCAGCGAGTTGCATAAATTCCAGCAGTTCGACGGTGCGGCTCGCCGCGGTTTCGCGGTCCAGACCATACATGCGCCCGGCAAAATTTAGGAACTCTGCCCCGGTCAAGCGGCCAAACAGCGCCATGCCTTCGGGCACCACGCCAATCTGGCGTTTCACGGCCACGGGATCGCGGGCAAGGTCGAGGCCGAGAATCTGGATGCTCCCGGCGCTGGGGGCGAGCAGTCCGGTCAGCATTTTGATGGTCGTGGATTTTCCTGCGCCGTTCGGGCCAAGGAAGCCGAAAAACTGGCCGGGCGCGACGCTGAGATCCACGCCGTCCACGGCGACGAGTTCTCCGAAGCGGCGGCTGAGGCCTTGTGTGACGATGGTGGGAGCAGAGTCCATGAACCGTTTGAATTTAGCACATCGCGACGGAATCCGCGCCCTGCCGCAAGGAAACAAACGAGTCCAGAACAACCGTGCGAACGATTACTTAGATTATAATCATTCTCATCTAACAATCATGCTTCTCTAATGCAATCTTCTCACGAGCAATTCCGGGAACTGGCTTGGAAGTGTGGCCTGGCGGCAACGCATCAACGGCAGGTCATCTACGATGCGGTGGTGGCCCTACCGGGACACTATTCTCCTGAAAATATCTACTCCGAGGTGCGGCGACGGACTCCCTCCATTTCATTGGCCACTGTTTATAAGAACCTGCGTCTGTTCGTAGAGCACGGACTGCTCCGCGAAGTGAGCCCTCATGCCTCCACGCTGCTGGTGGAAGGCAATCTTGAACCGCACCATCATCTGGTTTGCACGCGCTGCAAGGCGGTGCAGGACGTCGAAGGTGATTTCATTGACTACAAAAAGCTATCGCGGCGAGCGCCGCGCGGCTTTGATCTGACGCAGCCGCTGGTTGAGGTGTTTGGTCTCTGCCGCCGCTGCAGCGCCAAAACATAATTTCGTTTCACGCAGGACCCAGTCAAAATTCGAAGGAAGAAAGCACTTAGGAAAACATATGGAAAACACACTTGCATCCTCGTCGGGAAGTGTTTCGCCCGAAGCCAAAGGAAAAAACACCACCACCGAATCGAAGTGCCCGGTAGCGCACGGCGCTCGCAAAGCCAACGCGAATGTTGATTGGTGGCCGAATCAGCTGAACCTGAAGGTCTTGCACCAGCATTCCCCAAAATCCGATCCGATGGGCAAGGAGTTCAATTACGCGGCAGAGTTCAAGAGCCTCGATCTAAACGCCGTGATCAAGGACCTGCATGCCTTGATGACGGATTCGCAGGACTGGTGGCCGGCCGACTTTGGCCACTATGGGCCGCTGTTCATTCGTATGGCGTGGCACAGCGCGGGCACGTACCGCATCGGCGACGGTCGCGGCGGGGCCGGGGCTGGTCAGCAGCGCTTCGCCCCTCTCAATAGCTGGCCGGACAATGTGAACCTCGACAAGGCGCGTCGGCTGCTCTGGCCAATCAAGCAGAAGTATGGCCGGAAAATTTCCTGGGCCGACCTTATGATTCTTGCCGGCAACGTCGCGCTCGAGTCCATGGGATTTAAGACTTTCGGTTTCGGCGGCGGCCGCCCGGACGTGTGGGAGCCCGAAGAGGACATTTACTGGGGGCCTGAGGGCAAGTGGCTGGCGGATGAGCGCTACAGCGGTGACCGCGATCTTCAGAAACCGCTCGGTGCCGTGCAGATGGGTTTGATCTATGTGAATCCGGAAGGGCCGAATGGGAAGCCGGATCCGGTTGCCGCAGCTCGTGACATCCGTGAAACGTTCGCCCGCATGGCGATGAACGACGAGGAGACGGTTGCCCTCATTGCCGGCGGTCACAGCTTCGGCAAGACCCACGGCGCTGCCATTCCCGCTGATTACGTGGGCAACGAACCAGAAGGCGCCGACATCGAGGACCAGGGCTTCGGATGGAAGAATAAATTTGGCAAGGGTTTCGGTGGTGACACGATTGGTAGCGGCCTGGAAGTCACCTGGACCACGACGCCCACCAAGTGGAGCAACAACTTCTTCACCAACCTGTTCAGCTATGAATGGGAGCTGACGAAGAGTCCCGCCGGCGCGCATCAGTGGACACCGAAGAATGGCGCAGGCAAAGCCACGGTCCCGGATGCGCACGATCCGTCAAAGCGTCACGCACCTTCCATGCTGACCACGGACCTCGCCTTGCGCTTCGACCCTGCTTACGAAAAGATCTCACGTCGCTTCTACGAGCATCCCGATCAGTTGGCAGACGCATTTGCGCGAGCGTGGTTCAAACTGACCCACCGCGACATGGGGCCGATGCCGCGCTACCTTGGCCCGCTCGTACCGAAGGAGCCTCAGATATGGCAAGACCCCGTTCCCGCCGTGGACCATAAATTGATCGATGAGCAGGACGTTGCTGCGCTCAAGGCGAAGGTCCTGGCATCGGGGCTGTCAATCTCCCAACTGGTCACCACTGCCTGGGCATCGGCGGCCTCATTCCGTGGCTCAGACAAGCGCGGGGGGGCGAATGGCGCGCGCATCCGCCTCGCGCCACAAAAGGACTGGGAAGTAAACCAGCCAGCGGAGCTGGCGAAGGTCTTGCGGAAGCTGGAGACGATCCAAAAGGAGTTCAACAGCTCGCAGTCCAACGGGAACAAAGCGAAGAAGGTCTCGCTGGCTGATCTAATCGTTCTGGGCGGCTGCGCGGCCGTCAAGGAAGCTGCGAAGAAGGCCGGGCACGACGTGAAAATTCCTTTCACACCTGGGCGCACGGATGCTTCGCAGGAACAGACCGACGTGCATTCCTTCGCCGTAATGGAGCCGGTGGCGGACGGGTTCCGCAACTATCTCCGCAGCGGACAGGTCCAGTCGGCTGAGGAGGTGCTGTTGGATCGGGCGCAGTTACTGACACTCACTGCCCCTGAGATGACGGTACTCATCGGCGGCTTGCGCGCCCTGAACGTGAACTTCGGGCAGACCAAACACGGCGTTTTCACCAACCGGCCCGAGACGCTGACGAATGATTTCTTCGTTAACCTGCTTGACATGAATACGAAGTGGGAGCCCTCCTCTGCTTCCGAAGGCGTGTACGAGGGGCGCGACCGGGCGACGGGCAAAATCAAGTGGACCGGTACCCGCGTTGATCTCGTCTTCGGTTCGAACTCCCAACTCCGGGCCATCGCAGAAGTCTATGCCTGCGACGACTCGAAGGAGGCGTTCGTGAAGGATTTCACGGCTGCGTGGAACAAGGTAATGAATCTTGATCGCTACGATCTTGCCTGAGCGCGGCGATGACGCCGCGGAAGTTCAGAAGTAGTCTTGATCGGCCCGCCCTCGCGGCGGGCCGGAATTTTTGATTGGTGCCCATCTACGCGGGTAGTTCCGCAGCCTTTCGAGGCTGCAATCCAATTTCGCCCCTCCTGCGTACTACCTGTGAACAACAATTTCAAACAAAACAGGAGACTTTATGAAGACCAAGTTCGCAGTATTGTGTTTGGCCATTGTGGCGATGTCGGCTCCGCTGCTCATCGCAGGCGACAAAGACCCCATGGTGGGCGGCGCAGCCATGTACGCCAGCAAAGACATCATTGACAACGCGGTGAACTCCAAAGACCACACCACACTGGTCGCGGCCGTCAAAGCAGCTGGTCTGGTGGACACGCTGAAGGGCGCTGGCCCGTTCACCGTATTTGCTCCAACCAACGAAGCGTTCGCCAAGTTGCCTGCGGGCACCGTGGACACGCTGCTCAAGCCTGAGAACAAAGAGTTGCTGACCAAGATCCTCACCTACCACGTCGTCGCCGGCCGCGTCAGCGCCGCCGACCTGAAGAAAGAGATCAAAGCCGGACACGGGCAGGCCTCGCTGAAGACCGTCAGCGGCGGAACCCTGATCGCGATGATGCAGGGAAGCTCGATCGTTCTGAAGGACGAAAAGGGCGGCATGTCCACCGTGACGATTCCCAACGTGTTCCAGTCCAACGGCGTGATCCACGTGGTAGACGCGGTGGTCCAGCCGAATTAATAGCTGATTCGATGAGGCGGTGAACTGAGGCGCGCCCTGGGTTTGAGCCCAGGGCGTTTTTTCTTGGTTTGGCAAGTATGGAGACGGGCACGGGAATGGCGATTTATCGCCGGCAACCCGGAATCCAGGAATTCTGGCTGGTGGGTCATGCCCCTTTGGTCATCTTGATCGGCTGCAAGTTCTCTATATATAGTCATTCTATATATAGGGAGAGTGAAGCCGAATGGCATCCGTTAACGCACAAATCAAGCGGGGCAGCGCGGAACTCGCCGTCCTGACTCTGCTCGCGGAACACCCGTTGCATGGGTACGAAATCGCCAAGCAGATCGAGGCACAAACAGGAGGCGTGCTGCGCTTCGATATGGCTTCTCTTTATCCCATGCTCCACCGATTGGAACGAAAGAGCTGGGTCAACGCTGCATGGCAAACCCTTCCCAACGGCCGCCGCCGCCGCTGCTACCGGCTCACAGCTTCCGGCAGAAAACAGATCGCGCCTCTCCGCGCCCAGTGGCGTGCCTTTTTCCAGGCGCTAGAGAGCGTCACGGGGTTTCAAAATGCCTAATTGGAAGCAGATCGTTCGCAGGAAGGTGCGGTTGCTCGGGATTTGTTCGCCGGAACTTGCAGAAGAATTGGCCTCCCATCTTGAAGACAGCTACGAAGCTCTCCGGTGCGAGGGTTTGCCGGCAGAAGTAGCTTTTCAACAGACCCTTGGCCAGATCGATGGCCGTTGCAGGGTCTGGCTCCTAATCCGGTTTCTACAGGAGGAGTTTATGACTGGTTTCATCCGCAAGGTAGCTCTGCCCGGACTGCTGACGTCCGCGGCAGCTTGTTTTTTCTATTGGGCGCTTGCAGTGGCTCACTTTCGGCCCAAGGTTATCTGGCTGGTGGGCGGTCAATTGCCGCTGTGGTGGTGGTGCCTGCTTCCGATCTACGGAGCGCTCGGAGCGCTTCTCTCTCAGCGCAAGGGAGGATCGCAGCTCCAGCGCATGGCGGCAATCCTGCTCCCGAGTGCGATCCTGGGTACTTTGGTGGTGATGACCTTTGTCGTCGGATTCACGATGTCGGGGTTAGTCAACCACTACCAGTTGGTCTCTACCCGTTTGGAATCGCTCGGAATAGTGCCGCCCGGATTCGGGTTAGTACCAGCGGCGTTTTCGATGCTAGGCGCCGGAATCGCCGAGGTGAGCACCGCTGTCGGTGGACGCTGGTCTCGCCTGTAAGCGCCTTCTCGCAGAGAGTTACCGAAATGCAGATTCATAGGTTACCGTCGTAAGCCTTCCCGCATAGGGCCCCATCGAAAGCCGGCGTTCCTGTGCTATCTGTAAAAGAGGGCAGGAGGGCGATATCTACGGCGACCGGCGCTTCGGGCGATACGAAATCCTGGACGAAATCGGCCGCGGCGCCATGGGTGTGGTGTTTCGCGCCCGCGATCCAAAGATCAACCGCTTAGTAGCCATTAAGAGCATTCGCTTAACGCATTATCCTCCGGATGCGCAGGAGGAGTTTCGCCAGCGTTTTCTGCGCGAGGCGGAGGCTGCAGGACGTCTGTCCCACCCCGGTATCGTCACAATTTTTGACGTGGGCGAAGATCTGGAGACCCGTGACCCCTACCTCGTCATGGAGTACGTTCGCGGCAAGTCCCTCGACGCCGTCCTTGCAGAGCAGGGTCGGGTAGAACTCAAAGTGGCTCTCCAGTGGGTGATTGAACTCGCCGAAGCTCTCGACTGTGCCCACGGACAAAACGTAATTCATCGCGACCTCAAGCCGGCGAACATTCTACTCAGCGAGGATGGGCATCCTAAAATTGCCGACTTCGGCGTTGCCAAGCTTAACTTTGAGAATCTAACGCTCCATGGTCAGGTCTTGGGAACTCCGGCGTTCATGTCCCCGGAGCAGTTGAACGGCTACCCTGTAGATGGTCGTTCCGATCTGTTCTCTCTCGGCGTGATTCTCTACATGCTCCTCACCGGTCACCGCCCGTTTCAGGGCAACAGCCCCATGACGGTTTCGTTCAAGGTCGTGAACCAGGAACCGGTGCCAGCCGCGGTCTTGAATCTCGATCTGCCCGCCGGGCTCGATCGCGTGCTCTCGCGGGCCATGGCAAAAGACCGATTGCGGCGGTACGGACGGGGAGCGGAAATGGCGCTCGATCTGAAAGAGATACTGGCCGCGCCTGAGCAACGGAGCAACCCGGAGCAGGCCAACGCGACACCCGCCCCCGACGAAACCACAAGCTCAACGCCCGACACAAACGGTGCTTCTGCCGCACAGCTTTCAACCTTTGGCCGAACACTCGGGAGTTTGGTGTCGTTGGAAACAAGGGAGAGGAAACTCTGGGCAGTGCTCGCTGGTCTGGTATTTGTCGGGGCGCTTCTGCTCGCGCTCGAGCGGCGGTCGCCATCGCTCTCTTCCGACGAGCGACCACCTTCGCCCTCACCGGTGAGCGTAGCTCCCGCCGTCGTAGCCGGCGCCGCGACTGCGTCCTCCGGTTCGTCCGTTCCATTGCGCCAAATCCCGGCCCCGATTACGTCCTCCGGTTCGCCCGTTCCATTGCGCCAAGTCTCATCCCCGATTACGTCCGCGGCCCCAATGCCCGCGGCGGTGGTCTCGGTGCTGGTGGAAAGTCCATTTCAGCAGGCCAGTGTTGCCTTATGGGTGGACGATCATGTTCTGTTCCAGCGAAAACTCCAGCCTTCGCAGAAGAAAAGGTTCGGCCTGTTTCGGCGTGGGTCCTCGCCGGATTCGCAGACGCTGAAGCTTACAGCCGGAGCGCACGCCATACGGGTCCGAGTTCAATCTCATAATCCCGACTACGATGAGTCTCACACGGTCGCCGGCGACTTTCCCACCGGGAGTGAGCGTGTGCTCCGGGTCGCTTTCGGCAGGCACAATCAAATGACCGTCACTCTCCGCTGATGGGAAAATCTTTGTCGGCGGACAAGCGAGTTCGCGCGAAAAGAAAGCCCCGGCTCCTCGCCGGGGCTTTCTTTCCGTTCCCATCGCTCGCCGTCTAAAACAAATTCCATAAAAACTGGTTGTAGACCTCGTGGTGATACTGCACTTCCGGAACTTTGACGAAAGTCCCAAGGGCGCGCGGGCAGCGGTCTGCAGCCGCTTGTTTCAGGTCGGAATAGCGGCCCTTGACATCATCGCCCAGCAGTTCCGAAGTCCACTTCGCCTTCTTGAAATTGGCGATGGCGTCGTAGATGTTGTCGGGCAGGTAGCGTTCGGCCTGGCGCAGGTTCTTCACCTTCGATGTTTCTCCGTCCAGTCCGGTGCGGAAGATCGAGTAGAGCACCATGTAGGGATTGGCGTCGGGAGAAACCGAGCGCACCTCCACGCGCATGCTCTTTTCATTTCCAATCGGGATGCGGACCATCGAGCCGCGGTCGGTGGCCGACGCTTTGATTTGATTGGGCGCTTCGAAGTGCGGATCAAGCCGGCGATAAGCATTGACGCTGGCATTCAGCAGCAGGCAGAGGTCGTTGCCGTGGGTGAGAATGCGATCAATGAACGCCCAACCCATCTTGCTCAACATCTCTTCGCCTTTGGCGTCCCAGAACAGGTTCTTGCCGCCTTTGCTGATGGAAACATTGGTGTGCATGCCGCTGCCGTTGACGCCGACGACGGGCTTGGGCAGGAACGACGCGGTAAATCCCATGTGGGTCGCGACCTGACGGCAGATCAGCTTGTAAAGCTGGATCTGGTCGGCAGCGGACACCACTTCGCCGTAGCCGTAGTTGATTTCAAATTGTGACGGCGCTACTTCCGGGTGGTCCTTCTCGTTCTGAAAGCCCATGGCGCGCTGCACTTCCGCGGTGGTGTCAATAAACCCGCGCAGCGGATCGCCGGGCAGCGAGTGATAGTAACCGCCGGTGTTGACGTATTCAAACTTGGCGGTTTCGTTGAAATGGCGCTCGGCGTCGGGGCCTTTGAACAGGAAGCCCTCGATTTCGTTGGCGGCATTCAGCGTGTATCCATCTTTCTTGTGCAGCCCGTCCACAAAATTCTTGAGCACGCCGCGAATGTCGGCGGTGTAGGGCGCTCCTCCCTTGTCAATCACTTCGCCAAACACCAGCACCTTGCCGCTGCCAAAGACGTCGGACGGTGCCCAATAAAACGCCGACCAGTCAATGCCCAGGCGCAGGTCGCTCTCCCGCTGTGCGGTAAAGCCGCGAATGGACGAGCCGTCAAAGGTCAGGTTGTCCCAGCTCTTCAGCAGAAACTTTTTGTCGTAGTCCAGCATGTGCAGCCGGCCTTCCAGGTCGCTGAACAGCACTGTCACCGCCTTGATGCGCTTTTCGTCGGTCAGGTATTTCAGCCGGCCTTCCTGGATTTTGTGCGCGGCCACCCGGGTCCTGCGTTGCTCCTTCGCCTGCAGGTTCAAGTCTTCCAGTTCGTCGTAGGAGAGTGCCAGGAAGTTGCGCAGTTCGGTAGTCATAGGTTCGAGTGAGCTCCTTTGATGGCGATGTAAGAAGAATTAAGAAACGAGTGTTGCGTTCGCAGGCTGGATGCGAACACAGAAGAATACCGTGCGCGCCGCCGCTGCCGCAAATCGAAAAACCTGATCCGCGGTATAGAAGAGATTTATCCCCAATTTGTGGCTCGTCTCAATCCGCGAGCTCGATGCGGCGCTTACGTAGAAAATTCATGTCATTCCGACCGCAGCGCAGCGAAGCAAGCGGAGTGGAGGAACCTGCTTTTTCACTTGGGCGGAGGAGCTTGGCTTGCACACCTCAATTCGCACCGAAGCCCTGCCCCGGCAGCGCGCGCAGCATCAGACCCAGCCCTGCCAGCAGCGCAAGATAATAGGCGGTGGCGATGCGGCTGCCCTTGGCCGGCGCATTGCCAAAAAACGCCTGATATCCCGCGCCCAGCGCGACAATCAGAAACACGCCCTGGTTTATCAGAAACCAAAACACCAGGCAGCCCGACAACAATACGAACCGCTCTACTTTGTCCAGAGCAAGCACAGCATGCCCACCGTCGAGCACCCACACCGGAATCAGATTCAGCAGGTTGAGAAATGCTCCAGCCCTTGCCAGTGCGGCCCATAGTCCGTCGCCGGTCTGCCACCACAGCGCCATGCAGGCAAGTGAAGCCAGCGAACCTGCCAGCGGCCCCGCCAGGCTGATCTCCGCGCGGGCCTCCTGCGTCACGCCCATGGCCGTCCACTTCACGTATGCGCCAAACCCAGGCAGGAACACCGGCATTTCCGCCGCCAAGCCCCGGCGTTTGATGTCAATGAAGTGGCCCATCTCGTGGATCAGGATCAGCGTCGCAAACCCGATGCCGAATTTCCACCCGAAGGCAGCCCAGTAAAATCCGAAGAAGGCGACGAAGCTGAACAGAAATTTCAGCTTGAAAAGGATTGCCAGCAGTCCTTTGCCTTTGGCGAGAAGGATGGCAATCGGCCCCACCGGCCCCAACCGCTTGGCCCACGGATTCTCCGACTTTGGGGGTTGCAGGTGCGGCATCTGCGCCAGGTCGGCCTTCGCGTCCAGGTCGCGCGTGTGATCGAGAATCCAAACTGTCTGTCGCGACGCGCCAGGAAGCAACGGCAGACCAGTCAGCCACTTGTCGCGAGCCTGCCGCAGTTGGCCCGCCGACTCCAGCGCTTTGGCTTGATTGCTGATCTGCTCCAACTCATCTTTGTGGACAAGCGCATGGCAAGACTCGCACACGAGAGCGCCGGCAGGGAGGTCATGCCCGCACTGCGGACACTGCTGCATCAATGCGCGAGCGGCTGAAGGCAACGTTTGGAATGACACAGTTGAAATTCTACTGGAGGGCTGGTCAAGTTGGTTAGACGCGCTGGTCAGTGCGATGGCTGCGGAGCGCTTTCAAATGGCCCGAAGACCTGAAAAGGCCGGCCTGCGGTTATCCGCCAAGCCCTGCTCATTCCAAAGAACAGGATCAACAGGCCCATTGCGCCCCATCCTGGATTGTCCGTAAGCTCAATAAACGGAGATGCCAGTCCGAGGAGTGCGACCCGACCCAACCACGTCCCGATGCTCAGCGTACTCGGGGGCTGCTGCGGGCTGGGTGCTGGTTGCGGCTCGTGCTGCTGTCCGGATTCGTTCTCCAATTGACGTTGCTCTTCCTGAAGCTGCTGTTGCTGGGTCTGTCTTTGTTCCTTGTGTTGATTGGCAAAGTGAATCCAGATAGGAATCGCCGCGGTCGAGACCGCAGCGTAAGTCAGTAAAGCGGCGGTGATCTGATAGCGCCTACCGCCCACACTATTGGATCCTTTCATCATGGCCGTGCCCACCAGCCAGCCCACTCCGATGGACATGATACTGATCACCCATCCCTGCATCACGATCGCGATTACAGCGTAGCCGATCATTCCGAGGAGGGCCGCGCCTATGCCGCGCGCCAGAGCGCGTACATACGCCGCGTGTTTGTCTGCGACTCTACCTGCGCGCATTTTTTCCGTGCAGGCTGGGCAGGCTATCGCCTCATTCACCCGGTAGTAGGTCCCCGAGACCGGCTGATCACAATACTGGCAGTCATCGTTTCCCGGCGTGCCGACGTACTCCGCCTGGCCAAATTGAGGCGTGGGATCCTGATTGAAGCCGGACATAGCCCGGAACATATCACAGAGACTGCAGAGGCGCTACCGGCGCTGCGTGGACGTGCCCGCCGCAATGCCGCGCAACGACGCCAGAAACTTGGCGGCCGCATCGGCATCGGCCAGGTTCCCCAACTCAATGGTCGCGGAAAACTGTGGGGATTCCGGGCGGAATTCCACCTGCTGAAATCCATTCTGCCGCGCCGACATCAGCGCGTTGAGTTGCCCCAGCGAGTGTTCCTGGCAAGGCTCTTGCGTGGTCAATACCAGCGGGCCGGGGTGGATGATTTCCCACTGCCGCTTTTCATCGAGCACCGCGTCGGCATTGCGGTAGGTTGCGCGATGATTGAACACGCGCAGGCTCACTCGCGGTTTGGGTTCAAGATCGGCGTCCAGGGTCAGGGTCTCGCGTTGTTTCTTGCACCACGCAAAAAACCAGCGTAGCGGCATGGTGCGCGGCAGCAAACGCACCGTGACATGCGTGTTTTCCAACCCGCGCAAAGGAATCCGCACACTTGCCCGCAGTTGCTCGCTGCGCAGCCAGCGCACCGTGGAAACCCGCGCCCGTCCGCCGCAGGCCGCATCCACCCAGCGCAGTGCCTCCATCCCCTTGCGCCGGTTGTACGCCGCAAAGATGAAATACCACGCGACTTGCAGCGCCAGTCCCACGCCCAGGCCAGCCAACACGTTGATCCAGACAAAACGGGCCACAGCGGCTCCCCCAAGAGCCCCTAAATAGTACGACCCCGACCTTTGTGGAAGCAAGGAGTCCGAGGACTCCGTTAGTGCAGCGGACGGAAAATTCACACTGAGCCGGGAAGCCATACAGCCAGGGAAGCCATACAATGGCCGCGTGAAATTTCAGCTGCGTGACTACCGCCCTGGCGATCTGGAAATGCTCTGGCGCATTGACCAACTATGCTTCGAGCCGGCCATCGCCTATTCGCTCGAAGACATGCAGGCCTACCTGGCCCAACCCGGAACCTTCGCGCTGGTTGCGGAGCCGGAGAGCGGAGGAGACGCCGCCGCCGGATTCATCATCGCCCAGGCGGTGGCCCGCCGGCGCAGTTCTTCTCCCCTCGGTTACGTCATTACGATTGATGTCTTGCAGGCCGCGCGGCGCTCCGGCCTGGGCTCCATCCTTCTGGCCGCCTCCGAAGAACGCTTGGTTCGTGACGGATGCCAAAAAGTCGCGCTCGAAGTCGCCGTGAACAACGCCGCCGCGTTGGATTTCTACCAACGCCACGGCTACGCGATTGTCGCCACCCATCCCGGCTACTATTCGAACGGCCTGGACGCCTACAAGATGGAGAAGAAGGTAGTCGCCTGACCAACGCTTGTGATTCCGACGCTTGTCCACGAGCGCAGCCAAGCGGGAAAAAGGAGGCATTTGTTCAGGCACGGTAGTGGCTCAATTGGAGGACTTCGTCGCTTTCCACCGCCGCGGCGTCATCCGGACGCCCCGCGTTTTCACCAGCGGGGCGAGGGATCTCCGTGCAAGGCACTAGAGATTTGAGCCAACTGAGCTACTACTCAGGCGCCGCCAGCCTTGCAGAGATTGTTCGCTTGGCTCAGAATGACAGGCTAAGAAACACACACATCCTGCAAAATCTTTGCGATATGAAAGTTGCGATCCAGGGCGAACTCGGTTCCTTCAGCCACGAGGCGGCGCGGCGCATGGTGCCGGGCTGCACGGTCCTGCCCTGCGCCCGCTCGCTCGAAGTATTCGACCGGCTGCAGCGCGGATCAGCCGACGCGGCCGTGATTCCCATCGAGAATTCCCTGGCCGGCTCGGTGGCCGAGCATTTTGACCTGCTGCTGTCCCGCAACGTATTCGTGCAAAAAGAATTTCAGCTGCGCATCGTGCACAATCTGATCGCCGCGCCCGGTGTGAAGCTCGGCCAGGTGCGGCGGGCGCTGTCGCATCCGGTGGCGCTCGACCAGTGTCGCGAGTTTTTCCGGTTGCATCCCGCAATCGAGCCCGAAAATTTCTACGACACCGCCGGCGGCGTGAAGCATGTAGTCGCGGTAAAACTTTCAGACGCTGCCGGCGTGGCCGGAGCGCACGCCGCAAGCCAATACGGCGGCCGCATTCTGGCGCGCGGCATTGAAGACGACAAACAAAACTTCACCCGTTTTTTCCTGGTGCGCCGGGTGAGTTCACGGGAGGACAGCCGCCCCCGGCTTTCCGGCGGCGGACTGAACGCCTCAGCCGGATTTTTGAATGCCGCCACACGCAAGCTCATGTTCCCCCGCGCCAACAAAACGTCCATTGCGTTTCAACTTAAAAATCGCCCCGGTGTGCTTTTCAAGGCGCTCAGCGTCTTCGCGCTGCGCGACATCAGCCTCAGCAAGATCGAGTCGCGCCCGCGCCGCGGCAGCCCCTGGGAATATGTTTTCTATGCCGACTTTCTGCGCGGCGACGACGCCGATGCCCGCAATGCCCTCCGTCATCTCGGGGAAGTGGCGGAGTTCGTCAAAGTGCTCGGCGTCTATCCCGCTGCGTGAAGCCGGCCACGCCCATTCGGGCATCCAAAGCTTGCGTGCTTCCGCCGATATTTAAGCTATCCGCCGGCTCCATGAACGAACGGCGTGCCACACAGTTGACACCTTCGGTATAGTGCGGTGCATCCAAAGCGCGCTTATGATCAAAATTCGCAAGGATGAGGCTGAGCCGGATGAATCCCTCTAGAACCAGTGGGCATCTAAGGTTGAGTGAGTTATACTCAAGGACAATATGACGCAAGATTCCAGTTCGATTAACCCTATGGAAACAAAAGGTTTGGGAGCATTGCCGGTATTGCCCGTGCGCGATACGGTACTGTTCCCGCACGCCGTTCTTCCCCTGACCGTGGGCCGGGAAGGCTCGGTGCAGCTGATCAACTCGCTGGGCGAAGACAAGATGATCATCGTGGTCGCGCAGCGCGAAGCGCGCGTGGACTCGCCCCTGCCCACCGACCTCTACACCGTCGGTACTACGGCAATCGTGCATAAAGTCGTCAAGATGCCCAACCAGAGCCTGTTCGTCTTTGCCGAGGGCATGGACCGGGTAAGGCTTGGGGAGTTCACCCAGCAGGCGCCGTTCATGCGCGCATTTTGCGAGCCCGTGCAGCAGATCGTGCCCGCGCCGTCGCCTGAGATCGAGGCCCTGCAGCGCAATGTGCTGAACCTGTTCCAGCAGATCGTTGCTGGTTCGCCCACGCTGTCCGACGAACTGGCCACCGTGGCCATGAACATTGACGAGCCCAGCCGCCTGGTGGATTTCGTCGCGTCCTCGCTGCCTTCGCTCTCCACCTCCGACAAACAGGACACGCTCGAGACCCTGGACATCCACGTGCGCCTGCAAAAAATCAATCAGCACCTGGCCAAAGAGCTCGAAGTCCAGCAACTGCGCAACAAGATTCAGACCGAAGTGCAGGATCGCGTGCAGCAAACCCAGCGCGAGTATTACCTGCGCGAGCAGATGAAGGCCATCCAGAAAGAGCTGGGTGAGAGCGACGAAGGCCAGCGCGACGTGGAAGACCTGCGGCAAAAAATTGAGGCCGCGGGCATGCCCGAGGAAGTCAAAAAAGACGCGCTGAAAGAACTCACGCGCCTGCAGCGCATGTCGCCCATGGCGGCCGACTATTCGCTCACCCGCAACTACATCGAGTGGCTCGCCGTGCTGCCGTGGTCAAAGACCAGCGGCGGCGAAGTGGACATCGCCAAAGCCAAGGAAGTGCTCGACGCCGACCACTACGATCTGGAAAAGGTGAAGGACCGCATCCTCGACTATCTCAGCGTGCGTCGGCTCAAGCCCAACATGAAGGGGCCGATCCTGTGCTTTGTCGGACCTCCGGGCGTGGGCAAGACTTCGCTCGGCAAGTCCATTGCGCGCGCTCTCGGACGCAAATTTGTCCGCCTGTCGCTGGGCGGCGTACACGATGAAGCCGAAATTCGCGGACATCGCCGCACCTACATCGGAGCCCTGCCAGGCCAGATCATTCAGGGCATCCGCCGTGCGGAAACCAAAGACCCGGTTTTCATGCTCGACGAAATTGACAAGGTCGGCCGCGATTTCCGCGGAGATCCCGGCTCGGCGCTGCTCGAAGCCCTCGATCCCGAACAGAACTCCACGTTCCGCGACAATTATCTCGACGTCACCTTCGATCTGTCCAAGGTCCTGTTCGTCACCACCGCGAACATGCTCGACCCCATCCCCGAGCCGCTGCGTGACCGCATGGAGATCATCGAACTGCAAGGCTACGCGGAAGAGGAAAAAGTCCACATCGCGTTCCAATACCTGATCCCGCGCCAGATTGAGGAAAATGGCCTCACCGCCGACCAGATCGAATTTCCTGAAGACGTGGTGCGCCACATGATCCGCCACTACACCCGGGAAGCGGGCGTGCGCAATCTGGAGCGCACCATCGGCACCGTGTGCCGCAAGCAGGCCCGCCGTCTCGCCGAAGGCAAGACGGAAAAACTGGTGCTCACCAAAGACATCGTGCTGGAATTCCTGGGCGGCATCAAAGTGCGCGTCGAGGGTGAAATCGAAGAGCGCACGTCGCGCCCCGGTGTTTCCGTGGGTCTGGCGTGGACCCCCTCCGGCGGCGATATTCTCTACGTCGAGGCCAGCCGCATGAAAGGCAAAGGCGGCTTCGATATTACCGGACAAATTCAAGACGTGATGCGCGAATCCATGAAGGCCGCGCTGACCTGGGTGCGCTCCAACGCCGCGCAACTCGGCATTGACGAAGACTTCTTCGCCAACCACGACCTGCACATCCACGTGCCCGCCGGCGCCATCCCCAAGGACGGCCCATCGGCTGGCGTGGCCATCGTCACCGCGTTGGTGTCGCTGCTCACCGCGCGCCAGATTCGCAAATTCACCGCCATGACCGGAGAAATCACGCTCAGCGGTAACGTTCTGCCCGTGGGCGGCATCAAGGAAAAATTCCTCGCCGCCAAGCGCGCCGGAGTCAAAGACGTCATCCTCCCGGCAGACAACAAAATGAACGTGGACGAAGACCTCACCCTCGAACAACAGGGCGACGTGAAAATCCACTATGTCAAAACGGTTGCCGACGCGCTCAACATTTCGCTCCCCGGAGTGGTCGGCGCGGCCCAGGCGGCCCTCTCCTCAGTCAACGACCGGCCCGAGGCCAAAGCGCCAAAGTCAAAACGCGCCGAGGCCATGGCGTCGCTCTAAGCGCGCAGCCAACCGGCCTTTCAAAGGGTTGGTATCGCAAACGTGCGAAGGTCATGCCTCAGAATAAAGCGCCCAGGCGCTGGCCAGGTCCTGCACCACGTGGCCCAGCGACTTGTAAACCGTGATCTCCTCCGCCGAGCGGCGGCCCGCGATCTCGCCCGCCAGCACCTGCCCAATCTCAGCCACAATGTGGTCGTCGCCAACCAACCCTGCCGCCTTGGCCCGCAGAAACTCCGCTCCCTGACTCAGAACGCCCTCGCGGCTGTCGGCAATGAACCGCGAGCGCACCACCAGGTCATCGTCTACCTCGACCGGCCCCGCGACGCCCGAGCCCACAAGATTCACGTGGGTGCCCGGCCGCAGCCATTTGCCATTCAAGATCGGCTCGGACGCCGTCGTGACCGTGCAGACGATGTCGGCGGCGGCGACTGCCTCTTTCACTTCGCCTGCGGCAGCGACCGGGATGGAGAGCTCAGCCTGCATCCGTTCTGCGAACGCCTGGGCGCGTTCGGGCGAACGTCCCCACACCACGATGGATTCAAGATCACGCACCTTGCTTATCGCCCGCGCATGGGTGGCCGCCTGTTCGCCGTAGCCGAGAAGCGCCAGGCGGCGGGCATCTTTGCGCGCCAACGCGTCGGTGGCGACCGCACTGGCCGCGGCGGTCCGGATGGCCGTGATCTCGCCGGCGTGCAGCACGCAAACCGGCGCGCCGGTTTCAGGATCGAACAGAATCACCAGCCCCTGGTGCGACTGTATCCCTTTGGCAAAGTTTTCGTGGAAGACGCTGATCAATTTCGCGCCGAAGGGGCCGTGCGCGCCCATCGCTCCGGGCATGATGCCAAAAAACCGGCCCTCGGAGAGCGGAATGATCGAGCGCAGAAGCTGTTTGGTTTCGCCCCGCGAAAAGGCAATCATCGCGCTGCGCATGAGTGGTATGCAGACATCGTAGGTCAGCCGCCGGGACACTTCTTCGCGGTCTATGAATCGCATCTGTCGGCTTCCTCGCCTGCTTCGCTTGCTTATTAGCCTTGCTTACTAGCCCTGGAAGATTACGCGAATCGTGGAATTTTAGTGCTTTTTGCCAATTGCCGGAAAACCTGTCAAGAGGCAAAAAGCATCAAATTCCACGTAAGTCACTGACAGGATTCGAGATATATTTTCGTGAAATTTGGCACACCACCCCACGTGAATTGATAAAATAAAAGTATAGGGTATTTGTTTAGGAATTCCAGGCGTGACCCCCAGAGGCCACGCCTTAATTTTTGCCCGAGAAAAGCTAAAAGCTAAAGGCTTTTGAGGCGGGCCGCCCAGGCAAGCAGTCCCGCCAGCAAATGACGGATCAGTTTTTTCGCGACCTCGTCGGTGAGACTGCCGTCGGCGTCAAACTTCTGGTGGGCCTGGGAGATCATGACTTCGGGCAAGTTGACCGCGTGCATGTTCAGGGCGGCGAGGACTTGCCGCAGGTGATATTGGGCGCGCGCGCCGCCAAGCGCGCCAGGAGACGCGCTGACGATCGCGGCTGGTTTGTCTGCCCACACGTTGTCGGGCGGCCGGGAAGCCCAGTCAATCGCGTTCTTCAGCACGCCAGGGACGCTGTGGGCTGTATTCGGGCGTGGCGAACAGGATGGCGTCGGCGGCGCGGATTTGGTGCTTGAACTTTGTGACGGCTTCCGGAACATCCGGCTCCAGGTCCTGGTTGAACAGGGGAATACCGGAAATATCTGCGATCTCGAGGACGGCGCCCTCCGGCAGCAGCAGTTGCGCGGCGATCAGGGCCTTGTGATTCAGCGAAGCTTTGCGCAGACTGCCGGGTATGCCAAGAATCGTGAAGCTCATGTGCGTGTCCTTTCGGTTCGGTGAATCTGGCGGAGTCAGAGCCTATTGGATTCGAGAAGGCAAGCTTGGGTGCAGGCCAAGGCAGGATACACTGGCAGGTTCATGCGAGTGCGAGTGCTGTATTTCGGGATGTTGAAGGAACTGGCGGGCACGGCGGTCCACGATTTCGACCTGCCTGAGCGGTCTTCGTCCGCTGACTTGTTGCGGCTGGTGAGTGCGGGAAACGCGCGCATCGCGGGAATGCTGGCGGTGAGCGCTGTGGCCGTCAATCAGCAATACGCCGGCCCGGAGACGGATTTGCAAGAGGGGGACGAAGTCGCACTGATGCCTCCGGTGAGCGGCGGCAGCGAGGCCGCAAGCTTGCGATCGGCGCACTGCGCGCTGGTGCGCAAGCGGATTGATGCCGCAGAAGTGCTCGGCAGAATCAAGCGCGGTGATGACGGAGCGGCGGTCGTGTTCGATGGCGTGGTGAGGAATAACACGCGCGGACGCCGGACGCTTTATCTGGAATACGAAGCGTACCAGGAAATGGCGCTGCAACAGATGGAAGCGCTGGCGGAGAAGGCGCTTGGGCAGTTTCCGGTCCGCGATGTGGCCATCGTGCATCGGCTGGGAAGGCTCGAGATTGGCGAGACCAGCGTGCTGATTGTGGTCGCGTCGGCACACCGTGCGGCGGCGTTTGAGGCCTGCCGCTGGCTGATTGACACACTGAAGCGCACCGTGCCGATCTGGAAGAAAGAACACTTCGAAGACGGAGCGGTGTGGGCCGATGGGGAGCCGTTTCCAGACGAGATCGCGCGGGCTAATCCGCAGTGAGCTTTTCTCGAGGGCAATATGCCCGACGCCAAGGCAGCCCGGCAGGCGCGTCTGCATCCAAGAAAACGGGAGACTTGAACTGAACTGCGACTTCAAGAAAACGCTGGTGGTGCTGGCCTTGGCTACGTTGGCCCCGCTTGCGGCGGTGAGTCAGCAAAGCGGCCAGGACAGCGCACCATCCGTGCCGGAGACCACGCTGAAGGTGGACGTGAAGTTGGTGAACGTATTCGTCACCGTGACGGATGCACATGGATCGCCGGTGGGCGGGCTGGTCAAAGAGAATTTTCATCTCGAGGAAGACGGACGGGAGCAGCGGATTGCGGTGTTCGACAAGGAATCGGCGCTGCCACTTTCGATTGTGCTGGCGGTAGACACCAGCCTGAGCACGCGCAAAGATCTGCCACTGGAACAGGCGGCGGCGAAGCGGTTTGTGAAAACAGTGCTTCGTTCGACGGATGCGATTGCGGTTTATGGATTCAGCGAAACCGTGCGGGTGAGTGCGCCGTTTACGCCGGAAGTGAAGCGGGCCGAGGAAGGCATTGAACATCTGAAGCTGGGCGCTGCCACCGCGCTCTATGACGCGATTTTTTCCGCGTCGCGCGCACTCGATCGAAGGCAGGGACGGAAAGTGATCGTGCTGATCACCGACGGCGGCGACACGGCGAGCCAGGTGGACTACAAAGAAGCGGCACGAGCAGCGGAAGAAGCCGAGGCGATGGTGTATTCGATCATCATCGTGCCGATTGAATCGAGCGCGGGGCGCGAGACCGGCGGCGAACATGCGCTGATCCAGTTGTCGGAAGATACGGGAGGGAAGTACTACTACGCGGACTCGGCGCCGCAGCTGGACGAAGCATTCCGCAAGATCAGCGATGAACTGCGCACGCAGTATTTGCTGGCGTACTATCCGTCGGCGCGGACGGCGTCTTCGGGGTTCCGGCGCATTGCGGTGACGGTGGGCGGAACTTCAGCGAGTGGGACGGCGACGACAACGCCGTATCGGGTTCATCATCGTGCGGGGTATTACACGGTGAAGCAGGACTACTGAGCGTATCGCGGCGTGTTTCCTGGCTGTGGTTGGCAGCGGGCCTCAAGACATAACGCTGAACATGCCTCCCTGCACATGCATGGGCACACAGTGGTTGCAACGGGTGTTCTGTGCTGACGGTCTTCAGCTTTCCAATTCGCTTTCCAAAATAAAAGATACGGAATTCGGGAGTGTCCGGCTCTGCGGGGATGTGATCGCGGCGAGAGATTGCTGCCGCCTCTTTGCTCTAAATTGTTGACAGGTATGGAAGTTGCTGATTCAATGTGGCTGTCTTGGTGGAGCTGGCGCGAAAATTGCTTCACCAACAGTAGCTTTGCTCCCGCGAAATTCCGATCCTGGTGATTTTCGAAAGGTAGGTGGACGATGTTTAGCCTAAACACTCCTCGCCTCGGCTGGCGATTTGGCCTGGTGGCGGTCACGGTTCTCTCCTTGGTGTTGCTCTCATCCGTGGTGTCCGCCCAAACCAGCGTATCCACGGGCGGCATCGTCGGTACCGTGACGGACCCGACCGGCGCGATTGTCCCCGATGCGAAGGTTACGATCACCAACGTAGGGACCAACTCGGCAGTGAAGCTTACGACCACATCCGCCGGGTTGTACAACTCCGGGTCAGTCGTGCCGGGCAATTATAAGGTGCGGGTCGAGGCAAAGGGTTTTCGCACCAGCGAATTATCGATGACGGTAGAGGTCGGCTCCATAGCTACCGGCAACATCAAGCTGGAAGTGGGGCAGGAGAGCACGGTGGTTGAAGTTCATGGCGCTGCCGTTGTGGTGAATACCGAGCAAGCCACCGTGCAGGGCGTGGTCACCACGGAGCAAATTGAAAATCTTCCAATCAACGGGCGTAACTTTTTAGATTTGGCCCAACTCGAGCCCGGTGTCCAGATACAAGATGGCGGCGGGTTTGATCCCACCAAGAATGGATTCTCCTCCATTTCCATTGGCGGGCGTGCCGGCCGCACGGCGCGCATTGAAGTGGACGGCATTGACATCAGCGACGAGAACGTGGGGACGACCACGGAGAATATTTCCTCCAGCGCGATTCAGGAATTCCAGATCGGCCAATCCAGTCTCGACCTTTCTTCCTCTCTGACCTCCTCCGGTACGGTCAACGTGACCACGAGAACCGGCACGAACGGACTGCACGGGCAAGCGAACTACTTTTTTCGCGATCAGCGAGTGGGCTTCGCCAACTTTCCGGCCGGTCAGTCAATTCCTTATCAGCGCAATCAACCGGGCGGGAACATTGGCGGGCCAATCATAAAAGACAAATTCTTCTTCTTTGCCGACGTAGAACACACCAAACAAGATTTCCAGAACGCCGTGATTTTCCAGGAGCCGCAGTTCCAGGGGCTCAATGGTCACTACAGTGCTCCGTTCCGCGACACTGAATATCTGGCAAAGCTGGATTATAACCTTCCGAAAAATGCCCACCTTTTCGGCCGCTATACCTACAACGACAACAGTATTCTGCGCCCGTCAAATGATTATTCGCCATTCCTCAATCGCGACAATACGAGAGGATTCGCGGGGGGCCTGGACTTCAACACGGGCACTTTCACTCACAGCATTCGGGCGGGTTACGGGAAGTTCTGGAATGGAATCACTCCGCCCACAGCTGGAGGGTTTTACAACCCCATCCCCCAAGTGAATATCGTCATCGGATCCCTGTCCACAGGTCCAAATACTCTGGCTCCGCAGGTGACGATCCAGAGCAATAAAGAGCTCAAATACGATGGATCCAAGTCCTGGAAGAATCACATTTTTCGTTATGGCTTCTCCTATAACCGGATCGTTGCGGGCGGCTTCGCTGCATTCAACGCAGTTGCTCCTACGGTGGACGGAAATCCGGGCGATACCACGAACGCTAATTTTGGGACGTTGCCTGGAGGAGCTAACAACCCGCTGAATTACGTGATTGAGCCGTTCGCCGGGACCACCGCGATTACCATCGCGAATGGGCAAGGATTTTTCAGCGAAATACCTTCGTTCGGTTACCCGGCTGGTGGCAATTCCGATACGCGGGTGGAGTTTTATCTCGGCGATTCTTGGAAAATTAAGCCCAACCTGGTACTGAGCTACGGCTTGCACTACGTCCGTGACACGGGGCGCACAGACAGCGACCTGGCCCCAATACCTTGTTCCGCGACAACTTTGATCACTTGCACCGGCAACCTGCTGGATCAGTTTGGAGCGGTAGGGTTGGGTAATCGGGTCAACCAACCCAACAAGAATTTTGGTCCACAGCTCGGGATTGCATGGGATCCTTCGCGGAATGGGAAGACTGTTATCCGCGCAGGTGCGGGACTCTACTACGAAAACAACGTATTCAATAACGTCCTGTTTGACCGCACCATTAAACTGCCGAAGTCTCTGGTGTTCGGTACGACGACCCTGTGCCCAACCGCTCCGGGTTCCGGCCTCCTCTTCCCGGACGGCAGCGTCCATACCTCTTCGGATGGGCTTGATATCTCGAGCCAGATTTGTGGTCAAGCGATCGGTGCGACCATTGGAGGAGTCGTGGTGGGCAACGCGGTCGCTGACTTGCAGAAACAGTACGAGGCGGCAGTCGCAGCGGCAGGCCCCAGCAACAACGGGTTCTTCTTAGGTAACAACCTGCAAACCTTTGGTAGTGTGCTCGCCCCCAACTATGTCAGTCCGCGTTCGGTCCAGATGAATATCGGCATCTCTCGCGAGATCGTCCATGGCACGGTGCTTTCGGTGGACTTCATTCGTAACGTTGGGACCCACTTCCTGCTGGGCGTGGACACCAACCAAATCGGCGATTCGCGCCACTTCGATCCAGTCGCGGCAGCTTTGGCCATCAATACGACAACCGCAGGTTTTGGCTGCAGCAGCGGTACTATGTCTCAAAATATCGACTGTGCTACTACGGCCGGTGCGACCATCCAGAACTTTGCATCCAATGGGTTGGACTCGGCCAACGCATTCTGCAGTGGCTTCCCCTGCTTCCTGCTTGGTTTGCCGAACGCCGCGTTCGGCGGCATAAATCCTAATGTTGGGCAGAATGAAATGTTTTTCCCAGCTGGCCGCTCGGTCTACAACGGGTTGCAGATGTCTTTGCGATCTGACATAGACCATCCCGCGCCTGGGATTAAACACTTAAATTATCAGTTGTCCTATGCTCTGTCTCGTTTCGAGAGCGCCGTTCCTGTTGGTGGGAGCTCGATTGCGGGTGACACGGACTTCCTGACGGCAGCAAGGGATTTCAGAAAGCCACTGAAGTTTTTTGGGCCAGCCGGACAGGATCGGACCCATCAGTTGTCGTTCGGGCCGATCTTTGACCTAGTGCGCGGTTTTCAATTCAGCGCGATTGGGCATTTGGATTCTCCGTTGCCGCGTACCCTTTTCCTCCCGCGGGTGGGAGCGGGGGACATATTCATTAGTGACGTGACCGGTGACGGAACGACGGGAGACGTGGTGCCCGGCTCCAACGTGGGATCGTTTGGCCGCAGCATGAAACCCAGTGCCTTGGGCACCTTCATCAGCAGCTATCTCACTAAATCTTCAGGCCAACTCACGCCTGCTGGGCAGGCTTTGATGACTGCGGGACTGATGACCCAACAACAGTTGACCCTCTTGGGAGCGACCACGCCGGTAGCTTGCCCGACCGGCGTGACCGGGAATTTGACGAACGGTCTGCCTTGCATCAGCCCGCCGCCTGCGGGAAATATCGGGCTAGGTTGGCTCAAGTCTGTTGATCTGCGCCTTGGCTGGACCTACAAAATCAAGGAGCGCGTGACGCTGCAACCGGCGCTGACGTTCTACAATGCTTTCAACTTCGCGAACTTTGATGCGCCCGCCAACCTCCCGAGCGGAATTCTGAATGGGGCTGGCGGATCCGTCAATAACCTAACTACGGCGAACCGAGGCACCAGAGTTGGACCTGGATCCGGCACGTTCTCGCTTGGCTCGCCGCGAGAGATGGAGTTCGCGCTTAAAATCAGTTTCTAAAATCGAGCGTGATTGTTTAATAGGGCCGCCAGCGGGAGTTGGCGGCCTTTGTTTTGCCTGCAGTACGGATCGGATGGAGCTGTCCGGGTGGATCACGTCGTGGCACGTGTACAATTCCGGTATGTCGTTTCGAGCGCAGGGAGCACCGAATTCGGGCAACCGTGGACGCAGCGCGCCTCCGGGAGAGACCCAGCAGGAAGCGGCGTATTTGAAGCTGCTGGGGGAGAAGCAGAAGCCGGTCTCGATCAAGCTGCGGGACGGGGAAGTGTTGAAGGGCTGGATCGAATACTACGACCGGGACATGGTGCGGCTGACGCGCGAGGGCGCGCCGAACCTGTTTATCTACAAGCACGAGATCATGTATATCGCCGAGGATGGGAAGCGGTAGCGTGTGAGTCCCTGCGGCGCTGTCTTTCTCTGCGTCTAGTTCCCATGAGCCGCCGAAAAGCAGGTTCCTCCGCTGCGCCGTCCCCTTCGACTTCGCTCAGGGTCCGGCTACGGTCGGAATGACAGAGTTAATATTGCGGCGACGCTGCGCGGAATATCGGGCGTAATTAAGCCGTCGAAAGCACGATTCCATAGATGACCTCCAACAACGAAGGTTTTCTGCCGAAGATGACGGCGGTGGCGCGAGAAGCGGGCGCGCTGCTGATGCGATATTTTGCCGAGCGAGTGAAGATTGAGTACAAGGGCGACGCTGATTTGGTGACGGCGGCGGACCGGGCGGCGGAGGTGCTGATCCGGCAGAGGATTCGCGAACACTGGCCGTCGCATGATGTTTTGGGCGAGGAACAAGGGTTGACCGACAGCGGCAGCGAGTATCGCTGGTACGTGGACCCGCTGGATGGGACGACGAACTTTGCGCATGGGTTTCCGGTGTTTTGTGTGTCGCTGGCGATTGAACGGCGCACGGCGGAAGGCGCGAAGCGGGTGGCAGGCGTGATTTATGATCCGACGCGGGATGAGATGTTTGCGGCGGCGGTGGGCGGAGGAGCGACGCTGAATGGCAAGGCGATTCATGTGTCGAAAACGGCGAAGCTCGGCGAATGTTTGCTGGCGACCGGATTTCCCAGCCACAAGCGGCACAAGAATCCGAACATTTTTTATTATCATCAGATCACGCTGAAGACGCATGGAGTGAGGCGCGCGGGATCGGCGGCGCTGGATTTGTGCAACGTGGCGTGCGGCCGGTTTGATGGGTTCTGGGAATTCAACTTGAATTCGTGGGACACGGCGGCGGGTGTGCTGATTGTGGAAGAAGCGGGAGGAACGGTGAGCCGCTACGATGGGTCTCCGTTTCAGTTGGACAGCCGCGAGACCGTCGCGTCGAATGGATTGGTGCATGAGGCGCTGATGGCGGAGTTTGCGGCGATCCGGGCGGGACGAGTGGAGCCGCTGCCGGAGATGGGCTAGAGTTTTCCGAGTACACTTGGTCCCTCGAAAAGCGAACCCCAGGGGCTGAAGTGCGACTGGTAGGAAAGGTTTAACGGCACGAATGGCTCGTGCCCTTCTCAAAACCACAGAGGTAGACACAGCACACAGGCGTCCACGGAGTATTGTTGGTCAGAGGTTTCTTGGCGTGAATCAATCCCTTCTGGAACGAAAAATCGACAAACGATCGGACAAAGTGCGGCTGGCCGGCCGGATTTTGTTTCTCACCGAGGACCCGGAGCTCATCAAGCGGCAACTGGGCGGGGAAGACCTGGCGTGGGACACGAAGAATCCGGGGAACAATCCCAAACTGCGCGATGATATTTCGACCGATGAGATCACTCCGGCGCATTTCTGTTTTTATTTTGACGAGACGCTGGGGGAGATTCCCTACGCAGGGTTGAAGTGCGGCGGAGAACTGCCGGTGGGGCGCGGGGCGGTGAAGCAGGGCGGTTTTGTGTGCGCGGTGAGCGGGAAGCGGCGCGGCAAGGGGTCGAGCCGCGAGCAGTCTCCGTATGCGGAAATGTGCGCGGGGATTCGCGTGGTGATCGCCGAGAACATTGAACGCATCTACAAACAGAATTGCCAGAACCTGGGCGTGCTGACCTCGACCGACTTTTCGTTGATTGACAGGATTCGCGCGGGAGAAGAAATTCCGCTGAGCGAGTTCACGGCGGGCGAGGATGAGATTACGCGGCAAGTGATCGAGTATGGGGGGCTGTTTCCGTTCAATGTGGCGAGGATGCAGGGGAAGGTTTTTCTGCCGGCGATTGAAGTAAGGGCCGAGGAAAATCAGGGTCAAAATCCCCACCCTAACGTCGCAGAGAATGCGACGTTAGGAGGGGGCACCCGCTCCACGCAAACTGCCACACTTCCGATGACCCTGGCGGAGAAGATTTTCGCACGGCACATGAAGAATGAAAGAGGCGCAGTGGGCGTAGCGGCGGTGAGGCCCGGGGATACGGGATTTGTGCAGGCGGACCTGCGGTTCAGCCATGAATACGTGACGCCGATGGCGGCGATCTTTTTTGAACGCTACGTTGGCAAGGATGCGGCGGTGACCGATCCGGCGAGCATTCTATTTTTTCGCGATCATCTGACGTTTCTCGACGAAGTCATTTCCGAGGAGAAGAAGAAGCTGGGACTGCTGGATTTGGCGACACAACTCAAGATGAAGCAGCAGGATTTCGCCGCGAAGCAGGGGATCAAGCTGCATGGGGAGTTGAAAGACCGAAAGGGGTCGGAGGGAATTTGCCATTCGATTGTGCTGGAGAGCTATGCGTTGCCGGGGCAGTTGAATATTGGGTCGGATTCGCATACGCCGCACGTGGGAGCGATTGGATGTGTGGCGTTTGGCATCGGCACGACCGACGTGTTCAATTCGTGGATCACGAAAGACGTGCGGGTGAAAGTGCCGGAGTCGGTGAAGATTGTGGTGCGGGGAAAACGCCGGGCGAACGTTACGGCGAAGGATTTCATTCTTAAGATTTTGAGCCTCGACTATGTGCGCAGCGGTAAGGCGCTGGCAAAAGTCATGGAGTATGCGGGTGAGGCGATTGAACAGCTAAGCGTGGACGAGCGCGCGACCATGACGAACATGGCGGCGGAGATTGGCGGGTTCACCGGGATTGTCGCGCCGGATAAAAAGGCGGCGGACTTTTTGGTGGAGCGGCGCGGCATGGATCGCAAGCACGCAGAAGCCTTGATTGACGGCCTGTACAGCGATCCTGAGGCGGAGTATGCAGAGGTGATCGAGTTAGACGCAGCGGAGATCATGCCGATGGTGGCGACGCCGGGTGATCCGGGGAACGGGAAGTATGTGAGCGAACTGGGCGATCCGGTGCCGGTGGAAATCGCGTATGGCGGGACTTGTACGGCTGGCAAGAACGAAGACATGGACATGTATGCCGCCGTGTTGGCGGATGCGCTGAAACAGGGCAAGCGCGTGGCGGACTCGGTGCGGTTCTTCATTCAGTTTGGGTCGCAGGATACGCGGGAGTATTGCGTGCGCAAGGGCTATCTGGAGATTTTCGAGAAGGCAGGCGCGCGCGTGATTGAGCCGAGCTGCGGAGCGTGCATCAACGCGGGGCCGGGAGTTTCGACGCGGGCGGAGCAGGTGGTGATCAGCGCGCAGAACCGGAATTTTCCTGGCCGCAGTGGACCGGGGCAAATGTATCTGGCATCACCGTTGACGGTGGCCGCGAGCGCGGTGGCGGGATACATCGTGGAGTATGAGGCGGGCGGGAAATTATCCTAAAGTGTATTTGGGTCTGTCGCCCAACAAACAGGTGATCGGGATGATCTGAGTCTTAGATGAAAAAATCAGTTGGCAAGAAGATCGAGTCCGAGACAGATCGGCTGTGGTGTGAATGTGAGTGCGGCAACTGCGAACTTGGGGCCCACGAGCGCTGCCACTCGCCCAAATGCCATATGCCGAAGTGGAAGGACGTTCAAGGCAAACCGCCCAAGCATGAACGCTAGTGCAAATTCTTCTGAGCGAACTGGCGAAACTGGAACTCGAATTCTTCTGGCGAGTAGATACCTTTTTGCACCAGAAGAGTATTCATCGCGTAGACCGTCGCACGAAAGCGCTCTTCGCGAGACAGTCTCTCCATGGCCTCGTCGAAGCCCATGAGTTCCTTGCCCTGCGTTGTTTGAGGTTCAGTCCGCTCAAGCGGTGTAGTTGCCATAGGAATCCTCCTCCCACTGCCACCATTCTACAGCCGGCATATCTGCCGCACCAAGTATGGTCGAGCGGCCCGGAGACGTTCTACGGGACGCCGGTGAGGGTTAGACCTCCAGCCGTTGTCTGCTAACCGACGTCTCATCCAACCGTCTCAATGCTCAGGAGAAATCATGAGCCGATCCAGCCAATTGTTCCTACTTGCTTGCATCACAATCAGCCTTGTGCTGGCCACGGCGGTCGTGAGCGCGGCGGGGCGTCCCGCTGCCTCATTTGGCGCAATTGCTCCAGCCGCACCGATGCTGGAAGCGCGTTCCGGGCAGAGTGCGACTCTTTTGCTCGACGGTAGAGTTCTGATCGCCGGAGGCATGCGGCGCAATCAGGATTTCTATAAGTCGGCGGAGCTTTATGATCCGGCGACCGGAAGGTTTCAACGCACCGGCGAGATGAACACGGCGCGGGTGGGGCAGGTTGCTGTGTCGTTGCGGACGGGCAAGGTTCTCATCGCTGGAGGGTGGGTTGGGCGCGGAGCCAGCGACACGGCGGAGTTGTACGATCCGGCTACGGGAAAATTCACGGCGATTGGCAAGATGACTGCGCTGCGCGGCAATCCCAGCGCTACTCTACTCCCCAACGGAGATGTGCTGATTGCGGGCGGCGCGGACCACGACACTCCCGGCGGCATCGCAACGGCGGAATTATTTCATGTTGCCAGCACATCGTTTCAATCCACGGGGTCCATGCATCATGGCCGCATTTCGCAGACGGCGACACTGCTTGGCGACGGACGGGTCCTGATCGCGGGCGGGCGCGGCGATAGCGTGAATGCGAGCGCAGAAATTTATGACCCCAAGACTGGAGCATTCAGTGAGACCGGTCGTTTGATTACGGCCCGGTATAAGCACACTGCCGGGCTGCTGCCGGACGGCCGGGTGCTGGTGGCGGGCGGCTCCGATGAGCGGGACTGGAGCGGGGCGCTGAGCAGCGCGGAGATTTACGATCCGCGCACCGGCAAGTTCACGGCGACATCGGCGATGAGTGACGCGCGTTTCAAACTTCCGGATGAGGCGGTGGTGCTGGGATCCGGCCAGTTGCTGATCGCGGGGGGAAACACGCAAGCGGAGATATTTGATCCGGTCAGCGGGAAATTTGTGGCTGTCCCGGGTGAAATGGGTGGTAACTGGCATTTCATGACGGAGACCAAACTCCAGGACGGTAGGGTGCTGATGGCTGGCGGCTACGCAAACAACGATCAGGGCACGGCGGAGACGTGGATTTACAGGCCGTAGCCGCCTTGCCACCACGCGTAGCCGGTGTGGCAGGCATGACCGGCCGCCAGAAAAGCAGGTCCCTCCACTCCGCTCGCTTCGCTCTGCTCCGGTCGGGATGACAGAGTTTGAGTGGGGCTTATGCGTCGGTTCTTCGTAAGTGGTTGATTTTGGTCAGGATGGCTGAAATCAACCACCCCCGCACGAACAACTTTTCCCTGGCATCCGCGTTCCAATGAGTAGGCACTTCAGAGCCGAACGGTCTCTGGGGCGTCCGAGATTCCGAGCCATTCAGGGCTTGGGATCGGAAGAGGTCGAATATGCGTTATCTCAAATATCTTGCTTTGCTGGCGGTTTTGATGGTTCCGCTGAGTTATTCGCAGGCGCAGGTCCGGGTG
>Ga0209068_10000015_pt1 | contig 140364 bp, 133 predicted proteins | sample ColStrG_CSR_2012_FD_187200 | JGI IMG/M metagenome (GOLD analysis project Ga0209068, IMG submission 187200) | Freshwater sediment microbial communities in response to fracking from Pennsylvania, USA - Cold Stream Run_MetaG_CSR_2012 (SPAdes)... | ecosystem: Environmental > Aquatic > Freshwater...
TTGAGGACAGATTCCTGCGCCTGAAGGACCGCGTCGGGTCGGCACCCAAGCCCTCCGGCGACAATGCGGCTCCCTAAATTTCAGTTGCCCAACGGCGGATAAACGGCGTAGATTTTGTGGTCACAATTCGAGGCAGGTTAATCCTATGCACATAACTTATCAGCTGGGGCGGAGGTTTAGCGCAGCCGCGCTCGTGTGTTTGAGCTGTTCACTTCTGGTCAGCGCTGCCGATGAACCCGCTCTCACCAAGGAACAGATCAAGAACTTCCTGCTCACCGCCAAAGTAGTGAAAAGCGAGCACTCCAAGAAAGGCGTCACTTCTCCCTGGAGGCTGACCCTGAGTGACGGTACCCTGACCCACGATGCCTCCTTCCAGGCGGTCGACGAGCACAGGTCCATGGCCAGGCTGGCCAATGGACAACTGGAGCCGAGCTTCGTGGACTCCTACAAGTACAACATTGCGGCCTACGCGATGGCGGAAATGCTTGGCGTGGATGACATGATGCCGGTATATGTCGAACGCAAATGGCACGGCGACGCGGGCTCGCTGAGCTGGTGGCTGCCGGTAAAGATGGACGAAGAACAACGCGTGAAGGACAAGATTTCCGCCCCGGATGTTCACGCCTGGAACGAGCAGATGTACCGGATTCGGGTGTTCGATCAACTGGTCTACGATACGGATCCCAACCTCACGAACTTTCTTATCAGTGACAACTGGAAAATCTGGAGGATCGATTTTACTCGGGCGTTCAGGGTCTCTAACGACCTGCGTGCCCCTTCCGAGCTGCAGCGTTGTGATCGGCAGTTATTCGAAAAGATGAAAGCCCTGAATGCAGACGAGGTAACGGAAAAAACCAAGCACTATCTCAATAAAGACGAAGTGAAAGCCGTGATCGCCCGACGCGACAAGATCGTGACGATTTTCGAAAAACTTATCTCCGAAAAAGGTGAGAGCGAGGTGCTCTACTGAACTGCCGCAGCGCAGACGCGCTCCGAGACTATTTCGAAGTAAGATCGGGTGGAGGAGGCAGGTTGCGGTTTTTGAGCCACTCCAGACCGATGCTTTGGCCCCCTTTGTTTCGTTGACGCATCTCGTCCAGATCTGGCATGAATATCTGCAACCCGGCCTGGGGAGTCATGCGGGTATAGCCGTTCACCAGCTGGTCCTGGTAGTGATTGAGATCGAGATCGAACCAGGCGTCATTGGAAAGGTCCACCATGATGAGATCGACATGATGCATGGTGAGTTTTCCGAAGTCGAGTGTACCGTCGCTGAGCCGCAAAAAGTTTCTCCACTGCTCGACCCGGGTTACAGCCTCTTGTGCGTTTCCGTAAATTTCCTCAAGATCAGGGTTAATGATGCGCACGCTGGTTAAATCGCCTCGGATGTGCGGGGGCGGAACCAACTTCTGTGTGTCGAAAAAGATGTCGTTGCCTGAGACCTGAATGCCCGAGGCGCCCTTGGGGTGAAACAGGTCCGAAACGGCCAGGTGGAAGCTGCCGAGAACCGGAATTTTCAGAACGCTGAGTTTGGTGACGTGGAGCTGAATCCGGTTCTCCGGGACCGCGTTGATTGTGCCGGTCAATTCAATGGGCAGGGAGATGACCTTGTGGACATCTCCGTGGAGCTTGACCTGATCTCCGTCGCCGGAAAGACTTATGTTTTTCAGCGGGGAGTCCGCGATCGCGTTCGCATTGAGGAAGTTGTTGATGTCTCCCATGTTGGCGCGAATCACGCCGGTCTTGACATCCAGGGAGAAAGACTCGGGATCGTCGAACGAGGGATTGACGTCGCGGCTGGTACGAATCATTTGTCCGCGCAACCAGCGAACGTAGATCCTGAAGTCGGGGCCTTTTCGCAACATCAGGTTATGCGCGTACACATTCGTGGGAGCGGTTTCCGGAGAATTGGCCGGCGCTTGAGCGCCCAACAAAATCGCGCTCGACGGCGTCGCACTGTTCGAGGGTAAGGGTTCGGCGGCATGCTTGGTGGACCGAAAGTGCCACGCGAAAAACAGCAGGAGGATAACCAGAACGGCCGCGAGAACCGCAAGACGGATGCGCATACCAGCACTATTTTAGAGGGAAATGTAAGTCCTGTGACGACGACCGGCGACGTTGGACCAGCCTTCAGGCTCCAACGGGGAGGGTTGGCTTGGCCTCGATCGTCGCGACTACCTCCGCCACCCGCTGATACGACTCCAGCCGGTCTGCATGTTCATAGGTGTCAGTGACAACAATTACTTCGTCGGCACCGGTGCCCTCCACCAGCTTTTCCAGCCCCGCCTTTGCCGTAGCATTCGATCCCACAATCGCTGCACCCAGTCTGCTCTCCACCGCCGCCCGCTCCTCGCTCTGCCACAGGGCTTCCATCGAATCTACAGGGGGCAACAGCTCAACCGGCTGGTTTCGGATCAGTCGCAGAAAACGCTGTTGTGGTGTGGTAAACAACCGCCGGGCCGCCGCATCCGTCTCCGCCGCAATCACCTGGACCGCCACCATCAGATGTGGCTTGCGCAGCACGTCACTTGGACGGAATTGGTCGCGATAGAGTTGTACCGCTACGTGCAGATACTCGGGAGCAAAGTGCGCCGCGAATGCAAACGGCAACCCGAGCGTCCCTGCCAGTTGCGCGCTAAAGCCGCTCGAGCCCAGCAATGTGATCGGCACATTGCTTCCCTGTCCCGGAAACGCTCTGACCACTTGGCCCGGCTTCTCCGGCCCCAGATAGCCCTGCAACTCCTCCAGCAGGTCCGGAAAATCGTCCCCGGTCTGCCGTAAATCCCGTCGCAGCGCCCGCATGGTGTGAAAGTCGCTGCCCGGAGCCCGCCCCAGACCCAGATCGATTCGACCGGGATACATTGCCTCCAGCGTCCCAAACTGTTCCGCCACTACCAGGGGTGCGTGATTCGGCAGCATCACTCCACCGCTACCCACCCGAATCGTCGTGGTCGCTCCTGCCACATGCCCAATGAGCACAGCTGTAGCCGAGCATGCCAACCCGGAAATAGCGTGGTGTTCTGCCAGCCAGAAGCGTGTATATCCCAAGCGCTCCACGTGCTGTGCCAGGTCCACTGACCGCGCAATTGCACTGCCGGCGGGCTCACCCGCCCGCATGCCAACCAGATCCAAGACCGAGACTGCTAGTCCTTTGCCCATGGTCGATTAGATGAACCAGGCGGAAAAGCGATGCGGACTTAACCTGAGACCAGGCTCGATCGCGCCGGTTGATTGGGTCCGCGCCAGTCCTGTAGGGTTGTGCGGGAGCTGATCCTTGGACATCTATCTTGTCGACGGTACCTACGAGTTGTTCCGCCACTACTACGCGCTCCCCTCCGCGCGGGATTCAGACGGGCTGGAAGTCGCTGCGGTCCGAGGCGTGCTCGCATCGGTGCTGGGCATGATCAAAGGCGGCGCAACCCACATCGCGGTTGCGACCGACCACGTGATCGAGTCTTTTCGCAACCAGCTGTGGCCCGGTTACAAGACCAGCGAAGGCGTCGAGCCCGACCTGCTGGCGCAATTTCCGCTACTCGAAGATGTTCTCTCGGCGGCCGGAATCGTCGTCTGGCCAATGGTTGAGTTCGAGGCGGACGACGCGCTAGCCGCCGCTGCGGTCGCGGCTGCTGAGGACAAACGCGTCGAACGTGTGATCATCTGTACCCCGGACAAGGACCTCGCCCAGTGTGTGCGCGGCACGCGTATCGTCCAGCTGAATCGCAGGACGCGCGTCACTCTCGACGAGGCCGGCGTGGTCCAGAAGTTTGGGGTTTCCCCGGCTTCGATCCCTGACTATCTGGCGCTGGTGGGCGATGCGGCTGACGGCTATCCGGGACTGAAGGGCTGGGGCGCGAAGTCGTCGGCTGCCGTGCTGGCGAAGTTCGACCATCTCGAAGCTATCCCTTCAGACAGTCGTGAGTGGCGGGTGAACGCCGCCAACGCGAGTGCCCTCGCGGACACTCTCTCCCGCGAGCGGGACCGCGCTCTGCTCTTCCGCACGCTCGCCACGCTCCGCACCGACATTCCGCTTTTCGCCAACGTAGACCAGTTACGCTGGAACGGCCACACGCCCGACTTTCCTGCTCTGGCCGCCAAACTGGACGCGGCGCGAACCGAAGCCCGGCGATGAGAAGCGACGTTCGTCGAGAGGAAGTTGGCCAGCCATTGAACTTCTGGACTATGAACGGATCTGGTCGGCGCCACGACGGACCACGGCTTTTGAACGTGGCCGCAACGCATAGCACTCGCGAAGAATGGGTTTCAAGGTGGTAAGAAATATGGTGCGGTGACGAATCCAGCGGCCCGGATACGGCAGTTCAATGTGCCGGCCTGACCATGCCGCCCGGAATTCGGATCGCCTCACGTTGGCGGTGATGGATCGCACTACCGTGATCACGATTTTGGGTCGAAGCTGTTTCAGTATCCGGGCCAGGCGAACTTCACCGTCCCGGCATGCTCTCCTGCGCTGCTCGCTATTCATGCGATCGACCGGCTTCCCGCACAAGTCGACCAGATAACAGCCGAGCTCTTGAAACGACTTGAGAAAATTGTCCTCAGCGACATGCGGACAGGCATGAACGAATGCGTCGCGGATGGCCCTGTAGAGCCCTGAGTCCGCCTGGTAGAAGAACCGGCCAGAGGCAGGCGGCGACTCTCCTACAAATAGCATCCGGACCCGAGCGGGGCGGTAGCGTCTGCGCAAGCGTTCCCTGCCTGGCGCGTTCTTAATGGTGGCTGGCACTGATCTCTTCAAATTGGCGCGCCTCCAGCAATTGCCGTGCCTAGGCGCTGATCGCCTTGCGCGGTCTGTCAGTTGCCTCCTCAATCGCCAGTACCAGGCTTTCGTAGTCAAAAGGCCCATCGTGACGCTTGCCGTTGATGAAGAAGGTCGGTGTGCCGTTGACCCCGCTGCGCACACCGCTGCTGAAATCGGCGCGAACCCGGGCCTTATACTTCTCTTCTTCGAGCGCCTCCCGGAGTTCGGTAGCAGACAGGCCCAATTCCTCAGCCAGTTCGAGATAGAGGGGCCCTCCCAGGCGTTTCGCTTTCAAGCCGCCAGATCCGGCACCAGCGGCACCCCCTGAATACCCCAAGAAAGATGATGCACGGCGCTGGTGGTCGCCAGCACGGCGGACCGTCCCGGGGCAAAGGCAAGGCCTACCAGTCCCGGGCCGGCCACTTCCAGCGAAGCCTTGGCGTCGGGTGTGATCCTCACAATACCGCGCTTGCCGGAAAGCGAAGCCGCCACGTAGAGATTGCCGGCGACGTCGAACGCCAGTCCCTGCGGACGTCCCAGGCCCCGGAAGAACGTGGACACGCTGCCGTGGGGATCGATCTTGTACATGGAATCAAAACTCGAAGTCGTGGGTCCGGTAACAAACAGGTCTCCGTGCGGACCAAATGCCAGGTGGTAGGCGGAGACGCTGGGCTCGATGGTGGCAAAAACAAAAATCTGCCGGTCTTTGCCAATCTTGAAAATGGTGCCGCTGCGATCGCCCACATAGAGATTTTCCGCGGCATCGAATGCAATCCCGGTCGCGACCCCCATGCCCTCAGCGTAGGTGGACATGGTGCCGTTGGGCGCAACCCGGTACACCGCGCCATCGAAGCGCGAGGAGACGTACATCTGTCCGGCACGGTCAAACGTGATCGCCGTGGCATTGGTCATATCCGCAAGAAACGGCTTGACGTTGTAATTGGTATCGATTTTGTAGATAGCGACGGGAACTTTCTGCCCACGCGACCCCGAGAAGGTGACGTAAATGTTGCCCTCGGCATCAAGCGCGGGATTGGTTACCGGATGCAGGTTTTCCGCAATGAGGGCGGCGACTTTGATCTCGTGTGGATTGCTGGCGGTGCCATTGGTTGAAACGATTACCGGTCCGGAGGCGGCTCCGGGAGGCACGCGAGCGACCAGAAAGTCGTCAGAGCTGATGACCACCGCGCCTTCAACTTCCCCAAAACGAACCTGCGGACGGCGCAACTCCACGGGCCGCAAGCTGCGACCGATGATGCGTACCTCGCCTCCGGGCAGCGCGGCGCTGGGATGCACCGCCTCAATGTGCGGATGGCCATTGATGTTCTTCTTGCCCAGCAGTCTGTCGGAAATTCCCATGGGCTCCAGTTTCAAAATGCGCGTGACCACCCACTATCGCGGCAGCAGGCCGAAGTGCAACACGATCTGCATCACAGCCAAGCCGTAAAGACCGGCAGCCACATCGTCGATCACGATGCCCGTTCCTTCGGGGAGGCGTTCGAGGCTGCGTACTGGCGGCGGCTTCACGATATCGAATCCTCGAAAAAGTATAAAGCCCAGCAGCAGAGATTTCCACGCCATCGGCGCCGCAATCAGCGTGATGAGTTGGCCGGCCACTTCATCGATCACGACGAATTGAGGATCTTTCAGACCGCTGGCCCGGGCCACGCGGGTGGCGGCGGGGATTCCAACAAGGGCGGCTGTCGCAGCTAAAAAGACTGCCGCCCAGGGCTGCCACGCGGGAGCGATCCACCTTGCCACAAGCCACCAAAGGAGAACCGTGGCTGCCGATCCCCAGGTACCGGGTCCAGGGCGTAAGCGCCCCACCCCAAAAAACGTAGCCACGAGGGTAGCCCACAGCGGAGCCCGGGGGCGAGACGCCCCCGAGACAGCCGGCGAGACGCCGGCGCTACGGTCGGGAGTCGGGTCGGAAGAGGGTTTAGCTGTAGCCACGGTTTTCGTAGCGCCGGCGTCCCGCCCACCCTCACGAGTCTTCATCGGACTCTCCCACGGGGCCTTCATCCTGCAGCGGTGACGAAATCACGTACGCGCCGCTGGCCCACTTCCCCAGATCAATCAGGCGGCAGCGGTCACTGCAGAAGGGAAAGTCCTCGTCCGTGCTTCTCACCGGATTCCTGCAGGTGGGACAACGCAGCTTGAGAGTGCGTTTGCGAGCCATTCACTTCCTATACAATCCGGGCCACCAGGTCGTAATCGTGTGCTTCGGTGACCTGGCAGCGGTAGAATTCTCCCGGTTTCGGATCCAGTCCCTCGGGAACGTCGTTGACGAACACCTTGCCGTCGATTTCCGGGGCGTGCATCGGGGTTCGTCCTTCGAGCAGTAGTTCGCTTTCCTCGGATACGCCCTCCAGCACAAGGTCAAATTCTTTTCCGACATGCGCTTTTTTCCTGCGCTTGCTGATCTTGCGCTGAATCTGCATCAGGTGTTTGCGGCGGCGCTCGATTTCACGCTCTGATAGCTTCTTGTCCTCGGAAAATGCACTGGCTCCTTCCTGATCGGAGTAGCCGAACGCTCCCATCCAGTCGAACTCAGAATCCCGCACAAACTGGCAGAGTTCTTCAAACTCGGTCTCAGTTTCACCGGGGAAGCCGACAATGAACGAGGTGCGTAGTGTGACTTCGGGAATCGTACGCCGCATCTTCTCAATCGAACGCAGGAAAATATCGGCGCCTCCGCCGCGCTTCATGCGCTTGAGAACGCCGGGCGACGCGTGCTGCAGCGGGACATCGATGTACGAACAAATCTTGTCGTGAGCCGCGATGGTTTCGAGTAGCCGTCCCGTGATCTTGTTGGGATAGGCGTAGAGAAAACGAATCCAGCGCAAGTCTTCAATCCCGGCCAGCTTTTCCAGCAGAAGTGCCAGGCCATCCTTCAAACCGAAATCTTCGCCGTAGCAGGTAGTATCCTGGCCGATCAGAGTGATTTCGCGTACGCCGGAAGACGCCAGGCGCTCCGCTTCGGCGACCACGGACTCAAACCGCCGCGAGCGGAACTTGCCACGCAACTGCGGAATGATGCAGAAGCTGCAAGGATGATCGCAGCCCTCCGCAATCTTGATGTATGCGGTGTGCCGGGGCGTGGCCAGCACGCGGGGTGTGGCCTCATCATAGAGGTAGTTGGGCAAGTCGGCAATGGCGCCGTCCCAGGTCTCACGAGAGAAACGTCCCTGCGCGGCGCGAGCGTCTCCCTCGGGCCGCGACTGCAGGATATTAAACGGCGAATTCGAAGCTGGTGCAGGAGCTACGCCAGTCGCTGCCAGAATGCTTTCCAACTCACCCGTGCCAATGACAGCATCGACTTCCGGAATGTTCTGGCGAATTTCATTGCGGAAACGCTCTACCAGGCAGCCTGCGACCACCAGCTTGCGGGCGCGCCCACTGGTCTTTTGTTTTGCCATCTCAAGAATGGTATTGACTGATTCCTGCTGGGCACTGGCGATGAACGAGCAGGTGTTGATCACGATCACGTCGGCTTCTTCGGCGTTCGAGACCAGTTGGGCTCCGGCCCCCGCCAGCATGCCCATCATCACCTCGCTGTCCACAAGATTCTTGGGACACCCCAGGCTTACAAAACCCACCTTGGTAGGCTCTGGCCTTGTGCTTTCAGCGGTGTCCTGGAACGGAACTGATAAGGTTCTTGTCGTCATGCAATCTATTGATTCTAACACCCTTGCCGGGCATGTACCTCAGTGCTGGCGCGCACCAAGTGAGCCATCCCATTTCTTGATCTGACGCGTGCTAACCTACCAGAACACGTTTAAGCCGCTTCGCTGGGAGGAAAGCCAGTGCGCACACCGTTTTCGGTCAAAGTTCTGACGTTAGTGATAATCCTTGCCTCGAGCGTCGCAGCCCAGAAAAGCGAGCTCTCCGTAATCGTCGGACGTACCTTCATCAGCGACAAGGGAGTCACGGGCATAGTCTCAGCCGACAACATTCTGCACTCCGGAAAGGGCCTGACTTTAGAAGCCGACTACGGACGGCGGCTGATCAACCTAGGGATCGCGGGACTGACATTCGAAGTACCCTTGGCGGTCAACTTTAACGAAAAACCACATTTCGACGTGAACCTCGTGCCCAAAGATTACCGGTCGTTTTTCGTCACGCCTTCAGTTCGCGCGAACCTTTTCCCGGGCGCTGGACTCTCCCCCTGGGTTAGTGCGGGTGGCGGCTTTGGCTATTTTATGGAGAATTCCACGCTGGAGTTCGGCGGGGCGAACCCGGGCAAGACCGGCACTACCAGCGGAGTCTTCCAGGTCGGCGGGGGCATTGACGCAAGAGTGTGGCACATCTTCAGCGTGCGCGGAGAAGTGCGGGATTTTTTCTCTGGCGCGCCCCAGCTGAACGTGAACACCGGGAAAACCCGTCAGCACAATCTTTTCGTCGGCGGCGGAATCGTCTGGCATTTCTAGCTTTTTGGATGGAGCAGGGCCTGGCCCTGCAATAAGTACAGTTCCGGTAGGGTTTCAGCCCCTCCGGCGAGTCGCCGAAATCTCCTCGTACAACTCGGGCAAGCGCCGCACATCCTCGACCGAGTCATCGAAGCGGGCGCTTTCATAATGCCGGGTAAACTTCGCGACCCGCTCGCGGATGTCGGCGTCGTCGATCCGGGAGACGAATTCGTTCGGAGTCTGAGCCGGAGATTTGTGCCAGCCGCGGCGGGCAACGATCTTCGTCATCCGCTCGTACCAGATGGTGGCTGCCTGCCGTGGAGACCTTTCCGGGCGTGCCGCCAGACGGCGCTTGCCCAGCGCACGCAAGAGCTCCGGTGCATTGAATACGAACAGAAGCAGCACCGTGATCAGCCCTGCCCCCAGGCCCCATCGTAGCGGCGACCCAGCCACAACATTCCCGGTGCGGCGAGCCTTGGCCAGCAGAGCCTCATAGTGGCGACGCCACCAATATCGAATCGTCGCAACCATTTGCTGGCTGCCGCTGCGGGCGCTCAAGGCCAGAGTCTGCTGGTGCCCGGCGTCATAGTTGACGACCCAGTCCCGCCAGAATGAGGCCAGCGCGTCGACGTATAGAGTCGCCCGGCTCCAACCAGTGCGGATCGGCATCAGGGAGCCCGGAGTGGGATCAAAAGCCACCCAGCCATAGCCCGGAAAGTATGCTTCCACCCAGGAGTGCGCGTTGCTCGCGCGGACCACGTATTGCGAGGTTAAGTCATTGAACTCGCCGGTTCGAAATCCGTTGACCACTCGGGATGGAATCCCCAGCGTCCGCAGCATCACCGCCATTGAGGAGGCAAAGTATTCGCAGTGCCCCTGTTTGCGCTCGAAGAGGAAATTGGCCAGCGGATCGTGCGGCACGGTGCGCGGCAGCTTCAGGCTGTACCCGAAGTGGGTGCGAAGATAAGTCTCCAGTGCGATCGCCTTGTCGTAGTTGTTGTCGGCTGAAGCCGTAATCTGTTGCGCGAGTCGCGGGATGCGCGTATCGACCGACCGCAAGCCCAGGTTGCTCGCAGCCACGTCGGGTGGATACACGTTCCCGGCCGCGCGCAACTCGCGGGCTCCCGCTTGCGAAATATCGGACGCCACCTCGTAGCGGTTTACGGGATGCTCGGGATCGAGGTCGAAGACCGCGCCTCCATCGTCCACGGCAAGCATCCTGTAGTTCCCTTCCAGGCTCTCCGGCACGCTGGCCAGGAAAAACAGGTTCATTCCCACCGGCTCCATCAGGACTCGATAGTTAACCATGTGGGACGAGCCCTCCAGGACATTGCGGCTCGGCTGCAAGAGTACGAAACGCCCGTAAAGCGAAGGCGACAGCACGCGCTGCTCCCGATTGTTCGACCAGGTTCGGCCGTCGAAGTTGCTGAGCGACACTCCGCGCCACTTCAGGTCGAAGCGCCCGCCCTCATCCCCGTCAATCTGAATATGCATCACCACTGAGCTGGATTGCTGAATCTCGCCGATACGTCCCAGCTGTACCGTGTCGCTGAAGCCGGTGTTAATTTCGCCACCGGGAGCATACGCACTCAGATAACCGGCGGAAACCCGGGGCAGCAGGAAGAAAATAGCGGTCGCGCCCACCAGAATGCACAGCACCAGGATGGGCGACGCGATAGCCAGAGAGGCCGCCATGTTCCGGTAGACCGGGCCCCCATGCGATTCCCGCGAATGGACCGCGCTCTTGCCCGAGAAGTGCCGCATCTCCATCAGGATGAAGGCAGCTACAGCGGTCAGCATGAATCCGGCAAAGCCCAGCAGGAAAACGCTGTCCACTGTAAGCAGTGCGGCGGCCAGCACCATGAGAAATGCGATCACAGACAGGAAGTAATAATCGCGATCCCGCTGCGCCGAGAACAATCGCACGACCATCACAAACAACACCAGATGGACGGTGGCGTTAAGGAATCCACGTGAGATCAGGAAATAGTCCACGACGTAGAACGCCACGTAACCCAGAGTAAGAGCGGCGGTCCAGCTCTCGTGAACCAGCCAGGTCTGGCCGCGGATCAGCAGGTACCCACGAAACAGAAGCGCTGCACCGACCAACAGCACCGTCAGAAAGCTCAGGCCGCCGGTCGAGGCCAGCGTTACAAACCCTGTAAGCACCAGCAGATAGAGGGCGATCTCAAAGTAGCGCTGGAGTGCCGCTCGCAGCGGACTCGTAGCAGGTTCTGTTTGGACCGCGGATGGCATGGGCTCGTCCCATTGTTCGCTATACCGCCGAAGAATGGAAGGGTACTTCAGTCGTCAGTCTTCAGTCGTTAGCCTTTGGCCGTCAGCCTTTGGTCGTTGGTCGCTAGTCCTCAGCCTCAGAGTCTTGAGTGCCAATCGCTAATTCCAAGTGCTGACGACTGAAGACTGACGACCGGCGACTGAGCGCCCTGTTAGAATTAAAACTGGTCAGGCATCGGTCCCGCGCGACGCATTCCCGCCAACCCCGCCAGGTCCGGAAGGAAGCAACGGTAACGGGCTCTTGTGTGTGCAGTGGGCCTCCGGTGCCTGGCTTTATTGTCCCCGGCTCTTCTCATGAACAGGCCGGGCGAACCGGAAATCCACGAATCGCATCAAGTCGCGGTAGTCACTTCTTCAACCACCCTTGTAACTCCATCCAATCGGCGAACCTGTCAATCCAATGATCCGTAGGCAGGTTCTGCCTGCGCATTCCGAAGCCGTGGCCACCCTTTGCGTACAGATGCAGTTCTGCTGACTTATGAGCGCCCGTCCACCTCTCGTACAAGGCAACGCTCTCCGGCGCGAGTCCGAGTTGATCATCGGTCGCAGCCGCAACGAACATAGGCGGCGCGTCCGCTGGAACGGAAACGTCTTTGGATATTGCCCCGCCCGCATAGATCGGGGCTACGAAGGCGGGCCGGCCTTCCGCCGAGTAATTGAAGGCAACTCCGGCAGTGACCCTTCCACCCGCGGAGAATCCGATAATTCCGACACGGTCGGGGGAAACTCCCCATTCCGCGGCGTGTTGCCGGACATAGGTGACTGCCGCTAACCCATCGGCGACCGACAGGGCAATGACCTTCCCTACCAGTTCGTCAAATTTCTGGCGGTTTGCAAACAGCGTAACGAATTCCTGGGTGGCGTCCTCGCCGGTGTGGGCCAGGCGGTACTTCAACACAAAGGCCGTCACACCTCTCGCCGCCAGGTACTTGGCGACATCGGTGCCCTCGCTGGTGATGGAGAGGGCCATAAAACCGCCGCCCGGGCAGATCACCACCGCGGTGCCGTTTCTCAACTCTGGAGAAGGCTTGAAAACTGTGAGGCTGGGCTTGGTCACGTTGCTGACGACCTCAGTGTGCCAGACGTTCGAGAAGTACTCTTTCTCCGGATAGTTTTCCTCCGTCGAGCCCGGCGGCGTGCCAGGGTAGAGGGGGATGACATCCTGGGCGGCGGCCAGAGTCACCAGGAACACTACCAGGAAAAGCATTCGAATTAGGAAGGTTTTCATGGCCGCGTAGTTTAGCAGAGAGTCGCATCTGGGGGAGTGATTTCATGCGGGTCCCGGTTCCATCACACTGGTCCCTTGCTGGTTCCCGGCAGGGTGCCCGATGAGATGAGTGTGAAGTTTACTCTCACGCAGCCGCTGGCTTCCTCTGGATCACACGAGCGGCGATTGCGTGGTACCTGTCGAAAACCGGCGATTACACTCAAAAACCCAGGCAATGAAGTCTCCCTAATTGGAGTGTGTTTGTCCTTCCGTGTCCAGCTCGACGAGATTTGTCCGCACCCGATCTCCGACCTGCGCGCTCTTTAGCGTCGCCAGAAATTTCTTAGTGAAGTCCTGCTGCAGATGAAAATCCTGTGCTGCTTGCGACCTGTAAATCTCGTAGAAAACAAGTGTATTGGGATCGTCTTTTCGTGCCGTGAGGTAAAACGCTTCCACGCCCGGCTCCGCCCGCACCAACGGCAGGTATTGGCGTGCGGCCTCGACAAGCTCCGCGCGGCGCTGCGGCTGAATTTTGGCTTGGATCAGCATGATCACCTTTTCGTTCGTCATATTGGACCGCTCCTCTCGATTTTCATTGGCCGGCGTGTTCACCGGCTGCTCCGCCCACATCGCGTGCAGCGCCAATGCGCTTGCGACCATCAGCACTGCCACGGTCACGATTCGGGTCGTTTTCATGGGTGATTCCTTTCGCCAAATACCATTCGACTCCCCGCCGTACTGATCCGTGTCAAGGCTGCAGTCACTCACTGTCGCTTCTATGCGCTGGCGGCACGGCACCGATCTGTTGCAGCAATCCAAGCAGGTCGGGCTGGCCGCGTTCTTCCACGAATTGGCCGCCCGATAAACGGTAGAAGTTCATTGCTTGCACCGCGATCGACTTGCCGGTGGGTGGGACGCCGAAGAATGTGCCTCGATGCGTGCCGCGCATGGTGAATCGTGCGGCGACCTTATCACCTTCGGAAATCATCTCCTCCAACGTCCATTGAATGTCTGGAAAGCCGCCGCGCATCATCCCGATGATTGCGAGGTAACCACCCGGGCCGCGCATCGGCTCAGCGCGACCGGGCACATGGAAGATCGCATCCGGGGAAATCAGCTCTACGGCCAGCTTCTCGCTGGCAGTGTTGATGAATTCCACAAATCGGCGCATGACCAGTTTGCTGGCTTCTGTTGTCATAGTGCGTATACTGAGGTTCTGCACGGAAGTGGTTTTATGCACCTTCCCCGTTTCGCGGTATTGTGCATCCTCTTCGTTTTAAGTGTTGCGCTTATGATGAGCGCACAAGACCTTCCACCACAACCAAAAAGTGGAGCAAGGGTTTGTGTCGCAACTGTAGGAAATGCGAGTACAACCCCCGCCTTTGTCGACCGCCTGACGGAGCGTCTGACGAAGAACCTGAAACAGAACAAGATCGATGCTGTGACTATGGATTCGGCGACGACAGATAAACATCCATTAGAGCTGAGCACCGATAACGGCGAGGAGGCGAAACAGAAGGAATGCGATTACGTTCTCCTCTCGCAGATCCGCAACCCGCGACAGCATCCGCTCGAACCGCAGATGCCAGAGATTTCCATCGGTGGTCGGGTTCCCAGTGTGGACGCAAGCGACCCAATGGGAGGCTCGTCAGGTCCGGTTTATCGCGAAAATCTGAACGTGGCTTTTGCGCTATTTCGAATCGGGCGATTCAAACCAGTCTTGGACACCCAGGTCCTGGAAAGACCTTCCGCCAATGTCTCAGACACGCTCCTGCCAGCGATGGATCATGAAGCCAACCGCGTGGGCCACGAGTTGAAGAAACACTAGCCCGTCAGCTCGTGGTTTCGACACACGGCGAAGCCTCGCGTCCTTCCCCCACTTCTGTTACCCGATAAAGTTGAGCACCGGGGTGGTGAAGTTTGCCAGGTTCGGAAAGATCGTCGGCAAGTCGGTGGTCGGCACTCCAAACCAGTTAGCCAGCGTTGCCGCGTATTGATCCAGCGAAGTAGTCGGAATCCAGCGGCCTTCATTGGTGGCGTCGTCGGGTCCGCCCAGAGCCAGGGTTGGAAACGTGCCATAGAAATTGCCGCCATGGACCGCTCCTCCCATAATCATGTGATGACTACCCCACGCGTGGTCGGTGCCCGAGGTGCTGTCGGGAATGTAGGTCCGGCTGAAGTCCGACAAGGTGAAGGCGGTGACTTGCGAAGCCGCTCCGATTTCCACCGTTGCCTGGTAGAACGCGTTCATCGCGCCATTGAGCTGGGTAAACAGGCTGTCCTGTGAATTCAGCTGGTCGCTGTGGGTGTCGAAGCCGCCGATCGAAACGAAGAAAATCTGCCGTTGTAACCCCAGTGCCGAGCGTACGGAAATGATCTGCGCCACCTGCTTGAGCTGGTTGGCAAGACCGGTGTTGGGGAAAGCTGTGGCCAGGGCTGGGCTCGCCGCCAGGGCATCCGCCAGCGACTTGCTGTCCTGGAGCGCGTTGGTGGTCGTGTTGCTCGCAGACTGGATCAACGAGACGCCGGTGTCGAACGTAAGCAGGTTCTGCAGCGCAGACAAGCGACTCTGCGACTCAGCCGAACTGCCGAAGCCGGAGAGCAATTTGGTGGGGTCCCCGCTGGACTCGATGGAGCGAGCGACTAACCCTTCACAAAAAATATTGGTGCCCGCCAGGGAAATAATAATGGGGAAATTCCCGCCGTAGATGGATTGGATCTTGTCCGCGGTCCTTCCCGCCCAGCCGGTTTGTCCGTTGCCATCGAGCGCAGCGGTTTGCATCTGCGCCTGCTGATCCTCGTGGGAGAAAAGGTTCTGGGGGAGGGTGGTCTGCCGTTGCTGAAACTGTGCCCGGGTGGTGGGACGAACCAGCGTCCCCACATTGGCCAGCACGGCCAGGTGCTGCTGGTTGAACAAAGTCTGTAATTGCGTGAAGCGGGGATGAAAACCAAAGGGCGAGCCGATGCTGGGCGGAGTAACGGGCAGCAGGCTGCCCTGCGCCAGCGCCAGCGCCGAACGGACCTGCGCATAAGACGCGTATCCGCTGCTGCTCAGGGGAACAACCATGTTGTTGCTGTCATTGCCACCGAAAAGAAAGATGCAGACCAGGGCTTTGTAGTCCTGGGCGGTCTGCGCCAGCGCGTTTACCATCCCAAACCGGTTGAAGCTGGCGGCGGCGAATCCGGCGGCCGCGGTGCAGCAAGTCCTTTTCAGGAAATCTCTTCGTGAAAATGCCATGATGGTTCTCCCTTTAGTGTTCGACCTGGAACTGAGATGAGCTGCCAATCAGATAAAAAGCGGCCTTGGTGCGCCGGGTGTTGTCCGTGATGCCGGTAAGCGTCGTGACCAGCGTGTTCCGCATGTCGGTTGACACCTGGCCGTGCAGGGTTACGGCTGCGACCGCCGTGACCAGTTGATCCGGGGTCGCGGCCAGCGGCACGTATCCGGAAATATCCACCGTGGTCGTGTTGTTGAGCTGCCCGTAGACCAGCGTATTCACGAAATTGATTCGGGATATGGTGGTGCTGGTGTTGAAAATTTCGAATTCCGGACCAATCAGCGTGGTGCCCTCGATCACATGATCCGGATGATAGAAGTTGAAGACCGTGGGCGAGAAGAACGGCGGCTGTTTCATGTCGGAAGCGACGTCCGCCAGGTTCGATCCATCAGACGTGCCGTTCATCGCGCGCAGCAGGTTAGTGATGAACAGGACGGGTTCCTTGAGGTGACCGTCGCTGGGTTGCGCCTGCGCCGGATCGTCGCCCCGGCGCGCCTCTGGATCCAGCAGGATCGCCGTGACCACCGCCTTCAGGTCGCCCCGCACCCCACTGCCGTTGTCGGCGAATACCGCTGCCACGCGGCCCACGTAATCCGGACTGGGATTGCTCGAAACCAGGCGCTCAATGAGCTGTCTGGAAATGAAGGGGCCGACGTTGGGATGGTTGAAAATGTTCTGCAGCGCCGCTGTCAGGTCCGCCTGCGTAGTTCCGCCAGCCGGCAGCGTGACTCCATTCAAAAGAATTTTTGCGCCGGTATCATGATGGGCGTCGAAGGCGATCATCGGCCCGCCGTAGTACTCGGGGTTGTTGAAGCGAGCGGTCGCGCCCGGCATGGTCGGATAAGTCCATCCGGTGAAGGTATGGGCAAAACCCAGTATCGCGGTCTGGTCATACGTCGGGATTGTGTTGCCCGAGCTATCCAGTTGCTTGGTGCCGTCCGGGTTCAGCTCTTCCAGCCCGATCGAAAACAACTGCAGTACTTCGCGGGCGTAGTTTTCATTGGGGTCCACACCATTGCTGGGTTTGTCATTGTTCACCATGTCCAGATAGTGACCCATCACCGGACTCAGAGTGACGTCAGTCAGCAGGGTGGAGAAATTGCCAAAGGCGTCGTTCTGAAACATGTTCTGCCAGAGCACGAAGGCGCTGGGATTATTGATCTTGACCGCCGAGGCCACCATGATCTGCGAGAGACCCCAGGCGACCCGCTGCCGTAATTGGTCCTGTCCAGTAAGCGCGTTGGTAAAGAATCGCTTCTGCACCACTGACATATCGTCATTCGCTCCCGGAGCGGGATAAGTGGATGGGGCCATGGTGAACTGCTCGTTCAGGAAGGCTTGCATGCCCACGGCTTGAACATGTGAGAGTGACAGCGGGTTCACTCCCCACGTTGACTGCTCAAGCAAACGCGCGGCCGCGGTCGGTGTGAGCTCATTGGCCGGCGTTCCCACTTCCAGGGCGAACGCGTTCGAGGTCGCTGAACCGGGATCGGGATTGATCACGGTGATTTGGATCGTACCGGTCTGCGCCGCGGTAGCGGTTCCGGTCGCGGTGAGTTGCTTGACGGAGACAAACGTGGTGGGTAGGAACGTCCCGCCAAACGACACCACTGCTCCGCTGACAAAGTTTTGCCCGCTGACCACTAACGTGAAGTCGCCCACTGGGATATTGCTGGGCAGGACCTGCGTCACTACCGGCAACGGGTTGCTGATCGTTACCGTGCCCGTCGAGGTAGCGGTCGTATCCGCCAGACTGATTGCCTGCACCTGGACGGTGTTGGGATTTGGGATCGTAACCGGTGCGGTATAGGCTCCGCCGGCGCTAATCGTGCCTACAGTTGCATTGCCGTTAGGGATTCCGTTAACCGTCCACTTCACTGCAGTCAGAGTTCCGGCGCCGTCTACGGTTGTCCGGAAATTAAAGGTCGCTCCGACGTGCACTTGGGCAGTGGGCGGAATCACCTGCACCGTAACCTTGCCGGCGGTACCCACCTGCACGTTCAATGAAGCCGTGGAGGTGGACTTGCCGGGGTCGGGGTTCGCTACCGTGACCGCCACCGTGCCTTTTTGTGCGGTCGTAGAAGTACCGGTGGCAGTCAGTTGGGTACGCGAGACGAAAGTCGTGGTCAGCGGCGCCCCGCCAAACATTACGGTCGAGCCAGGTACGAAGTTCGCCCCTCCCACGGTCAGCGAAAAGCTACCCACTGGAAGCAATGTCGGACTTACGGTCTGGGCCACCGGAATCGGATTGTCGAGAGTCACCGGGGTAGTGGCGGAAAGGGTTTTGTCGGCGGCGCTTACCGCTTCCACGGTCACCGAATTCGGCATCGGAGCGCTGGGCGGCGCCTGGTACTTGCCCATCATGTCGATCGTGCCCACGGTCGCGTTTCCGTTTGCGACTCCATTCACCGACCAGGCCACCGACTGGTTGGTATTGCCGGTAACGGTCGCCGAGAACTGCACCGTATCTCCGCCGCGGAGGGTGGGGCTGGAGGGAGAGATGCTTATCCCATTGGAGGTAGGTTTCGTGGTTGGGCTCGAAGAACCTCCAACCTTCATGCCGCCGCCGCAGCCTGACCATAGGGTAATTGCGAAGGACAAAACCAGTGCGCTGGCGAATCTGATGCGAGAAGGCGTTGCGATTCCGATCATCTCTGATCCCCTTTCCTGAAGATCCGAGGTACTGAGGAAACTTTCGATTGGCGCGTCGAAACCGGCGCGCCGCAAGGCTTTCGAGTGGCTGGTGAAGCGTAATGAAACCTTGCTCACAAGCGAAGGTCACCGTGGTTCCATTCCGGGACTAGTGCCAATTCGGTCCACTCGCTGCTTTTCGGGCGCTGTGCGGCGGGGTTGGGTCCCAGAGATTTCTTCCCCAGGTACATGTACCCGGGTAACCTGGTATGGCGCGGACCTGCCCTGCTCAGGGCAGGTCCGCGCCACACCACAATTTCCACAAACCTCTGTGGCACATGCAGTTGGACATTGCCGCCTGGGTGCGGCAGAATAGTTGGTTCGGCTTCGAACCCGGAGAACCCATCGAGTGAGCCAACTGGTGCGCGCCAAGATTACCGCCCTGGGCACATACGTCCCGCCCCGCCTGCTGACCAACGACGACCTGGAAAAGATGGTGGAAACTTCCAACGAGTGGATCGTTGAGCGCACCGGCATCCGGGAACGCCACATCGCAGGCAAGGGTGAAGCTACCAGTGACCTCGCCGCCGAGGCTGCGCGGCGGGCGCTGGCGGAGCGCGGCATGGAGCCCTCCGACCTCGATGCCATCATCGTGGCCACGGTCACGCCGGATATGTTTTTTCCGTCCACCGCCTGCGTGGTGCAACACAAGCTGGGGGCAAAGGGAGCCTGGGGATTCGATCTCTCAGCCGCCTGCTCGGCGTTTGTCTACGGCCTGCAGACGGGAGCCCAGTTCATCGCCACCGGCGTCCACAAGAGAGTCATGGTGATCGGGGCGGACGTGATGTCCTCAATCATCGACTACACCGACCGCGCCACCTGCGTGATCTTCGGCGACGGGGCCGGCGCGGTCATCCTGGAGCCGGCGGAAGATGATTCTCTGGGCCTGATCGATTTCATTCACGAAGTGGACGGCTCGGGTGGATGCTCGCTCTATATGCCGGGCGGCGGAAGTCTTCACCCCTCCACCCAGGAAACCGTGGACAAACGCATGCACTATGTTCACCAGGATGGGCAAGCGGTATTCAAATTCGCCGTCCGCAAGCAGACCGAACTATGCGAGAAAATCCTCACCCGCAACGGCCTTAAAGGAAGCGACATTGATACCTTCATTCCCCACCAGGCCAACCTGCGAATCATCACCGCCACGGCGGACCGCATGGGATTGAAACCGGAAAGTGTGATCGTCAACATCGACCGCTATGGCAATACCACCGCCGGAACCATCCCCCTGGCGATGGATACGGCACGGCAGGAAGGCAAACTCAAGAAAGGACACCTGGTGCTGCTGGCGTCGGTAGGCGCCGGATTCACCGCCGGCGCGACCCTGCTGCGCTGGGCCTTCTAGGCGGCGGCTGTAGTGCGTTGTTTGTAGCGCCGGCGTCTCGCCACCACGACAGCCCCCGGGACGGCGGCGCTACGATTAGGAGCAACGGGGGGCGGGGGCTCTGCCGTGCAATCAGCTCTTTCAAAACCAATGCGGCCTTCAGCCCGGACAAAAGACGAGCAACGAACTCAGATGGATGAATTCCGACGAAGCCAAGTCCGCCACATCTTCGATAGCGCTAATTTCGTTCACGACTTGGGCATTCAACTCACCCGGATCGAAGACGACTACTGCGAAACCATGCTGATTGCAGCCGAGCGTCACCGCCAGCAGCACGGTCTGATTCACGCCGGCGTGCTGGCTACGATGGCCGACCACACGTCCGGTTGCGCTGCCCGCAGCGCAGTGGGGGATGACCGCGATGTGATCAGCGTGGAGTTCAAGATCAACTTTCTGCGTCCCGCCATCGCCGACCGGCTGTGGTGCCGCGGGCGGGTATTGCGCGCGGGCAAAATGCTGGTCATTTGCGAGGCCGAAATTTTCGCGGAGAAGGACACAGAAGAGAAGCTGGTTTCTAAAGCCATGGTGACTCTGGCGGTAAAGCGGACCTGACCCCAGCGCACTGTCATCCTGAGCGCAGCTCAGGATGACAATTGCGGGAGATGAGGCAGCCCTCTTACGCGTTGCTCTTCTGCTGCTCGAACGCCTTCTGCAGATATTTGCGGGCTTCATCGAGCGCGCCCTGGGTGTTGTCGTTGGTCTGCAGCGCCTGGCGGTACTCGTTGGTAGCACGCTCCCGTTGTCCGGTGACGTCAAAAATCTTACCCAACTGGATGTGGCTCCAGACTTCGGTCCAGCGCGGTTCACCATCGCCATTGAGACAGTCACGATAGGCGTTGGCCGCCGCCTGGTAGTTGCGCTGCAGGAAGAACACCTCGGCAATGCGGTAGTGCGCCAGCGAACTGTTCTTGTTTACATCGAGCGCCTTGTTGAATTCGAGCAGCGCTCCCGCGAGGTCGCCCTGCTGGGTCAGTCCCTGGCCGCGCTGAATGGAAGCCCGCAAGCGAATCTCCGAGGAATTTTTCAGCACCCGGTCATCGGGATCGACTACGATGCGGCGGGGTTTGCCGTAGGTCTCCACGGTGAAAGCCGAATTGGTGCCTACCACTTCGATCCGCTTGGCCTCAGTTTTTCCGTCGGTATCGATTTTGAGCTCCACCGGCATGCGGAAAAGATCGAGGTCCTGCGAGATCTGTCCGACTACACGGAACCCCTTGTTATTTCCCAGCCGGTAGATCGTGTATTTGGTCTTGAATTCGGGGGCGCCGGTGGAATCGAGCCACTGGGAGAAGAACCAGGTGAGCTGGTCGCCATAGTTCTGTTCAGCCAGAGCGCGGAAGTCATCGAGCGACGCCGACTTGCCCGCGTACTTGGCCGCAAACGAGCGCATCGTCTGATCGAACTTCTGGTCGCCCAACACCCAGCGCAACATGTGCAGAATCATGGCGCCTTTGTCGGTCACCAGAGACTGGAATTCAGGAGAGAAAATGTCGAGCTTCCCCGCGCTGGACAATGGAACTGTGTCATAGGCGAGCGCGCCCACGGACATGTCCTTGACCGTCTCTTCCAAACCCGCCTCCCCGGCAGCCTGCTCCACGTAGCGGGCCTCGGAGTATCGGGCAAAGCCATCATTGAGCCACCAGGCATCCCGCGATGCAGGACTGACCGAAGCCCCCCACCACTGGTGAGCGATGGTATTTGCCAGCAGGCGGTAGTTGACCTTCTCAGTCACCGCCCGGCTGGAGATGATGGCCATCTCGGGCGCCCAGGCGGCAGGCACAGTGTCGTCCGGAATCTCGACTACTTTCAGGGTGGTGGAAGGCGCCGGACCGTACAGGGTCACGTAATACGTGAACTCCTTGACAGCGGTGCTGGCGTAAGTCGCTCCCTGATTTTGATGCGCCGGCTTGAAGAAGACGTGCAGATCCAGTCCCGCTTCGTCGCTCTTGAATTCCTGAAAGCTCCCAGCCACGATCGTGCCAGGAAAGCTGGGTTTCTCCCAGGCAAAAACATAAGTCTTAGTCGGTAAGGCGCCGGCACCCGGCCGTTTCGTGGCTGGATTACTGCCGATGGTTTCTCTCCCGCTGCCGATGACCGTCATGTGTGCGGGAACGGTAATGTTCATCGTGGCGGTGAAGCGGTTGATGCCGTAAGCATTTACCGGGAACCACCGTCCGGCGTAAAGCAGGTAGCTGGTGTCGTCGCCGACATAAGCCAGCTTCAAGCCCTGCACCGGACTGTCATCCGCGGAATCGAGCGTACCTTCGTATTCGAAGGTCAGGGTGGTCGAACTGTCCTTGGCCAGCGGAGTGGTGAGTGCCACGCGGACTGTCGAGTCTTGCGTGACCCGTTCGGCGCTCAGCAACTTGCCTGCGGTATCCAACACCTTGGTCACGCGCAGGCCATTGTGCAGTTCAAAGGTAGCAACGCTCAGATCTTCCAGCGCTGTAAACCCCACCTTGGCCCGAGCCACAATCTTATGGACGTGCGGACTGAGTTCGGCGTCGATCTGGTAATCGTCGACCTGCAGGCGCATCTTGTCGGCTGCCCACGTAGGTAACGGCATTAAAAGCAATAAGCAAACGAGACCGAGCAAGAAGACCCGACGCTGGCGTCGAGTTTGAAAAGGCATCAAAAGCATTCTCCTAACGCTTATTCCCTAAGATGAAGATTGTTACGCAAAAGATGCTGGTAGGACAAGGTTTAGGCTGTTTTTAGTGATTTGGTGGTGTAGAGACGGCTAGAACAGCCTCGGCGGCACGATCTACTGGGTGAAGGTCTCCTTCGGCGGCCCCTCCGAGGCGGTCTTTCACGCCTTGCAGCCCGGCGATCATCTTTTGCCGGGCAGGACCTTCGGGAATGATTTCATTCAGTCTGGCAACAACGTTTCCCGCGGTGAAAGCATCCTGGACCAATTCCGGCACAATCTCTTCTCCCGCAATCAAATTCACCATGGCGAAATATGGAACCTTCACCCGCGAACGTCCCAGCAAGTACGTCAGGTCCGAGACCCGGTACACCATCACGAATGGCGTCCCCATGAGAGCCGCTTCGACCGTAGCCGTGCCGCTGGCGATGATTCCGGCGCGGGAATGGGCCAGCGCGGGCAGGGCCTCTGGAACCAGGTGGATGCGGAAACCGGTAGTCAGCTTTTCCAGAAGCTGGCGGTCCAACGTCGATGCCACCGGAAGCAGAAACTCATAGTCCGATCCCAGCAGCATGGTTGAAAGCCGGAGTTCCGGCAGATTCATACGCACTTCTTTTACCCGGCTGCCAGGCATGAGAGTGATCCAGGGTTTGGAAGGATCCAACTGGAGCTCAGCGGCGTAAGCTGCGCGATCGATTCCCGGCCGGGGAAGATCGGCTAGCGGGTGGCCGACGAAAGTGGCGTCCACACCGCGATCCCGGTAGAACTTTTCTTCGAACGGGAAAATCACCAGCGCCTTGTCGACGTACTTGCGCAACAGGCGGACGCGCTCCTGACGCCAGGCCCAGAACTGCGGACAAACGTAGTAGACGACCGGAATACCGCGCTTTTTCATCTGGCGAGCCACTCGCCAGTTGAATGCGGGCGAATCGATGACGATGGCGAGAACCGGCTTTCGCTTGTCGGCCTCAGCGATCAGCTTATGAAACAGACCCCAGATTTTGGGCAAATGGCTGAGAATTTCGGAGATACCGACGACAGCCAGGTCTTTCGAGTCGACAACCGTGTCACAACCAGCGGCACGCATGCGATCTCCGCCCACTCCAAAAAACTCCAGCGAGTCCAGTGCGTGGGCGCCCGCAAGCCGGCGCAACGCCTCAATCAGCCACGCGCCGTACATTTCACCAGAGGCTTCTCCGGCGGAGATCAAGATTCGCACGGAGGACATTGTAAAGGACGAACACGTGGCTATCCGTCGACGGAAGAGTTCAGTTGTCAGAGGTCAGTTATCAGTCGCCAGCGCTGAGAACTGAGATCTAGAAACTGATAACTGGGATTTCAACAACAGCGGTTTGCGAGCCTAAGGTCAGGGGTGGCCGCGCCCACGTGATTCGAAATTAGTCATCCGCGCCGGCGGGGACCTGGCCTCCCGCGCCGACCGGAATTTCCTGGTCTTTATATTGTAACTGGTAGAGCTTGTAGTAGATTCCGCGCTGCGCCAGCAGCTGCTGGTGCGTACCTACTTCTCGAACCTGGCCCTTGTGCATCACGATGATCTTGTCAGCCCGCTGTATCGTCGAAAGTCGGTGGGCAATGACGACGGATGTCCGGCCTTCGACCATGCGGTTGAGCGCGTCGCGCACCCGCAACTCGGTTTCTGTGTCCACGCTCGATGTCGCTTCATCCAGGATCAGAATCTTCGGGTCGTGGGCCAGCGCTCGGGCGAACGAGATAAGCTGCTTTTGCCCGGTTGAGAGCGTCGAACCGCGCTCGCGGACTTCTTCTTTGAAACCTTGAGGAAGTGCGCGGATGAAGTCGGCAAGATTCACATCTTCGGCAGCCTTCTCGACATCGGCGTCGGTGATCCATTCCGTGCCCAGACGGATGTTGCCCTCCACCGTTCCGGTAAATAGAAACGGGTCTTGAAGAACCACGCCGTATCGCCGACGCAGTTCAGGCAAGTCCATCTCCTTCACGTCCACGCCGTCGATTTTTACCGCTCCCTTTTGTACATCGTAGAAGCGCATCAAAAGCGAGATGATTGTGGTCTTGCCAGCGCCGGTGTGGCCGACAATGGCGACGGTTTCGCCGGGTTCGATGGTGAAAGAGACGTCGCGGAGAATCCAGTCAGGCTCGGCCTGGATACGGCCATTGCCGGGGACTAGTTCTTGTGTGGCGCGGGCGGCCTCGTTCTTGCCGCTGTCTTCTACCGGTGCGTTCCGGTACGCAAACCACACGTGATCGAACTCAATCCGCCCCGGTCCGGTCGGCATCTTCGTAACTGCGGGCGACGTGATCTCGGTCGGAGTGTCGAGCAGCTTGAACACGCGTTCGCTGGCCGCCATCGCCGACTGCAGGATGTTGTACTTCTCGCTGAAATCCTGGATCGGCCGAAAGAAGCGCTGGGCGTACTGTATGAAGGCCGCCAGCACGCCGATGGTGGTCGCGCCACGGATTACGTCATTGCCGCCAAACCAGATCACACATGCGATGGCCGTGGCCGAAAGAATTTCCACCACCGGGTAATAGACGGCATGGGCCATGATGGCGTCTTTGAAGGCCTCCATGTGGATCGCGTTCACGTCGGAAAACTTGTCGAAGGCTCGCTTCTCGCGATTAAAGAGTTGCAGCACTACCATGCCGCTGACGTGCTCCTGCATGTAGGAGTTGATGCGGGCGATGGCGGTACGAATACGTCGGTAAGAGTCGCGCACCTTGTCGCGAAAAATCTTGGTGGCGATAGCGATCAAGGGCAAGACCGCGAAGGTGATCAGGGCCAGGTTCCGGTTCATCCGCAGCATGAACCACACAATTCCGGCCAGCACGAAAACGTCTTCGAAGATCGAAACCACGCCGGAAGTAAACATCTCGTTCAGGGCATCAACATCGGAGGTCGTGCGCGTTACCAGGCGGCCCACCGGGTTCTTGTCGTAAAAGCCGATGTGCATGCGTTGCAGATGGCGAAAAATCTGGCTGCGCAGATCGAACATCACCATCTGACCTGCCCACTGCATGAAATAAATCTGGAGATAGTCCAGCAGGAAACTGAAGACCAGCAGCCCCACTCCGATGGCCGCGACCTGGGCGATGCCGACCATGGGCTGACGGCTCAGAAAGCGATCGAGCGGCGTGTGCGCCCCCGCGACCGGCGCCAGGTAACGATCGATGACAACCTTGGTGAGGTAAGGTCCCATGACGTCAGCCCCGACTTTGAGCAGAATCGAGCCCAGGGCAATCCCGGTCTGCCATTTGTAGGGACGCAAATACTGGAGCAGCCGCTTCATCAGGCGGCTGTCATAGGCTTTACCTAGTACCTCTTCTTCTTGGGCCATCGGATATAGCTTGGGTGACTATTAAAGATTACCCTAAATAGATTAGAAACGAAGACTCGAGGATGGAAAAGCTTTAGGCAGCTCGAATCACGTAGGCCCAGATGTCCCCATCTGGGCGCGCGAGCAAAGCTCGCTAGGTCTAGCGGAGCGTTCTCCGCCAACCCCTGCGGAGCTTCGTTCCGGCTGGGCGGGTGAGGACACCCGCCCCTGCATGGTTCGCGGTTAGGCGATCTTCCTCAGTACCAGCGCGGAGTTCTTCGAGCCAAATCCCACGCAGTTGCAGATTGCGTGCTCAATCTGGGCGCCGCGGCCAACGTCTGGAACATAATCCAGATCACAGTCGGGATCGGGCCGTTCAAGGTTGATGGTGGGTGGTATTTTGCGGTGTTCCATCGCGATCAGGGTGGCGGCCAGGCTAGCCGAGCCGCATGCCCCCTGGGCATGGCCGATTTGCGATTTCAGGCCGGACATGGGGATTTTTCGGGCATGCTCGCCGAGGGCCAGCTTCAGCGCCCGGGTTTCTACCCGGTCATTCATTTCGGTCGATGTACCGTGCAGATTCACGTACTGGATGTCTTCCGGCTGAAGTCCCGCCTCTTCGACCGCCAGCGTGATTGCACGGGCGGGCTCTTCCGGCGATTCGCTCATGCGCACCCGGTGGAAGGCTTCGCAGGTGGAACCGTAGCCGGCGATCTCAGCGTAAATGCGTGCGCCGCGAGAGCGTGCATGGTCGTAGTCCTCGAGGATAAACATCCACGAGCCTTCCGCCATGACAAAGCCGTCGCGGTCAGCGGAAAACGGTCGCGATGCACTCTCGGGAGCATGGTTCCACGACTGCGTGAGCGCCCGCAGCAAAGAATAGCCCTTGATGATTCCCGGCGTGATGGCGGAATCCACGCCGCCCACCAGAAACATCGGGAGCGCGCCCGCCTGGATATGCTGATAGGCGTAACCGATGGCATCGGTCGATGAGGTGCAGCCCGCGGTGACTACGTGGCTGTAGCCGCGAAATCCGAAACGCATGCTGATCTCGCTGGGAATCGTACCCATGGTGCCGCTGGGAATGCAGAAGAGGCTGACCTGCTTCACGTGCCCGCTGTGCCAGAGCCGATATTGCTCCTCGGAAAATTCCTGAGCGCCGCCGCCTGTGCCCAGGATCACTCCAATCTCGCGCTTTTCGTCCATCGACATCGCCGCTGGGTCGAGCCCCGCGTCTTTGATCGCTTCCGTCGATGCGGCGACCGCCAGCGGCACCACGCGCGAAACGTGCTTGCGTTCGCGTGCGTCCACCCAGGCCAGTTCGTCGAATTCAGGAATTTCGCCGGCAATGTGTACCGGCAGGGATGACGGATCGAAGCGGGAAATGCGCTTCACTCCTGATTTCCCCGCGAGCACAGAGAGGCAAAAAGCTTCTTTGCCGATGCCATTGGGGCTGACCACGCCCAGTCCAGTGATAACGACGCGAGGAATCATGTTTTCCTGGTTGTCTTATTAGAATGATAGAAAAATGACATTTTCAAAAAGCTCGATCGGCTGACGATTGCGCCACATTGTCCCAAAACACCCAGTTGAGATGCCAGGAACCCCTTCCGTGTTATTGCCGCATGGGATAATAGGCACAATGCCGCTGGGTCTCTACATCTCTGTGCCGTTCTGCCGTACCAAGTGCAGCTACTGCAACTTCGCCTCTGACGTTTTTTCTCGCACCGTTTTTGAGCGTTACGTAAGCCGCGTATGTTCGGACATCGAGCGCTCCCGGGAGACCGCGGAACGGATGGGCGGACGGCTCGAGCCTGCCGTTGACTCCATCTTTCTGGGCGGCGGTACCCCTACCATACTCGATATAACCCAACTGGAACGCCTATTTGTCACGGTCTCGCAAAATTTCGCTGTCCAGGGCAGCGCCGAAATCACTGTCGAATGCGCCCCTGGCACGCTGACCCCGGCGGTGCTCGAGGTCTTCCGCCGTTGTGCAGTCAACCGCGTCAGCCTGGGAGTCCAGTCGTTCGTGGACGCCGAAGCTGCGGCTGTAGGACGTCTGCACAAGCGCGCCACGGTGAGCGATGATATCGCGCGGCTGCGAGCCTCCGGAATAGAAAATATCAACATTGATCTGATCGCAGGGCTGCCACATCAGACCGCCCAGAGCTGGGAATTTTCTTTCACGGAGGCGATTGCTTCCGGCGCGCCTCACGTCAGCGTCTACATGCTAGAGGTGGACGACGATTCCCGGCTGGGCCGCGAGCTGATGGCGGGCGGTACAAGATACCACGCCCACTTCGTCCCTGACGAAGACCTCACCGCGGACTTATACGAGGCGGCTTGCGGGCGGCTGGGGGCAGCCGGGGTCCAGCAGTACGAGATCTCAAACTTCGCGCGGCCGGGACACGAGTCACGCCACAATCTCAAATACTGGACGCGCCAGCCCTACCTGGGATTTGGGGTGGATGCGCACTCCATGCTGGCTTGCCCGGGCAGGTCTGGTGAAGCTGTCCGCTTCTCTTCTCCGGATACGCTCGAGGACTACGTTGCTGACGCCCCACCCAGGAAAGTCTCGATCAACTCCCAGACCGCGATCGAGGAAGCTTTCTTCCTAGGATTACGTCTTACCCGAGGTGTAAATCTGGATTGCGTCACAGCCGAGTTCGGCGAATCCGCAGTCCGCAATTACTCAGATACGATTTCGGAATGCGTGGAGCTGGGGTTGCTCGAACATGATGGGGAACTGATCCGCCTGACGGCGCGCGGCAGGTTATTGTCGAATGAAGTATTCGAGCGATTCATCGTGACCGCGAACGCCGTCTGATTCGCGGGCGAGTCGCCCGCGGCCACACGATCCGAGGGTAACTTTTCCCGGTGAAACTGCCTGTGTTCTAATCCAAAAAGGTCCGCGCGGCTATATCGCGGATGGAGACGGTATCTTGGATTTCCAACTCAATGAAGAACAGCTCCAGCTAAAGAAATCCGTACGTGAATTCGCCGAACGCGAAATCGCGCCCAATGTCATGAAGTGGGACGAGGCTGGCGACTTCCCGCTGGCGACAGTGAAGGAACTGGGCAAGCTCGGTCTGCTGGGCACGGTTTTCCCACCCGAGTACGGCGGGGCCGGGATGGGGTACGTGGAGTATGTCACGGCCATCGAAGAGCTCTCGCGGGTGGATGGGTCAGTGGGCATCATCGTGGCGGCACACACTTCGCTGTGCTCGAACCACATCTTTCTTGCCGGCAGCGAAGCCCAGAAAAAGAAATACGTTACTCCACTGGCTTCAGGCGAATATATCGGCGCCTGGGGGCTGACCGAGCCTTCCTCCGGATCAGATGCTGGCAGCGCGCGCATGACCGCGGTGCGCAGGGGAAATAACTGGGTGCTGAATGGCAGCAAGACTTTCTGCACCAACGGCCACTATGCCGACGTTCTGGTGGTGATCGCCGTAACCGACCGCGCCGCTCATACCCACGGGCTCTCTGCGTTCATTGTGGAGAAAGGCACTAAGGGTTTCCGTCCCGGAAAAAAAGAAAACAAGCTGGGCTTGCGGGCCAGCGATACCGCCGAATTGATTTTTGAAGATTGCGTCGTTCCCGCTGACCACCTTTGCGGCAAGGAAGGCGACGGATTCATCGACGCCATGCGAGTGCTCGACGGTGGACGCATTTCCATTGCCGCCTTATCGCTGGGCATGGCGGAAGGCGCCTACGAGGCGGCGCTGAAATATTCCAAGCAGCGCAAGCAGTTCGGCAAAGCGATCAGCGATTTTCAAGCCATCCAGTGGAAGCTGGCCGACATGGCAACCGAAATCGAAGCAGCCAAGCTGCTGACTTTTCGCGCCGCCGCGATGAAAGATGCCGGGATGAAAACGACTCTGGAGTCATCCATGGCCAAGCTCTATGCCAGCGAAGTGGCGGTGCGCTGCGCCAACGAAGGGGTCCAGATTCACGGCGGGTACGGGTTTATCAAGGACTATCCCGCGGAAAAGTTTTACCGCGACGTGAAGCTATGCACCATCGGCGAGGGGACAAGCGAGATCCAGCGGCTGGTGATTGCCCGGCAGTTGCTGAAAGACTAGCCTCAGGTTCGCAACCAGACTTGCCAAACCAGCAGTCCCCAGTAGCTGGCCGCGAGTGCCACAAACAAACAGGTCAGCAGGACATGTCCGATTACGAATTGCCGTCCTTTAGGCCAGTCCTCGTGTGAAAAGTAGAACGCGTCCACCAGGATGCGCGCCATCCAGTAGGTTCCGATAAAACATGCAAATCCGAGGGCAGCTCGATCGCCACGAAGTAATTCCCTGTGCAATGCAAGAGTCAGAGTGCCAAAGGCGAGGATAGTGAGCACGGTAAAGCTACCCTGCACCCAAAGCAGTTTGCGGTTAAACGGCATCAGCTGCGCCAGATCTTGTTTCCATTTCAGACGGGAGGGAACCTGAAAGCTGGCAAATAGAATCACAAAGTGACCAGCGCCAGCCAGCCACATATCGAGGTCGAAGAATCGCTCAACGACAGAGTGGGTCATAAAGCGCGGATTGCGTGCATGAAAGGAAGTATTACACGCAACACGAAGGGCGGATGAAAAAGCCAAAAGGCGGGGCCGGCGGCTACGACGAACATGAAGACCCAGCCGGACAGTCCGTGATCGAGTCCAAATCGTCGTCCGGCGGCAGAGCGCTCCAGCATGACAGCGAGCCCCTGGAAAATGAAGTATGCGGTGGGCAAACCGTATCCTCCGCGGGCCGGCAGTGAGATCACGAGATCGTGAATCAATCCTGATGCGAGAAACACCAGCAGGCTGGCCGGGCCCGGCCCGATTTTCTTGTGCAGCGGGCGAAAAATCAGGTCGTAAGCCAGTTGGCGGAAACCGAGATTCCAGCGCTTGCCCCAAAACTCGCTCAGCGTGGTGGAGAGAATCGGCTTGGCCATGATCGGTTGCGCCGCAATACCGATCCTCTGCCAGAAACAGGCGATCAAATCGAAGCTGCCGAAGTGCAGCAACAGGATCAAGCCGAACAACCCAAGCCATCCTTGAGCCAGCGGCAGGCGTGCCGGAATCCTGTGCGCTACCAACCACAGCAGGACGATTCCTGTTGCGGTTTTGAGCCAAGCCCACATCCACTGTCGGAGTTGCGGTGCAGAACGATGCTGTCGTGAGTCGAGGAAAGTGTCGGCATCCATACCCGGCCAGCCGACGAGGTATGCCAGGGATCGGCTTGCGGTGTGGGGAACACGCTTGCGAGCTTTCCACCACGTTATCCACTTCAGGCCGGCAAAAATGCTGAACGCCAGACTCCACATGAACATCCATGCGGGCATGCGACCGCGGAAGCAAATTGCAGTCGCCGGAAAAACCAGAAGCGGAAGCCAGCCGGGCCATGACGTGGTTCGGGTGCAGCGGTCGGAGGCGGCCTGTGTGCTGGTAGTCAAATCGAAAAATCGCAGATCGGCGCTGAGTCGCTGCGACCCAATCTACATGGGAAGCCAGCGCCCGGCAATTGCTGAAAGATTGACTTTCTTTGTTTCCTCGGTCTCTCGCCGTCATCCTGAGCGAAGCGAAAAACCTCTTTATTTTGCTCCGTGCCAGCACCAAATGCATGGGTCCTTCGTGGGCTGCCCGCTCAGGATGACACCGCGAAAGTTTTCCTCTTTGTACCCACTGCATTACACTGAAGGGCTTGAATAACAACTTTGAGCTTCTGGCTGAGCAACTTCGCTCCGGCGATGCGCGCGCTCTGGCTCGTGCTATCAGCACGGTCGAGAACCGTTCGCCGGGCTGGTCAGACTTGCTCAAGGCCCTGTTTCCTCACACCGGGCATGCACGGATACTCGGGCTGACCGGGCCACCGGGCGCCGGCAAGAGCACCTTGGTCGATCAGCTTGCGCGCCATTATCGCAAGCAGAACCAGACAGTCGGCATCATTGCGGTGGATCCTACAAGCCCCTACACGGGGGGCGCGATTCTGGGTGATCGCATCCGCATGCAGGAGCATTTTTCTGACCCGGGGATCTACATTCGCAGTATGGCGACCCGTGGCTCGCTGGGCGGCCTGGCGCGCACCACTGCGGATGTGGCCACGGTGCTTGATGCCGCTGGTCGCGACCTGATCATGATCGAAACCGTCGGCGTGGGCCAGGATGAAGTCGACATCGTGCGCCTGGCCGACGTCACCGTGGTGATTCTGGTACCCGGCATGGGCGACGATGTTCAAACCATCAAAGCGGGCATCATGGAAATCGCCGACATCTTCGTCATCAACAAGAGCGATCGCGACGGGGCGGAGCGGGTGGAGCGGGAAATTCGCGCTCTGCAGTCGCTGGCCGTGCGCAGCGACAAGTGGACTCCGCCAATTGTAAAAACCGTGGCCAGTCAGGGCGTCGGCGTTGACGACCTGGCCGCAGCCATCCGCGACTACGAGGCGTACCTGCAGAAAGAAAATCTGATTCTGCAGAAGAAAGCCCAGAACTGGCAGGACCGGCTGGTCGAGATGTTGCGCGATGCGTTTTTGGAAAAGGCGCGCGCGCAGATGAGCAACGGTGCCGTGGCCGGCTACGCCGCCGAAATCGCCGAACATAAGCGCGATCCCTATGAATTGGTGGAGGAGATCGTGGGCAAGCTGGGGAAAGGCTGAGGTTTCGGCTGTCGCCTACGGTTAAAGATTTTAACCGCAAAGTTCGCATAGGGACTGCAAAGAACGCAGAGAAACCCAACGTCTACCCCCCGAACACGATTGCGAAAAGCGACGAGGCAACGGTATGCTCTCCTCCCATGCTCAAGTTAACTTTCCCCAATCGATGGTTTATCTGTCTCGCTGTTTTGTTCGCCGGTACTCTCGCCCTTTCCCAGCAACCGTTTCTGCCTGCGGAACAGTGGGTCAGGCTGCGTGACGAGGCCAGCGGCGCGGCGCCGTATGAAAACCTGCGCTACCTGACTCGCCTGCATCGCGTACCCGCCACCGCGGAGTTCGACCAGGCGGCGCAGTTCATGCTGGAGCGAGCTCGCGAATATGGATTAGCTGAAGTTCAGAGTGAGCAGTTCCCGGTCGACGGAAAAACCCCCTACGGCCTGATGCGCTCGTACCTGGGCTGGACCGTCGAAAGCGGTCAACTGTGGGAGGTGCGTCCCCAGCACCTGTTGCTGGGAGATTGGGCCACAGACCCGATTCGGCTGGCCGATTACAGTCACGATGCTAACGTCGAAACCGCCCTGGTAGATGTCGGCGACGGCGGCCATGAAGCTGATTACACGGGAAAAGACGTGCGCGGAAAGATTGTCCTCTCCGACGGCGTGCTCGCGCGGGTGCAGCAATTAGCGGTCACCAAGTATGGAGCAGCCGGTATCGTAAGCGATATGCCGAACCAGTCCACGGCGTGGTCTGGTCTCGATCACACCATCGTGCGCTGGGGTCATCTGGAGGCGCGAGCACCGGCAGGTTTCGCTTTCATGATTTCGCGGGATACTGCGGACTCATTGCGTGCGCGTTTGCGAGCGGGAGAACAGATCGTCCTATCTGCCAAAGTAAAAGCCTCAGTCGGCCCCGGGCACTGGACCGTGGTAAGCGGCGTAATCCCTGGAACGGACCCCTCCAGCGGTGAGATCATTTACAGCTGCCATCTGGATCACCAGCGCCCGGGAGCCAACGATAACGGGAGCGGTTGCGTCACGATTCTGGAGTCTGCCCGGGTCCTCGCGCGCCTGATCAAAAACGGGGCCTTGCCGCGCCCAAAGCGCACTTTGCGCTTCGTCTGGGGCCCGGAAGTCGAAGGTACGATGGCCAATCTCAGCCGGCATCCTGAGATTCGGACCCGGTTGCGCGCCAACATTCACATGGACATGGTGGGCGGCGATCCGTTCAAGAACAAATCCATCCTGCATGTGACCGCTACCCCGTGGTCGCTGCCGAGTTTTGTCACCGATGTTGGGGCGGCGCTGGCGGAGGTGATCCGCGCCGGGGCTGCGGACTATGCCGAGAGCGGCGCCTCGCCGGACGCGGCCGTGGCCGAGACCCGCGCCGGGGAACAGGGCACGCGCAACCAGTTTCTGGCGGACGTCACTCCTTACGCTGCCGGCAGCGATCACGATGACTACGATTCGTCCACCATTGCCGTTCCATCGCTCTATCTGCGCGACTGGCCGGATATTTACATTCATACCGACCATGACACCCTGCAACAGATCGACGCCACGAAGTTGCGCCGGGTAGCGCTCCTTGGCGCCGCGGCAGGATACGTTTATGCGACTCTGGACGCAGAGCGGGCGCGAAGCCTGCTGCCCTTCTACACGGCGCAATCTGAAATGCGCCTGGCAAAAACGTTTGAACAGGGACGCAATCAGGTGGAGGATCCAAAACTCGATCCCGGGACCGCGTGGTACGAAGCGCGAAACCTGATCACGCAGGCCCTTCGCCGCGAGGTCGCGACGCTGCATTCGCTGTCTGAATTTAGCGGCTCCGGTGCGTCCGAGGTGGCATACAACAAGATCCTTTCCGAGCAGGTGTCGACCTTCAACGAGTGGATCGACAACCAAGCCAAAACGCGCGGAGCGCAGGGTCAGGAACCGAAGGCTCCTTGGGCGGGTGACGCGGCGGCGCGGAAGGTTCCAGTCCGCATCGGCGACTTCGGGCCGCTTACCTACCAGAACGACAACATTCTTCTGGCACGCCTCGGGCCGGAACGTATGGCGAAAGTCAGGCTGCTGAACAGCGAAGCTACGCCGCTGCTCAACACGCAGGATCTTTCAGAACTTTACGCGTACGAAATCGTAAACTTTGTCGATGGCAAACGAAGTGTGGGAGAGATCCGGGATGCGGTTTCGGCCGAGTATGGTCCGTTAGCTGTCGACCTTGTAGACGACTATCTCGAAGCTTGCCGGGAAGCCGGGGTGGTGCAGTGGAAGTGAAATAAGACACTGCGGCTGGCCCCGGCAGGACTAATCACTATCGTTTTGACCAGTGAGATAATAACCAAATATGGAGTTATCAGGCAGCCAAGTGAGAAATTGACCAAACTTAGTCGCGTGGCTCCCCCCAAAGATGTCTTCGTAAGTTACTACTCCCCAAACGCACAAGATTTTCCCTATCCCTTCTTTAATGTCGGCCACCTCGGCATCTGGAACAAAACGGCCAAGTATTCCACCCATGATAAGTGTCTGATGTGCTCCCACAGTCGAACCCGCAGTCTGTATGGGGTCGTCTGGGAGCGGAAAGGTGAAATCTTCGGGAATTGGGTTGGGGAGGATATCGGCCTTTATCAGTATCCGAACCTTGCGGGCGGGTGTATTTCCAGTATTAACAAGATGTGGTCTGCCTTCAAACTGAAGATCGGATTGCCCGACTCTCCGCATTTGGTAAATAGGAGAACCAATAACTACAGTGAGGTAAGCCCTCATAACATCTTGGTTCCCTGTCTTAATTACATTTGCAATTCCTTCCATCGCAGTAGCGGAGCGCGCTGCTTCCTCGATATGGCGCTCCATAGCGTTAGCTTGTTCTCCAGCAGATTCGACAGTTTCTCTTAGTTTCTTAGCTTGATAGGTGTAAACGAGCAGTTGGAAGAACGCGATGACCGCAAGAACTCCGGTCAATTCCACGATATGCCTATCATTCGCCGCTTTTTCTTTGCGGTCTGTGGCATCTTGTTCGGTTTCTGCCTGAGTCCTCACGGCTGGAAGCGTCTTGACAATGAGAGGAAATTGGTCGGTGCCTCGTTGATCGGCGTTGGTTTTCTCTTGAGCGGAGCGGGATTGTCGCTGTTTTGGCTGACTAGTCTTCCCTGGAGCTGGGGATGGTGGCTGTGATTGAGAAGCACTAAATAACCACAGAACAACCAATAAAAGGTGCATATATCACTCCATGAAGGCACCTGAATACAGGAAGGGCCGAGCGCAAGAGAACTTTGAACGGGGGATGAAGGCATTGTTCAAAGTCCCCAAGGCCGACATTGTATAGGCAAAAACGTGCTTGTCGCTCGTTTGCCTAGCTCACCGAGGTCGTCTGCTCCAGCGAAGCGGGTGCGCTCCATGGCTCCGGCAGTTTGAGGTGCGGCATGGGAGGAGCGGCGAACAGGCGTTGACACGGCTTGGCCAGCCAGCGGGCCCAGCGCGCGGATTTCGAGATACGCGCGCTGTCGGTGGCAATGCCGGTGTCGGCATACATTTGCCGGTAAATTTTTGAGATCAAGACGAAACACAGGCGGGCGCGCATGGATTTTATGAATCCGGACCGCGCCCAGATGTATTTGAGGCTGTAGAAGGTGTCCCAAACCGATTGCGTCCGCCGCCGAACTTCTTCGGAGGACATGGTGGGGTGGGGCCAGTAGAGTTTGGGCCGAAGCGCCGGCGGAATGAGCCAGCGCCGGGTAATCGGAATTCCGCCAATTGCTACCGGAGAGGCTTCCATGTTCTTTTCCCAGCGGATAAAGTCCACGGTCCCAGGATAAGGAGTCAGCATCACAAACTGGGCAAACGCCACTTCCGCCTGCGCCGCAGCGGTGGCTGTAGCATCAAAAGTCTCTGGGCGGTCGCTGGGCAGGCCAAAAATGAAAGATCCGAGCACGTAAACGCCGTGGCGGCGGAACGTCCGCAGCCGCTCCACCAGATCAGCTCCGGCGGCGTTGAACTCCTTGTAAACGTCCTTCAATCCCTCCGGTGTCACGGACTCCACTCCCACCAGGGCGCCCTTGATGTTGGCCGCCCGCATGGCATCCAGAAATTCGACGTCTTCCGCGGCTTCCATGGTGATTTGAGTAAAGAAAATGGTGTCGGAAGGAAGCTGTGCCAGCCGTGCCATGAGCTCGAAACGCTCCGCCCGGATGGCCTTGAGTTCGTTGAGGCGGTGGGTATTGTGCTGTTCCGCGGCCAGCCGCAAGTCGGTAAGCGTCACGGGATAAAAATTATCGTCGGCGAGGGCGATGAAGCGAAAGCCCAACCTTCGCAGCTGGACGATCTCCTCCACTACCACATCCGAGGCACGCTGCCGGGGACGCTGCCCGTCGGTCCGCCAGACCGAGCAGAAGGAGCAATGCTTGGGACAGCCGCGGACGGTCTGCACCGAGGCCCACATATAGCTCTTCCGTGGCACGAGATCCCAGCGTGCGGGCAGGAATTCCGTGGCCTCGATCCGTCCCCCTTCGTAGATCAACTGCGGCGTTCCGTGGCAGCAATCCGACAAAACCTTGGCCCACACCACATCTCCGTCGCCTTTGACGACCGCATGGGCGCCACCCAGCTCGTGCGCCTCCGCCGGATAGAGGGTTGCGTGAATGCCTCCAAAGACAACGTACGCGCCGCGAGCCCGGGCCAGTTTCCCGATTTCGTAGCCGCGAAGCGCATTCGCCGTATGGATGCCGATGCCGACGATATCTCCCGCTTGAATCTCAAGCGGGTCGACGGCGTCCAGAGTTTCATCGACCAGACAGGGATCGCCGAAGCTTGCCGGTGTGGCCGCGGCCAGGACATAAAGCCAGCGAGGAGTAATGACGGCTGTACCGAAAGATACTTCGCTTGGATTAATGAGATGAACGCGCACTCGGTTGCGCCCTCCTTAGGCGGTCTTGCACAAGCAGGGCGAGGGTCGAACGCCCGGAACTGCCATTCTTGAATTTCCTGGTTCTGCGAAGCTCGGTTACGAAGTTCTGCCTGCCATTCGGATCGCCCCAAATCGGCGAAGTTGCTGAAATTGTTATCTCTCTGGGCTGGAGAAAACTGGTCAATATTGACCACTTATCCACAGACGGGGACATTATTCTGAAACAACAGTCAATGAAAAAGCGTCCCCATACCGCTGCACTGGGTGTGCCCGTGCTGCCCATTCTGCTTTGCCTCGGTGCCTGGCAACTGGCCTGCGCTCAACCCTCGGATCCTCCTGCGCTCGAACCTCCAGTCGGGCTGAGCACGGCCGAGATCGTAAACAACCTGGTCCGAAGAAATCTGGAACGGGCGCGGGCATTGAGTTCTTACCGCGGGACGCGCACCTATCGGGTGGAATATCACGGCTTCCCCGGTTCTCGCGCTGCCGAGATGGTCGTAGACGTGAACTACAAGGCTCCGGGGACGAAAGAGTTTACCGTCCGGTCTGAAAGCGGCTCCAAGCTATTGGTTGACAGAGTATTCAAGAGGATGCTGCAGAGCGAGAAAGAAGCAGTCGCGGAAGATAACCAGCGAGATGTTGCCCTCAACAATGATAACTACCGCTTTGCCCTGCTGGGGCAAGAGAAAACGCCGGGCGGTTTGGCCTATATCCTTTCCGTTGAACCCCGGACGCAGAACAAGCTCTTATACCGCGGTCGAATCTGGATCGATGCCGAAGACTTTGCCGTGGTGCGTATCGAAGGAGAGCCTGCGAAAAATCCCTCCTTCTGGATAAAAGACACGAAGATCGAACAGGTCTACAGCAAGGTGGGCAATTTCTGGCTTCCCCGATCGAATCGCAGCACTACCATGATTCGCCTTGGTGGCCGCGCGCTTTTCACGATTGATTATGCGGACTACCAGGTTACCGCTGCCAGTTCTGCCAATCAGATCAATGTCAATGCCGCGGGGTCCAGGTAGCGCACGCGAAAACTAGGCTGTCCCGTAGATTTCATGTTCCTCCACGACCTGGTTCCCGGGAGTTGCCGGCCGCATCGCGTTCACCAGGCGTTCGACCAGCATCCGTGCCTGTTCACGGATTTCCGGAACCGCGGTGCTCTCCCAGAGACTGCCCTTTCTTGCGGGCCCGATTGCATAAAGCGATTCGGAAATCATTCCGTCTTGATCGATGAGTGCCCCATCGGCGGAGACGTCCAAGCCAAGAAAAAGCGGATCGGGGCGCACCATACCTCGGGTAAGCAGGCTAGCGAGAAAAGGGTCTTGCAGCCGTCGGCAGTCCGTCTCCGGCGCCGTGCAATTGATCACGCGGTCAACCAGTAACCGGCACTCTTGACCACTTCGGCGCTGCCAGTATGTGATTTCGACCGCATGCCCATGTTCGCGGAAGTTCGTGATGCGGCCAGCGTGAAGTTGAATTTGGCGGCTTAACATCTCATCCGCGATCAGTTGAGCAACCTCGGGAGCGGCGCGATGACGGTGGACTTCCCAGTACGGCCGCAGATGGCGGAGGAAGCGGCGTTTTTCTGCCTCGGGCAGCGATTGCCATATCCCCGGCGTGAAAGCGCGCAGACTGTTAATCACGCCCCGCCAGTCAATGCCCCGCCGCTGGGCTTCGCGCACCTGTTCACGTACCAGACGCAGGAGACCGCGCGCGCTCCTGGGAGAATGCATACTCCAAAACATCGGCCAGGGAACATGCTCCCGGTGGGAATGGGGCAACAGCCCGTGTCGAGAAAGGAAGTGGATCGTTCCTTTAAACCCTCGCCGCCGGAGGTCGACCGCCACATCGATAGCAGTAAGACCGGAGCCGGTCAGAAGGATAGAGTTGAGACGCTCCAGTCCTGCAAAACTCGCCTGCGACCAGGGGCTTGCAAAGTATGGCTCAGGAAGATCATGAGGGCGGTGCTCCACATCGCGCGCGGGAAGAAAGGGATCACTGGAAGGAAAGTTCCCCAACGCCAGCACAACTTTGTCCGCAAAGATTCGGGTGCCACTTCGCAACTCAACTTCGATCTCGCCCTTGCCGGTTGAAGCGATGGCCTGGGCTTCATCACTTTTCCAATGCAGCCGTCGTTCACTATCGGAGAGGATCGCGCCGCTCACCAGGCTCCCAAGATAGCGGCCATACACCCGCCGCGGAAGAAAACTGCCAGGTTGGGTGTCCCACTCGAAATTTGATTTTGCCCAGCGTAGAAAATGCTCCGGATCTTCTGGAAACGCGCTCATGTTTTTGGCAGGCACGTTCAACAGATGGGCATCGGATTCCGTGCCGTAAGCCAGGCCGCGACCGGGCAAACCCGCTCGCTCTATGACGACAATGGAAAACGCGGGGCCGGTCTGGCGAAGCAGCTGCGCCGCCAGGGTTGTGCCGGAAAAGCCGCCGCCAATGACCGCGACGCTGTATTTCTGAGCCGGAGGGTTGCGCCAGGTCCCCATGCAGATCCTCTACCCGGCATAATACTATAATGTCTATCTTCATAGTAGACTTTCATGAAAACTAATGGCGCGCCGGGCGGGACGCCCGTCTCTCCATCAGAATCAGAGGAACAGTGCGGCGATCCCCGCTACGAACAAAGCGATCGCCCAAAGCAGATCAAAATTGAACCAGGCACGCTGTAGCAACCGAAGCCCGGAGGTTTCATAGGATTGATAGACCACAAGCGCCAGCGTGCCCGATACCACAAGCAAACCCAGCGTGTGAACCACCACCGCCAGCACGAGAACACTCGCGCTTAGTCCGACTATGGCTGGGCCGCCACCGTGCACGGAATGATTCATGCCCGCCATCGGCTGCGCCAGCAGGATCGGCGCCAGCATCAGTCCGGCGCCGTGCGCGGCCGCCATTAGAAACGACCAGAAGAACAAGTCTCCAAACCCGGCTTTCATTCCCCCGCCCCGGGGATGGCGGGAGCGGAATAGCCGGTACAAGCCCATGCCCATCAGTACGGCTGCAACCCCGATCCGCAAGGCAACCGGCGATAGGGCTTCCTGCACGATGCGCAGCCCAAGAATCGTCAGTGAAACCGCGGCGGCGTGACCCAGACTGATCGGCAAGAGTGCCTTGAAGACCGCCAACCGGGTCTTCTCCTGCAACCCCAAGGACAAAGCGAACAGCCACCCCATCCCAGGGTTCAGGCCGTGATAGGCCCCGAGCAACGCGAGCGTCACCCAGGGCCACGCGCCACTCATGGATAGCAATAGAAATCCGAGGACGCGTCCCCACCTTCAAGCCTGACCTGGTGGCTGCGCAGATCGCCGAAGTCCACGAAGAAATCTTTGTCGAGCGTCATGCTGCCGTTGGGCGCGACGTCAAGCTTCGCCATCCATCCTTGAATTCCATCGGGATAGAACTGCTTATCCCACGCCGCATACAGCGAGTTGGTGAAGTACACGCGGCGGCCGTCGCGGCTGACTTCCACCATCTGGGGTCCGCCGTTCAACGGCTTCTTCGGCTGAGCAGGATGTGCCGCACGACCAACAATCCCGCCAATGCTCACCGAGCCCGTCAGCTTGGGATGGAACGGGTCAGAGACGTCATACTGCTGGAATTTACCCGTGCCCCAGCTCGACGCATAAAGATACTTGTCGTCTACCGATAGGTTGATGTCAGTCAGCAGCGGCGGCACCGCCTTGAATCCCTTCAGAAGTGGAGGCAGCTGCTCGGGGTCGCCGGGCTCGGCGGGAATTTCGATGACCTTCTTTATCTCCCACTTGTCGTTGGTGCGGTGCCAGAGCCAGATGGAACTCGAGAGATCCTTGAGCGACACCACCACTCCCGCGAAACCGTAGGCCTTGGTGGGATCGTGCGCGGGACGCAGTTCGAGGACCATCTGTTGCTCCGCGCCCAGATCCAGCGCCTGCAGATGGCGGCGCTTGCGCAGGTCCCAGACATGCAGGCTGTGCCCGTACTTCCCCGCGAGCAGCGCCTCGGGATTTATCCCGTCCTCAACCATCTTAGGAGTGCCCCACTCGCTGGTGATGGCCGTGTCATATCCCAGATGCCAGGCAAAATCGTATCCAAAATATTGGGGGCCACGCTCCACCTCCCAGCGGCCCAGAGGCTCGAATGTGTAGTGGTCGAGCGCGAAGATTCCGGCAGGGCCATCACCAGACGGCGAACCCAGCGCGCTGAGATAAATGCCGTCAGGCCCGCAATGCACGGTGTGCGGACGGCTGTAACCTGTCCGTGCCTCCACTTCATCGGGCTCGATAACCTTCACGATCTTGGGCTGGCGCGGATCAGGCTTGGTATCGAGGATATAAATGCGCGACGATCGCAGGCCGGGCACGATCAGATAACGCCGCTCCACATGCGGATGCGCGGCATACGGGCACAAGGCGGAACTGCAGGCGTTCCATCCGAAGTGATGCAACTCGTCGCCTACATTTGGCATGTCAACCCGACCCACAATTTGGCCGTAGGTCTTGGATTTGGAATCAACGTCCACTACCACCAGCGCATCGGGTTTCTTGCCGCCATTCGCGCTCAGCGCCGCTACGTATGCCAGCCCTTCCCGGGGCGCCCGCATCGCAAGTTGGGGAGAAGGATAGAAAGTCGGATCAGCTTTGAACAACATTTCGCTCTACCTCCCATCGATTTGAGATTGAATTGCACAAAGCAAAACCCACCTACCAGTTCACTTCTGGTGGTGGGTCGGAAATCCTGAACTCGAATCTATCTAAATGTTCAGCCCGCCCGTACCAGAGCACACACGTATGCAACACCGACAACAACAATGCTGCGCGGGATTCTGGCGGGGGCTTGCCATGAGAGGAAAGAGTACACCGTAAAGCTCGTCGAGGACAAACTGCAGGGCTGCGTTTGTCGTCTGAACCGCGCACGTAGGCCCGGACGCCCCCGTCCGGGTGGGCGAGCGCAGCTCGCCAGGTTTTGTGTCGGGCGAAACTGCCGGGCTTTGCCCGGCTAGGGCGGGCGGGGGCGCCCGCCCCTACATGGATTGCGGCACATACCGGCTACCTTGGATCAGAAGCTGCGATGGCCGTGTCCGGCCTGGATGCGCAACAGCGCGGCAATCAGTGCGTCAATGTCTTCGCAGGTGTTGTAGAGCGCCAGTGATGGTCGCACCGTGCTCTCAAGCCCGAACCGGCGCAGGATGGGTTGGGCGCAGTGGTGTCCTGCGCGCACCGCGATTCCCTCCTGGTTGAGTGCCTTACCTACATCCTCAGTGCGGAAGCCGTCGAGCACGAAGGAAAGTACGCCCGCCTTCTCCCGCGCCGTACCGATGAGGTGAAGCCCCGGAACCGTGAGCAGCTTCTCGGTGGCGTAGGCCAACAGGTCGTGCTCGTAGCGGGCGATGTTCTCCATCCCGATCTGTTCGAGATAGTCGAGCGCGGCGCCGAGGCCCACCGCGTCGGCGATGTTGCCGGTACCGGCTTCAAATCGTGCCGGCGGCACGTTGTACACCGTCTTCTCGAAGGTCACGTCCAGGATCATGCTGCCACCGCCCTGCCACGGCGGGGTGTGATCAAGGATGTCGCCCTTTCCGAAGACGACCCCGATCCCGGTAGGCGCGAAAATCTTGTGGCCGGAAAAGACGAAGAAATCGCAATCAAGGAGCTGCACGTCCACTCCCATGTGCGCGATGGACTGCGCGCCGTCCACCAGCACCTTCGCGCCATGGCGGTGGGCCATTTCCACCATCTCCTGCGCCGGAGTGATGGTTCCAAGCGCGTTCGACACCTGGCTGAAGGCCACGATTCGTGTACGCGGGCCCAGCAGTTTTTCGTATTCTTCGAGGATCACCTCGCCCCGATCGTTGACGGGCGCTACCCGCAGCCGCGCACCTTTTTCCGAGCACAACTGCTGCCAGGGAACAATATTGGCATGATGCTCGAGCCAGGTGATGACGATCTCATCGTCCTTCTGAACATTGCGCTGGCCCCAGCTTTTGGCGACCAGATTGATGCCTTCCGTAGCGCCGCGAACAAAAACAATCTCGCGCGTGGATGGCGCATTCAGAAAACGGCGCACTTTTTCCCGCGCCCCTTCGTATGCATCCGTGGCCCGCGCCGCCAGGGTGTGCGCCGCGCGATGAATATTCGAGTTCTCGTGTCGGTAAAAAGAAGAGACGCGGTCTATCACCGCGTTGGGTTTCTGCGTGGTGGCAGCGTTATCCAGCCAGACCAGCGGCCGCCCGTTCACCTGCTCCTGCAGAATCGGGAAATCGCGCTTGACGATATGAGGATCAAATGGCCGCGCTGGCAATCCCATGTCCGGCACGACGTCCGGACGGAATTCGAGTGACTCCACGCGCAGGGACGGCGTAGCCGTCGCCGCAGATTTCTCTGCTCCCGGAAAGTAGGCAGACGAACCCGGGACTGCTGGAGTTGTGGCGAAATCTGGGAATGTCTGAAAATCGGTAGGGGGAGACAACGGCATCCCGGGAACTCCGGGCACCGATTGCACACCAGGCACGCCGGGAAAGGAAAACATTCCTGCGACGTCTGGAAATGTTGGTACAACCACCAGCGGCGCGGATCTCTCCAGGTCAAGAAAGTATGCTGAAGAATTCTCCGTAGGCAGCGACGAGACGGTGGGAAGGCCAGGCGGGAATGCCGGCACATTTCCCAGCGACGCCGGAAGCGCCCGCAGATCGGCCTCAGTCAAAGGCGCTCCCGGTCCAGACGCGGGCATGCCAGGAATACCAGGCACCGCATGCGCGCCTGGCACACCGGGAAAAGCAAATGCCTCGTTCAACGAAGGAAGTGATGGAGCAACGTTAAGCGGAGAGGTTCGATCGAGGAAGTAAGCCAGCGACCCAGGCACGGCCGACACAGGTGTAGTGGGAAATTCCTGAGCGAACGCTGGCGGGTTCACTGGAACCCCGGCTGGCGCTGACGGAACTGACGGCGAAATGGGAAGAGGACTATGCGGCACACCGGCAGGAACGTTCGCGCCCACATGGTCGGGAGCCGTCGCATTCCCGGGCAGAGCAGCAAAGAACTCATTGGCCAGCCGCGCAATCACCGCTGGATCAGGCAGCGAAACCATTACCGCCGACAGATTGTCCGGTGTCGCCGCACTGGAATCCTGATTCAAATCAGGTGCCGGCCTCTCCGCCGATGCCGGATCACTTGTACTCATGGTATTGATCCACGCTGACGTTCTCGAGCACGCCCAGAGCATCTTCGGTGAGGATCGCCAGCGAGCAATACAGCGAGATCAGGTACGAGGCGATGGCCTTGTGATTGATGCCCATGAAACGCACTGACAAGCTGGGCGACACTTCACCCGGAATCCCGGGCTGGAACAGACCGACCACACCCTGTTTTTTCTCGCCTGTGCGCAGCAGCAGAATGCTGGTCTTGTCGGCTTTGATAGCGACTTTGTCCGAAGGAATCAGCGGAAGCCCGCGCCAGGTAAGAAAAGGAGAACCGAACATGGTCACCGTCGGTGGCGGCACACCGCGGCGAGTGCACTCGCGCCCGAACGCGGCAATCGCACGCGGATGTGCCAGGAAAAAAGCCGGTTCCTTCCAGACTCTCGCTATCAGTTCGTCCAGATCGTCGGGCGTGGGCGAACCCTTTCTCGTCTTCACTCGCATCGATTCATCCACGTTATTCAGCAGACCGTACTCGGTGTTGTTGATGAGTTCGTTCTCCTGGCGCTCTTTGACCTTTTCGATGATCAGCCGCAACTGCTCTTTGATCTGATCGTGCGGGCTGCGATACATGTCCGAAATGCGTGTCTGAAGGTCGAGCACCGTGGTCACCGCGCTAAGCGTGTACTCGCGCGGCTTCTCTTCGTAGTCAACATAGATCTCGGGCAGATCGACATCCTCACCCGGACTGCACTCGACGGTGCGCGTCCCTGGTCGCGTGGGAACGACTCTGTTCACCCGATACGTGCCCGCCTCCACGGGGACCCATTGCAGGAAGTTGACCAGCCAGCGCGGCGTGATCGCCTGCATCATAGGGACCGTCTTGGTGACGGTCGCGAGCTGGCGCGCCTGTTTCTCGTTCAAGGTGTGACGAACTTCGGGTTTCTCCGCCATACAATTCGCTCCTGGGATGGAAACTAAAGAGTGTAACACCGCCACCCGCGGCCCGGATGATGACAGCCGGTTGCACAAAGGACCGAGCGCCCGCCCCTGAGTGGATCGTGGCACTTGCATCGCGTATGTACGCACTGGAAGGCAAACCGGATTCGCCGAGCCAGCAAGATTCCAAGTCAATCCGAATTCAGAACCGGTCCGTAATGTAAGGGAGCGTCAAACAATTCAACTCCCGAAAGGATGCACGAAAATGAACCGGAAATTTGCACTTCTGATGGCAGTTGTCGCAATCGCAGTAACTTCAGCCGTGGCTGGGATGAACAATCCCGTAGTCGGCGGCCAGGAAATGTATCCCACCAAGAACATCATCGAGAACGCGGTGAACTCGGCCGACCACACCACTCTTGTAACCGCGGTAAAGGCCGCCGGACTGGTTGAAACCCTGGAGGGTCCGGGACCGTTTACCGTCTTCGCGCCCACCAACGAAGCCTTCGCCAAGCTGCCGGCCGGCACGGTCGAGACCCTGGTCAAGCCCGAAAACAAAGCCACATTGACCAAGGTGCTCACCTATCACGTAGTTGCGGGAAGGTTGAGCGCCTCCGATCTCAAGAAGCAGATCAAGGCGGGCAACGGGACGGCGGAACTCACAACGGTCGAAGGCGGCAAGCTGTGGGCCTCGCAGGACGGCAACCACATCATGTTGAAAGACGAAAAGGGCGGCACTGCAACCGTAACCATCCCTAACGTCTTTCAGTCGAACGGCGTGATCCATGTGATCGACACCGTCGTCATGCCCAACTAAAAAGGCGTTCCGAAGCAAAAGAGCCGGACGAGTTCCGTCCGGCTTTTTTCTTTAGCCATGACCGGTGGGTGAGGACTTCACCACCGCTCAAGAGTGTTGTTCTCCTGCACAACACGAAAAATCTGAGGAAGTAGACACAGCGTAGCGCCCGGTCGCGTCGACGTAGCCGCCAGCGCCATACCGCAAAGTCCGATGGAGTCCCGCCTACGCTGCTTCGGTTGCGGGCCGGTTCGGCTGCTGCGCCATCTGCTCCTGCATCTTCTTCTTCATCTCCCGCGTCGTGGGTTCAGCCTTGTGCGTGCCCACCATCCAGTTGTATCCATCCGGGTCCACCAAGAAACCGCAGCGGTCGCCCCAAAACATATCCATGATCTCGCCGTGGGCGGTCGCGCCCAGGCCTACGGCCTTGGCGAACACCTTGTCGACGTTTTCCACATAGAGAAACAGGCTGGCTGGCGACGCGCCAACCGCCTTCGCGCTGCGCCTGCCCATCGCGGCATTTTCCGGCCCCAGCATCAGAGTGGTGCCACGCAGGGTCAGCTCCGCGTGCATCGGCTTGCCATCGGGACCGTTCATGATGCCACGCTTCGCAAAACCAAACGCCTTTTGATAGAAAGCGACGGCAGCGGGTACGTCGGAAACCGTGAGTATGGCCGAAACCGCGCCATAGTGTTTCTTGTTGAGGGGGTCGATTTTCTTTGCCATGAGGCTCCTTTCGCTAAACCGGCGATATTCTAACAGAGCCGATCAAGCCCGCACAGGGGTACTAAATCGAGCTGACGAACCCCCTGATTCGAATCAGGATTGCTTCAGGAATTTGCCCTGTTCGAGCTCCGTGAACGCTTGCTGGAGCTGTTCCTGGGTGTTCATCACGATCGGACCGTACCACGCGACCGGCTCCTCAAGCGGCTTTCCCGAGACCAGCAGGAACCGGATCCCGTCATCTCCCGCCTGGACCGTCACCTCGTCGCCCCGATCGAACACTATGAGCGAGCGGTTGTCGGCCTCCACCGGAGGGGCGGTGTCCAACCATTTCACGGATTCGGTCGGCACCGTCAGCGGACCTGATGCGTTGCAGAACTTTCCGCCTCCCGCAAAAACGTAGGCAAAGGCATGGCGAGTGGTTTCCACCGGAAGCGTTTTTCTCCTGCCGGGCGAAACCGACACATCGAGATAGATCGGTTCAGCCGCGATTCCGTCTACCGGTCCGGTCTTGCCCCAAAACTTTCCGCAGACCACGCGCACATGGGTACCGTCGTCGTCAGTGATTTCCGGGATATCCAACGCTTTGACTTCCTGATAACGCGGCGCGGTCATTTTGAGCGACGCGGGAAGATTCGCCCACAACTGGAAGCCGTGCATCCGCCCAGCCTGATCGCCCTTCGGCATCTCCTGGTGGATAATTCCGCTCCCCGCCGTCATCCACTGCACATCCCCGGCCGCGATCGCGCCGCGATTGCCCATGCTATCGCCGTGCTCCACCGTTCCGGCAAGCACATAGGTAATGGTCTCGATCCCGCGATGTGGATGCCAGGGGAAGCCCGCCAGATAATCCTCCGGGACGTCATTGCGAAAGTCGTCCAGCAGGAGAAACGGGTCGAATTCCTTCGTGTTTCCGAAGCCAAAGGCACGGCGAAGATGCACGCCCGCCCCTTCCAGAGTTGGCTTCGATTTGATGAGCCGCTTCACCGGTCGAATCGACATATGGGCCCTCCGCTGCAAACGGCCTTCTTCTGAATGCGGGATTTGAGGCTGACTTGAGACGATCACGGCCTGGCAGACAATCGAAAATCCGGGCTAAGATCCCTGATGCCAGCCTCTACGTCGATGGTGATGACATCAGTCTTTGTCCAGATATTCGCCGGGCACGTCATCTTCCGGCACCTCATGGGTGTGGACTTCCTTCTCACTGTCTCCAGCATCTTCCACGCCGGCTATGACTTCGGCCTCGAATGAGTTGCCTTCCTCGAGCAACTCGTCGACGCTCTCCGAATCCGCGCCCTCAACGTTGGATAGTCCCTGCAAGTCTCCGGATTGCCCAGCCGACTCCGATCCAGGGCCTACGGGCAAGAATGCTGCCAACTCCTTGGGCTGGCTGCTCACGCGTGTGCGCTTCTTGGTTCCGGCCGGTCTTTTCCCGCCGGCTGTCTTCTTGGCAGCGGCCTTCTTCGCGGTCGCCTTTTTCGGAACCGGTTTTTTCTTTACCACCTTCCGGGCGGGCTTCGCTTTCTTCGCCTGCTTCTTCGGCGGCACGGTCTTCTTGACCACAGCTCTTTTTGACTTCGTTGCCTTCTTTTTAGTTTTCTTTTTGGTTGCCATTCGCGCAGTCTAGCACTCTCACAGGTGGGTCTCAAAACCGGCGGGGGATAGAAGACAGAGTAATATTAAGGTCCGTGCTCGGACGGGGTGAGAACATAGCAGGACGGAATATGCACTTGACGAGATAGACAATTTTCTTTGCGCGAGCGTTTGGCGGGCCTGATTATTTGCGTTGTCATTCCGCTTCGAGTGAGGAGAGCACTCATGCGCATTTCACGGCTTCGGTGTGTTCTGCTTGGCATATCCCTTTTGTCATGCTTGTCATGGACCTCGCTTGCGGCTCGCGCTCAGCGCCCGGACCCCGCCGATCCAGCCCCCCAGCGCCGGGAGGCGGTTCGGTGCGCATCGAGCGATGATGCGACACCGAACGGACTAGCCGTCGTTCTGCCTCCCGGAGAGAAGGGATACAAATCGGGGAATTTAGAAGCCTTGAATAATCCGTTCGTGAGCGGTGTCGCCGTTCAGATCAATTGGCGCGACATCGAACCAGTCCAGGGAAAACCGGATTGGTCGAAGCTAGATGCGCTCTTTGCTGCCGCGATATCATCCCAAAAATGGGTGCAGCTCGACATCTTCCCCGGTTTTTTTTCTCCTGAATGGGCCCTGGCAGGAGCAAAGACCGATTTGTTCCCCATACCATATGGCCCTGGCCATGGCACCGTCGCGAAGCTTCCCATGCCATGGGATCCCGTGTACCTCGACCGTTGGTTCGCATTCGTGAAGCAACTGAGCGAAAGGTATGGAAAGTCGCCAGCTTTTAGAATGATCGCGGCCGCCGGACCGACATCGGTTTCCGAAGAGATGACGTTGCCCAGCAACTCTCCGCGGGCCGTCAGAAAATGGCTCAGTGACGGTTATACGCCCGCTAAATATTTAGGCGCATGGGAAAAGGCTTTTCACGTCTATGCCGATTCCTTTCCCAATCAGTGTGTTTCTCTGGCGGCCCCGGGCCTCCCAATTCTGGAGCGGGGGAAATCCGGTCGTCCTGCGCGTTTGCGCGCAAAGCAAGACATCGTCGAACGGGCAGTCAAGGTCTTTGGACGCCGGCTTGCAATTCAATCGAACGATCTTCATGCCGGCCATGCGCAGGTCGAAGCTTTTGACGGCACCGATTTTATCAAGAGTTATAGCGGACGAATTATTACTGGCTTCGAAATGCGCGGTGGTTCCCAAGGCGCCGGGCCCAGCCAAGTTATGGGCGCTGCAGGAAATCCTCCCCTCGCCCTGAGAAAATCGGTGGATAAAGGAATGGCGGCGAACAGTTCCGGCCTGCATATCAATTTCCTGGAGATCTACGTAGGCGATGTGCTTGCGCCCGATATGCAGCCGGTCCTGCAGTATGCAGCGTCGCTCTTTGGCAAGTCAAAGCCTTGACGGGGTCGATTCCTGCTTCATCATCCGCGCTCTTCTAGGCCTTGCGCTCATCGTGCTCGGTTGATAGGCGTGGATCAGGTGGTGCGATCCGGCCTTCCGCAGCAAATACGGAAGGCCGGGACCGCCATTTATGCCGCCACCTGTGCACTTCGCTTGACGAACGCGAGCAGGTCCGCATTGATCTGGTCAGCGTTGGTTGTGGGCATCCCGTGCGGAAAGCCAGGATAAATCTTCAGGGTGGCGTTCTTCACGAGCTTCGCGGACAGCGGAGCCGCCGCGGCGATGGGCACGATCTGGTCATCATCGCCATGGAGAATCAAGGTCGGCACATCGAACCTCTTGAGGTCCTCGGTGAAGTCGGTTTCGGAGAAAGCCTTGATGCAGTCGTAGCCGGCCTTCATTCCTCCCAGCATGCCCTGCAACCACCAGTGCTCCCGGATGCCTTCCGAAATCCTGGCGCCCGGGCGGTTGTAGCCATAGAACGGAAGCGTAATGTCCCGGTAAAACTGCGGACGATTTTTCACGTATTGGGCTCGCAGGTCGTCGAACACCTCGATCGGCGCGCCCGTGGGATTCTTCTCCGTCTTCAGCATGAGCGGTGGCACCGCGCTGATGAGCACGGCCATGCCCACGCGTCTTGAGCCATGGCGGCCGATGTAACGGGCAACTTCGCCGCCACCGGTGGAATGGCCCACATGGATTGCGTTCTTCAGATCAAGTTTTTCAGTGAGGGCCGCGAGGTCGTCAGCGTAGGTGTCCATGTCGTTGCCGTCCCACGTCTGGGTGGAACGACCGTGCCCGCGCCGGTCATGGGCGATGACTCGAAAACCCTGCTGGCCGAAGAACAACATCTGTCCGTCCCAGTCGTCCGCGGTGAGCGGCCATCCGTGACTGAACACTATGGGCTGGCCCTTTCCCCAGTCCTTGTAGTAAATCTGCGTACCGTCTTTTGTGGTGATCGTTGGCATGAATTGTTCTCCTTGCTTGTAATTTTCTTTACAAACTGGATGGGACAAACAGGATACATCTTGATCAATCCGTGTGCGCGAGCTCGACGTGTAACCTTTCGTCGCGAGAATGTTTCGGCAAGAACGCCGGCTTGCCCGCCGGCTAGGCGGCTACACTTCCTGCCGCCGCGCGGTCCGCAACAATCACCGCCCGGTCCTGAAGAACCCGGCCCGCCGGGATCGACGGATCGCCTTTGCGCAAGCGGGACAGCGCGTCAACTTTCTCGCCGCCGGTCACCAGCCACAGAATGCGCCGGGCGCGGTTGATGACCGGATACGTTAAAGTCATTCGCCTTCTTCCCTGGTAGATGCCGGTCAGGGCCACATCCGCGTCAGTGACGTTAAGCACCGGATCTCCCGGTATCAAAGAAGCCGTGTGCCCGTCCGGGCCAAGACCGAGGTGGACCAGGTCGAGGGTCGGTGGCGAACCCGCGATCTCGCACAGAACCGATGCATACTGCCTGGCTGCGGCCTCGAGATCCGATGACTCCACCGGCATGGCAAGAATCTGCTGGGGGCGAATGGACGAGTGCTCAAGCAGGCTTTCCTGAAGATGCGTGAGGTTCCTGTCCGGGCTCCCCGCCGGCGCCACGCGTTCGTCCACCTGCACGATGTGTACGTTCTCCCACGGAATCTTTTCCGTAGCCAATGCACGCAGCATGATCCAGGGACTGCGGCCGCCACTGACGGCCATTACGAAACGACCGCGCGCACCGACCGCCGCACTGGCTTCGGCGGCGATAAGCTTGGCGGCCGCTCGCGCGGTAGATTCGTCGTCGGCAAACACTTCCATCTTCATCCGGCTTTCCTCAAGCCACTTTGGATTTGTCGTCGGATTTTTCCAGGTGCCCGCCGAATTGAAAGCGCATCGCGGACAGTACTTTGTTGGCGAAGTCCGCTTCGCCGCGCGAACTGAAGCGTTCGTAAAGCGCGCTGGTCAGAACCGGCACCGGCACTGCTTCATCAATCGCGGCTTTGATGGTCCAGCGCCCTTCCCCGGAGTCGGATACCCGGCCGGCAAACTTGGAAAGATTCGGGTCCTGGAGCAGCGCGCTGGCCGTGAGGTCGAGAAGCCATGAGGCAATTACGCTGCCGCGACGCCATACTTCCGCGATATCGCGCAGGTTCAGGTCGTACTGGTAATGCTCGGGATCGCGCAATGGCGTGGTTTCGGCATCGGCCGCGCCGCCTGCCTGCTTGCCGACGTTCGCGGCACGCAGAACACCCAGGCCTTCGGCGTATGCCGCCATGATTCCGTATTCGATTCCGTTGTGCACCATTTTGACGAAGTGGCCGGCGCCATTTTGTCCGCAGTGCAGGTAACCCTCTTCAGCGGTGCCGCCGATCTTTTCCCGGCCCACAGTGCGCGGAATGTCTCCGATTCCGGGCGCGAGCGCTTCGAAGATCGGGTCGAGATGCTTGACGACCTCATTCTCGCCGCCAATCATCATGCAGTAACCTCGCTCCAGACCCCACACCCCGCCGCTGGTGCCGACATCCACATAGTGAATCTTGCGGGGAGCAAGTTCCTGGGCCCGCCGGATATCGTCGATGTAGTAGGAGTTTCCGCCGTCGATGAGGATGTCTCCTTCTTCGAGGTGAGGCAGAAGATCAGCGATCGTGCTGTCGACCACCGCTGCCGGGACCATCAGCCAGATCGCTCGCGGCTTGGCCATATTCTTCACCAGTTCTGCGAGCGAGCCGGAACCCGTGGCCTTTTCCTTGACCAAATCGCCCACCGCAGTCGGCGACCTGTCGAAGACCACGCAGCTGTGTCCCTTATTGATGAGCCGCCGCACCATGTTGGCGCCCATTCTTCCCAGCCCGATCATTCCAAGTTGCATGTTGATCTCCTCTTCATCGTGATCTTTATCTTTCTCAGCGGATATTAGACACTTTAGCAATGCACCCTGGTGATCGAACGACAGAACTTACAGGGGTCGTCGGAACCGACAGCGGTCACACCGTGTCCCTGGATTTCCGGTAATAACGAATCAGTTTATTGGTGGAACTGTCATGTGCAAGCGTGGGTTCGGTCTTGCTCTCCAGTTCAGGGATGATGCGCTGCGCCAACACTTTGCCCAGCTCCACGCCCCACTGGTCGAATGAGTCGATGTGCCAGATTGCGCCCTGAGTGAAGGTGGAATGTTCATACAACGCCACCAGTTTACCCAGAGCTTCGGGCGTCAAGCGTTCAGCGAAAATCGTGTTGGAGGGACGATTGCCCTCAAATACACGGTGCGGGACGAGCCACTTCGGAGTGCCTTCCGCGGCTACCTCCTCCGCTGTTTTTCCGAATGCCAGCGCTTCAGTCTGCGCGCAGACATTGGCAATCAGCATGTCGTGGTGGCGGCCCAGCGGGTTGAGCGGCTTAGAAAATGCGATGAAGTCGCAGGGGATGAGCCTGGTCCCCTGGTGAATCAACTGGTAGAACGAGTGTTGACCGTTGGTTCCCGGTTCACCCCAATAAATTGGGCCGGTCTCGTGGGCTACCTTCTTCCCGTCGAGGGTCACATGCTTGCCATTGCTCTCCATGGTCAGTTGCTGCAGGTAGGCTGGAAATCGCTTCAGGTATTGCTCGTAGGGCAAGACTGCCACGGTCTGCGCTCCAAAGAAATCGTTGTACCAGACCGCCAGAAGGCCCATGAGCACGGGCAAGTTCCGCTCGAAGGGAGCGGTGCGGAAGTGCTCGTCCATCTGGTGGAGTCCGCTTAGCATAGCGCGAAAATTATCCGGGCCGATGGCGATCATGGTCGAAAGGCCAATGGCCGAGGACATCGAATAGCGGCCGCCAACCCAGTCCCAGAATTCAAACATGTTGGCGGTATCGATACCGAACTTCTCGACTTCTTTCGTATTTGTCGAAACTGCGACGAAATGCTTGGCGACTGCCTTTTCGTCCCCTTGCAGGCCGGCTAAGGTCCAGGCTCGGGCAGTCTGGGCATTGGTCATGGTCTCCAGGGTGGTAAATGTTTTCGAAGAGATGATGAAGAGGGTCTCCGAGGCGTCGAGATCGCGAACCGCCTCCGCGAAATCGGTGCCGTCGACGTTTGATACGAAGCGAAACGTCATGGCCCGGTCGGAGTAGAACTTCAGAGCCTCGTAGGCCATGACCGGACCCAGGTCGGAACCGCCGATGCCCACGTTGATCACGTTACGAATGCGTTTGCCGGTGTGCCCCTTCCACTCGCCGCTGCGGAGACGGTTGGAGAAATCCGTCATCCGGTCGAGCACTGCATGAACGTTGGGCACCACGTCCTCGCCATCCACGACAATGGACTCGCCTCGCGGCGCACGCAGGGCGACATGCAGAACTGCCCGCTTCTCTGTGACGTTAATCTTGTCCCCGCGAAACATGGCGTCGATTCGTTCACGCAAACTGGATGCCTCCGCCAGCCGGACCAGCAATCCGAGCGTCTCGTCCGTCACCCGATTCTTCGAGTAGTCGAGATAAAGGCCCACATCTTCGACGGTCAGCCGCTCACCGCGTTCGGGATCGTCGGCAAAGAGCTGTCGCAGGGGCAGGTCGCGCACCTTTTTATAGTGCGCTCCCAGGTCCTTCCATGCCTGGCGCCTGGCCGATGGGCGCTTAGCGATTGCTTCTACGCGTGCTGCCATTTCATTTATCCTTTCGTCTCTTCTGTTTCTTGACGGTAAATGCTGTGGAAACCGGCGACTGCGGTCCGCTCGCTTCGCTCCACAGACGAAAGCCTCCCCGAAACGCATTGCTGTTTTCGCCGAGTCGGCATCCCGGGGGAACCTTTTTCAGTTCCCTCGCGTTACCACCTCCGAGGACCACCTCTTCAGGTTCAAGAGCAGCTCTGAGCCGCTCGACCACGTCCGCGACGTCGCGGCACCATTTCTTCTTGCCTTGCTTCAGCAGCGCCTTGTTTCCCACATAGCTCTCGTAGGTCCCCTTCTTGTAGGGAAGATGGCCCAGTTCCATCGGCTCCACGATGCCCTCCACGATCAGTGCAGAACCGAGGCCGGTTCCCAGTCCCAGAAACAACATTTTCCCACGCCGATAACTGCCCAACGCCTGCATGGCAGCATCATTGACCAGCTTCACATGACACCCGAACGCAGATTTGAAATCAAAGCCAACCCAGCCGCCTCCCAGGTTCACGGGCTCCGCCACCGGCCGATTCCGCAGCACCGGACCGGGGAAACCAATCGACACTACATCGTAGTTCCAGCCCCCGATGATTTTCTTCACTCCCGAGACCATTTGCTTGGCAGTCATTTTTGGCCCGGAGACAAACTTTCGCGGTACGCGCTGACCCGTGACAAGAACTTTGACGTGGGAACCGCCTATATCAATGACCAGAACTTTCATGCATACCTTCTGTGCCGGACTCGATGGACCCACTCAAACGCTGGAAATCCCAAGTCGCCAATGCCATGGGCGAAGACAGAAATGTGACGTGCATCAGCGCGCGCCTAACCCGTGGTGTCCGGGCAGAGACGGTGGTACGTTCGGCTCAGGCCGTCACTGCTCGCCGCCGGAACCGCAGGCATGACTTCCTCTAAACACCCAGCGCGTTGTTAACCATCTCCTGGGCCTCACTCACAATCGCCTTCAGATGGGTCTGGCCCTTGAAGCTCTCAGCGTAGATTTTATAAATATTTTCAGTACCCGAGGGCCGGGCCGCGAACCACCCGTTTTCTGCTACAACTTTCAGGCCGCCGATGGGAGCATTGTTGCCGGGAGCTCTGGTCAGCTTGGCGGTGATTGGCTCTCCCGCCAGATCCGATTCCTTTACCGCGTCCGGTGACAGTTTTTGCAACTTTGCTTTCTGCTCGGGCGTGGCAGGCGCATCGATGCGTGCGTAGTCCGGGCTGCCGAACTCCGCGGTCATTTCACGGTAGTGCTCTCCCGGATTCTTGCCAGTGCACGCTGTAATCTCAGCCGCCAGCAGGTCCATGATGAGCCCGTCCTTATCGGTCGTCCACACCGTGCCATCGAGGCGCAGAAAACTCGCTCCCGCGCTCTCTTCTCCGCCAAAACAGTACGAACCGTCGACCAGGCCCGTCACAAACCACTTGAATCCCACTGGCACCTCGCGCAGTTCACGGCCGAGCTTCTTCACGACCCGGTCAATCATGCTGCTGCTCACCAGCGTCTTTCCAACCGCGGCTCGGTGGCTCCACTGCGGACGGTGGGTGAGCAGGTATTGAATCGCTACCGCAAGATAATGGTTCGGGTTCATCAACCCCGCAACCGGAGTGACAATCCCATGCCGGTCCGAGTCCGGATCGTTGGCGAAAGCCACCTGGTACTGATCTTTCAGCCCCACCAGCCCGGCCATCGCATACGGGCTGGAGCAATCCATGCGGATCTTGCCGTCGTGATCGACGGTCATGAAGGAAAATGTTGGGTCAATCGTTGGGTTGACCACGGCGATTTCCAAACCGTAAACGGAGTTGATCGGCTCCCAGTAGGGCCGGGCCGCTCCGCCCAAGGGGTCCACGCCCAGTTTGAGTTTGGCGCCGCGAATCGCATCAATATCCACTACGTTCTTGAGATCACGAACGTACGGGAGGATGAAATCCTCCTGGTGCGTGGACGCGGCCTGCAGGGCTTTAGCAAACGAAATTCGCTTGATCCCGGCGTTTCCCGCTCGCAAGAATTCGTTCGCCCGGTCCTCCACCCAGCGGGTCACATCGGTATCGGCCGGACCGCCATTGGGCGGGTTGTACTTGAAGCCTCCATCCTCCGGCGGGTTGTGCGACGGCGTAACCACAATGCCGTCCGCCAGGTGCTCTTTGCGGCCGCGGTTGTAAACAAGAATGGCGCGGGAGATGACGGGCGTCGGTGTTACGCCGTCATTTTCCTGAATGATTGTTTCCACATTGTTCGCCGCCAGCACCTCGAGCGCAGTGCACTGCGCGGGTCCGGAAAGTGCGTGGGTGTCCTTCCCCATGTAAAGCGGGCCGTCGGTTCCCTGCTCTCGCCGGTAGTCACAGATTGCCTGGGTAATCGCCACGATATGCGCTTCCGTGAAGGTGCCGTGCAGCGGCGTGCCCCGGTGTCCGCTGGTACCGAAGCTGACCAGCTGGTTGCGATCCTGCACGTCGGGACGGCGCTCAAAATACTCTTTCTCCAGGCGAGCCACGTCGATCAGCATTTCCCTGGGAGCGGGTTTGCCGGCCAGGGGTGAGATGCGGGGTTCGCCTGTGGTTGACAGTCTTTCTAGGGTACCGGGCATAGTTCCACCTTCCCAAACGTCCCGTCAGCGAAACATTGTACTCCGGAAGAAAGACGGCCTGAGTCCCACCAGGCAGAGGATGCAGTCAACCTCCCCGCCACAATGCCTTTACGAACTTTCATGCCGGTCCAGCCCTGCGCGCCAGCTTCCAGCACTCGGTCGCTATCGCCCAGTCTTCCTCCGCGCGGATTACCAGCACGCGAACCCTGGAACCAGCGGCTGAGATGTCCTGGTCCAGGGAGGGCCGGGCGTTCTTATCGCTGTCAAGCTTGACACCCAGGAATTCCAGCGTGCTGCACGCAGCGGCTCGCACTTCGGCGGAGTTCTCGCCCACACCCGCGGTAAACACCAGCGCGTCCATCCCACCCAGCTCAGCCGCCAGGGCGCCGATCGCCGCTCGCAAACGGTGTACGTAGATGTCGAATGCCAGCTTCGCCCTCTGGTGGCCCTGTTGTATAGCCGCCTGGATTTCGCGCATATCGCCCGAAATGCCCGATACTCCGAGCAGGCCAGAATTTTGGTTTAGCTCCACATCGATCTGATCGACGTCAAGGTGACTTTGCCGCATCAGGAAAATCAAAACTCCGGGATCGACCGAACCAGACCGCGTACCCATCATCAACCCTTCCAGCGGAGTAAAGCCCATCGTGGTATCGATGCTGTGACCCCCCTGAATCGCCGCCATGGAACATCCGTTGCCAAGGTGGCATGTCACCAGCTTGAGCGAGTTCACGTCTTTGCCGAGCAGTTGGGCGGCGCGTGCGGCGCAGTACTGATGATTGATGCCGTGGAACCCGAAACGCCGAATGCCGTTTTCAAACCACTTGTAGGGACCGGGATAAACCGCCGCTGAGAGCGGCATATGGCGATGAAAACCGGTGTCGAAAACCGCGACCTGTGGGACCGCGCCCAGCAGGCTCTCGACAATGTCCATGCCCTCCAGCTCGGCGGGAAGATGCAGTGGCGCGAGCGGGACAACGCGGGCAATTGCCGAGCGTACCTCGGGGGTGACCAACACCGGAACCTCGAACTCCGGGCCGCCGTGGACAATCCTGTGCCCCACGGCGTCAATCTCCGAAACGGAAGCAACCGCGCGGGTTTTCCCACTCATTAAGGTACTCAGCAGGTGACTGACCACCTGCTGTCGCGAGGAAAACCGCAGTTGTTCTTGCTGAACGTCGCCCCGCGAATTCTTCACCGCTACGGTCGCAATGTGGTTCCCCCACTCGATCCTACCCTCCCACAGACAAGCCGGCGGATGATCCGGAAGGGCTTTGCCAATTTCGTAAAGGCAGGCTTTTTGGCTGCTGGAGCCGGAGTTGAGCACGAGAACTTTCATCTGGGGCGGTCAGTCGTTTGCCGTGTCCTGGTAGTTCACAAGCAAAGGGATTCCAGATTATAGAGCGGAAATGGACAGCTAAGTGCAGGTACTCGTTATTGCGAATGGGGACGTTATGAAGCGAGGGCCGGAGGATCTTGAGGCCGCCGGCCCGATCGGTTAAGCAGCGTTCGTGGACAAATGGGCGTTTACAGATTCCAGAAGGCCAGAAATCGAGCCCAGCCCAGCGACCCAGCCTCAGCAACCAGGACGAATCAGACAAGGTTTCCGCAACAGAGTTCGGGCGCTATATTCCATCCGCAGCGGAAAGGTTTTCATGAGCAAACGTTGCCGCCTTCTTGGCAAAGTCGTAGGTAGCCTTGAGATTTGCGCCAAAGAACCGCACTTTGCCATCTATGTCACGCTCCAGTAAGACCTTGCCCTGGCTGTCGGTAAATTGACAGTGGACTGTGATCGAAGTCGCTCCTGTGACGGTGGTGACCTCTCGCTTCATCTCGCTCCCCTCTTTGAATCCGCGAACCGTACTGTGGAGCACAACCAGGCCAGGCAGGTTGGCGGCTCGGCGGTCACCGTTACGATACACATGCCAGGGGTCGCCCTTTTTCTCGAGTTGCTGAATCAAGTTCTCGTAAAGGGCCACCTGAAATTCGGCAGGCAGTTTGATCTCGTCGGACTCAATCATTTCCACTCTGACCGCCGACGCCCGGATCTTCGGCGCGGGACTCGATGTTGTCGCCTTCGACGCGGGCCTCTCCTGTCCACGCAACGGCGGTACTGAAACCAGGATCGCTGCCAACAAGCCCAAAACCACAGAGAGACGGAGCGTTGTACTTCTCAGTGTGACCAGTATAAAGAAGTGCTTCATCGCTTTTCCTCCGTCGCGCCTGCCTTTGACGAGCCCTGAGCGGGCTCCGCCGCCGACGGGACACTGGAACGCGCACCTTGCGCGATCAGTTCTTGTTTGACCAGTTCCGCCGTGCCCACGGGCATCGTGAATATGACGCCGTGGAGCCCTCCGTCGGTATCCCGGTATTGAATCGTCAGGGTATCGAGCTTGGAACGAAACAGACTTAAGAAGCGCCCCGAGCCATAAGGACCAAACATGCTGAGTGTGCCGAGAGTTCCGCGCACTACTCTCTGACTGTCGTTGCCGGTGACCACATCTTCCATCGTGATCGCGGCAATTTCCGACGTGCTCTTGGAATGTGCAAAGCGCAGTTTTCCGCCTTCAACCGTCAGCTTCCCGCCGGTGTGCTCTTTGACGCCGGCAAGACCTACGAGGTCGACGCTTTTCACCGGCGCTTGCGGTCGTGGTGAAGCAGTGGACTGCGCAAACGCGGGAAGCGTGGACAGGCAGATCAGGATCGCTCCTATTGCTTTCAGCATGCACCTCTCCTCTTCGGGTTCATCAATGAGTCCATTCACCCACTATCCCATGTAACCGCATCTCTGGCCTGTAAATCCAGAGTTTGACACGCGATGGTCAGCTTGGTCTTCCGATCAAATTGACTTGGGGATTTGAGATTCCACCCAATCCCAATCCACAAAATCAGACAAGCCCCTCACTCATAGCTTTTTGCGGCCGAAAATCGAAGCACGCAGCGTTCGGGAACGGGTTTCTGAGACGTGCCATTGGGCACGCGTCTGCCCATCCTACGGCACAGCGGGGCGCGTGACCATTCGAAAAGCGATCATCCGAAATCACGTGGGGACAGCCGCCCCGGCCGTCCGCTCCAGTAGCCAAATCCCGTTCGGGCCCGGTTGACAGCAAGTCGTCGTTTTGAAACAACAGGAGCGTGCGTATCGGGACGGCATCTTGACGAATCTAGGGCGCAGGGCCTTTCTGACACGTAGTGCCTGCTTTGCCCTTCTCCACGGCGCGCGGCGTCTGGCTTCCACATACGCTTCCGATCTTTCTGCTCCCGCACTTCCGATTATTGACGCGCACATTCACCTCTTCGATCCGACCCGGGCGGCTGGTGTTCCCTGGCCTGACCCGTCCGATACCGTCGTCTACCAGCCCGCGTTGCCGCCTCGCTACAAGCGCCTGGCCGCGCCACTTGGCGTGGTCGGCGCGGTCGCGGTGGAATGCAGTCCCTGGGTGGAAGACAATGACTGGCAGCTTCATGCCGCGGCCAGCGATCCAATCATCGTTGGAGTGATTGGAAATCTCGATCCTGCCGCGCCCGACTTTCCCCGACAACTGGAGCGCCTGGCGGCAAACCCGCTCTTCCGTGGCATCCGCGATGGCAATCTCTGGGGGCGAAGTCTCGGTTCACAGTTGAACAACCGTGGATTTATTGCGAACCTGAAGCGGCTATCAGCTTCTGGCCTGCTGCTGGAGAGCGCAAATCCCAATCCTCTCCTGATCGCCGATATCCTGAAGCTCACTGACTCCGTTCCCGAGATGCGAATTGTGATCGACCATCTGCCGCAAGCCGTACCTCCCACGGAACCCGCGGCCCGGAAGGCTTACGAGCGGAATCTGCAAGAGATCAGCCAGCGCAGCAACGTTTATGTGAAGGGTTCAGAAGTCCTTCGCCGGGTTGATGGGAAGGTTCCGGCCGATCTTGATTTTTACCGGCCCTGGCTTGACGAGATTTGGGATATGTTCGGAGAAGACCGCTTGCTCTACGGCAGCGACTGGCCGAACAGCGATCACCTGGCGCCTTACGCCGATACACTCGACATCATCCGGCAGTACGTGACGTGCAAGGGATCCCGCGCTACAGAGAAATTCTTCTCGAAGAACTCGATCGTAGTTTACCGGTGGCACCAGCGCAGCGCTGCTCAGCGGCGGCTGTATGGCTGATTCTGATTTTAGCGCTGCATATGGAGGACGGGCGTCCCCGCCCGTTCGGCGGTGCTCTCTCCAAGACGGGCGAGGACGCCCGTCCTCCATCACAAGAAGCAGTGACATGCGGGCCTGAAGGCCAGTTCCACCCGATCTTCAACTCACTGCGAGTGCGCGCGGCTTCGATCCTAGCGAGGAATAGAAGGCGATATAAATGTAGGCCAGCAGCGGAACCGAATAGGCCGGCGCGATGCTGCCGGATTTCTCCGAGATCAGTCCCATGACCGGAGTGAGTACCGCCCCGCCGACGATTGCCATCACCAGCAGCGATCCCCCGATTTTCGTGTTTGGGCCGAGCTCCTTGAGTCCGAGTGCGAATATCGTCGGGAACATCAGTGACATGAAGAAGCTGGTGAGGAAAAGGCACCACAAACCAATCCAACCCGGCGCCAAAACTCCGATCGCCACCAGTAGGATGTTGGCCACGCTATAGGCGCTCATGAGTTTATTAGGCGCGATAAAACGCATCAGGTAGGCCGACGCAAATCTTCCCACACCAAAGGCGGCCAGGGTACCAGTCAAAAAATAGCCCGCGACTTTTTCCGGCTGATGTGTATATTCCTGGACGTACTGAATGAAGTAACTCCAGGTTCCGACCTGGGCTCCGACGTAGAAAAACTGCGCCACCACCGCCAGCAGGAAGTGACGATAACGAAACAGGTCGCGGAAATGCCCGTGGTCGGCATCGCTGTTTTCATGTTCGCTCTGGATGCTGGGGAACTTTGTGAGCAGAATCAGCACAGCCCAGATCAGCGCAATCACGCCGATGACAAGATATGGTTTCACCACCCGCAGGGTTTCTGTGCGCAGATAGGCGTCATAAACGCCCTGGAGCTTCCGAGCCGCCACCTCTTGCGGCGTCAATTCCACGCCGGAAAAAATGAAGATGGTTCCGATCAGGACGCCGGTAATTGAGCCCAGCGGATTGAAGGCCTGCGAGAAATTCAGCCGCCGTTCCGAACTGTCGGGATCTCCGAGCTGCGCGATAAACGGGTTTGAAGCGGTTTCAAGAAACGAAAGGCCGCTCGCAATCACGAACAACGCCAGCAAAAAGAACACATAGCGCCCCGCCAGGGCAGCAGGCCAGAACAAGAACGTGCCCAATGCGTACAGACAGAGCCCGGTGACAAATCCTGCTTTGTACCCGACCTTTCTCATGATCAAGGCGGCAGGCATGGCCAGCACAAAATAGCCGAGGTAGAAAGCGAACTGCACCAAACCGGCCTGAGTGCGTGAAATCGTAAACGACTTCATGAACTGGCGGATCAGAACGTCATTCAGATTGTTGGGGATGCCCCAAAGAAAGAAGAGTGCGGTTACCAGCACGAAAGGAAGCAGGTGTCCTACAGGAAAAAGCCCATGCCCGGGAGCAGTTGAACTCCTGGATTCTGAGACCGGCATCCTAGCCTCTTTCTCGAACCGCAAAAGTCATCGCTTCGTAGTCTTTGCGTGCCTTAACGAGCTTGCATTCAAAAGCTTCTAACCGCAAAGAGCGCAAAGAAGATCGCGGAGGACGCAAAGTCTCCTCATGGTCTCAGTCCAGCCGGACCATGATCTTTGTGACCCGCACCGGATTATCGCTCCAGGCACGCAGAGCATCCGGAGCTTCTTCGATCGGGACAATGGAACTGACGGCGTCATCCACCGGGAACCGGTGCTCCTCCAGCATCCGGATCACCTGGCGGAAATCTTCCGGTAGAGCGTTCCTCGAACCCAGTATGTCGAGTTCTTTCTGGACGAAGAGCCGGGTCTCATAAGCCACCGGCTCTTTGGCATAACCAATGTAGACGACGCGTCCGGTGAAGGCGACTTCTTCGACGGCGGCACGAAAAGTCTGGGGCAAGCCGATGGCTTCGATGGTGACATCGGGGCCCAAGCCGTTCGTCAACTCGAGGAGTCGCTCGTGCAATGGCTCCCGGCGGGTATTGATCACATGGTCGGCGCCGGCTTTTTTGGCGAGAGCCAATTTTTCGTCGTCCACATCGATGCCCATGGTGTTGGCCCGGCGAAAGTGCGACGCCGCGATGGCTCCCAGACCCACACCGCCGCAGCCGAACACCGCGACCGAATCGGTTTCCTTAATTCGGCCGCGCGCCGCTGCATGGAAGCCGACGGTCAGCGGTTCCACCAGGCACAACTCCTTGATGCTCAGAGCAGCGGTGTAAAGCTTGTCCGCGGGCATGGAGATGTACTCAGTCAAAGCACCGTCCCGCTGTACGCCGAGCGTCTGGTTGAACTGGCAGGCATTTGGCCGATGGCGCAGGCAGGACACACATTTGCCGCAACTGGTGTACGGCGACATGGTGACATCCACGCCCGCCCCCAGAGCCGGGTTCTCTTTGCTTCCATCGACGATGGTTGCAGCCACCTCATGGCCGGGAATGCGCGGGAAGGTGACCAGAGGATTTTTGCCGCGAAAAGAATTCAAGTCACTGCCACAAAGTCCAATCATGCGGACCTTCAGCAGGAGATTTTCCTCGGAGGCGACCGGCTCAGGAATCCCCGCTACTTCGGCCTCGCCTGGTTTTTTTATGATGAGCGCTTTCATCTTTGTTCAGGACTCTGTTCAGGACTCTGTTCAGAACTTTGTTCAGGCCTGTCTCTTCAGGATTTTCTTCAGGACGCAACGTTCAGGGCACAATTCCAATCGATGACACCCGGTACAACACAGTTCCATGCGGCGGCAGGGTTACAGTCACCATGGACGATTCGCCCAGATCTTTCCCTTCCCAGAGGTCCCGCAGCTTATATTTCGCTGCCGGAAGGCCCAGGTCTTTCCATGAATACTGCAACGTCTGGCTGGATTCTCCCAGGTTAAAGACTGCCAGGTATCGGCTGTCTCCTGAGGACGATTGCGCGACCCACGCCACGGACTTGTCCGTCGCCATTACCGGATGATTCCCGGTTGAATGCTGGTCCATGGCGATGACGTCCGGATTGGTCAGCAGTGCAGTGGTCCAGGCATCAGCCTTCGGCAAATCGCCGCCGACCATCAGAGGTGAAGGAAAGATGGACCACAGCGTGACGAATGTCCGTTGCTCGTCGTGCGTGAGTTGGGTGTAACGCGGCTTGCCCCACCCGGGCGCCGGCCCAAGATATCCCAGCGGCAACATGTCGGCATCCGGCCAATGTCCCGGTTGCGACTTCCCTGCCCAGTTGGCGACGTTGGCGAACTGGTCGCCCAATCCCTGCGGATATTCGACCGTGCTGTGCCACAGATCCCAAATATCGTTGGAGATGCGCCACATCTGAGCGTATTTGCGCATTTCGTCCGTCTTGTCGAGTGGCGCTGGCCCGGGAGAAAGACTCAGGACCACAGGCCTTCCGGTCTTCCTGAGGGCCGTGCTCAGCATCCGGATTTCGTCACCCTTGTAGGGACGACTGCTGATGCAGTCCACTTTGATCAGGTCGACCTCCCAAGTGGCATAGAGGCGGGCAATCGAATCGTAGTAGGCTTGTGCGGCCGGCTTGGTTGCATCCAGGCCGTAGTTGTCCGGATTCCAGGGGCACGAGTCGGCGGTATCGGCGGCGTCCGAGGCCCGGTAATTGGATCCAGCGATAGGTAGGTTCCTCTCCACCGCCTGCTTTGGAATGCCCCTGAGAATGTGGATGCCAAATTTGAGCCCCAGCGAGTGCACATAGTCGGCCAGAGGCTTGAATCCGCTGTCATTCGCCGACGTGGGAAACCGGTTCAGGGCCGGCGTGTATCGCCCGTTGCCATCGATACTGAATTGCGAGGTCTTGGAGTTGCCTTCCGGAATGGGGTTGGTTACAAACCATTCCATGTCCACCACGACGTACTGCCAGCCGAAAGGCTTCAGGTGCTCGGCGAACCACTGAGCATTGGCTTTTACGTCCCCTTCCTTGACTGTCGTTCCGTAACCATCCCAACTGTTCCAACCCATGGGGGGCGTCGACGCCAATAACTCTTGCGTCGTCCCGGCAGAACCTTGCGAGAAGGCTGTCGGTACCAGCTCAGGGCTTAAGCACAAGACAAACATCAGGCCGAACCACAAAGCACTTCTTTTCATTGGTATTTTTCCTTGCGCTCTATGACTTCAAAATACTAAGCGCGCTGGTAAGGCAGGGTCGACGCCCGCCCGGGCAAATTGGCAACTAGATCGTACTCTTTTCAGGAAGATCACGCGTGGCCATCCTTCTACCACTGCCCAGATTCGAAATGCCCCGATGCAGCGTTTACTTTACCGCATGTTACTGATCCAGTGGGATATCGTGATCCTGCACGATCGCTTCCGTAACATCGCGTTTACGCCAACAATTCCACACACATTCCGCACATCGGCCTTGCGTGGGAACACTTTTCCCTTCAGCCCACGACGGGCATCCACGATCGTCAAGTTGTGGTGGGAAAGGAAGCGGCAAGACTAAGCTGCCGCAGCATGGAGCGCTTTTTCTCCTGGTGAGCTTGCATGCGCTTGAGGATGTCCGCAAGAACGCTGACAGTGGTTACGGCGTAAGGCCCTTTGTTCAGCATGACGCATTCGGCGCGTTCACCCATGGCAGCGTCCGTAATTTCCGACCGCGAAGGCATGCCTTTCTTTGCCAGACTTTCCAGCACTTGCGTGGCCCAAATCACGGGAACGTGAGCAGCCTCGCAGATCCAAAGGATTTCCTCCTGAACCTCTGCCAGACGCTGATAGCCGCACTCCACCGCGAGATCTCCGCGTGCAATCATGATGCCGAAGGAACGCGTGCGCATGGCGGCCAGAATAAGTTTGGGCAGATTGTCGAAGCTCTTGCGAGTTTCAATCTTGAGAATTACGCCAAGATGTTGACCACCGAGCTCTTCCAGGCGATCGAGAAGCTGGCGAACATCAGACTCCGTGCGTACAAACGAATAGCCAACCAGGTCTGCATGCGGGACGATGAATTTCAGCGCCTCCAGATCGTCGGGGGTAAGCGCGGGAATGTCGATGCGCGTCTCGGGGAGGTTGATGCCCTTCTCGGCGCCAAGGTTCTCCCCTTCAGGACGTGCTTGAGTGATTTCGACGGTTGCAGAATCCGAGTTTACCGAGCGAAAGACACCGCCGATCTTGCCGTCGTCAAACCAGATAGGTTCGCCCGGTTTGGCGTGATCGAGGATTTGTGCCAGCGAGACGCCGATCCGGGCGGGTGCGATCAGCTTACCCGACTTGCCGTAGGTCGCGGGCCGCCCCAGTGTGCTCTCGCGCGACAGGATGAGCGTGTCGCCCAGCTTCAGAAGCAGTGTCTGCGGCAGTGCGGGAAGATTACCGATGCGAGCTTGTAGGTTCTTCGAAACACTACGCGATTTTCCAGGTCTGAGGGCGCAGACTTTCAGTCCGGGCATGAAATAAGCTGTTCGCTTCACCTCAGCCCAACAACTCGTGCCGAAAACCTGAGACACATGCAGCGTACGCTGCGCTCCGCGGGCGTCGTGAAGGCGGATCTTATAACCCTCCCGGAGTTGCTTTAGAAAGCCGGCGGAGAGTGGAATGCACGCCGTGGCGGGACTGGGAGGCGGTGCGGGATTGTCGTCAGGTGTAAGCCAGATGCGAGCCGGAGTCACAACGCGACCTCGGATGTCACGCTTGGGCCGGCATTTGATCACCGAGGGGCCTGGCTCGATGGCGCCCGTGCGCAGCTTGGGGCCGGCGACATCCATCAGGATGCGGCAGTTGCGACGGGTCTCTTCCCGGGCTTTCTTGAGGTTGCGGATCATGCCAAGCCAGGCTTCCGGATTATCATGGGCGCAGTTGATGCGCATGCAATCCATGCCACTCCGGACGAGGTCTCGCACAAGCTCGTAGTCCGTGGCTGCGTCCGATGACATCGTGACCATGATGCGGACCTTTCTGCCGGGTGGAGGTGGGCCCAGGAGGGCGTCGGCGTTGGCCTCCAGCAACTCGGTTCCCTCGCCCATCTCGACAGCGGGCACCTCGGGGCTCGGCAGCGAACCGTTAGTCCCCAGCAAGGCATTCAGCACGCGGTGAACAGTCTGGACGGCAGTGAATACGTGACTCTCTGTGCGGCCGAGGGAGGAGAGACCGAGAAGAGCAAGCTGGGATTGCAATTGACGGACATCATGCCGGCGCAACGCAAGATAGTGGGCAAGATTGCGGGCACTGCGGCGATGCGTTTCATGAAGGGCCAAGGGCCGTTTGAGCAGAGAAGCTTCCAGCACGAGCATGTCCGAGCAAAGCAAGGCCAGCTCCGCGGAGAGCTGTTCAAGGACACGCTTATCCAGAATTTGCATGGAGGGCCGGCACCAGTCCAGGTTACGAAAGCGGCCACGATCCTACGCTTCGCATGTTACTGCCAGATGAAAACGTGGCCGGGGTTTGGGTCACTGACTACTCTAAATCGCCTCAAAATCACAATAGCCGCCTCATTTTTCCTGAAATTTTTCCTCTCCGATCATGCTTGTGACCTTTGATAACGTTGCGGCAGCGTCGTGCCCCTCTTGCATGACGATCGAGCAGGGCTGACTGGGCAGGCCACGTAGTCTCGCAAGAAAATCCCCTATATAGAGATCGGGCAGGTAATTACTTACCAGAAGGATGTCAATTTTCTGCGCCTTCAAAAGCTCAAGGGCTTCAAGTCCGCTCCACGTGGCGATGGTGTCGTACCCGGCCTCCCGCACCATAGCCTCAAGTCCCTTTGATTCCTCTTCATCGTTGTCCACGATGAGGATCCGTTGATTTCGTGATTCTGCCATAGCAAGCTCCTGTAGCTTCAGAGTGACGCGACAGAGGTATGGACATCGGTTATGGAGTCACTGGTCGTCCCACCTTTGCTGAGCCAAGTGGCGGCAGCTTCGTTCCCGTCAAAGATGGGTGTCCCTGTTTCGCACTAGTAATCCTTTTACCTGCGGGGGTTCAAAACAGCGGTGGCTGGCGTCACTGAGGGAAGTGATTGAGGTCACTGCCGGATTTGTAGGCGTTGGCTATAAACGAGTTGTAGTAGGAGCACCGCCAGCCTGAGAGGAGGCCCTATGGAAGCCCTTCGCGCCAACGCACGCATCTCGCTCCGGAATATCCTGGTCACCACCGATTTCTCGCAGGTTTCCAGGACCGCCCTGCCCTATGCCACCGCACTGTCCCGCCAATATGAGGCCAGGATTGTGGTAGCACACGCGCTCAGCCCGGAACCCCACCTCAGTGTGCCGGTGGATCCGCTGCCCCTTGAAGGCGATCCGGTCTGGCTGCAAGCGGACACGAAACTTGCGGAATACGTTCTCCTCAACTGTCGGGGGGTGAGGCCCGCCAAGGTGCTGTTGGAACGCGGGGATTTCTGGAATGTGATCTCCGGCATCATTCAGAAGAACGAGATCGACCTTGTGGTCACAGGTACGCGTGGACGGCAGGGACTGAAAAGGCTGGTGTTGGGATCGGCGGCAGAGAAAATCTATCGCAGAGCCACTTGCCCCGTGCTGACCATCGGCCCCCAGGTACCTGCACTCCGTGGCAGCAATTGGAAGCTCAAGACCATTCTGTTCCCCACCGACGGCTCGGAGGTTTCCCGCAAAGCGCTTCCCTACGCGTTGTCTCTGGCCGAAGAGAATCAGGCCAACCTGATTTTCCTGCAGCTGATGCCTCTGGTTCCTTACCAGTATCAGGAATCCGAGGAAGCCAGCGCCCGGGAGTCGTTGCGGATGCTGGTGCCGGAAGAAGCCGCAGCCTGGTGCAAACCGGAGTTCGTGGCGCGCTTCGAGTTCCCGGTGGAAGGCATCCTGCGCCTGGCCCAGGAACGGGACGTCGATGTGATCGTGATGGGAGTCACGAAATCCCGCGAGACCGCCTTACAGGAACATCTGCCCTGGCCCATCGCTTCCCGGGTGGTTGCTCAAGCGCATTGCCCGGTACTGACCGTGCGCGGATAAGATTCGGTCGCGAACCGGGCGAGTTGCGCTGGCGAGGCTGTTTCGTAGAAAGGAAGGCATTTATGAATGCGGCATACAGCAATCAGTCGCTCTTCCAAGACATGCAGACCAAAGACACGAAGCTTTTCCGTATCACTCCCGCGAAGCGGCTGGCTTACGCTTTAGTGGGACTTCTGGCCGGCGATTTGATGCTGTTTGTTTTCCTTCTGCAACACGCACTCCATGCGACGCTGCTGGCCGGAGAACCTGCGCACCTAATTTCAGATGCGGTTCAGATGTTCATTCTTTATATGATCTTCTCATTTGTAGGTTGGCTGTTTGTAGGTATGCCTACGGCGCTCCTCTTCCCCGCCAGATCTATCACCCGCCTGTCGTGGCCTCTCGCAGTCCTCGTGGGCCTAGTGCTTGGCCTACCCGCACTGTTTGTGATCTTCGCACTGCTTGGTAGCAGCCACATTTACTTCGACAATTTCGTCGAAGTGGGTACGCTGTTAGCCTATACAGTCCTGGTTTCCACGGTTTCTTTTGTGGTGTACCTGGCTCTGCTGCGCAAAGAGATGATGAAGAGCAGACTGGTCTCGTCAACAAGATTCGTTCATTAGGCGTAGCGGAATTTGGCGGTCACTCTCACCTGAGCACCTCAGCGTAAGGCCACAATGGAAGCCACCGACGCGATGGCCATGATGGCTAACCACGCCGGCGTGAGGATGCGGAATTTCCCCCTTCCAATCGCCGCACCCAGCAGCAGCTTTAGAATCGTGTTGGAAAGTATGCCGATGGCAATCGCCTCGGCTGCAACTGGAATCGGTATCTGCCCTTCCGCAGCTTTCGCCATGGAGATGGTGAGCACGTCGACATCGGTGAGCCCGAGAATAGCACCGGACAATAGCAGACCAGAGTCTCCCCAGTGCGAGCGAACCGCATATACGGCAAACAGCACGACCTGAAACAGCGCTGCCATCTGCAGCGCCGACATGACCTGGAGCGGGTTGGACGGAGTTTGTACCGAGACTTTCGCTTCGCGGCGCTTTAGCCCGATCAAGACTATGATGGTGCCCGCGAGAAAGGGCGCTGCCAGGTACGGAATCAGAGCTACCGCAAGTACGGGCCTGAGGATGGCAGCGGCGGCAAGAACCCTCAAACTCATGATGCTGCATGCCGCTACAACTCCTACCGAAAGCGGAAACGAGAAGTCACGCTCCTGTCGGCTTAATCGCGCAAAGCCAAATGTAACCGCGGTGGAAGAGACGAATCCTCCTAGCAGGCCTGCAATTGAGTAGCCGCGCTCCGTGCCGATAACGCGACGGGCCACATACCCGACGAAGCTCAAGCCGGAGAATAGCAGTACGAAGAGCCAGAGCTGGCGAGGCCGAGTCCCACCCAGAGGACCGTAAGGCCCGTTCGGCAGCAAGGGGAGAATGACCACTGCCATCACCGCGAATCGGACACCAGCTCGCAAACCGGCGTCATCGATGCGGGCTATCATCGCGTGCAGGCGCGACTTCTCGACGAGAAGGAGCGTTGTGATGGCGGTGATCGCGCTGGCTAGAACGAGGTAGCCAGTGCCTGCCAGAATGCCGGCTGATAGCACCACCAGAGCAGCGACCTCGGTGGTGCCATCTATGACGCGTCGGCTGGCAGCGACATAAGCAACTACCACCAGCCCGATGGCGCCGGCAAGCAGAACGATAGCCACAGGTTGGAAACCGAGGGACCAGAGCCAACCGGCTATACCCGCGAACCCTCCGAGCAGAGTAAAGGTTCGGATGCCCGCAAAGTGCGCCTCCGGACCGCCTGCGTGACCAGACCACTCGCGTTCCAAGCCCACCGCGGCGCCCCCCAGGGCTGCGATGGCAATACCCACTACGTTCTGGTATTCGGGAGTCATAACGAAAGCCAGCATGGCCGCATCCGCCGCACATCTTTTAGCATCACCGGCAGGGAGCGACCTTCGAGCCTGCTCGCATGATGCAGAAACACGTATTGCAATTTCTGTCCCAGTGACACCCGGTTCCACCCGCTTACTTATTTGGCATCTCCGGACCACAACCAGCCTGTGATCCGGGTCACAGTGGACCGTGACGACAGACGGCGGCATTCGCAGGCATCTCTGCGATCATAGTGCTTGTGAGCTGAGGCGGCACATGTCACAAACCGAGCAAGAAGTGCTGGATCTCCTAAGATTCGATCTGCTTGAGTTCGAACTGTACTTTCTGGACGACGGAGGCCATCGACGCTCTCCACACACGCCGCTGATGGGCTTTGTTCCCAGCGGGCTGGGCGACGAGGTTTCGCCGCGCTGGCTCATCCCACCTACTGGCGAAGGTGAGACGATCGATTACTTCCACCACTCTGGCACGCGGTTGGAATTGGAGGAGGCCTTCGCCCACTGGTCGCACGAGCAAATCAACCAGAGCGCGGAACCGAGCAAGGCTGAGCATTCCAGGAATGCCTCAGGAATAGATCGACTTCGGCATCAGTGGCTGGCATTTGCGGGAAATTTGTACCTCCTTGCCAACCTGCATCGCGACTATCACAATTATGTGGTGGCGTACGCACTATACGACCACGCTCTGGCAGCGGCCGAAAAGATGTCGGCGCTCGGAGATAGCGGGTGCTCTCTTATCACGCAAATCCGGAAAGACCTGGAAGCGGTATCCGAGATATTGCGCGCCGGCGAACCAGACGTGGAGCAAGACTCGAGGGAAGAGTTAGAGACGGTGGATGAGTAGCTCGTGATCCAACAGAAGGCCGCTTCCCTGCCAATGAATCCGCAGCTTCCTGGCGACTTCGCCGCCCACTCGTCGAATCGGCCGGAGGCCAGCCCTTCCAACCCCTTTTCTACAGAGACCTATATTGCTGTTCTGACCGCGGCTGGAATTGCAGCGCACTTGGGGCTGCGCTACCTGGCGCACGCTCCTCGAACGGCCTGGCTTGCTCCACTGTTTGTCGCACTGACCGTTGGAGGAGTTCCAATTTTGGCCACGCTGGTGAGGAAACTGTGGGCGCAACAATTTGGTTCCGACTTGCTCGCCGGGATCTCAATCGTTTCCTCCGTTCTGCTGGGTGAGTACCTGGTAGGAACGATCATCGTGTTGATGCTTTCAGGTGGAGCGGCTTTGGAACAATTCGCCACTCGCCGGGCATCGTCAGTCCTGGATGCGCTGGCCAGGCGCATGCCGCAAGTTGCCCACCGCAAACTGGGAGCCGCAGTAGAGGAAGTGACGTTGGATGACGTGCAGCTGGGCGATCGTCTGATCGTTTTCCCTCACGAGATTTGTCCGGTGGATGGAGTGGTGATCGAAGGCCGGGGAGTCATGGATGAGTCCTACCTGACTGGGGAGCCGTTTGAAAATTCGAAGACTCCCGGCTCGAAGGTGCTCTCGGGAGCAATCAATGGCGAAATGGCGTTGACCGTCGAAGCCGAGAAGCTCGCCGTGGATTCGCGCTACGCCAAGATTATGCAGGTGATGGAACAGACGCAGGAGAAACGCCCTCAGCTGCGGCGGATCGGCGACCGCCTCGGCGCTTGGTACACGCCTATCGCAGTTGGGCTTGCGGGGCTGACCTGGTTGGTTACCGGGGATGCAGTACGATTTCTGGCAGTGCTGGTAATTGCCACGCCTTGCCCATTGATTCTGGCAATTCCGGTGGCAGTAATCGGGGCGATCTCCCTCTCCGCGAAGCACGGCATAATCATCAAGAATCCAGCGGCGCTTGAGCAGATCACCACCTGCAGCACACTAATCTTCGACAAGACCGGAACTCTGACCTATGGAAAACCCAAGGTGACGGAAATCCTGTGCGCGGCCGGATTCAGCCGCGAAACACTGTTGCAGGCAACCGCAAGCCTGGAGCAATTCTCCAAACATCCGCTCGCGGCTGCGGTAACCCAGGCAGGGCGCGACGACAAATTGCCCTTGATGGACGTCACCGAGATACGGGAAATCCCAGGAGAAGGTCTGCAAGGAATGGTCGGAGGATGCAAAGTGCGAATCACTGGACGCGGCAAAGTCGATCCGAAGCTACCGGGGCTGCCGCCGCCCGCCATGGGACTGGAATGTCTGGTCTTCGTGGACGATCACTACGCGGGCGCGCTGCGGTTTCACGATGCTCCTCGGCACGATACAAGGCCGTTTATCTATCATCTGGCACCCCAACACCAGGTGAACCGCGTGATGTTGGTCTCGGGCGACCGGGAATCGGAAGTGCGCTATCTGGCAGACCAGGTCGGGATTACCGAGGTCCACGCAGGCCAGACTCCTGAGCAGAAGGTCGAGATCGTAGAGCGTGAGACCAGGCATGCCAGAACACTGTTCATTGGCGATGGAATCAACGATGCGCCGGCACTGATGGCGGCAACGGTCGGCGTGGCGTTCGGTCCGAACAGCGACATCACCTCCGAGGCTGCTGATGCGGTTATCCTGACGCAGTCTCTAGAAAAGGTGGATGAACTGATCCACGTGAGCCATCGCATGCGCTCGATCGCGCTGCAAAGCGCCGTAGGTGGGATGGCAGCCAGCATGGTCGGCATGGTAGCGGCCGCCGCTGGGTATCTGCCTCCGCTGGAAGGCGCGGTCCTGCAGGAAATCATTGACTTGGTGGCGGTCGTAAATGCGGTTCGAGTTGCGCTGCCGACCCAAACCTTGGCTGACTTCTGAGCCGCCTCCCTGACGCAAGTAGAGGCAAGACCAAAGCAAAACGGCATTCAGGAGGCGGACATGGCAAGACCCTACGGACCCTCGGAGAGGCTCAGATCAATCGTCGGAGCAGCCCTCATCGGACTCGGCCTTCATATGCTGTTTGGGAACCTCGATAGGAGCGCAGTCCAGGTGAGGCACCTTCTTGGCGTTACCGCGGGAGACGCGCTCGGGGCACTGCCCACCGCCGTTCTGGCGGCCTCGCAAGCTGTGCAGGCTTACGCTTTGGATCACCAGGCGTTCCTGCTGGGTCTGGGCCGGTTGTTGATATCATTCTGGCCGCTGCTTTTGGTTATGCTCGGAACCATGTTGTTGCAGGACGCTCTCACGGATAAAGTTAAAGCATTGCCGACGCCTGGCGAATATTTCCAAAATAGAGATACTGGATGTCGATTTCGCTGTCCCTCGTTCGACGCATAGACAGAGCCCAGTTCAGCCGGTCGAGACGATCCGGAAAATGGGCTCGCAACCCCAAACTAATAAGGAGATCTAACGATGAAATTCATGATGATAGTCAAACACGCCGAGAACCAGGGCCCTCCGCCCAAGCCGTTGATGGATGCCATTGCCAAGCTGGCCGAGGGGGAGGTCAAAGCCGGCACCATGCTGGGCAGCGGTGGGCTCGGGCCAACTGCGTTGGGCGCCCGCGTCCGACTGTCCGGAGGGCAGGTGACCGTGACCGACGGGCCTTTCACCGAGGCCAAGGAAGTGGTCGGCGGCTATGCGCAGTTTGAGTTGGAATCGAAGGAAGTGGCGGTGGAGTCAGCCGTGCGCTTCATGGAACTTCACAAGAAACACTGGCCGGGCTGGGAGGGCGAGACCGAGGTTCGGCAGATGTTCGGGCCGGAAGATTTCTCAGGGAACGTCCCGGCTTGCGCTGACGAAGTAAAGATAGCGTGATCGCAGCGGGGGCCCCACCCTTCATTCTTTGAAGGGTGGGATTTCGGCGATCCCCTTTCCGCTTGGGATTTTCCCGACTCACCCACCTTTTTCGCAAACTGCGCGAAAGAGGGTGGGGCATCCGGCCGAGATCCACCCGGGAACATGTCACGCGCATAGAGATCCCTCGGCTTCGCCTTCGGGATTTCGGCAGCGGGCTCCCGGTCCGCTCACCCCCGCCGGGCGCCTCAACTTGCGCTGGCGGATTAAAAATGATGTGATCGGTAACAGTGACACCTGCCGATACACATCGCGCGATTGACGCGGTCTGGAGGATCGAGTCACCGAGGCTGATTGCCGGACTGACGCGGATCGTGCGTGATGTCGGCGTGGCCGAGGATCTGGCACAGGATGCACTTGTTGCCGCGCTCGAGCAGTGGCCGAAGTCGGGTGTGCCGGACAATCCCGGCGCCTGGCTGATGGCCGCCGCCAAGCATCGCGCGATTGACTACTTCCGCCGCAACACGCGGCTCGAGCGCAAGCACGAGGAGCTTGGCCGCGAAGGCGTGGTTCAGAAGATCGGAGCCCGCGAGGTTCGGGATGGCGAGGCTCAGATGGAAAACATCGAGGCTGCTCTCGACGATGACGTTGGCGATGACCTGCTGCGTCTCGTGTTTATCTCCTGTCATCCTGTGCTCTCGACCGAGGCACGGGTTGCGCTCACGCTCCGCCTGCTCGGAGGTCTGACGACCGACGAGATCGCGCGCGCGTTCCTGGTCCCGGAGCCGACCATCGCCCAGCGCATCGTTCGAGCCAAGCGCACCCTCGCCGAAAAACGCGTGCCCTTCGAAGTGCCCCGCCGGGCCGAGCTTGCCGCAAGACTATCGTCGGTGCTCGAGGTGATCTACCTGGTCTTTAACGAAGGCTACTCCGCCACCGCTGGAGACGACTGGATGCGTCCCGCCCTTTGCGAAGACGCACTGCGGCTTGGGCGGGTTCTGGCTGAGCTCGCCCCGCGGGAGCCGGAGGTCCACGGGCTGGTCGCGCTGATGGAGATTCAGGCGTCGCGCTCGCGGGCGCGCGTCGGCCCGTCGGGAGCGCCCATCCTGCTGTTCGATCAAAATCGCGCCCTGTGGGACCAGTTGCTCATCCGGCGCGGTCTCGCTGCGCTTGATCGTTCGGAGAGGTTCGGTCGAGAGCGTGGCCCGTATACTCTTCAGGCCGCGATCGCCGCGTGTCACGCACGCGCCCGTACGCCGGAGGAAACAGACTGGTCGCGCATTGTGGCGCTCTATGAGGCGCTGGCCAAGGTCTCGCCTTCTCCTGTCGTGGAACTGAATCGGGCAGTGGCGGTGGGCATGGCGTTCGGTCCTGCAGCGAGTCTGGAACTCGTAGATGTGCTGACCGCGGAACCGTCACTTCAGAACTATCATCTGCTGCCCAGCGTGCGCGGCGATCTTCTGGTCAAGCTTGGCCGGCTCGACGAGGCTTGCGCGGAGTTCGAACGGGCTGCAGCACTGACGCGCAACGTCCGCGAGCGCGAGTTACTGCTCGAACGCGCCCGTGCGTGTGCATCCAGTTGACGCCGGGCGCTTCTCACCTCCCATATTGTCATTTATCTCTGAAGAGAATGGAGCGCCGCACGCTGCTATGTTGGCAGCACGTGAATGGTTTGCAGCCAGACTTCTACCAGGCGTGGCCAGTCCGTTACTGGAAGCCCGTTGTGCCTGAGTCCATAGCCGTGGCCTCCTTCGGCGTAGAGGTGCAGTTCGGCCGATACCTTCGCGTTCTTGAGTGCCAGAAAATACACAGTGGAGTTTTCGACATGCACGGGATCGTCTTCGGCCTGGAGAATGAACGAAGGCGGTGTCTGGCCGGTGACGTGGATTTCGGAATTGGGAGCGAAGTTCTGCTCAGCTAATGCGAGATAGCCGGGATAGACGATCACGGCGAAGTCGGGCCGGCAACTGACCTGGTCGGCGGCATCGATGGGATCGTAGAGACGTTGATCGAAGTGGGTACTGAGCGCGGCCGAAAGGTGAGCTCCAGCTGAGAACCCGAGCACGCCGATGCGTTGCGCATCAATGTGCCAGTCGGCGGCATGAGACCGGACGATCCCGAATGCGCGCTGGGCGTCCTGCAGCGCGGCAGAGGACTTGGGGTAAGGCCCGGAGTCGGGGACGCGGTACTTGACCAGAATGCAGGTGATGCCCTTCGAGGTCAGCCAGGCGCACACCTCGGTCCCTTCCAGATCAATGGCCAGGATACGGTAGCCGCCTCCGGGGAAAACGACAACGGCGGCGCCGGTGTTCTTGCCCTGAGGCGTGTAAAGCGTCAGGGTCGGCGTGGACACATTGCCCAGGCGGATTATCGGCTTGCCCGCGATAAGAGGCTCTTTGGCAGTCGTTGTGTCCATCTCTGGGCCCGCAGTCGGCTGGGCGCCCGGCGCCCCATGGGGCCAGAGGGCGATGGTAATGTGTCCGGGCGCAGCCGACCAGGCGGAGCTCTGGGCGAACAGACCGGTCGATATGGCAGCAACAGTGACGACAAGAAGCAGACGGTTGCGCATGATGAGAGCCTTTGGATGGGAATCCGGAGTCAACGCGCAACGATGATCGCAGCGGAAGGGGTTGCCATGCAAGCCCGGCGGCTACCTACAACGCGGTTGGTGTTCAGGGATAGAGTTGGTCAATCTTGGCTGCCATGATGAAATCGCTCTGGGTCAGACCATCAATCTTGTGCGTCCACAGGGTTATCTCAGCTTTCCCCCAGGTCAGCAGGATGTCAGGATGATGTCCCTGCTGTTCCGCAATCTCTCCCACCCGGTTCACAAAGGCGAGTGCCTGCTTGAAATCCGGGAAGGTGTAAGCGCGCGTGAGGTGATGCTCGTTGACCGCCTTCCACAGCGGAACCTGTTGCAGGAGCTGTTTCAATTCTCCGCCTTTCAACGGCGGCACACCCCCGCGGCAAGGAACACAGGTTTGGCTGGCAAGATCTTCTGGCATCGTGATCTGCTCCTCTACTGTGGTGGACGCATGTCCACTTGATTCACCGGACATTCGCGAACGCTCTCGGTGCAACTTCGATACTGAAGATTCTTATCCACGCAGACTTCCAGGCTCACCAGGTCTCCGGCATGGCAGGACACGCGGAAGGCCTCCAATGGAGCGTGGTTCACTTCGGCAAAACTCTTCTCGACGTCGGGCACACTGACCTGCTGCTCGTGGTCCAGGCTTCGATACTGCGGCGGCACCTGAACGTGGGTGAACGCCTGCTCCGCCTGGCCAAAGTAATCCTGCGCCGAAAGCCCGGTACAGGTGCCGTGCTTTTGCCACTCATGCTGAATCAGACTGCGGCTGGGCATAAAGTTCAGCATATGGTCCACGGTATCGGCCGCCACCGGGCTTCCGTTCGAACACGACATCGGCGGTTGTCCACTGCTGGCTTGGGGCCAGAGGCCGTGAAGAACGAAAGCCTGGTGTCCGCCGATTCTGCACTCGCTGGAATGATCGCTGGGATGACCCGCGCAGTAGTTCGGCGCCCAAGAGAGTGAAAGCAGGTAGTAGTCGAATTGGCCTGCTTCTACGGAGTCGTTGTGGCGGTGGTGATGCTTGGCAAAGACCGAGGGAGAGAGGCAAAAGAGCGCGAACAAGAGGGCTGACACGACACGTTTCATGTTTATTCGGAGTCCCGCGCGGCTCCCACCTTTGCGCAAAACAGCGCGCAAAGATGGGGCACCCGCTGATCGTCTGATGGCTGAGAGCTGACGGCTGAAAGCTGTTTTAGAACGGAATATCCTCGTCGCTAATCGGTGTCGATGCCGCGGCCGGTTCCGCTTCCGGCGCGCGCTGGTCGAAATTGTTTCCCCCGGAAGCCGCACCGCGCGAACTCCCCGAGAAGTCGCCACCGCCGCCACCTTCGCCGCGGCCGCCCAGCAGAACCAAATCGTTCACAACGATTTCCGTCATGTACTTCTTTTGGCCACTCTGCTTATCATCCCATGAGTGGGTTCTCAGGCTTCCTTCGATGTAAACCTTCGAGCCTTTCTTGAGGTATTCGCCGACAATTTCCGCGGTGCGAGCCCATGCTGTGATGTTGTGCCACTCGGTGCGATCCTGCCACTGACCTTCTTTGTCTTTGTAGCGGTCGTTAGTGGCCAGAGTGAACTTCGCCACCGGAGTTCCGCTGGGAGTGGATCTGATTTCAGGGTCTTTGCCAAGATTGCCAATAAGAATCACTTTATTAACGCTTTTGCCTGCCATGAGTGCTGCTCCTTCCGCCCCTTCGCGTGGGTGTTGCACCAGGGAGCCGGGGAAATGAAACGGATTTCGAGGGGCTGGAAGGCCACTATACCAGAAAGTCAGGCGTCGGACCTCAGGCCTCGGCTTGATGCCCGACGCCTGACGTCTGCTCCTGGGTTATAATGCTCCCGATGCCAGCTGAACCCCTAAGGGGACTCGTCGGGATGGTGCCTGACGAGCTCAAACACGAACCCAGGTCCAAGGGCCTTCTTACTCCCCGCAAGAAAAAACCCAAAGAGCTGGCCGTGATCACAGAGTGCTGTACCGGCTGTGCCGGTTCTCCCGCGTGCGTGGAATATTGCCCGGTGGAAGACTGCATGTTCTGGGTTCCGGACAAAGATCATCCACCCTTCGGCCGCATCCAGGTCGACCCGATTCTCTGCATCGGCTGTAACAAGTGCACCAGCAAGGGCCCGGACGGCTCCTTCCTCGATGGCTGCCCGTGGGATGCGATCGTGATGGTGGACACGGTCGAAGTGGAAAAAGAAGTCGGCGTAATGCCCTTCTGAGAACCGGGAACTGAAAACTAACAACTGAAGTTTTAACACTATCCGGCGCTGAGACTATCAGCGACGCCAAGCAATCCTACTTCGCCCTCTCCCGAATTGCCCGTTCCGTCTCCACTGCCTGCTTGCGAACGTGATCCGGAATCTCCGGCAGCTCGCGCTCGTAGGGCTGGATGGCGGGAATGTCATCCGGTTGGCCAACGAGATATAACGCCCGCAGCGCCTCCCACACTTGATCGGTCCCAGGATCAAGCGATGCGATCTCTTCTCCGGAAGCAACGGTTTGCCCAGGTTTCACTGACAGCTCGCGCAATCGGCCGCTGATGGGTGAGCGGGCTTCGGTGGTCTGGCCTCCGGACTCAGTCTTTGTCTCTATCTTTGCCACGATCCCGCCCTGATGAATCACGGTGCCCACCGTGCTCGCATCGCTTACCCTGCCCGCCTGGGGCGCCAGCACTTTCGCAGATTGCAGCAACGCGACGATCTGCGGCCTTCCCGTGGCATCGCCGAAGCGCACCAGAGACAACGCCGCATTCCCGCGCACCATCAACGAAGGGTCGTTGAGCATTTTCAAAAGCGCTTCGTGGAATCCGGCGCTGGACGCTTCTTTGCTGGTGGCGTCCTGACCCATGACCCAGGCATCGGTGTTGCGAACTTCCTCAACCGGATAGGACGCCAGCCGGACCACATCGGGATACCAGCGCGTGACGCTGGTATCGTGCCGCGTCACCCGCTCCCCGATCTGCACCAGCGCGTGCTGGACGTGGCGCGGCTTCTTGTCGTCCTGCAGATATTCGCCCAGTTGCTTGTCCGAAAGTTGACGGCCAAACCAGGTGTTCCACCAGAACAGGAACGGCATGAGCACGATCAGCCACGCAGTGAAAAAAAACAGCAAGCGGTTGCGCGTGGACATCCGGGGTTTGGCGGGAGGAGCCACGGACTCTGTGCCCGGCGAGGTTTGCTGAGGAGCGTCTGGGAGAGCCGACATGGTTTGGATTCTATTCCACCACATCTGCATCCAGCACGCGCTCCTGCTCCAGATAGTGCGAGACCGCATATTGGGCCAGAAGCGGCGTCTGTAGCGTGATTTCTGCACCAATCCATTCGCCCTTGGCATGGGGGACGTTGGCCGCGTGTTTGCAGACTCCACTCGATCCGAATTTCGGCCCGAACGCGGCGCTCTGAATTTCGTCGAATTGCCGGAGGTTGCGCCAGACCTCATCTCCCACCGTGCCCGAGACATCGATCTTCAGTTTCACGATAGCCATGAAAGTGTTTCACCACGGAGGCACCGAGTCACAGAGAAAGGCATTTTATTTTCTTCTCCGTGCCTCGGTGTCTCCGTGGTAAATGAACGGTCAAGCCGCAAACAAGTGATACAGCATCAAGTAAATCACCACTCCCGTGACCGACACGTAGAGCCACAAGGGAAACGTCCAGCGAGCGATCTTGCGATGCTGGTCGAAGCGTTCCCGCAGGGCGCGGCTGAGCGTAATGATCACCAGCGGCACAATCGCGATGGCCAGTATGGTGTGCGAAATCAGAATCGTGAAATATACCGGGCGGGACCAGCCCTGTCCCTGAAACCGCACTGACCCGACGTGGGCGTGATAGTACAGGTACGATGTCAGAAACAACGCAGAGGAAATAAGCGCGGTGATCATTACAGCCCGGTGCGCGGCCATGCGTCCGCGCTTGATGTAGCTGCGTCCCACCAGAAGCAGGACGGCACTGGTGCCATTGAGGGCGGCATCGATCACCGGGTAGATGGCGTATTGGGCGGGCACTTGCATCATGCGGCCGGCTTGGTGGTGCGTCGGTTGACCATGATGAACGAGAGGCCAAACATGAGCCCGGAAAAAAGCACCAGCGTGGCCAGGGACGAGGCCAAAGGAAACGCCGCCGCATTCCCCGGATACAGCAGGTCGCGCAGCGCCTCGACCCCATAAGTCAGTGGATTGATCCTGATCAGGAATCGAATCCACCCGGAAGCGCCGGCCAGCGGGAACAGCGCTCCCGAGAGGAGCCACAAGGGTATGAGAAACAGGTTGATGATGGCGTGGAAAGCTTGTGTGGAATCCATGGACCACGCGATAGTAAATCCGAGTGCGGTGAGCGCAAACGAAACCAGAAATACCGTGAGCACCACCAGCAGGAACTCGGCCAGCCCCAGATGCACGCCAACCAGAGGAGCAAAAGCCAGAAAGATCAGGCCCTGAATCGCCGACAGCGTAGTCCCGCCCAGCACCTTGCCCAGCACGATCGCGGCGCGCGGAACCGGAGCTACCAGCACTGACAGCAGAAAGCCTTCCTTGCGGTCTTCGATCACGGACATCATGGTGAAGATCGAGGTAAACAGGACGATCATGATCAAGGCGCCTGGATAGAAGTAGTCCAGATAGTGCTGCTGTCCGGCAGCATCGCCGGAACGAAACGAACTGCCGAACCCGGAGCCGATGACCACCCAGAACAGCAGCGGTGAGGCAATGACTCCAACTACGCGAGCGCGCTGGCGGTAGAAGCGGACCAGTTCCCGCCACCACAGCGTAAACGCGGGCAGCAGGATACCTGTTGTGGGGGCGGCGTGAGTCGGAAGAGTTGCGCTTTGCGTGGCCACGTCAGCTCGTTTTCCGCGCCGGTGGCGCCTTCTTTAGGACAAGTTTCTTGCGTGCTTCCAGATAAACGTTCAGGAAAAGTATGCCGGAAAGGGCAAGCAGGATGATGCTCATAAACAGGCCGTCCACGGTCGTAATGGTTCCATTCAGAATCGTCCACGCGATACCAGCCAAGGGAATCAGACCGAGGACAACCGAAAGCACAACCATCATAGGCTCGCTCCTGGTAGCGCCGGCGCTACTCAGACTGCTCTTCATCTTCTGTCCAGAATTTGTGTCCGGTGCGGTGAATGAATACGTCTTCCAGCGCCGGCTTGCTGACCGAAATCGCCTGAATCTCGCCGGGGAAAGCTTCGACCACGTCGGTAATGAAGCGATGCCCGTTCTCCCGCTCCAGCCGTACCTGCCCTCCCAACACCTGCGCATTGACGTTGAAACGCGCTCGAATCTGCTCCGCCAGAGCTTCCGCGTCCCGGGCATCGAGCAGAATCACATCACCGCCGATTTCACGCTTCAGTTCGGCGGGAGTTCCAAGCGCAACCAGCTTGCCTTCATTGAGGATGGCAAGACGATCGCAACGCTCGGCCTCCTCCATCAGGTGTGTGGTGACGATTACCGTCACCTTTTCTTCATCGCGCAAAATCTGCAGATACTGCCAGAGATCGCGGCGCGCGCCCGGATCCAGCCCGGTGGTTGGTTCGTCGAGCAGCAGCACCGCGGGATGGTGAAGCAGTCCTTTGGCGAGTTCCAGACGGCGCTGCATTCCACCGGAGAAGGCCTCAGCCTTCTCGTGGGCGCGATCCGCCAGACCCACTCGCGACAACATCTCTGTAATCCGCGATTTCAAAACCGCGCCGCGCAATCCGTATAGATGACCCTGATGCCACAGATTTTCAGCCGCGGTCAGTTTCACGTCGATGCTCTGGGCCTGGAAGACTACGCCGATCTGACGACGCAGCTTGTCGGGTTCTTTGGCCGCGTCAAATCCCATGATGACGGCACGACCGCCGCTCGGGACCATCAGGGTCGAGAGGATGCGGAACATCGTAGTCTTGCCGCTGCCGTTAGGCCCCAGCAATCCAAACAGCTCGGCGGGTCGGACGTCAAACGAAACCCCGTTCAGTGCAGTCCGGCCCTCATAACGGTGGACCAGATCCTGAACCGAGATCACAGCCGGAGTGGCAAGCGCGGCGCTACTTTGGGGGTCAAGCGCGACGTAAGCGGGAGCTTTGGAGACCACAGGGTATTTTATCTTAAGCGGGCTACGGCGTTACGCTCGGTTGGCCAGGAAAGGCCCGCATGCTTGGGGTGCCCCATTTCTCGCTTCCTTTGCGAGAAGTGGGACGTACAGTCGAGCTACGCTCGGCCGGACGGGTCAGACACCCGTCCCCACACGAGCAACGTTACAAATTATGGATGCGTGTTGAGCATCATCAGGGCGAACAGCAGAGGCAGGTAGAACACGGTAGCCTGCAGGAGCTGACGTGCCCGCTGTTTCGAACGAGGTGTGTCAGGCGCCATCTTAAACGTCGCCAGCCGGACCCCGACATAGAACAGGCACACCCCGAGCAGCAGCGCCCCGCTGAAATAGAGCCAGCCCGACATGCCTAAAAACGTCGGTAACAGGCTTACCGGAATCAGCGCCAGCGAGTACACCAGGATCTGGCGGGCGGTGGACTTACCGTCCGGTTCCACCACCGGCAACATGCGGATCCCACCATCTTCGTAATCCTCGCGATAGAGCCAGGCGATGGAAAAGAAGTGCGGAAATTGCCAGAAAAAGACAATGGCAAACATTACCAGCGCACCCCACTCCAGTCGGCCACGGGCGGCGGTCCAGCCCAGCACGCCAGGCATTGCTCCGGGAAAAGCGCCCACGAAGGTGCAGATGGGATGAATCTTCTTCAACGGAGTGTAGACGGCAAGGTAGACCGCCGAGGTCGCCAGCGCCAGCCATCCAGTCAGGGGATTAGGTGCCAGGGCGAGATAGAGCGCGCCGCCGAGCGTCATCAGCACGCCCACCAGAGTAGCGTGCGGCAAGCCGAATCGCCCCGCCGGAATGGGGCGCTGGGCGGTGCGGCGCATGGTAGCGTCCGTCCGCCACTCCATCACTTCGTTGATCGCTGCAGTCCCGCCTGAAACCAGGCCAATCCCTAGAAGCGCGTGCAACAGACCCCAGGACAGAGGAGAGACTCCCGCCTTCAATGCCCCGAAATAATAGCCGCACCACGCGGTCATGATGATCAGCGTGGTCACGCGCAGCTTGGTCAATTCCGCATAGTCGCGAACCAGCGTCATTGCGCCGCTTCGCGGAACCACCAGCGGTTGTGTCGCAGTGCTCATGCAGCCACCGGCTTTCCTTCCCGCCCCGAAACCCGCTCCGACAACGCCACCGGGACGTGACGCCACACCTGCACCGCCAGGACCGCAGTCGTGGCCAGCAATAAGGCACCTACCGCAACGTGCGTAACGGTCGAGATCACCATGGGCAGTTCGGGCTGGACCGCGTCATGACCCCAGGCTATCCGGGTAAGAAAAGCAACGAAACCCAGACAGAGTTGTGCGATCAGCAGCGAGAGCATAGTAACAGCAGGGCGTCTGACTTCGTCAATCCCCGAATATTGCGACAAGGCTCGAATTGCCGTCCACGTCAACACGACCGCGACGGTCACCGCATTCACGACGTGCGGCCACCAGCTCAGGCCGTGGTGACGGAACATCGCCCCGAAAATGAGCTGCACATAGAGTACGAAAATCGAAAGCAACACCAGCGTAAACAGACTGGGGCGGCGCTCATCAAATTCAGCTCGCGGCGGTTCCTCCACCCACGTTCGACCCGTGAATACGGCGATCAGGACGGTGATACAGAAGAACGTTTGCGCCAGCGCGGCATGGGCTGAAGAGATGGCCGGAGGCAAGTAGAACAGCACTGTAAGGCCACCCAGAACTCCCTGCGCGATCACCAGGCCGAGCGCCGTGACGCCCAGGTATCTCATCCAGCGGCGGCGGTCAACACGCCAGGTCCAGACCGCGAGAATGATGGTCAGGAATCCGACCAACTGCGCGATCATGCGGTGCGTGTGTTCGAATCTCACGCCGCCGACCAGGTGAGGAATTTTGTAGAGCGATCCGAATGAAGTCGGCCAGTCGGGGACAGACAGACCGGCATCGTTACTGGTCACCAGCGCCCCGGCGATGATCAGCAGAAAAGTCACGCACGCGGCAAATACCGCAAACCGGTGATGCGCGCGGTTGTAAGGTAAGGCAACGGTCTGCAGAAATGCTCCCTGGGTTTGTGTAGCGCCGGCATCCTGCCGGCTGTCTCGGGGGCATCTTGCCCCCGGGGGCGGGCGAGACGCCCGTCGGACAGCCGCCGGGACGGCGGCGCTACTATAAACAATTACTGTTTGAACGCCTGGTCCACGGTCTTGCTGTCCTTGGCGGCCAGCGTAACCTTCTGTGTCTGCTCACCCAGCTTTTCCTGCACAAACGCCAGCGTGTAGTCGCCCGGCGGCAGGCCCTTGATCTCGTACTTGCCGTCGGCCCCGGTGACCGCAAAGAACGGCGTCTTCACCACATTGACATACATCTTCATCCAGGGATGCTGGTTACACTTCACCGGCAACATGACTTCCTCGCGGGCAAAGCTTTTTTGCAGCGCTGCCGCCTTCGGGGGCTGGGATTCGTTCCACTCGCGGTTGTCCTTCGGTGTGGGGTGAATGTTGTGAGTGGTATCGTCGTCGTTGCGGATCTCAATGTTCTGCCCGGTCATCACGCCCAGCACATGAGGATGGTACTGGCATCCCTTCTGGTCGATGGTGACTGCGTCCTTGGGAACGTCGAAGGTGCGATCGCCCACACCCTCTTTCACATAAACAAAGACGTTGGCCAGCTTGCCGCCGTCGGCAACAATCGTCTCAGCCATATTGTTGCCCTTGCAGGCCGCGTCCTGGCTCATGTCAATCTTCTGCCCTTTTGGAGCCGCGCCACCAAAGGTCACGGTGCCGCTTACGCTGGCGGCTGTTGCCGGATCAATAGGCGTCGAGGTGGCCGCCGGTTTTGCTTCTGAACTGGGCGAGGTGCCCTGTTCCTCATTGGTATTTTCTTTCTTGCTGCAGCCCGCCAGCAACCCCAGCAGGCAGAGCGCGAACAATGCTGCCCATATTTTCCTATTCATTATGTCGCCCTTTCGTCAGATGTAAGTCTCAGAACGTCGTTGCCTTTGGCCTTTGGTCGTTGGCTAAAATCAACTTCTGTGGCTAGAGGCCAACGACCAAGGGCCAACGACCAAGGACGCACTTCCAAAGCAGAACATTCTACCGCGAACCACCGCTCCCCGCCGCCGAACTCACGCCCGCAGCCTGCTTCTTCTTTTCCCGTGGCTGAACGGAAGCCTGGGCGCGACCCATGGACGCCGCCACCCGCCGCTGTTCTTCCGGCGTGAGCTGGAATATATAGTCCACCAGCAGCTTGCTTTGGTCTTTGTCATATCCCTGGAACGAAGGCGGAGTCGGGCCGGCGAAGACCCAGTGATCGTTTTCCCGTCTGAACAACCCCGAAGGCATGGAGGTGCCAGGGCTGATCGCCTGTGGATCCAGAATCCAGCGCTCGGCCCAGTCCGGTTTTAGACGCTCTCTTGCCAGCAGGAAGTTGGGCGCAGTAGCAATCTTGTCATGCTGCGGATCGCCGGTCGCGTGACACTTCAGGCAGGGCGCTGCCCTGCTCGAGAACAGGCTTCGCGCCATGTCGGTTTCCTTCGTGCTCAGCACGGGCACCTGTTCCGGAATGTAGGGCATGGGCTGCTGCGACAGCGCCTGGAAGAACCTGACCAGCTTGCGCAGTTCGTTGTCAGAGAAGGAGAACGTCGGCATGCGTACCTGCAGGTACGGCCGCACGCCGTTGCGGTTCGTGTCCGTAGTGCTGAGCGACGGGTTGGAAAGGAAACGCCGCAGCCATTCGGGATCAACCCGCGCTCCCTCGGTCAGCAATTTGGGAGGCAGTTGCTCTTGAATCTCCTGATAACGCTTCATGCCCATCAGCACCGTGCCCTGATCGGGCGTAAACTGGTGGCAGCCCACACAGTTGTACTTTCGGACCACCCACCAGCCTTCCTGGATGTCGCGGCGCGAGTCGCCGGGCTTGTACTGGTACCCGGGGGGCAGCGAACTCTCTTCGCTTCCCAGCAGGAATGTGGTGAGGTCCTGAATCTCCGCCTTGGAGAGATGCAGGTTGGGCATGCGGAGCACTTCAGTCTCCGACTTGACCTTTCCCTTGTCATACACATTCGGTTCCGCCAGCTTGTGCTCGAAGAACCCCTTGTGGTCGTACCAGGGCTCCTTGGCGGGCCCTTCCGGCAGCCGCGCCAGATCTTCCGGGTCGGTGATCGGTTCGGAGCCTTTGCCGCCACGCTGCGCAACCTCAGTGAACAACGCGAAATCGAGACGCTCGATAGGCTTGCTGCCTTCGTAGGTCAGTTCGGTGCCGATACGGCCTTCGTCTTCGAAGCCGGAAATTTCATGGCACCCTGCGCAGCCGTAGTGCCGAACCCACTTCTTGCCTTCTTCCTTCAGTTCGGGATCCTCCATGAAGGGCGCCGCTGCATAAGCCGAAGGCTCCTGCTTCTTCTGCGTCATCAGATACGACGCGATATCCTGCGCGTCTTCCGGGCTCAGGCGCAGGCTGGGCATTACGGTCATGTTCTGCACCTGCAGTTCGTGACCATCGTTGGGGCACTGGCTGTGCTGCAGGTCAAACACGTACGGCAAGCCCTTCTTGGCGTAATCCTCGGGACCGATGTCTTTCTTCTCGTACGGACAATAAGGACGCGTCCGCTCGCGCGCGTTGTGCACCCAGCGAACCAGGTACTCGTAGTTGGCTTTTTCACCTACACGCGTCAGATTGGCGGCGAATGTTCCACCTTGCAGCTCATCGCCTTCACCGATGGAGTGACACGCAAGACAGCCCCTGCTCTCGAACAACTCCTTGCCGTGCGCTGCATTCCCCAGCTTCTGCTTGGGAAGAGCATCGGTGAATCCTGATTGCCACAAATACGCCGAGATTGTCTGGATCTGATGATCGGTCAGTCGGAAGTTCGGCATCTTGGTGGTGGGCCGGAACTCGCTTGGCTTTTTTAACCACACCGGAATCCAGTCGCGATTCAGCTTGAGGCGAACATCCTTCAGATTCGGCCCGATCTTTTTTATGTCCTGCATCAGGCTGTGGGTCTGGAAATCCAGTTGCTGGACGCGGCCATCGATCTTGCTGTTGGCTACTCGAAGGGCGACCGCCTGCTGGTTCAGCCGGTTGGCCTCGTCATTGCTCGATGCGGCGTCGGCCTGCTTCATTAAGTCGGCTGAAGTCTTTCCGTTGTCGATTTTCTGCTGCTCAAACAGTTTCATCTGCTGAGCGATCGAGATCAGCTCTTCTGGTTCCTTGTCATAGCCTTCGTAGCGATGGCAGCCCATACAACCGCGCTGGCGGAACAGGAATTTGCCATCGGAAATATGTCCGCCCACGTCGCCTGCCGCCAAACGCATATCGGCAGCGTGGCAGGTCTGGCAGCCGGCTTCGGCATTCTGTTTGGGATAGAGCGGCCACAGCCAGTGCTCGTAGTTTCCGTGAGCTTTCTCTACGCTGGTCGTCGCCCGGCCATTTCCCTGGTGACACGGCGAGCAACCGAACTTGTCGGGATCGTGCGTCTGCAGCAATTCCGGCTCGGGATGGCTGGCGAAGGCGCGGGCATATTCGTCGGGCTTCTTTTCGCCCTTGGCCTCCATCACTGCAGCCGTAATCCTCAGCGGTTCTCTCACATTCATGTGGCAGGATTCGCAGCGGTCCACGATATTGGCGTCCGCCACATTGATCTGCACGATCTTCGGATCCCACTCTGCGGTCTTCTTCTTCAAGCCGTCGATTTGGGAAGGCGTGAGGTCCACCATGTGATCGGTGACGAAGCCCGACATCTTGTTGCTGGCTTCGGTCACCGGCTTCAACACATCTCCGAGTTCGGCGCTCAGTTTGGTGCGCTGATCCTTGAGCGAGTTGTAAGTCTCTTCCAGTTCGAAGAAGTTGTATTGTTGCTTGTGTCCGTCGGGAAATTCGACGGTAGCTTTCTTTTTCTTGTAGTCGTCAATGTCTTCCTGCCTGCTCTTCTTGCCTGACGCGCTGGTTTCGGTCTCGAGTTCGTAGGTAAGAGCATTGACGTAGGCGCGGCGGTCGGTAAAAACATTCTGCACGGCCAGAATCTTCGCGCTCAAATCCGTAATCTGCTTTTGCAGTTCGTCCCGCCGCGGTTTCGCGGTCTCGTAGGCGTCTTTAGAGGCTTGCTCGAGTTGCTGGTACTGCGGGTTTTTCTCGACTTCGTTCTGTGACTGCGAGGATTTCGACCGCGCGCTGTTCAGAAACGCGCTGTAGCGGTCTTTCCATTGGTGCTGAAAGGCCTTCCAGGGCCGCTGTCCGAAGGACTCGTCCCACAAGGCCCAGAACAGCGTCACCATGAGGATCAGCATGGCGACGACGTAATACGCCGCGTAAGACTTGCTTACAATCGGGTCTTTCTCGGGGACAGGTGGCACCAGAAGTCCTCCAAACCGTCGTTGGTCCTTGGCCGATGGTCGTTGGCCTCTAGCCTTGAGCCGTTGACTTTGGCCAACGACCAAAGGCCAACGGCCAACGACGGGTTCTAAACGTTAAACCACGGCGTTATCCACACATACTTGATATGCCACGCCAGTCGCAGCAGCATCTTCGCCGGCAGCGCCACCATGCTGAGCACAAAAAACATCATGATGGAATACTGCAACAGGCTCATGCGCTTGTAATCCTTCGGGTTATAGCGCCGGAACAGGGCGTGCATGACGAAGCCGCCGATAGCGTAAAACCCTCCCACCACTACGGCACCGAAGATCGCTTTGGCCAGATTGGAAGTAATTCCAAACAGATCGGGCAGGTCGCGGTTCACCTCATAAATCAGGCGATTATGATCCCAGGTCTGCCCCGGCCAGAACCATTGCCATCCGGGACCGCGAATGAACGTCCCGATAATGATCATCGCGATCCACAGAATGATGAAACCGAACAGAAACGTGCTGATGGAAAACTTGCGTTGCTTCCAGGTGTAGTAACCGCTACCGAGCGGGTTGGTGTCAATGTAGGGAATTACCATCAGACCGACGATGATCAGCGTGGGCATGACTACGCCCGCGATCCACGGATCGAAATACACCAGCATTTCCTGCAAGCCCAGAAAGTACCAGGGCGCCTTGGCTGGGTTCATGGTCAGGTTGGGATTCGCAGGCTCTTCCAGCGGGGCGTTCAAGGTGATCGACCAAACCATCAGAATGATGGTGACGATCATGGCGGCAAGAAACTCGATCCGCAGCAGGAAGGGCCAGACATGAATTTCCTTCTGCCAGCCCGGACGGAAAGGCCACGACTTGCGATGATGAGTCTTGGCCATCGCCGGATTAGTTTCCAGTTCGCCGATCAGTTCGTCATTGGCCCGGGCCTGTTTCCACGCCAGGTAAATGTAGAAGATGAGCAGAGGAATCAGCCCCACGATGGGCACATTGTCAGGCGCCGAACAGATCTCCCAGAGTTGTCGCCAATCCATAAGTGCTCCCTAAAAATGCCCGTGTAGGGGCGGGTCTCCGACCCGTCCAGGTCGAGCGCAGCTCGACACGATCTTAGTAGCGCCGGCGTCTCGCCGGCTGTCCCGAGGGCATCCTGCCCTCGGCAGGTGTCGCCTGGCACCAAAACCAAAGGCACTGACGCCGTTTCCAAAAGCCACGCGGGCGAGGGCGCCCGCGCCACATGACCTGGCGAGCTTCGCTCGGCACGGACGGGTCAGAGACCCGTCCCCACACAATCTATTTCTTCGGCTCTCTAACTTCCGAAGCCAGCATCACCGGCGCCGGGCCAGAAATCCCGCCGTCTTTCCGCACTCGCCAGAAATGCACAATCATCAGCACCGAAGCCACAATCGGAATCCCGATGCAATGCCAGATATAGGAACGCAGCAGTGCATTCGCGTCCACGATCGAGCCGCCGAGCAATCCGAAGCGCACGTCGTTGTATGGGGTCATCCCCAACATGTGGCCGAACGGACCTTCGTTACCTAGGCCCGGCGTCGCCCGCGCCATGTTTGTCCCTACCGTGACCGCCCAGAAGCCCAGTTGATCGTCGGGCAGCAGATATCCGGTGAACGAAAGCAGCAAGGTGAACACCAGCAGGAGGACACCAATGTTCCAATTGAACTCACGCGGCTTCTTGTACGAGCCCGTAAGAAAGACTCGGAACATGTGCAGCCAGACCGCGATCACCATCAGGTGCGCGGCCCAGCGATGCATGTTGCGCAACAGCTTGCCGAAGGGCACGTCGTGTTCGAGATACAGCACATCGCGAAACGCCTGCACCTTGCTGGGATGGTAGTAAAACATCAGCATCACGCCGGTCAGTGTGAGCACGATGAAAAGGTAGAACGTGATTCCGCCCATGCCCCAGGTGTAGCTGTAGCGAACGGCGTCACGATTGATTTTCGCCGGATGCAGGTGGAGGAACACGTTCGACAGCACGCCCAGAGCGCGATTGCGCGGAGTGTCATCGTGCTTGTGGCGGAAGATCGAAGTATAGACCTGGGTCTTGGTCGGATCTTTCAGGCCCTCGATCTGATCTTTGGCCTTGGCAGGAATGTCGGTCTTGAGTGACTGGACGTCTTCCTTGACGCCCGCCTTCATCCGTTCCAGCAGGCCGACCCGGTTCCCGTTCTTCCCGTTTCCATTTTCTTCAGGCATCTGAACCTCGTCTGATCTTGCGTAGGGGCAGGTGTCCTCACCTGCCCAGTCGAGCGAAGCTCGACGGTTATCTAAGTCGGGGGCAGAAAGGCCCCTGGATCGTTGAACGCGCTGGGCTGTCCTTTGGGCCACTGGTAGAGTCTCGAGACGTCCACCAGAATCTGGCCATCGGGCGCTTTCTCCACGTGTGCCCGATCCATGGGCCGCGGCGCCGGTCCTTCGAAATTGATGCCTTCGCTGTCGTATCCACTGCCATGGCAGGGGCATTTGAACTTGTTCTCGGCCGGCTTCCAGTCAGGAGTGCAGCCGAGGTGCGTGCAACGCGCATAAATGACGAAGATCCGGTCCGGCGTGCGGTCTACCCAGATGCGATATTTCTGCTGAAACTTCGTGTCTACGCCTAAACCAAAGTCGGCCGGGTAGCCGATCTTGAACGAGGTGGCTGGCTCGAAAAGCGTGCGGGGCAAAAAGAAACGGAAGAAGGCGATGAACCACGCGGTCATGAACGCCGCGAATGCCGCCCATGCAAAACGCCGGCGACCCTGATTGAGTTCGTTGTCTTCCGGTCCGACCGAGGCCACGCCTGCTGATGCAGCCGCTCGCGAAGTGCCCACCGCAGGACTTCCAACGTAGGTTGTTGACTCTCCCGACTGAGACACCGAAGCCGCCGCCGATGGAGGGCCTAGCGAAGCACGAGCCGCGACCGCCACCGGCTTGGCGGATGCCGCCGGGGCCGCCACCGCAGCTGGCGCAGGCGCCTCCGCTGCCGCGGGCTCACCCAGCAGCGCAGTTACTTCCGCCGTATTCAGCGCAGGCAGGCCCTTCCGGCTGCGGCGCGCCTGCTCGGCGGCAATCGTGGACTTGCTCCACTTCCTGCCTTCCGCCACCCACTTGGCGACTTCCGGACTGATGGAGCCGCTCGCAGCGGCTGGTGTGGCTGGAGCTGCCGCAGCCGGTGCAGGCGCCGGAGGTGCGGCGGCAGCTGGTGCACTCGCTTCAAAAGGCTCTCCCAGCAGTGCGGAAGCCTCGGCGTTATTCAGCGCGGGCAGACCCTTGCGCGCACGGCGCGCCTGCTCGGCCGCAATGGTCGACTTGCTCCATTTGTTTCCTTGGGCCACCCACTTGGCGACTTCCTCGCTGATGCCTCCTGCCACTGCGGCCGGAGGCGCGGCCACCGCGGTCGTCGCGGCTGGTGCAGCAGGCCCGGCTGGAGCGCTCGCCGGAACAGCAGACACCCCTGCGCCGCCCTCCTCCCACGGCATAGGCTGGCCGGCTTTGAGCGCTTCGATGTCAGCGTCGGTCAGCAGCGGCAGACCCTTGCGCTGGCGATAGGCCTGCTCCATACCGATGACGGAGTTATTGAGCGCCGGGCGTGGCAAGGGCGGTAGCCGCCCGAGAATCCCGCTCCTGGACTCGTCTGCCATCCGTTCCTTCACTCCTTATAGAACTCAAATGACCCGGATCTGCCGACTGCGACTGCAACCCCGTAGCCCCGGACGCCCCTTCGACTGGCTCAGGGCAGGCACTCGTCCCGGTGGGCGAGCAACGCTCGCCTGCTTGCGGAACTCAACTGCGGAGCTTCGCTCCACTCGGCGGGCGAGGACGCCCGCCTCTGCATCGTTTCCGCTAATCGGCCGCAACCAGGCGATCTGTATCGCGTTGCCGATCCAGATTCCTGCCGATAGCCGTCTCCACCAAATCCGCCAATGCCGCAATGAACTTGGGCGAATCGTTCAGGCCCGACGTCATCTCAAACTGTCTGATCCCCAGCACCGTAGCTTCCTCGCGCGCCTCATGGTCGATCTCGCCCAAGGTCTCCACGTGATCGGAAACAAAGGCGATGGGCACGACGCAAACTTCCCTTACCTGCTCTGCCGCCAGGTTGCGGATCGTACGATGCAGCGAAGGCTGCAGCCACTTGCTGGCCCCCACCTTGCTCTGGTAACAGAGCCGGTGGCGGTTCCGCCATCCTCCGCGCCGCATGAGAAGTTTGACCGTTTCTTCTATGTGACGCTGATAGGGGTCTCCCCGCTCAATCACGGCCACCGGTACGCTATGTGCGCTGAACACAACCTCCGCGCGTTCGGACTCAGGGAAGCGGGCCAGCGCCTCATCCACTTTCTCGACCAGGGCATCCAGGTAAAGAGGGTGGTCATAAAATGTTTCGATCGAATGCACCGCGATGTCGTTATCGCACAGCCGCCGCCACTCTTTGAGGCTGCTCCCGGTTGTCGTGCTCGAATATTGAGGATAGAGAGGCAAAAGCACGACTTCGTCACACCCGGCATGGAGCAACTGCTCAACCGCTTCACGCGTAAAGGGGTGCCAGTAGCGCATGGCCACAAAACAGCGCGCGTCCACCCCATCGAAGATCAGCTTCTGCTCTAAGGCGCGCGCCTGCCGTTCGGTAAAGCGCCGGATCGGGGACGCCCCGCCGATCGCCGCATAGTGGTGCTGCACTTTCTTGGCCCGTGTGCTCGAAATCAGTTTGGCAAGGGGTTTCCTCCCGATGCGGGCAAAGGGAAAATCAATAATGTCAGGGTCGCAGAACAGATTAAAAAGAAACGGCTGGATCGCTTCCGGCGTGTCGGGGCCGCCGAGCTGGAACAGAACTACGCCTACTCGCCGTGTTGGGTTAGCCATCCCCCGGGGTTCCTTGAAGAAAAAGGATGTTACTCAAAATCTGTAGGCGGCGTCAATGTACAGTTACGGCCCAATCGCTATTTCGGTGCCCGACGAACCTCGATTTTCTCGCCGATTTCGATGCTCATCAGGTCTTCCCCTACTTCCAGTGGTCCGGAATAGGTTTTTCGCGTGTGAGCCACAAGGTCCTGCGCATTGACATTGAACGGCACCACGTGAGAATAGACCGCCAGCTTCGGCTTCACCCGGCTGAAAACCGTTCCCGCCTGCTCCGGCGTGGTGTGGTGATTGATCACTCTTTGTTTTTGCTCAGGACTGTACATCTCGTCGCTAGCCCAGTAGGCCTCCGGATCCAGCACTTCGTGAACTAAGACGTCCGTCCCCTGGGCGAACTGGATCAGGTTCTCGTTGAATCGCGTGTCTCCGGAGAGCACCACGGAATGCCCGGCATAGTCGACGCGATAGCCAAGCGCGGGCTTGATCGGCGTGTGATCGACGGTAAAGGCCGTCACCTTCAAATCGCCGTTCTGGTAAACCACGCCCTGCTCGATGTCCTTGGCCACGACCACTGCGCCTTGCGCGGGGAGTTTTTCATCCACATCGCGCCGCATATGGATGTCAAACTGGTAGGCCTGCTCCAGATGCGACATCATCTCCGTCGTTCCCGCCGGTCCCCAGACGCGGAGCGGCGTGCTCCTGCCAAAAATCCACCCGGTCAAATAGAAATCAGGAATGCCAACGATGTGGTCGGAATGGAGATGCGTCAGAAACAAGCTCACATCGTTAAAAGGGACTTTAAGGTGAAAAAGACGTTGCGTCGCGCCCCGGCCGCAATCAAAAAGCAGCTTTTCTTTTCCAGCCTCCACCAGGATGCTGGGGCCAAAGCGCTCCATCACCGGACGTGGCGAGCCCGTGCCCAGCAGAGTGACCTTGAGATTTTGCGCGAACGCGGGTGCGGCCAAGCTGAGGATTGCAATCCCGAGCAAGGCAGACTTCAGCCACCAGCCTCTGCACCGGCGTGGAGTGAAATTCATAATTTTATGCGTGGGATGATTCGGCCTGGGTGGGAACATCCGCGCCCGATTCCATGTATTGAATGATGGAATCTGCGAACTCCGAAGTGCCGGCCTTCCCGCCCACATCGCGGGTGAGTTTGTCCTTGGTGCGATAAACCTTTTCCAGACCATCGCGGATCTTATCGGCGGCGGCATTCTCACCCAGGTGGCGCAGCATGAGTTGCGCCGAGCGGATCACCGCCGTCGGGTTGGCGATGTTCTTGCCGGCGATGTCAGGGGCTGATCCGTGGACCGCCTCGAAGATCGCGCAGCTGTCGCCCAGGTTGGCGCTGGGCACGAATCCCAATCCCCCGACGAAGGCAGCACAGAGGTCGGAAATAATATCGCCGTAGAGATTCTCCATCACCAGCACATCGTACTGATAGGGATTCATCACCAGCTGCATGCAGGTGTTGTCCACGATGTGCTCGCCGTAGACAATCTCCGGATATTTCTTGGCCACGTCGCGACAGCAGCGCAGGAACAGGCCATCCGAGAGCTTCATGATGTTGGCTTTGTGAATGGCGTGAATTTTCTTGCGCTGGTTCTTGCGGGAATATTCGAAAGCAAAGCGCGCAATCCGGGTGGATGCCTTTTCCGTAATGATCTTCAGACTCTCGACTACACCCGGGACCACTTCGTGCTCAAGACCGGAATACAGACTCTCGGTGTTTTCCCGGACGATAATCAGGTCCACCCCGGGGTAGCGTGTCGGAATATGCGGCAGGTTCTTGATGGGACGGAAGTTGGCGTAGAGTTCGAATTTCTTCCGCAGGGCAACGTTGATGCTGGGAAAACCTTCTCCCACAGGAGTGGTGACTGGCCCCTTCAGCCCGACCCGGGTGCGTTCAATCGATTCGATCAGCTCTTTGGGAATGTATTCGTTAAACTTCTCAAAGGCCTCGGCCCCGACCTGAAACGTTTCCCACTCGAACTTGACTCCAGTGGCTTCCAGAATGCGCACCGCCGCCTGGGTCACCTCAGGGCCGATGCCGTCGCCAGGAATAAGCGTGATCTTGTAAGCCATAGTGTTCCGTGTGGTTGTGTGGTCGCGGGCGACTCGCCCGCGGCTTTTGACTTTTGAATTGCGGCCCTCGCGGGCGAGTCGCCCGCGACCACACAACCTACCTAGCTCTTTACCGCGCCCTTGCTGCGAGCCTCGGCGGGGTCCTTCGTCTTCAGCAAGTCCTTCAACTCGGTCATGAACTCCTGTACGTCTTTGAAATCCAGATAAACCGACGCGAAGCGCACGTATGCGACTTTGTCATAACGCCGCAGCCGGTTCATGATCAGTTCTCCCACCTCGCTGGTTTTACGCTCCCGCTCCGCCGACTCGATGACGAAAGCTTCCGCCTCGTTGACAATCTGTTCCAGCCGGCTGATAGGCACGGGACGCTTCTCGCAAGCCCGCAGCAGCCCATTCAGCACTTTCTGCCGGTCGAATTTTTCCCGGCGGCCGTCCTTCTTGACCACCATGTAAGGGATCTCGTCGATCCGCTCGTAGGTGGTAAAGCGCTTGCCGCACTTCAGACACTCGCGGCGACGCCGGATCGAATCGGCTTCCTTGCTCTCGCGCGAATCCACCACTTTGTCATTTTCAAAACCGCAGAAGGGGCACTTCATGTCGCATGGGATGACACTTCGATTGCATTGTAACAGGCGAAAGAGAAGGCCGGCGTGGGCTGCACACCTTCCAGCAAGGTGATGCCTCACATCGGGAAATTGCGGGAAATAGTCGGTTCGGCCACGTCAAACCACCGGTGGCCCGGGAGCGAGCTTTTCGCTGGACTCTTCCTGCTGGCTCTCCTGGGAAAGCTTGCGCAAGGAAAGCCGCTCGCGGTGAGCCAGCAGCAGGCCCGCCGGTATGACTGCCACGAATGTCGTCAGCCAAAGCATGATGCCGCAACTTGCAGCCAACTCCTTGGGCACGTCGAAGATATGCTCCAGCGCGGCGATGGTTGCGAGCTGCGAACCTCCGCCCACTCCGGGCAGCTGAAGTACCGACCCAAGCATGCTCGAGCCCATGAGCAGAAGCACCTGCACCAGACGGATGTCGAGCGGGTCTTCACCGAATACGTGCGCCGTCTGGTGATACGCAATCGTGACCTCGTGGTAGGCGACGGCGATGATCCACCACATGCCAATCGAAACGATGACCAGCAGGATCAGGGAGACCGGGCCGTGAATCGTATTCAGACCCTGGCCAAATTCACGAATCTTCTGCGCAATCCGGTGGCTCAACTTCGAACCCCAATGGGAGAAACGATGTTCGACCCAGTCGGCTACGGCGTTTCCCTTGCGGCTGACCACAACCGCACCCAGCGCCAGCGCGGTCACCATTCCAAAGAAGAGCAAGCCGCCATCGCGAAATCGGCTGAAATACTCGGGGTGCGGGAGTGACCGTCTCGAACTTGGCAGAAATATTCCCACTGCCATGAGAACGGCAAAGGCGCCGATATCGAAAATCCGCTCCACCGCCCAGACTGCCACCTGGGAAGAAACCGGCAGGTTCTGCCGGCGTGCGATGAGATAAGGCCGGATGAATTCTCCCGGCCGTCCGAGCAGGGCCAGTCCGGTAAACCCGATCAAAGTGGGCGGGACCAACTGCAACCACGACGCCTGGGGACGAACCGGGCGCAGAAAAATCTTCCAGCGAATCGCCCGGAAAATGTAGGCGAGATAAATAAGACCGACAGCGTGCACGATATGCCACGGCCTGATCTGTTCCGTCTCCGCCCAGAAAGTGGCCCAGTCGAAGCTTCGCCAGTGACGGAACTGTAGATATACCAGTGCTGCGAAAACGATCAGGATTCCGCCGGTTATGAAGATTCGCTTTCTATCCATGATTTAGGGGAGGACCCGAGCCACTCCGCAGCGCCGAGCACGGCGCCGACCCACCGTAAAGGACCAAGGTAGCTGATCCAAGGTAAATGAGGTGGAGGCGGGGGTCAACGCGGCCAAGGGTCGGGTAATGTATCAGTTTGAATTTTGAGGATAGTCTTCTTCTGGCTCTGACCACATATAAGCCACAAAGCAAATCAGGGCAACCACACCGGAGACAGCCATCAGCGCCAAACCTGTATCGTTAAACGGAGAGAAAAAGAGTACGAACCCAGCGACGTAGCCTATAACTTTGCTCACTACTCGGATAATCCGCTTGAAAGTCTTCATGCGACTTGCTTTTTATACGGGCCGCGCTTTCCGGGTTTCGGCAAACTGATACATTACCAAAGGTCGCACGCGGGAATTATGGGGCTTCCAGGCTCAGCGTGAAGCCTGGGACGCGAGATTGGGAATCGCCGCCTGCTTCACGATCGCAGGTGGCTGGGCCGCCTTCTTATTTCCGTTCAGCTTGGCGGTTGCCGCCGCGGCTTTGCGCTCGGCCAGTTTCTTGCGGTTGTAGTCGCGCACGATTCGCGCCACGTAGGCGCGTGTCTCGTAGTAAGGCGGAACGCCACGATATTGTTCCACGCGCTGTGGTCCGGCGTTGTATGCGGCCAGCGCTTTGATGACGTCGAAGTTGTAGCGTTGCAGCAACTCGCTCAGATAGCGGGTCCCGCCCTCAACGTTCGCCCGCGGGTCAAAGGCGTTGGAGACTCCCAGCTTCGAGGCAGTCTGCGGCATCAGTTGCATCAGTCCCTGCGCCCCTTTGGGCGAAACCGCGCGGGGATTGAAGCCGCTTTCTGCATGGATCACGCTGCTGATGAAATCGGGATCGAGGTGATGCCGATCACTGATGGTATTGATGACCTCATTCAGCGTCTGCGGCTTGGGTGGAGGCGCAGCCAGGGCGATCGGCACAGCCGGGGACGCCGCCGGCGACTGATCCTTCTCAAACCGCTCGATCTGGTCCGTCGCAATGTCGACGTACCCGCCTTTGTCAGCCTCTAAATAAAGACGAGTAACCGGCCCGAGCGTCTCACGCCGCTCATGGCGGATGGAAAATCCGTTGTGCAGTATGGCCAGATCGGCGCTATGGGCAGGCATTGCCAGGAGCACCAACCCCAGCGCGAACCCGAGTTTCTTAACTGGCCACATACTGGTTTGATGCGCCGCTCTACCGTAGCGCCGGCGCTACGAAAAACTCGACCCCAACACCTGCTCGATCGCCGCCGCCACGCCGCTCTGGTCGTTGGCTAAAGTTACCGCCCAGCCGTTCCGGCGCAACTCCTCAGCCGCGTTTCCCATGATAAACGGCACTCCGGCGAAGGCAAGCATTTCTATGTCATTGTAATTGTCACCAATGGCCATGACCTGTTCGCGAGGGATGCCGCGGTAATTGGCCCATCGCTCCAGCGCATGTCCCTTCGAGCATCCCTGGTTCAGCACGTCCACAATGGAGAGATCGCGAACCGGGTATTCGGTGCGAAGCACGGTAATGTCCTTTGCCAGGTTACTGGCCGACAAAAGCTTTAACGCCTCCTGCATGCGTCCGATCGGACCGCAAAACATGGCCTGCACCGGATCACGGGTCAGCGAGTCTTCAATCGGGATGACGAAGTCGATGTATTGCAGATTCTTTTCCAGCCAGCGCTGGATGCTCACATTCAACTCGTTCATATGCTCGAGCACGATGGCGCCTTTGGCGTCGGTGTCGAAAGTAAGCACTGTATTTCCGCGAAATTCTCGCATGTTGCCGCACAGCCTGAGACAGGTTTCAACCGGGAGCAGGTCGCGATGAAAGGTCTCGCCCGCCAGCGACCGCGTGATCGCGCCGTTCGAACTGATGACCCACAAGTCGAAGCCAAGCTGCTGCACAATCGGCAGGGCAAAAGTATGGCGCCGTCCCGTGACCACTACAACCTCGACGCCTTCGGCGTGGGCTCGCCGAAGCGCCGACAGGTCAGCCGCGGAGATCTGAAATTCAGGATTCAGCAGGGTGCCGTCAATATCCACACCGAGGAGGCGAACCGAGGGTTTCACTAAGAGATTCTAGCAGGCCACTCAGGTGAGGACAGCCGCCCTTGGCTGTCCGGCGAAGCGAAGCTGCGCGGTTCACACGCAGCCGCCTCCAAGCCTCGTACTATACTGCTGCATCACGGCATGGGATCGCTACTATTCTTCGCTTTTTCGTGGTGGGGCATTCTGCTGCAGGCCTTCGCCATCATTCACTTTATACGGCGCCGCCCCGACACTTTCTGGCTATGGATTATCCTCATCGGCGGCTGGCTCGGAGCTCTCGTCTACATCGCGGTGGAGGCGATTCCCGATGCCGGCCTGCTACGCCAGTCGTTCAAAGTCTTTCCCCGGCGCAAACGTATCCGCGACCTGGAAGCCGCCATCCTGGATAACCCATCCGCCGGCAACTACGAAGAACTTGCCGACCTGTATCTTGAAGAAGGGCAGTTCGCGCGTGCCCGGCAAGCCTACGACAAGTCGATCTCATCCCGTACCGACTCCCCCGACCCGTTCTACCGCCGCGGCGTCGCGGCCATCCAGATGGCCGACTTCGCGGCCGCCTTGCCTGACCTGGAACGCGTGGTATCCCAGGACCCCAGCTATGACTTCCACCGCGCTGCGGGATTGCTGGCCCACGCCTACGCCAATACTGGCCAGCCGGATCGGGCCCAGGCCCTGTTCCAGCAAGTCACCAAGATTTCCACCTCGTCGGAGACCTACTACAACTACGCCTGCTTCCTCGCCTCCCAGCAACACAACCCTGAAGCGCGAGAGTGGGCGCAGCAAATTCTGGCGAAAAAGCCCAGCATGCCCGGTTATTTGCGGCGCCGCGAGCGGCCCTGGTTCCGCAGAGCCAATGCCCTGCTAAACCGCCTGCCCGCTTCTGAGAACTGAGAACCAAAACCTGAAAACTGGCAATGCTAAACTCCCAACGTGGCCCGCATCGCCTATCTGGAGTGCACCAAATGTGGTGCACATCACAGCGCTGACCATCCTCAGACCACTTGCCCCAACGACGGCGGCGTGCTTTACGTTCGCTATAACCTGGAAAACTTAAAGCAACACTTCAATCGCGCCTCTCTCCCGGCCACCATGTGGCGCTACGCCCAGGTGCTGCCCGATGCCCCACCTGTCTCTCTCGGCGAGGGCTTCACTCCACTCCTGCCCAGCCGTGAATTTGGCAACGTCTACATAAAAGACGAAGGCCTGAATCCGACCGGGTCTTTCAAGGCACGCGGAATGTCGGCCGCCGTGAGTATGGCCAAGGCATACGGCCTGAAAAAACTGGCCGCGCCATCCGCCGGAAACGCCGCCAGCGCCCTGGCCGCCTACTCCGCAGCCGCCGGCCTGGAAGCCTACATTTTCATGCCCCGCGACGTCCCTCTGGCGAACCGCGTGGAATGTGAAACCTACGGCGCGCGGGTCACGCTGGTTGACGGCCTGATCAGCGATTGCGCCCGCCTGCTCGCCGAGCGCAAGGACAAAGAGGGATGGTTTGATGTCTCCACCTTGAAGGAGCCTTTCCGGGTTGAAGGCAAAAAGACCATGGGATACGAAGTCGCCGAACAGCTCGATTGGAAGTTGCCGCAGGGCATTATCTATCCTACCGGCGGCGGAGTCGGCCTGATCGGTATGTGGAAAGCGTTTGAGGAGATGCAGACGATGGGCTGGATCGGTTCAGAGCGGCCCAAGATGGTTGCTGTGCAATCATCCGGTTGCGCTCCAATTGTTAAAGCATGGGATGAAGGTAAGCCCAGCGCGGAATTCTGGCACAATGCCTCCACGCTGGCCGCCGGCTTGCGTGTGCCCAAGGCCTACGGTGACTACCTCATCCTCGACATCCTCAAGAAAAGTGCAGGCGTAGCATTGGTGGTGTCGGACGCAGAAATAATGGATGCACTGCGGCATTGGGGCAGGGTCGAAGGAGTTTTCGCCGCGCCCGAAGGAGCAGCATCGCTGGTCGCTTATCACAAATTGCGCGATCGAGAGTTCTTTACGGCAGAAGACAAAGTCGTTCTGTTCAATACGGGATCAGGTCTGAAGTATCTCGACGTGATCGAAGCAGAAAAGAAGCAGGCAGGAAAGGCGCCGGCCCCACGCCAGATTGGCGGGATCATCGGGCCGTATTAGGGAGCTTCGGCGCACCGCGGCGAGGGCGAGACGCCCTCGCGACAGCCCGCGGGACGCCGGCGCTACAGAACCATGACCGAACGTCTCTACTATCGCGATTCCTTCCTCTACGAATTCGATGCCGAGGTCCTGGAGATAGTCTCCGCATCGGACTCGGACCCGCGAACTGCGATCATTCTCGACCGCACCGCTTTCTATCCCACCAGCGGCGGCCAGGTTTTCGATACCGGGACGATTCTTGCGGCTGGAACCGCTGCTCCGCAATTATGTATAGCCGAAGTGGCGGAACGCGATGACGGCACGATCCTGCACATTCTGCAGGAAGCTGCCCCGGTTCTGAAAGGAAGCCGCGTCCGAGGTCTGATTGACCCTGAACGCCGTCGTGACCACATGCAGCAGCACTCCGGCCAGCACGTTCTCTCCGCCGCATTCGTTCGGCTATTCGACATGCCCACCGTGTCGTTTCATATGGGCGCCGACTACTGTTCGATTGACCTCGACACAAAGAGCCTGAATCTCAAGCAAGTCGAAGCCGTCGAAGCGCTGGCCAACGAGGTGGTGCAGGAGAATCGTCCGGTAGAGATTCGCTTTGTCACACAAGAAGAAGCCCGCGGATTGGGCCTGCGCAAACTGCCGCCGGTGCAGAAAGACGAATTGCGGCTGATCGACATTCGCGATTTCGACCTTACCGCCTGCGGCGGGACGCATGTTCAGGGCACGGCACAAATTGGCTGCATTCTGCTCCGGAAAACCGAAAAAGCCCGACAGCGATGGCGCGTGGAGTTCGTCTGCGGAAAGCGCGCGGTCTCAACCGCTCGCCGGGATTACACGACCCTGTCCGACGCGGCGGGCGCCCTCTCCACCCATCTCTGGGACGTTCCCCAGCAGATTCAGAAGTTGCAGGAGGAGTCGCGGACCTCGCGGAAAGCCCGGGAACAGTTGCACGAAGAACTGGCCAGCCTCCACGCCGAGCGCATGCTCTCCGAAACGCAGGAGATCGGTGGACGAAAGATCATCACGCGAACGTTTCCGGATCGCGATCTGAGTTTCATCAAACTGCTGGCGCAAAAAGTAACTCGCCAAAGTCCGTCCGCAGTCGCGCTCCTGGCCGTGACTTCAGCCCAGCCGGCGCTGGCTTTCGCTCAATCCCCCGGCCAACCCTTCGATATGGGAGCCTTGATGAAAGAAGCGCTGGCCAAACTAGGCGGACGCGGCGGCGGAAGCAAAGACATGGCGCAGGGCGGACCCTCGCAGGTGGAAGCGATCGAAGCCACGCTGCACGAAATTGCCGCTCGCCTACGCACTTTGTCATCCTGAGCCTTTAACTCATGTCATCCTGAGCACAGCGTCTGCTTCGCATTGCGAAGCAGACGCGGAGTCGAAGGACCCCTACTGTTGGAGATAGCCTGGATCCTAGGGATTTTCTGCCAGGCCGGAGAATGCCGACAGCGCCCTGACCCACGCTGTCAGAGATTACAGAGGTCCTTCGACTGCATGGGTTGCTTCGCCAAGCGAAGCAACCACTTCGCTCAGGATGACAACCGACGATTGCCCCCTTCGTGCTACATTTCCCTCAGCGGCTCTAGCATTCATAGAAAACATGGAACAGCGACTCATCCTCATCAATCTTCTGATCAAGCTGGGCGTCGCTGCCTCCGCCGCCAGCATTCTGGGCCGCTCGGTCGAGTTCAAGTCGCTGCTGTTTCGCGATGAACGCAGTCTGAAACAAAAAATCTACCTGGTCCTGTGGATCGGCATTCCGCTGGCTTTGGGGGTGTGGATCCGCTTCAGCGCCAGAAGCTTTGTTGCCGGTGACTTGTCTTTCGAGACCACGGTCCTGCTGGGCGTAATCGGCGGTCGGTTCACCGGAGTACTGGGCGGAGTTCTGCTGGCCCTTCCGGCTCTCCGGCACGGGGAATGGGCGACGTTGCCCTTCAATGCGTTGTGCGGTTTCGTGGCCGGACAACTGCGCAACTTCGCTCCCAATCGCGAAGACATCTGGTCATTTTCCCCGTTCGTCGATCTCAGCATCTACCGCTGGATCCGGCGCAACCTGCCCACACCTCACCCCTTTGAATGGCAGACCATGTTTTTCGCCACCATCGTGGCGCTGCGCTTTGTGCAAACCGAACTTTCGCGCTTTGCGCCCAACGCCACCTTTAGCCTGGAGAGTCCGACCTGGTGGGTCGAGCTCCTGATTTATGCCACCTCCGTCACCGTGATCGGAACCGAACTCAAAATCTGGAACAGCGTCCGCATTCAGATCAAACTGGAAGAACAGGAACGCTTGCTGCTTCACTCCCGCATGGAGGCGCTGCAGAACCAGATCAATCCTCATTTCCTTTTTAATACCCTGAACTCGGTTTCGTCGCTGGTGCGCTTCGATCCCGACACCGCCCGTGAACTGATTCTCAAGCTGGCCAACATTCTGCGCCGCCTGCTCAACAGCAGCGATGCCTTCGTACCGTTACGTGAAGAGCTGGAATTTATCGACAACTATCTCGACATCGAAGTCGTCCGCTTTGGCCGTGACAAGTTGCGGGTCGTGAAGGAACTTGAAACTTCGTCTCTCGACACCATGGTCCCTAGCATGTTGCTGCAGCCTCTGGTGGAGAACTCGATCAAGCACGGTTTATCGTCGAAGATTGACGGCGGCAGCATTTACATGCGCAGCCGGCTTACCGACTCGCACCTCATCATTGAAGTCGAGGACGATGGTGTGGGCATGGCTTCGGCCAACCTGCTGGAGCGGCCTACGGGCTTAGGTGGAACCGGAATCGGAATGGCCAACGTGGCGGAGCGGCTGAAAGTACTCTACGGCGACACGGCGCGAATGACCATCGACAGCCGCGAAGGGAAAGGCACCCTGGTCAGGCTGCGCTTGCCGGTACTGCAAGGATCGGGCGCGATTCCGGAAGCCTTCTATGAAGCGCGCTCCAGCACGCGCCGGTAAAACTCTTCATACTGGGGAATGATCCGGCTGGCGCAGAAGCGTGATTGCGCCACCGCCCGGCTGGCCTTGCCCATTACACGCAGGCCCTCTTCGTTGCCCAGCAGTTCGATGGCGTAACGCGCCATCGTGTCCACGTCGCCGACTTCCGCCAGGTACCCGCTCTTGCCGTGCTCGATCAGCTCCGGGATACCGCCCACCTTCGTCGCGATGGGCACGACCTCGCATGCCATGCCTTCCAGCGCCGCCAACCCGAACGATTCCAGTTCGCTGGGCAGGAGCAGAATGTCGGCCATCGCCAGCTTCTCCTGCACCAGTTCCTGCTTGCCCAGAAAGATCACGTCGTTGTGAATTCCCTTTTGCACCGCCAGCCATTCGGCGCGCGAGCGGTCAGGACCGTCGCCGATCATCAGCAGCTTGGAGGGGATTTGCTTGCGCACCCGGTCGAAAACCTCAATGCAATCGGTCACGCGCTTTACCGGACGGAAATTCGACAAATGCAGCAGCACACGCTCCCCGTTTGGTGCATATTCCTTCCTGGCTTCTGCAGCGTTCTCGCTCCGAACATAGACATCGCAATTGACGAAGTTGTAGATCACCTGAATGTTGTTGCGGATATCGAATTCGCGCAGCGTACGCTCCCGCAAATATTGCGAGATGGCCGTTACCCCATCGCTCTGCTCGATGGAGAACCGGGTGATGGGAAGATAAGAACGGTCGAGGCCCACCAGCGTGATGTCGGTCCCGTGCAGCGTGGTTACGAAGGGAAGTTTCCGTCCGCGGGGCTTGGCCGCCATCATCTGGCGCGCCAGCAGCGCGCTCACCGAATGCGGAATGGCATAGTGCACGTGCAGCAGATCGAGGTCGTAAAGTTCGGCTACTTCCGCCATCCGCGAAGCCAGCGCCAGATCGTAAGGAGGGTACTCGAATAGCGGGTACCGGGAGACCTCCACTTCATGATAGTGAATGTTCGGATGGGGGCCGCTCAACCGAATGGGCTGCGCGTAGGAAATGAAGTGGACTTCGTGACCGCGCTCGGCCAGCTCCAGGCCCAGCTCGGTCGCGACCACGCCGCTGCCGCCGTAGGTCGGATAGCACGTGATGCCGATTTTCATGCCCGTCCCTTCTGGATCAGCCTTCTCGCCCTTCACATTCGATGGCAGGGGGGCGGCAGGGATTCAGATTTTGCCCGTCGGGAAGACAAAGGGAATGCCAAGGGTCGAGGTAGCCCAAACCCAAAGGGTGGAGCAACGCTTTAGCGCTGCATTTCAGACATGGCAGATTAGCGGCTTCAGCCGCCGACGTACCTACACAGCCCCCTGGACGTTCTTGGAAGACTCCGCCTCGGCCGCCATTGTGTCGACTTGCTGCTGCAAGCGTTCCTGAGTCTTTTCGTCGAGACCGGTAAACTCGATGCCCATGCCCACGCCGCCATCACAGGCCCTGACAATCGCCGCGGTATCAACTCTCTCTGTGGCCAGCCAGAATGTGATGTCCAGGACCTTTCCCAACGGCAGAGGGATTAGCGTCTCCACATAACAACCACGTCCGTTAATGTCTGCCGCGTTCGTCCTCATCTGCATGCCTGCCGCATCGCGTATTTCAATCGGCAGCCGCACCCGCCGACGGGGGAACTTTCTCTTGTCCTGAGTGGATGGTTCTTTGCCCGGAACATCTTCGCTCGGGACAGACGCTTCGACCTGCGGCCCCTGCATTTCTTTTCGCCAGGGGCTTTCCTGCCCCTCCACCATTTTCACTCCCACTTCGATTTTTTGCAGCTCTCCGGCGTCGACCACCCATATCACCTTGCAGCGGGCTTTTTTGTCCCCGACCTGTACGCCAATAATGTCTCCAGGTTTGAGTTGTTTCTCCAGACCGGCAAGCTTCGCCCCATGATCGCTGATATTCCGGGCATGGGCATTTTGGAAGAATGGCCGACCGTCCGAATCCATCCCAAACACTCGGACTGGAAGGTCTACATCAACTCGAAGCTCAGGTTCGTCGGGCATGCGATTGCGAGCGCGCTACTTGGATAAACTCATCAGAGATAAATTCGTTAGCATTAGATCACAGTCCAGCAGTTTCGGCTCTTCTGTTACCAAAGATGGTTACGCAGGTTGGGACCAGTTCCCTGCCGCAAAATCGCTGGCAAAATCACGATAAGACACGATCTCAACCCCGTTTGTGGCCAGCAATTCGCGCGTTGCCGGCGAAGTCAGGATACGTAATTCCTGCTCGCGACTTTCCCTGAGCCGGGTACGAATGCCACGCAAATCGCCGTCGTTGTATCCTGGGTGACAAACCATTTCCCAGACTCCGTCCGGAATTTTCTCCACCATCTTGCGGAGCAGCCGCTCATCCAGCGCGCCGGTAGCCACGATGGCGAAGGTTCCCTCGGGCGTGATCATCCCGGCCTGCCGCACGGCTGCGCGAAACTGGTTCGCCAGACTTCGCAAAATTCCGGCCTCGGTCCAGCGCCGCCATAAGCTCGGGCGCGCCGCCAGCTGAGACCCGCGGATGCGCTCGAACGGATTCCGCACCGCCGACACCCCACAGGCCCGGGCCGCTCGCAAGAGCGGTTTGAACACCTGCGGAAACATGTGAGTGTGTTTGTGCGAATCCAGATGGGTGACTACGATCCCGGAGGATTGCAGTTTGGCAATTTGCGCCGTGGCCTCGGCTTCGATCTGATCCGCGTCCAGACGGCCCAGCAAGGCAAGCGCTGCAAATTTGCCGATTCCCTCGCGGAAACGGGAATTCTCCGAAGCCTTGCCGCGGCCAGCGCTATCCAGCAGACTGCGGACCTGTGTTGTGTCAAGCATGGGAGTGCCGTCCACCAGGACGATATGACAACCCACACCGAGTCGAGGCCGGGACCGTGCCAGGGCCACCGCCTCGTCGAAAGCTCGCCCGTTCGCCATCAACGTGGCCGAGGTCACCACCCCGCGCTCGTGTGCTTCCACGATGGCGCGATTCACTCCCGACGTAAGCCCGAAATCGTCAGCATTGATGATCAGGCGGCGCACCGCCCAGTCTAGCAAGGAAAGGATAGGCGAGGTTAGGCTCCGCGCAGCGTACCGTGACCGCGAGGACGGAATTCCGACGATCGTCCCTTTTTCACAAAGGCGTCATCCTGAACGGCCTTCAGGCCGTGAAGGATCTGGCGTGGATCAAATACACCCTCTGCGCGGCGGCGGCCCGGGTTTGACCGCTTTTTCCGCGCTCACATATACTCGAAGTCAAGTCGTTTCCGGAGTTTCATGCCCCGCAAGATACAAACAGCCGCCATCCCATCCTGGCGACAAGGGGCGGTTAGCTCAGCTGGTTAGAGCGCCTGCCTTACAAGCAGGAGGTCGCAGGTTCGAGTCCTGCACTGCCCACCAACTTAATCGGTTTGCACCCCTCGCAATCCGTGAGCATGACGTGAGCTCCTGAAAATTTCGTGAGCGGTCAGTGAACTGGACCACACCCACCGACCACCCTTTTTGACCCGTTAGTCAGCCAGCACATTATGCTGGGTCAGCCGAATGCTGGGTCAGCCGATTTGTGGAGCCTGAATTTTCGCCCGGAGCCGGGGTTGGCGCGGACGCCAGCCGATTCCAAAAGGAGTACTGTCGACCTGCTCCTTCCGTAACCTCCCTTTCCAGAACCCTGACAACTATTCTTTTCCCCGGGGGGTTTAAGTTCGCATGATCAAAATCACCAACTCGCTCTTAGTCCTGGCAGTAGGCGGGCTGATGTTCGTCGGCTCTGCTGCTGCTCAAACCGCAACCACAACCTCAGGCGCTGGACCCGGTGTCGTCGATCCTGGTCATCCGCGCGTGAATGAAGTGAACGGCCGCGAAGCGAATCAGCAAAAGCGTATCGCCAAGGGCATCAACAACGGCTCACTGAGCCCGAAGGAAACTGCCAATCTGGAGAAACGGGAAGCCAGCGTGCAGAAGCAGGAGCAGTCGGATATGGCGAAGCACAACGGCCATCTGACTAAGGCCGAACAGCGCCAGCTGAATCGCCGCGAGAACCATATCAGCAAGAGCATCTACAAGGACAAACACAACTAACAAGTAGAACGTCGTGCAACGGTTCGAAGGGCACAGCCGCAGGTTCGCTGCGGCTTTTCCTTTTCTCGCCAGAAGGAGCGACGGGCGACCTCGCCCCTCCGGCACGAGGTCGCAGGTTCGAGTCCCGCACTGCCAACAACTTTCACAGGTAGTTGACTAGCTATCCTTGCGGTACAGGAGCTCGCGCATGGCTTGCCGCCGAGCTTCGTTCGCTTCACTCGCCGTCTTGCGCTCATCGGCGTCCATGCGGTGCTGCGCCGTGGGGACGGTTGGTTCTGGGGCACTGCACTCCGGGCAGCGGTTGGCGAAGCCGGGCTTGTCCGGCTTCAGCTCGAACTCTTCCGAGCAGACGGTGCAAATTCTGATGGGGAAAGCCATCCCCCTCATAATACGACGTTCATAACTGCCTAAGGAAGTGGTCATCGGCCTGCAATGTGGGGGGAACCAGCAACAGCTGCCGCAATACTAGCTTCAGGATTTGGCGGTAGACAAGGGAGTCCCTTACGGCTTGGTTCGGATTTGTCCGCGCGAGGAAGGCCGGTCTGCCGTCCCGACAAAAAGAAGTGAGAAGCCCGCATGAATGCAGGGCGTTCTCACTCCTTGCAAAGCGACGCTACAACTTAGCGGCCAATCTGAAAATCAGCCCGGCAGCCGTGATCGACCCAGATTCCACGACGATCGTATCCCCAGCTGCGGCCTTGCCGGCATGAAGAATCGCTACGCTGCTTGACCAGTTGCACTCCACCGCGCGTATCGGCCGCGCAGTAGTGCCGGTGCATGTCATCCGATGAGCACGAGATGACCTGTCCTCCATTCGATCCGTAGTCGCCCCCGCGATATCCGTCACGGTCGCGGTCGCGGTCACGATCATGGTCACGATCGTGGTCCTGATCTCCGTAACCTCGGCCTTCTTCGATTTGGAAATCGGCGCGGCAGCCGTGATCCACCCAGACGCCCCGGTTATCCGATCCCCAGCTGTAGCCTTCCGTACAGGCCGATTGGCTGCGCTGTTGCACCAGCCGAGCCCGGCCATTGGCCGAACAGTAGTGCCGCTTGCCGTCGTCGGACGAACACGAAATGGTTTGCGCGACGCTGCGCGGAATGAAAATCGCGAGCGCGGCCACCACCAACCCCAACTGGACCCAATGCTTTGTGCTGAACATTTCTATCCTCCTGAAGGTAGTCGAAACTCGTTTAAAGCAGGCCCTCAGACCGCGGTTCGGCGGCCGCTAAACAAGTTGATGATCAAGACCACCAACCCTACAACCAGTAACAAATGGATCAGACCTCCGCCCGCATGCAAACTGAAACCGAGAAGCCACAAAATCAGAAGCACCACACAGATTGTCCAAAGCATAGTCCCACCCTTTGCTCATGCGAGCACGACCTGAGAGTTCGTCTCGTCAACCATCGACCTGGAAGCGTCAACGAAACAACACAACAGTATTCCGCATTCAGGATGGCAATACTGATCTGGATTGCTCACATGACTTTTGGGACCCAAATCGCCTCTGCGCTTCAGCCCGTCAGGCCGCATTCTTCCTCGGAACTTTGGCGCCTTTCTTGCGGGCTTCCGAAAGACCGATCGCGATCGCCTGCTTCCGGCTCGTAACTTTGCCACCCTTGCCGCCTTTACCGGAACGAAGCGTACCTCGTTTTTCTCGACGCATGGCGCTGGCCACCGATTTACCTGCTGCCTTGCCGTACTTGCGACCACTGGAACTCTTGCGTGAACTCGAACTCTTCTTCGGCGCCATCTGTTTTCTCCTGACTTGCAGCGGGTCGGTAAAAATACGGATTGCTGTCCAGCCCCGAGAGGGGCCATTTTCCGCAGGCTGTTAGAGGGAAGACTCACGCGCCGGGTTGCTCGCGCCGGATTTCGAGCGTGTACTTGCGAGACGCCTATGGCACCAGAACCAGCTTGCCGGTCGTCTTGCGACCCTCCAAATCGCGGTGGGCTTGCCGCGCTTCTGCCAAGGGATAGATGTGCTCGATGCGCAGCTTGAGCCTCTTTTTCGCGACCATGTCAAACAGTTCACTGGCGCGAGCTTCAAGTTCCTCGCGGGTGGCAGTGTAGTGGCCCAGCGTAGGACGGGTCAGGAACAACGAACCTTTCGAACTGAGCATGATCGGATCGAACGGCGGCACGGCCCCGCTCGAGCCTCCAAACAGAACCATCATCCCGCGCGGCCGTAAGACGTTTAGGCTTTTTTCGAATGTGGTTTTGCCCACGGAGTCATAAACCACATCCACGCCCTTACCGCCGGTCAGGCGCCGGGTCTCACTTTCAAAATCGTCCTGCGTATAAAGGATGATCTCATCCGCGCCCGCCATACGCGCCAGCCTGGCCTTCTCCTCCGTTGACACCGTTCCGATCACACGAGCGCCGATGTCATGTGCGATCTGCACCAGCAGCAATCCCACTCCGCCCGCCGCCGCGTGTACCAACGCCGTGTCGCCGGCTTTCAGCGGGAAGGTGCTGTGCGCCAGGTAGTGCGCTGTCATGCCTTGCAGCATCACCGCAGCGGCCTCGCGATCGCTTACCCCCGCCGGGACAGCCACCAGCCGGTTCGCCGGCGCGGCAATGTATTCGGCATAACTCCCCTGAATCCCGGCCCATGCTACCCGGTCGCCCGGTTTCACCGACGGCACTTCCGAGCCCACAGCCGTGACCACCCCTGCGCCTTCCTGACCTGCCACGAAAGGTAACGGAAGCTTGTAGCGGCCTTCGCGCTGATACGTATCGATAAAGTTCACACCAACCGCCGCAATTTTCACTACGGCTTCGTTGGTCTTGGGTTGCGGAACCGGAATCTCAACCAGATCGAGTGCTTCCGGTCCACCGGGTTGCTTTACCTGAATGGCTTTCATGTGCGTTTGAATTAAGCTTGGGCGATTGAAGGATCCTACGAAGCTTACTTTACCGGGCTCGGCACCGGCAAGCCCACCTTGCTTCCGGCCGCCCGACAGCTCAGATCAAATCCGGCTATCCTAGCTAGAATGAAAGCCTCAAATACGCCCAGGGAGAATGCAGAATGAAGACGCTGGGGATGATCGGAGGAATCGGCCCGGAATCCACCATCGAATACTACCGCCACCTGATTGCGGCCTATCGCGCGCAGAAACCTGACGGGAGTTATCCGGCGATCGTCATCAACAGCATCAACATGAAGACGCTGCTGGACATGATCGAAGCCGACGATCGGGTAAGGATGGTTGACTTGCTGGTGCGCGAAATTCAAAAACTGGCGAGCGCCGGTGCGCAGTGTGGCCTGCTGGCCGCCAATACGCCGCATATCGTTTTCGATGAAATTCGCCGGCAATCGCCAATTCCGATGGTAAGCATCGTGGAGGCGACGTGCGAAAAAGCCAAGGCCCTCGGACTGAAAAGACTTGGACTGTTTGGAACCCGCTTCACCATGCAAGGGGAGTTTTATCCCCGCGTATTTTCCCAGGAGAAAATTGGGCTGGTAGTGCCGCAACCGCAGGAGCAAGCCTATATTCACGACCGCTACATGAACGAATTGGTGAAGGGCATCATTTTGCCCGAAACCCGCCGGCAACTACTGGTGATCGTCGACCGCATGAAAGAGCAGGAGCATATCGATGGACTGATTCTGGGAGGAACCGAGCTGCCGCTGATCCTGGGCGATGTGACCGATCGCGGCATCCCTTTTCTCGATACCACGCGCATCCACGCAGAGGCGGCGCTGGCTCAGCTATGGTCGTAAGGGTAGAGCAGGCCTTGTGTGGGGCGGGCGCCCTCTCCCGCCGCTTTTGAACCTACTTCCCGTCGGTTCATTCCTTGCCAGTTCTTGAAGTTTCGTGCAATCATTAGTGAGCCGAAGATTGCTGGTTCACACCTTCCACCGCCCGCCATTTCGGTGATTCCGGTTCCACCCGGGGGACGTAGTTCAGTTGGTTAGAACGCTGCCCTGTCACGGCAGAGGTCGCGGGTTCGAGTCCCGTCGTCCCCGCCATTTTCCAGAGGCCAACCTCATCAATTGGAAAATCGGCGCGATCCACAACTACATACAGATTAATTAGCGCTTCCGAAATTGCGGCCACTTCTTTCCCCGACGGGGGGCGTACTGGCGTGGTGACCCTACGCCGGAATGGCACGCCGTCGCCCTCAGTCGAACTCGCAAGCTCCTGTTCTGTACAATTTGGCCGTGGACCCTCTGAGTGAAGTGGAGACTCGCGTGCTCGGTGCGCTGATCGAGAAGGACATCACCACGCCGGACTACTATCCCCTTTCCCTGAACGCGCTGGTCAACGCGTGCAATCAGAAAAACAACCGTGAGCCGGTGATGAATCTCGATGAAGACACGGTGCGGCAGGGACTGAATATGCTGCAGGGCCAGAATCTCGCGGGACCGTCCGGGGGCGCAGACAGCCGCGTGACCAAATATGAGCATCGTATGCAGGAGGTTTTCAACTTCAGCCGTGGTGAGACCGCCATCCTGTGTGTGCTGCTGCTGCGCGGGCCGCAAACCCCCGGCGAACTGCGAGGACGAACCGAGCGCATGCACCGTTTCGAGGCGCTGGACGAAGTGCAGTCCACTCTGCAGCGCTTGATGCAGCGGGTGCCGCCCATGGTCAAAGTGTTGCCTCGCCAGCCGGGCACCAAGGAATCGCGCTACATGCATCTGCTCTCTGGAGATCTGCAGGAATCAGGCATGGCCCCGGTTGTCCAGTCCTCGGTTACCCAGCACAGGGAAGGCGATGAGGCGATGATGCGCCTGGAGAATGAAGTCCGGCAGCTTCGGCAAGAGGTAGCGGATCTAAGAGATCAGCTGGTAAATTTGCGGAAAGCGTTCGAGTGAGCGGAACCGCGAACGCCGCACAGCATAGGCGAATGGAATGGGAGAGAAGGCACACCGAAAATCCAGGAAGGAGCAAGCATGAGCAGAGTACGGGTACTGGTGGGCACGCATAAGGGGGCGTTCATCCTGACGTCCGACGGCAAGCGCGAGCAATGGGATGTCAGTGGACCGCATTTTGCGGGCTGGGAGCTGTACCACCTCAAGGGATCGCCCGCGGATCCGAACCGGTTGTATGCGTCGCAGACCAGTGGCTGGTTCGGGCAGATGATCCAGCGCTCCGACGATGGCGGCAAAACCTGGTACCAGCCGGGAACGCCTGTCGGCGAGCCGGCCGTTGCGGGTCCCCCCAAGAGCGAGAGCAACAAGTTCGCTTACGACGCGGCCGCCAAGCCGCTGACCACCCACCAGTGGTACGACGGCACGCAACATCCCTGGGAGTTCAAGCGGGTGTGGCATCTGGAGCCGTCGCTCACCGATCCCGACACGGTTTACGCCGGCGTAGAGGACGCCGCCATTTTCCGCTCCACCGACGGCGGAAAGAACTGGAAGGAACTCCCCGGATTGCGCGGCCACGGCACCGGCCCCAAGTGGCAACCCGGCGCGGGCGGGATGTGCCTGCACACGATTATTCTCGATCCCAGTAACCCGCAGCGGATGTTCATCGCCATCTCGGCGGCGGGCGCGTTCCGCACCGACGACGGCGGCGCCACCTGGAAACCGATCAACCGCGGCCTGCGCTCGCAATACATTCCGGACCAGGATGCGGAGGTTGGCCACTGCGTGCACCACATCGCCATGAATCCTAAGCGGCCGGGCGTCCTGTTCATGCAGAAGCACTGGGACGTGATGCGCAGCGACAACGCCGGCGACAACTGGAAAGAAGTCAGCGGCAACCTGCCCACCGACTTCGGCTTCGTGATCGACGTGCACGCCCACGAGCCGGAGACGATCTACGTCGTCCCCATCAAGAGCGACAGTGAACACTACGTGCACGAAGGCAAGCTGCGCGTGTATCGCAGCCGCACCGGCGGAAACGAGTGGGAAGCGCTCACCAAAGGCCTGCCGCAAAAAGATTGCTACGTCAACGTGCTGCGCGATGCCATGGCCGTCGATTCCTTAGATAAGTGCGGAATTTATTTCGGCACCACCGGCGGCCAGGTGTACGCCTCAGCCGACGCGGGGGATAGCTGGAATCCGATCGTGCGGGACCTGCCGGCGGTGCTGAGCGTGGAGGTGCAGACGCTGGGGTAGTTGTCCATCAGTTGTTTGATTGGGAAGGGCACTGCTTCAGCCGTGCCGCCCAGAGTTCCAGTAAAGACAGGGCTTCAGCCCTCGGGGTTGCATGCCAGATATCGAGAAAATTGTTTATTAACGAGTTCGAATATGATCCGCATCATCCTCCCCTTCCATCTCCGCACCCTGGCGCAGGCCGCCAGCGAAGTGACGCTCGAAGTCACTGATCTGAAACCAGGCCCGATCACGCAGCGCTCGGTGCTGGATGGCTCTGCGCAGCATGGATCGCGGGTCTCGAGCGCGTCTCTGATTGCCGGCGGATAGACACTTGACGAATGATATACAATAGCGATGTAGATCAATTGTAGATTGGAGGGTATATGCAGGTTTCAAAGTGGGGCAACAGTCTGGCGGTGCGACTGCCGTCGGAGGTTGTGGAAGCCCTCAACCTAAAAGAAGGCGACCAAATCGAAATCAGGATCGCCAACGCACGGGAATTTGAAGTGCGCCGGGACCCCGCCCGGAAGCGGGCCCTTGACCGTTTACGCCGGCTGCGTCGTCCTTTGCCGGCTGGGTTTGTATTCGACCGGGCAGAGGCCAATGCCCGCTAAAGACTTCCTTGATACCAACGTGTTGATCTACGCGGTGGCGAAGAACGATCCCCGCGCCTCCCAAGCCGAGGGGCTGCTCGCGAGCGGCGGCATTGTAAGTATTCAATCATTGAACGAGTTTGTCTCGGTAGCGCGTCGCAAGCTAGGCATGTCATGGAAAGAAGTGAGAGAATTTTTGGATCTCATTTGCATTCTGTGCCCGGACCCGGTCCCAATCTCGCTCGATACGCACAGAGGAGCACTGGCCATTGCAGAAAAGTACGGATATAGCATCTACGATGCGCTGATAGCTTCCGCCGCTCTGGAGGCTGGCTGCAAAACGCTTTACTCCGAGGATTTGCAGGACGGACAGATAATCAATCGGCAACTAACGATTCGGAATCCGTTTTGATAACGGGTAAACGTATTGAATGGTATCGCATCCTCAAAGGCAGACGCGACGTGAAGATGTAAGGTACTCAATTATGATCCGCATCATTCTTCCCTTCCATCTCCGAACCCTGGCGAACGTCGGCAACGAAGTGTCGCTCGAAGTCGAGGGTCCGGTGACGCAGCGCTCGGTCCTGGATGCGCTCGAGGCCCGCTATCCCATGCTACGCGGCGCCATCCGCGACCACGACACCCTGCAGCGCCGCCCCTTCCTGCGCTTCTTCGCTTGCGAAGAAGACCTTTCCCACAACCCACCCGACACCCCGCTGCCGGACGCGGTCGTATCCGGCAAAGAGCCGTTCATCGTCATCGGCGCCATTGCCGGCGGCTAGTGACAAAAGCTGGGTGCCCCATCTTTGCGCGTTCTGTGCGCAAGGGTGGGACTCAACAAAGCTCGACCGTGTGGGATTCTCTCTGTTGAAAATCGAACCCACGTCTGCGACATCTCCAGCTCCCGCTTTTTCGCAAAGGACGCGAAAAAATGGGCCACCCCGGGTCTTGGTTTCTAATCTGCGTCCCTAATCTGTATCGGTGATGAGCGACACCGATTTTGTTTTTCCCTGTCGCATCGCCCACGCCCACAGGATCGCAGGCAAAACCATTATCACGCCGGTGGCCGATGCCACCACCCGGGCTGACACGCCCCGGTCGAGAAAAAATCCGCAGACGTAGGCGCCGATGGCGACAGTCAGCATGGCCAAGCCCAAGTCAGCGGAGAAAACCCGGCCGCGGAAGCGATCCTCGGTGTTGAGCTGCAATAGCGTGGTGGAGAAAACCCAGACGGTTGATCCTCCACAGTGGGCCAACATGATGCACAGGCATGCTACCCAGACGTTCGGCGAAACGCCCAGACCGACGTAGCCTGCTCCAATCGTCAGATAGCCGAACAGTATGCCGAGCCGCAACCGATTGTCGGATCGCCCGGCCAGTCGCGCGGCGAATAAAGGGCCAATCACGGCGCCGATCCCGCGCGCTCCCAGCAGCAGGCTCATACCCAGCACAGCGCCCCGCTGCGGATCGATTCCGCGCAGGTGCACGTGAAAGTACTGCTCGCCCATGACCGTGAACAGCACCCAGCTGGGGCCGATCATCAGCTCACCAGCTTTGGCGAAAACCGCCGCCAGTAATTTGCGATCTTTGCGGACGTAGCGCAGGCCCTCCGCGATCGGCGAAAAGTCTGCCGCGTCACGGATGCGCAACGGGGCCGCGGATTGCGCATGCGGTTCCTCAAATTTCATCCGTCCAATCAGGACCGCCGATACCAGAAACGAAAGCGCGTTCAGCAGGAAGACCGCCTGGCGCCCCAGCAGCGCGGCCACGAACCCGCCGACCGACGCACCGACCAGCAAGTTGACCGACCACGTGGCCGATGACAACGTGTTGGCCAACAGTACGTCTTTCCGGGAAGCGATGTTCGGAATCACGGCGCTGCGCGCCGGCTCGAAAAATGCGGCCATCAGCGTTTCCATCACGAGCAGAGGGTAGACGATCCAGACTGTCGAGCGGGAGCGCACGATCAGCATGGCAAAGACGATGACCATCCTCGCCAGATCGGCGACGATCATCACCCGCTTGCGGCGCACGCGATCATTGATCACTCCGGCGGCGGGGCCAATGAGAGTCTGGGGAAGTACCTGCAGCACCAGGGCCAGCGCGACCGAACTGGCCCGTCCAGTCAGTTGCAGTAGCAAACTGTAGATGGCCAGGGTATAGAACCAGTCGCCGATTTCGCTGACGATCTGGGCCATCCACAGGCGGCGGAAGTTGCGGTTAGAGCGCAGCAGTCGCAGATATGCCGATAACGAGATCGACGTGGCCGCGAGTTCGGGTTGCGGATCCATGGTTATTCGTCGTTGGTCTTGGGTCTTTGGTCGTTGGCCCTTGGTCTACCGCCCGCGAGGATCCAGATGGATCGCCGGCTGCGGTTGGCTGCGCCCGGTGCGTCTCTTCCCCGGTCCCCTTTCACCAAATGCGGTTTCTTGGCCAACGACCAAAGGCCAACGACCGCGGACCGCGGATCAACGACCAACGACTATAATCTACACATGATGGATGAGCAGGCTTTTCGCAAACGGGCCGATGCCGCGCTTGACTCTTTAAAGAAGTCGCTGATGGAGGCTGAGGAGTCGGCCGACATCGAAGTGGAAGACCAGTCCGGCGCGCTGCACGTTTCCTTCGAGGACCACAGCAAGTTCGTGATTTCTCCCAATGCGCCGGTGCGGCAAATCTGGATTTCGGCTCTGGCTACCAGCTTCAAACTGGACTGGTCGGATGCGGAGCAGGATTTTGTCTTGTCCAAGACCGGAGAGAGACTCAAGGCGCTCGTGGCTCGCCTGATCAATCAACAGCTGGGAGAAGAACTGGTTACGCTGGCCTGAGAATGTTCTAGGCGCCCTGCAATTTCTGCTTCAGGTGGGCGGCGATCTGCCTGCCGTGGAATCTTCCGTTCTCGATAAAAATTTCGTTGGTCTTCGAGCCGGCTACGATCACTCCTGCCACGTAGATCCCGGGAACATTGCTCTCCAGAGTCAGGGGGTCACACACTGGACGGCATTGCTCGGAGGAGAGTTCAATGCCCATCGAGCGGAGGAAATCGTAGTCTGGATGGTAGCCCGTCATGGCAAAGACAAAATCGTTTTTCAATTGGACTAAACCGTCGGGTGTCTCCAGATTCACATAGTCGGGCCCGATCTCGAGCACGGTGCTGCGGAAGTAAGCCGCGATTTCGCCACTCTTGATTCGGTTCTCGATGTCGGGCAGGATCCAGTATTTCACGTGATTGTGCAGTTTCGGTCCGCGATGCACCAGGGTCACGCGCGAGCCATGCCTCCACAGATCAAGCGCCGCGATGGCGGCCGAGTTTTTTCCTCCGATGACCAGTACATCCATGTCGAAAAAAGGATGGGGCTCGCGATAGTAGTGAAAGACCTTGGAAAGATCCTCTCCGGGAATATTCAACGGGTTCGAAAGATCGTAGTATCCGGTCGAAACAATCAGCTTGCGGGTATGGTAGTCACAGATTCCACCCAGGCTGTCGGTGGTGGTAATTTGAAAATCGCCGTCGTTCCCGGTCACGGTCTTCACCCACTGGTACTGGCGGATATCGAGGTGATAGTGCTCGGTTACTTTGCGATAGTATTCGAGTGCCTCTTCCCGGGTGGGCTTCTGCCGGGCCGTGCTGAACGGGATGTCGCCGATTTCAAGCAGCTCCGGCGTGGTGAAGAACGACATGTTGGCGGGATAGTGGTAGATGGAATTGACCACGCAGCCCTTATCGATGGCCATGGTCTTGAACCCGGCACGCTGGGCTTCAATCGCGCAGGCCAGCCCAGTGGGCCCGGCGCCGATCACAATTACATCCGCCCGGCTGTCGGGCTCACCCTTCATTTGGGCGCGAGGAAGCGTTTCGGGAATCTGCTGGGTCGCGCCGGGACTGTGTTTGGTCACCAATCGGCTGTCTCTGGCGGAAACTTCGGCGTGCGCAGGCAGGCACGGACGAAAGTGAAAACCTTTTGAAGTTATCGATTCTAGCATGCGCGCTAAAGGCGCTGGAGACGATGCTAACGGGTCGGTTTCACAATACTCCCACCAGGCTTATCAACCACTAAGGACACGAAGTATCACGAAGGCGTTCTGATTTCAGGGTTTTCCTTTGCGTCCTTTGCGCTTAAAGATTTTGACTGCAAGCACGCGAAGATCGCAAAGTGACCTCCGATATCAGCCCGGAGCACGTCCGCGTTATAATCCTCGGTTGCTTTCATCCCCAACGCAGTGATCGGGAACACGATATGGCAGAGCCCGCGAAACCGAAGGCTCATACGCGCATTGAATCCGACAGCATGGGACAGATCGAGGTCCCGGCGAATGTCTATTGGGGCGCGCAGACGCAGCGTTCGCTGCACCATTTCGATATCGGGCGCGATACCATGCCGCCCGAGTTGATCCGCGCCTTCGGCGTTCTCAAAAAAGCTTGCGCGCTGGTGAACCAGGATCTGGGCAAGCTCCCGGCGGAGAAAGCTAAGCTCATCGTCCAGGCAGCCGATGAGGTGATCGCGGGCAAGCTCAATGACCAGTTTCCTCTGCGCATCTGGCAGACCGGAAGCGGCACCCAAACCAACATGAACGTCAACGAGGTTATCTCGAACCGCGCCATTCAACTGGCGGGCGGCGAGATGGGCTCGAAGAAACCGATTCATCCCAACGACGACGTCAACATGTCGCAATCGTCAAATGACACGTTCCCCACTGCGATGCACATCGCGGCCGCGGAACGCGTGAAGCACGCCCTGATTCCTGCGGTGCGGAGCGTGCACAAAGCCATCGCCGCCAAGGCGGAAGAATTCAAAGACATAGTAAAAATCGGCCGTACCCATCTGCAGGATGCGGTGCCGCTGACCTTCGGGCAGGAGTTCGGCGGCTGGGCCAGCCTGCTGGAGCGCGACATCAAGCGCCTGGAGCAGGCGCTGGACGGGCTCTACGACCTTGCCATCGGCGGGACTGCGGTCGGCACCGGGCTGAACGCGCCTCCCGAATTCGCGGAGCGCGCGGCCAGGAAGATCGCCGAACTTACCGGGCTTCCCTTCCGCTCCCATCCCAACAAATTCGCGGCGCTCTCGGCGCACGACGAAATCGTCTTTGCGCAAGGCGCGATGGAAACGCTGGCCGCTTCGTTCATGAAGATTTCGAATGACATCCGCTGGCTGGCTTCGGGACCACGCTGCGGCCTTGGGGAGCTCTCCATCCCGGAAAACGAACCAGGTTCGTCGATCATGCCGGGCAAAGTGAATCCCACGCAGTGTGAAGCCATGACCATGGTGTGCGTGCAGGTACACGGCGCCACCGCCGCTGTCGCATTCGCCGGCTCACAAGGCAACTTCGAGCTCAATGTTTTCAAGCCGGTGATCATCTACAACTTCCTGCATTCGGTCACTCTGATCTCTGACGCTTGCCACGGCTATGTCGAGTACATGATCAAGGGCATCGAGGTGGATCGCGCCAAGGTTGACTGGTACGTGAATAATTCGCTGATGCTGGTGACGGCGCTGACGCCAAGAGTTGGATACGACAAAGCCGCGCAAATCGCCCACACCGCCCACGTCGAGCGCACCAGCCTGCTCGAGGCGGCGCTGAAGTCAGGCCACCTCACCCGCGAAGAATTCGATGATCTGATGAAGCCGGAGAAGATGACCCGCCCGTAAAGGATCCTGTAGGGACGGGTCTCTGACCCGTCCCCACACAGTCTTTGCCTGTCCAGCTCTAATCTGCTTTTGCGGGACTCAACTCGCCGACAGCCCCATCATGGTTGTTATGCGAGATCACAACCTTCGGCGTCGTCGTAATCGTGATCACGCTCACCAGCACCAACAACGTCCCTAGCAGCGTGCGTGCACCAACCGCTTCCCCGCCGACAAAATATCCCAAGGCGACCGCCACCACCGGATTCACATATGCGTAAGTCCCCACTTTCGTCGGCGACTCGTAGTGCAGCAGCCAGACGTAGGCGGTGAAACCGACAATCGAACCTGCGATGATCAGATAAACCAGCGCGAACCACGCATGGGCTGAAACCGCCTGCACTCGAAATCCGGAAAACTCTTTTGAAATGGCTGCCAGCAAGAACAGCAGAGATCCTCCGGTGAGCATCTGAGCGGCCGCGCTCATCGCCTTCGACGCCGGAAGCGGAACGCGGCGAGTGAGGATCGTCGCTATCGACCAAGTGGCGGAGGCAACCAGCAACGCCAGCGCGCCCGCGCGATCGATGGGGGCCTCGCCCAAGGAAAGAGAACGGTTCATCAGCACGGCCACGCCGAAGATGCCGACGACGAGGGCGAGTCCGAGCCTGACCGTGAGCTTTTGCGTCCGCAGGAAGATGATTTCCAGAAGCGCGATGAATACTGGGATGGTCGCCAGCACCACCGCTGTCACTCCGGAAGGAACGCGCTGCTCAGCCCAAAACAAGCAGCCGTAATCGAGGACGAAGATGAGCGCTCCGAGCGCGGAAGCCGCGACCCACTCGCGCGGCGTTGGAGCCGGCGTGCCCTTGAGCCGCAGCCATGCGTACATGACGACCCCGGCAGTAAAAAAGCGCACGGCCGCCAGCAGGAACGGAGGCACTTCGCGCACGCCAACCCGAATCGCCAAGAAGGTCGATCCCCAGACGAAGTAAATCATGGCGAACGCCAGCAGGATTTTCCAGGTAGGTGGACGGGCTTCAGCTTCCATCTGGATCTCCTCCTAGCTCGGGGCAAGTATTCGACCGGCTCTTTATAGATGGCGGGACATGCGACCCGGCACCGAACTTTTCCATGAAAGATTCTCATGGCTTGAAGAATTTTTCCTCATGCCGTGCTCACATCCTGCTCTTGGCAAACGATAGCCCGCTCAGGCCGGCCACTTGCTCCGCATCGACGGCCTTGGACGCGACCAGCACGTGGAAAGTTTCGCCCATGCCGGCAGGAGTCACCAGGTGTTTGAGCTGCAAGGCGACTTTGGCGCGCTCCTGCGGCAAGCGGCAGTCTTCGAAGGCGTCCGCGAATTGATTGCTCTCTCCGATCCCCATCAGGAATTGCGACTGGGTCAGAAGCGGTTGCGCCTGCAAGCCGTTTTCCTTCGCCGCCGCGGTCATGGCGGTGAAGTTCACGTGGGCGGTGAGGTCCTGCTCGCCCGGGGCCTCATACGGATTCTGGCTGGCAGAGTGTTGACGATAGGCCATGAGAGTTCCGCGGTGGCGGCCAGCCTGCTGCTCTTCGCGGGTATAACCGTAGTCAATTGCGACCATGAAACCGTGCCGCAACGACGCAGCAAGGCGCGACATGCAGCGATGCGCACGCAGCGGAACTTCGATTCGTTCTCCCGGCTCGGGATGGACGCTGAACCGGTCAAGGAACTCCAGTTCTTCCGCGGTAGGCGGAACCCAAATTTCGGTGAAGCGGTCATCTTGAAGAGCGATGCGAAGGGCTCCCTTTGAGCTGAGGATTTCTACGGGAAGCGCATCGAAGAATTCGTTGGCGAAGATGATGACAGGAGTGTGAGCGGTTAAAGCCCCGCTTTGCGGAGGTGTTAATGCAGGGCTGAAGAGCTGCTCCGCCGCAACGCCAGGCCCTACGGCCGGTTCCGCCCAATCGCTTGATATTGGCAGAGGCTCCGAGCTAAACCACGCTTTCAGCGGAGAGTCTGCGCTGTGGAGTGACGCTCGACCGCTGTTGAAGTGGCGAATCAGATTCGACCGCAACCGTTCGCGCAGGCGGGGCGAACTTTCCTCGAGCGAGTAGTGCAAGGCCTGAAAGAAGTCGGGGAATTTTTTCTCCGACCAGTCCAGCACATCCTGTGCGAACAGTCCGCGACCGGGGCCGAGTTCCAGAATTTCAATCTGCGCCGGTGAGCCGAGCACCCGCCAGATTTCGTCGAACTGCCGCGCCAGCAGGCGTCCGAAAACGGCGTGCACATCGCTCGACGTATAAAAGTCGCCCGCCTTGCCGAACTGCTCAGGGTCCCGCGAGTAAAAACCCAGGTCGGGACGATAAAGGCACAGCTCCATGTAGCGCGAAAACGGCATGGGCCCGCGCTCGCGGATTTCCTGTTCGATGATCTGGCGCACACTCACAGCTCATTCCGCTGTCGCTCCGCCCGGTCCTGGGGCGTGCGGATGAACATTTCGACCAGGTAGTCGTGCAGGCAGTCGTAGAGCTGCCGCTGGAACGCCCACTCAAACTGGGGATGATCGAGATCTCTGGGGTGAAACTCGAAGTTATAGGTGTGCACGGGAACGGGTGGATTCTTGAAATTTATCAGGACTTCAACGCCTTCTCCCTTGGCCCGAGCGGAAAAATCCAGCAGCGGATGCTGGTAAAGCTTTAGCTGGTCGAGAACGCGTTCGAGGCGTGGGTTTGGGGCATCGGTCACACAATGATTCTATCGGGAGTTGCGGACAAACGCGCGCGAGGTGACAACAGGACTTCGAGAACAAGACCAGTTGCCAGATTCCAGTTCCCGGTTTTCAGTTTTCTTACTCGTAGCGCAGCGCTTCGATGGGGTCGAGCTTGGCGGCTTTGATGGCGGGCAGCATGCCGCTTACGACTCCTACAAAGCTGAGAATTCCCGTGGACCAGATGAGGGTGGCGGCGTCGATTTTCAAGTGGATGTCGCCCTCATCAGCGCCCTCCTGGAATGCGCTCCAGAGGGTCAGGGAGGGGACAGACCACGAAACCAGGTAGGCGAACGCCACCCCCAGCAAACCGCCCAGTGCAGTGATGACCATGGCCTCGGCGAGGAACTGGAACAGGATGTGCCAGCGATGCGCACCCAGGGCTTTTTCCACGCCGATCTCACGGGTACGCTGGGTCACCGAAACCAGCATGATGTTCATCAGTCCCACGCCGCCGATCCCGAGCGTCAGCAGGCCAATGAAGCCCAGAAGAATCTTGATACCCGTAGTGATGACGCGCAGATCGAGCAGGTCGGAAAACACGTCGAACACAAACACCGCTCGCTCGTCTTTGGGATCGAAGCCATGATGGAACGCCATCGAATTCCGCAGCGCCTTTACCACCTTGGCGTTATCGCCTTCGTACTCCATGACGATGGAATTTAGATAGTACGTGTCCTTGATATCGCTCATGGCACTGAAGGGCACGTAGATGTGCTCATTCAGATTGTCGTCGCTGTTGTTGATGACATGTTTGAGGATGCCCACGATCTGGTACGAAATGCCGTCGATGCGGATGTTCTCGCCGATCGCGTTCTGGCCGGAAAAGAGTTTCTTCTTGGCGTCCGCGCCGATGAACGCGACTCGGGCGTGGGTGAAGTCCTCAGCTTCACCAAAGGGACCGCCCTCGGCGAATTCCATGCGGCGCATGCGGGGATACACGGCGTAGACGCCGCTGACTCCGTAGCTGGCGCTGCGCGTGCCCCAGGCGATCGTGCTCTGCTTGAAAACCTCGGGCGAGAGCCGCTTCAGCAGCGGAACTTCGTCGCGAACGTAATCCAGGTCTTTGACCGTAAGCTTGATCTCGTTGCCCGCCTTGGTTCCGCCCGCCTGCAACGAGGTGCGTCCTGGAAACACGAAGACCAGGTTGGTTCCGAAGGAACGGAACGCCACCCAGAGACCACGTTCGAAGCCGGCGCCATAGGCCAGGAGCAGGACAACGGTTGCGATGCCCCAGGCCATCCCCAGCATGGTGAGGATGCTGCGCCGCTTGTTGTGGCGCAGCGCGCTGTAGGCTTGCGATCCCAGTTCTCCGATCACGGCTATTCCTGCCTCATGGCTTCGACGGGAGCCAAAAGCGCTGCTTTTCGGGCTGGATAAACGCCGGCCACGATGCCGGCCAGAGCGAGGGAGGCAATTGCCGCAACGGCGGAAAGCGGCACGATCCGGGGCGTGTCAAATCCCTCGGGAGCCGGCAACTGCGCAAGCGCGGTTACGAACGCGGTCGAGATCAGGAGCCCGATTCCCCCGCTGAATACGGTGAGGAACGCGCCCTCGATGAAAAACTGGGTCAGGATGTTGTGATAAGTGGCGCCCAGAGCCTTGCGCAGGCCAATCTCCCGCGTGCGCTCTGCCACCGAGACCAGCATGATGTTGACGATGCCGATCGCACCCAGCGCCAGAGTCACGAATCCTACGACCCCGAGAAAATAATCCATGGCGTCGAATATCTTGTCCACGCGCTGCGAATTTTCAATCGTGTCCCAGTCCCCGAAGGCATCTTCCAGCTTGGGGTCGAATCCGTGGCGACGGGCAATGATCTGATGAATCTCTTCCTTGGACCGGAGGTGTTCGGCCTTGTTCAGTGGCCGGTAGTTGATGAAAGAAAGCGCGCTCTCGGAGTTCTGCTCCTTCAGGGGAAACAGATTGCGCATGGTTTCAACCGGAACGAAGATGCGGGCATTGGTACCGTTGTTGCCGTCCTTCCCCACCTTGGCCAGCACACCGATGATGTCAAAGCGAATGCCATTGAGTAACATGGTGGCTCCGACCGCGGGGCGTCCGGGAAAGACATTTTTTAATAACTCCCAGCCCACCACCGCGACACGGCGGCGTTCGGTATTGTCTTCGTCATTGAACCAACGTCCGGTGCCGACCGGCACTGTGCGAATCTGGCTGTATTCGGGAGCTACGCCGAACACCTGGCCGTTGGTGGAACCGTAGTCGCTGACCGCGCGGATATCCTCGCGATTGATCACCGGCGACAAGGCGCGCAAGGTGTGGGCTTCGTTACGTATGGCGACGTAATCCTCGTAGGTAAAGTGATACGTCTGGCCGGATTGCAGGCTGCCCGCCACCGCCGGAATTCTGCCCGGAAAAACAAACATAATGTCCTGGCCGAGGGTGGCCAGGTTTCTTACCTGCCCGCTGCGGAAACCCTCGCCCAATCCCACCAGTAAGAGAAGTGACCCCACCCCCCAGGCAATACCGAACATGGTCAGAAAAGAACGTAGCTTGTGCGCCCACAGCGTAGCCAGAGACTGGCGCACGGTTTCGAAGAGCAAGTGCATAAATTGTGTGGCCTTGCAGGAACAGAAAGTCAGCGATACGCGTCCCGCATTCTCACGCCGCCGAACCTCTTTGTATATTACGTTGCCGGGCGGTCCCGGGTTCCGGAAAATCTACCTCATGTTTTAGACCGCGTTGAAGGGCAAAAGGTTAGCGGTGTTTAAGCAGCTCCGAGGGCGAGACGCCCTCGGGACAGCCGGCGAGACGCCGGCGCTAACTTGCATTGCTAACCGCTTCAACCACGTGGCGTCTAAACGACCGTTCTGTTTCGTCCCGGCTTAAGAAATCAAGGCTCACAAAATTACAACCCAGATTGGGAGGTTTGCACTGTGTACAAACTACTGGTGCGCGCTGTGCTGTTAATCGAAGGTTTGCTGATGTTTGGGTCGTTGGCTATCGCGCAGTCCTTTGTTCTGGATCTGCCGCGGCCCAGCCAGCATGCGGTCGTGACTCAACGAATTGGAATCACCGATGTCACCATCAACTACCACCGCCCGATGGTGAACAAGCGGAAGGTTTGGGGCGGACTGGTGCCGTACGGGCAAGTCTGGCGGGCAGGAGCCAACGAAAATACTACGATCAGGTTTTCTGATCCGGTGACGGTCGAAGGAAAACCCCTGCCCAAGGGCACCTACGGCTTGCATATGATTCCCGGAGAAAACGAATGGACGGTCATCTTCTCCAACAACTCGACCTCCTGGGGAAGCTTCACGTACGACCAGTCCGAGGATGCGCTCCGCGTCACTGTGAAGCCACAAGCGGCTGAATTCCACGAAGCACTCGCTTATGACTTCGACGACGTGACTCCGGACTCTTCCGTCGTCACCTTGCGGTGGGAAAAAGTCGCCGTCCCCTTCAAGGTCGGGGTCGACACGCACGAGATCGTCGAGCAGAATCTTCACCAGCAGCTTCGCGGACTGAGCCAGTACACATGGGAAGGTTGGGATGACGCCGCCAACTATTTGCTGCAGGAGAAGATTGCGCTCGAGGACGCGCTGAAGTATTCCGACAGGTCCATTCAAAATGAAGCCCGCTATGACAACTACATGACCAGGTCACAAGTCCTCGACTCGCTAGGGCGGAAGGACGAAGCCACAACCGCGCGCAACAAGGCGCTGACCATGGCCAATGCCATCCAAATGCACGGCTACGCCCGCCAACTGCAAAACAGCGGCAAGCAAACTGAGGCCTTTGCCATCTTCAAGGAAAACGCCAAGAAGAACCCTGACCAGTGGGTTGTGCACGTGGGTTTGGCGCGCATGTACTCCGCACAGGGAAACTTTCCCGACGCCGTCAAAGAGATGAACGTGGCGGTCGCGGGCGCACCGGACGGGCAAAAGCAGCCGCTGCAGGCATTTGCCAAGCGCCTGGAGGCGAAAGAGGATATCAACAAGTAGGGTTTTGTAGCGCCGGCATCTCGGCGGCCGAGCAAGGTTCCGCAGGCTTTTGTGTGGCGCGGGCGCCCTCGCCCCGCGTGCTTTTGAAGTTGTAGTGGATTTCAGGACGTGAAGTGCTACGGCCTCATCCTACGAGCGCGGGACGTCCTCGGGACAGCCGGCTGACGCCGGCGCTACGGTAAACCTGGTCGCGGACTCGAACGCCTACGACGAGGCTGTGACCTCATCCTCGACCACAACCACGTCTTTTCCCATGCGCTTGCCTACTTCCACCGCGGCGGCAAGCGTGTCGTCGTCAGTCTCCTGGCCGCGAATTACTTCCAGCCGCTTCTCCCGGTCCACGGGCTCGGCGAATCGCATCCCCAGACAATTTTTAGCGCGGTAGGTGACGCGGGAAATCTCCGTGATGCTGAGCGAGGACACATGGGACGCCAGGATCGTGCCCGGGCGGCAAATTTTGTCCAGAAGCGTGAACATCTCGATCTTTGATTCCAACTCTTCCGGCACGGCCTCGATCACCAGGTCGGCGAGGCGGGCAGCCTCCTCCACACTGCCGGCAAATTCCAGGCGGGAGAACGCCATCCGGGCAGCCTCGAAGGAGACTCTGGATGAGTCCACAGCCTGATCAAGACTGTCGCGAATTTCACTCTCCGCCCGGCGCAGGGCGTTGGGGAGAAGATCTTCCAGAATGGTGCGATAGCCGCCCAGGGCGGCCACCTGTGCGATGCCTCGGCCCACCCTGCCAGCACCGATGACGGCGATGGTTCCGACCACAGGGTGGACGGACGGCACTACTGTCCTTTGTCCAATTGTGCCAGGACGGCATTGAGATTGGTGCTGGCTGTGCGGATGTTTTCGGCCAGGCGCTTGCGCTCCTCGGCGTCCATGATGGGTATGGAGGCGCTGATGCGGCGGAGCGTGGTGTTGATGTCGTCAACGTAATTGATAAGGCGGATGAGTTCTCCGGTAGCTGCCATATTTGACCCTGCTCCTGTTGCCCGCTGCGGGCGATGACACCGTTTTCCTGATTAGTAGTTTGTACGCGGTTCGCTTCAACCATTCTCAACCGTGGAGAGGGTTTTAGTAAAGGTACGTTGGGCATCGGGTGGTAGCTGATTGTGAACTTATCCCCTGCACCGCGCCGACTTCGCCCTTACCCACGATCGGAACTCTCGCTATTGTCATACTCCTGGACCCATACTCCTCTTCAGGAACTCCAATCAGGTCATCACTTTAGTAATAACTGCGATCAATAGTATTTATTGGCCATCTGAGTTCCTGGTGAATCTAATAGTCATATGAGCGATAAACCTCTAAAACGCTATCTTTTCGCCAGTGACTTTGATCAGACGCTTACTTTCGATGATTCTGGGTACGTGCTGAGCGAACTGGTGGGCATTCCCACCGCAGAATTTGAACGCAAAGCACAGGGAATGGCCAAACTGAACCTGGTGCAGCAGGGAGCCGAACTGGCCTACCTCTTGTTGCATGATCCCGAGTTCCGCAAAAAAGTGCGGAAGGAGCATCTGTACCAGGTCGGCAAGACTATCCGCCTGAAAGATAACATCGAGCTGCTGTATCAGGTCTTGAAGAACGGGGTCGACGGCTATCACTTCGATTTTTACGTTCTGTCCGCGTCCCCGGTTGAAGTAATTCAGTCGGCACTGGAAGGCATCGTACCCAAGGATCACATCTACGGGACTGAATTCGTCTATAGCCCCAAGGGTGAGATCGAGTCCCTGGTCCGGGCCACGGCCGGCTATGGCAAAGTGGCTGCACTCGACCAGTTGCAGGCCGAATTGCAGATTGGGCCGGATCACATTATCTACACCGGAGACGGCAGCTCGGACATCAACGTCATGCTGCATGTGAAGATGCGTGACGGATTCACCATCGCGGTCTCGGAGGCGAAACATGTCTCCCAGATCGCCAAGAGGACGATCCTCAGCACCAACGCCCTGGCGGTTCTGGGGCCTATTCTGGAAGAGACCGTGGGCTGGGAACGGGCGCGCATTCGACAGTTCTTCGAGTCGTACGGGATCCTGATCCAGGAATGGGACAGCGTACGCACCGACTGGCTGACGTTGCGGCCGGCGGTGAAGGAGATTCCACAGACCGTAGCCGCGACGGTCTGATTCCAGCCAACTTTGCGAACTTTGCGATCAAAAGCTCTTAACCGCAAAAGACGCAAAGGAATCGCAAAGAACGCCAAGCACACCAAACTGCCAAATTGACTGCCCCTCCTACCGTACGAAAATACTTGCGGCGGGAGGTCTCGTGGTAGTAGAAGGTTGCTCCGGAAGCTACACGCCCGATGGCAACCTTCGAAACCACGCCTGCTCTTCGCTGGAAAAATGTTTATCGCGAAGCGGAACTCTACAAGGCTGCGGTTCGCGTGTACACCAAGCCATTGTTCCAATGGCGCAAGGCGTTACAGTCTTCCACTGACGGCAAGACGCTGTATGACATGGCCGCTGGCGGCCTGCGCGGTTTGGAGAAGATCCACCGGTCGCTGCGGCGAGAAGACTTCGAATTTCGTCCCGCGGTGGCGCTCAGGTACAACTTCAATGGCAGGTGCCGGACGCTTTACATTTCACCCTGGGAAGAGCGTGTGGTCGATCTGGTTCTGTATCGCCTGCTGAACCGGAAATTGCACCGCTGGTTCTCGTCCAACTCTTACGCATATCGAAATCACACCTACGGTCTCGACCGCTGTCAGCACCAGATTGCGCAGCTGCTGCGCTCGACTAAAGCTCCGCTTTACGTAGTCAAGCGCGACATTGCCGACTACTTTGCGTCGGTGAACCACGAACAGCTGCTGAAAAAGCTGGCGGGTCTGGTGGACGAGCGTGACTATTTGTTTCGCTTGCTGGAACAGCGCGTACGCTTTGCCTATCACGATGAGCTGGGCAGTCATCGGGCAGAGACCGGAATACCCTTCGGCTGCGCCAGCGCATGCGTATTCGCCAACATTTTTCTGACGGCGATGGATAGAGTGCTGGAAAATCTGGAAGGAGTCTCCTATTTCCGATATGCGGATGACATCCTGCTGCTTTCGCCCGAACGCGAGGCGGCCACGCAAGGTGCAGAATGCCTTGCGGCGGAACTGAGCAAACTACGCTTAACCACGAAAGCCAGACATCAGCTCGATCTGCTGATAACTTCGAGTTCGGCGATTGACCCGCGATTTGCAGTGGTTTCCGAGTTTCGTCATCTCGGTTTGTTGTTCCGGAGCGGCGGTGAAGTTGCCCTCTCCCGCGACAAGCGCCGCAAGATTCAGAACCTCTTCCGCTTCGCCTTTCGACGCGCGCGCCGACGCTGGCGACGAATTGCCGAGCCGAGGGAGCGGGCACGGACGCTGGTGGCAATCGCCGCGGAAACGATTGAAAAAGGCGTGCGCAATGTCGCAATCCTCGACTACTACTTGAAGCACGTGAGTGACGACTCCCAGTTGCCGCAACTGGATCGCTGGCTCGCCGAAGAGGTGCTCAGTCTGGTTTTCGGTGGGCACAAGAAGGGGCATTTCAGAAAGATCAGCTTTGAACAACTGCGCGAGATGGGACTGCCCTCGCTGGCGCACCGCAGGCGGTTGATCCTGAGTGGGCGCATCGAGAGCCCGTTTTTTATTTGGCAGAGACAAAAGGCTACAAGAGCATTCCGGGGGACGGTTGCCAGGTTGCTTCGCGCCTCAGGCGCGGAAGCGACTTTCTCTCCGCTCCCAGAAGCAGCAGCCAGGAAACGCCTGTGAGAGAGGGCGGCTGCCTGTCGATGGGTGTTATGGAATAGGTTGCCGCTAAAGCGGAACCTCGTTTTGACGACCGTCCCCCTGAGTGCTCTGGGTAGTCATCTGAGATTCGGACTCGATGGAGCGCCGGGCGTCCTCGCCCTGCGGGCGGGCGGGACGCCCGTCTCTCCATTGACCTCTCTTTCAGTCGAGGAAATTGGCATGGGATTTCTGGATTTTCTGAAGGGCGAGAAAAAGCTGCAGTGCCCGAACTGCGGCGCCGATGGCGCCAAACAACTTAAAGACGGAACCATTCGCTGCCCGAACCGCTCCTGTCCCTATTTCGACGCTAATCTTGCGGGCGCTGGAACCCCGGCAAATTGGGCCCCGGGGAGCCAGCCTGCATTGAAGAGTAAGCAGGGGAGCTTTGTTCCAGCGCGCCCGATCACCATTCGCTATCGCAATTTCCAGAATCAGGACAAGGAATTTACCGCCGACGCCGACGCGACCGTCCGCAAGAAAAATCATCTGGTGGCAACGGTTGCGCCCAAAGGCATCAAGATCGCGCTCTCCCGCGACCGCATCCAGAATCTCAGCGAGGTGGAGAATGCTATGCCCCGGAAGGTTGAATCGGGGCAACCCTGGCCTTCTCCGCGCGAGGCTCAGGTGCTGGGATACCACAAAAAACACGGAACCACCTCGCCGCTGTACCAGAAGATTCGCGCCAAGTATCCCAACTGGTAGGTGACGGCGGTCACCGGGGCCGCCAGCGGACGGGTTGCGCAATTGCCCGCTGTACGCCGACAATAGCTACATGCTTCGCGACAAGGCCCTGATTCCCCTATCGCACCAGCACCAGCATTGCCTGGCGCTGTGCGTACGTCTCGATCGTGCCATCCAGGCGGGCGAGATTGACCTGGAGGCATGGCAGGCCGAAATCCAGCAGATCTTCGAGCAGGAAATCACGTTTCATTTTGCCGCGGAAGAAAAAGAGCTGTTCCCGGTGGCAGCCAGGTTTCCGGAACTTCAGCCCCTGGTGCAAGAGCTCCTGACCGGCCACGCCCTTCTGCGCAATTTATTTTCCCGCGCTGCGGCGCGTACTCTCCATGTTGCCGGTCTGCAGGCGCTGGTGGAAAAGCTGGCATCCCACATTCGCAAAGAAGAGCGTGAACTGTTTGAAGGCATGCAGAAGCTGATGAACCCCGAAGACCTTGCCGTGGTGGGTGTGGCCCTGCAGCACTCGCTGACGGATGCTTCGAATGCATGCATTCTGCCCAATGCTGCGACGAAGCTGCGGCCCAAGCAGTAGGACCTGTCATCCTGAGCGGTTGCTTCGCGAAGCGAAGCAGGCGCGGAGTCGAAGGACCCCTACCTTTCTACGAACGTTTCATTTCCACGGATGGCATAATCACACGCAGCATATCTGCGGGTAGGGGTCCTTCGACTCCGGGTTTGCTTTCATGAACGAAAGCAAACCCTGCGCTCAGGATGACACAGGTTGAGGGTGGGCTGAATCCAAGGCATCGCTTCCTTCATCTAGCTGTCATGGACCAAGAGACAACTTCCCTTCCCCTGGCTGACTACTCAGAACAGGTTGTCCAGCCCTCGGGCCACGGCACACTCCATGATTCCGCTCTGCTCGATGCCTATTCAGAAGCGGTCGTGGGAGCGGCTGAAAAGCTGAGCCCATCGGTCGTCAAGATTGATATCACACAGGCGGGCACGACCCGCTCCGGCGAACCACGCGAACGCCAAGGCGGAGGCTCGGGCTTTGTGTTCACCCCCGACGGCCTGATTCTTACTAACAGTCACGTGGTGCACGCCGCGACGAAGATCCAGATATCCTTCGCCGACGGGCGACGCTTCCCTGCCCACACCATCGGCGACGATCCCGCGACCGATCTCGCCGTAGTGCGAGTGGATGTTCCCAACAACGACGCGCCCAGCTTGGTGGCCGCCCCGCTGGGAGATTCGCAGAAGTTGCGTGTGGGGCAACTGGCGATTGCCATTGGCAATCCCTACGGCTTCCAGTACACGGTCACGGCGGGTGTGGTCAGCGCCCTGGGACGCTCGCTACGTTCCTACTCGGGAAGAATGATCGACGACGTGATTCAGACCGACGCCTCGCTTAACCCGGGCAATTCGGGAGGACCCCTGGTGACCTCCGACGGCCGCGTCATTGGAGTGAACACGGCTACCATCATGGGCGCGCAGGGACTATGCTTCGCCATCGGGATCAACACCGCGAAATTTGTTGCCGGACGGCTGCTGCAGGAAGGAAGAATCCGGCGCAGCTACATCGGCGTTGAGGCGCAGACCGTGCCACTGCACCGGCGCCTGGTACGGTTCTACAACCTTCCCCAGGAAACTGGCGTGGTAGTGAGTTCAGTGACCGCCGGCAGTCCGGCGCAGAAGGCGGGGTTGAGAGAGGGCGATGTCATTGTCGCGCTGGATGGACAGCCGGTGGCCGGCGTCGATGACTTGCACCGCTTACTGACCGACGCGCGTGTGGGCGTGAGCAGTTCGCTCACGGTGTTGCGCTGGACGGATAAGCTGGAACTGAAGGTGGTGCCGGAGGAGTCGCGGTAGTGGTTGATTGTGTGGCGCGGGCGCCCTCGCCCGCGGGTATTGATGGTGCTGACCGACTGCCGAGCTTCGCTCGGCTTGGACGGGTCAGAGACCCGTCCCCACACCGGCAAATTAAATCATCGCCAGCTCGTACAGGTATTCCACGTGCGAGCGCACCGCACCGTCTATTCCCTGTACGTTGGGATTCGTGAATTCGATCACGTAATACTCATCGGGGGCGTGGGCCCCGCTGCCATGGCCCATTCCGAAGTGGCCAGCGGGCAGGTGCAGGGGCTCACCGGTGAAGACGTATCCCGGCCATGATCCCGCACTGCGCGGCAGGATGATGGGATCGATCCCCTTGCTGCGATAAAAAGCCACCTGGGCGCGGATCAGCGGAGCGTCGGCGGATGTACTGTTCGGGTCGTAGCCTCCCGTCATATTTACCTCGATGTCGCCAAAGCCGTGTTTCGCCAGGTGAGCTTTGAGAGCGGCGAGCGCTTCGTCGGCTTTCATGTCGGGCACCAGGCGCAGATCGATCTTGGCGACGGCGCGGTGCGGAAGGATGGTCTTGCCGCCCGGTCCGGTGTAGCCGCCTACCAGGCCTTCGATATTCACCGTCGGCCTTGACTGCAACAGCTCCAGCGCCTGCTGGTAGTTCACGTCGTGCACCCAGTGGTCGACACTGAGCTGTTTCATGGCGACCTTCTCATCGAGGCGGCGCGCGGCCTCGGCGATCATTTTCTTTTCCGCGTCTGATATGGGGCGGGCTTTGTCGGCGAAGCCCTCGATCGCGGGTGTGTTGCCGTCAGGCGAGACCAGAGTGACGAGCGCTTCCACCAGATGCCACGCCGGGCTATCCAGCATGGCCTTGGTGCTGGAATGGACATCTTTGCGCGGGCCTCGTCCCCATTTTTCGCCGCTGGAAACCAGTTCGAGCTCGACCACGCCTTTCGCGCCCAGCGTCATCGTCACTTTGCCGTCGAGATCCTGCTCGGCAGACGGCATGTAAACTCCATTGCATTTCCGTAACGCAGCCAGCACTTCGGGCCGGCGCACAATCTGCGGAAAGTGCGGCGATCCGATTTCCTCTTCTCCTTCGGCCACCAGCACCAGGTTCACCGGCAGCCTGCGACCGGCGCCGCGGAAGGCATGCAGTGCGGCGAGGAAAGAAGCTTCCGGCCCCTTCTGATTCACTGCGCCTCGGCCGACCACGCACTTTCCCAGCCCGGGCTTGTCGATGATTGCAGCCTCGAACGGTGGCGACGACCATTCCGCGGGATCGGCTTGCTTCACGTCGTACATGAAATAGAGGCCGATGGTGCGAGGGGCGCCGGCGTCGAGCGTGGCGAAGATGCCGGGCTGGCCGTCGGTGGGAATTTTCGTGACGTCGGCAAATCCCGCGTCGCGCAGCATGCGCATGGTGAGTTCGCAGCCTTCGTCCACGCCTCGTTTCTCGGCGGCAATCGAGGGCTGGCGAATCCACTGCTGCAGCCGCTGCACGGATTCGTCATGGCGCTTTTCGATTTCTTTCTGGATAGCCGCCAGGTCGGGATTGTCAGTGGCGAAAGAGTTGCGCGAGAAAGCGAGGGTGGCGGCACTGGCAGCGGTGGCTTGGAGGAAGTTTCGGCGGTTCATGGGCCGGAGGATAATTGGACAGAGTGCGAGGTGTCCAGAACGAAGGCTGATATCTCCCGCTACCCAGCGGCCACATGCTCAAGTCGTTCGAGCGTATCTGGGTATTTGCGGACCAGCAAAACCAGCGCTGCGGCCTGCGGATTAGGTTTGGCTCGACCCTGTTCCCACTTTTCCAGGGTTCTCTCATTGATGCGTAACTTCCGGGCAAAAACCGCGCGTGAGCAGCGCAACCTCTTGCGCGTGTCCCGAATCAACTTCGAGTCAACCTTTGGGAGCGGAGCTGGCTCAGTCTTGTAGCTTCGAAGGGTAAGTTTGCCCTCACGGCGGCTCTTCATGGCAGCCACCCCTTCCATCACCTCGCCAAAAACATCTCGTTTCGCCATTACTTTCTCCTTCGGGCTGTGGCTGTCTGCTTTTTCTGCCGTGATTTCAGTTCGGCGTTAATCGCTTTCTGGACTGCCTTCTTTTTCTTTGGCGGTTAGGTTCGAGCATTCATTCTTGTCATACAGAGTCATCAGCCAAATCTGCTGATCGGTAGCGAAAAAGTAGTGGATAATGCGCAGCCACCGCGGCGTCCCTTGCCGCGCCTCTTGTCAGGCCAGCGCAGTTTTCGAAACCCGCCGGTACCGGGCATCACGTCGCCTAGTTCCGGGTTATTCGATATCTCATATGCAACCGTCGATAGGCATCGTCATCGAGGTAGGCGGAAACATAGCGCGTAAACGCCGGGGCTTCGATGAGTTCCATGCGCTCTATACGCCAGTGGCGTACATAACATAAGTGTACGCCATCAGCGTACGAAGGTCAAAGCGCCCTGCTGCCACGTCAGCGTGGAGATTGCCGAGCTGCGCTCGGCCCGGACGGGTCCCTTCGGCTTCGCTCAGGGCAGGCTTCGACCCGTCCCTACACGGGCATTCCAGGAGCATCGAGAATCATCTGAGTCCGTGCTTCCCCGCACTCTGGTATCATTGCAAGCACCGCCCCCCTATGTTAGCGTCAACAAACAGCAGAGGTTAGCTTGCAAGCGACAATTCCTGCCGGGCTGGATCGCAAGGAAGCGGAAGTTTATCATCGGCTTGATCCGGCGCGGCTCCCAAGACACATCGCCATCATCATGGACGGCAACGGCCGCTGGGCTCGCCGCCGCCACCTGCCACGCGTGGCCGGACATCGTGCCGGAGTCGCCTCGGTACGGTCGACGGTAGAAACCGCGGCACGTATCGGCATTCCCTCGCTCACTCTGTACGCCTTCTCCGAAGAAAACTGGAAAAAGCGTCCCCGCAGCGAAGTGGATTTCCTGATGGGTCTTCTGTGCCGCTATCTCAAGGCCGAAGTGCCGACGCTGAATAAGAACAACATTCAACTGCAGTACATCGGACGCCAGCACGAGCTCCCGCCATCGGTGCAGGAAAAGATGGAATGGGCGCGCCAAGCCACCGAGCATAACACCGGCATGGTGTTGACTCTGGCGCTCAACTACAGCGCGCGCACCGAACTCGTGGACGCGTTTCGATCCATTGTGGACGCAGCATCGCAGAACGGCGGCCTCGAACATCTGGAGATCGACGAGGACGCGGTCTCGCAGCACCTGTATACCCGGCACCTCCCGGACCCCGACCTGGTGATTCGCACCAGCGGAGAGATGCGGCTCAGCAACTTCCTGCTGTGGCAACTGGCCTACGCCGAAATCTACGTCACCCCTACCTTGTGGCCTGAGTTCCGCGGAGCGCATCTTCTGGAAGGCATCGCCGAATATCAGAAGCGGGAACGGCGCTACGGCGGCCTGTCGGGCGACGCCGCTCACGCTCGCGGTTCCCATCTCCATCACGCCAAACCGGGCCGGAGTTAAGACGGGCTTGCAGCTACTGAAACGAATCCTCACCGCGGTGGTCCTGATTCCGATTGTGCTGGTGCTGGTGTTGCGGGCGCCGGTGCCGGCGCTGGCGCTGGTAGCAGCGCTGGTTGCACTGCTGGCGGTGCAGGAACTGCTCAAGCTGGCGGAGGCCTACGGGATCAGGCCCTTTCACTGGCCGACTTATATTTTCGTAGGCTTGTTTTTTCTTTGTCTGGCGCTGAGTTCCGGACATGCCACGCCTTTGTTGTCGACGGTCATGTTCTCAGGCAGCGTGGCTTTCGCAGCCGCAATGGCGCCGTTTGTCTTTCTCGTGATCGGGATGCGAAGGGCCGACCTCAGCACTGCCTTTTCCGCCGCCATGACTTCTGCGTTTGCCTTCGTCTATATCGCACTGCCCCTGGGATTCCTGGTGCAGATTCGGGAACAGTGGTCGGGAGCGTTCCTGATCCTTTACCTGCTCCTGCTGGTGTGGGCAGGCGACATCTTCGCCTATTTTGTCGGACGCTCGCTGGGACGCCACCTGATGTCGCCACGCATCAGTCCGCGAAAGACGTGGGAAGGAGCCCTGGCATCTCTGATTGCGAGTCTGGCGGTTGGGATGTTGCTCTATGAATATGCCCTTCCGATCAGCTCCATGCTGCTGAACCTGCATCTCATCGAGAAGAAGGACGGTTTGTTTGCCCTGGAGAAGGCGGCATTGTGGCCGACGTTGCTGCTCTCCGCCGCGATTAATGTCGCGGCGCAACTGGGCGATCTGGTGGAATCGCTAATCAAGCGAGGCGCGGGGGTAAAGGATTCCGGGACGCTTCTTCCCGGCCACGGCGGCATGCTTGACCGAATTGATGCCCTGCTCTTTGCCGCTCCTGTGCTGTGGTACTATGCGGCTTGGCGCGTGATGCAATAAGTGGCATGACGAATCGGCACCCGTATCCGCCACTCAGACCGCTCCACCCTAATACTTCTCTTAGCCCAGCCAAGCTGGCGGAATTAGACCGGCTCCCCACGGACACTCTTAGGCTCTCGCTGGCGCCCGGCCGGAGGGATTGTCTGAAAACGAGGCCGGAGGGAACTATAATTGACGGGCATCATCGCATCCATGTGCTTCGCCAACGAGGGGTAGATGTCGATGCATTGCCGCGGCAGATCGTGGTGAAGACGGATTCATGAAGAATGGGGAATAAACTCTATTGGATCGACGGCCCTTGGCCTGGAAAACTGGCCTTGGCCTCACGCCCCCGCGGAGGCGACTGGCTGGAAGATGAAATCGCTAGCTGGCAGCGAGCCGGCATCGCGCGAGTGTTTTCTTTGCTGACAGCAGATGAAGAACAGGACCTCGACCTCACCAGGGAAGCGGCTGAGGTCAAAGCCCGAGGCATGAAATTTACCTCGCTCCCCATTCCTGATCGCGGAGTCCCGAACTCGGAGAGTGAATTGACGGCAGCCTTGGACGAAGTCGACGCCGACCTCCTCTCTGCGAGGAATGTGGTCGTCCATTGCCGACAGGGAATCGGCCGCAGCGGTCTGCTGGCCGCATGCTTGCTCGTCAGCAAAGGTTCAGATCCGAAAAGCGCGGTGGAAAAGATTAGCGCCGCACGCGGGGTTCCGGTTCCGGAGACCGCCGAACAACGTCGCTGGATCGATCACTATGCCGCAGTTCTTGCGAGTCCCCGAATGATTTCTGCAGCCGAAAACCACGGAGTACGGTCC